>Ga0207967_1000001_pt1 | contig 713285 bp, 650 predicted proteins | sample LakWasMet20_HOW5_2_FD_183866 | JGI IMG/M metagenome (GOLD analysis project Ga0207967, IMG submission 183866) | Freshwater sediment methanotrophic microbial communities from Lake Washington under simulated oxygen tension - Sediment Metagenome... | ecosystem: Environmental > Aquatic > Freshwater...
GAAGCTCTTGATCGAAGCCCCAGTAAACGGCGGCCGTAACTATAACGGTCCTAAGGTAGCGAAATTCCTTGTCGGGTAAGTTCCGACCTGCACGAATGGCGTAACGATGGCCACACTGTCTCCACCCGAGACTCAGTGAAATTGAAATTGCGGTGAAGATGCCGTATACCCGCGGCTAGACGGAAAGACCCCGTGAACCTTTACTATAGCTTGACACTGGACTTTGAACCTATTTGTGTAGGATAGGTGGGAGGCTTTGAAGCAGCAACGCCAGTTGTTGTGGAGCCAACCTTGAAATACCACCCTGGTATGTTTGAAGTTCTAACCTAGGTCCATTATCTGGATTGGGGACAGTGTCTGGTGGGTAGTTTGACTGGGGCGGTCTCCTCCTAAAGAGTAACGGAGGAGCACGAAGGTACCCTCAGCCTGGTCGGAAATCAGGCAATGAGTGCAATGGCATAAGGGTGCTTGACTGCGAGACAGACACGTCGAGCAGGTACGAAAGTAGGTCATAGTGATCCGGTGGTTCTGTATGGAAGGGCCATCGCTCAACGGATAAAAGGTACTCCGGGGATAACAGGCTGATACCGCCCAAGAGTTCATATCGACGGCGGTGTTTGGCACCTCGATGTCGGCTCATCACATCCTGGGGCTGAAGCAGGTCCCAAGGGTATGGCTGTTCGCCATTTAAAGTGGTACGCGAGCTGGGTTCAGAACGTCGTGAGACAGTTCGGTCCCTATCTGCCGTGGGCGTTTGAGATTTGAGGGAAGCTGCTCCTAGTACGAGAGGACCGGAGTGGACGAACCTCTGGTGTTCCGGTTGTCATGCCAATGGCATTGCCGGGTAGCTATGTTCGGACAGGATAACCGCTGAAAGCATCTAAGCGGGAAGCCCCTCCCAAGATGAGATCTCACTGGAACTTAAAGTTCCCTAAAGGGCCGTTGGAGACTACGACGTTGATAGGCACGGTGTGGAAGCGCAGTAATGCGTGTAGCTAACGTGTACTAATTGCCCGTGAGGCTTGACCATATAACACCCAATCAATTTGAACGTGTGTGTTAAACTGAGCTGACAGCCAGTAACAAAAAAGAAAACACCTCTGCAAGAACTTACAGATTTCCAACGCTAAGCTAGTTAAATTAGCTTAGCGAATAGGTGGGGACTATTTCCACCGCACCAGTTTGCTTGGTGACCATAGCGAGCGTGAACCACCCGATCCCATCTCGAACTCGGAAGTGAAACCGCTTAGCGCCGATGATAGTGTGGCAGTTTGCCATGCGAAAGTAGGGAATTGCCAAGCGCTTATTCTAAAAAACCCAAGTCATTACTGATTTGGGTTTTTTTTTATTCAAAATATAATACCCAGTTCAGACTAACGCCAAGACTGATTGTATTTTCAAGAAAGCAGGCTAGACTCTTGACTGAATGCGCCATTGACTAGGGTAACAATCCGTCAGGCTATTCACTCTCCTCATTCTTATTGCCAAAGGAAATATTATGAAAAAGTTACTGCTCGTGTGGTGTTGCTGTATCGCGAATGCCTTGGCGGCGCCGGTGAATATCAATACGGCCGATGCCAAAACCATCGCGGAGGCGTTGGATGATGTGGGACTGAAAAAAGCGGAAGCGATTGTTAAATACCGACAGGAGCATGGGCCGTTCAAAAGCCCAGATGAATTAGAGAAAGTGGCGGGCATTGGGGACAAAACCGTGCTGAAAATTAAGGCCGATGTCCTGATCAATGATCCGGGTAATAGCGCCGATACGGCGGGCCCCGCGACGGCACCGAAAGCTAAGTAACTCGATAGGGACCAATGCGGCAAGGGGCCGGGTCCGTTGAAATGGCTGGTGCACCGCGCCTTTATCTAGTGGCGCGGTGTCTGCTTGAATATTCAGGACACGTCGGTGACGCTGAATATCAATAGTTCAATTACCTAAATGAGGATTTTATTCGGTATCAAAACTCGGCATCATGGTAAATATTCTGCACATCATCCAAATCATTCAGCATATCTAAAAACTTATCAAACATTACCAAATCATCACCACTAATCGCCGTGACGCTTTTAGGTACAAATTGAATTTCGTCCACCTCAAAATCAATCTCACCCAAAGAATCCATTAAAGCTTGTTTGGCTTTAAAGTAGTCAGCTTGAGGTGCGAAGACGGTGATTTGCCCATCATCGTTTTCAATATCACTAACGTCCACATCGGCTGTTAGTAATGCTTCAAGAACGGCGTCTTCATCGTTATTTTTAAATGCCAAGATAGCCGCATGGTCAAACATGTGGCTAACTACACCTTGGGTACCAATTTTACATTTTGTTTTGGTAAAGCACTGACGGACATCGCCAAAAGTACGGTTAGGATTGTCAGTTAGACAGTCGACAATCACCATGCACCCACCTGGGCCAAAGCCTTCATAGCGAGCCGGCGAGAAGTCTTCACCACCACCGCCTTTCGCTTTGTCGAGTGCTTTGTCAATTACGTGGCTGGGTACTTGGTCTTTTTTGGCTCGATCAATTAGTCCACGTAGTGCCAAGTTCCCGGAAGGATCGACGCCGCCCGATTTTGCGCAAACATAAATTTCACGACCATATTTACTGTATACCTTTGCCTTGGCATCGGATGTTTTGGCCATGGAGACTTTGCGGTTTTGATAAGCTCTACCCATTTGACTATTGCCCTATTAACTAAAAGTAAATAATTTAATTTTACAGATAAGTTTTTGCATAGGGAACCTTTAGCCTCTTCCAATACTAATTGAGTCTAAAGGAGGCCCAAATTTATAACGAAAAATGAGTCTGACCACCGCTTAAATCTCGTTCATGATAAAAGAATGAACCCTGTCATAGACATAAAAGACCTCAATAGCATGAACAACTGGAACAGTTTTTTAACCTGCAGTAAATTCGTCTTCTTTCAGGTCACAGTAGTAAGACGGAAATTAAAAGGCAGCTGAGTTATAAGAATTTATTTTTCCATTACTCAGACTCATTTTTCTATTGAAAAATACTCCTTAGCAGATGAGCGAATTGTCTCAAATTAAAAATAACCGAAGGCCCGCTTAAAAAGAAGTCGTTGCCTCACATTAAGTGTAACCGAAGCTAAGCGGATTACACTCATGGGGAAACACGAACGAAGGGCTTATTTACAAGCGATAGAACCAGATATTTTGAATGAGCTTTGCGAGGTTTGCGGCTACGCGCGCAAGTATGCGATTCGCCTGCTTAATCGTAAATCCGATAACATTACTTCCCCGGCAAGACGTCGCGGTGCCAACCCAAAAATCAGGTAATGTGTCTTGATGCAACCGTTGCGCCGCATCTGGTTTGTCAGCGATCAACTCTGCGGCAAGCGGCTTAAAGCGATAATGCCGATATGGCTGCCACACTACGAATCCGAATACGGATCACTGCCAGAGAGTGTTCGAGCTGATTTATTAATGGTATCAGCGCCAACGCATAACACGTTTATCTAGTTGGAAAGCCGCTGAATAATGTCAATACAAAGTACTTTGGTATAAGTTTGAACGAAGTCTTTCCAGCCCTTTTATTGTTCCTATGGCAACACCAACTGTTGATATATCAGCAGTTGATGCATGTAAATCAACAGTTAATCTAAATAAAATGTGTTGGGTTTGATGCTTATTTAAAGATGGTTAAATTGATGGTCTTTATATTCAAGTGGTTACCCGGTTTTAATACGAACTTAAAAGTAGCATTTTATTAGGTATGAAATTTGCTTTAATAAATGCTTCATGCGTTGTCTTCTTCTAAGAGCGCAATTCAATAGCGGTATGAATAAATGTTTCCCTAATTATATGTCGACGCGTATAGAACAATATCTGCAACGTAGACCTGATCGCCGTTAAGCGAGTTATTTAAAACACACGAGATTCTACTTCATGAGCAAATATAAACTTACTGTAAACGGTACGCCTAAAACCGTAGAGGTGGCTTCAGATACCCCCTTACTTTGGGTGCTGAGAGATCATCTAAATCTGGTCGGTACCAAATTTGGCTGTGGTATTGGTCAATGTGGTGCCTGTACTGTGCATATTGATGGGCAACCTACCCGAGCGTGCCAGACTCTTGTTTCCAAGGTAGGTAAAAGCCAGATAACCACGATAGAAGGGCTGCATCCGCACGGCGAGCATCCTTTGCAAAAGGTATGGCAAGAACTCGATGTGCCGCAATGCGGTTACTGTCAGGCCGGTCAAATCATGACTGCCGCCGCGCTGTTGAAAAAAAATCCACGTCCTACAGATGAGGAAATTGACGTAGCTCTGGCCGGAAATCTTTGCCGCTGCGGCACGTATCTTCGGATTCGCGCGGGTATTCATCGTGCGGCAGAAATTGCCGGTAAGGAGTCAGCATGAGCGTAGATAAGATTGAAAATACCAGTCGCCGCGATTTTTTGCGCAAATCTGCGTTGGCTGGTGGCGGGCTAGTGCTGGGCTTTTATTTCGACCCGGCAAACAGCGCAACCAAACGGGTGGCTAAGCCGTCTGCAATTTCGGAAACCAGCGTGTTCAAACCCAATGCCTTTATTCGCATTGATCCAAACGGCAGTGTCACATTGATAAGTAAGCAGCCAGAAATCGGCCAAGGTATAAAAACTTCGCTGCCCATGATAATTGCCGAAGAATTGGAAGTTAACTGGAAGGACGTTGTAATCGTTCAGGGTGATCTTGATCCGATTTACGGTAGTCAAAGCGCCGGTGGTTCGCGGTCAACCCCGACCAATTATGAAGAATTTCATCGACTCGGTGCAACAGCACGAACCATGCTAATCCAAGCGGCTGCAGCGATCTGGCAAGTGCCTGTATCGGAACTTATCGCTCATGACAGTGCTGTTCATCATTCGGCAACCGGGCGCAAACTTGGGTATGGCCAATTGGTGGAAAAAGCCGCAGTTTTACCAGTACCTTCGAAAGAATCAGTAAAATTAAAAGACTCAAAAGATTATAAACTGCTAGGTTCGCGTATCGGCGGCGTCGATAACCCCAGCGTTGTCACCGGCAAACCTTTATTCGGCATCGATGTGAAATTGCCTGGGTTGCTTTATGCGGTGTACGAGAAAGCGCCTGTTTTCGGGAGTAAGGTCCTTAGCGCCAATCTGGACAAAATCAAGTTATTACCCGGTGTACGACATGCATTTGTTATAGAAGGCGGCACCGATCTTAAAGGCTTATTGCCGGGCGTCGCTATTGTGGCCGATTCGACTTGGGCAGCATTTAGTGCGCGTAAACAACTGGACGTCGTTTGGGATGAAGGCCTGGCGGCAACACAAAGCTGGGAAGGTTTTTCAGCAAAAGCTAAATCACTATCTTCACAGTCTGGCACCGATGTTTTACGCAATGACGGTGATGTAAAGGCGGCATTGAAAGGCGCCAGCAAAACGATAGAAACTGCTTATAGTTATCCTTTCATCTCGCATGCCAGTATTGAACCGCAGAATTGCACGGCTTGGTACAAAGATGGAGCGATTGAGATTTGGGCGCCCACGCAAAATCCGGAAGCCGGTCAAAAAATAATAACTGAAACTCTCGGCATTCCTAAAGATAAAATCACCCTGCACATTACCCGCAGTGGCGGCGGCTTTGGTCGGCGGTTGATTCCCGATTACATTGTCGAAGCGGCGGCAATTGCACAGCATTTAAAAACACCGGTCAAATTAACCTGGTCGCGGGAAGATGACTTGCGTCATGACCAGTATCGCGCCGGTGGTTTTCATTTCCTACGCGGTGGGCTTGATGACAAAGGCAAACTGATCGCCTGGCACAATCATTTCGTTACCTTTGCCAACAAAGTCGTTAAAGACGGTAAGTCAAAACTGGAAATCGGTAGCGGCGCTAACCTGTCAGGAGACGAGTTTCCTGGACGCTGGGTAGAAAACTGTTTGTTGGAACAAACACCACTCGAGTGCAATATTCCGATGGGACCTTGGCGCGCCCCGCGCAGCAACGTGCTGGCTTGGGTGTTTCATAGTTTTATCGATGAACTGGCGCATGCGGCGGGCCGTGACCCGCTGGAGTTTCGTTTGGAGATTTTGGGTGATAAGGGCTTTATTCCCGGTACCGGCGAGCAAGGCATACCTTATGACGTCAACCGTATGAAGCATGTGTTGCAACACGTGGCCGAACAAGCCGAGTGGGGCAAGAAAAAGCTTCCGCGAGGTCAAGGCCAAGGTATAGCTTTCCATTTCAGTCATCGTGGTTACATTGCCCAAGTTGCTGAGGTTACTGTGTCCAAAGACGGCAAACTTAAGGTTGACCGCGTTGTGGTGTCGACGGACATCGGCGCGCAAATCGTCAATCTCAGCGGTGCGGAAAATCAGGTGCAAGGCTCCGTGGTTGACGGTCTGGGTGCGCTAACATTTCAGGAATTGAATATTGAGAAGGGCCGCATTGTGCAGAGCAATTTCGGCGATTATCCGATGATTCGTATTGCGGATGCGCCGACGCGGGTGGATGTGCATTTTCTGAAGACTGATAATCCGGTGACGGGCTTGGGCGAACCCGCTCTGCCGCCGCTAGCACCAGCCGTTTGTAACGCGATTTTTGCTGCTACTGGCATACGTGTAAGGCAACTGCCGTTATTGCGGACTGATTTGAGCTGGACTTAGCATGTAGAATGACGGATAAAAATGAACATGTTGTAAATCGTCACGGCACACAAAATAAACTATGGCTAACAAAATCAATCACTTGGTCGATGCCTACCGGCGACTAAAACAGCAAGCTGAGAATTGTGTTCTGGCAACCATCATCGAAACCTTTGGTTCGACGTATCAAAAAGCCGGTGCGCGCATGTTGATAAGCAACGAAGATGAATTGATCGGTTTGTTAGGTGGCGGTTGTTTTGAGAGAGATTTGGTTGAGCAGGCGCGGTCGGTTTTCGAGACGGAAGCAGCCAAAACCGTGTTTTACGATATGCGCTCCCCGGATGATGTTATCTGGGGGCTAGGGCTAGGTTGTAACGGTGCCGTGAAAGTACTGTTGCAATTGTTAAAAGCAGAGGAGGATTTTAGTCCTTTGAATATCATTGCCGATGCCGCTGACGCTAATCAATCTGGGGTTCTGATCACCGTTTTTGAATCTGGACATGCGGATTTTCCGTCCGGGCGCAGCCTGTTTTTGCCTGTAATTGCTGGTAGTAATCAGCAGTTGCTAACTTCAGCACCTTTTCCGTTTACCACCTCGGCGTTACAAACAGTATTGCAACAAAAACCACGCATCGAATCGCATCTCATCAACGACCAAGAAATTACGGCATTTTACGATCCGCTACAACCGCCGCTGCGCTTGCTGGTATTTGGAGCAGGTACCGATGCTATTCCTCTGGTTCAATCGGCCAAGGCTCTGGGCTGGCGAATCACGGTGGTTGATTACCGTCCCGGCCATATTAAAAAAGAACGCTTCCCGCAGGTTGACCAGCTGTTGCATTTAATGCCGGAAGACATCGACGATAAACTCGAATTGGATCAATTCAACGCCTTGGTGTTGATGACGCACAACATTGAATACGACGCGCGCTACTTAAAAGCGGTCACAAGCTGTGATATTCCTTTTATTGGCCTATTGGGGCCAACGCATCGCAAAGATCGGTTATTGCACAGTCTGGGCAATGATGCTGCCCTAATTGCTGAGCGGGTGTTTGGTCCGGTTGGCTTGGATATTGGTGCAGAAACACCGGAAGAAATTGCGCTATCTATAATGGCCGGCATCCATGCCAAACTGAATAGACGTAGCGGGCAGCAACTCGGTGTTAAAGCTGCAGAAGAATTACATGAATGTAGCCATCGATAACGTTTACGCGATTATTTTAGCGGCGGGCAGTTCCAGCCGCATGGGGAATCCCAAGCAATTACTCGAATGGCGCAATCGCCCGCTGTTGGCGCATGCCATTACCAACACCCGCGAAATTTTCCACGACCGAGTTATCGTCGTGCTAGGTGCGCATGCCGAATTGATACAAACATCTATCGATCTTGGTGATGTTACTTCGGTTGTGAATTCACAGTGGCAAGAAGGCATGGCCTCTTCAATTCGTGCCGGCGTGCAAGCCTTACCCGCATCAGCGGCTGCGGTACTTATTGTGCTGTGCGATCAACCGTTAATTAACGCTGCGCACATTCAAAACCTGTTGAGCGGCTGGCAACATGCCCCGACACACATTGTTGTCAGTGAATATCATCAGTCGGTGGGGGTGCCGGTCGTATTTCCTGCGGAATTTTTTACGGATTTGTTGGCACTTAAAGGCGATCGAGGTGCCAAGCCTTTGATCTTGGATTTTAAAGACAGATTATTAAAAATCCCCTTGCCGGAAGCGGAAGTGGACATTGACAAGCCCGAAGACTTTGAGCTTTTGACCAGTCAATATTAACAGCGCAGTCCTTGCCTGATTTTCTCCATCACTGTAGATAGGTTTAATATTCTTAAATTCCGGCGCTAATCGACAGTTTTATAAAAAAAATCTGCTTATCATCGGGTCTTTATTTTTAGCGTAGATACCTGAAAAAATGTCTACATGTGTTTTAATTTTGAGTAAGGAAAGTAATATGAAAAAAGTAATTAAATTAGCAATGATTACCGTAGCTTTAAGTATGCTTGTGGCTTGTGCAAGTAATTCAGATGTTGAAAATTTACAGTCGCAAGTTGATGGTTTGGATGCTTCAGTTAAACAAGCGTCAGCAAATGCTGCCAGCGCACAAACCTCTGCATCAGCAGCTGCTGCACAAGCTGAAGCAGCAGAGATTGCCGCTAATCGCGCTGCGGAGTTATCTAAAGAAGCCAACAATAAATTGGACAAAAGATTTAACAAATCGATGCGTAAATAAAGCATTTTTGCTTTAGCTCATAAAAAAGCCCGGTAGTTAAGCTACCGGGCTTTTTTGTTGTCTTATTTCCGGGGTGAGAAGTGTTTAATTTTTTCTCAATTGCTCCTGGATCGGTAGCTGCCGGATGCGCTGACCTGTCGCTGCAAAAATCGCGTTGCATATTGCCGGTGCAATGGGCGGCACAGCGGGTTCACCCACGCCGCCGAGAGGTGTGTCGAAATCGGTCGCAGGCAGCAGATGCACTCGAATTTCACGAGGGGCATCATCCATACGGGTCAGCTGGTATTGATGAAAATTATCCTGTACCACCGCACCATCTTTAAAGCTGATTTCCCCAAGGGTTGCCAGACTTACTCCCATAATACAGGCACCTTCAATCTGCGAGCGGATACGTTCAGGATTAACCTGCGGTCCGCAATCCACGGCGACATCAATGCGGGGAATGCTCAAAATTCCGTCTTCGCTAACGGCCACTTCCACAACCACGGCAATATAAGTCACAAAGCTGTAATGCGCGGCAATGCCCAAACCTCGGCCTTTAGACAACGCACGTCCCCAGCCCGCTTTGTCTGCGACGGTTTCAGTGACACGGCGCAGGCGACCAGTATCGATAGGGTAAAGCTCAGGCGATTCGCCATGATTCCAGTTGTCGCCCAGGGTGCGTGGGTCGATCCGGCGCGGCGGACCAATTAATTCCAGTAAGAAATCTTTATGATCGCGTCCTGCCGCAGCGGCCAATTCTGCAACAAACGATTGAATCGCGAAGGCGTGCGGAATATTAGACACTGATCGAAACCAGCCAATACGGGTATGTGCTTCGGCTTCCGGATTTTCGATGCGCAGATTAGCAATGGCATAAGGCACATTGATGACGCCCATGCCCAATTCGACCGGCATTTGATGCTTGCTGTCAGGGCCGAAAGTGGACGAGATAGTGGGTGCGACAGTTCTGTGCAGCCAAGCAACAGGTTTACCTTGATCGTCCAGCCCTGCTTCCAGTCGTTCGACTGACACCGTGTGAAAATAAGAATGATGTAAATCGTCTTCACGCGTCCAGGTCACCTTAACCGGTTTGCCATTCATGGCTTGCGACAATAGTGCCGCTTCAATCACGTAATCGGGTTTGGATTTACGTCCAAAGCCGCCGCCCAGTAGCGTGACATGGACAGTGACTTTCTCCGGTGTGAGTTTTAGCCATTTTGCCACTTGATCGTGAGATAGTTGCGGCGCTTGAGTACAGGCCCAGATTTCACAATGCCCTTTGACAATGCGAGCTGTTGCCGCCGGAGGTTCCATCGGGGCTTGAGTTAGATGTGGGGCGTAGTATTCCGCTTCTACCCGTTTGGCAGCGTTTTTCAATGCGGCTTCAACGTCGCCCTCATTGCGCACCACTTTGCCTGGCTTGCGCGCGGCGGCTTCAAGCTCGGTTTTGTAGACTACAGAATCGTAATTACCATGCGGGCCTTTGTTCCATTCGATCTTTAACGCCTTGCGCCCTTGAATGGCTGGCCAAGTGTTATTGGCAATCACTGCGACGCCGCCAAGCGGATTAAATTCAGCAGGTGGCGGGCTGCTTGGGAGTTCGATCACCTTAATTACGCCCGGCACCTTGAGGGCATCTTTGGCATCGTAACTTACTACCTTGCCGCCGAACACAGGTGGGCGTGCAACCACGGCGTAAAGCATGTCTTTAAGCCGCGTGTCGATGCCGTATTGCCCAAGGCCTCTAACAATATCTCGTCCGTCATAAATCCCGACCTGGCCCTTGCCGATGTAACGAAAGTCAGCTGGAGTTTTTAAACGTAAGGTTTCGCGAGCAGGTACCGGCAATTTTGCGGCCGCCTGAGCCAGCTCTCCGTAACCAAGCGATCTGCCCGTGGCTGTATGGATAACACGATGTAATTCAGCATGGACTTCCTGAGCCGGTACTTGCCATTGTGTAGCCGCTGCCGATTCCAGCATTTGCCGTGCCGCAGCACCGACTCGGCGCATCGGCATAAAAAAGTGGCGCATGCTGCGCGAGCCGTCTGTGTCCTGATTACCAAAACGGACTTCGTCGCCCGGCGCTTGCTCGACTTTTACATGCAGCCAGTTGGCTTCCAGTTCGTCGGCCACCACCATCGGCAAACTGGTACGTACTCCTTGGCCCATTTCAGAACGATGGCAAATGATGGTAACCGTGCCGTCGTCAGCTATCGCAACAAACACCAGCGGATTGTCGACCCAGCCGTGCGGCATGGCATCGGCGCCATACTTATCTTTTGCAGTGGGCGCGGCAGTTTCGTCTGCCCTGGTTAGCGCAGGAAATCCGGCGGCAAGTACAAATCCGCTAAGCGCTAAGTCTTTGAGAAAACCGCGTCGGCTAATGTTGACGATGCTTACGTCATTATCTGCAGTCAATTCAGCATGATCGATAGTCTTGTTCATGATTTGCTCTCCTTTAAACCAGCAACCTGTTTGATGGCGGCGCGAATACGTGGATAGGTGCCGCATCGGCAGATATTACCGCTCATGGCCTTATCAATATCGGCATCAGAAGGACTGGGATTATGCTGGAGTAACGCGGTGGCGGCCATGATCTGACCGGACTGGCAATAGCCGCATTGCGGTACGCCCAAGGCTAACCAGGCGTCTTGAACTTTTTGTCCGATTGCGTCCTGATCGATGGCTTCGATCGTTACGATGTTTTTGCCGACTGCCGCTGAAATGGGCGTTACACAAGCACGAGTGGGTTCTCCGTCGACATGAACAGTGCAAGCCCCACACAAAGACATGCCGCAGCCGAATTTTGTTCCGGTTAAGCCCAAGTGATCGCGCAACGCCCAAAGCAGGGGAGTGTCCGTTGGTAAGTCGATTTGGCGTGGCTTGCCGTTGATGGTGAGCGTGGTCATTAGGTAGTTCTCCCTGCAATTTTCAGGAGTAAAGGGCTCCGCACCTTATCAAGACTCTGTAGCGCGGCGTATTGGCTGGGATGTTACACGGGCTCTATCGTGTGGTAAAGATATTGAATAGTGGAGAAACGGTGTCGCAAGCGACGATTATTTTAATGTCGGTTCTCGCACCGACAGGCGAGCTACTTTCTTTTGCTTCGCCAAAAGAAAGTAGCCAAAGAAAAGGCGACCCGGATTCCGCCTATATCCTGCGCTTCTCGCTTTTGTCGAGGGTTTTCGAAGGGCCATCCGTGGCCCTGCGAAAACGAGCGGCATCCTTGCCGCTCCCCTTGTGGGCCTATTTCGCCAAAAGCTGCGATGCTCGGGGCGGAATAACGGGAGTAAAGTAGTTATCAATAACCGACAAAAAACAAATCGGTTCATATCAACCATTGATATTGGTTGATATGAACCGCTTGCGCTTAAGTCAATCGATTCTATTGCGGCGTATGTTTTTAAAGTTAAATAAATACAATGAGTTAATAAGCATGTTTGCTTTTGGCACGGTAATGGCTTGTAGGTAGTACAAGTTGTTTATTGTCGTCTATCAGGAGTGAATATGAGTACTGCATTGCCATCCGCAATCCCTCTTACCGGGTTGGTCGGTCTAAAGCAAAACTGGCGCAGCGATTTATTGTCCGGTTTTTTGGTTTTTTTAATTGCTTTGCCATTGTGTCTAGGTATATCGATGGCGTCCGGCTTTCCACCCTCGGCCGGTATTATTACGGCCATTATCGGCGGGGTACTGGTTTCACGTATTAATGGTTCATTTATGACCATCAACGGCCCGGCCGCCGGGTTGATTGTTGTTGTTCTTGGCGCAGTCCAAGAGCTGGGCGAAGGCGATGCGATGGCCGGTTATCGTTATGCGCTGGCTGCGATTGTGGTGGCCAGTGTGATACAGATTTTATTGGGCGTATTTAAAGCCGGGCGGTTGAGTTCGTTCTTTCCCGCATCGGTGGTACACGGCATGCTGGCAGCCATTGGTATCATTATTATGGCCAAGCAGATTCATGTCATGTTGGGTGTGGCGCCGGAAAAAGGCAGTAGTTTGCTGTCTACCATTGCCCAGATTCCGCACAGCCTAGTCAATCTCAATCCGGACATTGCCATTATCGGTTTTACCGGTTTGGCGATTTTGATTATCTGGTCGGTCATTAAAAATCCAACGTTGAAGATGGTTCCCGCGCCGTTGCTAGTGGTGTTGTCGGGTATTGCCTTGGCAAGATACTTTGATTTGGAACATCAGCACATGTATTTGTTTTTGCCTGATGCGCATTTTTTACCGCATCACGAAGAAACAGTCGGGCCAGCGTTTTTAGTCGCGATTTCTGAAAACTTCATGTCCAGTTTTTATTTTCCTGATTTTTCCAAGATCGCCACGCTTGAATTCTGGGAAGCGGTTGTCGCGATCAGCTTAGTGGGCAGTTTGGAAAGTCTGTTAAGTGCCATTGCTGTTGATAAGCTCGACCCTTACAAACGTCATTCTAAGTTAGATCGTGATTTGACTGCTGTCGGTGTAGGTAATTTGGTTGCCGGTATGATCGGCGGCCTACCGATGATTGCTGAAATCGTGCGTAGCTCTGCCAACGTTAATAACGGCGCAAAGACACAATGGGCCAATTTCTTCCACGGCGCCTTCATGCTGGCCTTTGTGGTGTTGTTTCCACGCTTGATTCACAGCATTCCGCTGGCGGCATTAGCCTCATTGCTGGTGTATACAGGCTTTCGCTTGGCGTCACCAAAATCGTTTGCGGAAGTGATGGGTATCGGTAAAGAACAGTTGTTTATGTTTGTGGTCACCATCATCGGCGTGTTAGCGACAGATTTACTGATCGGTGTTGCGCTCGGTATTTTGACCAAATTTGTCATCCATATGCTGCGTGGTATCAGACCGAATAACCTGTTTAAAATTTACTATACCGTCGAACATCAAGCCCCGGATACCACTGTGATTAACTTGGTGGGCGCAGCAATTTTCTCTAACTTCTTAAAATTAAAAACCGAATTAGCGACGCTGGATCAAGGCAAAACCGTGGTATTTCAATTGAACAACACGTTTTTACTGGACCACACCGTGATGGAATTCCTGCATTCTTTTCAGCACGATTACGAAGCACAGGGCGGGCATTGCGTTTTGATCGGCATGGAGTTTCACAATGCCTATTCAGAGCATCCGCTGGCTGCACGAAGAATGAAACCCGATCATATGAGTCGTCGGAAAAGCGATCAACGTGGCCTTTAGAACATAATCATTAAGGAGGTTCTAATGAAACCTGTTGAGTTTGACCTGAACGTCTCGATTGACCATATCTCGCATTGGCTGCCTGTGCAGGGGCCGATTAAGGATTTTATTCACCACAATACCTTGCATGCTGTTCAGCATTACCCTTTTCACCAAGGCGTGGCGATTGCCGCAAAGGTATTCGGCGCCCGTAGTTATTTGTCATTGGCAGAATATCAGGCTATGCACAAACAAGGCCGGATTAAGGATTTTGCGATTGATTGGGCTATTAAACATTCCGGTTGTCAGCCGGAAAGCATATCGGCATTGAAAGAAAAGCTATTTGCGGTAGACAGTACTGATCACTATCCCCCCGTATCGCTGGCTAATCATGGTGTCCGCAATAGCTGGTTGACGCATTTGGAAGTTGATTTGAATTCTCTAGTACATCCGATTATTTTTCGGCTGCTGGCGAATTTTTTGGATCAAGGCATCAGCCGTTGGACGCTGGCTAAACCCGATGAATCATTCTTAAACTGTGTCTGGCGCTTGGCGCAAAACAGTCTGTTACCGCTGTATCCGTTTAATGAGCCAGCCATTCGAAACTTATTAAATGAAAGCCCTAATGACCTGATTTCGACTTGCTTGCAACGAATAGTCGGTGACGAATCGTTATATGAGCAGTATCTGTTGGAAATGTTACTGGCTCATCCCGGCTGGGCGGGTATGGTGCGTCTTATTGAGCTGGATTCTAAAGCACTGTTAGAACGCCGCCAGATTACGCTGAAAGAACTCATCGCCGTAGAACTGCTCGCTGAATTGGCGATTCTTAACAAAAAAAGAGGCGCGAAATTTATTACCGTTGCGCAAACGCCGCACGCTGCCGACATACCGCTGTTAAGCGACTATGAGGCCAAAGCGATCGTGCCGTTACCGTTAAAAGTGTGGCATGAAGCGATGGAATATTCGCTGCATACTGAGTTGTTGATCGCGTTAAAAGCACCGGATGCGCCGGTAAAATCCAAAGAGGCGCCAATCGCCCAGGCATTTTTTTGCATCGACGACAGGGAATGCTCGCTACGCCGCTACTTGGAAGAACTTAATCCAGCTATTGAAACCTTCGGTGCGGCTGGATTTTTTGGCATTGATTTTCTGTATCAGGGCTTTGATGATGCCTACCCGGTTGCCCAGTGTCCAAATATTCTCAATCCCAAACATTTGATCATGGAATCAAACCTGCGGCCGGACGCGGAAAAAAATGCCGTGACCGAAGGTTTCTCTGATCTACACATCAAGCCGCATTCGCTCTTTAAAGGCTGGTTGTTCACGCAAATCTTGGGGATCGGTTATGCCGCGCGGATGCTTTGGGATGTGTTTCGTCCCAGCTCACAATTGCTAAAAATTAAAAAATTAAGTGAAGTTGACGCCCATACCCATTTGCATCTACTGCGGGAAAGCGATGAGCCTAATGCCGATGGGCAGTTGCTGGGATTTTCGGTGACAGAGATGGCCGACAAAATTGAGGGTTTGCTGCGCAATATCGGCCTGACTAAACAATTTGCGCCGCTGGTTGTGGTAGTTGCGCATGGTTCCAGCAGCACTAATAATCCGCATTTTGCCGCTTATGATTGCGGTGCTTGCTCCGGCAAACCGGGTGCACCTAATGCGCGCGCATTTGCCTGGATGGCTAACCATGAACCGGTACGGAACGTATTACGGGAGCGAGGTATCGATATTCCGGCAAGCAGTTATTTTGTTGCGGCATTGCATAATACCAGCCGTGACGAAATCACTTATTACGACAAACATCTGTTTGCCCAATATCCAACCGATGTCTTGCAGACTTTTCAAGAAACCATGCAGCAAGCGTTACAAAAAAATGCCTTGGAGCGCTGCCGGTGGTTTGAATTGGGCCCGCAAAAGCATTCTTTTGAAGTTGCACATCAACATGTTGCTACCCGCGCGTCATCGATATTTGAGCCGCGTCCAGAGCTTAATCACTCCAACAACCTTTATTGCGTAGTAGGAAGACGGTCATTAACGCGAGATTTATTTCTCGATCGACGCTCTTTTCTACATTCTTACAACCCTGATTCGGACGCTGATGGCCAGATCGTTGTCAAAATCTTATCGGCGATTATTCCAGTCTGCGGCGGTATCAATCTTGAGTATTTGTTTTCGCGCATTGATAACTCGGTGTATGGCGCCGGCACCAAACTGCCTCATAACGTCATTGGTTTGCTAGGCGTTGCCAACGGTGTCGAAGGCGACTTGCGTACCGGTTTGCCATCGCAAATGATCGAAGTCCATGAGCCGGCGCGGTTACTGATTGTTATCGAACAAAGCACGAAAATCTTGGATAAAGCCTTTGCAAAGCTGGGCCCCTCGTTAAAAGAATGGCTGGATAACGATTGGGTGCGTTTGGCGGCGTGTCACCCCGGTACTAATGAGTTGTTCTTTTATCACAGTACAGGCTGGGAACCGGTTGAATTACCCGCAGATAGCGTGGCGCCAACGGCTAATTGCTCTGAAAGCATTATTGTCGGCCAAGTTGCAACGATTCCGGTGCATTGTCTACGTAGGAGTGCCGCATGAATAGCTTATTGCTAGCCTGTCTGTTGTTACCGCTGTTTGGATTGCTACTGATTGCCTTGTTGGGGACTAGCGAAAAGAAAATTGCGAGCATCAGCTTCTGGACCACCCATGCGATGGGCCTGAGTATCATTGTGCTGCTTGCGCTATGGGCAGCCAACGGTTTTCCTGATCATGAATTTGAGTGGTTCACGTTGTATGAGCGTGGCAGTTATCAATTCCCGATTCTGTTTTATTTTGATCGTATCGGTGCTGCGTATTTGTTTGCCGTGTGGGTGATTTTTTCGGTGATTGTGCGTTATTGCCGAAATTACCTGCATCGGGAAACCGGCTATAAACGCTTCTTTATGACCATTTTCGGCTTTGCGCTGGGATTGAACATGGTCGTGCTGTCCGGGTCGATTGATATGTTGTTCGCAGGCTGGGAAATTGTCGGTATCTCGTCGTTTTTATTGATCGCTTTTTACCGGCATCGGGTACAGCCGGTACGCAATGCCTTAAGGACGTACACGGTTTACCGCTTTTGTGACATCGGCTTGCTGCTGGGGGCGTGGATGAGTCATCTGTTGTTTCACGAGAGCGACCATTTCAGCAATCTTTCCGTGCTGTTTGCAGACAGTGCGCCGCCACCAGCCAGTTATCCAGCCTTAGCATTAATGTCAGTGTTGATATTTATTGCCGCAGCGGGCAAGTCGGCGCAGTTTCCTTTTTGTTTTTGGCTGCCGCGCGCTATGGAAGGACCAACGCCGTCCAGCGCCATTTTTTACGGTGCCTTGTCGGTGCATTTGGGGGTGTTTTTGCTGCTGCGCACCGCACCGATATGGAGTTATCACTATTTACCCCGGACGGCGCTGTTTAGTATCGGTTTGCTGACGGTGGTGATCGCCAGTCTGTCGGAAAAAACGCAGTCAAACATTAAAGGCCAAGTGGCTTACGCCTCGATTACCCAAGTAGGTTTCATGTTTATGGAGCTGGCGCTGGGCTTGGAAACTTTAGTGCTAGTGCATTTCTTGGGCAACGCCTTCTTACGTTGTTACCAGTTGCTGGTATCACCGTCTATCGTTGCGCATATGATTCGAGTGGAAGGCGCTATCGACACCGACTTTAATATTAAAAACACCAGCATGCCTGATTATTTGCCGGTATCGATACGGGACACGCTGCCGGAGGTGTTGCAAAACACATTGTATGTGTTTGCTTTGCAGGAAGGTAACCTGGAGTTGTTGGTTCGTTCAATTCTTTGGGCGCCACTTAAACAGGCGGGCGCAAAAATTAATAACGTCAATTTGGGGGTGAAAATTGTCGTTGGCTTAGGCGTTTTAATCATGACTTGGCTTGCCTTTACTACCGAATTTATTAATTCTCTGTATCTCGCTGCGCCCGCCGCGCTGGCTATGGTGATGGCGTCATTAAGTGCGTTTAGCCAAAAACACAGCTTCATTAAAGTCTGGAATGCCGTTGCGATGAGCGCTTTATTGGCCGCCAGTTCAGTTTGGTTGTTACATCCTGAGGCCTGGTCAGACATTGTGCTGTTTACTACCGGCATCATTCCATCATGGCTGCTCGGCATCTTGGTGTTAATCAAGTTACCGAAAAAAGACAATTTCAAAGACTCACCTTTTGCCTACCGGGCCATGGCCGAAACAAATCCGCTGTTGTCGTTGTTATTGTTTATCAGCTTTCTGGGCTTGGTTGGTTTTCCAATTACCCCGGCATTTATTGGCGAAGACTTGTTGCTCTATCACGCCAGTAGCCAATACTCGTGGATTGGTGCGTTCATCGCCGTGTGTTTTGTGATTAACGGTATTGCCGCGGCGCGGGTATTTTTGAGGATTTGTATGGGCAGGCCATTGGAGATAGCTGGGGTAATGACTAATGACTAAGGACTAAGTTTGCCTGCCTTAGAATGGCAAGTTATTGCTCGCTATACCCTTCAAATGAGAACTTATTTATGACCTTACTATTAGCTTATTGTGCAGTGTTACTGAGCTTTGCTTCCGGTTTGTTGGCCTTGCTGATGAATCAGCAACAGCATCTGCAGGGCCTGAGCCAACGCTGGTTTAAAAGGTTCGCTGGAGGTGCCGGTGTTCAATCAGTGATTGAACAGAATCTTGATGAACATCGTTTCCCTAACTTATTAAGGCGACTGGTGTTTGTGCTGCTGGGTTTGTCCGGGGTATTTGCAGTGATTGCCGGTTTGGCGGTATTGATCAGTGCGGAAGTTATCACTGATCAAATCAGCTTAGGTTTGCCGTGGTTACCTTGGCATGTGCGTTTTGACAGTTTGTCGGGCTTCTTCTTTTTGATTATTGGTATCGCGGTCATTGCCGTCAGTATTTATGGCCCCGGTTACGTTCACTCATATAAAGAAAAGCAGCATCCTTTTGCTGTGTTGGGCCTATTCACCGGTTTGTTCGTCACCGGCATGATGCTGGTGTTGCTGGCCGATGATGCGTTCTTTTTCATGATCGCCTGGGAGTTGATGTCGGTCGCCAGTTATTTTCTGGTGGCGTTCCAACATGAAAACTCCGCTAATCGCCGGGCGGCATTTTTGTATTTGCTGATGGCAGAAGTCGGTGCCTTGGCGATTATTCTGAGTTTTGGTGTGCTCGCCAGTTTTGCCGATGGCTTTACCTTTGATGCTTTGCGGCAAGCGCAACTATCACCCACTTGGGCCAGTATCGCTTTTGTGCTGGCCTTGCTGGGCTTTGGCATGAAAGCGGGCATTGTGCCGATACATGTCTGGCTACCTGAAGCACATCCCGTTGCTCCGTCACATATCTCAGCATTGATGAGCGGCGTGATGCTTAAAGTCGCGTTGTACGGTTTGATTCGCTTTTGCTTTGATCTGCTGGCCGAAGTGCAATGGCAATGGGGTGTGGTGCTGTTGGTGATTGGCTCGATTTCAGCATTGGGCGGCATTTTGTACGCGATGATGCAGCCGAATTTGAAGCGTTTGCTTGCTTACAGCTCGGTTGAAAATATCGGCATCATCTTTATGGTGCTGGGCTTATCGATGATCTTCATGGATAACGGTCATCCACAACTGGCAGCATTAGGCTTTTTAGCGGCGTTACTACATGCCTTTAACCATGCCTTGTTCAAGAATTTATTGTTTCTGGGGGCAGGCATACTCCAGCATCAAACCCACGAATTAAACATCGACATGATGGGCGGCTTGATTAAACGCATGCCGCAAACCAGCGCGCTGTTTTTGATCGGTTGCATGAGTATTTCATCCCTGCCGTTGTTTAACGGTTTTGTCTCCGAGTGGCTGGCGTTTCAGACCGCCTTACAAGTGGATGTGCTCGATAACGGCGTACTACGCAGCATGATACCGGTTGCCGCGGCGGCCTTGGCTTTAACTGCCGCATTGGCTGCCGCGTGCTTTGTAAAAGTCTTCGGCTTGATATTTTTAGGCCTGCCACGTTCACGCAACAGTGAGAAAGCACATGAAGTCACAGATAAAGGCATGTTGATCGGGCCTGCGCTGTTGGCGGGTTTGTGTTTTTTGTTCGGGATTTTTCCTGGCTTGATCATCAATCTGATTAATGGCGTTGCCAAGCAATTGCTTGAGCAAAGCTTGCCCAATGACACCAGCATGAGCTGGTTGTGGCTGGCACCGGTGTCTGCACATCAGGCCTCTTATTCTGCACCGTTAGTATTGATTGGCGTTTTGCTGGCGGGATTTATCACCTTTTGGTATCTGCGTCGTAATCCGGATACCAAAACCATGCGTATTGCCCCTACCTGGGACTGCGGCTTTGGCGGTTTGACGTCGCGCATGCAATACACCAGCAGTGCTTTCACCATGCCGTTCCGACGTATTTTTGCTAACGCCTGGATTATTGACGAGCAAATCGACAAAGACATGCGCGGCGCAATGAATCTGGATGTTGCAGCGGTGCATTACAAGTTGCAGGTTGAAGATCACAGCTGGCCAAAGTTATATCTACCGATTGCTCATGCTGTTAATACCTTGGCTAAACATGTTGGCCGCATTCAAACTGGGAATATCAGGGTTTACCTGAGTTATTCGTTTGTCACTTTAATCATCATGCTATGGGTGATCAGCTAATGTTGTGGATATTGGCAATAATTCAAACCATCCTGTTTGTGGCGCTGGCACCTTTGCTGGCAGGTTGGCTCAAATGGTGTAAGTGTCGCTTGCAAAATCGCCGGGCACCGTCGTTATTTCAGCCCTACAAAGATCTACTCAAGTTGATCCGTAAACATCCGGTGGTGTCTGAGGATGCTTCCTGGCTATTTACCAAAGCGCCGTTCATTATTTTTTCTGCCACGGTGTTGGCGGCATCGGTAGTGCCTTTAATTGCAGTGGATTTGCCGACCTCCGCCAGTGCTGACGTGATTGTGTTGGTCGGTTTTTTTGCCTTTGCCCGCTTCTTCCTGGCGTTGGCAGGCTTGGATGTGGGCACAGCGTTTGGCGGCATGGGCTCGTCGCGAGAAATGACCATTTCCTCGCTGGCAGAACCGGCGATGTTGATGGCGATTTTCACGCTGACCATGACGGCCTCTACTACCAATCTGTCGTTTGCGATTATTCATGTGCTGAATGAAGGTCTGGTGTTGCGGCCTTCGTTTGTGTTCGCTTTGTTTGCGCTGTTACTGGTCGCCATCGCCGAAACAGGGCGCGTGCCGGTTGATAATCCCAGCACGCATTTGGAACTGACCATGATTCACGAGGCGATGATTCTGGAATACAGCGGCCGACATCTGGCATTGATTGAATGGGCCAGCCAATTAAAGCTGATGCTTTACGGAGTCTTGATTGCCAATATTTTCTTGCCTTGGGGGATTGCGCAAACTCAGGATTTACATGCGTTAGGCGTTGGTTTGCTGGCGATACTCGGCAAACTGGCCGTGTTGACGATCGTGTTGGCGTTGACTGAAACCATGCTCGCCAAAATGCGTCTGTTTCGGGTGCAGGAGTTTTTGGGCTTCGCCTATCTGTTGGGCCTACTGGGCATGTTAAGCCACATTATTCTGGAGGCATCACGCTAATGAACATTGAGCAACAGGATTTTTATACCCAGGCCATTTTGTCGATGGCGGCATTAGTCGGATTAACCTCATTTTTAATGTTGGGGCAGGGGCGATTATTACGACTGATTTTTGTGTTTGCGTTGCAGGGTTTGCTACTGACAGCGACCACGGCATTAGCTGCTTACAGTTTGGATAATTACCATCTGTACATTTCTGCCGTGTTAACGCTGGCCTTAAAAGTCATTTTTATCCCGATCATGCTGAGACGGCAGGTACTGGCGATGAACATGCATCGGGATACCGAGGCCTTAAAAAACAACACGGCGGTGATGATCGGCGGCGCCAGTCTGATGGTCTTTAGTTATTACGTGCTGCATCCCATCGTGCAGACATCTTCCGTTGTTATGGTGAATGCTTTGGCGGTGAGTCTGTCTGTGGTGCTGCTGGGGATGTTATTGATGATCTCTCACCGTCAGGCGATTGCGCATGTGGTGGGGTTTATGTCGATTGAAAATGGTTTGTTCTTTGCGGCTATCGTCGCGACCAACGGCATGCCGCTGGTGGTTGAGCTGGGTGTGGCCTTTGACGTGCTGGTTGCGGCTGTGCTGTTCGGTATCTTTTTCTTTCATATTCGTACCAGCATCGATTCACTGGATGTGGACCGACTCAACCGTTTGCATGAGGTGGAAAAATGATCGCGGCTTATTTGTTACTGCTGATTTCGTTCGGGGGCATTCTTTACTTTGCGCTGTCCGGCCATAAAGCAGACACCGGCAAGATAAATATTGGGTTCAATGGTGTCAGCCTGTTGGCCACTATTTGGCTGGCGATTAATGTGTTTAATCAAGGGACCTTACTTTCAGAAGACAAAAGCTTTTTGGTTGATTCCTTCAATGTCTATTTGATTGTGTTAACGGCATTTATTGGTTTTACCACGTCGATATTTTCTTCGCCTTATATGGCCCATGAAAAGGAGCTGGGCAAGCTCACCGATCAGCGCTTAAAAATGTATTACTCCATGTATCAAGGCTTCATGCTGGCGATGTACTTAGTGTTGACCACGAATAACATGGGTGTAATGTGGGTGGCGATGGAAGGTGCAACCTTGGCTACTGTGCTGTTGGTGAGTTTGTACCGCACCCCCGAATCGATCGAGGCTGCGTGGAAATATTTTATTCTCTGCGGCGTCGGTATTGCCCAAGCCTTGTTTGGCACCATTTTGCTGTATTACGCCGCTGTGCAAATTGGCGATGGTGAAAACGCTTTGTTGTGGTCAGTGCTTTATACCAATGCCGATAAGCTAAATCCTGAAATTCTTGAGATTGCCTTTGTATTTTTGCTGATCGGTTACGGCACCAAAATCGGGCTGGTACCGTTGCATAACTGGTTGCCCGATGCGCACTCCGAAGGTCCGACACCGATGTCCGCGGTTTTGTCTGGCTTATTATTGAACGATGCTTTGTACGCGGTGGTGCGCAATAAAATGCTGGTCGATGGTGCAACGCATTCAAGCATGGCCGGTTTTTTAATGATGGGCTTCGGATTGCTGTCGTTCCTGGTGGCTGCGTTATTTTTGCATCGCCAAAAAGACATCAAACGGCTATTTAGTTATTCCTCTATCGAACACATGGGGCTAATGACCTTCGCCTTTGGCATGGGCGGGCCGTTGGCAACATTTGCCGCTTTGCTGCACATGACCGTGCATTCATTGACCAAATCGGCCATTTTCGTGACCGTCGGCCATGCCTCGCAACTGGCCGGTACGCAAAGCATGGATAAGATTCGCGGCCTGATCAGAACCCAGCCCAAAATCGGCTGGGGCTTATTGATCGGTACGGTCGCTATTGCCGGTTTCCCTCCATTTGGTGTATTCACCAGCGAATTTTTAGTGCTGCTTGCGACCATGCACAGCTACCCTTGGCTAGCGCCATTGCTGTTGTTAGGTACCGGCATTGCGTTTGCCGGGTTATTTAGACATATCCAGCCGATGGTATACGGCGAGCAACCCGAAGGTCAGTTGCCGGTGAAGGCCAATTTATGGCCTGTGATTATTCATCTTGCCCTGGTGCTGTGGATGGGCTTAGCCATTCCTGGATTCCTGGCTGACTGGTTTGGTCAGGCGACTACGTTGATTGCCGGGAGTTCACCGTTATGAGTGATACAAATTGGACGAATGAGTTTTTAGCGTTGCTGGGTATAGCCGGTATACCTGTTGAGCCGATTCATGTGCCATCGTTGGAGCAAGGCGGCCAGAAAATACTCTGGCAGATTGATAGCGAAGATTGGCAACGGTTCAGCCAGTATGCCAAGGCGCAAGGCCTGCGTTGGGTTGCTGGATGGGCCGAGCAAGTGGCAGGACAGTTTTTAGTGAATACCTGTTTTGAAAAGCAGGGCTTATACATATTGCTTCGCACCATCATTGGCGAGCAAAAACCGGAATTGCCGACCCAAGCGAATGTGTATCCCGCTGCCAATCGCAGCGAGCGACACACACAGGATATGTTCGGTATTCACTTTGTTGGTCATGCCGACAATCGTCGCTGGACTCGGCATCAGGCCTGGGACAAGCACAGCTATCCGTTGCGTAAGGACTTTCCGGTGCAAGGCGCGCCGGAAGCAGTCACTCCGCCGGATATGGATTATCCGTTTATCAAAGCGCATGGTGCTGGTGTGTACGAGATTCCGGTCGGCCCCGTGCATGCAGGCATTATTGAGCCCGGACATTTTCGCTTTCAGGCGGTTGGCGAGTTGATTTTGAATCTCGAAGAACGCTTGGGCTATGTCCATAAAGGCATCGAAAAAATTGCTGAAGGTCGAACACCTGAATCCTTAGCACGTCTGGCTGGACGCGTTTCCGGTGACACCACGGTCGGCCATGCGTGGGCCGCCTGTATGGCGATGGAGCAAGCCGCCGGCGTGACTATTCCTCCGAGAGCTGCCTTGCTGCGCGGCATTCTGTCCGAGCGTGAGCGTATCGCTAATCACATGGGCGATATGGGCGCTATTTGTAACGACGTGGCTTTCGTGTTTGCGCAAATGCAGTTCACTCGTTTACGGGAACTCTGGCTACGCACCAATGCCAAGGTGTTTGGTCATCGATTGTTGATGGATAGCGTTGTGCCGGGTGGTGTAGCTAGCGATTTAACGCATGAAGACGGTCACTTGATCAGACAGGAATTGGCTGTTTTAAGAAAGGAGCTCAGTGAAGTTGTTAATGCCGTGGATCTTAATTCGTCATTGGAAGATCGTTTATACACGGCAGGCTTTTTATCACAAGAACTCGCTGCCGCATTCGGTGCGTTGGGCTACGTCGGACGCGCCAGTGGTCAGCACTTTGATGCGCGCCATGATGCTGCTTACCCGCCTTACGATCAGGTAAAGGTGAAGGTCGCCACCGAAAATCAGGGTGATATTGCCTCCCGATTCTGGGTGAGACATAAAGAAATCAATGCCTCGCTAAAATTGATCGAGCACTTCCTGCAACAACTGGAACCCGGAGACATTATCAGCCCTTGGCAAACACCAGCATCCGGCAGCGAAGGATTGGGGATAGTTGAAGGCTGGCGCGGTGAAATTGTGACCTTTGTTCGGTTTGATGAGCACAACCAGATCGCCCGCTTTTATCCGCGCGACCCCAGTAGTTTGAACTGGCCTGCCTTGGAGAAACTGGTGCTGAACAACATCGTCCCGGATTTTCCGGTCTGCAACAAATCCGTGAATGGCTCCTATTCGGGCAATGATTTATAGGACGGAAATATGCTCAATATCATAAAAAAAATCTTTACTACCGGTGTGGTGACCGAGCCCGTTAAATTTCCTACCGATAATGAATTGGAACAACTGGGCATTACGCTTAAACAACGCATCGACAAAAAATTTAACGGCAGCATCGCCATACGCCAAGTGGATGCTGGCTCCTGCAACGGTTGTGAGCTGGAAATCCACGCCTTAAACAATCCCTATTACGACATTGAGCGCTTCGGGATTCATTTTGTCGCCTCGCCCCGGCATGCCGATGTGTTGCTGGTGACTGGCCCGGTATCGCGGCACATGCAGACTGCCTTATTGCGTACCTATGACGCCACGCCCAATCCGAAATGGGTGGTTGCCGTGGGTGATTGCGCGGCTTGCGGCGGTGAGTTCGGGGTGTCTTACGCCAGTTGCGGTGCCGTATCGAATGTTATTCCTGTCGATGTCACCATTCCCGGCTGCCCGCCAACGCCGTTGGCGCTGATGAAAGGGTTATTGGGTTTGATGGGGTGATGGGTTTTTAAATAAGGAGAGGTATTTATGAGCAAAAAAACTAAATGGTTAAAAGTAAGTGCGGCAACTCTGGGATTAACGTGCCTGTTGCCGGTCGCTAAAGCGAATGAATTATTTCAAGATGCCGGTAGCTGGTTGCAAGTCGTCGGCGAGGGCAGCTTAAAAGCGGTTGATCCAAGCCTGGAAAAAGGCCGGATTTGGGTAGAAGGTCAATCCCGTTTTGATGACAACTGGAATCATTGGTATCAAGGCATGGTCCGCACTGCGATCGGTTATTCGCTCAGTGATCGTGCCACGATTTGGGCAGGTTATACCTGGTTACCGACACAAAATATCGGAAAAAACTATGTCTCTCAACAAGATGTGTGGCCTGCGTTTCGGTATGTTTTACCCACAGATGTGGGAATGTTTACGTTCAGAACCATGGTCGAAACCAACTTTATACCCGGCAATGGCAGTGATGTCAGAGTGCGTCCTCGGCAGATGATCCGCTTCCTGCATCCTTTAGAATTTGAACCGCGCTTGAGCTTGATTGCTTGGGATGAGTTTTTCGTGCGGCTGAACTCAACCCCCAAAGGTGGTCAATCCGGTTTCGATCAAAATCGGGCGTTTGCCGGATTAGGCTGGACGTTTAATAAAAACTTCCGCACTGAAGCCGGTTACATGAATCAGTATTTGGACGATAACACTCATACCAATAACACCATGCGTCACTTGATTATGGGCTCGCTGTTCGTCAATTTCTAAAAACTCACTCGCGAGCAATCATGAATAAAGTCGCAGCCGTTACTTTTTATTTCTGGATCATTAAAATTTGTGCAACCACGCTGGGGGAAACGGCGGGTGATCTGCTGTCGATGACGATGGATGTCGGTTATGGATTTAGCACTGTCATTTTACTGGGTTTGTTCTTGGTGTCTGTTATCGCTCAGTTGATGGCGAGCAAGTTTAATGCGGTGCTTTATTGGACGGTGATTCTTACCACCAGCACGGCAGGCACCACGATGTCGGATTTTATGGATCGAACCTTAGGCTTGGGTTACGCCAATGGGTCATTGATCTTGAGCTCAGGCTTATTGTTGGTGCTGGCGATTTGGCATGTTAGCGAAAAGACTATTTCCGTGAGTAACATTCAAACCACTCGTGCGGAAATGTTCTATTGGTTGGCCATATTGTTTTCAAACACGCTAGGTACGGCTTTAGGCGATTTTTTAGCCGATGATTCGGGGCTGGGGTTTTTGGGTGGATCTGTGTTAATTGCTGGGTTAATAGGCTTGGTAGTATTGGCTAATTATTGCACCCAACTGAATCGAGTCATGCTTTTTTGGATTGCTTTCGTACTGACGCGTCCTTTTGGCGCGACCTTTGGCGACTTTTTGACTAAGCCGATTGAAAAAGGCGGGCTCGATTACGGCACCGTTGGGTCATCTGTGATCCTCGCCTCCTTGTTGGCAATATTCGTTATTTATACAACGCTGACGGAAAGTCGTGCGGAAAATCAGTCATGAAGCCTCTAATCAGCAGCCAAAAAATGAAGCAGGCAACCGTATGAACTCAGTAAAAAAGACAATTATAAAATACGTTTTATCCACCTTGGTGGTAGGCAATACCTTGCTATTTTTAGTAATGGCTTATTTTCATCTATTGAGTACGGACGCTAAATCAGCCGTGTTTATCGATTTCTGGGGACGATTTACGGTTTATTCGTTGTGGTTTATTGGTTTTGCAATTTATGTAAAGTACCTTGCCAGACAGCCAATGCTCAAAGGAGCCGTACTAGCCATTATCGTCATCAACATCCCGTTATTCTTGCTGTTGGCGTATGTCGATAAAATCAGTAACACGCCGGACATGATCGTTTTTGTCGATTTTTGGGGCCGCATTACCGTTTATTCGTTATGGTTCATTTGTTATGAAGCGTATAGAAAATATATTGGCTCTGAATGCGAGTAAATTTAATGACCAAGATAAGAGAAATCTTATTTTTTATCCTCACTACCCCCGAATAGCCAAATGAAAACAGCTTACCCACGCCCCATACAGCATCGCGTCTTGGCTTTTTTGATACTGCTATTGTTGGCACTGGCGACGCTGGGCGGTCTGATTTGGCGCAATTTACATCATTTTGATGCGGTGCTGTCGCATGTGGATTATTCACACAGCGTGCAAAACGTTGCTGTGGAATTACGACACTCGTTAATTGAATACCTTGCCGAATCGGTGCCGGTAGCCTATCCAGAGGTGCTTACCAACACTGTTAAAGCGTTAACAAAAACTTTAGCCGAAATAGATGCGTTGACTGCAGATGAAGTGATTTTATCGCCAGCAACTAAAAACAGTATGGAAGTGGTCAGGCAGTTATTGTCGGAACTGGGGACGTTGGATAAGAAGGAAAAAAACATTCGATTGATCGAGGCATTAAAGGTCATGAGTCAGGCGCTTGATAGCGAATTGATTGAGCGAGACCATTTACTGGAACAAATCAGCAAAGATACCGAAACCGAATTGACGGTGGCGTCGATGTTGTTAGCGTTGATCCTGGTAATTGCGGTGTTGTTTTTCTATCGAAGAATTCTGCATCCTTTAAACGACCTCAGGCAGTTGTTGGAACGGTTGATTGATGAATCTTATACACCAATAACCACGGCACATTTAGACCCGTTATTGTTGCCTGTTTTTAATAGCTATAACGAAATGGTTAAGCACTTGGCTGAGCTGGAAGAAGCCAAACGCCTGCATGCACAATCATTGCAATATGAAGTCAGATTAGCCACTCAAGCATTGCTGGAACAGCAAACCAGTCTGGCACGCTCAGAACGCCTGGCGGCCATCGGTGAAGTCGCGGCTAAATTAGCCCACGAAATACGCAATCCACTGGCAGGCATTCAAATGGCATTCAATAATTTGCGCAGAGAAATTGATGACCAGCATCAATGCGAACGCATGGGCTTAATCGATACCGAATTAAAACGGTTGGCGCGCTTGCTCAACGAAATGCTTGATCAAAGCCGCCATGCCCCGGAAGAAGCCAAAGAATTTGATTTGGCAATGTTGATCAATGATTTATTGGCATTAACGCGTTATCAAATTCCTGAAGAAATACAGCTATGTACTGAGTTGCCTCATCCTTTGCCGGTAAATTTACCGGCCAGCGGCATGCGCCAGGCATTATTAAATTTGGTATTGAACGCCGCCAATGCTCTCGAAGGCAGTGCCGGCATCATTACCATTAAAGCGGGTCTGGAACATGACGTGTTGCGAATCATCGTAGTGGATGATGGTCCTGGCTTTTCTGAAGAGCTATTGACGCAAGGTATCCGGCCATTTCGTACCGAGCGCCAACAAGGTACCGGCTTAGGCTTGGCGATGGTGCAACGCTTTGTCAAAGAATTGGGTGGCACTATTCGACTGCAAAATATTGAGCCCCATGGCGCCAGGGTATTGTTGACGTTGCCAACTGGAGTGAACTAAAGATGGAAACCTTACTGATTATTGAAGATGAACAACTACTCGGTTCCGAATTATCGCGGCACTATCAATCACTCGGCTGGGATGTAGTGTGGGCTCGCAATCTTGCCGAAGCCAAAGACTTATTGTTGGTAAAAACTACCGAACCCTTAGTCATTCTTTCTGACATGAATTTGCCTGACGGCAATGCGTTGGATTTCATGGAACAATTGAAAATGAAGGCTGGCAGCATAGACGCCGGCACTATTACGCCATGGCTGTTTTTAACCGGCTACGGCAGCGTGCCTGATTCGGTAAGGGCACTTCGGCTGGGCGCTTATGATTTTCTGGAAAAGCCTTGTGATCTGGATCGTCTCGATCTGATTGTGGCCAGTGCCGCACGCAGTGCCACAATACAACGCCGGGTCATCGACCAAACCCGGTTGGGCCATAAACGCTATACGCCTGAAGCTTATGTCGGGCATAGTCAACAAGCGCATCAAGTCAGACAATTATTGACGCGATTGACCGAAGTCCCGTTCAGCGCCCTGATTATCGGCGGCGAGAGCGGCACCGGCAAAGGGCTGACTGCGCGCATTTTGCATTACGGCGGCCCTCGGGCTCAACAACCGATGATTGAGGTGAATTGCGCTGCGCTGCCGCGCGAATTATTGGAATCAGAGTTATTCGGTCATGAATCCGGCGCTTTTACCGGTGCAGCAGGACGCCACCGAGGTTTGTTAGAACAAGCCGACGGAGGCACTTTATTCATGGATGAAATCGGCGAAATGCCGCTGGATTTGCAAGCCAAATTACTTAAAGCCATTGAGGACCACAAAGTCCGGCGGCTGGGTGGCGAAAAGGAAATCAACGTCGATGTGCAAATCGTTGCTGCCAGCAATCGCAATCTGGAAAGTATGATACAGGCCGGAACCTTTCGCGCCGATTTATACCACCGCTTGAGCGTATTTAAAGTCATGCTGCCGCCGTTGCGTGAAGCCCTAGAAGATCTGGACGAGCTGGTGCCGCTATTTGTGGCTGAATATAATGCCAAGGCCGGGCGGCGAGTAAAAGAAATCCCCCATGACGTGTGGATTAAGTTGCGCGCTCACAATTGGCCCGGTAACGTCAGAGAACTACGTAATGTTATTGAACGCTGCGTGTTGTTTGCCGACGGACCGGTATTCCCCGGCCAATGGCTGCAATTGCCCGGCCAGCAAGCTATTCAAGCTGGCGCGGTCGATACCGAAAATAGCCTGCACCTGCCGCTGGATGGCAGCATGGCGCTGGACGATATGGACCGGTTTATCATCAAAACCGCATTGGATCGTGCCGGTAATAATCTAACCGCTGCGGCAAGAGCCTTGGGTACAACCCGGGAAACACTGCGTTATCGGGTGAGGAAATATCAGTTGAATGTGACTGAATAGAAATCCTGTTATCTGTTTGCCACGCCCTCAAACTGAGCTTTTTCAAAAGCCCTGAAACAGAAAATCCAGTGCCGCAGTAATTTCAAATTGCTTGGATGCCAGGGATGTTACTGGCGTTTTTAATAATCTTAGCGGTACAGCGGCTAGTTTGGGTGTTTCCAGCAGACACTCAATACCTTCTATTTCAAACGTTGGCGTAAGATTGTCAGGAATACTGGTACCAGGAAAACGGTCTCGCCTGCGAAGAGGAACGACGACGCGAGTTTCTAGTCCTTGCAATAAATCGCTTTGAACATCCAGAAGATAAGGTGTCACCGAAGCCTGCGAACCACTATTTCGATAAACATCAAAACGCGGCATCTCAGAACGACCGCCATTCATCCAAAGGCAGACCTTCGTCGTTTAATGTTTGATTATAAGCGGCGATAAAGTCGGCATGTTCTAACTGCCAACGCCGCTCACGCTCTTGGCGTACCAGTTCGCGCAAAAACTGATCGCAAGACTGCGAAATATTGATTCCCAGGGCCTTGGCCTCGGTCAGTACATCCGTCGAAAGTGTTATGTTGGTGGCTTTTTTGGGGCTGTTGGTAACAGGTTGCATCGTGTTGGCTCAATTCATGTTGCTATAGCATGCGCATACTACAGCAACACCTAGTTATGTTGCACCTGGAGATTTTCTTTTTACCGGTTAAACGCCGACCACAAAAAGATTCCGTCGCTGAAAAAAGTATAAGCACACCATCGCCATCACCGCTCCGCTAGTATCTGCCAGCCAATCCATGACATCTGAAGATCGGCCTTCGACAAAGGATTGGTGCCATTCGTCTGATGCCCCGTATAAACTACAAAACAGAATGCTGATTAAAGCCAGTACAATGGGTGAAGTGCCAATGTGTCTGAAACTGCGCCAAGCGAATGTTGCCATAATAAAATAAGCACCCGCGTGGTTGATTTTGTCTTGGAACTCGACGCCCCACCAGGTGGGCGAGGGCAGGGATTGTTGGTCGGACAACCAATAAATAAACAGGCAATAAAGCAGTAATGCACTTAGGTCGAAATATTTAGTCATAGGGTCAACGTGTAAAGGTAATGAATAACGTATTTGATTTTGCCGCTGCGTGTTTACATCGCACAAATATTGATGAAAAGCTGGCGCTAACGCACCAGGCTTGGCAATTATTACATAGCGGCGAGCTAAAGCTTAGCCCGTCTTGCCCGCCCTTGCCAATCGAGCAGGTGAGTTTTCCTGATAGTCCTGAGTTGCTGGCGCCGCGCAATATGCCCAACCGGAAATTGACTAATCCCCAAGGCGTGGCGGCGTTTTTTCATGCAATTGCGCATGTTGAATTTATGGCGATTTATCTGGCCTGGGACATGCTGTACCGGTTTCGCGGCATGCCTGAGCAATTTTATATAGATTGGCTGCAAGTTGCCGATGAGGAAGCGCAACATTTCGAGTTAATCAGAACGCATTTGCAGGCCTTAAACATCCAGTACGGCGACTTACCCGCGCATGGCGGTTTATGGGATCACGCCAAAGATACGTCTGATGATTTATTGGCCAGGTTGGCGATGGTGCCGCGCTGCATGGAGGCACGCGGTTTGGATGTGACGCCGACGATTATCGAGAAATTTGCCAACTTGGGCGATCAAGCCAGCGTGGCGTTGTTAACACGGATTTTGACTGACGAAATTGGTCATGTGGCGCTGGGTTCGAAGTGGTTTAATTATGTGTGTGAGCAACGCGGAATAGAGCCTGACAGCACTTATCAATCGCTGATCACGCAATACTATATTGCCGGTAAGCCTAAAGGTCCGTTTAATAGAGAGCTACGTAAACGCGCCGGGTTTTCAGATATTGAGCTGGATTGGCTGGCCGCGTCTTAGGGTGAAGTTATGACTGAACTTAATCTTGATGTAACGCCGACGCTAGACGTGCTTGATCAAGATGGCGAGCGTTCTGTGCAATTGTCAGGTGTGTGGAATCTGCGCGGTTTGACTGCGGAACCTGCACTGACACAGAAAATTACCCGATTGGTTAACGATAACAAGGTTAAGCATTGGGACATGCAAAATGTTGCGGTGCTGGATAATGCGGCGGCATTAATGCTTTGGCAAGCCTGGGGGAATCGTTTGCCGGAAGGCTTGCAACTTCGTCCTGAACATCAACGTCTGTTTGAACGCTGGCAGGAGCAAGTCTTGCCGCCACTGCGGTCAGCAAAAATTCAGCTATGGCCGGTATTGCAAAAGTTGCTCAAAGACTTTTGGCTTCAGTTGTTGGATGTAGTGTTTTTGCTGGGCCAGTTATTTTTAGACATAACCTATTTACTGCGGCATCCAAGTGCAATTCCTTGGGCGGAAATCTCAATCACCATTTATGAAGCCGGTGTGCGTGCGTTGGGAATTACCGCGCTGGTAGGCTTTTTGATTGGCATCGTGCTGAGCTATTTGTCGGCGCTACAGTTAAAGATCTTCGGCGCGGAAATTTATATCATCGATATTCTTGGTTTGAGCATTATTCGGGAATTGGGGCCGTTGCTGGCGGCAATTTTGGTTGCCGGTCGTTCCGGGTCGGCGATGACTGCGCAAATCGGCATCATGCGCGTGACTGAAGAGCTGGATGCATTATCGGCTATGGGAATCTCGCATTCCGTGCGGATAATCTTACCTAATGTGGCGGCATTAACGCTGATAATGCCGCTGATCAGCATTTGGACCGATGCCGCGGCACTCATCGGCGGCATGTTTTCCGCGCAAAACACCCTGGATATTAGCTATCAACAATTTTTCTTTAAATTGCCCGATGTAGTGCCTTTAGCTAACGTGTTTATCGGCATCGGTAAAAGCGCGGTCTTTGGTTTAATGATTGCTTTAATTGCGTGCCATTTTGGCTTTCGGATTAAGCCCAATACTGAAAGCTTAGGCAATGAAACCACCAATTCGGTGGTTGCCGCCATTACTGTCGTGATTATGATCGATGCGGTATTTGCCATTTTATTTATGGGCGTGGGCATGCCATGAGCAATAATTTTGCCATCAGTATGGAACATATTTGGACGCGCTTTGGCGACAAAGTGGTTCACAAAGACGTCAGCCTCAATTTGGAATGCGGCGAGATATTGGGCTTGGTTGGCGCTTCCGGTTGCGGTAAAACCACATTGTTACGAGAAATTATCGGCTTACAGATACCCAGTGAAGGCGAGGTGTTTGTGATGGGCCAATCGTTAAAAAAGATCACCGCCGGTCATGGGCAACGCTTGCGTAGTGACTGCGGCGTGTTATTTCAAAAAGGTGCGTTGTTTAGCGTGCTGGATGTGTTTGATAACATCGCGTTCCCGTTACGTGAAGTCGGCGTCAAGGATGAGGAGTTGATTAGCCGCTTGGTGTTTATGAAATTGGCGATGGTGGGTTTAGCGCCGGATGATGCTTGGTTAAAACCGGCCGATTTGTCCGGCGGCATGATTAAACGTGTGGCACTGGCCAGAACCATGATTCTTGAGCCTGGCTTGTTATTATTGGATGAGCCAACCTCGGGCCTTGATCCTATTTCCAGTGAAGATTTCGTCACGCTATTATCGGAGCTGCATCGCGACTTAAAGTTTACCGTGGTAATGGTCACGCATGATCTGGATATACTCCGGGATTTATGTACCCAAGTGGCGGTATTGGCTGATAATCAGTTAGTGGCTTTTGGGCCGTTGGCATCGGTATTAAATTGTCCGCATCCGTTTGTTAAGAGTTTTTTTCACAATAGACGCGCGCGGCGTGTATTTCAGTATCAAGAGGAAGCTCATGGGTAGAAACAAGCACGCATTAATGACTGGATTGTTTTTGCTGGTGTTGGTGACGGCGTCAGTGATAGTGATTTATTGGTTGGGGCATTTTGAGCGCGAGCGTAATAATTACGTGATTTACACTCACGAATCGGTGTCGGGTCTTAATCCCGAGTCGACGGTATTTTTTCGCGGCATTGCGGTAGGTAAAGTGCTTAAGGTGGAGTTTGATCCCAATGACGCAGGCATTATTTTGATACCGATAGAAGTCGACAAAAATATTGTTTTAAGCAGAAGCGTATACGCGACCTTAAGGCTAAAAGGCGTGACTGGACTAACGCAGATTCAGCTGGAAGATAATGATAAGGTGCAGGAGGCGATTCCGCCCGGTGATATTCCTGATCGGCGTATTCCTTTGTTGCCATCATTGACTGACCGGTTGATGACCTCAGGTGAAGAAATACTGCATAAGGCTGATCGACTAATGGTGGCTTTAGGCCAGGTATTGAGTGACGATAACATTCAAAATATCGCAGGTATTCTGGATAATTTAAAAGGCCTGACCGCTAGACTAGGCGAGTTGCAAAAAAGTGTTGATGCGGCGTTAGCGGACGTACCGTCCTTAACTAACGATGCGCGCGGCACACTCAAAAACATCAATAAATTGACTACCGACCTGCAAGGTTTGACGAAGGAAGTCAAAGCACTCAGTAGTAAAACCAGCAAACTCGCAGATACCGGTCAGACCGCAGGCAATTTTGCGTTGCAGACGACCTTGCCGAAAATCAATGATCTGCTGATTGAGTTACACGGCACCAGTCAACAAATTAAACGAGTCGCCACCATGCTGGAACATAATCCCCAAGAACTGCTGTTAGGTCCAAGCAAACAGGATCGAGGCCCCGGCGAACCAGGCTATGAGGCTCCACAATGAAAACGCTTCTAACAACCCTAGCATTAACACTATTAACTATTGGCTGCACACCGAATGCCAGACAACCGGACGCACATGACTTTGGTCAAGATCCACGCAATACGGTTGCAATTAACGGTGAACAAAAATCAGCGATTAACGTCGATGCCCCATCGTGGCTTTGGGATAATCGAATTCGCTATAGACTGCTTTTTTCTGCACCCAGCCAAGTCAGGTTTTATGGTCAAGATGTGTGGATTGCTTCGCCGCCGGAACTATTTCAGCAAAAACTTATCGCCAGCGGGGTTGGCTTTAATTATCGGTTATTGGTGAAATTGCAAATGTTTGAGCAGCAATTTGATGCCACTGATAAAGCTCGCGTAGTGCTGCATTTTTCGGTCGAGGCCTATTCTGCAGACAATACACAGAAAGTCGCTACGCAAGAATTTAGATTGGAACAGCCGAGTAAAACGCCAGATGCTAAGGGCGCGATTAGCGGCTTTGCTGATTTAACGCAACAAGCTGTCAGCAAGATTCAGAGTTGGTTGTCGGGATTGCCGAAGAGCTAAGGCCAATCAATAGAGCAAAAAAAACCTCCCGATGCCTGAGCAGAGGGAGGTTAAAAGTAACAGATTCCAAAGGGATCTGAATTTCACACTACGAGGAGGTACATGAAACTGGTGAAAAGTCCTATTCAGTATTGATAAAAAGGGACTTGCTTAACTTGGCGTCAACTATAGTCGCGGCTGTATTTGTTTACAATACAGCTAACAATTAACAAAATGTTTCATATATGTTGATAGTCGATTATTCCCCTGTTATTTATACTTTCGAATCCTACCAATCGGTGTTTTAGCAAACACTTCAACCTTGTCTTAAAGCAAACAGAACATGAACCACTCGATACTCTATGCCCTAGATTTTGATGGGGTTATCTGCGACAGCGCGGTAGAAACCGCAATCACCGGCTGGAAAGCTGCGAACCAGATTTGGGGCGATATGACCGAAGCTGTGCCGCAAGCAATGGTTGATCAATTTCGATTAGTCCGGCCGATTATTGAAACCGGCTATGAAGCCATCTTGGCAATGCGTCTACTGCACTTGGGCGAGTCGCCTGAAACGATTACTAGCGATTACGCCAGCAAAATTGACATGCTATTGCAGCAGGCTCAGGTCACACCTGATGACCTAAAAAAACTTTTTGGTGAAACCCGAGACGCTTGGATAGCAAACGATTTGGCGGATTGGATCAATATGAATCCGCTGTTTTCAGGTGTTGCAGAAAAATTGCAGCAGTTGGGGCAGCAAGCGTCCTGGTTGATTATTACTACTAAACAAGAACGTTTCGTTAAACAAATTCTGCAAGCTAACGACATCGACTTGGCTGATGACAAGATATTCGGCTTAGATCGCAATATGAGCAAGCCGGAAGTGCTAACGCAATTACTGAAAACCCATCCAGACAATACGATTTATTTTGTCGAAGATCGGCTACCTACATTATTGAACGTTAAAAAGATTGACGCTTTAGCTAACGTTAAACTGATTTTTGCACTGTGGGGATATAACACCGCTGAAGACAAAGCCGTTGCCGCGCAACAAGGTTTCATTGGGCAAGGGCTAGAAGATTTTTTGGCGATATAGAATTTAGCAATGTAGGTCGGGTTAGCTCGATAGAGCGTAACCCGACAAAATACTTTAAGAAAAAAACTTACTGGCATTAATCAACGTATTAACGATGCCCCAGCCCATCGGAATTCCTACTGCCAACCAAGCCAGCCAAACCAGTAGCGGGTGGCTGCGGCTGGTGGAAATGATTTCTTTGTCGTCATCATGAGCATGTATTTTTTTATACTCCAGGCTTTTTTCGGTTGCCAGTTCGGCATCGGTCATAAACCATTTATCCGCAACCGGCCGAATCAATAAATTGCAGATAAAGCCTACCGTCAACAAGCCGGCCAAGATCAGCATGGTCTGGTTGTAGACCTGCTCACGAGGCAAGCCCAAGCCTAATTGATATTCGCGCATATAGTTGACGACCACAGGGCCTAAGATGCCCGCAGTTGCCCAGGCTGTCAGTAAACGGCCATGTATCGCCCCGACCATTTGCGTACCGAACAAATCGGCAAGATAGGCGGGCACGGTGGCAAAACCGCCGCCGTACATGCTCAAGATAAGGCAAAATGCCGCGACAAATAAGGCTTTGTTGCCCGCCATCGCCAGACTGGGAATGCTGATATACAGCAAACCGCCGAACACGAAGAACACAAAAAATGTCAATTTGCGCCCCAGCAAGTCCGACGAGCTGCCCCAGACAAAACGGCCGCCGATATTAAACAGACTTAATAACGCGGTAAAACCGGCAGCTACACCGGCAATCGCTGCCAATTCAGCTTTATCCAGCTGGGCAAAAGTTTTATCGACACCAATCAATTGGCCACCAAACACTTCCTGCAGCATCGGCGACGACATGCCGATTACGCCGATACCGGCGCTGACATTCATACATAACACCGCCCACACCAGCCAGAATTGCTTAATCTTGAAGACATTTTTTACATGCACATGACCATGCGTGACCAGTGCTTTGCTTTGCGCTGGTACAGGCGGGGTCCAGCCTGCAGGGTGCCAATTATGGGCTGGTACGCGATAACTCAATGCTCCCGACATCATGAAAACAAAGTAAATCAATGCCATGGCGATAAAGGTTTGCATAACGCCGACATCGGTTTCCGTGGCAAATATTTTCATTAGTGCAGTTGCCAACGGCGAACCGATCATCGCACCGCCGCCAAAGCCCATAATTGCCATGCCCGTTGCCATGCCGCGCCGGTCAGGAAACCATTTGATTAGCGTCGACACCGGTGAGATATACCCCAGCCCTAAACCCACGCCGCCAATAACGCCGGAACCCAACAGCATGATCCAAAACTGATGTAAATAAATGCCCAGCGCGGACAGCAGCATGCCGCCGCACCAGCACAAGGTACTGACCACGCCCGCTTTGCGCGGACCGACACGTTCCAGCCAACCGCCCCAAATGGCCGCTGACGATCCCAGCAACACAAAAAACAAGGTGTACATCCAGCCTAATGTGGCAATGCTCCAATCGCAGTTGGTCGCAAACAGCTCTTGGAAAAAACCGGTTTCCGGGCCGCATTTAGCAGATTCTTTAATGCCGATCGCTTTTGATAGTGGCAGCCAAAATACCGAGAAGCCATAAGCCATGCCGATACATAAATGAATTGCCAGCGCTGCAGGTGGTAATAGCCAGCGATTAAAACCTGGGCCAGCAATAGTGCGTTCTTTGGATAAGAAACTTGGGGTAATAGTTTGATTCATGAAGTGCTTGAAGGAATTGAGTAGATTTAGTGGTTAATTTTAAGCTATTCAGGACGTTCTATCGGGCTAACCATTTGAGTAAGGTCTCAAACAGACAGTCCGGATTTATCGGCTTGCTCAGGAAATCGTTCATACCTGCACTAAAACATTTCAGCTTATCCTCATCAAAGGCATTGGCTGTCATGGCAATAATGGGGACAGTTTCACGACCAACAATTTTGCGGATCGCGGCGGTTGCGCTCAGACCGTCTTGTGTCGGCATTTGTATATCCATCAGGATGACGGCGTAGTTATTTTCCCCGGCCATTCGCACGGCCTGCTCGCCATTTTCGGCGAGATCCACTGACAAGCCAACCTCTTTTAGGAGCATGGCTGCGACTTCTTGGTTTAGCGGTTCGTCTTCTACCAGCAATATACGTTTGCCTTGATACTCACGATGAAGGACAGTGCGGGCTTTTTCTGTCAGAGCAATATCAGGTTCAATAGCCAGCGGATCGCCTTTGCCTAGTTGTACGTCTAACCAGAAAGTAGAGCCCTTACCGGGTGTGCTTTTTACGCCAACATCTCCGCTCATCAGCAGTGCGAGTCGCCGGTTGATAGCTAACCCTAGGCCGGTGCCGCCATATTTACGTGTAGTTGTGTTGTCCGCTTGTTCGAAGGCATTAAAAAGCCGGGCCTGGTCTTCCGGCAAAATACCAATACCGGTATCGATAACCTCAAAGCGTAGCAAGTACCCCTCTTTTGTTTCCTCAATAACTCGGCCTTGCAGGGTAATACTGCCGTGCTCGGTAAATTTGACGGCATTACTAAGATAATTAACCAAAGCTTGTGAGAGTCGGTTGAAGTCACCGTGCAGCACTTTGGGCAGGTCGGAGATCTTGATCAGTAAACTTAGCCCTTTTGCGGCGACTGCGTTGTCGAACATGGCTGTAATATTCGACAAGAGCTTGGTGAGGGTGAAATCCTGCTCTTCAAGCACGAGTTTACCGGCGTCAATTTTGGATAGATCAAGAATGTCGTTTATAAGCCCGAGAAGATGATTTCCAGAGCGGGAGATCTTGTCGAGCTGCTCGATTTGCTTTGGCGTACAGTTGCTGAGGCGCAGCAGGTAAGTCATCCCCAGAATCCCGTTCAACGGTGTTCGGATCTCGTGACTCATGTTGGCAAGGAAATCGGCTTTGGCTTGGATGGCAACGTCGGCAGCTTTTTTGGCAAGAATTCGTTCGGTCAGATCGACGAGCATGATTTGGTATTCGGGGCCTTTGGCACCATTCATTTGCTGAAAAACCAGATGAATTTGAACCAGGCTGTTATTTTTACAAAGGAGTTTTAGTTCACAATATTGCTCGCTACTGGATTTTTTAGCCTGTAAAAAAAATTGGTGCCAACGGTCGCGATCTTCTGTGGCAACATTTTGTACTAAACGGCTATTGATCAAATGCTGGCGATCAACACCCAAAAGTTTGGTAGTAGTCAGATTGGCCTCGACAATCAGACCATGCTCAGAGAGGGTAAGGTAACTCACCGGCGCGAAATCAAAGAGCTGGAAATAGCGGTCACGGGACGCTTCCAGCTCATGTTGTGTTCGGCGCAACTCTTCGTTCTGCAGCTCTAGCTCAATCTGATGAACTTGGAGCTCGTGCTGCATTTCTTCAATCGACAACGCTGGCTTTTCCTCGGCCGGTATACTTTGGAGTTGTTGTTCGGCTGTTGATCGAATTAATTGATCCTTCATGCGGTGTACCAGGTAGACGAAATAAGTATTGATTTTAATTGGCTAGCGGACAAGCATTAATGATCTTGGCTGGGCTGGTTAAAAATAACATTTTTCAGTCTGGTGTTATATATCTGGCAACTGTTAGCTTAAGGGCTAACTTTGCTATCCGCCTCTTGCTTCCCCGCAATCAACAACCTTGCCAGCCGCCGCAAGCCATCGGAGGAAATATCCAAGCCAAACGGCGCGCCGATACTTTCAAGTTCGTAAATGACATCGGTAGCGGCGATAAAAGTCAGGTATTTAAGGCTTTGCGCGCCGGGCAGGTCGTTACCGATGGTTTTTAACACCGGTGATAAGCGCACCCAGGTGTCGGTAAAAAATACCCGAACCGGATCGTTGTCAGTATTGCCTTGGTCTTTTAAGCCAGCCTGAAATGCGGCGCGGGAGTCCATCAGGATTTCCATCAGAGTTTCGCGCACTTCCGGCGATTGGGTGTCGTTGGTGGCTTGTTTGATGGCGCTGCTTAAGAACTCATCCCATTGTTGCCAAGCGGCTTGCCATTGCTGTTGTTCGGCGGCGTTAAACGCGGGTTCCGGTTTTTTGGGGGCTAATTTGTTGGGTGCATCAAATTGCAGTTTAACGTTGATGCCGTTGTCACCGGCCTGGACGTGGTTGAATTTGAGCGAGTTGAGCAAGGTTTGTACTTCGGCAATGTTTTCTTTGGGTAAAAATCCCGTCAAGGTGTGTTCGATATTGCGCCGTGATTCGTTAAGGTCGATTTTGACTTCGGACAATTTGGGTTCGGCAAAGCGTTTGATCAGGTCTTGCAGTTTATCGATGGTTAATTGCCGACCTTGCGGATCATAAGCAGTGGCTTTGGTGATAGGGAATTTGAGTACGGAATTGGTGCTATCCAAGGTCGGTTGTTGCAAGGTTTCCAGCGTACCCGACCATTCCAGCAATGTTAAGCATTGTCCGCCTAAATGGGTGCCGACTTTGGCGTCGACTTGATTGATCATGCGCACTTGGCCTTTTTGGCCGTTGAGTTCGGGGTTTGACAGGGTTAAATGGCCGCAGCCATGGCGATCGTTCCAGAGCTCAGCGCTGTTGTTGCGGCCTTTGTAAACTTGGGCGAGCAACACTTTTTTTATCAAGCTGTAATCAATCTGTACGGGGATGCTGCGTTGGTTGGCGGCACTGATTGTTGAGGTGATGGTGAGCAAGCCAAACACGCTGGTGACTAAAAGTTTGTTCATGCGATTTTCCTGAAGGTTATTTATATCGCTACTTTAATCGATATTCTTATAAATAACGCTATGCCGTTGCATGTGTGTAGCCGTGCAACCATAAAAGGCTTAACCGCGCATTCTTTGAGGAGATGGGCGGTTAAGCATGAGCTTGCGCCTGATTTTTAGTTAATGGTCGGGGCCAGCTGTGCGGTGATGGCTGGAGAGACTGGATCCATGGGATGTTTGGGTCTGGCAAATTGACGACCGATGAATAAATCGTTGCTGATAGTATTCACGTTTTCCAACCAGCGTGCAGAGTGCTGGCAATCGTCGGAGTAGGGTGGTTCTTTGCAAGTGTCGACCGTGCCATCTGAGGATACGGTAAAGTGCAAGCCGGGCAATGGCCGTACTTGCAGCCCTGGTATGGCGGCGGTGTAATCCATGATGCTGGGTTCATCGTAATTGAGCAGGTCGAGCACCAGTTTAGGCACTTGATATAACGGCAAGTTGCCGATTTTTAATGGGCCACGTTTGCCGTCGATGATGATCATTGGTGTGGATACAAAAAATTTGAACATTGCCGGTGCAAAGTCAGTTTTATTTTTGGTCAACGCGCCGGACTCAACATACCCGGCAAAGTTTTCACCCAACGACGGTAAATGATCGCCGAACACGACAATGATGCCGTCGGGATCGCGTTTACGCATGTCGTTGATAAAACCCATTAATTCCCTGGACTTGTAATAGGTGGTGTTGGCATAAGCCGCTACATCGTCAACTTGGGAGGGCGAGCTGATTTGTTTTGGTCGCTTTTCGTTTAGGGGATAATTCCAATGGCCAAAATACGTCACGATGTAATCTAGGACGGGTTGTTTGGCTTCGATAGAACCGGAGATTTTTTCGGTAACTTGACGGTAAAGGGAGCTATCGGCAAGAAACTCCTCATTCATATCGTCCAATTCAAAATCCTGTTTTGACCAATAAGTCTGGAAACCGATGCGTTTATAGGCGTTAACTCGATTCCAAAATACCGGGACATTAGGATGGGAAGCCAGCGTCCGATAGCCTTTATCAGCCAGAATATGTGGTAGGCAAGGCACATCGTTAAGTAGTTGCCGTTCAAATTTAATATTGTCTTTGCTGACCGGAAATCCGCACAGCACTTCAAATTCTGAATTTGCGGTGCCGCCGCCAAATACAGGTGTTAATGCGTGCGAGTGACCAGCATTTTTCCATAGCTGGCGAAATTCCGGGGAAAGTGGGTTTTGATTGAACTTGGCTTTTTTTAGTTCATTCGCGTCCCAGAAAGATTCAAGTAACACGATATGGACATTGCGTGGGGTGAATTCTTTTGGGATACCCACTTTTTCCAGTGGCGGTGTCACGGTTAACATTGATTGTGCGGCTTCTTGAACGCTGTCTGCATCAGGCGGCACATCGGCGACGGCAAAATAGCGGGCAGCTTCTAATAGGGTGTACATAGTGGCGCCGCGCCAGACGTAATTTGAGCGTTGATCCCAGTGAGAATTGCCGAAGTAATTATCCAGTGGTTCGACAACGGCGATAGGTTTGTAAACCACGGTGATACCCAACAACATCAAACTCATGCTGGCCAGGTAAGCGCTCCAATGGCGCATGCTGAAATTAAACAACAGTAAGCTGGCGATAGCGGCCAGAGGAGCTGCGACTGCAAAAAATTGCCAGCCTTCAAGTATCAATAGCAATGACCTGAGTGCATAAACATCGTCAGGCATAATCGGTCCGCCAAAAAAAGAAATTTTGACGGCATTACCGATATACAGCAGCCCCATTGTTAAGCCATGGATAACCAAAAATACGGATTTTTTTTTGGACAACGCAAACACTAGATAAGCAATGCCCAGTTGTAATAAATAATCGTAAGGTACCGATTGCGGCAATATCTGCACATCGAACTTGATGGTGCTGATTAAATAATAGAGCGCATAAAAAAGCGTTGTCGATATGAACGGCAATGATTTGGTTGGCATGGAAACTTAGCGAAGTTGTGGCTGAATGCAGGAAGTGTAGATCCAACTCAATAAATGTGGGGAAGAGCGGTCCCGACTTGAGAGCTTGGCGTTATCCAATACTGCTCAAGTCGAGCTGAAGACAATTGCTTGGGTATTACACCAAGCTTTTGCTGGCCACTTCGTAAACATCCCTGGAAATATCTGGGGTGCTGATAATTCTTTCCAGTTGGGTTTTTATCAGTGCTTGCCGGCTTGGATCATAGCGACGCCAGGTTGTTAGCGCGCCGGTCATGCGGGCTGCGACCTGCGGGTTAAGGGCGTTGAGCGCAATGATTTGGTCGGCGAGAAATTGATAACCTTGGCCATTGGCGGCATGAAAATGCAATGGATTACTTTGGCTAAACGCGCCAATCAATGCCCGAACGCGGTTGGGGGTTTTTAAATCGAAAGCCGGGTGCTGCAATAGCGCTTGGATAGTCGCAAAGGTATCCGGTTGTGGGCTGGCCGCTTGCAGGGTAAACCACTTGTCGATTACTAACGCTTCGTTTTGCCATTGCTGATAAAACTCGGTGAGCAAGTGTTGCTTTGCCGGATGCGGATAATTGACCGCAACACTTAATGCGGCGATTTGGTCGGTCATATTTTTAGCGCTGGCAAACTGTTGCTCTGCCAAGCTTTGTATTTCCGACTGTTGTAGAGTGCTTAAATAATTAAGGCAGGTATTTTTAATGCGTCTGCGACCGATTGCACCGGCATCGAAGTGGCCTGATTCATCCTTATGGTTTTGTGCGTACAAGGCTTGAAATTGCGCTTGCAGCTCAGTCGCTAAGGTTTTACTGACAAATTCCCGGGCTTGATGAATAGCATCAACATCAACCACTGACATTTGTTCGGCCAAATAGGTTTCTGAAGGTAAATTCAACAACAAGGAAAAATACGATAAATCCTCCCAAGAGTGTTCAAGTAGTTTTTTGAAGGCTTGAATCAAAGACGGATTGAGTTGCAATGGCCGTTGCTGCTGAATGTCGCTAATTAATCCGGCAATGATTTGCCCGGCCAGTTGTTGACCGGCTTCCCAACGATTAAACGTATCGCTGTCGTGACTTAATAAAAACGCCAATTCGTCCAGGCTGCGTTCGAATTCCAGCTTAACCGGTGCGGAAAAGCCGCGTAACACAGAAACTATCGGCTGTTCGGCAAGTTGTTCGAAGGTAAACGATTGTTCGGCTTTGGTGATTTGCAAGACGACTTCTTGGCTTGATTGATCACTGTCTTTCAGTTTGAATGCCTGCGCTTTGCCGTTGGCATTTAACAGGCCGGTAGTGACCGGAATATGCAGCGGTTTTTTGGTCGTTTGTCCCGGTGTGGCAGGACAGCTTTGTTTAAAAGTTAAGGTCAGTGTTTGCTTAGCTTTATCGTAGGCTTGCTCAACAGCCAGCACCGGTGTGCCGGCTTGGGTGTACCAATGTTTGAACTGAGTTAAGTCAATGCCGCTGGCATCGGTCATGGCCTGCACAAAGTCATCGCAAGTGACGGCTTGGCCATCATGGCGGGCAAAATACAAGTCGCTGCCTTTACGGAAATTGGTCTCTCCCAGCAAAGTACGAATCATCCGCACGACTTCCGCACCTTTTTCGTAAACGGTCAGCGTGTAAAAATTGTTAATTTCAATGTAGGAATCCGGTCTGATCGGATGTGCCAAGGGGCCGGCATCTTCAGCAAATTGCCGGGTGCGCAGCATGTTGACATCTTCAATGCGTTTAACAGCTTTGGAAGTACGGTCGCCGGTAAATTCCTGGTCACGAAAAACGGTAAAGCCTTCTTTGAGACTGAGTTGGAACCAGTCCCTGCAAGTGATGCGGTTGCCGGTCCAGTTATGGAAATATTCATGCGCGATAACGCCTTCGATGTGTTCATAATCGAAGTCTGTCGCAGTATCCGGGCGTGCCAGCACAAACTTGGTGTTGAAAACGTTCAGGCCTTTGTTTTCCATTGCCCCCATATTGAAGTGGCTGACCGCGACAATCATGTACAAATCCAGATCGTATTCACGACCATAAACCTCTTCATCCCAGCGCATGGCATTTTTTAATGACTGCATGGCATGGCTGCATTTGTCGATGTCGTGTTTTTCAACAAAGATTTGTAAGGTAATGTCGCGGCCGGACTGAGTTGTGAAGTGGTCTTCAATGCTTTCCAATTGACCCGCTACCAAGGCAAATAGGTAGCAAGGCTTGTTGAAAGGGTCTTCCCAAGTGACCCAGTGGCGATTGTCGGGCAAATCTCCGTGGGCAATTTTATTGCCGTTGGATAACAATACCGGATAGCGGTCTTTATCGCCGGTCAGGGTGGTAGTGAAGCGAGTCATCACATCGGGGCGGTCCAGAAAATAGGTGATTTTCCGGAAGCCTTCGGCTTCACACTGGGTGCAGAGCATGCCGTTGGAAAGATACAGGCCTTCCAGTGCCGTGTTGGCTTTGGGGTTAATACGGTTTTCGATGGTCAATATAAATGGCCGTTGTTGCGGCACATCGTGGATTATCAGGGATTCCGGGGTTTGCAGGTATTGTGCTTCAGATAATGGGGTGTCGTCGTTGAGTACGATGCTGAGCAATTGCAGATTTTCGCCCGTTAATGTCAAGTTGGTATTAGCTGACCGGCTGGCAGGATTGCGGCTTAAGGTTAATATTGAAGTAACCAGGGTGTTTTCTTCATCCAGATGGAAGTTTAACTCGACGTTGTGAATTAGGTACTCGGGTACGGTGTAGTCTTTTAAGTAAATAGTTTGTGGATTAGCGTCGCGCACGGGCATACCTGCTTTGATGTGGTTTTTTGACTGCGAAAATGGCAATGAGAGTCCATGCCGTTAAAAAGCTAACGCCACCGATCGGGGTAAACATCCCCAGCCAGGGCTGATTAAGTACTGTTAAGCAATAAAGGCTGCCGGAAAAAATAACTATGCCTAAAAACATCAGTCGCGCGGCCCAGTTAAGCAACGCGGAATCTTCAGGTTGAAGTTGTTGAATGATGGCAATGCCTATCAGGCCTAAGGCGTGCCACATTTGGTAGCTTACCCCGGTTTGGTAAACTGCCAACATTTCCGGGCTTAAAATGGTTTTTAGTGCATGTGCGCCAAATGCGCCCATGCCGACGCCAGTCAGCGCACTTAACGCGCCTAAAAATAAAGCTACTGAACGCATGTTATTTTTCCAAAAGTCTAGGGATGAGCTGAGCCAGGTTGCATGGCCGGGTGCGATGATCGAGCTGGTCTTTGATCAACAAATCCCAAGCGGTGCGGCAAGCCCCTGAAGAACCGGGGACACAAAAAATGTAAGTGCCGTTAGCAACACCGGCTAGCGCCCTGGACTGAATGGTGGAGGTTTTAATATCTTGATAAGACAGCATGCGAAAAGTTTCGCCGAAGCCATCTAATACTTTATCCAATAACGGTTGAATAGCTTCCGGCGTGCCATCGCGACCAGTGACGCCGGTGCCGCCGGTACTGATCACCACGTTGGTGTTGTCATCGGCAATCCAGTTGGAAACAGCGGCACGGATTTGATAAATGTTGTCTGGCACTATCTTTTTTGCAATGACTTGGTGGCCCGCTGTTGTGGCACGCTCCACCAAGGTGTTTCCTGATGTGTCATCGGCATCTGTGCGGGTGTCCGAGACAACCAATACGGCAATGTTTAAGGGAATAAATTGTTTTTCAGTAGTCACAGTATTGTTAATTGGTTGGTTAAAAGCCTTGCCGGATGATTGTTATCCGGCAAGGCTTTATGGGTTAGTGTCAGGTTTTGGCTACTGTAACACAAGAAAGAAGCCTTCCTGACCGCGCTGAATATTGATTAGTAAGGCACTATCTGGGGTAATAACTTGTTGCAGCTCTTCGAGATTATGTACACGGTAACGGTTGGCAGAGATGATGATGTCGCCGGGTCTCAAGCCTGCACGCCAGGCAGCAGAAGAGGTGGCGACTTTTTCAAATAAAATGCCTTCAATCTGATTTTTTTGGGTGTTGCTTAATATTGTACCTTGCAGTGTTTGGTGTAGTTTTTCGCCAATGAGTTGTGGGCGAACCGGTTTGCCGATCTCAGCAGTAGCCTGTTTTTTCACGCCGCTACGGATGTACTCAATATCAACTTTGTCACCAATTTGCATCATGCCAATCAGGTTGCGAATTTCTGCGCTGCCTTTTATTTCCTTGCCATTGATAGCCGTGATAATGTCACCGGGCTCCAATCCTGCCTTGGCGGCTGGCGAATTGTTTTCGATACGGCTAACTACGGCGCCATTTTTGTTGGCCAGATTAAACGCGTTGATTAAGTCGGGTGTTAAATCTTGAGTAGTAACGCCCAATAGACCTCGGCGGACTTCGCCGTGCTTGACTAAGGAGTCCTTAATCGACATCGCCATTTTTGAAGGAATGGCAAAGCCGATACCGACATTACCGCCTGAGGGTGCCAAAATAGCTGTGTTCATACCCACGAGTTCACCGCGCAGATTGACCAAGGCGCCGCCGGAATTGCCGGGGTTAATAGATGCATCGGTTTGGATAAAGTCTTCGTAGCCTTCTATGCCCAGCCCCGAGCGGCCTAGCGCGCTGACAATGCCGGAGGTGACGGTTTGACTCAAACCGAACGGACTGCCGATCGCGACAACAAAATCGCCCACTCTTACCTGATCGGAATTGGCGATAGGCAGTTGCGTGAGGTTGTCAGCGGGGATTTGAATAATAGCGACATCAGAATCTTTATCTGTGCCAATCAGTTGGGCATTGAGTTGGCGTCCGTCGTGTAAGGTCACCATTATTTTATCGGCTTTATCGATGACATGATTATTGGTGAGCACAAATCCTTGGTTGCTGTCGATAATCACTCCAGAGCCCAAGCTGTTTCTTTGTTGTTGTCTGGGTTGGCTGGGCTGGTTAGGCTGATTGGGAACGCCGAAAAAATGCCGAAAAAATGGGTCCTGCATTAACGGATTTTCTGCGATTTGAACATTGGTTGTGGTGGATATGTTAACAACCGCGGGCATAGCGCGTTCCAGCATTGGCGCTAATGAAGGTAAGGGTTGATTGTCAATAAGTGGCGGCAAGCCGGCTGCGCTTGCCAAATGGACGCTTCCCAAATAAGTAGGTAACACTATTATCAATAACAGCCGCTTTAATAGATTGTTGTTCATCATCAAAGTTCCAGTAGTTGTTTGAACGAGACCGAAAATATGGGTTTGAAAGTATTTAAAAACAAGTCGAATGTGTCGGATAGATTATAAAAATTCGACCGGAATGAACTATTATTCAGTGTTTACTGCGCTTACTATATTGTCATGGCCGTAGATGTCAATTCTGAAGATGGGGTGTTAATTCGCCAGTTGATTCCTCTGGCTACCCTGCCACACATACAGTTCATTGACTTGTGTGCGGCAATTACCGTAGAAAAAACACTGGACGGGTTGCTCTTTAAAAAGGGTGATGTAGATAACAGATTGGTATATCTGTTAAGTGGCGAAGTTTCGCTCCAGGCTCAAGGATTGGTCGTTGAGACTATTACTTCTTCAAGTGTTGCCGCGAAATTTGCATTGGCCCATCAAATACCCAGAAAAATAGACGCTATGGCCAGAGGGTGGGTGAGATTTTTAAAATTGGATGCTCAATTTGCGCATATCCAATTCGATACAGTTTATCCAGAGGATAATGATTATATGGTCATTGAAGAACCCGAAGATGATCCAGATGACTGGATGACCGCACTATTAAGATCGCCCATATTTCAGCGGTTGCCACCAGCTAATCTTCAAAAAATATTAATGGGCTTGGAAACGGTTAATTTTCACCCAGGAGAAATTATTGTTGAACAGGGCGGGGTTGGTGATTATTACTATCTCATTAAGAGTGGGCACTGTTTGCTTACGCGTAAGCCATCGCCAAATGCTAAGGAAATTAAATTAGCGCAATTAGGCAAAGGCGATACCTTCGGCGAGGATGCGCTGCTTTCTGATGTGCCTAGAAATGTGACTGTTACAGCAATGACTGATGTCATTCTGTTTCGCCTAAATAAGGCGCAATTTGTGTCTCTGATAAAAGAGCCCTCGTTAAAGTTCGCTAGCTACACTGAAGTGCAAGACTTGTTAAGTCGTGGCGCCATTTTGCTGGATGTAAGATCGCAAGATGAATACGATGTTTGGCATCTTGATGGCAGCATTAATGCGCCCTTTTTTACATTACGCATGCAAGTTAAGACGTTGAGCCGGGACAAGCCGGTAGTAGTGGTTTGTGCGAATGGTAAAGTCAGTGAGGCTGCGGCATTTTTGTTACTTAGAAATAAGATAAAAGCCATTATTTTGCACGGAGGAATGGAAAATATTGCGCCGGAATTAAAAATCACCCATCAGGCGCAGATACTTCGCGCTACGCCGGAAGCCGCATTATTTAAAATTGATGATGGCGTCGAGACATTGGTTGAGCTTGCTGATATTGCCCATTCTGATAATAACTCAGATATTATCGATCATGCGTCGGATAACGCTGCTGATTATGACAATAAGTTATTACTACTTGAGGCTGAAAATAAGAGTCTTAAACAGGCCAATGCCGAGCTTAATCACCAATATGCAAAACTGAGGGCTGATAAGGAAAATAGTGAAAAACAGATATTGTTAATGCAGCAGCAGATTTTAAAGCTCACTCAAATGGTGAATTCTTTAAAAGAATTAAGGGATTAGCAGTAAACGAAAACGGCCGGTCTACAACTATAAATTATAGACCGGCCGTTTAGTTTGAAGCAGAACCAATTACTTGATTTTGGCTTCTTTGTAGATAACGTGTTTGCGAACCACAGGATCAAATTTTTTGATCTCCATTTTTTCCGGCATGGTGCGCTTGTTCTTAGTAGTGGTGTAAAAATGACCAGTACCTTCTGTAGAAAGCAATTTGATTTTATCGCGCATAATTTATTCCTTAAACCTTTTCGCCAGCTTTACGTAAATCTGCTAAAACCGCATCAATGCCTTTTTTATCGATAATACGCATTGCTTTGGTGGATATTCTGAGACGAACCCAGCGATTTTCACTTTCTACCCAAAATCTGTGATGTTGCAGATTAGGCAGGAAACGTCTTTTTGTTCTGTTGTTAGCGTGTGAAACATTGTTACCGGTAACTGGACGTTTGCCTGTTACCTGACATACTCTGGACATTGTTGATCCCCTAGGTGTTACTAAAATTCATAAAATTAGCCCGACTTTATACCAAATAATCTTTTCAAGGTAAATTACAATCTATAAAATGAAACGATATTTGCGCATTTTGCCTGCTTGTCAGGCGACTAATGGAGATTTAAATGTTGATTAAGCTCGGTATGGTCATGGATTCGATTGATCATATCAACATAAAAAAAGACACCAGCTTTGCCATGCTGTTGGAAGCTCAGGCCAGAGGCTGGGAATTACACTACATGGAGCTGAATGATTTATATCTTCGTAACGGCCGAGCTTATGCCAGAACACGAACGCTTAAAGTGCAACGTGATGAGCAGCAATGGCATGAATTTATAGCTGAGCAGGACATTCCTTTAGATCAGCTGAGCGTGATTTTGATGCGCAAGGATCCGCCGTTTGATCAAGAATATATCTACGCAACGTATTTGCTTGAACGGGCAGAGGCTTTGGGAACGTTCGTTGTCAATAAACCGCAGTCATTGCGTGATGCCAATGAAAAACTCTTTACTGCCTGGTTCCCTCAATGTTGCGCGGAAACCCTGGTTGCCAGAGAATCTACTCGAATTAGAGACTTTTTGACAGAGCAGGGCGAAATAATTTTAAAACCGTTGGACGGCATGGGCGGTACCTCTATTTTCCATCTACGCCTGAATGATCCAAATCTCAGCGTCATATTAGAAACGATGACAGAGCATAATAGTCGCTACGTGATGGCTCAAAAATATCTGCCGGAAATTAAAGATGGCGATAAACGCATACTAATTATTAACGGTGAAGTTGTGCCTTATGCGTTGGCACGCATACCAGCCCAAGGTGAAACGCGTGGCAATTTGGCGGCAGGTGGGCGCGCTGAAGGACGGCCATTAACAGAACGAGATCGTTGGATTGCCAATCAAGTGGGTCCAACGCTTCGGGAAAAAGGCTTAATATTCGTCGGCATCGATGTTATTGGCGATACGCTTACTGAGATCAATGTGACCAGCCCGACCTGCGTACAAGAATTAGACCGTCAATTCGGACTGAATATCTGTGGTCAATTAATGGATCATATTGAAAATTCTCTGCGATGATGTCCAATTCGCTCAAATTTGAGCCGTCCACGCCGTTATCAAATAACGATTCGTTACTGGTTGCAGTTTTTATTGCGACTATCGTTCACATAATTATCGCTTTGGGGGTCAATTTTACCGCGCCCAATCCGGAAAAAATAAATCGCTCTATTGATGTAACTTTAGCTGTGACACCTACTCCTAAAGCACCTAAAGAGGCCAAGTTTTTGGCGCAAGATAATCAAATCGGTGCCGGTGAACAAACCAAAAAACCTGAGCCACCCAAGCAGCAATTACCAAGTCCTAGTAATAATGGTCAGACAAAACAGGTCAGCAAAACCGCACCGCAAGTGAGTAAGCCTAAGGAGACGCCTAAAGTCCTTACCCAACAAAAGGCGGTAACTAAAGTAGTTGCGGCTACAAAACCAGCAGTTGTTGAGAAACAGCATGAAGAACAGGAAGAACAGCCCACTCCAAAATTATCGGCCGAATCACTTCAGCAACAAATTAGTGCATTGGGTACAGAAATTAGACAGAGTCAGCAAAGCTCGGATCAAACCAAAATAGTGTCCGTTAACTCGGTTAGTACTCACAAATATGTTGCCGCACAATATTTAAAAGATTGGGAAAGTAAGGTAGAAAGAACCGGTAATTTGAATTACCCGGAAGCGGCTATTAAGAAAAACTTCTCTGCTACACTGACGATGGATGTTGGTATTAAGTCAGATGGTTCCATATACACTATTCGTATCACCCAATCATCGGGCATTCCAGCGCTTGATGAGGCGGCAAAAAACATTGTTAAGATGAGTGCGCCGTTTCCACCATTACCGTTAGATTTACGTAAAGAAGTCGATATATTGGTAATTACCCGGGTATGGAAGTTTTCAGATGAATCCGGCATGACGACAAAATAAAGCCGTGAAATCTTGCATCGTTAAATAATTGGCAACTTAATCACTTTACATCGCACCCTTATGAATCAAGGCTCGTACTTTAATAATCAATTCATTATTGCTATGCCGACGCTGGCAGATCGCAATTTTTTTCATACGGTGACTTTTTTATGTCAACACAATGAAGAAGGCGCACTGGGGATAGTTATAAATCGCGCGACGGATATGAAACTGGGTGAAATCTTTAGCCAGATGGAAATAAATGTAACGTCCCCAACGGCTAGTCAGCAACCTGTTTATGCTGGCGGTCCAGTACAACAAGATCGAGGATTTGTCATCCACTCACGGGGAGGCGACTGGAATGCGACGATGCCTATATCGGACAATATTTCCCTCACTACTTCGCGTGATATTCTTGAAGCGATTGCCGCTGGAGAAGGCCCCGAGCATTATTTGATCGCCTTGGGCTATGCGGGTTGGGGAGAGGGGCAATTGGAAAAAGAGTTTTTGGACAATGCGTGGCTAAATACGCCTTTTTCCAGCCAGATATTATTTGATACGCCTGTCAGTCAACGATGGAGCGCGGCGGCAGATCAAATTGGCATTAACATTAATAAACTGACCACACCTGCTGGCCATGGCTAGACCCGATCCGTTATTACCCAAAATCCAAATTGATACTTACCTAGGCTTTGATTTCGGCAATAAAAAAATTGGTATTGCTGTTGGTCAAACTACCACGGGTACAGCCAGTCCCTTACAAACCCTGCGTTCTCTCAATCAAACGCCCAACTGGGATGTCATCACTGCCGTGATACAAGAATGGCGCCCTGCAGGCTTAGTCGTGGGGATTTCCAGGCAAGCCGATGGCTCAGACAATCCTATTACCCCTCGCATGTTAAAATTCTGTCGGCAATTGGAAGGGCGCTATAACTTGCCGGTCTACCAACAAGACGAAACCTTATCGACATTCGAAGCCAAACAATTGCTGTTTGATGAGGTCAATGTCAGCGCCAGTAAGCTTTGGGAAGTACAGGATCAACTTGCCGCCCAACTAATCCTGCAAACCTGGCTAAATGATTACTCCAAAAGGACCCTTTAAGTGTTAGAAATAAAAAATGTACTTGATCACTTGGAAGCCGAATTAAGAAAAGTGATTCTTGATCGACAATTGAACAACCCGCTGATGATAGGTATTCGCACCGGTGGCGTTTGGGTGGCTGAGCAGATGCATCAACGCCTGCAACTTGCCGAGCCTTTAGGCTTATTGGATATTTCATTTTATCGGGATGATTTTTCTCAAGTCGGCGTACATCCCAATGTTAAGCCCAGTGCGTTGCCTACCCATATCGAAGGCCGCGACGTTATTTTAGTGGACGATGTTTTTTATACCGGCAGAACCATCCGTGCGGCATTGAATGAGATTTTCGATTATGGACGCCCCGATCAAGTCGTATTGGCGGTATTAATCGAACGTGACGGCAGACAAATTCCGCTTTGCCCGGATTGTGTAGGCGAGCGCATTAGCTTAAGTCCAGGTCAACGCATTAAACTTACCGGCCCTGAACCACTGGGTATACATGTTCAATCTATCGATGCAGCCGCATAAATTATGTCTAGCAATCTGCAATTAAATTCGGAAGGCAAACTTAAGCATTTTTTAACTCTGGAAGGCCTAAGCAAAGAATTATTAACTGAAATTCTCGATACTGCCGAATCGTTTGCGGGCATGTCGGATAGCCAAGTTAAAAAAGTACCGTTGCTGCGCGGAAAAACCATCGTCAACTTGTTTTTTGAAAACAGCACCCGCACTCGCACAACGTTTGAACTGGCTGCTACACGGTTATCTGCTGACGTGCTCAGTATGAACATTGCTACCTCGGCGACGTCTAAAGGCGAGAGCCTGCTCGATACCATCCGCAACCTGGAAGCAATGTTTGTCGATATGTTTGTGGTGCGCCATGCAATCAGCGGCGCCGCACACTTTATTGCTCAGCATACCGCGCCGCATATCAGCGTAATCAATGCCGGTGATGGCCAGCATGCGCATCCCACGCAAGCGATGCTGGATATGTTTACCATTCGCCAGATCAAACAAGATTTTTCCAATCTGCGGGTGGCCATTATTGGCGATATTTTGCATTCACGGGTTGCCCGTTCGCAGATTCAGGCGCTCAACACTTTAGGTGCTGCCGAAGTCCGTGTTATAGCCCCGAAAACCTTGTTGCCGGCCCACGTGGAAAGCCTAGGCGTGACCGTGTCGCATAACTTAACCGAAGGCCTGAAGGACATTGACGTGATCATCATGCTGCGCTTACAAAAAGAGCGAATGACCTCAGCGCTGCTGCCCAGTGAAAGTGAGTATTTCAAATGCTTCGGCCTGACGGAAGACAAGCTCAAGATTGCCAAACCCGACGCCATCGTGATGCATCCAGGCCCCATCAACAGAGGGGTGGAAATCGATTCCAAAGTTGCCGATGGTCCGCAGTCAGTCATTCTCAAGCAAGTTAGTAACGGTATTGCTGTGCGTATGGCGATTATGGCGATGGCCATGCAAACATCAGCGGCTGCTCCCGGCAGGTCGACAATAGTAGGGAGTAATTGATGAGCCAAATTCATATCCAAAACGGCAGAATCATTGACCCTGCTAACAACATCGATCGCATCGGCTCTGTGTATATTGCCGATGGCAAAATTGCCTCTTTGATCAACGAACCTGCCGGATTCAGCCCCGATACCGTTATTGATGCCGGTAATCAAGTCGTCTGTCCCGGTTTTATCGATTTAAGTACGCGGCTGCGCGAACCCGGACAAAGCCGCAAAGCCACTTTTAAAAGCGAAACAGCCGCCGCTGCCAGCGCTGGTGTAACTACCATGTGCCTGCAACCGGATACTGTGCCGGTAATTGATACCGCTGCGGTTGCCGAGCTAGTGAAAGATCTGGCGGAAAAGACCGGATACCAGCAAATTTACCCAATTGCAGCGCTCACTCGAAAGTTGGAAGGTGTTGAATTAAGCTCAATGCTGTCGCTTAAACAAGCGGGTTGCATTGCTGTGAGTAACGCCAGCCAACCGGTGCAAAATCTGCTGATTTTACGGCGCGCGATGGAATATGCCGCCAGTCATGATTTGCTGTTGATCTTTCGCCCCAATGACTATTGGCTAGGCAACAAAGGCTGCGCCCATGAAGGTGCATTTGCTACCCGCTATGGTTTGCCGGGTATACCCGAAGCCGCCGAGACCATTGCTTTGTCGCATTGTTTAGAGTTGGCTGAGCTCACCGGTTGTCGGGTACATTTTGGCCAAATCAGTTGTAAACGTGCGGTGATTAAAATCCATCAAGCGAAAAAATATGGCTTGAATGTCAGTGCCGACGTTGCGATTCATCAATTACATTTAACCGAAAACGACATCCAGCCTTTTGACAGCAGCTACCACGTGCTGCCGCCTTTACGCACTGACGTCGATAAAAATGCGTTAAGGCAGGGCCTCGCCAGCGGCACTCTGGATGCCATCTGCTCGGATCATCAACCGCATGACATGGATGCCAAACTGGGCGCATTTCCGGAAACAGAACCGGGAATCTCCTCGTTGGAAACTTTGTTGCCGCTAATGCTTAGGTTGGTCGCACAACAGAAAATAACGCTACCACAAGGCATCGCCGCATTGAGCACAAATCCTGCGCGCATCTTGCGACTAAACAGTGGTGCGTTAACGCCTGGATTTAATGCCGATGTCTGTGTATTTAATCCTGAGCTCAGCTGGCAAATCGATGCCGATTCTTGGCAAAGCCAAGGACTCAATACGCCGTTTTGGGGGCAGACCATGACGGGTAAAGTTACCCATACCTTACAGGCTGGAAAACTGATTTATCGTCAGGGCGAATAATTCCCCAACCCACATTCAATCCTTATGAACAACGAAGACATCAACAAAGTTAAAAGCTATCTGCTCGATTTGCAGGACCGCATTTGCAAAGCCTTGGAAGGTGAAGAGCCCGAAGCAAGATTTATTGAAGATCCATGGGAACGCCCCGAAGGCGGTGGTGGCCGAACTCGTGTAATGAGTGGTGGTGAGGTCTTTGAGCAAGGCGGCGTCAATTTTTCTCATGTCTCCGGTTTTAGCCTGCCACCCTCTGCTACGGCCAAACGCCCGGAGCTGGCAAATCGGCAATTTCAGGCGATGGGCGTGTCGCTGGTTATTCACCCGAAAAATCCTTACGTACCCACATCTCACGCCAATGTGCGATTTTTAATCGCTGAAAAGCCGGGTGAACCCACTATTTGGTGGTTTGGCGGCGGCTTTGATTTAACGCCGTTTTATCCGTTTAAAGAAGATGTGTTGCATTGGCACCAAACTGCAAAAGCAGCTTGCGATCCATTTGGTGCTGACGTTTATCCACTTTATAAAAAATGGTGTGATGAATATTTTTATCTTAAACACCGCGATGAAACACGGGGCGTCGGCGGACTGTTTTTCGATGATCTCAACGAATGGGGCTTCGAGCGCTCATTTGCCTTCATGCAAAGTGTCGGCGACCATTACATTGATGCTTACTTGCCTATCGTGCAAAAACGCAAAAACACACCTTATGGCGAACGAGAGCGAGAATTCCAGCTCTACCGTCGCGGTCGTTATGTGGAATTTAATTTGGTATTTGATCGCGGCACCCATTTTGGCCTGCAATCCGGTGGTCGTACCGAATCAATCTTAATGTCCATGCCACCCGTTGCGCACTGGAAATACAACTGGCAACCGGAACCAAATTCGCCGGAAGCAGAGCTCTATGCAAGCTATTTAGAACCTCAGGATTGGTTGGATTAGGTATAAATACCTACTGTAATCCCCTGAGTTCATCGGCTATTGTGATGGGGTTGGCATTGGAAGCAGAACTCTACGCAAGCAATTTAAAACCTCAGGATTGGTTGAACTAGGTATAAATGCCTACTACAATCCCCTGAGGTCATCGGCTATTGTGATGGGGTTGGCATTTTTACTGTGCTTATCGTTTGCGCTGCTGGATTTTAAAAAAAATTAACGAATTAGGGAGCTTTAATGGTCTTATTCACCAAGCCACAAATAGTTGTTTTGCCTCTTGCAATGCTGATGACCCTATCTGGTTGTTCTGTAATGCGCAGTTACGATGATGAACTTTCCCAAACATTAAACTTGGTCGGTCAAGGCCATGTTGATCAAGCAATAACACAGCTCGAATCTAATAATACCGGGGCCGATAAGGACCTGCTGTATTACATGGAAAAAAGTGAATTGTTACGTCTCAATAAGCAATATAAAGAAAGTATTAGCACGTCGCTACTAGCCGATCATTTGGTCGACGAGTGGGAAAATGAAGCCAAGATTCGTCTTGGCGCGGTGGCAGAAACAGCAGGCGCCGTTTTATTAAATGACAAAACGCGTCGATATGATGGTCATGATTACGAAAAAGTAATGCTGTCCACCCGGCTTGCTTTAAGTCACATTCTTAGCGGTGATTGGGATTCAGCCAGAACCGAGATTAAGAAAACGCACGAACGCGAAGCAATTATTGCCGAAGTCAGGGCCAAAGAAACTGAAGCGGTAGAAAAAGAAAGTAAAGAAAAAGGCATTACAACCACCTTCAAAGATCTTAATGGTTACCCGATTGAAACTTTAAACGCCCCGGAAGTAACGGCGTTAAAAAACGGTTATCAAAGTGCGTTTAGTCATTATTTAGCCGGCTTTGTTTATGAAACCCTCAACGAGCCGGGCTTGGCCGCGCCAGGTTATCGGCAAGCCGCCGAATTGCAGCCCAATCTGAAAATTCTCGAAGATGGCTTAGCGGGCTTAGAAACTCGGCCGAGCTTGTTAAAACAAGGCGAAACCGATGTGCTGTTTGTGGTTGAATCCGGCAGTGCGCCGGCACTTAAATCGATCATGATCCCCGTGCCTGTCATCGTGAGTAACCTGGGGGTGATTCCTATTTCTTTCCCAATACTTCGCACTGACCCAAATCACACAACTGCACCCAATATGGTAACGATTGACGGCAGCAATAACTTGCCGCTGGCTACCATTACCAGTTTGGATACCATGTCTAAACGAGCGCTAAAAGATGACATGCCAGGCATTATTGTTAGGGGCATTGTGCGCGCGGCAATCAAAACTACCTCACAAAAAGTCTTAATGGATCAGGGTGGTGCAGCAGCCATAGCCGGTATCGCGTTAAACGTAGCTAACGTTGTTACTGAGTCTGCAGATGAGCGTACCTGGCGCACTTTACCCGCGAATATCAGTGCCGCCAGAGCAATCATTCCATCGGGTTCGCATGAAATAGTGCTGCCGGGACTGTCAACCAAGCAAACCATCGATATTAAAGGTTCGCATGCCTTAGTGGTTGCTAGGCAAGTTGGCAATCAACTTTATTGGTCACAGCCGATTTATGGCAGTAAATTGCCGGGCTATGCGCCAGTCACTATCAACAAAACGCCTGAAGTTGCCGATGAGATAGTGAAGAAAAAAGCCGGCAAAAAGAAAAAAGCCAGCAAGAAAAAGTAGCTTTAAATCAACCAAAAACCTTAATAAGGATAAATTGATGAATACCTTTAACAAAGCGTTACTCACAGGGATGCTGACCAGTGCCTGTCTATTAACCGCATGTACCAATCATGCGCCGCCGCCACAACCGGGCAGTATCAATTCCAAACTCGAACAACTGGGTGAAATGTCTTACCTCCAGGTGACCGATTTAAAAGCAGTCAAAAGAAATCACCTGCTAGTCGTGCAGGCTGAAATCAACAATACAGATGATGATAATCAGCAACTTTTCTATCGCTTTAAATGGTTTGATGCTAGCGGCTTTGCTTTGGGAGAGGAAGCTTGGAAACCTTTAGTGCTATATGCCTATCAAAAACAAACGTTGTCAGCTGTTGCGCCATCACCGCAAGCGACTGATTTTAAGCTTGTTGTGCAAAGTCCTGATAACACCGGCGATCTTCCTAACCAATAATTATTGACTATTACCGAGACCAACCAATGAATCAATCCAAACGTCTGCATGTAAATCTGGCTATTACCCTGGCGCTGTCGGTTGCGCTTACCGGTTGTGCAACCAAGTCGCCTAATTTAAGTTCTGGCAACGTTGAATACGGTGACAGTAAAACCGTTGAAACCTTAACCAATGAATTTGGCTCAACAGATTTGCAATCAATCGCCGAATCAATGTCCAGTTCGTTACTACAATCGCCCGTGCTGGCAGCAAAGTCCCGGCCTTTAGTGACAGTTGCTGAAGTAAAAAACAGAACCAGCGAATACATCGATACCAAGTCCATTACCGATTCTATTCGTACCAGAATACTCAAAAGCGGCCTGGTACGCTTTGCGGTGGACACCAGTGCGATGCAAACACAAGTTGATGAGATAACTCGTCAGAATCAAGGCGGTTTATACAAAAAAAGCAAATCTAAAAAGATTGGTCAGATGGAAGGTGCGGATTTTCGTATTGAAGGCACTATCACCTCCATTGTTAAACGTGCCGATGACGTTAAAGATGTGTATTACAAATTCAGCTTACAGCTAATTGATAACGAATCTGGCGTGATGGAATGGGCAGACGAGAAAGAAATTAGAAAAACATCCAATAAGTCATTGTATTAACGGTGAAGATAATGAAATCGTTAAGTTTGTTATGGGTGTTGCCGCTGTTAATGATTGGTAATGCTGAGGCCGCTAAAATTGCCGTCACCGACCTGACCTATTCGGAAAGAGTTAGTGGTTATTTTCATGTGGTTGACTATCACAACAAGTCTTCTGCACGTGCTAGTCAGAGCGATCGTGAAAATAACTATTCAAGCTCCAGTCGTTATTCCGAGAGTGGACGTTCACAAACCGATTACACTGAAGTTGAAAGTAGTTATAGCTATATAGAATATGGCGAGTTACGCAAGTTTGTGGGTGATATTAAAGGCGAAATTCTTAAAACCAGCGGTTTTCAATTAACTCAAGCAAAACCATATACCAGCAAAGGCAGTGAAAAAATCTTCGATATTATTGCCCGTATCAAAAAAGGCTACTATCCCAAGGCTGATTATGTACTGTTTGGCACCGTCACCGAGCTTGAATTTAGAGATGAATTGAATCCAATTATCGGCACCGATACCTCGTCAAACACCTTTAGTCTAATGCTGGTTGCTGAGTTTAGCCTGATCAATACTCGCACTTATGAAGTAAAAGCTGCATTTAGTGCAACTGGCGAAGGTGAAGATGCGCGGATGGCTTCTGCAGGTAGTCGGGTAGTTCCTAGCCGAGGCAAAGTCATTTCAGCCGTTTCGAAAAGCTTAGGCGAAGATGTGGCTCGCCAAATGAATGAACAGCTAGGCAATTACACTGATAGTGGCGAACGTGCTGAACGTGGTGCGCCCGTGCCGCCAGCAGGTTTGCCTAACGAAGGACCGGTGACTAGCTTTACTCCGTAACACCAACGCTGCAACCAAAAACGCCAAACCCAGTACATCGGGTTTGGCGTTTTTGTTTTTTAAAATACCTATTTATTGCCGATAGATTTTGCAATAACTGTGGTAACGGCAAATTAATCTGAGCAATTAAATTCCCCGACCAAACAATACTTCTTACTTAAATAAAGACGCAGCCAACCGTTGGTATCGTCTTGTCGGTCATCCAGTGCTTCGGGTATTTGCTGTAAGCGTTGGCGAACAGCATGGTGCGGCATTAGCAACAACTCTATATCAACCATCGCCACAAACTTGTCTGGGTTTGTGCTCTTGCCGTTAAAAATTTTAAACAGCTGATGTTTCTTTAAACCAAGATGAATATTGAGCTCTTCCCGGAACTCAAGAAACAGCGGTAGCAAGTCACTGCCGGTATATGATTCATCATGTAGCTTATCTAGCCGACTCAACAGATGGCAGATCGCAAACCGGTACAGTTCCGACTCGCGAACAAACAGCCGCACAGCCGTTGAACGCATCGCGAACCGATCGGCATTATTTAGCCGCATGGAAACGATATGTTTCTTATCGTTTTTTAAATTGTCATCTTCTTCGATCAAGGCTTAATTCCTGGTGCACCAAAATAGTGCAAAAAATCAGGTTATTTAACCCGGTAATTAGGTCTATCAAGCATAAAGCATCAATGTTACAGATATATAACAGTCACTTGATCAGGTGAAACTATCTATAGATTGAGTTTTAACAGTCAGTTGCTTGTTCGAAGAGTGCGTCATAAAACAGTCATATTTCTGTAGCATAATCCTCGCATGATGAAATTTAAGGAGTTATTGCGAATCGCTTTCCAGTTTAAGGCAACTGAGGTTGACGTATTCCGTGTTGCCACTCCTCACATATTGGCAACATGTCTGGCGATTGCCTATTTGAGTTACGTGTTGTTTTCCTTGATCTTGGCGGCAGCCTCCAATGTTGAGCACCAGCCGTCTTTCTCTGCGCATCTTGAATCGACAATCGACAGTCCGCTCCCAGATTTTTCGCAAATCGGCGACTGGCATTTATTTGGTCAGGCCTTAAGTAATGACAATGCTGAGACGGTAGTCACTGAAACTCAACTGCAACTGACTTTGTTGGGTGTCTTCCTGCTTTCGCAACAACCTGAATCTGGGCTCGCAATTATTCAAACCGAAGGCGGGCAACAAAAAAAATATCGATCTGGTGATGAATTGCCGGGTGGTGCTAGCTTGCAAACAATTGAAAAAAACCGAGTCGTGTTGTTACACAACAATCGTCAAGAATTCCTTCCGCTCAAACGGAATAGCGTCGGTTTACCGGCAACTACCGAATAGCCCCCCTTAGCAAAAAACTGCACATGAAAACACGATTGTTGATCGGCTTTGTTCTGGCCATTATTTGCTCGGCTGTAGCAGCAGAAAAAGACGAGTTTTCGTTGAATCTCAAGGATGTCGACATTCGTGCATTAATCGAAACCGTTGCCGATGCTACCGGGAAAAATTTTATTGTTGATCCGCGCATAACCGGCAATATTTCGGTGGTTACCTCCACACCGATGAAGGCCGCGCAAGTGTATGACGTGTTTTTGTCGATACTTAAAGTACACGGCTATTCTGCGGTACCTAACGGCAATATCATCAAAATTATTCCCAACATCACTGCAAAACAGGACGGTGAAGAGAGCGAGTTACGCTCAAGCTCTCAAAATGGCGATGAACAGCTAACGCGTATTGTGCAGGTACATCATATTGATGCTAATCAAGTGGTACAAACCTTACAGCCGCTGATGCCGCAATATGCTTTTTTGGCATCAGTTCCTGAAAGCAACACTATTATTCTTTCCGATACCGCTGCTAACGTCAATCGTCTGGCAAAGATGATTATGCAAATAGACAAAAGTGACGTGCAAAAGATTGAAATTATCAATCTGCGTCATGCAAGTGCCGCAGATTTGATTCAGCCGTTGAATACGCTGATTACCAGCAACAATGCGGGAAAAGCTACCGCAATCGCACCGCCATTAGTTGCTGATGAGCGCTCCAACTCCATAATCATTGGTGGCGATACCGATCTGCGTTTGCAATTGCGCGCCCTGATTGCCAATCTTGATAGCCCGATAGAAAAAGACGGTAATACTGAAGTTATTTACATGCGCTATGCAGTGGCAAAGGATTTAGTTGAAACATTGACCGGCGTCGGCGCGCAAAAAGATGACAAAGCCGATAAACCGAAAACCCAAACAACTACGCAAAAAGATTTCGACATCCGTGCCGATGAAGCCTCTAATGCTTTGATTATTACCGCACCGCACGATCTGATGCGGACCCTTAAATCGGTGGTGAGGCAATTGGATGTCCGTCGTGCGCAAGTGCATATCGAAGCGATTATTGCCGAAGTTAGTTATGACAAGTCGCAGAGCATAGGGGTTGAGTGGCAAACCAAAGGGGATGTGCAAAACCTGATTGCCGGAAGGTCTAGCTCCACCGTTGATGTTCCACAATTGCTTTCAACTCTCGGAAAAGGCTTGAGTGTGGGGTATTTTGTCGGGAATGAACTGAAAGCCCTGATCAACGCGTTTGTTAACGATACCGATGTCAACATCTTGTCGACGCCGTCTTTGGTAACCCTAGACAACGAAGAAGCCAGCATGATTGTTGGCCAGAATATTCCTTTGACGACAGGTACATACACCCCTAGTCCAGGCTCAGGCGTAAATACTCCGTTTCAAACCATACAGCGTCAGGATGTCGGTATTAAGCTTAAAGTTCTGCCGCAAATCAATGAAGGTAACGCGGTAAAACTGAAAGTAACCCAGGAAGTATCGAGTGTAGTTCCCAACAGTGACGGGACGCAGTCGCAAACGTTTAGTAAACGCGAAATCGTAACGTCAGTACTGGTTGATGATGGAAAAACGCTAGTTCTGGGCGGATTGATTCAGGATGACATCACGGAAACCGTGGACAGTGTGCCGCTGCTGGGGGATATTCCATATTTGGGTAAATTATTTCAAACCAACTCAACTATCATCACCAAGAAAAATCTAATGGTATTTTTGCGTCCGCAGATTATCAGGGATGTGGCCATGTCTAGCGGCTTAACGCATGACAAATACAATTACATTCGTGACAAGCAAGAGAAGTTTAATCAGGATGGGGTGTTGTTTATGCCAGATCAAAAACAGCCGTTATTGGACAGTTTGCCGTATGACAGTTCGATAGCCCCCGGCAGTGCTGGTGAGAAAGCCAACAATGGCAACTGAGCAGGACGCGCCGACAGATGCTGTAAACAGTAAACTGCCGGCATACAGCTTTGCCAAACGTCACGGCATAGTTGTGCGCGAAGTTGGCGAACAAGTTAGCATTGTCTATCACGGCAAGGCTTCAATAGCGGCCTTGTTAGAGGTGCGACGGTTTGTCGATCAGCCAGCCGTGTTTGAACAAATTAGCGAAGAAAATTTTGAACGTTTGTTGCAGACGGTTTACGAACATAAAACCGGCCATGCTCAGCAAATGGTTAACGATATGCATGAAAATATCGATTTGTCGGAGATGGCCCTGCATCTGCCAAAACCGGAAGATTTACTGGAAAGCTCTGACGAAGCGCCGATCATTCGTTTAATCAACGCGCTGTTAACCGAAGCCATCAAGGAAAACGCCTCGGATATTCATATCGAGTCTTACGAAAAGCGCATGGTGGTGCGTTTCCGTGTTGACGGCACCTTGCGGGAGATTATCGAGCCACAGCGCGAATTTGCACCGATGGTAATTTCCAGGCTGAAGGTAATGGCCAAGCTGGACATCGCCGAAAAACGCTTGCCGCAGGATGGCCGTATTTCTCTCAATATTGGCGGTCGTACCGTCGATGTCCGAGTATCGACACTGCCTTCCGGCCATGGCGAGCGTGTGGTGTTACGTCTGCTTGACAAACAGGCCAGTCAGTTGAGCTTGAAGCAAGTCGGGATGTCGGATTACGAGCTGACCAGCATCCAAAATATGATTGCACGGCCGCACGGCATTATTCTGGTCACCGGGCCTACCGGTTCCGGCAAAACCACCAGTCTCTACGCTATCGTTAATCAACTCAATCAACGCAGCCGCAACATTCTTACCGTCGAAGATCCAATCGAATATTACCTGGATGGCGTCGGTCAGACCCAAGTTAACAGTAAGGTCGACATGACTTTTGCCAAGGGCTTGCGCGCCATTCTGCGACAAGATCCTGATATTGTGATGGTTGGTGAAATTCGTGACCGGGAAACTGCAGAAATCGCCGTGCAAGCCAGTTTGACCGGACATTTGGTGTTGTCAACGTTGCATACCAATACTGCCGTCGGCGCGATCACCCGTTTGCGCGACATGGGCGTAGAGCCCTTTTTGTTGGCATCCAGTCTGGTCGGGGTGATAGCCCAACGGTTGGTGCGAAAGCTTTGTCCGCACTGTAAGCAGGCCGAACAACTACCCGGGCGAGATTTGGCTAAGCTCGGCTACACATCTGAAGATCAGGAGTTGGTCACTGTGTATCAACCAAAAGGCTGCGAACATTGTCATAATCATGGGTACAAAGGTCGCGCCGGTATTTTTGAGATGATCATGCTCGATAGTGTGATGCATCAACTTATCCACGACGGCGCCAGCGATTTTGAACTCGATATACAAGCGCGTAAATCCTCCCGCAGCATTCAACAAAGCGCTCTGGAAAAAGTTTTAGGCGGCGAAACCAGTCTCGATGAAGCTATCCGCATTACCTTAAAGGAATAGCCGGACATGGCTGCATTCGAATATCAGGCAATCAACGGTAAAGGTCAATCCGTTAAAGGCACGATAGAAAGCGACACGCTTAAAAGCGCCCGGCAGCAGTTGAAAAATAACGATTTAACGCTGCTGGAAATTCAGGAAGTCCATAAAAAAGAACACGGCGGTCAGTCGATGCTGCTGGCGCCACGAATCAGTATGCGTCAGCTGGCGCACATTACCCGGCAGCTTGCCGCCTTGCTTAAATCAGGGTTGGCAATAGACGAAGCGCTCGGCATTATTGCCCGACAGCTGGAATCGGCGCGAACCCGGCGCATCTTAGTGGCAATCAGAAGCCGAATTCTGGAAGGTCAAAGTTTGGCAGTTGCCTGTCAAGCCTTCCCCAGTTCTTTTCCGCCGTTGTATCGGGCAACTATTGAAGCGGGTGAATCATCCGGCAAACTCGATCAGGTGCTGGAAAAACTGGCGGATTATTTAAGCGACAAAGGCCAACTACATCGCAAACTGCAAATGGCGATGATCTATCCGGTAATGCTGTCATCGGTATCGCTGCTGGTGGTGATCGGTTTGTTGGCCTATGTTGTGCCGGAAATTACCGGCGTGTTCGACAAAATGGGCGGCAAGCTTCCGGCTATTACACAGGGCTTGATTACTTGCAGCGATTTTTTAAAGAACAACGGTTTGATTTTGCTGCTGTTAGGGATTGCTTTATCCGTTGCGGCTAAGCTGGTGTTGCGTAGGGACAAGCCGCGGATGATTTTTCATCGCTGGTTGTTGAACACGCCATTTATCGCCCGCTTTTCCAAAGGTATGAACACTGCCCGATTTACTCGCACATTATCGATTCTAACCAATAGTGGCGTGGAGTTACTAGAAGCCTTAAAAATATCTGCCCAAGTATTATCCAACGATGCGATGCAGCAAGCCGTCGCCAATACCGCCGTCCGCGTGCGTGAAGGGCAGAGTCTTAACAAGGCGCTGGAAGCCAGCGGTTTATTTCCACCGGTAACTATTCATTTGGTTGCCAGCGGCGAAGCTAGCGGGCAGTTGCCGCGCATGCTGGAAAGTGCCGCCGACGATCAGGAGCGAGATATTCAGGCGCTTACCGAGTTGACTATGGGCTTGTTCGAACCAGCGCTGATTCTATTCATGGGCTTGGTAGTGTTGACTATCGTACTGGCGATTTTGTTACCTATTTTTGAAATGAATCAGCTGATTCGATAGCTGTTTTGCTGTTGTCATACGCCTGTCATGTTTCGTTTTTAATCTTCTCATTGTTGTGCCCTGTCTTTGCAGGGATTGGCATTAATCAGACCTATTTTTTTACCGCTATGACCATTAAAAAACACCAAGGCTTTACCCTGATCGAAGTAATGATTGTTGTCGTAATTTTGGGGATATTGGCATCGATAATCGTTCCCAAAATAATGGGTAGACCAGATGAAGCCCGTGCTACTCGAACATTGCAAGACATTCGTGCGATTACCGCAGCGCTGGATTTATACCGGCTAGATAATTTCAGCTATCCAACCACTGACCAAGGTCTGGAAGCATTAGTTCACAAGCCTGCCAATTTGCCGGAAGGGACACACTGGAAGCAGGGCGGATATTTGGACCAGTTACCGGTGGATGCCTGGGGCAAACCATACTTTTACCTGCAGCCAGGCACTCACGGTGAATTTGACTTGTATTCATTTGGTGCCGATGGCGTGGAAGGCGGTACCGAAGCTGGAGCTGACATTACCAACTGGAGTCAAAAATAAATTTATTAAAAGTTCCACTTTGAAATCACAAGGCTTTACTTTAATCGAACTGTTAATTGTCATCGTGCTGATCGGCGTGATGACAGGCATGGCGATGCTATCAATGAGTAACGCCGATCAAAGTAAACAACAGCAATTGGAAGCAGAAAGGTTGTCAAAATTACTGGAGCTGGCAGAACAAGAGGCAATGATTCGTGGCGATAGCATCGCGGTGGAGTTATTCAGCCAAGGTTATCGGTTTCTGACCTTCCAGAAAAACGAATGGCAACCGGAGACTGTCGATGAGTTATTTAGACCGCGCAACCTCGATGCAAAAATGTCTGTAACATTGAAACTGGATGAAAAACAGGTGTTTTTAAACAACCGCCCCGGCTTTACCTTACACTCGCAGCCGCAAATTATCTTGACGCCGGATGGTGCCTCCGATGCTTTTCAGATCAGCATTTCTCAACACAATAGCGATAGCATCTACATTGTCGACAACAGTGCTGAAGATGGCTTGAAGGTCTCAAGAGTTGCTAGCAAACCATGAAAAAAGCGCGCGGCTTTACCCTGTTGGAAGTCCTCATTGCCTTGGCTTTGTTGGCTATTCTGATGGCTGGCCTGATTAAAATTACCGCGGATAACACTAAAAATCTCTGGTACCTGGAAAACAAAACCATTGCCGCGACAATAGCCGCCAATCACGCAGTGCAGTTGCGGCTGGATAAAGAAAAGCCGGAGACCCAGGATGGTTGGGACACTATGGCCGGAAGGAGGTGGTATTGGCAAATTAAACGTGATGTGTTCCAGGCAATGGGGGGCGGTGTCTGGAGTTATCGGATCGAGGTGTTTCTTGAAGGTGATAAATCGCCTTATGCTGGATTGAATAGTATTGTCCCGGCTGACTCATGATGGGCAGCCATAAACTTAGCAGGGGCTTTACTCTGCTGGAAATCCTTATAGCCATGGCTGTGTTCGCCATTATGGCCGCTATGGCTTATGCCGGATTGAGCGCCGTGTTGGATGCTAGGGAGGGGACGGCAAAACGCTCCGAAACTATTGCCCAATTGCAACAGACTCTGTATTTGCTTAATGAAGATTTGACTCAGGCCATACCACGATCGATCAGGGATGAATTTGGTTCTGATCAATTAGCTTTTACCGGTGGCAATGGTGAAGAATTGTTGACGTTTACACGTAGCGTGCCTGACTGGTCTGAGTCACCGTCACGTAGCCAATTACAGCGCGTCAGTTATCGGATGGAAAACGGCGCACTGTATCGACAGGTATGGACCATTCTTGATAGGACTCAGCAAAGTCAATTTCGCCGTAAGAAACTGCTTAGTGCCGACATTGTTAGCGTGCGCTTTTACAGTGAAGACTGGTTAGACAATTGGGCTGCGAGTGCTGCGATGCCCAAAGCCGTGTCGCTGACCTTGTCGCTGGCGGGATTGGGTGAAATAAAGCGGGTATTTCTGGTGCAGAATTGATGAAGCGTCATTATTGCCAACAAGGCATCGCCTTAATCACCGTCATGTTAGTGCTAGCCATCGCCACGATCGCCGTGGTGTCAATGTCGACTGCCCGGCAGATGGATATTCGCCGGACTGGAAATCAACTGCGCACCACGCAGGCCTGGGAATATGTCTACGGGCTGGAAAGCTGGGCGCAACATAGTTTGCAGGCAGACAGCGAAGCTAACAAAGTTGACAGCTTGGACGATAAATGGAGTCAGCCGTTACCAACAACTTCGGTTGTAGAAGGCACAATGCAGGCGGGTATCGAAGATTTGCAGGGCCGTATCAACCTTAATAATTTATTGGTTGAGGGCAAAGCCAGTGAACAGGATGTTCGTCGACTCAAACGTTTGTTGCTGAATCTGAAAATGAAACCGGAGTTGGTTGATGCCATGTTGGACTGGATAGATAAAGATATGGAAATCAGATACCCGGATGGTGCCGAGGATGAAACGTACACCAGATTTAAGCCCGCCTACCGCAGCAGCAATCATCTGTTTACCGATGTCAGCGAATTGCTGCTGGTGCAAGGTATAACGCAGGAGCAATATCAGAAATTAAGGCCTTACATCTACGTAACCGATGATTACGCGCCCATAAATATCAATACCGCCAGCGCTACGGTGTTGCGTTGCCTTGCTGACGACATCAGCACCGGTCAAGCTGAATCGATATTCCGGTCCAGAGGTAAGCCTTTCGAAAAACTGGAAGATTTCCTCAAAGACGAAGCGGTAACCGCCGCCGCTATCGATAAATACGGCTTGGACGTAATCAGTAACCACTTTTTATTAATAGGGCAAATCGACATGGGCAAAACCCATTTAATGTTTGAATCGCAGTTGCAGCGTAGCAAAGACGGCCAAGTCAAGCTGGTGAAGCGGCAACGCAAGGGGATTATGCATGGCTGAAAAACTATTAGTTAGATTCAGCAATGCCCAGCTGCAAAGTCTTGAGTGGCTGTCGATTGATACGCCGCAAGCTCAGCTGCAATCCGGCAGCTGGCAGGATTTAACTGGCGCAGCGAAAGACAAACAGCTAATTCTATTGTTACCGGCATCAGCAGTGCTGTTGTTGGAAATAACCTTGCCAATTAAAAACATTGCCCAGCTAAAAAAAGCTTTGCCGTTTGCTTTGGAAGATATGTTGGCCGACGACGTAGAAAATTATCATCTGGTTTGGCTTAAACAGCCGAAAGACAAGGTAGCAGTCGCCGCTATTCCGCATGAAAAATTGGTAGCTTACCTCGCGCTTTTTAAGGACACCGATCTCGAACTTGACGCAGTATGTACTGAGTCATTGTGCCTGCCTTATCAGCCGGGATTTTGCGCTCTGCTGATCGAAGCAGAACAAGCTGTTATTAGAACAGGACAATGGCAAGGTGGAGGAATTGATACCAATTTTTTGCCAGTATTACTTGGTAAATTGCGCGACGAAGACAGGGATTGCCAACAGCTACGGTTGTGGTCGAGGCAGCCCGTCACTGATTTAAGTGAAATTTTGCCGTTCGAATACATTGAACAACCGTTAATTACGCCGTTGCAATTATTCGCCGAGGGAATTAATGCAGCGCTTGAACTGAATTTGTTAAGCGGGCGTTATGCCAGACAGTCCAAAGCGAAAGGGCGTTGGCAGCAATGGTTGCCGGCAGTTGTGATTGTTGTAATAGCCATGTCAATTCAGACGGGGATGCTAATGAAACAAACTTGGCAACAACAAGCGCAACTGGAGGCGCTGGAAGCGCAAACTCTGGATTTGTTCAAACAAACATTCCCCGACATCAAGCGCGTTGTTAACGTAAAAGTGCAGGCCGACCAGCAGTTAATCGAGTTAAAAAAACACAGTAATCAGTCTGCCAGCGCCTTTATGCACATGCTGTATCAAAGTGGTGAGCATCTCAAAGACAACTCGGCCTTGCAGTTAAAGAAACTTAATTTTGCTAACGGCAGTTTGTTGATGCAGCTCAACGCCCCGGATATTAGCCAGCTGGAACAATTCAAACAGCAGATAGCCACCGGCTTGCAAGTCAAGATTCAATCTGCCGACAGTGGCACCAATGGCGTGGAGGCGCATCTTGAAATTAGAGAAAAGTGAGATTCTGCAACGCTATAACGAGCTGTCGCCTAGAGATAGAATGCTGCTATTAGTCGGCGCCATCATAGTGTTGCTTTATAGCGGTTACCAGTTGATTTACCAACCATTGGTAGCCGAAAGCTTACTGCTGGAACAAAAAATCAAATCCCAGCAACAGGCTTATCAGTATCTGCAACAGATCAGTAGTGAAGTCGCTGCGTTGCGTGAGCGCGGTATCAGCGCAGCGCCTGAGCTTGAAGGTCAATCGCCGATGGCGGTGATTGACAGTAGCAGCCAGCAGCTGGAGATAAAACCAACTATCAAACGTTTGCTGCCGGAAGGCGCGGATAAAGTGACGTTATGGCTGGAAAACCTCGCCTTCGACAAACTGATTGTCTGGTTGGCAATCCTAGAAACCAAACATCAGCTAAAAGTCATTCAAATTGATGTGGATAGGCAAGCTGATGCTGAAGGCCTTGTGAATGCAAAGGTGTTGTTAGGTAATTAGTAGGAACGGTCCGCACCTTCGATTGATTACCAATCATTAAAGCTTGTTTTTCATCATTGCAGGCAAGGCCCGCTCCTGCAATTTGACATATCCAAGTTCATACCTTCTATTGCTCTCAGTAGGGCTGTCAGATAACCCAGATGTATTACATTTCTTAAAACATTAACTTGTCTGTCACTGAAATGTCTCAATCAACCAGTAATCTACAGGCATTCAAAAAACCAAGCGGTTGATTGCTTCGGTCTTTAGTGAAAATGGTTCGGGGTATCGCGTTTTACCCCTGTGTTGTTATTTCAAAATCAGAACAGTGGCAAAAGCCAAACCTATCGTGAGGTAGGGACGGAAAACTTCGGGTCTTTATCGTTTTAAAAGATAGCCGGGTTGCCACCTTATTAACGTAAGGACTTATCAATGCAAGGAAATAACTGTATCAAATGGGGCTTAGCCCTGCTGTTGTTATCAGTCGTCAATACGGGTAACGCTTCAAGTAAGGCATTTAATGAAGCATCGTTTTCAGATGTTAATGAAAGCGTTGCTATTGATAAGTTTCAGTCCGGCTTTAACGCCGCGGAGCAATTAAAGGCATCGTTAAGCTCGACAACCGGAAGCAGTATTTCAGCTGCTACGGACAGTAAAAACGCATGGACGAAACAAACAAATTTATGGCTGCTTAACGCTAATAAGCCGGCCGGTAATCCGCAAGCACTCATCGAACCCTTTGCCAATAGCGCCTTAGCTTTTAACACGGGATCGACTTGGGATGCGATGGGTGAAAAGCAATGGCTGGCAGATTGGAGCGTTAGCGTTAGCAACATTATTAATACCTTAAGTGTTAGTGCGGTTACGGTGTCGGTTATTTCAATGCTTGGTTCATCTGATGTTCTCGCGGCTGTAGCAGCTATCTCAGCTGTCCCGTTATCAACTCTAGTTTGGGTATTTCTTACCGGGTTAATGATCTTACTCGCTACTCGCCGCAAACACGCGGTGTTAGGGATAGTGGCGTAATAATTGATCGGATTGTCTTGATGTATTCGAAATTGCTATCGAACCTCTTCAGGTAATGGTAGGAGCGGGCCTTGCCCGCGAACAATAAAATCTAAATCGCTGTATTGGAAAATAATCGCGGGCAAGGCCCGCTCCTACTGGATTTTCAATAAGCACCAGGCCAGTGCGGCCCTGCAACAGCGCAGGTTTGGGCTGGAATTATTAGAGCGAGCAGCATCCACCGTTGGTTAATGAGGATGTTGATTATGTAATACATGTCATCAAACTGTAACCAAGCTGTCACCGAAACAACACAACAACTCTGGAATAATTCGCACCAAGTTGAGGCGGCTGAATAGGGTTGTGACTTAACGAATTGGATGTAACTAGGGAACAAGGATGGCACGAATAGGGAGTGGGCTTTGGAAAATAGTAGGGAGTAAGTCGGGGTAAAAAAATGGTAGCGGGGAGCGGAGCGGCGCTGTTTATTTGTTAGACAGTTCCAGTCAAATTTTAAAGTGTGTAAAAGCCAAACCTGTTGTGAGGCAGGGACGGAAAGTTTCAGGTCTTGTTTTTTTTCAAGGATTTTCAAGACGGCTGGGCCATCACCTTGTGTATTTAAGTTTTTATTTTTTTAACATAAGGAAACAAAATGAAAAAGTTTACAAAAACATTGGTTGCGGTTGCCGTATTGGCAGCAACAGCTTCTGGTGTGGCCGAAGCGAGAATTATCAATATATTGGACCAGCAGGCGACAGGTAGTGAGTTTGTACTAAATGCGATTAACTTGACTAAAGATAACTCCGTTTTAGTCGATTTGGGTTTTGACGTAGCGCAATTCCTTACTAAAAAAGATCAAGATTTTTCTTACACTTTGGACGCTGCTGAATTCCAACAGTTTACTTCTCTAATTGCTGCTGGGGATAATGTGACTTGGGGTGTTTATGCTGGTCACCGCGATACATCAGTAGAAAGCTCATATCCATTTGTTGGATTGTATACAACTTCAGTTGATCCAGTTCCTGCAGTAGTAAGTGGAAACTACGTTCAAATTGATAATGCAGTTGGTAAGATTGGCGATATTGCCTTAGCTGTTACTGAAGAATTCGACAATTCAAATAATTTTAGCGAGTTCCGTAAAGCTGGTGAAGCTGGTTTAACAACTTACTTAGCTAATGATTTGGGTGGTGCAATTCCTTTTCAAGCTCAAGCTGAAATTGGCACTGAGCTCGCTTTCCTTCATGAAGGATGGGATTACAACGTCCTTGCTGACTTTGACACAACTGTAGTCGAATATTACGGTTCGTTTAACCTGACTCTTAATAATGGCGTAGGTACATTGGCTTATACAGCTCCTGTACCAGTACCCGCTGCAGTGTGGATGTTTGGCGCTGGCTTGATGGGGATGCTGGGTTTAACTCGTCGTAAATCAGTTGCTGCTTAATTAGCAGCAGGCAAATAGTTTGAGTCAGTCAGATTTGGAGTTGGTGTTCTGCAAGGAATGTGGGCTGGCTCACCTTATCAAAATTTAATGAGATTTATAAAATGAAAAAACAACTATTGTCAGCAGCAATTGCCGCTGCTTCATTAGCAGGCTTCTCGCAAGGCGCTTTTGCCTGGACATCTGCAACTACACCTGAAATTGAAATTTTCATGTCAGGTGCAACTGCGCAAGATAAAACTATCAGAAACTTATACACATCTAACTTGTGTGCAAGCGATCTGCATTATTACAAATCTGCAGTAAGTAATGCTCATGCTGCTTATTTTTGTACGTTAGGCGGCGCTTCAACAGGTCTTCCTTTGTCAGTACAAGGTAAAAAAGTATTGTTTCATAAAAGATCAGCTGGCGGTTCGGCACAAGGTGTTAACCCATTAATCAATAGCACTCCAATTGCTCATATGCTAATTAGTGCAGCGTGCGAAACTACAGGCGATGGTCTGACTGAAGCAACTGCATTCGTTTGCCCCACTACTAATAATGCCAATAAAATATCTGATGCAGGTGTTTCCGATGTAGAGCCTACCCAGTTTTATGGTTCTAATACGCCAACTGGCTCTACTCCAGTGAATCCAGCGGCAGCAGCGGCAGCATTAAATGTTGTTCCGGCGGCGGCATTAGTATTTGGTGTGCCTGTGACAGAAGGCCTTTATGTTGCTTTGCAAAAAGCTCAAGGTCTTTTAGTTGGTGGATCTACAGGTCTTGACTGTACTCCAAATGCTTATAATAAGACTGGTTCTGATGGGGCTTGTATGCCAAGCCTGACCAAAGAGCAAGTGGCTACATTGGCTGCAGGTCAAATTAAAAAATGGGATGAGTTTAAAGTTAACGGTGTGGCACTAACAACTTTGGCGGCTGGCATTAACTATGCACCAACAAAAGATGGCTCAGGTCCACAGACAAGTTCCGCAGCGCCAACTAACATCCAGTTTCATTTTTGCAAACGCGTTAATGGTTCAGGCACAGGTGCTCAACAGTACATCAAATTCTTGGGTTTTGGCGGTGCAGCACCTTTATCACCTGATTGGTCAAGTGTTCCAAATGCCAGACAGGTACATGTAGTAAGCGGTGCTGGTGATATGGATAACTGTTTGGAAGATTGGTCAAAAGGTACAAACGTAACTGCTCAGCGTACGTCTAGCAGCCCAGCTGACGTATTTACTGCTGGTGTTATGAACGTAGCGGGCAACACAGCTTGGGCTATCGGCCAACAAAGTCTGGAAAGCAACGCAAAAAATCCTAACGGAACTGAAGTTGATAAGCGTTATAAATTCATCAAAATTGATGGCGTAGCTCCTACTTTGGAAAACGCGTTTAAAGGTAAATATATAGATTGGGTTGAGCAAACTTTCCAATGGCGTAAAGGTACTGCCGCAGCTACCCCGGCAAATCCTGTTACTGCTGATGAAGTGGCTATTCTGACTGTACTTGCTAAAGATGCTGCAAACCCAACTATTCTGGGCACTGATGTAAACAATCAGTATGTACATCCGTTCGGCCCATCAGGTTATTTGGCAATTGGTAAAAACTTTCCGTTTACTGATACTTTAAATCTAGCTGCACCTGTAATGCCTTACTCTCATGCAGTGGCGGGTAGTTTGAATAATGCTCAGACTCCTGTAATCCCTTCATCTACCAACAGCAAACCTTTGTAATCACTATGTAACAAAGATTTGATGTAATACCGCAATGGTTTACAAGCGCAAGGACGCGCATTTAGTTTGGACAGCCTTCGCATGCGGAGGCTGTCTTTTTTATGCGATAGGTGAAATGAAGCGTAATTTGTATTTAAGCAGAGTTCGAGCAGGATTGACGGTTGCCTTGTTGGCGACAGTTGGCTTATGCCGGGCGGACGAGGCTAGCAATCAATTCGATTTACTGGAATTGCGCGTTAAAGGCAGCACATTGCTGGAGCGCAAGGTAGTCGAGAAAACCGTATACCGGTTTTTAGGCCCTCAAAAAAGCATCGATACTGTAGAGCAGGCGCGCACCGCGCTGGAAGAACTGTATCGCAGCAAAGGTTTTCAAACGGTTTCCGTCGACATCCCCGAGCAAAACGTGGTGGGCGGTATCGTTTATTTACAGGTGACCGAAGGCAAAGTGTCTCGGTTGCGTGTTACCGATTCTCGGTATTTTTCCTTAGGCGCTATAAAAGCCAAGGTGCCGGAATTGGCGGAAGGTCATGTGCCGAATATGACCAAAATGCAGGAACAACTTACCGCACTGGCTGGCGAGAGTCAGGATCGCACCATCACACCCGTGTTGCGCGCCGGAGAAACGCCGGGCACGTTGGAAGTCGATTTAAAGGTCAAGGATGAAATGCCCTTGCATGGCAAGGTCGAGGTTAACGCCCACAATTCCAATAATACCAGCCGCTTAAGAGCGTTGGTTTCAATGCACTACGATAACTTGTGGCAAAAATTTCACAGCGCCTCGTTTATGTACCAGACCGCACCGGAAAAGCCAGAGGAAGTAGAAGTAATTGTCGGCAGTTATGTGTTGCCGGTATTCGACAGTGATAAACGTCTAGCACTTTATGGCGTCAGTTCTTCCTCGACATCTCCGATAGCCAGCGCCGGTGCCTTATCGGTAATCGGTAACGGTAATATTTACGGTGCCCGCTTGGTGATGCCGCTCAATCCTTTAACCGATTACACCCATACCGCCACCTTGGGCGTCGATTACAAAGACTTCAAAGAAGATTTGAATCTGTTAGGAAACGACAGTTTAAAAACTCCCATCAGTTATTTGCCGTTTATGGCCCAGTACAGCGGTAACCTGCGTGGTGCCGAGTCATTGTTGACATTTAATACCAGCATTAACTTCGGTATTCGTGGTCTCGCTAACGATGAGCAGCAGTTTGAAAATAAGCGGCACTTATCGCGTCCCAACTTTATCTATTTAGCTGGTGGTGCTGATTATCGCCGCAATTTGCCATGGGGTATGGAAGTTGCTGGCAGATTTTCCGGGCAAGCCAGTGATTCACCATTGATAAGTAATGAGCAATTTTCAATTGGCGGGTCGCAAAGTGTGCGTGGTTATTACGAATCGCATGCCTTGGCGGATCACGGCATAAGCGGTTCATTGGAGTGGTACAGCCCGCGTCTGGTTCCTGGTGATTGGAACGAGTTCGACAAAGCGCGTGCCTTACTGTTTTTAGATGCGGGTAAAGGCTGGGTGATGGATGTGTTTCCAGGTAACGCGAAGGAAATGACCTTGGCGGGTGCTGGCGTAGGTTTACGTTTTGATATGTGGAAATATTTGCAGGGTGAGTTCGACTTTGCTGTGCCGCTGTTAGATCAAGGTAATGTTAGGCGCGGCGAAAATCGGGTGGATTTTAAATTCTCAACTCATTTTTAGTAGTGTTTTGAAGGGTAAGCGCTCCTACAGATAATAGTTAGAGATAATTTTAATGCCAAAGCCATTGTGAAATGGCGGCGGAAAGCCGCGGGTCTTGATGAGCAAGATGGCCGGGTTGCCAACTGAGTAATGAATTAAAAATGCTTGTAACTGCGCACTGTCGTGCAGGGTTTAAGAATTTTCAGGTTTCTTACGGTTGTTACATTTTTGGCAAAAGGTGATGGCATGATTAATAAAAAACAGCTTCAGAATTACAACACGGATGTTTTTTTCAAATTAAATCCACTAGCAGCTTGTGTAAAAACAGCGATTGCCGGCAGTATGCTGATGAGCGTCGTTACCCCTGCTTACGCCGAGTTGCCGGTGCCCAGCGCAGTTTGGGCCAGTATGGGCGGAGCCACACGGGAAGTGATCGGCAATAATATGAACATCAAGCAGGAAACCGACAAGGTTATCCTGAATTGGGAAACGTTCAACGTCAGTAAAGAAAGTGCAGTCAATTTCAAACAGCCTAGTGCTAGTTCCATCGCCTTAAACAAAATCGGCGGTGAAAATCCCAGCCAAATTCTCGGAACAGTCACTGCTAATGGGCAGATTTTACTGGTCAACAAAAACGGCTTCGTATTCGGTAAAGATTCGGTTGTTAACGTCCATGGCTTGGTCGCATCCACATTAGCAGTTTCCGACCAAACCTTTAAAGATGGTATTACCAAGGTTGTCGATATTGACCAGCGTGCGGCTTTTCAAGGGTCGGGCGATGTTTATCAAAAAAATAAGGACGGCAGCTTTAAGCTCGATGCCAACGGCAAGAAAATAAAAATTGAGGTCAAGGTCGACCAAGGCGCGAAGATTAAAGCATCGGAAGGTGGACGCATTTTGATTATGGCACCGACCATAACTAACAGCGGTAATGTTGAAGCTAATGGCGGTCAGGTGATTATGGCCGCGGCAACCGATAAGGTGTATTTGCAGGAAGCACCAACCGAAGCTAAAGAAGACAATAGCGACGTGCGTGGTTTGTTAGTAGAAGTAGGTACTGGCGGCAAGGTGGAAAACTTAGCCACCGGTAATATCGCCGCTAATCGCGGCAATGTCACTTTAATGGGCTTTGCGGTTAATCAGGAAGGTAAAGTTTCCGCCACTACGTCGACTAATGTTAATGGCACTATTAGGCTGTTAGCGCGTGAAGGGGGCACCACTCAATTAATTAACAGCAAGACCAAATTGGCATCGACTGCAACCACTAGAACTACGGATAAGGGCGATGAGTTAGGTCGTTCTGCACAAGTGACTCTTAAAACGGGTAGTAAAACCGAAATTCTGCCTGAGGTTGAGTTTGTCGAAGAAACCAAAACCTTGGCTTCTGGTGAAACAATTAAGGTGCTGACCGAAAAGACTGTTATCGACGGTCAAAAGCAGCCGCAATCGCGCGTTGAAATCATGGCGCATAAAGTTCATTTGCAAGCGGGTTCGGAAATTACTGCGCTGGGTGGTAAGGGCGTCAACTATGTCACGCCAGCCGGTGAAGTGCCGCATAGCAATGTAGAAATAACGGCTACCAAAAATCCTATAAATCCTGTGGCTAATAACAGCGATAAAAATGATAGCCGGGTCTTAATTGATGCGGGTGCAAAAATCGATGTTTCCGGGACTGATACTGTTGTGAAAAGCATGGAAAGCAACGTTATCGACGTTGACTTGCGCAATTTCGAGCTCAAGGATGCGCCATTGCAGAAGAATGGCGTTCTGAAAGGCAAAACCGTATCGATAGATATTCGTGAAGGTTCGACACTAACCGACATTCAGCCAACCGTTGCCAGTATCAAAAAGACCGTTGCCGAACGGTTGAGCAAAGGCGGCGACATCAGCATTAAATCAGAAGGCGATGTTGTTGTTGAAAAAGGCGCAGTGCTTGATTTTTCGGGTGGCAAAATCACATATCGTGACGGTGTTATTAACACGACCAAGTTGTTTGCTAACGGAAGTTTAATCGACATCAGTAAAGCTGATCCGCTACTGACTTACGATGGCATTTATGGCGAAGTAACCAAAAAGTATGAAAAATGGGGAAATGGAGCCACCCAGTCCTGGATTATTGACGGTCCATTTTCATCGGGGCGTTTTGAAAAAGGCTATGCAGAAGGGCAGGATGCTGGTCGTCTGGTAGTAAAAGCGAATAACGTTGTTTTGGATGGCGATTTGTTAGGTCAGGCAACTATTGGCAGGACGCAGCGTTCGTTATCGAATCAAGCTAGTGCTGGGTACTTAGAGGTCAATAACGGCTTTTCGTTTAACAATGTTCAAGAGATCATTTTTTCTGGGAATGCTCAGCAGCCAGTTGATCTAAATAAAGTGGTTGACGATGCGCTGAAACAGAATACAACGATAGCCAAGATTGATGCGCCGCTACCGGCTGGCACAAATGGCAATGCCAATACGCTGACGATCCAGGCTAATAAACTGCTTGCAAGCGGCGTAAAGGAAGCAAAATTTACCAGTAACGGCAAGATAGTGGTGGCAGACAATGCCACGCTGAAACTAGCTGATGGCGGCAAGTTGACGCTAAAAGGTGGCGAAATTGATGTCCTAGGTAATATTGAAGGTGCCGGAGCCACTGTTAATCTGGAAACTGGCATAAGTGTTGTCAATACATTGGACGGTGATATTAATATTGCTAATGGCGCCTATATTGGCTTGCAAGGTGCGTGGATTAATGATTTTAAGCAGCCAAGTAATCTGGATGGAAAATCGGTAGCAATAAAGGGTGGAACTTTTTCCGCCAAAGCGGCGGGGAAGGCTGGTGGTAATGTCAATTTACAGGCGGGCAGTACAGTTGATGTCAGCGGTGGTGCATGGTTGCAATCAGACCGTAGTTTAAAAGCAGGCGATGCTGGGATGGTTAGCTTGGTTGCGGAACCAAACATCGATAATGTTAGTGCCAACGTGATTGTTGATGGCATTTTAAACGCGTTCGGTATTGAGCGAGGCGGTCGCTTTAAGGTGACAGCCAATGCCGTGGCTATTCGTAGAGAAGATGGGCAAACCAGCGGCGATGGATTGAAACCATTGCAAATTGGCACTTCATTTTTCGGTAAAGGGGGCTTTGCCGACTTTGAAATTGGCTCGAATCAAAACGGCTTAACCGTTGAAGAGGGTGCCATCATCACGCTTAAGCAGAATAACCGGCTATTAGCTGAGGGTTACTTAAGTCAGGATAATGCGGCTGGTATTGGCGGATTTTCGGAGGTTATTACCTTACTGCCATTGCAACGCGCGGCCAGCTCAATAATTTTGAGCTCAGATCATTCAGCCGGTTCTAATGCCAGTAGCAAACTGACCATTGAAAAAAATGCCAAAATTAATGCCGATGATCTGAGCAATGTAAAACTGGAGTCTGATTCATCCTTGGTAATGGACGGTCAGGTCATTGCTCACGGCGGCACCGTTGCACTTAAGACTGTGCCAGATAAAAGCAGTACAGATCCTAAATATCAGAAAACCCAAGGTATCTGGTTGGGTAATACGGCCAAGATAGATGTCTCTGGCGGCAGTGAGATTGAAGCCGACGGCTTGGGGCATCGCAGCGGTAATGTTTACGACGGCGGCAAAGTAGAAATCGATGCGCAACGCGGTTTTTTTGCCTCGCAAGCAGGTTCGTTAATTGATGTATCAGGTAGTCAGACAGAAATTGATTTACTTAGTGATAATCCGAACACCGTTGGTCTTGATTATCAGCCGACAACGCTAGGCTCGCATGCAGGTGAAATCGAAATAATCAGCGCAGAAGGCGTTTTTATTGACGGTGGCATGCAGGCTAATGCTGGCGGTGCTTCAGGAACAGCCGGTGGAACGCTGACTATGATTGTCAATAACCGCAATACCGGCGACCCAGAGCCAGAAGCTTCAACCTTTCCTAATGGGCCTAGAACTATTTTGGTTTCCCAGGAAAAGAATTTCTCATTTACGCCGAGCTTTAAGAAGTTCGGTGATGCACAGCCCAGTACTCTAAATGGTAAAGGCTATATATCAGCCAAGCAGCTTGTTGATGGCGGTTTTTCTTCACTGGCACTAGCCGTTTCAGGTGACAAAGGCGAGATTCGTTTTGTCGGTGATATTGATTTACAACTGAAAAATGCCCTAGCCTTGGAGGCTGTTAAGTTCGGCTGGGAAAGAAAAAGCGCTGCCGATACTGGCAATGTGTTGCTTAAGGCAACGTCAGCAACCTTGGGATCGGATACTTTTAGGAAGACAACGTTTAATCCGGTTAATGGTGAGGGCCATTTAAAGGTAAATGCAGATATTATCGACTTGGTTGGCGGCTCTGCTACGAGTGGTTTTAGTTCAGTCGATTTGCTGTCCAATGGCGATATTCGTTTGAAGGGGGTTAGTGATACCGAGCAGGACTTGGATTTTATTGGTGAATTTAAAACCTTTTCTAAACTTAACCTAACGGCTGACCAAGTCTATCAGACATCTCTAACAAAATTTACCTTAGGAGTGTCCGGCGATGCTAACGGTATTCTAACCTTCAATCCAGGTGGCAATGCAGCACCGGTATTGTCGGCAATGGGTAAGTTGACAGTACAAGCGCCTAACATTGTGCAAAACGGGGTGATCAATGCACCGCTGGGTGAAATTAACCTGGATGCAAGCAAGTCTGTCACCTTTGGTGGCAACAGTGTGACTTCGGTTTCCGCAAAGAATCAGATTATTCCATTAGGTGTTACTCAAGGAGGTTTGGATTGGCTATTTCCATTCAAGGGTACTAGTAATAACCTAGTTGTTAACGATCCAAATATACTAAATTCCAAAACTGATAAAAAACTGATTCTGGAAGCGCCGCAAAAAAAGATCACGGTAACAGCCGATAAAATTCTTCAAGCTAATGGTGCTGTCGTTGATTTATCTGGTGGCGGCGATTTACTTGCCTATGAATTTATTCCTGGAGCTGGCGGTTCAGCAGATGTTCTTGAATCGAGCAATACCTTCGCAGTCATGCCTAGTTTGTCTGCTTATGCACCTTTTGATGCCAAGTTATTTCCTAGTTCCGGTTTGAAAACCGGCGATAGTATTTTTATAGGGGCGGGCAGCGGTCTTGCAGTGGGGCAATACGCCTTATTACCGGCGCGTTATGCTTTATTGCCGGGAGCATTTTTGGTAACGGCGGTATCCACACAAGGTGACGTAGTGGCGGGTTCCGCCAGAACACGAGTTGATGGCGCGGCTGTCGTATCCGGATATCGAGCTGTTGCCGGTACCGATATACGTGATCAACGCTGGTCAGAATTTGTGGTTGAGGCGGGCAGCATCGCGAAAACCCGGAGCGAATACAACCTTAGTTATGCCAGCAAGTTTTTCGCCGATCGGGCGCAACGCAATGAAGTAGCGATACCTAGATTGCCGCAAGATGCCGGGCAGCTGGTTTTGAACGTAAAAACCCAGTTGGAGTTGCCGACCGTAAAAGCCGACGCTGCAAACAGTGGGCGAGGCGGTTTAGTTGACATCGTTTCCGATAACTTGGCTGTAGTAAATGGCAAAACTGGCGCAACCGGAATTGTTGAGCTGTTGTCTAGCGATATTGATAAATTCAAAGTGGAAAGTTTGCTGTTGGGTGGTGTCAGAACATTCGATGCCGCTACCGGCAAAATTACACTCGATGTCAAAACCAAGTCTGTAACGGTTGCTGAAAATACCACGCTAAAAGCCCCGGAAGTATTGTTGGCCGCAACTGATAAAGTGGAATTGAAAATCGGTGCCAAAATTAAGGCCGATGGCACTGTGATCGCTGCTGACAGCGAGTTGGAAGTACAAGGTGATGGTGCGTTGTTACGGGCCTCGGCAGGCAAGCAGGCAACAATTAAACGTACCGGCAGCACAGGAGCTAAAGGCGACTTATTGATTAATCAAAATGCCGTTATTGCTGCAGGTACTGGCTCAGTCGCGCTGGATTCGACACGGCAGACCAAGTTTGCTGGCGAGCTGCAATTAGATAAAGGCGCGCTGTATATCGGCGCAGGAACCATCAATTTAGGCGAAACGGCTAATGTTGTTGATGGCTTGTCCTTGACTAATAGCCAGCTTAGTCAGTTGACTGTAAAGGAGCTGCGCTTGAACAGTCGCGGCATGGTTAACCTATATGGACAATTATTGACCGAAGATGCCAACGGCAAAGCGTTCAAATTCGGTGATTTGATCATTGACGCTTTTGGTATTGCTGGCAAAGCCAATGACGGAAAAACTGTCTCATTAAATGCGCAGAGCATGATGTTGGCAAACAGCAATAAGACGGGCAGCGCTATTGCTGGCAATGGCACCGGCAACTTAGATGTTAATGCCGAGCAGTTGTTCTTAGATAATGGCGATTATCAGTTGTCAGGATTTAACCAGATTAGTTTTAATTTGGGCAAAGGTCTGGTTAATCGAGGAGAGGCTAATTTGACTTCCCTGGGTAATCTGACAGTAAAAACGCCATTTGTTACTGCTGAAAACGGTGCTAAAACCGTAATCAATGCAAAAGATCACGCATTGATTATGGCGCAGGCAAGTCAGGCTGTAAGTGCTAATACGCAAGGAATTGCTGCGCAATTATTTCTGGAAGCAGACAGTATCGATTTGAATACAGCGTTGCTATATACAACCGGTAACGTTTCCTTGAATGCCTTGCAGGGCAATGTGAGCTTGGGCAGCAACGCACTGATTGATGTATCCGGGGCGGTCGCCTACGCAGGTTTAAGCAAGCCGGTTAATTTGTCGGCTGGCAACATTAGTTTGAGTTCACAAACTAATAATGTAATAGCCGATGCCGGTAGCAAATTACTGCTGAAAGGCATTAACGACAAGATGAGTGCAGGCGTGTTATCCACACACGCGGCGCAAGGTCAGGTTCAATTAAATGGCCAGATTGATGCGCATGGCGTTGGCAAGGTAAATGGCGGCGGGTTTGTCATGGATGCCGGCAGTTTAGATGCTAACGGCTTTAATGGCTTAAATAGCCTAGTGTCTAATGCCGGATTTACTGGCAACATCGAACTGAGACTGCGCAACGGCGACATCGTTCTTGATGCTGGTCAAACCGTCAGCGCAGATAAAATTAAATTGACAGCCGATACAGGTAAAGTGACCGTTGGCGGCACCTTGGATGCATCTGGTGTTAATGGCGGTTTAGTGCAATTGGCAGCAGAAGATGCCTTAACCCTGGAAAGTAGCGCTCGAATTTTGGTGGGTGCGCAAGGCGCAAATGGCGACGGCGGTAAAGTTACATTGTCATCCATCGACCGACAAGCCGATGATGCGGGTATTGAAATTAAATCAGGTGCGCGCATCGATGTGGCTGCATCCGGCACTGGTAAAGAAGGTGAAGTGCAGTTACTTGCCGACCGCAAAGATACCGATGGCGACAGTATTGACGACATTAATATCAAAACTATTACCCAAGGTACTATCAGTGGGGATACCGATGTCACAGTTGTAGCGGCCAAAATCTATACCGATGACCGCATAGATATTGATGATCAGAATACTATCAGTGCTGATAACCAAACCTATATAGATGGTTTGGAGGCTAATAACGTAACTAACGCCCGTTTTGGTAACGGCTTTACTATTATTCCCGGCGTGGAAGTGCAAAGTACCGGTGACCTGACTGTTGCTAATGTCTGGGATTTGGCAGCATGGCGTTACGGTACAGGTAAGGTTGCAGGCGAGCTAACGCTTAGGGCAGCCAAAGATGTTTTGGTTGAGCAAAATTTAAGCGACGCCTTTGCGGTAGGTCAAATTGATTTGGCAGAAAATGGAGTTGTAACCATCAACGACTTTTTACAGTCGGGACCATCTTGGAGCTATAACTTGGTTGCCGGTGCGGATCTTAATTCCGCTGATAACCGAGCTGTCGTTGCTGATAACGGCGATATAAAGCTCAGCGACGAGGTGAAAGTACGTACAGGCACAGGTGATATTGCAGTTCAGGCGGGTCGAGATATTGTTTATGGCAATAATAATTCAGTAATTTACACCGCCGGTCGACCGGATGATGCTAATCGTTGGGGATTCAGTCCTTTGATGGCTGGCGCGGCTTTTTATGCTGAATATCCTTTAGATGGCGGCGATATTAGCTTGTCTGCCGGACGAGATATTTTAGCTAAACCCACTACGCAGTTGGTCAGCGACTGGTTGGTGCGTACCGGTAACTGGTCCCGCAATGCTGATCATTCGAGTGAAAGGCCGACAGCCTGGGGTATCGCTTTCAGTGGCTACTCTACTGCTATGGGTGATGGTGTATTGCAGCATCAGCAAAGTGTTGCCGCTTTAGGTGGCGGCAATGTGTCCATCAATGCCGGTGGCAATATTAACGATTTATCTGTGTTAATCCCAACCACGGGCAAGCAAGTAGGCGAAAAAACTTCGTCGAGCGATCCATCTAGCTATAGCTATAACAGCAACCTTGTTGAGGTTAAGGGGGGCGGTAATCTGCAGCTTAACGCCGGTGGGGACGTTGCCGGTGGGGTGTTTTATGTTGATGGCGGTACCGCAGACTTGCACGCGACCGGTTCCTTAACTGCTGGGACTAACTACGATGCCTTCGGCCAGGGGTTAAGTCCAATATTGGCTTTGGGGGATTCGCAATTTAATGTTACCACTGGTAAAGATATTGCTCTGGAAGCTGTTGTCGATCCTATGTTTATTCCGCAAAGCCAGAGTGCCGATGTGGATGGCATTATCAGTAAGTTCTTCCGCTATAGTGCAGACAGCGGTGTTAATTTGACATCGCTAGCTGGAAATATCACCCTGGAAAATGATGCCACCTCATTAGACGATGCTACCAATGCGGAAATATCGGTAGCTCAAGAGACGATGGATGCGGTTAAAGTTTATCCGGCTTCGTTAAAAGCTAATGCATTACACGGCAACATACATATTGGCGGTGATTTGAACATGTATCCGTCTGCACAAGGTGAGCTGGAGTTGTTTGCGGCCAATGCGATTACCGGTAAGGCTATTGTGCACATGACTGATGCCGATCCTGGTTTACTGCCTTCGTCGTCGTTTCCGGTCACTGAACTTCCGGCATACAAGGACGCACTGCATCGTTTGGATTCTTCGCAAGCTGCAAACATGATTCATGCTGAAGAGCCATTACATGTTAACGACAAAAACCCAGCATTAATCAGTACTGGCAGCGGCAATATTGCCAGCGACGCACCTGACTCAATGTTGCAATTTGCGCTAGCTAAACCGGTTGAAGTTAAAGCCGGTAAGGATATAGTCAACACCAGCTTTAAAATCCAGCATATCGGAGAGGATGCGAATAGTATTATCAATGCCGGACGAGATCTTAAATTCCTTATTCCGATCAATAAACTGACAGGTGTTATTCCGCCTGATATTCAGCTAATTGAAGTAGCGGGTCCAGGTCAATTGACAGTCCTAGCAGGTAGAAATGTTGATATGGGTTCATCTTTGGGTATTACTTCGATAGGTGACAATTTCAATGCTGCATTGGCCGATAAAGGCGCTGATATCTCAGTGATTGCAGGTCTAGCAGGCGGGCGTTTGGATGCAAATGATTTTGCTGAAAAATTCCTGGCTAACAACGGTAAATATTCGCTAGAGAATCAGCAATATCTTGACCGGTTTGTCGGTGAAATGCGTACCGTTACGGGTGATCAGAACTTGGATGTAGTATCCGCGAATATAGCGTTCGATGCCCTATCTGCTGAAGATAAAGCCAGAGTTGAACCGAAATTGTTGGAGGCAATACAGCCGGTATTTTTCAACGAAATAAAAATCGCCGGAGCAAAATTAGCCAAAGCAACTACTAAACAAGGCCAAGACCAAGCTGAGCTGGAGTTGTTGGCAGCTATTGAGACTCTATTTCCTGGCACAACCTTGTTGGCTGGCAATACTGGCTATAGTGTCGATCCATTTAGCGGAGTGGTTGTTAACGCCAATACCAATGCCGGTGCGGTACTTGACGGTGCCAAATCTGCGTCTAAAGACAGACCAAAGCTCGGTAATATTTCTTTATTTTTCAGTACTATACAAACGCAAGATGGCGGAGATGTTAATCTGTTGACGCCAAATGACGGCATCAGCGCCGGACTTGCAGCGGATATTGGTTTAGAAAAATCCTCAGATAAACTGGGTGTCATTGTTAAAAAAGAAGGGGATATAAACGTCATCGCTCGAGATGATGTAGATGTAAACATTGCTCGAGTTGTTACCGCTGGTACTGGTTCTATTTTTGCTGGCTCAACCGAACAAGATGTTAATGCTGGTTTTAGTCCTAAAACAAATATTTCTGTGCCGGGCGTAACCGTAAGTTATGACGCATCAGGGCTTCCTATAGTTGAAGTCGCGCCAATCTTGGAAGGTGGCGGTATTAGAACAAGCGGTACAGGTGACGTGTTGATTATTGCTCCCAACGGTATTATTGATGCCGGTGAAGCAGGTATTGCCGGTAACAACGTCACCTTAGCCGCAACTGCGATTGTTGGCGCCGACAATATTGATGTGGGCGGGACTTCAGTAGGTGTGCCGGTGGCTGCAACAGGCAGTATCGCCGCTGGTTTGACCGGGGTTAGTAATTTGACCGCAGCTGTCAGTAAATCACTGGATAGCACAGCCAATGTCGGAAAAGATACAGCGGACAGCATTTCCAAAGCAGCGGCTGCCTTAGGTATTTTGGTTGTTGATGTTTTAGGATTTGGTGAGTAGCTTGGGAAGCGCTGATTAAATCCTTCGACAAGCTCCACCACAAGGGTGGTCTAAGGACAGATGAACGGTAACTTATTGATTTCGTTCGTGGTGAGCTTGTCGAACCATGAGCGAAATCGATTTAATCGGCGTTTCTCTTGGTTTTCGCAAAAATATTTCCAAAAATTTAGCGCTCATGTTTAACGATTTCTTAAGTCGTATGTTGCGCAAAAAACCCTCTACCTGTCATATTCATGTAACGAACTGTTGTGATAATGCTGCTATAAATTTATTTTTGAGAGTAAGCATGAGACGATTTGTTTTTTTATTGGTCGCGTTGTTAATGATGCCCGCACTTGCGCAAGCTTGGTGGAATGATGACTGGGGTTATCGGAAGAAAATAAGCATCGATACCCAAAAACTGCAGCAAGATGGCGTGAAGATTCCTGGTGAATCGCTGGCATTGGTGCGTTTGCATACCGGTAACTTTGGCTTTTTTGCTGATCTTGGCGAGGGCGGTAAAGCGTTGCGCTTTATGTCCGGCGATGACCTTACGCCTCTGAAGTTTTATATCGAGAAAATCGACGCAGTGAATGAAATGGTCTTGGTCTGGGTCAAATTGCCCGCAGACTTTGCTAAAGCTGACGAGTCGGCCATTTGGATGTATTACGGCAACCCCAAGGCGGTCGATGCTCAAGATGCCGCCGGCATTTTTGATGTGGCACAGTCTGTTGCTTATCACTTCGAGGCTGGCCCGGTTAAAGACAGTACCGCTTATGCAATTCAGCCCGCGGCAGCAACCAGTACCGTGCTGGAAGGCGGCGCTGTGGGTGATGCCGCCGCGTTCGACGGTAAACAGTCGGTTCGAATTTCCGCAGCGCCATCATTACAAATGACCACTGATCCGGGTTGGACAGTGTCAGCTTGGGTAAAAATCGATCAAGCGCAAAAAGAGGGTGTGCTGTTTCAGCGCGACAAGCTAAGTTTATCTGTTAGAGGTCAATCGCCGGTTTTGCAGGTGGCAGGTAAGGAATTTGTCAGCCCCACCGGTCTTAATCTAGCTGCTTGGCAGTTGGTGGCGGTGACTGCAACTCCCAGTGGTTTTACGCTTTATGTTGATGGTAAGGCGGTGGGTAGTTTACCGGCCAGTCTCTCAGTGTTGGATGGCGATATTAGTGTAGGCGCCGCGCTTGATGGTTCACGAGGCTTAGTTGGCGCGATCGATGATTTTGGTATCACTAAAACGGCACTAGATCAGAATGCGCTGCATTTTGCCGCGTTGATGCAAGGACAAGCCTCAGCAGCGTTGATTTACGGTGAAGACCTGACGCCGGATAGCGAGGAAGGCGGCGAGTCTTTGATTATGGGCTCGTTAAAAAATGTCACCACCGATGGCTGGGTCATTATCGGGATTTTAGGTGTGATGTTTGTGGTCAGTTGGTTAGTGATGATTATTAAAGCCATCGTTCTGCAGCGAGTGCATAGCGAGAACAAAAAATTTGAACAAGCTTATAGTCAATTGACGTCGCAAGACATTGATAAGCTAAATAAAGAAGACGATGAAGATGATCAAGACTTTGATGAATCACCTTTGTTGTTGTCGTTTACCAGCAAGCATGGCGCTTTTGCCGGATCGACTATTTACCGCATTTACCATACCGGTGTCGAAGAAATGAATCGGCGCTTGAAAAAAGGCGAAGGTTCAAGCGATCAAGTGTTATCTGCCCAAGCCATGAACGCGGTAAGAGCAACCATGGATGCGGTGTTAATCAGAGAATTACAAAAACTTAATTCACAGATGGTGCTGCTGACTATAGCTATCTCCGGCGGCCCGTTTCTTGGGCTGTTGGGTACCGTTATCGGGGTAATGATCACGTTTGCTGCGATTGCGGTCAGCGGCGAGGTTAATGTAAACGCGATTGCGCCAGGTATTGCCGGCGCATTGACGGCAACGGTGGCGGGTTTGATTGTCGCGATTCCTTGTCTGTTTGGTTACAACTATCTAGGTGGCCGTATCAAGGAAATTACCGCTGATATGCATGTGTTTGTCGATGAGTTTGTTGCCAAATTGACTGAGCAACATACCTGAGCAACAGCCTAAAGGTACGCGGTGCGTACCCTACAAAGTCATAAATCGTAGGGTACGCACCGCGTACCATTGAACCAACGAGAATATCCAATGAAATTACAAGAAGAAAATGCGGCGTATGACGAAATCAACGTCACGCCAATGCTGGATTTGGCTTACGTACTATTGATTGTGTTTATTTTGATGACCACTGCCGCAGTACAAGGCGTGCAAGTCAATCTGCCCAAAGCCAGCAACACGCCCAGTCTAGCCAAGCCGCAAACTAAAGCCATTACCGTGACCGCCGACGGCACCATTTTTCTGGATACTTTTCCAGTAACGATGGAACAGTTGGAATCGACTCTGCTGCAATACAAGGCGGTTAATCCTGAATTGCCGGTGGTAGTGAAGGGCGATTCTACTGTCCAGTATCAAAATGTGATCGATATTTTGGCGTTGCTTGGCAAGCTGGAAATTACTCAAGTCGGCTTAGTGACGCAGAGTCTTGTTAAGTAATTCACATGACCAAAAAAAAGCATTTCCGGGTTTATGTGCCGCGGATTATCGGTGGATTACTGGCTGTAATTGCAATTTATTACGTGGTCAAGGTCATCATCAGTTTTAGCGATGATAAGCCCGTCAAACAAGAGAAAAAAATCCAGCCGATTACTTTATTTAAACCGCCACCGCCGCCTCCGCCACCACCGAAAGTTGAAAAACCACCGGAGCCGGAAATTAAGGAAAAAATAGTAGAACCGGAACCCGAGCCGGAACCGATGCCGGATACCCCGGATGAAGCACCAGCGCGGGATTTGGGGCTGGATGCGGAAGGCACTGCCGGTTCCGATGGTTTTGGATTGGCGGCGCGCAAGGGGGGGAACGGGTTGTTTGGCGGTGGTGCCGGGAGTCCGTTTGCTGGTTACGGCAGCTTGGTTAAGAACGATATTCTCAGCTTGTTGAGTAGTCACGATGAACTGCGACGCAAGGGCTACAGCGCCATTATCAAAGTTTGGCTGAAATCTGATGGTTCCGTTGACCGGATAGAACTAACCAAAGGCAGTAATGATGCCGAGATTGACGACATTATTAGTCGCACGCTCGACAAGCTCAAGAAAATAGATGAGGCACCGCCTCCAGGCATGCCGCAACCGATTAAATTAAGAATTTCATCACGCGTTTAAATTACAGGTACACAAATGGCGAACAAAAAACAGCTGATGGCCTTGGCGCTGTCCGGGCTGATCGGGATGGCACATGCCGGTGAAAAGGAAGAATTGCTGAAATTACGCAATACCACCACTAATTTAATCAAACAATTGGTTAAGTCAGGTGTGATTACCGACAAAATGGCCGAGGAGATGATTAAGCAGGCCGAAGCCGATGCCGGTAAGCAAGTTGCCGAAGCCAAGGAAGCACCGGCTAAAGAAGTCGTACCGGCTGATGAAGTGCGAGTTGCTTATGTACCGGATTTTGTGAAGGACGAAATTCGCCAGCAGGTGCGTAGCGAGTTGCGTGAAGAAGTGGTCGGCGATGTCATGCAAAAAGCTAAGCAGGAGCAATGGGGCTTGCCTAATGCGCTGCCGGAATGGACTAAGCGTTTTAAGCTCTCAGGGGATGCTAGATTGCGTTCCCAGAATGAATTTATGTCGGCTGAAAATGTAAATAATTCACCACGTTCTGCAACGGCCTCATACTTTGATTATCAAGCAATTAATGATGCGGGTGGGGCTACCAATGCCGGTCCGGATGCATATTTGAATACCAACAAAGATAGGCATCGCTTCCGTGAGCGTGTACGTCTGGGTATCGATGCCAGTGTTACTGAGGGTTTGAGCGTTGGCATGCGTTTGGCGACTGGTAATCAACGCGATCCAGTGTCGACCAACCAGACCCTTGGTAATACCGGGCAGCGTTACGACTTTACGATAGATCGGGCTTATATCAAATACGATGCAGTTAACGATGATAAGTTTAAATGGCTGACATTATCGGGCGGGCGTATTAAAAACCCCTGGTACACCGCTGGTGGCGAGTTTAGTGGTGGCAGTGAGTTGGTTTGGGATACCGATTTATCGTTCGAAGGTTTCTCCGGTACGATCAGTCATCAATTGGGAGAATCCGATAGTTTGATGGGCACTAATCATCTAAATCGTTCAGTATTTTTGACAGCTGGCGTCTTTCCTCTACAGGAGTCGGCATTTAGTAGCGAAAAATGGTTATTTGGTGGTCAAGTTGGTGCTGATTGGGGCTTTGTTAATCAGGACAGTTTAAAAGTTGGTTTGGGATACTTTGATTATGTCAATGTTGAAGCAAAGCAAAGCAAGCTTCCAAACGGAACATGTGATGAATCAAATATTCGTAATCTGAGCGCGTCTATGCCGGAATTTATGCAGGGTGGTAATACCCTTGCGAGAATATGCTACGAAGGCACAGAGCAAGCGCGTGTCACAGCCGCAAGAATGGTCGGGTTAGCTTCGGATTTCAATATTATCAATGCCAATATTTCTTATGATATGGCAATGTTTGCGCCTTACCATGCGAGACTTAGCGGTGATTTTGCCAAAAATATTGGTTTTGATTTAAATGACGTACAAAACAGGTATGCTCGAGGGTCAGTTTATCCTTATGGTGGAACCACTGTTGGAACTAATGTTGCTACTGATGAAACCAACGCTTGGCAAATACGTGCCGATTTTGGTTGGCCGCAAGCTGAAGCAGCAGGTCACTGGAATGTCTTTGCCCTATATAAGCATGTTGAACGCGATGCAGTACTTGATGCTTATACTGACTCCGATTTCCATCTTGGCGGCACCAATGCCAAAGGGTGGGTATTAGGCGGTAACTACGGCTTGTTGAAAAATACTTGGCTGACTGGTCGATGGCTGAGCACCGATATTATTACCGGGCCACCATTTGGTAATGACGTACTGCAAATTGATGTTAATACGCAATTTTAGGCAGGTGACAGTATGAATAAGATTACTAAGATGTCGGTTGTGTCAATGTTGTTAGCTGGCTGTGTGTTGTCCAATTCCGTAATGGCCGCGCCGCGACAACCAGCCGTTGATAACAGTGCGTTAGTTAAACTACAGGCGACTATCAAGACACTCACAGCCGAGCGCGATGCGGCGACGGCTGAGACTGCGACATTAAAGTCAGAAGTTGAGAAGCTAAAGAAAGAAAATTCGGCGGCAGTATCGACTAAAGAACAGCTGGGCAGTGAATTATCGGCACAGAAAAGCAGCAACAGCGAAGTGCGTGATAGATTGGAAAAAACCAATGCCAAGTTGCTGGAAGTGATTGAAAAATACAAGGTACTCAATCAGGCAAAAGCCGATCTCGGTAACGAGCTGACAACCGCAAAAGGTAAGCAGCAAGCAACCGAACAACAGCTAACAACTTGCAATGGTCATAACGTCAAGCTTTTACAATCCGCTCAGGAACTGCTTGATCGTTATCAAAGCAAAGGCACTGTGGCGACATTGCTGCAGGACGAACCGATCCTGCAATTCCAAAGCGTCGAGATGGAAACAATTGCTCAGGAATATCAGGACAAGTTGAACTCAGGCAAGTATCAAAAATAAACCAGTGTGGAGGCGACGCATCCGTCGCGATAATTGTCGTAGGCTGGGTACGACTGCATGGAGAGCCTGCCCCGCTTCATCGGGCATGCAGGAGGTAGAGCAAAGCAAGGAGCATTTGCCGAGAGGCGGTAGCCGAAACCCAGCGGTTGATCTAAGCCATTTGTGGTTTCAGACTTATCCCCGTTTAAATTATTTCCCCATCATTTTTAATCCCTTTGATCTATGTCAAAAGCATTAAATTTTTTGCTGTCATACTGTCCGCAAGCCGTTAAGAGATCTCTGAAGAAGTTGGTTTAAGCAGAGATGCCGTAAGGCTATTTAGTCCCTCCTTTGACCTTGCAGCTTCGTGCGAAGGGTGGCATTTTTAAATATAATAATGAGAAAAACACTATGAAAACAATCAGCCACGTTTTGTTGTTAGTTATTGCAGTAGCATCACTTGTCGCATGTGGCGAACAAGGTGTCGGTCCAAGCAAGCCAGCTACACAAGAATCTGCTAAATAAAAAGCTTGTTCGCCAGCGTGATATTGCCGCTTTTAGTGCGGTAATGTCAGCTGGCAGTTTTATTCATTAACAACGCAATGAATGGGGCAGGGGTTAACGATGGTATTCAGCAAATCGAGGTTATTTATTTGGATTCCTCTTTGCTTGACTGTAATGACGCCTTGCTTACTTAAAAAAGCCAATTGCCGACTGACCGTCTCAATTGTTAAGCCTAAAAAATTGGCAATATCTTGCCGACTCATAGATAAGTTAAATGTAGTGCTGGAAAAACCCAACGCGTTATATCGATGCGATAGCATTAGCAGAAAAGTAGCCATTTTTTCTTTGGCTGTGCGATGCCCCAGTAATATGATTTTGTCGTGATCTGAGGAAATCTCTTTACCTAAAATCCGCATTAGCTGGGTCTGCAAGCTGGGGATTTGCGCGCATAACTCATTCAAGTGAATTATTGGCAGTTCGCACACCGAGGCGGTTTCCAAGGCTTGCGTGGTGCAGGTAAAACGACCGTGTTGCAATGAATCCAAACCCATCAGCTCACCGGGCAAATAAAAGCCCATGGTTTGCTCTACACCTTCCGAGTTGGTGATAAAACTCCGAAAAGAACCGGATTTAATCGCGTACAAACTTTGGCAGGCTTGACCTTGGGAATACAGCAATTCGTCAGTTTGCAAAGGTCGTTTATTTTTAACGATGTTAGCCAGTTGCGCGACTTCGTCTTTTTGCAATCCATAAGGAAGACATAGCTCAGATAGTTTGCAGTTTGGGCACGTTATCTTGGGTGAGTTAATTTCAAGCATAGTTACCCTTAAGTCAGATTATTCTTTAATTGGCATAGTAACAGAGCTTGCTTGTTATATAGGGCAAAAGACTGCGCTGAGTCTGATAAATTTATCTCTATGGCAAGATTAAATTTTTACTTATATGTGGCGTTCATTAGCGTTCTTTTGACTGTGTTTTGCAGAAAGCGGTGTTAATATATCCAAAATGGCCGGCGCAACTGTTCATGGAGAACACTTTAATAATTAACAAATCTGACGCTGATGGCATTTTATTTGTGGTTATATCGCAGTCTTAACCTCTTCCAAACTTAACCTTACCTTTAACTTTAGAGAACTTAAAATATGTCTAAATTCCCGATTGATCTTGGTGCTTATCAGCGTATTACACTGGATGCCAGCGTTCCTACACTGACTGCAGAGCTAAGAGCCAGTTTAAAAGCCAATATTCAACTGCTCCGAGATGCAATTGTATTTTTTACCGCAACAGGCGCAGCCAGAGGCGTGGGCGGTCATACTGGTGGTCCATATGACACAGTGCCTGAAGTCGTAATTTTGGATGCGTTATTCCGCGGTTCTGCAGAAAAATATGTACCGATCTTTTTTGATGAAGCCGGACACCGTGTTGCTACTCAGTACATCATGTCAGTGTTAAACGGCGATATGCCTGCTGAAAAATTGACCGAATATCGTGCAGCACATTCACATTTACCAGGTCACCCTGAATTAGGCTTTACTCCTGGCGTTAAATTCAGTTCAGGCCGTTTAGGGCACATGTGGCCTTATGTTAACGGTGTGGCGCTGGCGCATACTTCTAAAACAGTATTTTGTTTAGGTTCTGACGGTTCGCAACAAGAAGGTGACGATGCCGAAGCAGCACGTTTGGCTGTTGCGCAAAACCTGAATGTAAAACTGATTATCGACGACAACGATGTCACCATTGCTGGCCATCCATCCGTATATTTAAAAGGTACTTCAACTGCTAAAACTTTGGCAGGTCATGGTCTTACTGTATTGGAAGGCGACGGCGAAGATCTGGATGATTTGTACAAACGTATCGTTACCGCTATTAACACTGATGGTCCGGTAGCTGTGATCAACCACCGTCCAATGTGCCCAGGCATTGTTGGTTTGGAAGGTTCAACTCACGGTCATGACGTTGTCTCTGTAAAAGTTGCATTGGAATACCTGGAAACTCGTGGTCATCAAGCGGCTGCTGATTTCTTGAAAGAAGTTAAAGCGCCGAAAAATGAAGATGTATTCTTAGGCTCAAGCGACAAGTGGGATGCCAACCGTAACGTGTTTGGCGATGCCGTTGTTGGCGTTTTAAGCAAATTATCAGAAGCTGAACGTAAAGAAAAAGTACGCGTAGTTGACAGTGATTTGGAAGGTTCATGCGGCTTACATAAAATCCATACTGCTTACCCTGAAACGTTTATTTCTTCCGGTATTATGGAGCGCGGTAACTTTTCTGCTGCTGCTGGTTTCGGTATGGAAGCAGGTAAACAAGGCATTTTCGGAACCTTCGCAGCGTTCTTGGAAATGTTGATGTCAGAAATTACCATGGCTCGTTTGAACAACTCAAACGTGCTCAGCCATTTCTCACATTCAGGTATCGACGACATGGCGGACAACACTTGCCATTTCGGTATCAACAACTTCTTTGCGGACAACGGTTTGGATGACGCTTATGCCACCAACCTGTATTTCCCAGCGGATCCATTGCAAATGAAAGCGGTTGTCGAAAAAATCTTCTTCGATCCAGGCTTACGTTTCGTATTCTCAACACGTTCTAAAGTACCAACTATTTTGGACACCAACGGCAATGACTTCTTCGGCGGCGATTACAAATTCGTTCCAGGTAAAGACGAAGTCATCCGTGAAGGCACCGACGGTTACATCGTTGCTTTCGGTGAATCTTTATACCGTGCATTAGACGCTGTTGAGCGTTTGAAAAAAGAAGGCATCAACATCGGTTTGATCAACAAACCAACCTTAAACGTCATCGACGAAGAAACATTGGCTAAAATCGGCAAATCACCGCTGGTCTTGGTTGTTGAATCTTTCAACCGCAAGACTGGATTAGGTAGCCGTTTTGGCTCATGGTTGTTGGAACGCGGTTTGACACCGAAGTTTGCACATATCGCCACGCATAAAGAAGGCTGCGGCGGTTTGTGGGAACAGTTCCCGCATCAAGGTATCGATCCAAATGGCATTATTGCTAAAATAAAAGAACTGAGAGGTTAATCGGTTCTAACTTAAAAGGGCACGAAAGTGCCCTTTTTGGTTTATAGCGATATTGCAGCAAATTTAATAACTGATTTTTAGGGGGAACAAATGGGAATAGCAATTTATCTGTTAACGGTAGCTTATGTGGGTTATGTACTCTATACCGTGTACAACGATCAAAAAAAACCTCTGTAAATTGAATCAGCCAAGCTGCTTAGATTATTCAAAGCAGCTCATCAACCCACACCAGCCAGCGCTGTTAGTATCAATTTAGGCGCCATCCCTGTTTCACTTCCAATTATTTGACTGGATGAATGCGACAATTTGCCAACATCCCAAGCGCTGGCGCAATCAGCGTATGCCAAGATTGCCAACAAACGCATCACTGCCTGAGGCAGGCAACCCAACTAAATTAACTCACCGCAGCCACGCCAACGCTGGCGACATTCAAACAAAACTTAGTATTACTCTAATGCTGTCTGAGTGACACCCCATCTTGTAAGTAGTTCGCAAAGCACAATAGTAACCAAATACCTCCCACAATTTGCCATCCTGATCACGGCTTATTCTGCGAAACCGCACATAAAACAAGAACAAATGCAGCGCAAAGGGTAAAGATTTATTAATGTTGTTTACGCTCATCTGCTAATCGTGAAAAATAGTGTTTGTTTTCAATATTATGTTTCAATTTATTGATATTTGTTTTTCCACTGTTGTTATGGAGATAGGTTTTAAGACCACGGAATCCATGTTGAGAATAATGAAATACCCAATTAAATCTCGATCCAATGTAGCTATGTTTTCGCTCAGTTTGGTGTTGACAGGTTGTATGGTCGGGCCTGATTACCAGCAACCGCCAAGTACTGTTCCCGCAAATTGGAGCGTTAATTCGCCAGCCAAGACGACGCCAATTGAAAGTCGCACATTTGCAAACTGGTGGTCGGTTTTTAACGACCCAATATTGTCCAGCTTGATGGCGAAGGTGCAGAAGGGCAATCTGGATTTGCGCCAAGCCGAAGCTCGTTTGCGCGAGGCTCGTTCCCGGCGTGCGTTGTCCCAGGCTAATTTATTTCCTACGATTTCAGCAAAGGCCGGGGCCAATCAAACGCGCGTTAGCGAGGAAGTTGGTCGAGGTAATACCACTGAACTCTACTCAAATTTATTTGATGCCAGTTGGGAAGTGGATGTATTCGGTAAATTACGCCGGGGCATCGAAGCTGCTGAAGCCACATTGCAGGCATCCGAAGAAGATTTACGCGATGTATTGGTGAGTTTGTATGCGGAGACGGCGCTGAATTACGTCGAAGTGCGTTCCTTCCAAGCCCGGCTGGCGATTACCGAAGCAAATTTAGCGGCGCAGCAGGATACTTATCAGCTCACCGATTGGCGATTTCAGGCCGGGCTTACTACGCAATTGGATGTCGATCAGGCCAAGCTCAATATGGAAACCACCCGAGCGACCCTGCCAACGTTGCATATTGGCCTGGAGCAAGCACAACACCGCCTTGCAGTGCTGCTGGGGCAACCTCCCGGTGCGCTGAAACCCTTGCTGGCACCGGTGTTAGCCATCCCGGTAACCACTTTATCGGTGGCTGTTGGGATTCCGGCTGATTTGCTGCGGCAACGCCCAGACGTGCGCCGTTCGGAACGAAAATTAGCCGCGCAAACCGCGCAAATCGGTGTCGCCACGGCGGCACGTTATCCGAATTTTAACTTGTCCGGTTATATCGGCTTAGAAGCCCTGGCTTATACCAACCTCTACAGTGCCAGCGCCAAGGCTTTTCAAATGGTGGCTAATGCAGCATTGACGTTGTTCGATGCGGGTCGACTGCGTCGGAATGTAGACATCCAAACGGCTTTACAAGAACAAGCTTTTGCACTCTATGAATCGACAATTCTGCAAGCTTTACGCGATGTGGAAAATGCCCTGGTTGCTTTCTCCCAGGAGCAAATTCGTCGGGACACCCTGCAAGCCGCAGTCATAGCGGGACAAAGCGCACTGGAACTGGCGCAAAGCCAATATAATTCCGGTACTGTTGATTTCCTGCGGGTGCTGGATGCGCAACGTTCTTTGTTAACTGTGCAGAATCAATTGGCGCTCAGCGATGCGGAAGTCGCATCCAATTTGATCCGGTTATATAAAGCCTTAGGCGGCGGCTGGGACGCAAACACTCAACAGACATCCCCAAAATCATGATCGAAACAAGCACTAAAGCCGAACAAAGCATTTCTAAGACTTTGGGTCTTGATGATCCAAGCGGCAAACATAAATTCATCAAAAAACACTGGCTATGGTGGCTGGTAGTTGGGATTGTCCTGTTGATAATGATTGTTCTCGTCGTTCAAAACCAACGTCCCACACAGGTGCAATATCAAACCGAGCCAGTCAGACGCGGCGATTTGGTGGTGACCGTTAGCGCTACCGGCACACTGGCACCGGTTAAGGAAGTTGAAGTTGGCATCGAGGTGTCGGGTACCATCAAAACCGTGCTGGTTGATTACAATGATCGCGTCACGGTAGGGCAGATTCTGGCAATACTCGATACCACCCGATTGGAGGCGCAAGCCCAGCAATCTGAATCGGCGCTGGCGTCCGCGCGGGCAAAGGTCTTGCAAGCCGAAGCAACCCTGCAGGAAGCACAAATAAAAATGGCCCGTTTAGAAGAAGTTAAGCAATTAAGCGGCGGTAAGGTACCGGCCCCATACGATATGGATACGGCAAAAGCCACGCTGGCCAGAGCCAAGGCTGATTTGGCCAGTGCCAAAGCAGTTGTTGATCAAGCTCAGGGCGCCTTTAATGTGAACCGTACCGATATAAAAAAGGCAGTCGTGCATTCCCCAATTAACGGTGTTGTTTTGGAACGCTCGGTAGAACCCGGCCAAACGTTTGCCTCCCAGTTTCAAGCACCGGTGCTGTTTAAGCTGGCAGAAGATTTAACCAAAATGGAGTTGCAGGTCGATGTCGATGAAGCAGATGTCGGAGTGGTAAAGGAAGGCCAGGAGGCCACGTTTACCGTAGATGCTTATCCTGACCGGACTTTCCCGGCGAAAATCACCCAAGTCCGCTACGGCTCCGAAACTAAGGAAGGTGTGGTGACCTATAAAACCGTGTTGACGGTAGATAACTCGGAATTATCGCTACGCCCCGGCATGACTGCCACTGCAGTGATTACCGTTAATAAAAAAGAAAATGTGCTGCTGGTAGGCAATGCAGTGCTCAGGTTTACCCCGCCGCAAGCCGCTCCGGCTGAGAAAAAATCCACTAGCCTGTTGGGAGCAATGTTACCGCGTCCGCCACGAACCGATTCCAAACCGCCGGTGGCTTCTTCAGTCGGCAAAGAGCAGCAAGTATGGCAGGTTGGGGAAAATGGTTTGACCCCGATCACTATCAACAAAGGTTCTACGAACGGAGTTTCGACAGAAATTATTAGTGGTCCTGTCGATGAGGGCACGGCTTTAGTCACCGGGGTGGCGAGTGAATGATTCGGCCAATAACAACGTTACGCCGCTGCTTGAACTACGTAATGTCACCAAAATTTACGGTACTGGCGATGCACAGATGCAGGCGCTGGCCGGGGTTAATTTAAGTATTTATCCAGGCGAGTTTGTTGCCGTCATGGGGCCAAGCGGTTCAGGCAAAAGTACCTGCATGAATATTTTGGGCTGTTTGGATACGCCAACGTCAGGCAGCTATTTGTTTCAGGGTATCGATGTTGGTGCGTTAAACCGTAATCAGCGCGCCTTGCTGCGGCGTAATTATCTCGGTTTTGTCTTTCAAGGCTTTAATTTGCTTAATCGAACCTCGGCCTTGGAAAACGTGGAATTGCCGCTAATTTATCGTGGTACCGATACAGAAACTCGCCATCGGTTAGCACGGCAAGCCCTAAAAGCAGTGGGCTTGTCGGATCGGGAAAATCATACCCCTGGCGAATTGTCCGGCGGTCAGCAACAGCGCGTAGCCATTGCCCGAGCTATTGTTACCGGGCCGTCGCTGCTGTTGGCGGACGAGCCTACCGGTAATCTGGATTCAGCGCGTAGTGTTGAAATCATGGAATTACTCACCGTGTTTAACCGAGATCAGGGTATTACCGTGGTCATGGTTACTCACGAACCGGACATGGCCGCTTACGCCAAACGCATCGTGCATTTTAAAGACGGATTAATCGAAACTGATCACCACAATGGAGCGCAAAACTAATGTTAGGCAACGCATTACTGCTGGCATTAAGGGAATTGCGGCGTAATGTCATGCGCTCAATTTTAACCATGCTCGGCATTATTATCGGGGTAGCTGCGGTGATTACCTTAGTTACCTTGGGTGGTGGTGCAACTCAGCAAGTGACCCAACAGATTGCCAGCTTAGGCAGCAACCTATTGATGATTAGCGTCGGTAAACGTATCGGCCCAGGCCAGATGTCCGGCGCGGAAGCATTTAAAGTGGCCGATGCCGACGCGCTCGCCCGAGATGTGCCGGAACTGGCAGCCGTCGCACCGGTGGCATCGGGTGCGACAACTGCTATTTACGCCAACGAAAACTGGTCGACCAACGTGACCGGCAGTACCGAAGAGTTTTTTCCGGTAAGTAACCAGCAGATCGGCGAAGGTCGGATATTCAATGCCAGTGAAGCCCGCGTCGGCGCGGCGGTGTGCATTATCGGGCAAACGGTAGCGACTAAATTGTTCGGTTCGCAAAGCCCGTTGAACAACCGCATTCGACTGCAAAAATTATCTTGCGAGGTAATCGGCCTGCTGAAGTCTAAAGGCCAATCGACGATGGGTTCCGATCAAGACGACATTATTGTGGTGCCGCTACGCACTTATCAACGCCGCATTGCCGGTAACCAGGACGTTAACATGATTAAGGTGTCGGTGAAGGACGGTGTGGATACTGAACGCGTTAAGCAAGACATTACCCGACTCATGCGGACTCGCCGCCATCTTGCCGTTAATGAAGACGATAATTTTAATGTGTTGGACATGAAAGAAATCGCCAAAATGTTATCCACCACGACCCAAACCATGACCGGCTTACTCAGTGCAGTCGGTGCGGTCAGCTTGTTGGTCGGCGGCATCGGTATCATGAATATTATGCTGGTTTCAGTCACCGAGCGAACTCGTGAAATAGGCATCCGCCTTGCCATCGGCGCCTTAGAGCGCGAAGTGTTATTGCAGTTTCTGGTGGAGGCTGTGGTGTTGTCCTCGTTCGGCGGCTTGATCGGCATCGTGCTGGCGCTCGCTACAGCTGTGGTGCTGTCCGGCGTGTTGCAAGTGCCGTTCGTGTTCCAAGGCGGCATCGTGATTATCGCCTTTTTGTTTTCGGCGACGGTAGGCGTGGTATTCGGCTATTTTCCTGCCCGCAAAGCAGCCCGGCTGGACCCGATTGAGGCGTTGCGGCATGAGTAGCGAATGTGGTTTGACAGTAATTTATAGGATGGGCTGACGAAGGAAGCCCATCAAACCTAATTAAACAAAATGACCAACTACCGACGCATTTACACCCCAGGAGCCACCTGGTTTTTCACAGTCAACCTTGCCGAGCGCAATAACAATACCTTGCTAATCGATAATATTGAGCAACTGCGGCAGGCTTTTCGCTATGTAAAACAACGACGCCCTTTTGATATTAATGCCGCGGTTGTGCTTCCTGAGCATTTGCACTGTATTTGGACGCTGCCGTCAGGTGACAGCGATTATTCAACCCGCTGGAATCTTCTTAAAGCGCACTTTTCCCGTAGCATCGATAAAGGCGAACGCCTTTCAGTAAGTCGAATTAGTAAAAGAGAGCGAGGAATTTGGCAACGCCGATTTTGGGTGCATTTAATAACCGACGAACGGGATTTCAACCAACATATCGACTACATCCATTGGAATCCAGTTAAACATGGGTGGGTAAAACAGGTGGCAGATTGGCCGCATTCAAGTTTTCATCGTTATGAGAAGCTTGGCATTTATCCGCTTGATTGGGGAGGTGGCAATGAATTTAATTTTGATGCGGGGGAATGACTTAAGATGGGCTTCGTGCCTCAGCCCATCCTATTTTGTTCCAGTGACGAATTAGGCCTTATGTTGTGCGGACCTCTGAGATTCTAGTGCGGATAGCTGTACAGGCCGCTTCAATAAGCGCGATGATCTCTTCTTCGTTCTTCATCGCCTCTTTGTAGTACTCGTTAATTGGCCTTTCGACATATTCATAGTCGATTAGTTCGTGCCCACACTTCTTTAACACTGCCGCAAGAGCTTGGTACACGGCCTCCGGATAAAAGGGCTTACTCTTCTCGATTACGTCGAGAAATTTGTTGTACGGAGCACTGAAAGCGATCATGCGTTTTCGCATGCGATCTTCCTTGGACTCGGTTGGATCGAACTGGTCTAGTACCGGCCTAAGACTCAAAGTTGCCTGACGGAGAAAGAAAAGGGAATCCCAAGCCGCACGATAAATTTGGAGTTCGAGTTCAAACTGCACTTTGTCGACGTGGACAGTTCGTTGGACTGCAACGTCAAGCTTCGCCTTTAACTCAACACCTTGACGCTCTAATTGCGCACTCAACTCTGCGATCTTTACGTCATGTCGCTCGGATTCTATGTGGGAGATTCTATCGATCCAGATTTTGCCGAGGAATGCTGACAGAGCAGCGAGAATGACTGTGGCACCGCCAGCTACCTTAAGCAACTCTTGATAGATGAGGGCGACTACTTCTGCAGAGGTCATGCAATGCCTAATAAGTAAGTAAAAAAAGTTTTCGCATATCTAGTTACGATTAACAGATATGCGCTTGTAATCAGGGCTATAGGATGGGCTGAGGCACGAAGCCCATCAATCCATGTATTTGTCATCAATGTTCTGTCCAAGAATATTGAAATTGCCTTACCCAATTGTCTCAACACACCACATCGGAAACTGACATACATCCAAAAACTCCGGTTGGTTAACGCTATATCACACAACCAATATCTATTTAAAAATCTACTGATTAGGGCGCTTTATTTCAAATCTTTAAAATCACGCCTAATCGTTTCGATTTGAGATCGATATTTTTCGGCCGCTGAGATTCATGGAATGCACCGAACCGGAGTCGGAAGGTGCGTGAATCTTAGTCGCCGGTAGCTATATCGTTCCGGCGTTTTTTCGAGCATGCTGTTTGCGATGGAAAAATGCAATCGGTCGATGCCGATAGCGTAACGTCATTGCTGCGATGTTTAGCCACCTTGTCGTGGCTAAACGATATTGGAGCAGGACAGCCGGGGCTTGCGTAGCAATCTAACCGTCGCTAAGTTTTGATGATTTCACGCAGGAGCAAGGAAATTACCCTTCAAAACTTAGCGACTCGCTTGGTCGCCGTAGTTGATGAATTTTTGATAGCGGCTGTGTAAGGTTTTGATGCGTCTGGCATGTTTAATTGGGCACCAGAATTGTTCGGTGCGCGCGCCTATTTCCTGCAAATAGCCGATTAAGCCATTGAAGTAACTGCAGTAGGCGCAGTTTATTTTTTCTATAATATTCAGGTAGTTGAGGTATCGTCTATCAAAGACAATGTAATCTTGCCGCTTTACCTTGGGGATGCCGTAAATGGGAAAGCAGACCCATTGGTATAGGGTGACAGTTACATCCACGAGTAACACTGGGATAATGCAAATCCAGATAAATGGCGCGCTGAGGATGTGTTTTAGTTGCGCGTCGTTTAGGTAATTCAATAACCGTTTAGCGTATTTCCTGTGGCGAATAATCACATTTTTTTCAAAATCGACGCGTCGTTTGTGGATTTCATAAGAAAATTCTTCCTCTTGTTTTTGTAATTCCTCTACCATTTCGCTTTCCAGATCTTTTAGTTTGTCTAGTAGCGTTTCGAGTTTGGTCGTCATAACAATTCCTGTGTGAGAAAGATGGGTATTATCAAGACGGGAAGAAATCGATCTAAACGACTCGACACTAAATCCAAACTGATTAAGCATTTAAGCATATTCCTGGAGCAGGCATTAATTTGTCGAATTAGATTTCAGTTACCACACTAAAACTCACATTAACGTACTTATGCTCAACCCATTCCCCGCCCTCCAATACCCAAAATTCAAACTCGCGATTCTGGTGCTGCTAACGCTGAACGCCGTTATCTATACCTTTGTGGATACCTTGACCAGTACTGTCGATGCGCTTGCCTGGCTGATTTTGTTGGTGATGTATGAATTGGAAACCAACAGTAATAATCTGCCGATTGCTGAGACCATTATGCAATCCATCCGTTATGGCTTGATTGCTATGATCGCGCTGGTTTTTATCAGTTATTTGAGTGACAGGGAATGGCTGGATGTTGCCAATTCGCTGTTATGGTTTGGGTTAATTGCGATGCTGGAATTTGAAGTTCATAAGCCCGCTTTGGTGATGCGTCATGGCCATCTTTTTTGGCTGTTGACGTTAACGACCTTTATCGGTTTGATCACGATGGCCGTAATTTGGCTTTGGCAAGGTGCTTGGTTGGACGGTTATGATGCGGCATTGTGGATTGTTGCTTTTGGTCTGATTGAAGTCGATATTCTTAACTTTTTAAAGCGCAAGACTCCGAATCATTAGATAGCTGTGCCGAACGACGATCGCTTACAATATCCCCAGATTCGCTATTTACCTCAATACCAAACAGTTCTAGCAAAATCTCCCTCAAAAACACAGAACGGACACTACGTAAGTAGGCACTAACTGCCCGCGCTCTCACACCAGGAATTTTTATTAATGATCTTTAAAACCAAGTGGAATAAATTATTTTCCGCCTCACGATTTACCATCATCTTGCTGTTTTTACTCATCAACCTGGTCAGTTTTGCACTGCTTAGAGTGGTTTTGTTGCTGAAGCAAATTGTTGATATAGATTCGCCATTTCATCAGATACTGATCGCTTTTGTATTAGGCATTATTCACGACGCGGCTTTTTTTAGTTATTTGCTCATTCCATTTACGTTGTATTTGTTAATACTCCCCAATCGTATATTTCACAGCAAAGCGCATAAATTATTTTCAACCGTTGGCTTTATTATCTTTTTATATGTGCTGTTTTTCATCGAAGTGTCGGAATGGACATTTTGGGATGAATTTGGCGTCAGGTTTAATTTTATTGCCGTCGATTATCTGATTTACACGAATGAAGTCGTCAACAACATTATTGAATCGTATCCCTTAGGCTGGTTGCTTTCCGGGATTTTGCTGGTGACGGTGTTGTGTTTTTTGTTGGTAAGAAAAACACTGATGCGCACATACCATGCATTTGAACCCTTTAAAATCCGATTGAAAATTAGCGGCTTGCTGTTGCTATTGCCGGTGCTGAGCTTTTTTGTGGTCGAGTCATCGTGGTATCAGTTTTCAACGAATACTTATTTGAATGAACTGGCGGCTAACGGTCCATACCAATTTTTCTCGGCCTTCAGGAATAATGAGTTGGACTACCGTCATTTTTATAAGTTGGGCGATGATCGTGAGTTGACGCAAATCGTCAGGAAGGAAGTGGGCATCGATACAGCAGCCAATCCCAGTGCTGATTTATACGACATCAAGCGAACCATTAAACCGGCAGGCGCAGAAAAACGTCTGAATGTTATTTTAATTACTGTCGAAAGCTTGAGCGCCGAGTATTTAGCGACGTTTGGCAGTAGAGACAACATTACGCCATTTATGGATGAATGGTTTAAGCAAGGTGCGTTGTTTACCAATTTCTTTGCGACCGGGACCCGCACTATCCGCGGGCTTGAGGCATTAACTTTGTCGATTCCGCCGACCCCGGGGCAATCTATTGTTAAGCGGCCGGATAACGGCAAGTTATTCAGTTTGGGCCGGGTACTGCAACAAAAGGGTTATGACACGGCGTTTTTGTATGGCGGCCGCGGTTATTTCGACAACATGAATTCGTTTTATTCGGAGAACGGTTATCGCATTGTCGATCAAACGGATTTAACCAGTGATGAGGCTACTTTTGCCAATGCTTGGGGCGTTTCAGATGACGTTATCTTTAACCGGACCTTAAAAGAAGCTGACGCCGACCATCAAAACAATAAGCCGTTTTTCTTCCAGATCATGACCACCAGTAATCACCGGCCGTACACTTATCCGGAAGGCAAGATCGATATTCCTTCAGGTAAAGGCAGAAACGGCGCGGTTAAATACACGGATTATGCGATTCAGGAATTTATTAAAGCTGCGAAATCTAAACCCTGGTTTGACGATACTGTATTTGTACTGGTTGCTGACCACTGTGCCGGTAGCGCACGTAAAACCGAACTGCCGGTAGATAAGTACCATATCCCGCTGTTTATTTATGCCCCGAAGCATGTTGCGCCTGTAATAAACGATACGTTGGCCAGCCAGATTGATGTGGCGCCGACCATTTTAGGCGTGTTGAATTTGTCCTACGAAAGCCAGTTTTACGGCAAGGATATTTTTAAAATGTCCAAAGCCGAGGGCAGGGCGCTGGTGAGTAATTATCAAAAACTGGGTTTATTTAAAGGCACCAAGCTTGCGTATTTGTCGCCGCAACAACGGGTTGATGTGGTCGATGATCCATTTCCGTTAGGGTCGCATCGACAGTTGGATCCTGAGGCGGAACACCAGCTGGTACTGGAAACCATGGCCTATTACCAATCAGCTGATTACATTTGGACGCATCGCTTGAGTCGATATCAGCAGTAATTTTATTTTTTAGCTTGGTGGTCAGCTTTAATCAGTTTATTGACCACTAAGCTGCCGATTAAATCGCCTTCAACGTTCACCGCTGTGCGCACGGTGTCTAGCAGGCGATCGATAGGCAGCAAAATGGCAATCGCTTCAGTGGGCAAACCGACCGATTGCAATACCATAATCATCGTTACCATCCCGGCACTTGGTATGCCGGGTGCGCCTATGGCGGCAATCATTGCAGTGGCAAAGATGATCATCTGTTGTGTCAGAGTTAAATCTATTCCTGCTAGGTTTGCTACAAATAACGCGGCGGTCGCTTCATAAAGCGCGGTGCCATCCATGTTAACCGTTGCGCCGAGAGGAATCACAAAGCCGGCAATTTCCGGTTTTACGTGTAGGTGTTGTTCTGCGCATCTTAAAGACACCGGCAAGGTGGCGGAACTGGAGCTGGTGGCAAACGCCGTGATTAGGGCTTCTCTGGTTCCTCGCCAAAAAAATAGTGGCGACAATCTGGTCACTAGATACAGAATTAACGGCAATAACACGACGCCATGCAGCAAGGTAATGCCGATAACTAAGCCAATAAATTTGGCCAGCACACTGATCAAGGCTGCGTCTTGAGTAGCTGTCAATTTCGCCAGCAGCGCCAGAATCCCTAATGGAGAAATACGCATCACCCAGCCAACGATGCGCAAGGTTAGTTCCAACCATTCTTGCAGTAATAGCAGAATGTTACGATAACGATCGCCCCCGGCTACCAGCGCAATACCGATAAACAGTGCAAAAATAACAATCGCAAGGATGTTGCCTTGGGCCAGCGCGGCAAAAGGGTTTACGAACAGTCCATGCAGAAATTGTTGGAAAAACTCACTTGGAGTCATCTGCTTGGCATCGAAATTTTGTATGGCATCATGGAATAGCGCCAAGTTTAGATTTTTGCCGGGTTCGAAAATATTGGCGGCAGTCAGGCCAAGAATGATGGCGATAGCCATAGAGGCTATAAAAAAACCTAGTGTGAGCACCCAGACACGATGAATTTGTTGATGAACACGTAAATTAGCGACACCTACCGCTATTGAGGTAAACACCAGTGGCACTAAAACCATCTTCAGTAAATCGACGAACAAAGTGCCTATTAAACCGAATAGATATAAGCTATTTTGCCGAAGTTCGGACTCTAATGGCGTTGTTTGCAGCCAGAGTCCAATGCCGATACCAGTGGCAGCGCAGATAAATATCTGGAGGTTAAGCGATAGTTTTTTCATAAAGATAAGATGAGTAACGCTGGAGGTTTTTGATTCTCCGCTAAAAAAACTTATCCTACTAGGCGGACTTGGGAAATTTATAGCGGAGATCAACAGACCCAGTTGTTCAGGTCTGCATTGACAAGAATTTTGATGCTGACAAGCCATTACGCATAATGGCTTTTTTAAAGCAGGACGTTACTGATCAAACATTCAATAAGCCGTATAGCTGTAGTCGGTGGCGTAATATATTTCGGCTGATGCCCAGCATGCGCGCGGTTTGCACTTGGTTATGTTCACAAAAATCATAAGCTGTTTTTACGACAGTCTCTTCAATTTTTTCGAACAATTGATCAGTCGGATTTTCAAAAAGATTATTCAGCACATTTTCTAACGAAGAAAAGCCACTTGCACCATGCCCATTAGAGGATGTTGTTACGTTCTGGGATAGCTGGCATTGCATTTTTTGCAGGTCTGACGCTTGAATTTCCCCTGTTTGAGAAATTAACAATGCGTGATGAATGGCATTTTCTAATTCCCTGATATTGCCGGGCCAAGGATAGTTTATAAGTTTCTTCTCAGCCCCCGGCGTTAATCTGGGAGCAACCATGCCTAAACGCTTGCCATAGCGGCGCATAAAATGGCGTACTAACGGGATGATGTCTCCCGGACGTTCTCGTAGCGGTGATAAATTAAGTTGCGCGACATTTAGTCGATAGTACAAATCTTCCCTGAAATGCCCCGCTTGCACAGACGTAGCAAGATCGATATTGGTGGCTGCAATCAATCGAACATCAATCGGTATCGACTGTCTTGAGCCAATACGAACGACTTCGCGTTCTTGCAAAACACGTAACAATTTTACTTGCAAAGACAGCGGCAAATCACCGATTTCATCTAAGAATAAGGTGCCGCCATTGGCAGCTTCAAACCAGCCTTCACGAGAGCTTACTGCACCGGTAAAAGCACCGCGTTCATGGCCAAATAATTCACTTTCAACCAGAGACTCCGAAAAAGCTCCGCAATTAACAGCCACAAAAGGTCCCGCATGGCGTTTGCTTAAGGCATGCACATGACGAGCCATTAATTCTTTGCCGGTGCCGGTTTCGCCAATAATTAATACTGTTGCTTCACTGGGCGCTATGCGCTCGGTGTATTCAAGCAATTGCTTGGAAACAGGATCAACGAAAACTAAGGCCGAAGCACGGATGGATAAGGCGAGGGCATCAGGTTCGGCAAAGGTGATTAAAGGATCATTATCGAGCGATGGCGTATCTATCACGATAGTGTCATTTCTATAATTAGTCATAAATGGCCTTTTATTAAAGAGGTTAGCCTATGTGAATAGTCAAACTGACAGGGTTTGATTGAGCTAATTATGGGTTAATGGGATTTTTTGTTGGGTCAGTGTGCTGGTGCTGTCAAATTTAGTAGGACGGCAACGTCTTCTATCAAGCGCTCATCTACCAACCAGTAATTGGTTAGGCTCAATTTGATGAACTGACATCAAAAATCACCTAAGGCATTGTTTATTATGTGGGGGAATCTTAAGGAGAATTTAATGTTTAATAAAGTGTTTTAATTAGAATTATATATCTAATTATTAGTTTTTTGATGGTTTATGGATTGGAAACTCCGCAGGCCGACTTTTAGTCGGCTCCGAGTTATTCGAATTGTCACTTTCTTCTTAAGGATTACCGTTAAATCGCTGTTTGTTCGGTCATTTACGGCGCATACTGGGATTTGATACTTCGGTGTCGAACAGCGCTCTAAATTGCTTGTGCGTGATACATAAGAATTTTAGCCGAGCAATATGTAACGTTAGGGCGTTTATATATTAAATAGATCTAAGGAGCCTGAAGATGAAAAAAATAAACCTAGTCACAATTTCACTATTAGCATTTTTTGTAAATAGTGCTTACGCTGAAATCACATTGGAATCTAAGTCAGAAGTCGAAGGTACTTGGAAACTGCAATATACTAAAAATTCTTTAAATGATAAGGAGTCTATTAATAGAGAAGACACCTGGATATTTAAAGATGGCAAAGCAACTATTTTACATATACCTCGTGATGGCAAATATTATGATCAGCCACCGGTAAATTATGAAATTGAAAATGGTAAGTTAAAAATTGCACTTGTTGGCAATAGTAGATTTGATATTTTTTCTTTGGAAGAAAAAGACGATAAATCTATGACGCTTAAAGGTAAATTTGGCGGTTATTACTACTTTACTAAGAAGTAATATAAATAATACTAATGGGGCGTAGGCGAGGTTGATTAGTTTTTATTAAATATCAACCCGGCCAGTCTGCCCCATTATTTTTTCAATATGTACACGATCTGTTGATGGTCAAGAAAAACGGCCATTTCTTTTTTGTAAAAAATACCGTTCTAACCTATGAAAATAGGTGTAGATGCCATAAAGAAAGCCACCTGCTATAGGCAGCGCGAAATACCAATGGGCTTTAGCAAAAGCCAGTAAAGTTAATATTTCTTCCCCGTATAAATATGCAGGTGTTATTGTAATTGCCGCCCATACCCAGGCACTAAGCAGGTTAATAATGGCAAACTTTTTTCCTGAATATTTAGTAATCCCAATCGACATTGGAATGACGGTTCGCAAGCCATACATATAACGTTGAACGAAAATAATCGGCCAGCCATATTTTTTTAACAATAAATGTGCGATCGCAAATTTACGTCGTTGGGTATGTAGTTTCCGTTGAATAAAACCTTTATTAAAGCGGCCAATATAAAAATAGATTTGATCGCCGGCAAAACCGCCCAATCCTGCTATAAAAACTGTCATGAAATACTCCATGTCGCCAGTATGCGACATGATGCCTCCCATGATTAAGCCCATTTCACCTTCTAATATGGCCCAAAGAAATAAAATTACGTAACCGTATTCTTTAAGCCAGCCGATAAATAATTCTTCCATAACTCTTTAATTTAGTTGTGATACTGCTTTGTTTGCAGTTGAGTTTACGTTAGTCATAAATGAATGCTGAATAAGTTAAGTGGGTGCATAGAGAGCGCTAGTATAGAAGATGAAAATTAAAATACCTATCATGAACCCTGCAATTGACTAAACATTAGCGAATTCAACTTTGATGTGCATTTTTCAGTATTGACGCAGTTGTTAGTCAAAAATGCTCGATGAAATCCAGCAGGCTATCGGCGTTGTCTAATCGCCCAAGCCACATCCAATGCCTGACGATTTTCTTTGACATCATGCACTCTAAACATTTGTACCCCGGCCATCACGCCTAGCGCGGTAGTGACCGCCGTTGCGGTGACCAATTCTGAAGGTTCTGAGACGTCGCAGAGACTGCCCATGAAACGCTTGCGGCTGGTGCCTAGCAGTACCTCATGTCCCAACGCCACAAACGCATCCAGATGCGCCAGCAAATCCAGGTTGTCTTGTTTACGCTTGCCAAAACCGATGCCTGGGTCAATAGCAATATGTTGTCTAGGAACGCCCGCGTCAAGAGCTGCATTAATACGTTGTTTTAAAGCATTCAGTACTTCGGCGACCACGTCCTCATAATGAGGATTATCTTGCATAGTTTTAGGAGTGCCTGTGCTGTGCATCAGGATGATTGGAGTTTTCGTTTGCGCGGCCAGCGTCAATATTGCCGGGTCATTGAGCCCAGCTGACACGTCGTTGATAAGCGTGGCGCCGGCGTCTAATGCGGCTTTGGCGACGATGCTGCAAGTGGTATCGATACTGATAGGAATGTCATTTCGTTGCCTAATGGCGGTAATCACCGGTACTACCCGGCGGATTTGTTCGGCACTGTCGACCGGATCGGAGCCGGGGCGGGTGGATTCGCCGCCAATATCTATAATGCCCGCGCCGTCGGCCAGCATGCGTTCTGCTTGCGCTAACGCGGCATCAATTGCGGTGAATTTGCCGCCGTCGGAAAAACTGTCCGGGGTGATATTTAAAATCCCCATAATCAGCGGTTTGTTGATGGTACTGAACATTGTGGCTTAGCTCCTTAACTGTCAGTCGTATAGAATACCAGTTTTGTTTTCAGGCTGATTGATGCGTATTCACTCCCTTCCTACTCAACTGGTTAACCAGATTGCCGCCGGCGAAGTGGTCGAAAGACCGGCTTCGGTGGTTAAAGAACTGGTCGAAAACTGTTTTGATGCCGGTGCCAGCCAAATTGTTATCGACATAGAGCAGGGCGGTGCTCGGCTGATAAAAATTCGCGATGACGGTTGCGGCATTGATAAAGAGGATTTGGCTTTGGCGTTGTCCCGCCATGCCACCAGTAAAATAGCCACGTTGAAAGATTTGGAACAAGTCGCCAGCATGGGCTTTCGCGGCGAAGCGCTGGCCAGCACCAGTTCGGTAGCACGATTGACATTGATTTCACGTGTGCCAGATGCCGACTGTGCTTGGCGAGTTAATGCCGACGGCAGCGAACAGAATTTTGATCCGCAGCCTGACCCTCACCCGCAAGGTACCACGGTTGAAGTGCGCGACCTGTTTTACAACACGCCTGCCCGACGCAAGTTTTTGAAGGCCGAAAAAACCGAATTTACCCACATTGAAACCCTGATTAAACGCATGGCGCTCAGCAGGTTTGACATCGGCTTTACCTTAACGCACAACCAAAAAGAAGTGCTCAAACTTAGGCCTGCGATCACCGCAGATGAGCAAGCGCAACGGGTTGCCGGTATTTGCGGCTCGGCGTTTATTGAAGCTTCAGTCAGTATCGATTTTGCTGCGTCGGGCTTGCAGTTAAGTGGTTGGGTGGGCTTGCCGACGTTCTCCCGCAGCCAGCAGGATATGCAGTTTTTTTACGTTAACGGTCGCTTGATACGCGATAAGCTGGTTGCTCATGCCGTTAAACAAGCTTTTCAGGATGTGCTGTTCCATGGTCGGCATCCGGTGTTTGTGTTGTACCTGACGCTCGATCCGACACTGGTGGATGTCAACGCGCACCCTGCCAAACTGGAAGTCAGGTTCAGGGAAGGGCGGCTGGTGCATGATTTTCTATTTTCCGCATTGCACCGATCTTTAGCGGAGGTCAGGCCCGGTCAAGTGCAATACCTGGATATTCAGCAACCGGCGACTGCGTCGGAGTATTCATCAGCTGAACAGCGCCCGGCGCCCTTGTATGAACCAAGTTATCAAGCCAGGCCAGTGCAGCAAACCATTCTACCGTTGCGGGTGGAAGAGGATATTCAAGCGTATGCATCGTTGTATCCAAAAACAGCAGCACCCTCTTATGTAACGCCGGTTCACCCGTCTAATGAAGACCGACCTTTAGGTAATGCGATTGCTCATCTGCACAGTATTTTTATTATGGCGGAAACCAAAACCGGCATTATTCTGGTTGATGCTCATGCCGCGCATGAACGGGTCACCTACGAGCGTTTAAAACAGCAGCATCAACAAGGCGCCGTACCCAGTCAGCCGTTGTTGTTACCGATTAAATTGCGGGTAAGTGTTCAGGAAGCCGATTTGGCTGAGCAGGAGCATGCCTTCTTTAGCGAACTGGGGTTTGAGCTTAATCGGTCCGGTCCGGAAACGCTGGTGTTGCGGTCGATCCCAATATTGTTGGCCGATCATGATGCCGAAACCCTGATCCGTGACGTGCTGGCCGATATTCTTGAGCATGGCAGCAGTCAGCGTATTCAGGAGCAAGCCAACGAAATTCTGGCAACTGTCGCCTGCCATGGTGCCGTGCGCGCCAATCGCCGCTTGACCATCGACGAAATGAACGCCTTGCTTAGGGATATGGAGCAAACCGAACGGTCAGGGCAGTGCAATCACGGCCGGCCGACCTGGGTGGCATTGTCTACTCAGGAATTGGACAAATTTTTTCTGCGCGGACAGTAGGATTTATGCAGAATTCAAACAATCCTCCCGCAATCTTTTTAATGGGCCCCACCGCGTCTGGCAAAACCGCATTGGCGGTACAACTGGCGCAAGCATTGAACGGCGAGATTATCAGCGTCGATTCGGCGTTGGTGTTCAAAGGCATGGACATCGGCACCGCAAAACCGACCTTGGAAGAACGGGGAGGTATTCCCCATCATTTAATAGACATACTCGATCCGGCAGAATCATTTTCTACCGGCCAATTCAGGAAGCTGGCCCTGGAGCTGATGACCGATATTACCGAACGCGGCAAGCTGCCGATTTTAGTCGGCGGCACCATGCTCTACTTCAACGCCTTAAATAGCGGCCTTGCGGTATTGCCGGAAGCTGACGCCGGTATCCGCGCCAGACTGGATGAAGAGCTGGCGTTATTGGGTAAAGAAGCGTTGCATCAAAGGCTCGCACAAGTTGATCCGCAAGCCGCCGCCAGAATTCACCCCAACGACCCGCAACGGGTGCAGCGCGCGCTGGAGGTTTATGAAATCAGTGGCCAACCGTTGACGTCTTTTTTTACCGAGGCGCAAAGCCAACCTATTCCTTACAACAAAATCAAACTGATCATCGCTCCGGAAGACCGGAAAATCTTGCATGCAGTGATTGCCAAGCGGTTCCAACAGATGCTGCAACAAGGCTTAATCGAAGAAGTCGAAAAGTTATTTGCACGCGGCGATTTAACAGAGCAACTGCCCGCCATTAGAGCTGTCGGTTATCGGCAAGTGTGGTCTTATCTGCAAGGTGAATACGATCTTGAAACCATGGCCGAAAAAGCTATCGCAGCCACCCGGCAATTGGCCAAACGCCAGTTCACCTGGCTACGTAAGGAAACCGATGCGCAGCATTTTCAAACCGGGCAAGCTGATTTATTGAAGGCCGTGTTGACGACTGTCAATGATCGAATAGACGGGGCTAGTGGCTAAAGAATTTTTATGAAGTGCCAACTCAGGAAACTTAGGCAGGGGAATGCGTCAGATTGGTTGTCTATTTCTCAACGTGATGTTCCTAGATCCTTTGGTAATGGAAATATCAAGCTTTCCAATGGCTTAAAAACTCCCTATAATGCGCGGTTCCATGAAGCAGTTGGCTTCATCCTTGCTTTACCATCTCAGGAATAACCCTAGGTGGGAGGCTTAACCCGAAAGGAAAAATCATGCGACATTATGAAATTGTCTTTTTAGTTCATCCGGACCAAAGTTCTCAGGTTCCAGCGATGATTGAGCGTTATAAAGCGACTATCGAATCAGCCTCCGGTACTATTCACCGTTTGGAAGATTGGGGTCGTCGCCATTTGGCTTATCCAATCAACAAAATTCACAAAGCGCATTATGTGCTGATGAATATTGAAATTGACCAAGCAACTTTAGAAGAATTGGAAAGTGGCTTCCGTTTCAATGATGCTATCTTGCGTAGCCTGACATTGGTGCAAAAACACCCTGTCACTGAAACATCTGTGATTGCTACAGCGACAGCTGAAGAAAACAAATTGGCTGAATCCAGAGCCAAAGATGCCGCTGCAAGAGAAGCATTAGCCGCAACCACGGCAGCAGCTGAAGACAGCGACGAAGAAGTTGATATTGACAGCGTAGACGAAGATTTCGACGCTGACGAAAGCATCACTGAATAACCTCAATCCCTGAAATACGAGAAATCTTATGGCACGTAATATTAGACGCAAAAAATTCTGCCGCTTCAGTTCAGAAGAAGGCACTCAGATCGATTATAAAGATCTGGATTTACTGAAAGATTACATTACAGAGACTGGAAAAATTGTTCCTAGCCGTATTACTGGAACAGCTGCTAAGTATCAAAGACAACTGACTACCGCAATCAAACGCGCACGTTACCTTGCTTTGTTGCCTTACTGCGACGCTCACGAGTAACAAGATACTGGAACCGGCATGAGGTCTTTGGCGGAATATATAATGCGCGGGCGGATGCAAGCTATTTTGATTGCATCAACCCTTGCGTTGCTATCGCTGATTTTACCGCCGGTAAGTGTTGTAAGTTCGGCCGCAGTCGCTCTAGTCACTTTACGGCGGGGCGCTATTGAAGGTTTATATGTTGCGCTTTACTCAAGTATTGCAGCTGGTCTCCTAGGTTTTTTTGTCCTTGGAAATTACCAGTTTGCATTGATATATGTCGCGGTGCTATGGCTTCCTATTTGGTTAATAGCCGTCGTTTTAAGAGAAGGACGAAATTTAGCTCTGGCTGTTGAAGTAGCAGTCTTGTTAGGTATCGTTGCGGTATTAGGAGTTTACTTATACCTGTCTGATCCTGCGGTTATGTGGAAAACTGTGCTGTTACGCATGGTTCCTGCAAATGCTCCAGTTGAAGATGTTCAGCGGACGATAGATGTACTCGCGCATTATATGACAGGCGTAGTGGCTGCAGGATCTGTGTTTGGGTTATTGTTTGGGCTGTTTTTAGGGCGGTGGTGGCAAGCAGTGCTGTTCAATCCGGGTGGTTTCAAGCAGGAATATTTAACTTTGAGCACCCATCCGCGACTGGTATTTGGTGCAATTGCCGTGGTAGTTGCGGCATTGACCACTTCAGGTGTTATTTCAGAGTTGGCTTGGAATATTAGTATTCCATTATTTGTGTTGTACACATGCATAGGTACTTCGGTTCTTCATGCGCTGTTTGCATCAATAAAATGGAGCCGTTTCGCTGTGCCCATGCTCTACATAACATTATTCCTGATACCACATGCCATACTGCCGGTTGCCTTACTTGGCTTGAGTGACCCGTGGACGAACTTACGAAAAAAAATTTCGAATCAACATACGCTTAAGGGCGAATAAACAGTCGGTTAAAATCCGCAACGAGGTAATTAAAGATGGATGTCATTCTTCTTGAAAAGGTAGCAAACTTAGGTAACTTAGGTGACAAGGTCACCATTAAATCAGGTTACGGTAGAAACTATCTGGTTCCACAAGGTAAAGCAGTTCCTGCAACTGCGGCAAAAGTTGCTGAATTTGAAGTACGTCGCGCAGAACTTGAAAAAGCAGCAGTTGAAAAATTGAACGCTGCTCAGGCGCGTGCAAACGCATTGAGCAAGTTAGCCGTTGTCATCACTCACAAAGCCGGTGATGAAGGTAGATTGTTCGGTTCAATTGGTACACACAACATTGCAGAAGCCATCAGCAAAGCTGGCGTTGCTATTGAAAAGCATGAAATTCGTTTGCCGCATGGCGCGATTCGTCATCTTGGCGATTTCGAGATTGATGTTGCTTTCCATACTGATGTTGTTACAAAAATCACAGTTAAAATCGCTCCAGAAGCATAGGTTTTAATAAGATCAAGGCGAAGAGGATTAGGGCAAACTGCAAGTTTACCTTAGCCCTTTAGCCTTGAATCTTGCTGACTATGCGCGTTGTTTACTCCCTTCTTTTTTATCTTCTTACTCCTTTTATACTGCTTCGTTTGGTTTGGCGCGGTATCAAAGCACCTGAATACCTCAATCGTTGGCGCGAGCGCTTCGCAAGCTACGATAAGCAATACCCACAACACGATATTTGGTTTCATGCCGTTTCCGTAGGTGAAACAGAAGCTTTATTTCCGCTGGTAAAACGCTTACAGCAAGAACATCCTGAACTTAAACTGCTGATCACCACAACTACGCCGACCGGTTCTGCCAGGGTTAAAGCGGTGCTGCAGGAAACTGTAACGCATGTTTATTTGCCTTATGATCTTCCCGGCGCAGTCAGTCGTTTTGTGCGCTGTTTTAAACCCAGATTAGCCGTCATTGTAGAAACTGAGATTTGGCCCAACTTATTTGCCTGTTGCGGTGCCAACCAAATTCCATTGACCATTATCAACGCCCGTTTGTCAGAAAAGTCTGCGCGCGGCTATCAAAAAATCCCAACACTTGTGCGTCCCGCCTTAGCGCAAGTCAAACAAATTGCTGCACAAACAGAGCAAGATGCTGAACGCTTTATCGCCATTGGTGCGCAAAAGCAAACCGTCGAAATACTCGGCAACATAAAATTCGACCTGGAAATTGCTCAGGGAACGATCGAACAAGGCCAACAGTTAAAAGCCACACAATTTGCCGGGCGTTTTGTCTTGTTGATTGCCAGTACCCATAAAGACGAAGAAGCGCCGTTTGTAGACATTTTCCGGCAGTTAAAACAAACAATTCCTGAGTTGTTGTTAGTCGTCGTGCCCAGGCATCCTGAGCGTTTTGAGCCAGTAAAAAAACTCTTCGAACAGCAGCAGCTTAATGTAATGACCAGGACATCCCAGCAGCAATATCAACCGGAAACTGATGTTTACCTGGTCGATACCATGGGCGAATTAAAAATGCTCTATGCCGCTGCTGATGTAGCTTTTGTTGGTGGCAGTCTGGTGCCTAGAGGCGGACATAATATCCTGGAAGCCTCTGCAGTCGGCATCCCAGTGTTATTTGGTCCGTTTATGAATAATTTTAAGGAAATTGCGGGGGCAGCTTTAACTGCAGGTGCCGCTCTGCAATGCCAGAACGAACAAGACATCGTTCAAGCTGTTTTAACTATCTATCGTCAACCTGATTTCAAACTAGCGTTGGTTGAAAAGGGTAAAGCATTTGTATTGCGTAATCGGGGGGCAACTGATGCGGTCTACGCTCGACTCATGACAACTCTCTACCCATCACTTAAAGTAAGTCGATAATTTTCGGACTTATTCATTATCTTCATCGATAAATTTTTCGTCGACACCGTTACGCGCGGTGATGATAGCCTCATGTAATCGCACTAAAGCGGCTTCAAGGCTCGCTATATCTTCTGGCGAATAATCATTAAATAAGCGATTAATAAACTGCAAATGCTCAGAGAACGTACTTTCAAATAGAGTTGTGCCCGCCTCCGTCAATCTCACGATCTGACTGCGTCCATCCGTTTCCGAAGCCACGCGTTGCACAAGGCCTTTTTCCTCCAAGCGGCTTATTACGCCGGTTAATGTTCCTTTAGTAATTAACGTTTTTTCACCCAGCTTTTTGTAAGGCATGCCAGGGGTATTGCCTAAGGTGATGATAATGTCGAATTGCGGCAAAGTCAGGTCAAGCTTTTGAACATGGGTCGCGGCATATGACAAAAAAGCTTGTTGCGTTCGTAATAGCTGGCGTAGCGCTGTTGGAAATGTTGCTGGAGAAGTCATGTTATTAGGTTGATTGTTTTAATTAGTACTGAATAGTAGCCTTCACTAAGCTTAATCTCAATCAAAACATCATTATTAAGAGCCTTAAAAACCCCAATATAGGAGTAGTAACTTACCCTATTACGCTTCCAAAGGTTAATTCGGTTTGCTAACAAGGGCTGTCTAAAAACATAACTTATTGATAATAAACAAATATTAGATATGGAAAACGATTAAAAAAATACGCTGGAGAAAAATAGTTCTAATTAAAACAAAATATAGTTTTAATTAGAACTAAATGCGATATACTGTAGCCATACAAACGGTTAGCTTGAATTGGTTCTTAGTAAAGGTTCAGGCCAATCGTTCCGTATAAAACTACTGTTTATCAACTTATGAGGTTTACCCCATGAACACATTTAAAAAAATCTTAGTTTCTTCTGTATTGGCTGTTTCAATGGCTGCGATCACCTCCACTGCTTCTGCAGCGGCGGCTACCTCGTATGAAACGGTTCAAGCCGCTATCGACAATACCCAAGCTAAAGTTGCTGAAATTATCGCTGCCGCGAATAATGGCACCGACAACGAAGTGCTGGCCGAGATGGTGAGCGATGCCCGTCAATTGCAAAAAGATATTGCTAACAACGTGCTGGATCTAAAGCGTAACCAAGCCAGCAACGTATTGAAGCAAGCCCGTACTGCATTCAAGAACAACGAGGTTGACGTGGCTAAAGCGGCGTTAACTGACGCGGCAAATCGCTATAAAGAAATTGAACAGCTTTACGCAGCGAATCACTAATAGCTAAAAGTGGATGACTTTTAGCCAGCTACTGTAATCGATTCTGTAACCAGGAGAAAAACCATGTCGTATCTTCCCTCAAGTCCGGTGCTGAATTCGTTAGCAGGCATATTGACGAAATATCCTCGCCGGGGCGTTTTACTGTTTAAATTGCTGGAAGATGTTGACAGAAGTTTTTCTCCGCTTGGCAAACATGCGCGAGAATTGATTATTAGTTACGCGTCAACGCTGAATAACTGCAACTTCTATGTGAATGCGCAGAAAGAAAAATCGGTTGATGAAGTGATTTTAGAAGAGCTGCATACCAATATTGATAGCGCCAATGTTGATGAGAAATTGAAGCCCGTGCTGCACTTTGTCAAAAAATTAACATTGGCGCCTGGAGATATTACATCGGCAGATGCTCAACACATATTCGACGCAGGTTGGGATGAACAGGCTTTTCTTGAGTCGGTATGTTTATGCGCACTCGCTAATTGTATGGATCGTTTTGCTATGGGCATAGGCGCTGATGCGGTTGGCACAAGTCATTTTGTGTTTGATAAGGCCTGATTTTAGGCGCGTGTCTGAGATTTGGTAAAAGAAGCTATAAACTAAGCCCTTATTCGGAGTTTTCGAATAAGGGCTTTTTTCTGTGAGTAATATATAGCCGATAAGGATATGCAATCGACCTTAAAGGCCTTTGCTTCGATTTTCCATCCGCCTCAAAAACTCAGTCAGTATCAAACGATAAAGTTCATCACCTAAGTAACTGTCCTCGACGCCGCTGTCGATATTAGGGTTGTCGTTGACTTCTATGACGTAGCCTTTGCCGTTCTTTTCTTTGACATCAACGCCGTATAGCCCGTCACCGATTGGGTGGGTGGCTTTTAAGGCAGCTTCCAGTACTGCTTTGGGGGCTTCAAAGGTGGGCAAGGTGTCAAATTTGCCGCTGTCAGTGCGCTTGCTGCCATGTCGGTAAATTTGCCAGTGGTTTTTTACCATGTAGTAGCGGCAGGCGTATAAGGCCTTGTTGTTAAATACGCCAATGCGCCAGTCGAAATCGGTATAGAGAAATTCCTGCGCCAGTAACAGTGCTGATTGTTCGAATAACTCTGCGACTTTAATATCCAATTCCTGTCGCGTGTGTACTTTAACGATACCGCGCGAAAACGAACCATCGGGAATTTTGATGACGATGGGAAAGCCGGCTTCAACCTCTAATAGGTTTAAATGTGCGATATTGCCTTTATGCAGTATCCAGGTGCGCGGCGAGGGCACCTTGTGGGTGCGGAATAGATCGGCAAGATACACCTTATTGGTACAGCGCAACATCGATGTAGGGTCGTCAATAACCACCAGTCCTTCGGCTTCAGCTTTTTTGGCGAAGCGATAAGTGTAATGATCAATCGATGTGGTTTCTCTGATAAACAAACCGTCAAACTCGGGTAGGCGTCCGTAATGCTGTTGGCTGATCAATTCAACATCGATACCTAGTTCACGGCCGATTTTGATGAATTTTTTCAGTGCGCCGCGATTGCTGGGCGGCAATTGCTCTTCCGGGTTGACCAAAATAGCGAGGTCATAACGGGCGCTTTTACGTATTTTGCCTTTTCGCCAGATTTTTTTGCTGAATTTATCCAATGCATCGGCAAACAGTGTTTGCTGAGCTTCATCCAGCTCGCGCGGCGATATGGCGTTTAGGTCGGTGATTTCCCATTGCTGACCAAAGTGCAGGGTGATCTCCAAAATCGGGCAGGTAAAACGCTCAAACAGTAAGCGGGCAAGCTCTTGGAAAGCCAGTTCTGGCGTAGTGCCGAAATAGCTTCTAAAGACATATTCTGCATCCTTGGACTGGTGCTTGAATGCTTTTGCCAACGGCCCAGTGAGATCTTCCAACTGCAAACGATACAAGGCATTTTTGCCCAAGTCGTTAAGCGTCTTAACCGAAGGAATGACGTGATGGCCTCTGGCTTCGGCAAGCAGCGAACAGTAATAGCCGTCGGACAGATAGCTGTAGCTGCTGCACAAATTAATCACGCGTACCCGTTGTTCGGAATCGCCTTGTTCGGTCGCCAGATAGCTTTCGAAAGTGATCACCTGGTTGCTGGGATAGTAAGGGCCCCAGTCGGAAAGATTGTCAACCACCAGAAGGGTGCGTGCCATAACAAATAAAATCCTGTAGTAAGATGATAAGTGGAGCGTGGTTAATTAAGCTGTTCATGGTAGTCAGGCGAATCATGAACTGCTTAATCTAAACTGAGTATGAACACTTAGCCTTAACAGCTTTGGACTCGTGCATAATCATCAATATGCTAACAAAACATTCAGGTAATCAATATGAATTCCAGCTGTCCTGTTACCGTTTTTGACACCCAGGTTTTTCCGGCTAGTTATGAAATTGGCCGGCAACGATGGCGACAACATGTCGACAAGCTAATCGAGCCTAAACATGTGGCGTCCTATTCTTGCCCTGGCGCTACCCCCGGAGGTCTGGCGTTGTCGACCGATACGGTGTGGATAGGTGATAAAGATGCCTCAAGAGTGCTGGTTTTAATTAGTGGCACCCATGGCATTGAAGGTTTTGCCGGGACTGCGATAGAAATCGATTTTCTAAATTTACTTGGGGCAGGGCAATTTATTCTGCAAAGCGGAACAGCTGTCCTGGTAATACACGCGTTAACGCCATGGGGTTATGCCTGGCACCGACGCTGTGATGCCGATGGGATTGATCTCAATCGTAATCTGGTCGATTTTGCTCAGCCGCTGCCGGAAAATCCGGGCTATGAATTACTTCGGCCTACATTTTTTTTGGCCGACGCTCAGCAAAGAAAACAAGCTTATGCTGAATTTGCCCAGCAACATGGCCGGGAAGCATTGGAAACAGCTATCAGCGGCGGCCAATATAATGATTCAGCGGGGCCTTTTTATGGCGGCAATGCGCCAGCTCACGGCAGGTTGGTTACAGAGCAGCTAATTCGCGAGCATAGTTTGCATGACCGGGATTTAGCGGTGATTGATTTACATACAGGCTTGGGGGCATACGGTTATGGTGAGATTATTTGCGATCACCATCCTGATAGCCCTGCAACTCAGTTGGCTCGTGCATGGTATGGTGATTCTGTGACCTTACCTTTGCTTGGCACCTCCAGTTCAGTGCCCAAAACCGGTTTGCTGGATTATGCTTGGCACGCGATTATGAACCAGCGCAGTTGTTACATTACCTTGGAATTCGGCACTTTCAGCACCGAACAATTGTTTGAAGTGTTGTTGCGCGACCATCAACTTTGGGCTCAAGACGCTGACCTTCCTACTCGGTTAGCGCATGCTCAAGCCATGCGGCATCATTTTTGCCCGCATGAGCAGGCCTGGCAGGAAATGGTGCTGTTTCGTGCCAGACAGGTTATCAGTCAAGCATTACGAGGCGTATCATTTTGAATATATCGACTCGCGATGCCCGGTTATCCGATCTTGATGCGTTGGTTGGACTAGAAAATGCCTGTTTTGATACCGACCGGTTAAGCCGACGTAGTTTTAAGCATTGGCTTACGACCGAGCACCGGGCGTTATTGGTTGCCGAAGTTGCCGGCACCATTGCAGGTTATATTCTTATCATTTATCACCCTGGTACGCGCTTGGCACGTATTTATTCTCTCGCTGTTAGCCAACAGTCACGTGGTTTGGGTGTGGCCAAAGGGCTCATGACAGCGGGTGAACAAGCCGCACGCGAAGATGGCCGCTTATATTTGCGACTTGAAGTAAGCGTTGATAACACCCCCGCAATTAAACTATATGAAACCCTGGGGTTTCAAAAATTTGGTATCTACCGTGATTATTACGAAGATCACCGGGATGCTTTGCGTTACCAAAAACGCATCCGGCGTTACCCGGATACCCTGCAACATCGCTCAGTGTATTGGCTGAGGCAAACAACGCCTTTTACCTGCGGCCCGGCATCATTAATGATGGCTATGCACGGACTCAACCGAGCCTATCAACCCTCGCAGGAAGAAGAAATTAATCTGTGGCGCGAGGCCACCACGATTTTTATGACATCCGGGCATGGTGGTTGCCATCCGATAGGGTTGGCATTGGCTGCCAAGCGTCGGCAATTTTCTGTCGAGGTGTGGATTAATCACACCGGCACATTGTTTATTGATGGCGTTCGCAATGAAGAAAAAAAACACATCGTCGAGCTAGTTGATGACAGCTTCAAGCGCCAGGCAAAAGAGCAGAGCATTGCTGTTCATTATGCGAACATTTCTCAGGATGATTTAATTGCTGCGTTTAAAACAGGAGCTATTCCATTAGTGTTAATCAGCACCTTCAGAATGGATCGCAAAAAAGCCCCGCATTGGGTGGTGATGAGCGGTTTCGATGACGACTGCTTGTATATGCACGACCCCGATCCCGAAGAAGGACGCCAAAGCGAACTTGACTGCCAATTTATTCCTATTGCACGAGAAGACTTTGACCGAATGTCCTGTTTTGGCAAAAACCGACTGCGAACTGCAGTGATTCTTCGGTTTGGAATTTAGCTATAAAGTTTAGCCAAGCAACATACCCATGCTGCTTGGCGAGCTGCAATTTGTGTTTGTCCCGAATAAGTCAGGGGTTCTCAAAAAATAAAATAAATATGATAACAGATGCATGTCTATAAGGTTTTGCCGGTTGAGATAATTTCATTTAAGAATCATTTGCTCGAAATGTTGATACTTGTGTTATCAAAATGCAGATACTAAAGAAGTACGGAAAGTACTGGTCATGAGAATTTAGTCGTGTATAATACCCGGACATTCGCTGGTGTAGCTCAGTTGGTAGAGCAGCTGATTTGTAATCAGCCGGTCGGTGGTTCGAATCCTCTCACCAGCTCCATGTAAAACAAGGCCTTAGATAAAATCTAGGGCCTTTTTTTTTGCCCGTTATTTTTTATAAGTAGTCTGACAAAACACCCGCGACGTTTGCCAGTATTTCAGGCACAAAAAAGCAGGTATTAGGCAGCTATACCCTTGTATCTTGCCGTATAAGATTTTTCTTATATCTCCACAAACAAAAAAGCCGCATGGTTAGCGGCTCCGTTGTTTATTCTACGTACGATGGGGCTGGACAAAATCCATGACATCCCGTCGCCTCAGCGTCCAAGCATAGCTCTTGGCTGCCAACGCTCAGGTCAACTGGATTTTTTGTGGGGTTAAAGTCGGTGTTTTTATCCAACACCTACTCTGGCTTGTTAGTTTTTCTAAACCAGATGTAGCAACCGATCAGCATTGTGGTTAACAGTAAAATAGGGAACAAGAACAGAGGATCATTGACTTTAACTGTCGAGTTTTCATCCTTGAATTTAAACTTGGTCAAAATCCCTAAATTGGGATCAGTAATATCGATGGCAATTGAGTTGGCGGCAAAATTACTTAGCTGAACTTCGCTGCCGTCAAAAGGCTTGTTGTTTTTATCATAAAAGCTGACAAAGCTTGATACTAAGGCGGTTTGACTCAATTGAGACGACGCTAACTGTTTAGCTATTTCTTCTTCAAGCGCGCGAGTGGTTTTACCGTCAGTTTTTATAATAATCGGCTGTTGATCATCTACGGTAATAACAATCTCACCTTCAGACGCGGTTGATGATTTCTTTGTGGTAAATCCTTCTATGTATTCAACATCAGCCGCCAACACCAAATCCAGGGCAATTTGCACGCCGGAAGTGCTGAAGTTTTTATCGGCTAAATCATATTTTAGCGATTGGTTGGTATAGTCTCTGACGGTGACGGAGGTTAAAGAGTACCCGTCTTTATTGGCAATGCTTAATAGCGTTTGGTTTTCAGGATTATTGATAGTGATGCCGCGCCAAATCGGTTCGAGGTGCATCAAACCGTCTTTTAAAGCGTTGAATAGTTTTTTGGTAATCAATGTGCCATCACTTGAGGTATCAATTTTGGCGGCATTAAAAAAGCCGAGGCCGGTAGCGCGATACAGATCACCACTATCTACTCGCCATTCAGTCGTGTAAGAAAACAACGAATCACTGGCTTTCTTGGGGAGGCTGGTATGAATGCGTAATTGATCCTGACCAGCAACCGATGTAACGGCCAGTGCGGGTTGACATAAAATGCCGGATAAAAGCAGAGGAGCTGTTACTGATAGGTGCAATGAGTTAAATAGTTTCATGTCTGTGGGATTTAAATATATAAAAAATTTCAACTTATCATGATGTTGCGGAACGGCAATAGTTGTGTCCGCACAATTCCCAGGTAATTAATGCCCTAACCGCTAATGCAGAATCACGCAGTTGTATTGGCAATCGCTTTATGAATGCGCCTGAAGCCTAAGGCGATGATGACAAGTATAAAGGGGATGGCAACGCCTTCTGCGATGACAGGATTCACCGGCAAGCCTTCTTCATGTAAGGCATGGGCGATAGCGCCGACCAGGCTGGCGGCGTAATAAGTAATCGCAACTATGGAGATACTTTCAACGGTTTGCTGCATTCTAAATTGCATTTTGGCGCGCAACGCCATTGACGTCAGCAAACCTTGATTTTGGCGCTCGATAATAATATCAACGCGGGTGCGCAACAGTTGGCTGGCATTACCGACGCGCTCCGACAGCAACGTAAAGCGTGTCGACGTCGCCCGGCAGGTGTTCATGGCCGGCTCCAGACGACGTTTGATAAATTCTCCCAAGGTTTGAATGCCTTGAATTCTTACTTCCCGCAAATCGGCGACACGCTGTTCGACTAAGTGGTAATAAGCATCCGCAGCAGCAAAGCGGAAATGATTGCTGGAGATGTGGTTTTCTATTTCGGCGGCTAAGGTGGTCAATTCGTCGAGGAGCTGACCATCGTTACTGTCGGGCAGGGTCATCGCGCTGGTGATGGTGTAGAGCTGACGGTCCGCTTTTTTTAATTCCGGATTCAATTTGCGCGCGATCGGGAAGGCCAGTAAAGCCATGATTCGATACACTTCAATTTCAAACAATCGGTGTAATAAACGCCCGGATTGTTCCGGTCTTAAATCGCGATTGACGATTAAAAATCGGCTAAAGCCATCGTTATGAATGCGAAAATCGGTAAACACCCGGGCCGCGCCGCCGGTGACTTGTGAGCCGACGACCGGGTTATTCCTAAAATAACTTTTGGCGATGTTAGAGATTTCAGGATCGGATTCGGCATCATCGCTAATGTCTGCATCCGGGCTGGCGGCAATAATGACTGCGTGCGTCGCGACCATGATTTGGCCGGGCATCATTGCCAGCCAATCCACCGGCACACACTTCAGTGCCGGTTTAGTAAACGGGCCTTCGGGATTGCCTTGGGCGTAAAACGTGTAAGTGCTGAATTCGCCATGTTGTTCCCAGCGAACCTGAAAACCATCAAATTGTGCGCTGTAGTGATCAGCATCTTTGCCCGGCGCTTGCGTGCCAAAGCGCTGACAAAGTTGCGCGAGGTGTTCGCGTTCCTGCAGTTTTTCTTCGCTGGTCAACATCAGTGCCAGATGACTGGCGCGTATCGGCAGCTCCAGCATCAACGATGCTCGGGCATGCACCTCGTTATGCAGCAAAAAGCGTTGCGGATGATTTTCTGGGATGGGGAACAAGTTAGTCACGGGCTTATAATGTGCTCGAGCAGATAACGGTTTTTAGGCGGGTAGACCGATCACTGATTGGCGGTCATAATGTGGTTACTTAAAGCAACCCGGTTAACAGCCACATCCTTGTGGCGTGTTGGTATTATTGGCTAGATGCGTCGTTGCTGGGCACAAAGGTACTTTTGTTCAGTCCAGAATACACTGGGCACCAGCCTGAATAACCGGTAGCAACCAGAACCAAGCCAATCAAGAGTAAAGCAATTTTGGCTGTAAAAACTGAAATGGCCAGTAAGGCAATACCTGCATATAAGCGATATTTCTTTTCCTTTTCGCCGACGTTATGTTCAAACTTAACCATGCGTTTATAATCAAAACTCATCTTATATTCCTTCTGTGTTGTTTGTAATTTTTATCAATAGCCCAAGCTATTGTAACGCAAAGCAATATACAGAGCTCCCCAAAATCTGCAAGTGATAATACCCCATGGATGTAACCTCAATAATTGATTCTTTAAACGATGCCCAGCGCGCGGCAGTTACTGCTCCGTCTCAGCCGATGCTGGTGTTGGCCGGTGCCGGTAGCGGTAAAACCCGGGTTTTGGTGCATCGGATTGCCTGGCAGATTCAGGTTGAAGGCGTACCTGCGCACAGCATTTTGGCGGTGACATTTACCAATAAAGCCGCCAAAGAGATGCGTGGCCGGATTGAAGAATTACTCAATATTTCTGCACAGCCGTTGTGGATCGGCACCTTCCACGGCATTGCGCATCGCTTGTTACGGCGTCACGCCAAACAAGCCAAATTGCCGGAAACCTTTCAGGTGATGGATTCCAGCGATCAGTTGCGCGTCATCAAACGTTTGCTGGCTTCGCTGAATCTTGACGAGGCCCAATGGCCTGCCAAGCAAATGCAGTGGTACATCAACGCGCAAAAAGATGAAGGTATTCGCGCCAGGCATATGGCGGATTCCGGCGATATGTTGCAGCGGCAGATGGTGGTTGTTTACCGCGCTTATGAAGAATTGTGTGATCGTTCCGGCTTGGTCGATTTTGCTGAGCTCTTGCTCAGGGCGCATGAATTGTTACGTGACAATGAAGACGTGCTGGCGTTTTATCAACAACGCTTTCGGCAAGTGCATGTGGATGAGTTTCAGGATACCAATACCATTCAGTATGCCTGGCTGCGGCTGTTGACGCAGGGCAAAGACAATATTTTCGTCGTGGGCGATGATGATCAGTCCATTTACGGCTGGCGCGGCGCGAAAATTGAGAACATCTACAGTTTTCAAAAACATTATCCCAATCACCAAGTTATCAAGCTGGAACAAAACTACCGCTCGACCGGCAATATTCTTAAAGCCGCCAACAAAGTCATCGCCAATAACGACGGGCGCATGGGCAAAGAGTTATGGACTGAGTCCGGCGATGGCGAACCGATTGCGCTTTACGCCGCTTTTAATGAGCAGGACGAAGCCCATTTTGTCGTTGAGCGCATTCGCTCTTGGGTGAATGACGGCGGTTTACGGTCTGATGTCGCGATACTGTATCGGTCCAATGCCCAATCCCGGCAATTTGAAGAAAAACTGATGACCACCGGCACACCATATCGCGTCTACGGCGGTTTACGCTTTTTTGAACGTGCGGAAATCAAAAATGCGCTAGCGTATTTACGGCTGACTTCTAATCGTCACGACGATGCTTCGTTTGAGCGCGTGATTAATACGCCAACTCGCGGCATCGGCGCGAAAACACTGGATGAAATTCGTAACATCGCCCGTGACCGGGCTGTTTCATTGTGGACCGCTGCCATTGCGTTGCTCACGCAAGGCGGCATGAGTGCCAGGGCAGGCAATGCGCTGGACGCTTTTTTAATACTGATCAAACAACTGGATACAGAGACAGTCGGCTTGGAACTGTTTGAAAAAGTGCAATTGGTGGTCGAAAAAAGCCAACTGATTGAACTCTATAAAAAAGACAAAGCCGATAAAGGCGAAGAAAAAGTAGAAAACTTGGAAGAGTTAGTCAACGCCGCACGGTTGTTTGATAAGGCCAGCGTGCAAATGGTTGACGATAATGATGTCAATCTTAGCGAACTGGATATGTTTTTAGCCAATGCCGCGCTGGAAGCAGGCGACATGCAAGGCGATGATTTTGACGATTGCGTGCAATTGATGACTTTGCATTCCGCCAAAGGCCTGGAGTTTAAACTGGTGTTTTTGGTCGGCGTGGAAGAAGGCTTGTTTCCATCGCAGCAATCAGTTGACGATGTCGGACGCTTGGAAGAAGAGCGCCGCTTATGCTACGTCGGCATGACCCGCGCCATGCAACATTTGTATATCACCTATGCCGAATCCAGACGCTTGTATGGCCGGGAAAGCTACCCGCGCCCGTCACGGTTTTTACGCGAAATTCCTGCAGAGCACATGCAAGAAGTGCGCTTGCGCGCCAGCGTCAGTCGGCCTGCCACCGTGGTTAAACCGAGGAGCGGAGCTATACAAATGCCGAGCCGTTACAAACTCGGCCAGCGCGTCAGTCATGTCAAATTTGGGGAAGGCGTGGTGTTACAGCTGGAAGGCGAGGGCGCCCAAGAACGCGTGCAAATCAACTTCAAACAAGTCGGCATCAAATGGCTAATTGTTTCTATGGCGCAGTTGGATGTGTTGTAGGTTGTGGAACTTGCGGTAGGGTACGCATTGCGTACCTTTTCAGAGTATTCCGGTAATTAAACCCTCAAAAGGTATGCGGTGCGTACCTACATGGCTCAGGCTCATGTGTCATTGGACAAGGCTACTGTTTGACGCAATGTTTTGCGTCATTTAGGATGTCTAAATTTACGTTTTGATTCAAAATGAGTACAGCTATGGAATTTGAGGTCGTTTATATTTTAACCATATATGATGAACATCGAAGCCGATTCACATTCGGAAATCGAAAATCCAAATTACCATTTGTACCCCTCCCAGGATTAGAGATGCTAATTGGTGGAATTGGATTTGGGGTTATTAATAGTACTAGTTGGGATGAGGAATCATGCCTATTCAGGTGCTACTTCGAATATGAGGTTGATCCCTTGGAAATCGATGATGATATTGAATTTCAAATTAAAATGGCCAAGAGGTGTGGCTTTGAAGGTTTCGAAGAAGTGTATGAAACACCTAAAAACTCATAACAGCCACATCAACTTCGCTCCCTTCGGTCGCCGGACGCTCCTAACGTCGCGCCGGTTATGTGAGCGTTAGGCTCAAATGAATAGGTTTGCGGTACTGTTGAAGGAGTTAAAACAAACATACCCAGAGGATAGCTACATCGACGGTCTTTCTCTTTCACTGCGTCATTCAACTCAAGCGCGAGCTCAAGTCCGCGCATACAGTAGTGCCACATCGAGGATTGATAGTAACTCGTGGGATATTCTAAGAGCGAAAGCCGTCAAAGCTTTTAAGCAGCAATTTCTCGATAGAGGAAAGAGTGCATTCTTCGATCAACTGAACGAAGCATTCGCGTATACGCACCTAACCCGCAAGGGCTGCACGAATGTCGCGTTCTTACCTGAAAGCAAACAGAAGAGGAAAGCCAAAACACCCGATCTCTCTTACATGAAGCAAGGCGTTTTGCATTCATGCGAGGTCAAAACTATCCACATCTCAGCGGAGATGATCGAGCGCTATAAATTGGAAAATGTCTACGACATGTCGGTCCATCAAAAGCTCTCAGAACCGTTTCTTGGGAAGTTGAAAGCCACCGTTGAGACGGCCTTCTGCCAAGTCAATGCTCGCGGAACACAAGGCATGGCCTATATCGTGGTCCACTTTGACGACATCGCACTTCACCACTACACAATCTACCGCACTCAGATCTGCCAGCATCTTCGCGAGCAGTTTCCGAATCAGGAGGTCTTTCTGCGGGTGGGGGTCCAAGGCAGAAGGCATATTCATCATGCGCCAAACGGGGAATGAAATGTTCAAATCAAGAACCAAAGCACCTACCAGCAGTCTAGCAGGGTGGGCAGGCTTTTTTGCCCACCGTATTCAATAACCCATCCAATTCTCCAATTTCAACCCTTTAACCCGTTCAAATTTGCGGGTGTTGTTGGTTAACAATGATAAGGCAACCTCATTTGAATATCATACGCGCTAATCGGTGTCCCTAATTTTTGTAAGTTGCTACGGATCTTTGCTGCTTTTTAGTATGGCTGAACCGGTAAGTGGTCTAGCGGGTATTTCAAAAATCCGTGTTTTAATGGCCTTTCAATCTGACAAGAGAGCTATTAATGACGGCATCCGCCTACCCTGTTGCGCATCCTAATCGCCAAACGCTTTATGTTGCAATTGCATTAGTGTTGGGTATTTTGGTCGGCGAATTACTCAATTTAAGCTTTGCTAACACTCCGCTGTTAAAGCAGTTGATAGAAATATTTGCGGTATTGACGGATATTTTTCTGCGTCTAGTCAAAATGATTATTGCGCCGCTGGTGTTTTCCACATTGGTGGTGGGCATGGCCAAAATGGGCGATATTCAGACCGTGGGCCGCATCGGTACTAAAGCTATTTTGTGGTTTTTTTCGGCATCGCTGTTTAGCCTGTTGTTAGGCATGCTGTTGGTGAATACCTTTCAGCCCGGTAGTTCGTTGCATATGGCACTACCGGCGGTTGGTACTGATATTGGCTTGCCGCAGGTTAAACCGACCTTGGCCAGTTTTGCCGCGCACATGTTTCCTAAGAGCATTGTCGAGGCGATGGCGAATAATGAGATTTTGCAAATCGTGGTGTTTTCGATGTTCTTTGGTGTGGCCTGTGCGTCATTAGGCGATCTGGCGCGGCCAGCGGTCAAATTACTTGATTCGCTCAGTCACATCATGCTTAAAGTCACCAGCTATGTCATGCACTACGCGCCGGTAGCGGTATTCTCAGCGATGGCTTCGGTGATTGCCCAAAACGGCATCAGTGTGTTGTTGTCTTACGGTAAATTTATCGGTCAGTTTTATTTCGGGCTGGTGCTGCTGTGTTTGTTACTCGGCTGCTTTGCCTGTTTGTTTATTGGGCGACGGATATTTTCGTTGCTACGGCATATTCGCGAACCGATGCTGTTGGCGTTTGGTACGGCCAGCAGTGAAAGTGCTTATCCAAAGCTCTTACAGCAACTGGAACGTTTCGGTTGTGATGAGAAAGTCTGCGGCTTGGTGTTGCCGCTGGGATATTCGTTTAATCTCGACGGCAGCATGATGTATATGACTTTTGCGGTATTGTTTATCGCCCAAGCTTACGGAATTGATATGCCTCTGATGGACCAACTCATCATGCTGCTGGTGCTGCTGTTTACCAGCAAAGGCGTAGCAGGCGTGCCGCGCGCTTCGTTAATCGTCATCGCCGCTACATTGTCGATGTTTCATATTCCTGAAGCTGGCCTGCTTCTTTTATTGGGCATCGATCAGATTCTGGACATGGGTCGCAGTGCAACCAATGTGTTTGGCAACAGTATTGCCGCTACTTTGGTTAGCCGGTGGGAAAAGGCGTTGCGGTAAATTCGTCCTATAAAAATCTAAAAAACACTCATGCAAAGCAACAAAAAACCTCATCAACATCTTTACGTTCAAGTCTTAGCCGCCATCAGCCTCGGCATTTTGCTTGGTTACTTTTATCCGGATACCGCCGTGAGTATGAAGCCGCTGGGCGATGGTTTTATCAAGCTGATCAAGATGATTATTGCGCCGATCATTTTTTGCACGGTGGTAACCGGCATCGCTGGCATGCAAGAGCTGGATAAAGTCGGCCGTGTTGGCGTTAAAGCGTTGCTGTATTTTGAGGTGGTCAGCACTTTGGCGCTGATTATCGGTTTGCTGGTGGTGCATATCATTCAACCTGGTGCGGGTATGAATATCGACGTCAGCACCTTAGATACTAAAGGGCTGGCGGCTTATACCGAGGTGGCAAAAAACCATAGTACGGTTGATTTTCTGCTCAATATTATTCCATCGACTGTTATCGACGCCTTTGCCAAGGGCGATATATTGCAGGTGCTGTTGTTTTCATTGTTGTTCGGATTTTCACTCGCTGCGATGAAAGAGACTGGCGCCGAAGTGGTGGTTTTTATCAACAAAATTTCCCAGGTTTTATTCGGTATCGTCGAAACGATCATGAAGCTGGCGCCTGTCGGTGCATTCGGCGCGATGGCGTTTACGATTGGTAAATACGGGCTTGGCTCGCTGGCGCCGTTGGCGAAATTGATGGGCAGCTTTTATCTCACCTGCCTGCTGTTTATTTTTATCGTACTGGGATTGATTGCCCGAATGACGGGGTTCAGCATTGTTAAATTCATTGTTTATATTAAAGACGAACTGTTTATCGTGTTGGGAACATCATCGTCAGAATCGGTCTTGCCGCGGATAATGTTGAAGCTGGAAAAGCTGGGCTGTTCCAAATCGGTGGTCGGATTGGTCATTCCAACCGGGTATTCGTTCAATCTTGACGGGACGTCTATTTATCTGGCGATGGCGGCCATTTTTGTTGCCCAAGCGACCAATACGCCGCTGACGCTAACTCAGGAACTGACCTTATTCGGTGTGCTGATACTTACCTCGAAGGGCGCAGCAGGTGTTACCGGCAGCGGCTTTATTACCCTGGCGGCGACGTTGTCGGTGATTCCAACTATTCCTGTGGCTGGACTTGCATTGATATTGGGTATTGACCGATTTATGTCCGAAGCCCGTGCGCTGACCAACCTAATTGGTAACGGCGTTGCTACAGTCGTCGCGGCAAAATGGGAGCATGAATTAGATGTTCAAAAGCTTGAAGCAGAACTTAACGCCGAACAATAAAATAACGTTACCAACGGAGACAAAGTAGATGATTGATTGGGCAACAATTACAAAACATATTGCCGAGGCTACGGGATTGCCATGTGTTTTTAAAAGTGTGCAATCGATAGCAGGCGGCGACATCAATAGTGCTTATAAGTTGCAAACTGAAGATAAAGCTTATTTTGTCAAATTAAACCGGGCGTCGTTACTGTCGATGTTTGAGGCGGAATGTGCCGGTTTGCATGAGCTGGCTTTAGCCAATACGGTTAGAGTACCAAGCCCGGTGATATTTGGAGTAGCAGGGCAACAGGCATTTTTAGTACTTGATTACATCCAATTGAAATCCAAAAACGCCCAAGCCGATAGCTTACTCGGACAGCAATTGGCTATGTTACATCAGCAAATCAAACCTTATTTTGGTTGGCAGCAAGACAACACTATCGGCAGTACGGCGCAACTGAATCAGGCCAAGCAACATTGGGTTGATTTCTGGCGCGAGCAGCGCTTAGGCTTTCAGTTACAGTTGGCCGCGCAAAATGGCTTTGGCGGTCGCTTGCAGACGCAAGGGCAACGATTACTGGCAGATATTGAGGGTTTTTTTACCGACTATCAGCCGCAACCTTGTTTGTTGCACGGTGATTTATGGGGCGGTAATGCCGCTGCCGATACGGCAGGACAGCCGGTGATTTTTGATCCGGCGTGTTATTACGGTGATCGCGAAACCGACATTGCAATGACCGAGCTGTTCGGCGGTTTCGGTGTAGATTTTTACGCGGCTTACAACGAAGTTTATGCCTTGGATGCTGGGTTTAAAGTCAGAAAAACCTTGTACAACCTGTACCATATTTTGAATCACTTAAATCTATTTGGCGGTGGTTATCTGGGTCAGGCCGAGCGATCCATCTCTTTATTACTGGCAGAGGTTTAATTCTGTTTAAGATTGCCGGTATAAAACAACGCCACACAAACTCATGCGTTTATCTGTTTTAAAAACTAATCCAAGCGTATTAGATTTTTAGTGCGCATTATGTGGGCAATACGATTTGCTATTAAAATTGCGAATAGTGCTCCACAAGTGTCTGCGAATAAGTCCATAAGTTCTGAAGCACGGCCGGGTATTAGCATCTGGTAACTTTCTTCAAGAATGCCGAGCACGATAACAATGAGTAACGGCATGGAAAATAGCTGAATTTTGGGCCTTGGATGCAGTTTGAAAGATAGGGCGCACATCAGTAAGCCTAAAAATGTAAATGCTAAAAAGTGTGCGACTTTGTCGAGGCCTTTTATTTCGCCCAGTATTTGCAGTGGCGGCTGGGAAGATTCTAAGAATAACGCTGAAATATAACCAATGATGAGTAGTGCTAAGATGACAGTTTTGTGGTTATTTAGTTTTGCCATTTAAGGACTCTTTAATTCTGGTAGGAGGTGGTTAACGCTCTATGGACTTGTTTAAGGAGTCTGAGTCTTAAGTCTGTAGTTAGAGGGTAGACTAAAAAAATCGTTAGCGGCAAGTTATCGAATGGATGGGGAGTTTTTAGCGCTGATTAATTGCAAGGGAGTTTTAAATTATCAGGAGGCAATACGAATTGCGCGATTGCTTATAGCACATTCAGCTAATAGGCTTGTTTATTAACAAAGCCTTTAAAAGTAGTCAAAAAAACGATTTTTAAGTCCAGCCAGAGTGACCATTGTTTTATGTATTCCAGGTCATGATGGATTCTGGCTTCCATTTTATCGATCGTATCTGTTTCGCCTCTGCAGCCATTTATTTGTGCAAGGCCAGTTATGCCCGGTTTAACTTTGTGACGAAGCATGTAGCCTTGGATTTTCTTTCGATACAGTTCGTTATGGGCGACAGCATGGGGGCGGGGACCTACAACTGACATGCAGCCTTGTAATACGTTAATAAATTGGGGAAGTTCATCCAGTGAGGTTTTACGTAAAAAATTGCCAAATGGCGTGATACGCACATCATTTTTAGTGGCTTGTTTGACATCATTGCCGTTTTCGCAAACGGTCATGCTGCGAAATTTCCAGACATTGATTTCTTCGCCGTTGATGCCATAGCGTTTTTGTTTAAATAGCACTGGTCCGCGCGAAGTTAATTTAATGCCGATGGCAATCAGTAACATGGGGATACTGATAATAGGCAGGATAACTGCGCATAGTAATAAGTCTTCGAGCCGTTTGATAAAACCGTCAAACTCGCTGAAGGGTGTGTCGAACAGGCTAACGACAGGGATGCCTTGTACGTTAGTCCATTTTGACTGAATAAGGTTGAACGTAAAAAAATCTGGGACGATATTGATTGAGGCGGTACTGTCTGCGAGTTTGCTCACCATGTCGCTTATTCTAGTTTCTGCCCGTAACGGTAAGGTGATGTAAATATGATCGATTTTGCCTTCTCTGGCGTTCTGTAAAAGGGTGTTAAAGTCACCAATATGTTGTTCTTTTAAATCTAAGCGGCGATTGGGCTCTTCATTGCGGTCGTCATAGTAGCCAATAAGTTTATAGCCCAGCCATGGGAGTTGTGATAATGCTGTTTCCAGTCGTTTACCGAGAGGATTGGCACCCAAAATGGCGTAAGTTCTGGTGTTTAAACCCTGTTGTCTTAATAAAGATAATGCCAGCCGTTTAATAGTATGCGTCAGAATAATAAGTGCGGGTACTAAGGGTAAAAACAGTTGGATGCTTTCTTGAGAATAATTGAATTCATGTGCAAAGAACAATATGCCCAGTGCAACTAATGCAAAAGCCATTAACCACGATAGGAGTATGCGCCAGGCTTCATCGAACATAGGTTCGCCGCGCCAGCCCTGGTAGATACCGTTATATTCGGCAAATAGCGTAAATAGGGCGATACAAGCCATCACGGGTAACAAGTAATCATGATTTATCTGTACGTCATAGTATGCCGTGGAGATGTACAGTGCGATGATTATGGAGGCGCTATCCAATGCGCGAGTCAGCACATGGATTGAAAATTGGTGGGGGCGGATAAGTCCGCTTGATCTTTCCTGTTGCATGCGATGAATGATATTGGCGTTATTTACGGCTAGGATAAGCTGGTTTTATATCTGGCTGGATAATAACACGGATTGTTTTGTTTGCGGTTGGCTGATAAATGAAAGCGAACAGCAGTGAAAAATTTGTGACCAAACTCTCAATTCGCGCTATTTAAGCGGTGTCTGACTTATTAGTTCTTCGAATATTTCGCGAGTTGGTGATGATTAATCATGGTACGGATTGGCTGATTTTTATGGATGGTCACTACGTAAAAATCTACAGGGCGGCATGATTTATACCAACTGAGGGGAGGTGGCAGATCAAGGCAGAGCAGTGCATGCCGGTTGCCTCGATCTGTTTTAGCGGTTTATTTGGCGGCGATCGCTTTACGTAAGTCGTCAAGCGTGACGACACGCGGTCCATGTAATGCGGCAATTTGCTGCACATCCAAGTTTAATTTTTGGATGTTTTCATACAAGTTCACCGTATATGGATTCACTGTAGTGGGTGTCGGCGTATTAGCTGCTGGCGGGTTATATGCATCAGCTTCTACCAGGATTTTTTCGTTTGGCAGATAGACCAGTGCGAAGGCATCGTTGTGACCATTTCCGGCGATAGAGTAAATTTCAATCGGACGGTTGCCGTCGGACAAAACCAGTTCTTCGTTGAAAGTTTGGAATTTAGGGATTTTTTTAGATTTTGCCAGACGATCGGGATTGAGCGAGCGAGACGCGGCCCATGCTTTTTGAAAGTAGGATTTGTTAGATTGCTCAGTCACAATTACCGAGCCTTCATCCACAAAAGTACGTAAGCCGCCAGCGTGGTCAAAGTGTGCATGTGTGTTGACTACGTATTTGATTGGCTTGTTTGGGGCAATTTCCTTAATTTTGGCAATCAGCGCAATAGAGCGTTCTTCATGCTGGGGCGCTTCAACTAAAACAACATGATCACTTTGCTCAATGAGTACGCTGTGATGAGAACCGCCAGTAAGGTAATACACGCCGTGAGCGAGTTGATCGGCTTTAACAGTAATCGCAGGTTTAGCATTAGCAACTTCTTCAGGTACTGAGAATTCAGCTGATGGATTCACTTGGACTGAAGATACTTCTATGTCCAATGCTGGATAACCGCCTTGCGTTCTGGTTATGTGGCCTGGAAACTTTACCCCATCGAAATCTTTATAATATGAAAAATTGGTTTCAACTAAGGTATCACCAAGCACAGGATTGTCTATCCAAGTTTTAATGCGTGCGACCAGACCGTTGGCATTGATGTAGCCAATATATCGATACTTGCCGTTTAGCGTAAATGACACTTCGGTGTTGCCTTGAGGTGATGATTTAGTAATTGCATTATTGGCAAGTGCAGCTCTTAAAAAACCTTGTGGTGTGGACAATATTTCTGCAGTACGTTCTTCGACAGCAGTAGGTTGTATTGTTGCCGTAGCGCTTTGATCCGCATTTACAGGGATTGAGATATTCCAAGCTGTTGAACCATTAAGATATTGATCGACTTTTTGCTCAACTGGTGCCGGGCGGATTCGATCCGGCTCAATCGTTTGGCTACGAGTTATTTGAACGCGCTCGGCGGTATTGACATAGTTAATAGTCGCTTTGTAGCTGGAAACATCAAACTGCGGCCAAGCAGATGAAGGATTTGGCGCTTGACCAAACTGATACCATTTGCCAAGACCTGAAAACTCAATAGTCCTTATGTTGGCAACTTCTAAAGCATTAGCTGATGATTTGAGTGGTCCTGGGGTAAAGGTGGCACACCCAGTAACTGTCAAAGACAGCGCTAAACCAAGAAACGGGTACATCAATTTATTCATGCAAAACTCCTGAAAGGAAATTGTAATAATGAAAACTGACAATAAATACAGCAAGATTTAGACCGTAAAATAATTTACAGGCTATTTATGAGCTGAAGATACGAATTCGCCAGGTTTTTTTTCGAACTGTTGTGTAAATAGTGTGATCGAATGTCGATTGTTTTTTATCCTTTCAGTCTCTATTTATCTCCATCAAGCGTTTAAGATGTTTCATAGACGCGCTGGTTTTGTATTGGTAGCTGTTGGTTATTCAGCACAACTGCTGATTATCTGCACGTAGAGGAGCAGCTGATTTAGGTTGGTGAGTTGATTTGAATAAGCTTGCTGACTAAAAACTTGGAAGCTATCAGGGGATCCAATTGATGTTTTTTCAATTGGATCCAGTTAAGCGTTATAGATGGTGTTGGTAATTATTGCGTGGGTTGAACGTGAAACGTGCTTAATTCGGGTGGAGTTACCGCTTGTTCTGAATGAGGTGTACCGGTTGGCACCCATTCATAAGGTACGGGTTGGCCGCGGTAGAGTTGATTGTTGAATGTTGAGCGCCCTGTATCAGTATCTTTGCCGATGCGGGCATACGGATTTACGTATTCCCAGACAATTTCACCGTCGGGAGTTACCTGAAATAGCCTACCACTTTGACCTTCATCGATAAAAGTATTGCCGTTGGGTAGGCGGCGTGCGGCGCTGATGTGGGTACTGCGAAACGACCAGCTAGGCCCGCCTGAACTTTCGCCGGTATATTGCCAAACAATTTCTTTTTTGACAGGATCTATTTCAAGTACCCGAGAACCGCCGGTAGTGGGCAGCGCAACAGGCGGGTAACCGGCCTCGCCCTGATTGTCGAAAACCAGCAAATTACCGGCTCCCGGCAGGCCTTCAGGGATAATGTGGGCATCATGTTGGGCCGCAATTTGATCTACAGGGCGGGGCACTTTACGTGTGCGTTGTCCGTTTTCGTTGGCAGCATAGTGAGGTCCCAAGTTCCACGCCACTTTGCCGGTCTTTTTATCGATGATGATGATGAAGTTGGCATTGCGCGCATCAATCACTAAATTTTCAGGGTCAAATCGTTTATCACCAGCTGCAAACCAGTGATTGGGGCCGACAACTTTGAGATTGTTAACATGGAGGTAGTCAGCCGTATCGGCGTTGCGTACCAGCTTGAGCTCTGCTTTTGTGAATCCGAATTCGTTGAGATGCTCAGAGGCGATCCATTTCCAAACAACTTCACCTGCGGGATTTACTTCATAAATGACATCATCGAGTATTTGAGGCTGTTTAAAACCTTTTACCGGATGTACCAAATTAGCTAAAACTACGGTATTGCCGTTTGGCAGACGCGCCCAGTCATGGTGCTGTTGTGCGGCGGCACCCGGGGCTTTTTCGCCAAACTCCCAAACAGTTTTGCCGTCCCAGTCCAACTCGCCGATGGTTTTGGATATTCTGCGATTAACTTGTCCCGGCACAAGGTCAGTTCCTTTGCCTTCAATAGTGTCGATTGTTACAAATACATGACCAAGTTTGCCGCCATTTAAGGCTGGGTCGATAAGTGTGCTGTGCCCGGCCGCATCCTTCCACTCATGCACGGAGTTTCCATTAAGATCAATTAAATGAGCGATATTGTCGCTGCCGGTAAACAATACGAACGAGTTGAATGCTTTTGTTGGGTTATAGCGGGTTGTCCCAGTAGGATATATGCTTGGTGATGCGCTCGAGGATACGGCAGTGCTGCCAATAACAACAGCAAGTACCGTTTTTCTTAGAAAATGGGCAGGCATTACATTAGAATTTGGGAGCTGGTTGTGGCGATTAATTACAAAATTAAAGTGCATTTGGTTATCTCCGTTAATGCGCGGTAAGGGAATATCGGTTAGATTGTTGTTAACGATACAAAAGCAAATAGCGGGCCAGATGTTTTAAAACTTTGTGTTGGGTAAGCTTAGAAATTAATGAGGACTGTTTCTGAGAGCGGTATTTTGTGTTTTGAGTCTGTTTGTTTTAAAACTATTAACGGTTTTTAATTTGACCGTTTGTTTCAGTTACATTTGCCGAGTAAGTCGGTGCAAGGTTATTTATGTTGATACGTTTCAGGCCATCTTTGAACTTAAGTTTGGTTGTTAGTTTGCTGCTTTCTGGGTGCGCCTCAACCCGGCAGATTGCAATTGATTATCCGTCCTTATCAGCTCAGGGGAGTGAGAATGGTCAAGCTACCGCGCAAACTAATAAATCAAAAGCCTTTCAGCCATTGCCAGGCTTTCAGGTAATCGATGGTGATGATTATTATCTGCGGCTGATTTCGGAGTTTGAATTCAAAGGCGAAAACGTTTTAAAAGGCGGTTGTAGCAACATAACGCCGTCATATGAAAAAGGCGATCAAACTTCAGCGCTTCTATTTAGTGTGCGTAACGAAGCGCTTAAATTCACTAATGAAGTGGCCGGGTTCTCGTACCAGTCGGCAACTGGTAAATGTAATTTTAAATTTGAAGCCAAAAAACTAAATTTGACCCCATGGATGCGATTGGATTTGGGCAAGGAAACATCCGTTGATTACAGTTTCTTGTCGAGTGCCAACAGTGATGTTGATGTCTCAGGGTTGGTGAATGACGTAACTGCGGCCAGTAATTTACTTGCGTTGACGGGGGTGGGGATGGGAGTGTCTGTCATAGGTCAATTTGCAGGCCAATGGGCAAAAAATAACCCACAAACTATTACCCCTAAGCAAACCGATTCAAAAAGCAGTTCCGAATCGCACTCTTTGCCGGCGGTGGTAAGCTATTCCGGTAAATCGGGTACGCTCAATCAAACGACCTTTAATATTTATGCAGTTGCCGAAGGTGGAATTAATATTTTAGGTGCAGACACTAAGCCGCTGGGGGAATTGAAAATAATTCCTGAAATTACACCTTCTTTATTGTTACAAAGAACTTCAGCCGATGGCGTTCCCGATGCTCGTGACTTGTCTTTGGAAGAAATTGGATACTCGCCAATTCGATCGGCCGCGGGAGAAATAAAATTGCTGGATTTGATTGAACAATCAAAACATACAACTAAGCCTAATCTGAAGCCTAATTGGAATAATTATGACGAAGTGGCGGGCGAGTGCCGCAAGCTGAAGCTGGTATTAAAAGACTTAGGATTTAATAAGTTTGATCGTAATGCGGTGATTTATTATTTTCTGGCTAAAACCCCAGATTGGAAAAATTACAATATTAGCCAACAAAAAGTGCTGAATGAGGAAGTGCGGCCAAAAGTGCTCGAGGGTTTTCGAGGTAAAGACTTTAGTTCGTGTTTGAATTTGGACGACTATGTCACTATGAAATCGATGGGATTAGCTGTGAATTCGCAATCCGATTGGAATTTAATTGTCGAAGCCAGCCAGAAAAAGGAACAAGTTTTTACACCACTTAAATCAATTGAACGGCAGTTGGTTTCTATATTGAGAAACCCTAATAAGACGGAAATGGAGCAGCAATTATTTCCTTTATTGAGCACGGCAAAAAGTGGTGAAGGTACTGTGTTGCTGCAAAATCATCTGGGTAATTTTGGCTTGGAGACATTGATGAATCTTGATGCATCGCCAGCTCCATCCGCATTGTCCACAGATACATCTGTTCCAGCAACTGTCGTAGCACCAGCTATTCCAGGTGAAGGGTCGGTGGTGACTTCGCAGCAGGTGGCGAAGATTTTCTCAGGTTTGTTGATTGATGAACTGAGTTGTGCGCGACCTGTGCCTGATCAAGCGGCTAAGCAGGTGGGCGGGGCGGGCATTTTGTTATTTACTACTAAAGATGGCAGTCCACGAGCGAAAGGTGGCGCAATAGAATTTGAGTTTTCAGCCGGAAAGATTAACCGGATAGTTTTTCAGTCATCAACTCATCGTGATTTTGAACAAGACTTGGTGGATCGCCCGGAATTAGGGGGCTGTCGAATTGATCCAGCTTTCGTTGTTAAATTGCACTAAATATATTTTTCAGGCAGAAGATTGAAAAATTGATGTGAATCAAAAAAAAATGTTGAATGACGAACAAAATGGCGCCTCCTAAATAACAAAACCGGGGGAACACTATGGCTCTAATTACTTGGACAGCGGCTCAGTATGGCACTAATGTTGGCTTTGCTGACGATGAACATAAAGTGTTGTTTGGACTGTTAAACAAATTGTATGACGATGCTACAGGCGGTGCGACGCGAGCTTCAGTAGGTGCTTCGTTGGATGCGTTGATTGCGTATGTGGTTGATCATTTTGCTCATGAAGAAAAAGAAATGCAGGCAAAAAAATACAGCGGATATGATCGTCACAAAGCAGAGCATGAAGCTTTAATAGGGATATGTGCAGATTTGCAGAAAAAATTCCATGCTGGAGAAGCTGAAGTCACTGAAGAAGTAGGGCAACTGGTCAAAGGATGGCTTGACAATCACATCCCTAATTTTGATAAAGGGTATGCTGACGCTTTAAATAGTTGAGATTTTCTTTTAAAGGTTAGGCTCGTGAGTCTTTTAGGTTCACGGGCCTTTTTTGTTTAAAGGAGCTCGTCTACATAAGATTTTATGGCTCTAGTTGAAAGAACGGGTCTGCGCCAACTTACGAGATTAATCGACCATGCTTGTGAGAGATTTGGGTGCGCGCTATAAAATTATTATCCAGTGATATTAAGTATTGTGCTCCGCTTGCGCAGCATAAAGCCGCTGAATAATTGCAAACTGGTTAAATCAGGAAAAGCACAGCTGGTATAGATAGTTCCGTTCGGTTAAAATTGCCCAGTTTATTTGTGATAATTATTACGTAAATGGAATAAATTCGAGTATTTGCCCGATTTGATATTACGAAAAGATATAACGCACACATCAGTTTATAACTACTATTTGGAGGCTGCTCCGTGAAGAAAACAAAGCAACTGTTTGCAGGGTTGACCTTATTGGCGTCGAGTCAACAAGGTGCGCAGGCAGATTACCCGCTCAATTTGATGGAAGGGATCACAAAGGTCAGTAATCATATTTATGATTTGCATATGCTGATTTTATGGATTTGTGTGTTCATCGGCATTGCTGTGTTTGGCACCATGTTCTATTCGATTTTTCATCACCGAAAGTCAAAAGGACATAAAGCCGCGCAATTTCATGAAAATACTACTGTTGAAATTATTTGGACCATCATTCCCACGCTGATATTGGTAGCTATGGCAATTCCTGCAACAAAAGCAGTGATTGAACTGGATGATGTTCAAGATTCAGAAATGTCTATCAAAGTGACTGGCAAACAATGGTACTGGGATTATCAATACCTTGATAACGGTATTAAATTTGAAAGTCATCTTGATGAAGCCAGTGAAAAGGCGCATCGATTAGCAAATGGGAATCCACATTCAGTGCCTCATTACTTGTTGAATGTTGATAATCCTTTAGTCGTACCAGTTAACAAGAAAATTCGCTTCGTATTTACTGCTGCCGATGTTATCCATTCATGGTGGGTACCTGATTTGGGCTGGAAAAAAGATGCCAACCCAGGTTTCATAAACGAAGCATGGACTTTTGTTCCTAAGGCCGGCACATACCGCGGCCAATGTACTGAGTTATGCGGTCGAGATCACGGTTTTATGCCTATTGTAGTTATCGCAATGGAGCAACCGGATTACGATGCTTGGGTAAAAAAGACGCTAGCAAAGCAACAGGAAAAGGTTGATTTAAGCGATCTGACTCGTGAAGACTTAATGTCTAAGGGAGCATCGGTATATTTAAAAAATTGCGTATCTTGTCATCAAATTAATGGTTCAGGTATAACAGGAACGTATCCGGCTTTAACCGCAAGTCCTAGAGTAATAGGCCCAATCGATCCTCTGATCGGCTTTATTCAAGCGGGAACAAGCAGAATGCCAGCATTTTCGAAATTAAAAGATGATGAATTGGCTGCGTTATTAACTTATATAAGAAATGCTCCAGAGTTAGGTAACAGTGTGGGTGATGAAATTCAGCCTAAAACCATTACTCCTGTTTACGATGACGAGGATGATGATAAAAAATAAGTCATTGACTTTATTAGTTTATTCAATCTTTTTATATATTTTTTGAGGTATAACTTATGTCTGCTGTAGTTGCTGAACATGATGATCATCACGATGATCACGATCATGGTCCCGCCAAGGGTATTTTGAGATGGATCATAACCACAAACCATAAAGATATTGGAACGCTATATTTGTTGTTTGCGTTGGCTATGTTTTTTGTTGGTGGATCTATGGCCATGATTATCCGCGCTGAATTATTTGAGCCGGGTATGCAATTTGTTGATCCTCAGTTTTTTAATTCAATGACCACCATGCATGCACTTGTAATGGTGTTTGGCGCGGTGATGCCGGCATTCGTTGGCTTAGCTAATTGGATGATTCCAATGATGATTGGCGCGCCGGATATGGCTCTGCCGCGTATGAACAATATGAGCTTCTGGCTTTTAGTAGCAGGTGTTCTGATGTTGGCCAGCACTCTTTTTATGGAAGGTGGTGCGCCTGCAGGTGGATGGACATTGTATCCACCACTGGTATTGCAAACAGGCAAAGCTTTTCCATTTGCTGTGTTTTCAGTGCATTTGTTGGGGATCTCTTCAATTATGGGAGCGATTAATATCATTGCTACCATTTTAAATATGCGTGCCCCGGCAATGACCCTGATGAAAATGCCACTGTTTGTCTGGACGTGGTTAATTACCGGCTTTCTGCTGATTGCCATCATGCCTGTTTTTGCAGGTGCGGTGACCATGTTGTTAACTGATAAGTTTTTCCACACTAGTTTCTTTGATGCAGCTGGTGGTGGTGATCCAGTACTTTATCAGCATATTTTTTGGTTCTTTGGGCATCCTGAAGTTTATGTAATGATTTTGCCTACCTTCGGTGTTGCTTCTACGATTATCCCTGTTTTTGCTCGTAAACCATTGTTTGGATACAGTTCAATGGTCTATGCAACTGCATCGATTGCGTTTTTATCGTTTATCGTTTGGGCGCATCATATGTTTACCGTCGGTATGCCGTTGGCGGGCGAGTTGTACTTTATGTACGCGACTATGCTGATTGCGATACCAACTGGCGTAAAAGTATTCAACTGGACAGCCACAATGTGGAAAGGGTCGATGACCTTTGAAACTCCAATGTTGTTTTCAATTGCATTTGTGGTCTTATTTACCCTAGGTGGTTTTACCGGGTTGATGATGTCTATTGCGCCAGTTGATTTTCAATATCATGACACTTATTTCATCGTTGCTCATTTTCACTATACCTTGGTGCCAGCCTCTATATTCATCTTAATGGCAGCTGGCTATTATTGGCTCCCCAAGTGGACAGGGCATATGTATAACGAAAAAATAGGTCAGTTACATTTTTGGCTATCGACTATTTCTGTAAACATATTGTTTTTTCCACAGCACTTTTTAGGTTTAGCGGGAATGCCACGAAGAATTCCTGATTACGCCATTCAGTTTGCAGATTGGAATATGATTTCTAGTATCGGCGGCTTCATTTTTGGTGCCAGCCAATTGCTGTTTCTGTATATCGTAGTCGATACAATCAGAGGTGGTACAGGTGAGAAGGTTACTGATGAGGTATGGGAAGATGCACACAAGCACGGCTTGGAGTGGACTTTGCCATCACCAGTGCCTTATCACACGTTTACTACTCCGCCAACAGTGATACCGACTGAGCACATTTAGGGTATTTCCGTGAGCGTGTCTTTATGCATAAAGACACGCTCACACTGTTACAGCAAGGGTATATATAGATGGATGCTAAAAAGAAAAACATATTAACTGCAGTAGTATTGGTATTGATTGCAGCAGCGATATATATTTTGTCTGTTATTAAGGCAATGTCTTCATGAACCGGTCTGTATCTCAAAAGAACATCAAACTTGCGCGAAACCTTATTATTGTTGCAATCGCAATGTTCGGTTTTGGTTATGCATTAGTACCAATTTATGATGTGCTTTGCGAGTGGAAATGGATCGAGCGTGATAGACCGGATGCTATTAAGCAAGCAAAGGAAAATGCTTATGAGGTTGATAAAAGCCGTGAGGTAACAGTGGAGTTTGTTGCTAGTTTGAATGAAAATACACCTATGGTTTTCTATGCAGAAACCCAAAAGCTAAAAGTTCATCCAGGTGAATATCATACTGTCAACTTCCACGCTGAAAACAAGACAGACAAGGCAATAAATGCGAGGGCGATTCATAGTTTTTCACCTGCTGTTGTCAGTAGCTTTGTTGATACGATTACTTGTTTCTGCTTTGATGAACAATTATTTGAACCAAAGGAAACTAAGACATTGCCTGTTCGATTTGCGGTTAATCCTGAAATGCCATCACAGTACAAAACAATTACACTTTCGTACACATTCTTTGACAGAACTGAAAACCAATAAAAAATAAAGAGGATTTTATGTCTACAAATGACGCTTACTATATTCCACACAAGGCAACTTGGCCTATTGTTGGGACAGCTGGTTTAATGATAATGCTTGCAGGGGTGGCCAACTTTCTAAATGGTTCACCTATAGGCACAACTATGATTTACGTGGGACTGCTCATGTTTATTGTAATGTTAGGCGGATGGTTTGCCCTACAGTCTGTCGAAAGTGAAACGGGTATGTACAATCATGGCGTGGGAATTTCTTATCGCATGGGGATGATGTGGTTCATTTTTTCCGAAATTATGTTCTTTGCCGTATTTTTTGGCACATTGTGGTACACCCGCAATTTATCAGTGCCTTGGTTAGGTGGAGAAGGTGCAAAAGTAGCTACCCAGCAAATCCTTTGGCCTGCATTTGAGGCGACATGGCCGACGAACGGTCCAGGTAAAGTTGGTGGCGATTTTGAGCCTATGGGAGCTTGGGGATTGCCATTTTTAAATACACTTATTTTGTTAACAAGTGGGGTTACATGTACTTGGGCGCATCATGGGCTTCTAGCTAAAAAACGCGATCAACTGATTAAAGGTTTGCTAGCAACTGTTGGGTTGGGATTCTTATTTGTTGCTTTTCAAGCAATTGAATATCACGAAGCCTATACCGAAATGGGGCTAACATTAGGTTCAGGTATTTACGGGTCAACGTTCTTTATGTTGACTGGATTTCATGGATTTCATGTTTGTGTAGGTGCAATCATTCTTAGTGTTGTTCTGTTTCGTAGTTGGAAAGGTCACTTTCAGCCTGAAAACCATTTTGCTTTTGAAGCTGCAGCTTGGTATTGGCATTTTGTTGACGTAGTCTGGTTAGGGTTGTTCATATTTGTTTATTTGATGTAACTTAAAATGTAAGCACAAAAAAAGCGCTGCTAACCGGCAGCGCTTTTTTTTTGTCGGTGTTGTTTGGTTTTTTATTTATTTGGTTGTTCTGTAGGCGGTCTGTGCATTTGCATACCAATGCCATCAGGTTTGACAAGCCCAGTTGCAAAAGCAATAAAAAGAAAAATAAACAGCAATATTGATAATGAAATTCGAAAAGTGAGGGCTTTTACCGTTTTTTCGGACGGTTCAGATGAGTCGCGTTTGACGAGATGAAATAACGCCGACCCCAAGCTAATAATTATCAGAACAAAAGAGATAATAACGATACTTTTAATGATCATGGAGTGATTAATTCTGAATTAAGTGTTGTTATATTCTCTGCCATTCATGCAGTTATGCCAATAACAAAAAATATGTTGATCAAAATTAGCCGCTATTCGTTGAAGATTGAACCAATATCTTTTCTATCTTATCTAGGTGTATTTTCGCTATTGATGTCTTTGGGATTTTGGCAATTAGACCGCTCAAATCAAAAGCGAGAGTTTTTAAATTTAGAGGAGCAAGCTAGAGCGGCAGAAGTTTTGACGTTCTTTACAGCTCTTCCTGACCATGCTGATAAGCTGAGATTTAAAACGGTAGTAGTTGAGGGACGCTATGATTCAAATCATCAATTTTTGCTGGACAATCAGATAATCGAAGGGAAAGTTGGCTATTTTGTTTTGACCCCTTTTTTATTAAAAGGCCAAGAAAAGGCTATTTTGGTAAATAGAGGATGGGTACCTTTAGGGGCTGATCGCTCAATTTTTCCAACAATAAGCCTCGATCAAGGATTAGTTAATATTAAGGGACGTATCAATAATTTCCCTAGCGTAGGTATTAAGTTGGCAGGTGCAGAGCGCCCATCGGATAGTTGGCCATCCATTGTGCAGGTGGTGAATAGCGATATAGTTGGTAAAAAATTAGGTTATTCACTGTTAGATTTTCAGCTGGAACTTAATAAAGACATGCCAGATGGTTTCAAGCGGGAATGGCATGCTCCAGTAGTGATGTTGCCAGAACAACATGTTGCCTACGCGGTACAATGGTTTTTATTAGCATTGACTCTCACAATAATTTTTATTTGGTACAGTTTAAAATCAGCAAAATGAGTAATCAAAGAAACAAAAATAGATTATTGATAGTAAGTATTTTCGCTATGTCTATCGTGCCGTTTTTGATAGCCTGGGGATTAAAGCAAAATCCGCAGTTTTTATCGGGACGAACTAATCACGGGCAGCTGATAACGCCTGCTGTGACGACAGAGCGCTCAGAATTATTAGGTTTTGACCAGTTTTCTCAAGATAACATCAAAGAACTTGCAGGGCACTGGTTGATTGTTAATGTCATTCCCAGTAAAGAATGCAACGAACTATGTATGCAATCTATTCAAAAAACAAAGCAATTGCGGCTTATGTTGAATAAAGAATTGACCCGGACGCGGCGAGTAGTCCTAGTGGTACAAGATGTTTCCCCAGAGATTGCAAGCAAGTGGTGGGAAAGTGATGACACTTTGTTGAAGATCAAACCCAGTGCGGCAGTAGTAAAAAAAATTACTGAATTAAGATCTGGCATTATTCCAGATGGAATGATTTTTTTAATGGATCCGCTTGGGAATTTAATGATGCAGTATGAACCAGGCTTTGATCCTTATGATGTAAAAAATGATCTTATGCATCTTTTAAGAATTTCACAAATTGGCTAACCACAACATGTTTAGAAAATTAACTCTGTTTGCTGCGATTTTGGCGTTTTGTACTGCCGCGTTTGTTTTAAATACACACCATGATATTTGGGCCTCTCTTACATGCAGTTGGTATGCAAGCTGTCAGGATTGGAATCATCCGGAGCCTTATCAATACTCTAAATATTTCATTTTTCCAGCCTTATTGGCTGTTATTAGCATAGCGTTACTATTCCTTTCATGGTGGCAAAAACATTGTCGTTTGGCTGCCATGGCAGCGTCAGGTTTTTTATTAATGTTGATCGCTGCGCTGAGTAGCTTAGTGTTTGTGTTCGAAATTAATGAGCAAGCTATTGCTTATACCAGCATTTTTACGATGCTAAGTATGGTTTGTGTTTGGTTACTATTTTGGATGTATTTGCGAGTTAACCCAGCCATTTCGAATTTGGAGAGCTTCAGTTGGGTCGGAGTATTTGCCAGGATTGCAGTTGTATTGTTATTAGTTGAGATTGGTTTGGGCATTCTCGTAACTGACGGACAGGCGACTTTGGCCTGTGGTGGTTTTCCTGAGTGTAATGGCTCGTGGTGGCCGCAGGCTGATTATCGCAGCATAGTAGACTTATTCAGTCTCTATTCAACGTATCCAATTAATTTGGATTTACAGACAGCTGTCCATTGGCTTCATAGAATGGGTGCGCTAGTTTGCTTGGTAGTGTTTAGCTTAATAACGCTAACTGCCGGGGCAAAGCATCGCCCTAAACAAGTCAGAATTGCATCGCTGTGGTTGATTATTCTACTGGTCGCTCAAATCAGTTTTGGTATTGCAATAATTGAATTGGGTGCGCCTTTGTGGGCTACTGCGGCACATAATTCAGTTGCTATATTGCTTATGTTGCCACTGATAGCCATAAGTTTTTATAGTAGATATGGTTATATAGGTGAACAAGGTGCTCTAAAAGAAGTAGCTCAACAAGCAGGTGTTATAGCCGCTGATATTGAGATTAGGGCTGAAAAAACACCAGAGACTTTATTTGTACGTCTCAAAACCCAGTTAAATAAGACCCGATCCGGTCTAAGTGGTGTATTAGCTGTTATTCCACTTGGACAGAAATCGATCAACGGCGATTTGCTGGAAGAAATTGAAGCTAGTTTGTTGATGGCGGATATTGGTGTTGATGCTACAGCTGCGATTATTAATCGATTAACAACCAGTGTTGAAAAACATCAGCTAAATGATGTTGATGCATTGACTGCGATTTTAAAGCAGGAGTTACTGAATATGCTTCGGCCTTGCAATTTGCCATTACATATTCCCAAACAAGATAAGCCGTTTGTGATTTTGGTGGTTGGAGTTAATGGAGCTGGTAAAACTACTACTATAGGTAAGCTTGCCAAACGCCTCCAAATCCAAGGGCATAGTGTAATGCTGGCTGCAGGTGATACGTTCAGGGCAGCTGCGGTTGAACAATTGCAAACATGGGGTGAACGCAACAATATTCCCGTTGTGGCTCAACATACAGGAGCTGATTCTGCTTCAGTTATTTATGATGCGTTGCAATCTGCTCAGGCTAAGGGGGTAGATGTGTTGATTGCTGACACTGCTGGGCGGTTACATACCAAATCCCATTTAATGGATGAATTGAAAAAAGTTAAACGGATTATGACTAAACTGGATGAATCCGCGCCCCATGAAGTCCTGCTGGTTCTTGATGCGGGCACAGGGCAAAATGCCTTATCACAAGCGAGATTGTTCAACGAAACGGTTGCACTGACTGGCTTGGCACTAACTAAGCTTGATGGCACCGCGAAAGGCGGTGTTATTTTTGCTTTAGCCAAACAATTTGGTATTCCCATTCGCTATATAGGCATAGGCGAAGGGATAGACGATTTGCAAGATTTTGATGCAGATAATTTTGTTAATGCATTGTTTATGAAAGATTAGAAGACTTAATGTTACAGTTCGATAAAGTCAGTATGCGTTATCATGAAGTTGGCGATGTGCTGAAAAATATTTCTTTTAGCCTGCATCCTGGGGAAATGGCATTTTTGACAGGACATTCTGGAGCAGGAAAGAGTACTTTGTTTAAACTGATTGCAGTGATGGAGCGTTGTAGTCGAGGGGAAATTGTATTTGCCGGCCAAAATCTAAATAAAGTCAGCAATAGACAAATTCCCTATGTCAGACGGAATATGGGGCTTATCTTTCAGGATTATAAATTGCTTCAAGATAGAACAGTTTTTGACAATGTTGCCTTGCCTTTAGTAATAGCGGGTTATGGGCATGGTGAAATTTCCAGGCGCGTGCGAGCCGCTTTAGATAAAGTCGGTTTATTAGGTAAAGAAAAAAAATATCCATTGTTATTATCCGGTGGTGAACGGCAGCGTGTAGGTATAGCCAGAGCGGTGGTGAATAAACCGGCAATGATACTGGCTGATGAACCGACTGGAAATTTGGATCCTGAATTGTCCAAAGAGATCATGCATTTATTTGAGCAGTTTCAACAGGTCGGGGTGACAGTGTTAATCGCATCTCATGATATATCTTTGATTGCACGTATGAATTATCGCGTCTTGAAGCTGGATCATGGGCAATTAGTTGCGAGTTAGGCCATGAAACACAGTATTAGAAATCAGCACAGAGCGGAAGGCAGACAAACCAGAAAATCTGGTGGTTACCTTATGGATAGGCTTATAGCCTACCGAGATCTTCATGCCCATGCTTTGTTTTCAAGTCTTGGTCGCTTAGTTGCGTCGCGTTTTGCAACGGTTATGACAATCGTGGTGTTAGCAATTGGTATTTCCCTCGCTAGCGGTTTTTATATTCTGGTGAAAAATTTGCAGCAATTGGCGGGCAATCTGGAATCTAGCAACCAAATTTCTTTATTTTTAAGAGAAGAGGTCTCTGATACAAACGCTAAAAAACTTGCCGAAACCATTAAGAAAAATTCAGATGTGCTTGATGTCAAACTCATTTCCAAGGAGCAGGCCTTAAAGGAGTTTGAGACATACAGTGGCTTTGGCGCAGCGGTAAAAGCTTTGGATAAAAATCCTTTACCTATCGTTATTCAGGTATTGCCCAAAAACTCATTGGAAGATGTAGTTGTTTTAGATAACTTGGTTGAGCATTTCAAACAAGTTCCTGAAGTGGATATTGCTCAGGTAGATACGCAATGGGTCAAGCGGCTGCAATCAATTATGGAATTGGCTCGGCGCGGTGTTGCACTGCTCAGTGGTTTACTGGGAGTCGGCGTACTGTTTATTACGGCCAACACAATACGTTTAGAATTACATAATCGCCGCGAGGAAGTATTGATTGCTAAGCTGGTTGGGGCAACTAATGGCTTTATTCAACGACCGTTTTTATACAGCGGTTTTTGGCTGGGTTTTTTTTCTGGAGTTGCTGCTTGGTTTATCGTCACTTTGACGACATTGATTTTAAAACAACCGATTGAAAAACTATCCGGTTTATATGATGGCTCCTTTCATGTAATGTTTTTGGGGGGGCTAGAAACCATTGCTCTGCTAGCTATTTCTGCCGCACTGGGTATGCTAGGATCATGGATAGTTGTTTATTTTCAATTGAGGCGGCTTAAACCCGAGTGAAAATATTGTTATAAAGTTGTTAGCACTCTATTGCTGAGAGTGCTAGAATAAAAACAAATAATTTTTGAGAGGGGAATGATTGTGAGTAATTCATTAGTTTTGCCCGTTAATTTGTCAGTCGGCACATTTGACACTTACCTCAATGTTGTCAGACAAATGCCTAAGTTGGACGCTGAGCAAGAGCGAGAGCTGGCATTAAGATTTAAAGATGATGGCGATCTGGAAGCCGCACGCCAACTGGTTATGAGCAATTTGCGTTTTGTGGCGCATGTCGCGAGAGGTTACAGTGGCTATGGTTTATCTATGCCCGACATTATTCAAGAAGGAAATATAGGCTTGATGAAAGCTGTCAAACGCTTTGATCCTGATATGGGTGTTCGACTTATCTCATTTGCAGTACATTGGATAAAAGCTGAAATACACGAATATGTAATTAAAAACTGGGGCATTGTAAAAATTGCAACTACAAAGGCTCAACGTAAATTATTTTTTAATCTTCGTAAAACTAAACGTGATTTGGGTTGGTTATCTGGCGATGAGGCGGCATCTATTGCTAAAGATCTGAATGTCGATGTTGCAGAAGTGTATGAAATGGAAAAAAGACTGGGCAGTCGCGATATGTCTTTTGATGCGCCCGTTGATGAGCCAGAAGATGAAAGCTACTCAGCGCCTGCAAACTATCTGCAACAGCATGGTGCTGATCCGGCCTTGTTGCTTGAAGATGCTGATTGGCAAGGACGTGAACAAGAGTTGTTAACAGACGCGCTGTCTCAGCTAGATGAACGTAGCCAGGACATCCTGGCAAGCCGCTGGTTGACAGAGCAGAAAGCAACTTTGCATGAGCTTGCTGATCGCTATGGCGTATCAGCCGAAAGAATTCGGCAGTTGGAGCAAAATGCTATGAAAAAACTGAAATCGTCGATTATGCTGGCCGCTTGATAAGCCCGGTCGGCACTTTCTAAGGCTTGGTGAAAAAACTCACCAAGCCTTTTTTATTGCTAAAAAGAACGTCGATATTACGATGGAGTCAGCAGATTGAGCACTGTTTGTGCCTGTTCTGCCGCTTCATGGCCCAGATCAGTCAAATAGCCGCCATCTTCCAATGTTATCAAGCCCTTGTCGAACAATCGGCGTGTAGCAGCAATAATTTCTGGGGCGGCAGTTTTATGTACCTTGATGCCTTCTTGTGTGGTGGATAAATTGTAGCGAACAAGAATATTTAGTTCTTCGACAATATCTTGGGTATAGGGCATAGAAATTTCTCATAATTGATTAACGTGGGGCGATAGCATAAAGCTATTTGCAAGTAAGAACGACTCTTTTTGTCGTAATAGTATCTATATAAATGACGACAAGACCAAGGTAGACAAAAATGGTTAACAATTCGACACCGTTACCGATGCTCGGTTGGCGTGAATGGGTTGCTTTGCCGACGTTCAATATTGAACGTATCAAAGCTAAAATTGATACAGGCGCCCGTTCTTCAGCATTACATGCATTCATCATTGATCCCTATCGAAGAGGTGGTGAAAATTGGGTGATGTTTGCGATACATCCCTTACAAAAAAACTCCGATGTGATTGTCGAATGCCATGCACAAGTCAAAGATAGGCGCTTGGTTTCTGATTCAGGTGGGCATAAACAACGCCGGTATGTTATCGATACTCAACTAATGCTTGGTAATTTCATTATTAATGCAGAAATGACGTTGACGAATCGGGACAGCATGCGTTTTCGTATGCTGTTGGGGCGAACGGCTATGAATGCGCAGTTTATCATTAACCCTAACGCTTCATACTTGCAGGGAAGCCCCTGCATCATTGAAGGCCAACGATTATTAAAAGAACACAATTTATTCAAATGACGATAAAGCGAACATTAGCCTTCATAGGCCTTCGAATTTCCAGTGGTACTCGATATGAATAATCTATCTGCAATCGTTATTGCTTTGCTGCTGGTTGCTCTGAATGGATTTTTTGTAGGTGCAGAATTTGGTCTCGTTAAACTGAGGCAGACTCGAATTCGTGCAATTGCAAAAACTCATGGGTGGCGAGGACGTATTCTGGAGAAGGTTCATGGCAAACTTGATGCCTATCTATCAGCCTGCCAACTTGGAATTACTCTAGCTTCATTAGGTTTAGGCTGGGTTGGCGAGCCCGCATTTGCTAATATTCTTGAGCCGCTGTTTGTTAGAGTCGGCATTACAACACCTGAGCTAATACATAGTGTTGCCTTTGCATTTGCGTTTTCAGTTATCTCATTTTTGCATATTGTTGTCGGTGAGCTTGCACCAAAGTCGTTAGCTATTCGTAATCCAGAAAAGGTCGGCTTAATAAGTGCAGTGCCGCTCTATGGTTTCTATTGGTTAATGTACCCGGCAATTTGGCTGCTTAATTCCAGTGCTAATTTAGTTTTGCGAGTGATGGGCTTAGGCCAGGGGCACGGTCATGACGTCCACTATTCAGCCGACGAACTCAAACATATTTTGCGCAGCAGTTCGAGCGAGCGTTTTACCCGCGACGAATGGAATATTCTGGCGAAAACACTTGATTTCAGCGAATTGGAAGTATCTGATTTAATGCGGCCGATACACGAAATAACTGCCTTACATAGGGCAATGACGCTACAGCAAAACTTAGCTTGTGTGTCACAAAAACGTTTCAGCCGTTATCCCTATTTCGACAATAATGGTGTTGATGTGTTGGGGGTCATTCATCTGAAAGATTTGTTTTTCGCCCAACAAAGTGGCATGGAAATCGACGATTTAAGAAAATTTCTTCGTCCCATTCAATACATTTCTCCGCACATGTCCGCGTTGGCGTTATTTCGCCAATTTCGCATGGGCGCCGGACACTTTGCGATCATTGGACAAAAAGGCCAAAAACCGCAAGGATTCATCAGTCTGGATAACTTGTTAAGTGCGATGGTAGGAGAAATACGTGATGAGTTTCGTCAAAACAGCAATGACTGGACGCGGCTAGATGATGGTACATTGATCGGTAAAGGCAGCTTGCCGATATTTTCTCTGGAACGGATTCTTGGTATCGACATCGAGAACGAAGAACTTGATTTAGAAGATGAAGTCTCGATTGGTGGTCTAATTATGTCGAAACTCCAAGATATTCCAGTAGAAGGACAGCAAATTGAATTCAACCAATTTGATGTTGCAGTTAAAAAAATGAACGGGCCAAGTATTGGCTTAGTTCACATTTACCCGAAAAATATACTTCAAACTGCTAACCACTAATCGTAACAGCCTTAGTGGGTAGCAAACTCCTAAGGCTATTGGTATGGATTTAAAAATAGCGGCTGTTTAACAAGAAGTGAGCGGCGATACTTGCGAAGTAACCCAAGGCGATGACCGGTGTCCATTTTAAATGGCTTGTAAACGTATAAATGCCTTTAGCTTGCCCCATCAAACCGACGCCAGCGGCAGAACCCACGGCCAACATACTACCGCCTACACCAGCTGTTAACGTGACTAACAGCCATTGGCCCTGAGAAATATCCGGCGCCATGGTGAGTACCGCGAGCATGATGGTGCCGTTATCAACAAATGCGGAGGCAATGCCGACTAGGATATTGGCAATTGTTGGGTCCATGTTGCCGTATAGATGTAAGGAAGCTATCTCTAAATAACCGATAAAGCTTAAGCCTCCCACTGCGACCATTACGCCGTAAAAGAATAACAGGGTGTCCCATTCCAAGTTTGCTACTTTGTCAAAAACATCAAATGATTGTCCTTCGTCTACTTCGGACATTGCCAAGGTTTTGGGTTTATTCATCCATTTCATGGGGCCAAAATAATCAATTTTGATATTTTGTAAGGGTTCGGAAAGGTCAGGATTTTGAAATGCGATTGGTGGATGCTGGTGATTAGCGGAATCAGCGGCAGTTTTCTGCAGGTAGTAACTGAAAAACTTCAGGTAAGTCAGTCCGAGCATCATGCCGGCGGCAGGAGGTAGCTTAAGGAAGTTTTCAAAGCAAGTTGCAGTGATGATGGTTAAGACGAACAAACCAATGATCACAAAACCGCCTCGTCTCATGGCCTGTGCTTCCATAACTGCAGCCGGTCTTTCTTTGGGTATAAAGAAGTGCATGATGGCGGCTGGGACAACGAAATTAACAATAGCAGGAATTAGCAGCGAGAAGAAATCTGTAAATGGAACGACACCTTTTTGCCAGACCAGAAGAGTGGTGATGTCACCAAAAGGGCTAAATGAGCCGCCAGCATTGGCAGCTACTACGACATTGATACAGGATAAGGTAACAAAGCGGGGACTGTCTTTGCCCATGGCCAAAATTACCGATCCCATCAATAATGCAGTGGTCAGGTTATTGCAGCCGGATGAAATAAAGAAAGCTTGAAAGCCGGTAATCCAAAATAACTGCCGATAAGTAAAATTCTTGCTTAACAACCAGACTCTAAGACTTTCAAACACACCACGGTCTTCCATGGCGTTTAGGTACGTCATAGACACCATGATAAAAAGAAACAGTTCAGCGTAACTTTCCAAAGAAGAACGAAATGCTATTCCGGCTTGTTCGCTCATACCATCGCTAGCGTAAACGCTGGCGATTAATATCCATATCACACTTGCCGCAAACACCATCGGTTTGGATTTGCGTAGTTCGGTGACTTCTTCCAGCATGGCTAGAAAATAGGCACAAGTGAAAAGCACTAAACTTACATAGCCGATCAAATGAGCTGTCAAATTTAGAGGATTAGCGTGCTCACTTAAAGACGCGCCATCAGCCGCCTCTGAAAAACACGGCAATAGCATAGTAAGCAATAAAAGACAGTATTTTGAGCAACGCAACATTTGTATTTCCTTGTCTAATTGTGGGCTGGTCCTAATTTTTACGACGTACAACCCTACGCAATTTTTAATAAAAACATTATAAGCAAAAACAGCACCAGAGAATGCCTAGAACTGATTACTTTGGATCTAAGGCCGTACTATAACTGATTAAAAGTAGTAATCTTTGGGCTATTAAAGTGGCGGCTGCATGGTGCCGGAGGTTTTGATTCGCACAATGTTTCCAACCGTTAAGCTACCACATTGATCATGTAAGGCATTTTGACCGAAATAAACTTTATTTTGCCATTTTCTCGTGCGATTGAGCGTTGTCAATGGCTCTTTTCCTGATTTGCCGGTGCTTGGGTCGATGGTTGGTACGGAACAGCGAGCGCAAGGCTTGGTTAGTCTGAAGTCAATTTCGCCAATGCTGATTTCTCGCCAGTAGTCTTCGGCATAACTTTCGCAACCAGAAACAACTAAGTTGGGTCTGAACCTTATCATCGGCAAATTCAGCTGCATCTCTTGATTGAGTGCGGCTAGTGATTGTTCGGAGACAATTAAAAATGGAAAACCATCGGCAAACGATACTTGATCGTCGGATTTGGCGTAATCAGGATTAACCGGGCGAATAAGCTCATCCGGTTGATAAACCAATTGACAGTCAACGCCTAGAAAATCGCCCAGCCATTTATCAGCGTCTTCTGAAACACTGCGGGCAGGGCACTGATCGTGCCAGATGGTGCTGTTGATAATGTCTCCGCCTTTTGGATGCAGTGGCAGATGCAAATCGCCCATGTCCGGCGCTGATAAAATCAGGTGATTTTCGGTCAGTGCCGTTTTGATTAAGGCCATCTGCGGTAAGCTGCGCTGACTTAAAAATTGTTGGCTGCTGTCGACAAGCATCCATCTTCTGTCAAAGAGCAAACCTTTTTCTGTGACGGGCCAACTGGTTACCTGTATGCCTGCCAGCGATTTAACGGGGTAGACATGGATCTCGGTTAAGGTGATCGGTGTCATGTTAACCAAGCAGTTCTTTTACGACGCGAGACGTCATTGCACTTTGGGAGCCTAGTGCTTGAGATGGATTATTTTGCATGCCATTGAGCAACGCTGAGAGAGTTTTATTGGCTTCCTCAATGTTTTCTATAGGCTGAATTTTGGTGAGATTTTTAGCAGCGGCTGTGGCCGAAAGTTTTAGCGAGTCGCTGGAAAGATTGACTGTCGATGTAGACTTGTCACCGTTGTTATCTTGATCCTGCCGAGCTTCGGTAACGGACTCATCGGTTTCATTGAGGACGTTGCTGGTATTACGTTGTATTGAAGTTAGGCTAGTTAAGGTATTTTGTAGTGGTTGTGGAATTGACTTGGTTTCCATTTTAGTTACCTTAAGAAATGATTAGAGGAATAAAAAACAGCATCTATTTGAATACCAATTTGCGTTGTGTTTCGAGCAAATAATCGCCTAGGTCATCGTTGGTACGATCAAACTTGATACCGTATTGAGTCTGGTCGGCGATCGCTTTACGAACTACTTTGGCTTGAATAATAAAGCTTTTTAGATCTTCAAAGGTTAGCGTTAAAGTGATTTTTTTATTAAGAGGCAGTTTCTGGCTAGTAGCGATCAGAACGCCTTTGCTGCTTATATCTACCAATTCAACAAAAATATCTTTGTTAAAACGAAAGCCAAAATTAAACCAACTAATTTTGCAAACAGAGGCGGCAATGTCTTCCCTGATATAACGTGTCGCAACACGTTTATTGGTAATGGGAACTTCGGAAAAATCAATATCGAATAGATCATCCGGAAATTCTAAATTGTCATCAAAATCGGACATAAAGTTCCTGCAAGGCAGTTGCCTATAAAAGTTAGCTCAAGTATCAACCGTAACATGATAAATTTCAAATGCTGACGGGATAAACTTAAAAGCAAAAGCTAAAAATATCCCTGAATCCGTTAAAATTAACTAACTGTGTGTTTTTATTGGAAGACAATGCTCTCAATTAAGTCGTTTTTTCAGATCACTATTAAGTGTTTGTTGTTAACTCAGTTAGTTGCTGTCGGTGCTTCGCATGCTGCGACAGCCAAAGCTAAACAGATCATCAACATCGCCTATTTAACCCAAGAACAAGCCCCGCCACCGGCGCTATCCAATCTTGATCCATTCATTAAAGATAAAGGCTTGCCAGGTGCCGAGCTGGGCATTGCCGACAATAATACTACCGGTCAATTTACCAGCCAGCAGTTCGTTTTGAAGACTTTTATTGTTCCGCTAGATGGCAATATCGTTGATATATATAACAAAAATATTGCCGGGCAATACTCATTTGTTGTGGTTAATTTACCCCCAACCCAATTGCAACAGTTAGCTGATATACCTGCAGCCAAACAAGCTGTGTTATTTGACGTAGCAACCACGGATGATGAATTACGTAACGGCCAATGTCGCAGTAATGTTTTACATTTATTGCCAAGCCGCGCAATGCGCGCAGATGCGTTGGCGCAGTACATGATGAAAAAGCGTTGGAGTAAGTGGTTTTTGGTGGTTGGACCCAATCAGGAAGATCGATTATATGCAGACGCCATCAAACGAGCAGCTAAGCGCTTCGGGATGAAAATCGTGGCAGAAAAAACATGGGAACATACCTTCGATGCCCGACGTACCGCGCAATCAGATGTCGCGGTATTCACACAAGTCGACGATTACGATGTGCTGGTAGTCGCTGATGAACAAGGCTTGTTTGGCGAATATTTGGATTATCGTACTTGGCTCTCAAGACCGGTTATCGGTACTCAAGGTTTACAGGCGACCGCCTGGCATAAAACCCATGAACAGTGGGGCGCAGTGCAGATGCAAAATCGCTTTAAAGATAAGGTCGGACGCTGGATGGAAGAACAGGATTACGGCGCTTATTTGGCGGCCAGAGCCATTGGCGAAGCAGCCACACGTATCAAAAGCAATGAGTTAAAGCCGGTGAAAGAGTATTTATTGAGTGATCAATTTGCTTTGCAGGGCTACAAAGGCAATCCGTTGTCATTCAGGCCGTGGGATGGGCAATTGCGCCAGCCGGTCTTATTATCAGCGCCAAGATCGCAGGTCGCGGTGGCACCTATAGAGGGATTTCTGCATCCCAAAACCGAATTAGATACATTGGGTTATGATCAACCCGAATCACAATGTCAATGGAGCAAACAATGATGAAGAAAAATGTACTTGGACTGTTTTTATTAACGACATTAGCGGTACAGGTTAATGCAGAAACAGTTTTTGTAACGCTGGAAAAAGACAATGCTTTGGCTGTAGTTGATCCGATTGCCGGAAAATTACTCAAGACTGTGCCGGTAGGTCAGCGCCCGCGCGGTATTTCGATTAGCCCGGATAACAAATATCTGTATATCGCTACCAGTGATGACAACACTATTAAAGTGATTGATGCCAACTCTCTTAAAGAACTCGGTAAATTGCCCTCTGGTGAAGATCCGGAAACATTCGCGCTAAATCCAAAGGGTGATCGGATGTACGTGTCCAATGAGGATGACAGCATGGTGACTGTGATTGATGTCGCCAAGAAAAAGGCCATCAAACAAATTAAAGTGGGTGTGGAGCCTGAAGGTATTACTGTCAGTCCTGACAATAAGTGGGTGATTAGCGCCTCTGAAACCACCAATATGTTGCACTGGATCGATACTAAAACCAGTGACATTACCGATAATACCTTGGTTGACCCGCGTCCCCGCGCTCTGGGGTTTACCGCCGATAGCCAGCAATTATGGGTGACATCGGAAATGGCCGGTACCTTGATGATTCTTGATGCCAACACCCGGCAATTGCTTAAAACAGTTAAGTTTGCAGCGCAAGGTGTGACTGCCGATAAAATCCAGCCGGTGGGTGTGGTGATAGATAAAGAGCGCAAGCGCGGCTATGTAGCATTGGGGCCGGCCAATCGCGTTGCTGTGATTAATGCGCAAACTTTTGAAGTGGAAAAATACCTGTTGGTTGGGCAGAGAGTCTGGAATCTGGCGTTTTCGCCAGATCAAAAAAGACTGTACACCACCAATGGCGTCAGTAACGACATTTCCATCATCGATCTTGACGAGCAAAAAGTGACCAAGTCCATCGCTGTTGGTACTTATCCGTGGGGCGTTGCAGTAAAACCATGAGTGAAAAAGTCGCGTTATCCATTGACGGTTTAAGTTTTTCTTACGGCGGTAAAAAAGCCTTAGATAAGGTCGCTTTTTCCATTCGCTCCGGTGAATGTACTATTTTGCTTGGCCCCAACGGCGCAGGCAAAAGCACGCTGTTCGCATTAATCACCCATTTATACGATACCCACCAAGGCCGCATTGAATTGTGCGGCTTTGATGTTAAGCAACAAACCCGCAAAGCTTTGGCAAAACTGGGTGTGGTGTTTCAGCAAACTACCTTGGATATGGATTTGTCGGTCGTACAAAATTTACGCTACCACGCTGCATTACACGGCATGAGTGGAAAACTGGCGATGCAGCGTATTCAAAAAGAGCTGGAGCAGCTGAATATGTACGACCGGCGTTTTGAAAAAGTCCGCCAGCTGAACGGCGGGCACCGGCGCAGGGTGGAAATTGCTCGGGCATTGTTGCATAAGCCTGAAGTGCTGCTGCTGGATGAACCTACCGTCGGTTTGGATGTGCCCAGCCGTCAATCGATTGTCGATTATGTGCATCATCTTGCTGCCAACGAAAACATGGCGGTGTTATGGGCCAGCCATTTAATCGACGAAATTTATCCGGATGACCATTTGGTGGTGTTGCACAAAGGCCAAGTCAAGGCTAACGGTACGGTAGACGAAGTGCTGCAACTCACTAATAGCACGTTAATCAAAGATGCTTTTTATCAGTTAACGCAAGGAGAGCAAGCATGAACATTCTGCATTATTGGCGCGCCATGTGGGGCATAATCGGGCGTGAACTATGGCGATTTGTAACTCAGCGCGAGCGCTTTATTTCGGCCTTGGTCAGGCCCTTGATCTGGTTATTTGTGTTTGCGGCCGGATTTCGTGCCGCGCTGGGCCTGGCGATTACTCCGCCTTACGAAACTTATATACTCTACGAGGTCTACATCACTCCCGGTTTGCTGGGCATGATTCAGTTGTTCAACGGTATGCAGAGTTCATTATCCATGGTCTACGACCGGGAAATGGGCAGCATGCGCATCTTGTTGGTATCGCCATTGCCACGTTGGTTTTTATTGCTCAGTAAATTATTGGCGGGAACCGGTGTGTCTATCGTGCAGGCCTATGTGTTTTTAGGAATCGCCAGAGCGTATGAGATTGAAGCACCGTGGCAAGGTTATTTGTGGGTGTTGCCCGCGCTGGTATTATCGGGATTAATGCTGGGGGCGTTAGGCTTATTGTTGTCGTCATTTATCAAACAACTGGAAAATTTTGCCGGGGTGATGAACTTTGTGATTTTCCCTATGTTTTTTATGTCAACCGCGTTGTACCCGTTGTGGAAACTACAAGAATCCAGTGAGCTTTTAAAAAACCTGGCCCAGTACAATCCATTCTCGCAAGCGGTAGAGCTAATTCGCTTTGCCTTATACGCGCAGTTTAATCAGACGGCATTTATTTACACTTTGAGTGCTTTTATTATTTTTATGGCCGCCGCGATTGTCGGTTACAACCCTTCCAAAGGCATGATGGCACGTAAAGGCGGTGCCGGAGGATGACATTATTGCCTGACCTAGCAGCGGCGCAAAAAATTAACAGCTTTTTGTGAATCAATGAAAAACTCTTTCTTTCTGGTGATTCCCAAGCAGCAGAGTAATGCGCTGCGCCTGAAAGAATTTGAAGAAAAAACCCTGCAACACTGGATTAATGAACTCCCAACTGCTAATCCAGGTCTGGCTACTCGCTTGATTCATGATTTTCTCAACGAGTTTAATAGCCTGGAAATGCCGGCTCAGTTACGGCTGTCGGCATTGGAATTATTAAGGCCCAGTGTGCTGGTTATTGAAGATTATCTTCGTTCCCGACTCATTACTACGGGCTTTCCAAAAGAAGAAGCAGACAAAAAAATCCTCGCCGTGCTGGTGTCCATACAACGGTACAGCACTATTGGCTATTGGGCGGTGCTCAAAGAGCTTACCCAGCGTGATGCGGGTTGGTTTCAAGGCAAAAATATCGCAGTGGCTATTCAACGCTGTATTAAAGGCTTAAGTAGCGTGGTTATTAGCCATTTTATTATGGGTATGACCGTGCCTGACTGGGTGTGGATAGACTTACATTCGTTATATCGGTTAAGCGTAAAAACCAAAAAAGACACTACTAAAGTCGTCAACGATGCCGGGCAACTTAATAAGGGCAGCAGTCCTGAAGAATGTTACCGGCAAATTCTGTTACTTAGCCTGACTGATCCCACCGGATTGATGCAAAAAGAAGTGCTGCTGGTATATAAATTTATAGAAACCATGGACGACTTGGTCAGTTTGAAAAACCAACCGATTGCCGGTCAACAATTGCAGTGCGTTATCCAGACAGATGAAGATTTACCGCCGTTTTTTGACAATAGCCCAGCCAAGCAAGACGCGTCTAGGCAGTACCTGGATTTAACAAAACTGCATAAAGCTCTGATTAACAAGCAAAAATTGGGCAGTACCTCGGAAGCTCGATTTAGTTCAGTGCATGTGCTTAAAAACGACAGCGGCAAACCTACCTTAGAACTATTGGATTACCTTGAACAACGCTGGTCTGGTGTTGAACTTCAAGGTGCTGCACTTTTTCCTGACCGTTTGGATCGCTATGTAGCGATAGGATTGGAAGCGACTCATGATTTGTTGATGTCGCAATCTATGCCGGCACCAAAAGATTTGGAGTTTTTGATGCAAACTGCGTCAGAGCGATTATTGTCCTGCAACTTTAATAAAACCGGTGCGTTGTCTGTCGGCAGTCTGGTGAGTTTTAGAAAAACCGATATTGCTGAACATCGCCGGTCTTTGGGTATAGTCAGCAAGCTCGTGGTGGAAAAACAAAGCGGCAAGATAAGTGTCGGACTGCAGTTGCTGGCGCGGCAGTCTTTACCGGTTACTTATGTGCATATCGATACCGGTATTAGCCAAAAAGGTTTGTTTTACGGCATTAAAGAACCCGATGGCGAAAAAGGTTTCTTACTGACGGATAATTTTGTACTTAAAAACGATGACATTATTCGGATGACGTTAAAAAAAGAAGACCTGCCAATCATTCTGGGAAATAGACGCAATGTCGGTTTGGGGTATTGGCAGTTTGAATGCAGACGTCTTGCTGAAAATGCCAAAGCTAGCTTACCCGCCAAAAAAGGTTACGATTTCATTTGAGTAAACTGCAGGGTTTTTATGTTTTATTCAGGTAGAATGCGCCACCGAATTGCCATTGCCTGCGCAAGCAGCGAGCGTAAATTCTGAACGCTTCGACAGATTGTCTTCGAGCGGTTAAAACACTTTTGATCTCTTGACGGATTGATACATGAAAATACTTATTCTGGGTGCGGGTGTGACCGGTTCATCGGTTGCCGAAGCCTTGGCTAGCGAAGAAAACGACATTGTTGTCGTTGATTTTAGAACCGAACTGCTTGATGCCCTTAAAGAGCGTTTTGACATTGCCACTGTTGCAGGAAATGCCGCTCATCCTAGTGTTTTAGAACAAGCCGGCGCCCAAACAGCTGACATGATTATCGCCGTTACCGATCGCGATGAAACCAACATGCTGGCCTGTGTCATTATTAATGCGCTGTACAGTCGCCCTAAAACAATTGCCCGTGTTCGTGCAATTGATTATTTAAAAAATCCTCTGCTATTCAGCCCCAACGGCATTCCGGTCGATATTGTCATCAGTCCTGAACAAATTGTCATGGAATCCATTCGCAATTTAATCGAATTTCCCGGTGTGATGCATATTTCCGATTTTGCGGGCGGTTTGGTGCGGTTATTTTCTGTCAAAGTGGTGGCAGATGGATCGTTAACCGGTAAAAAAATCAAAACTCTTAAAAAGCGTTTGGTTGGCGGTAAGATTCGGGTCGTGGCAATATTCCGGCAAGGCATTCCACTAACAGTCAACGGTGAAGCAGTGATTGAAACGGGCGATGAAGTATTTTTTGTCTCGCCGAGGGAAGAAGTGCGTCGGGTCTTGAAAGAACTGAACAAGCTTGAAGCACCATTAAAAAGAATAATTATTGCCGGCGGCGGTCATGTCGGTAAGCGTTTAGCGCTGGCTCTGGAAAAAGATCACCAAGTAAAAATCATTGAAAAAGATCCTAGAAGAGCCAGGAAGATCGCTAATGATCTTGATCATAGTGTTGTGTTGTTAGGCGATTGCGCCGATGAATCTCTGTTGCTTGATGAAGCTATTGAAAGTACTGATTTGTTTTGCGCGATTACCGAGAACGACGGCGTCAATATTATCTCTGCATCATTGGCTAAAAGTTTGGGCGCGCGTAAGGCTATCTGTCTCCTCAATCATATTTCCTACACCAAACTGTTGCCCAATACTGGCATTGATGTTGCCGTGTTACCCAATCAAGAAACGCTTGGTAGTATCTTAAAACATGTCCGTAGAGGTGATGTGGCGCAAGTTAAATCGTTATGCGGTGGCACGGCGGAGGCGATTGAGGCGGTTGCGCATCATACTGATGGAGAAAACTCGGTAGTGGGACGACGGGTGGATTCTATTAATTTCCCGGAAGGTATTGTCATGGGGGCATTGATTCGTAACAGCCAAGTCATTTCCATTCATCATGAGACTTTATTTGAAGATGGCGATCATGTGGTGATGTTCGCGATGGATAAAAAACTGGTCGTAAACATCGAGAAGAAATTCCAACCTTTGTAGCAGCAAATGCTCAAAACGATGTCCTTGCACCGCCCGCCGTTCTTATTTGGCGTGGCATTATTCAGTTCGCAGCAGTTTTACTCTGGTAATCAGTGCCTGCAGGTCTTGTTATCTGTCAGGTGTGCGCTGCATAAAATTTAAACGCTTTCATGAATGTATTTCTTACTATTGTCCATATTTTTGGCCTAGTGACCATCGGCTTTAGCGGCTTAATGTCTACCTGTTTGCTGACTTCTAAAGTTGTACAAGACGGTGCTACCGATGCTTTTTTGTTAGGTACGTTGATCACTTTAGCCTTTGGTGTATTGATGTTTTTTCCGACATTGCGCACGCCCAAAAAAGTATCTCGGCAAACAGGCTTTTTAATGGTGGCAATTACCTGGTCTGTTGTACCGGTGTTTTGTACGTTACCGTTGATGATGTATCTGCCGGAACTTAGTTTTATTGACGCGTATTTCGAAACTGTTTCTGGCCTGACAACAACCGGAGCGACCATCTTTTCTGGGCTTGATCAGCTGCCAATGTCCATTAATCTGTGGCGGCATGAACTGAACTGGATTGCCGGCATGGGCATCATTATTTTCGCCGTGGCTATTTTGCCAATTCTAGGAATTGGCGGTATGCAGTTGTATATAGCGGAATCACCGGGTACGGTAAAAGAATCAGATTTACCACCACGTATAGCGCAAACGGCCAAGGCGTTGTGGCTGGTTTATGCCGGTATCACCTTGGCCTGTATTATCGCCCTGCGCTTTGCTGGTATGGATTGGTTTGATGCCATTTGTCATGCCTTTGCTGCGATGAGTTTGGGCGGGTTTTCTACCCATGACAGTAATGTTGGTTTTTTCAATTCGCTGTCTATCGAAATGGTATTGACCATTTTTCAATTATTGGCGGCAATTAATTTCGCCACACATTTTGTGGCACTACGAAAAAAATCATTCAATCCGTATATCGATGACAGGGAAGCGAGAGCCTTCCTGCTTTTAATTTTAGGCAGTTGCTTGGTCACTGCATCGGTATTGTGGCAAGCAGGTACGTATCCTGATTTTTTTACGGCTTTGCGGCATGCATCATTTAACTTAGTGACCATCGCTACCGATTGCGGCTTTGCTACCCAGGATTTCAATCAGTGGCCTATTTTTGTGCCAATGTGGATGTTGTTTTTAAGCTGCATTTCCGCCTCATCAGGGTCTACCGGTGGCGGTATTCGGATGATTCGAACCATTATTCTGGTGAAGCAGGCGCGTTTGGAATTATTTAAATTTATTCATCCTTATGCCGTTAAATCCATGAAAATTGGTGACACAGTAGTCAATAGTAATATCGTTACTTCCGTGACAGGTTTTATCTTTTTGTACTTCATTAGCATCGTTATTTTGGTGTTCATGCTGTTATTGAGCGGCATGGATTTTATCAGTGCTTTTTCCGCAATTATTGCCTGCTTTAACAATGCCGGTCCCGGTCTTAATCAGGTGGGGCCTGCAACCAATTATGCCAGCCTGAGTGATATTCAAACGGGTGTGTGCATTTTTGCGATGTTATTGGGCCGGGTGCAAATCTTCTCGATTGTTATTTTATTCGTGCCGGAATTCTGGAGAAAATAAAGCGTGCAAACGACAGGCGACGATGACGGTAAAGCTTATTCGCGACTGTTTTTTGCCTTGTGGCCTGATGAACCAACTCGCCAGATACTGACCCGCTTAACTGCAACATTTTCTGCACAAGCCGGCAAGCCTGTCGTACCGAATAATTTCCATGTCACCTTGGTATTTTTAGGCAATGTGGATCAAATCACAGCATCGGCGATCAAACAGCGTGCATGTGACATCAGTGTTGAGCCGTTTGAATTAACTTTTGAGAGCCTCAATTACTGGCAACAGCCCAAAATTTGCTGCCTTACCTGTAAAGACATTCCCCCGCAAATTATCGATTTGGCAAGTAAGTTGGATGCGCTTGCCAGACAGTCTGGCTTACAAACTGATCCTCGCCCTTACGTTCCACATATTACCTTGAGCAGGCATGCGCAGTCAGCCCCGGAGCAAGCTATAACGCCGATCGTCTGGCGTGCCGATGCATTTTGTTTAGTACAATCAAGCAGTGAGCCGGAAGGCGTTTGTTATCGAGTGTTGCAGCGCTGGCCGTTGTTGAACAATTTGAACTAACTCTGGGTCAGTCTGGTTTGATTTGTTTGATCTGACTGGTAAAGCGGCCTTGGGCAAGACGAGTTTCAACAATATCACCTACCGCCAACTGCTTAACCGATCTGATGACTTTGCCGCTATCCGGGGCTAAGGTCAGCGTGTAGCCACGATTTAAGGTAGCCAATGGGCTAACGACGTGCAACGTTTGACTGACATTAGCTAAGCGTTGCTGACAAGCCTGAAGTTTTTGCCGACTGCCGGCAGTAAGCTGTTTGTTGAGATAATTCAGGCGTTGTTTATAGCTGGCTATGGTATTAGCGGGGTTATATCGCCACAACGTCGCCGTTTTGGTAGCAAGTTCTGATGATTGACGAGCCAACCGAGTTTGTATTGCCAAATTAAGGCGACCTTCAAGCTCATCCATGCGTTGTAAATTGCGCAGCACGATAGTCCGAGGATGTTGTTGCTCCAAGCGTTTGGCTAGCCAGTCTAGCGATTGTTTTTGCTGATTGAGTTTTCGCTGCAGCTGTTGTTGTAAACGCGTTTCCAATTGTAAAAAACGTGTAAGCCATTGTTGTTGATCTGGAGTGGCATGTTCTGCGGCCGCCGATGGTGTCGGTGCGCGTAAATCGGCGACAAAGTCGGCTATCGTAAAGTCTGTTTCATGGCCGACAGCGGAAATTATTGGAATGGTGCTGGCAAAAATAGCCCTGGCAACGATTTCCTCATTAAATGCCCATAAATCTTCCAGTGAACCGCCGCCACGGCCAACAATCAGTACGTCACATTGCCGGTGTTGATTGGCCGCAGCAATTGCGTTGGTAATGTCATATTTAGCGTTATCGCCTTGCACGGCAACCGGGTAAATGATCACAGGCACAGACGGAAACCGTCTTTTTAGCACGGTTAAAATATCGTGGATGGCAGCGCCGGTTGGTGAGGTAATCAAGCCAATACACTGGGGTAGCGTGGGCAGGTTTTGTTTGTGTGCAGCATCGAACAGACCCTTCGTAGCCAGTTTTTGTTTTAACGCTTCAAATGCGCGTCTGAGTACGCCGTCTCCGGCTTCTTCGATATGTTCAACAATGAGTTGATAATCGCCTCTGGGTTCGTACAAGCTGACTTGTGCTTTGACGATAACTTGTTTGCCGTTTTCCGGTTTGAAGGCTAGGCGGCGCTGTTGCGGGCGAAACATGGCACAGCGAACCTGTGCGTTGGCGTCTTTTAATGTGAAATAAAAATGACCTGAAGACGGTGCGCTGAAATTAGATAGTTCACCTTCAACCAGTACAGACAGAAAATGTTCGTTAAGTAGTTGGCCGGTGGCGCGGTTGAGTTGGCTGACCGTTAATATGTTGCGCTGCATGGCAGTTGTATTAGTCGACAAACTAGACTTTTTTCTGTAATTCTTCGCGTTGAATTTGCTGCATATAGCGCTGAATAAGGCCCTCAAATGCCGGCGTTATTTGCGTAAATTTACAGCCTAAGCGTTGGATCTTGTTCACTTTTTCTGGATTGACAATGTCGTTGTAGCGAATTTCGAAGGCAAGCTCACTTTGACCTATTGAGTCGAGTACAATCTTGGCTTTTTCAATTTGTGTATCTGGGAGCAATAGTTCGGCTTGATTGTCCGAGATCATAAATTCAGCGAGATCGCTGGAATAGACACGCATGGAAAAGCCGGTCAAGCTGATGTCGTGTAGCTTGAGCACGATAGGTTCTTCTTGTTCGGGTAAGTGAAATTCGCAGAAGCTTTCTTTGGAAAGAGGGGATTTTACTCGATAGTACTGGCGGAGTTCTCGCCAATATATTGAACTTGGCAGCGGCATCATAAATGCTGGTTCGCCGTCATAGCGAATTTTACTGATTTTGTTGCCGCTAAACGCAACTTGTATGCCTTGGTATTCTGTTTTGAATTGAATGTTGTTGGTGAGTACTTTTTGATTTAGCGCTTCGTTGGGACCGTAATCAAGAATAATCGCATTATGTTCCTTGCTAACTTCTATCAACGTGGTCAGAAAAGACTCATTGTTGATATGAGCAGAGATAAGGCTCTTACTTTTGGCCAATAACGATAAATGGTTAATGATGTAAGTAGGGCTTTTGATAAGAAAGGAATCTTCGCTTTTCATTGATGTTTGATAAACGTTGTTATGTGGGACTATTGTAGAATGTTTGCCAGCTAATACAAATTGTAAGGAGGTATTGATTGGCTTGGATATTGTTATTTTCTGCGGGTTTCGTAGAAATTGTGTTTGCATTAAGTCTTAAATATAACGAAGGCTTCACCAAATTATGGCCTAGCGTGATAACTGCTGTTTCTGGTGCGGGCAGTTTTTATTTGTTGATGTTAGCTATTAAAACCTTGCCGCTTGGCACTGCCTATGCGGTCTGGACTGGTATGGGGGCAGTGGGTGTCGCAACTTTGGGAATAATTCTTTTCAAAGAGTCGGCCGACTGGTATCGGCTAACGTCGATTTTATTGGTCATTATCGGCATTATTGGCCTTAAATTGACGGATAGTCATTAATGTTACATTTGGTTTTTCAGTCGCCTATTGAGCAAGCGGTATTGCAACGAATTGATCCGGGCGATGTGGTGGTCTTTATGGAAAATGCGCTGCTGCGCATTTTGCAAAATGGCGTTATGGAACCTGCTTTGGCAACACTGCTCAAGACTAATCGATTATGTGTGTTGAGCGAGGATATTATCGTCCGCGGCATTACTATTGATGAACTCATTACCGGTATTGAAGCGATTGATTATGCTGAATTAGTTGAGTTGACAGTGCATAACTCTGTAATTCAATCATGGACATGACGGCTAAAGCGTTACAACCTGAAATCAACGATCAAGGTTTTTTGGTAAATGCCGGCGATTGGAACGAAGAAGTTGCTGAGTGGCTGGCTGAAACTAATCATATTCAGCTGCAGGATACGCATTGGGAAATCATCCTGTATATCCGCCATTATTATCAGCAATACAAGCACTTACCGAATGCGCGGGTTTTTACCAAAGCCATTGCCAAAGAGTTTGGCGAGACAAAAGGTAATAGCCGCTATTTACATCAATTGTTTCCCGATGGCCCGCTTAAATATGCCTGCAAACTGGCGGGCCTGCCTAAGCCACCGACTTGTCTGTGATTTTTAGATTTGCTTAAAACGGTGGATTAAACGACGATCTTTTTTATTGGGCTTTTGCGGTGGGCCGTTAAATGGCATTAACTCCCGTTGTTCCCGCTGAAAAATTTGTTGCTGCTGGCGTTTAGCCAAGCTTTCCGGGGTTTCTTCATAAAGTAAAACAGCTTCTTTGGCACCGCGGCGCTGGCTAGTTAGTGCGGTAATGGTGATTTGCCAGTCAAAGCCATCTTTGCTGATGCTAAGGTTGGCGCCGGGCTTAACTTCTTTGCCCGGTTTAACGCGTTGGTTATTAACGTGGACTTTGCCGCCGGAGACGGCATCAGCGGCTAGCTTGCGCGTCTTAAAAAAACGCGCAGCCCATAGCCATTTATCCAAACGGACGCTTTCAGTTTCTAGCACGCGACGACTTCGTTACCGTTTTCCGTCCAAGATTTGAAACCACCCGCCAAGCTGACGGCATGGCTGAAGCCGATTTTGTTTAGTGCTTCGGTAGCCAGTGCCGAACGACCACCCGTTTGGCAGTAGACAATAATGTTCGCGGCTTGTTTATCTTGAAAATCAGGGTGGGAGTCAATTTTAAACTCCAATACACCGCGTGGAATGTTAAAAGCGCCAGGTAGGTGGCCAGCGGCATATTCTATAGGTTCCCTAACGTCCAGAATCAGACTGGCACCGAGTGCTTGTTTGGCAGTAGTAATATCAATTTCAACAATATGTTGCTTTGCTTGAGCAACAAGGTCCATGGCGGTCAGTGTCATAATTTAATCTCGAATCGTGTTGGTCGAATACCTGCATGTTAATTGCAGCAAGTTTTGTGTTGGTTGGAGTCGCCAACATTTCGCGACTCCGGTAAGAGCAATTAGTTGACGTGTTTTTTTAACTCTTTAGGTAAGGAAAATACCACTTTTTCTTCTATACCTTGAATTTCAACGGTTGATTGTCCACCCCATTGCTTTAACTGATTGATGACTTCTTGTACTAGTACTTCCGGAGCAGAGGCTCCAGCCGTTACGCCAACTGTTGCGACATCATTAAACCAGTCTTGTTGCATGTCTTTAGCGGTATCGATCAAATGCGCGCGTTTACCGAGTTGCTCGGCAATTTCCCGCAACCGGTTAGAGTTGGAGCTATTGGGTGAGCCAACGACCAAAATAATATCGGCGGTTTTGGCCAGTTCATAGACCGCATCTTGGCGATTTTGTGTGGCGTAACAGATGTCGTCTTTCTTTTGTTCTTGGATCGATGAAAAACGCGCCCGCAAGGCATCAACCATGATTTTAGTATCAGTCATCGACAAGGTCGTTTGGGTGACATAAGCCAGATTATCAGGGTTATTTACCTGCAAATTTGCTACGTCATCAGGTGTCTCGACCAAATAAATGCCGCCATTTTTGGTGGCTTTTTCATATTGGCCCATAGTGCCTTCAACTTCCGGGTGGCCGGCATGACCAATCAGGATAACTTCGCGATCAGCTTTAGCATGTTTGGCGACTTGCAAATGGACCTTGGTGACTAACGGACAAGTTGCATCAAACACAGTTAGTTTGCGCTCCTGGGCTTCTTTTTGAACTTGTTTGGATACGCCGTGCGCACTGAAAATAAGTGTTGAACCTACCGGCACATCGGTTAAATCTTCGATAAAAATAGCGCCTTTTTCTTTAAGGCCATCGACCACAGTGCGGTTATGTACCACTTCATGACGCACATAAATCGGCGCACCAAAAGTTTCGATGGCTTGGTCAACAATCTCGATGGCGCGGTCGACACCAGCGCAGAATCCACGGGGGTTGGCGAGTTTAATTTGCATATCCTGACTTCTTTAGTTGGTTAATATGGGTTTATTCTAACTCAACATCGTTTCCGAGACGATAATTCCATCGGAATCGACGTAGATGTAATGGTCTTTTTTGAAGTTTACAGCAGCGAAAGAGATGACTAAATCACGGTCTCCACGATCCTTTTTATGGCTTTTAAGCGGGTGAGTGTGCAACGCGCGAATACCGATCGGCAGTTGGTCAACAACAGCTGAATCGCGGATGCAGCCGTACACGATAATCCCTTGCCAGCCGTTGTCGATGGCTAGTTGAGCCAAGTTGCTGCCGAGCAGTGCACAGCGATGGGAGCCACCGCCGTCAATAACTAACACCCGGTTGGTCACTTTTTCTTCAAGAACCGCTCTAACTAAGACATTGTCTTCAAAGACCTTAACAGTAGTAATTTGGCCGCAAAAAATTTTTTTGGCGCCATAAGATTTGAACATCGGGTCGGCAATCTGAAAGTGAGATTCTTCGGAATGCGCGTCGCAAAGATCGGCGGTAGTGAAGGTCATGAGCTTGTCTCGATAATTTATTGGGTGTAACGAGCCAACAAGCCGGTGCTGCTGTGCGTTGCTGGAATGGGTATTTTGACTTCATAACCGCCGCCGGATGCTTCCTGCATGGGATGTCCACGCATATCTTCCATGCGTTCGATGATAATATCCTGATTGCCTTCCGGCAAAATCAACTCCAGTTTATCACCGACCGAGAACTTGTTTTTAACATCAATGGTTGCCAGTCCACTGGCAGCATCGTAAGTCCTGATTTCGCCGCAAAATTGTTGCTGGTGACTTTTTGAATAACCGGTGATGTAGTTTTGTTGTTCGTGAGTGTGATGGCGCTGATAAAAGCCGTCGGTATAACCGCGATTGGCCAAGTTTTCCAACACGCCGATCAGTTCAGGTTGAAACGGCCTGCTGGCTAACGCATCATCAATCGCCTGGCGATAAGTTTGCGCGGTACGGGCAACGTAATAATGCGACTTGGTGCGACCTTCAATTTTTAAACTGTCCACACCGATTTCAACCAGTCTCTGCACATGCTCAATGGCGCGCAAGTCTTTGGAGTTCATTATATAAGTGCCGTTTTCATCTTCCATCACCGGCAATAACTCGCCCTTACGGCCTTCTTCCTCCAGAAAATAGACGTTGTCCGCCAACGGATGCCGATCCGCTCCACCGCAGCTGGCGGTGCTGATGTCAGCCATAGACAGCGTGCCGCCATCCAGCACGTAATCGCCTTCAGCATTTTCATGAGCGGGCAGGGTGTCATATTTCCAGCGGCAGGAATTGGTACAAGTGCCTTGGTTGGGATCGCGATGGTTAAAGTAACCGGACAGCAAACAGCGGCCGGAATAGGCAATACATAACGCACCATGTACAAACACTTCCAGTTCCATATCCGGGCATTGCTGACGAATTTCTGCGATTTCATCCAGAGACAATTCGCGAGATAAAATAATGCGACTCACGCCCATACGTTGCCAGAATTTAACGGTGGCGTAATTGACGGTGTTGGCTTGCACCGACAAATGCACCGGCATGTCCGGCCAGGCTTCCCGCGTCATCATAATTAAACCGGGGTCGGCCATAATCAGCGCGTCCGGTTGCATCTCGATAATCGGCGCAATATCTTTGATAAAGGTTTTTACCTTGGCGTTGTGCGGAATCACATTGGTCGCCAGGAAAAACTTTTTGTTTAAGTCGTGGGCTTCCTTGATGCCTTTAGCCAGGTTGTCAGCAAGAAAATCATTGTTGCGCACTCTCAGGCTGTAACGCGGCAACCCGGCATAGACTGCATCGGCGCCGAAGGCAAAGGCATAACGCATGTTTTTAATGGTGCCGGCAGGGGAGAGTAATTCGACGTGTTTCATAGTACTTGTGGGTAAGGTGCTGATTAGCGGTGTATTCTACCGCAATCGCTTAAACCAAGCCAAAGCCGGAGAGTTGATATGTGGATAGTGTTATTTGTGATTGCGTTGTTATTCGTTTTAGGTGGCGCGCTGCTTTTGCTCAGATCGGCTAATAGCCACAAAATTCCCGATGGCGTAAAAGCACAACCTTATCAGGACGATGACGATTAATAACATCGGCTAATAATGAAAACTGCTGTCGGCAAATTTTAGTTACGTGCAAATGCGACCTGATAGCCGCTTAAAGAAGAGCATTTTTGTAAACCTGCGGCTATTGCGGTGATCGATACTTGTTGCTTGGTTTTGGCAATCAGAATGACGTGCCATTCTTCATGGTTATCATGGCGGGTGATGGTAATGGAGCCTTCGGCTAGGCGATAACCCAACTCGTCAGCCAACGCCCTGATCTCAATAATATTGGGATTACAATCAGTATGAAACTGCAAAGTTAGCGAAACAGCATGGCGCGATGGCAATGCATTTTCAATATATCCCCCCCAAATCATGGTTGCTGAGGAAATCAGCGACAGCATGATCGCTGCAAAATAAAACCCGGCACCGCACAGAATACCGATTGCAGAGGATGCCCAGATTGATGCGGCTGTGGTTAGGCCGCTAATGTTAAGGCCTTCTTTCATAATCACACCGGCGCCCAAAAAACCGATGCCGGTGACTACACCCTGAATAACACGGGTGGGATCGGTGGTGGAGGTGAGCGGCAACAAGCCTCCAAACCAGTAATGCGGATATCCGACTATCACGGTCACTGCCGCCGATGCCATACATACCAGCCCGTAAGTTCTCATACCTGCGGCACGCCCATGAAACGAACGTTCATAGCCGACTATCATGCCCAAGAACAAAGCCCCGGTTATGTTCATCAGGATCATGATGCTGGCTTCAACTTGCGGCGTTGACCAGTAAGAAAACAACATTTCTGTAGAAATTAGATTCATTTTATTTAAGTAGATAGTTGTCTGTTAATAGTCAAAGATATAAAAACCAGGTGGGTTTTACTTGTAGCTTGAGCAAACAATTATAGGTAAGACCTCAAATGCTGCTCGATTTTCCAGTTGCGGCATAAATTTCGAGGCCGAACGCTGCCCAATCCAAGAGAAGCAAGCTTTAGGCAGGCAAAAAACCATCATACTTAAGTAAATGTATTGTAAAGTTCGGCCATCCTAACTGGTACTGCATTGTCATGAAGTTAACAAAAAGCATCGTCATCTCGGCAGGCTACGAACACATTCCTGTATTTTGGATTCCGGCAATCCCTGCCGGAATGACGGCTTAGTTTAATAGCAGTGAACCGGTGCCAATAACCACTAAGCCAGCTAGCGCAAGATGTCTAACCTAAATCCCAAACGCATCCTCATTGTCGAAGACGAACAGGCCATTGCCGATACCTTGATCTACGTGCTGTCCAGCAGCGGCTATCAGCCGGAGCATGTCGACCTGGCCCAAACGGCGCTGGCTCGCCTACAAGCCGAAGAATTTGCGCTGGCGATATTTGATGTTGGCTTACCGGACGGCAATGGTTTCGATCTTTGCCGCCAGCTGCGGCGTTTTTCCAATCTACCTGTTATTTTTCTGACCGCGCACGGCGACGAGATCGACCGTATCGTCGGCCTGGAAATCGGTGCCGATGATTATGTCACCAAGCCGTTCAGCCCTCGTGAGGTGGTAGCGCGGGTCGGGGTGATTTTGCGGCGACTGACCGCTACAGTCGATGCGAGTTCCAACAACTTACAACTTCAGACGGCATCAGCATTCGAGCTGGATAGCGCGGCCGGGCGCATACGCTACTGCGGCAAATTATTGGATTTAACGCGCTATGAGTTTCTGCTGCTGAAGCTATTGATCGAACATCCCGAGCGTATATTTTCCCGTGAACAATTATTGGCACGCATTTGGAACGATCCGGGGGAAGTCTTCGACCGCACTGTCGACACCCACATTAAAACCCTGCGCGCCAAGCTTCGCGCCATGGAGCCTGATCAGGATGCTATTCGCACCCACCGGGGTCTAGGTTACAGCCTGCAAAGCTCATGAAGTTATCGGTACGCCTATTTTTGGGCTATTTTTTTCTAGTCGCCGTGGCCGGCCAGCTGGTGTTAATGCTGGTGGTGCGGCAAATTAGTCCCGGCGTGCGCACTGCGTTGGAAGCCAGCTTGGTCGATACCGCCAATTTACTAGCTGAACTCGCTGCACCGGATTTACTACAAGGTCGCATCGCCGACGGCAATTTTGCGTTAGCCATTCAGCGCTATACCACCCGGCCGGTATCGGCGACTATTTTCGGGTTTCCGAAACAAAGCTTGGATTACCGGGTTTACGTCACCGATGCCGCCGGCATCGTTCGTTTCGATTCGGCCGGTCAGGCGATCGGCCAGGATTACTCGCGTTGGAATGACGTTTATTTGACCTTACAGGGACAATACGGCGCACGTTCCTCGCAGGCTGGACCCGACGATAAAACCAGCTCGGTGATGCATGTCGCTGCACCGGTTCGAGACGGTCAGGGCGTGATCGGAGTGCTCACCGTTGCTTATCCCACCGCCTTATTGCAGCCCATTGTCGAATCCAGCAAAGCCGTCGTACAACGCGGCGCATTTTGGCTGTTCGGGGCGGCGCTGGCATTCGGCGGCTTATTTACCTGGCGACTCACTCGCGCCATCGATTTGTTGGTCGGTTACGCCCGCGCCGTTGCTTCCGGTCGCAAGGCCAGCCCGCCAAAATTGCGCAGTGCAGAATTGGCAACTTTGGCGCAGGCTTTGGAAACCATGCGCCAGGAGCTGGAAGGCAAACAATACGTGGAGCATTACGTGCAAACCCTGACTCACGAAATGAAAAGCCCGCTGGCGGCGATTCGCGGTGCGGCGGAATTATTGGACGAACCGCTGCCGGACGCCGAGCGTCATCGTTTTGCCGGGAATGCTCGCGAGCAGGCGGAACGTTTGGATCAGTTGATTGAACGACTGCTGGGACTCGCGGCCTTAGAGCAACGCCAGCAGTTGTCGGAGCCGGTGGCGATAGAATTGGGCGAACTGGTGCAAGCCACGCTGAAAGAAAAAGCCCCGCAATTGACGCAAAGCCAACTGACTACTGCGTTATCGTTTTCGGAAGCATTATGGGTAAGCGGCGAAATCTTCCTGTTGCGCCAAGCGCTGTCCAATCTGATCGACAATGCCATCGCTTTTTCGCCGGCAAACACGGCTATCGAAATTGTCGGCGAACGCCGAAATGATAAGATCATCCTGCGTATCCGCGACCACGGCCCCGGCATCCCGGATTATGCGCTGAACCGGCTGTTCGAACGTTTCTACTCACTGCCGCGCCCGAGCAACGGCCGTAAGAGTACCGGCCTGGGACTGGCGTTTGTCAGGGAAGTGGCCTTGCTGCATCAAGGCGATATTGCGGTTGGTAATGCTGTGAATGGCGGCGCGGAGGCGGTATTGAGTTTGCCGTTAATGAGTTAATGTTTCGATTTATCCCCCATCTAAAAGAAAGTCTTCAGATGCCAATTGCATTACAATGATGCAAAGTGATGCAATAAGGTGTGCCCATGAAAGCAGTAAGAACAACAGTCTCCCTACCAACTGAACAATACCAGCAGCTTCAAGCATTGGCAGATCAACATGGCCTCTCTATAGCCTGGTTAATTCGCTTAGCTGTAAATGACTTTCTGAGCCGGAAAGAATCATTTCAACCCATGAATATTGGGTCATCGAAGATGGAGGATTAATGTATACAGCCTACCAAAGTGGTTACTTTGCGCATTGGCTCTCACTAGAGGGTAAGGCTGAAAAATCCCTGACTCAAACCATCGCCAGTGCCAAAGTAGACATGAACCCGCATCAAGTAGAAGCCGCGCTATTTGCATTGGCATCTCCTCTTTCAAATGGAGTTATTCTCGCCGATGAAGTGGGTTTAGGTAAAACTATCGAAGCCAGCCTTGTGCTTGCTCAAAAATGGGCAGAACGTAAACGCAAGCTACTGTTGATTGTGCCTGCCACTCTACGTAAGCAGTGGAGCCAAGAGTTAGAAGAAAAATTCTCTCTACCTTCCAGAATCCTTGAAGCCAAAAACTTTAACTTGCTACTTAAATCAGGCGTGAATAATCCCTTTATTAGCGGAGAAGAAGGCGTGGTGATATGTTCCTACGAATTTGCTGCCCGCAAAGAACTTGAATTAGCTAGGGTTCTCTGGGATATGGTAGTGCTGGACGAAGCGCATAAACTGCGCAATATCTACAAAGCTGATGGGGCAAAAACAGCTAAAAAGCTTGAGAGCGCCCTAAAAGGTCGGCCTAAAGTTATGTTATCCGCAACCCCCTTACAGAATAACCTGCAAGAACTTTATGGACTGACATCTATTATCGACCCGCATTTCTTTGGTGACCTTGAATCATTCAAAGCCCGCTATTGTCGCCCCAAACTGGATCAAGCCGAGTTTGCCCTACTGCGCTCTCGATTAAAGAAAATTTGCAGTCGCACTCTGCGCAGACAAGTCCAAGATGAAGGGGGGATAAAGTTTACCCGTCGCTATTCGATGACTGAAGACTTTAGGCCCAAACCGGAAGAGTTAAATCTTTACAGCGAAATATCAGGCTATCTCCAGCAAGATGATTTACTGGCTATTAAGCCAGGTGCTCGCCATTTGGTTACCTTGGTGATCCGTAAAATTCTGGCTTCATCCTCTTATGCAATTGCCGGCACATTGGAAACCATGATCGATAGGCTGGAAAAGAAACTGCCCTTGATTGATGCACTGCAAGATTACGAAACAGCGGATGATTTAACTGATACCAACGATATTTCAGATGAAGACCTCATCGATGCAGTAGCACTCCAAGCAGAAATCGATAAACTAAAAGACTTTAAACAACTGGCGACTAACATTACCCAGAATGCGAAAGCTGATGCATTGTTAAGCGTATTGGGCAAGGCATTCGATTTTGCGCAACGTCTTGGTGGGGCACGGAAAGCAGTTATCTTTACCGAATCCGTGCGAACCCAAACCTGGCTCACCAATTTTTTGGATGAGCATGGCTACCTTAATCAACTGGTACTGCTTAATGGCAGCAATAACGACCCAAACTCAAAGCACATCTACCAGGCCTGGCTGAAAAAACATCATGGATCCTCGCGTATCTCTGGTTCCAAGAGCTCTGACATGAAAGCCGCTTTAGTTGATAAATTTCGTGACGATGCCAGCATCATGATATGTACCGAAGCCGGAGCCGAAGGTATCAACCTACAGTTTTGCTCATTACTCATCAACTACGACTTGCCTTGGAACCCTCAACGAGTGGAGCAACGTATTGGCCGTGTACACCGTTATGGTCAAAAACACGATGTTGTTGTCGTCAACTTTATCAATAAAGGTAACCGTGCCGATGAACGTGTCTTTGAACTATTAAGTCATAAATTTAAATTGTTTGAAGGCGTATTCGGGGCCTCAGATGAGATTCTGGGTTCCATAGAGTCGGGCATGGATATTGAGCGGCGTATCCATGACATCTACCAAAAGTGTAGGAATGACGACCAGATTGAAGAGGAATTTAACCTGCTTCAAGCCCAGTTTCAAACTGACTTGGAAGCACGTTCACAAGATACCCGCCGCTCATTACTTGAAAATTTTGATGTCGATGTCGTCAAACGGCTTAATTTACGCCGGGAGGAAACATCGCAACAACTGAATGAGTACCAGCAACGCTTTCTGCAACTGGCTCGAATGCAATTGCCGGAAGCCCGATTTAATGAGCATCGTTTTTTTTATACCCCGCCGGGCACTAGTGAGGGCAGTTGGTATGACGTTGATTGGCAACGAGCTGATGAATCCGATGCCAAATTCTTTCGCCCCAATGAAGGCTTAGGCAAGGACTTACTCGAACAGGCTAAAGCCGAATTAGCGGCATTAGAGCCTGACACTTCACTCGCAGAATTGGTCTTTGAATACACCGCTCAACGTGGAGGACAATATTCCGATTTACAAAGATTGATCGGCCAGTCGGGTGAACTTGTCTTGGAAAAATTGATTTTAAAAACCGCCAAACAAACCATCGAGTATTTACTACTCGCCGCCTGCACAACAACTGGCGAAACACTGCATCCGGATACCATTGATCGTCTGCTGGAACTGCCGGTGCAAGAAAATAGACCGAATACCCCGCTCACTCAATCAGCCCAATTAGAGGATCAGCTCAAGGCGCTTGTGGCTGACAACGCTAACGCTGCTGAAAAAGATAACGAACATTACTACGACGAAGAAACCGAAAAACTGGACCGTTGGGCTGAAGATCGCCGCATTGCCTTGGATATTCGTATCAAGCAGCTTGACCAAGAAATTAAGGAAGCGCGTAAAGCATCAAGGCAACTGCCTACGCTCCAAGAAAAAATGCAGGCTAAAAAAGTCCTCAAACAACGAGAGCGAGAGCGTGACCAACTAATGCTGGACTACCACGAAGAAAAGAAAAAAATCGAGGCCGAGGAAGATCGATTATTGGCGGATATTGAAGCAGCTTTGGAAATGCACCAACGCCGTGAACGCCTATTCGCCATCCGTTGGCATGTAAGGGGAAAGCAAACATGATCAACACCACAGAATTGATGCGGGAACTGATTTATCAAATCCGTCTGGGAGAAGATTCCGGCTATGAATTCAAAAGTCTGGTTATTAAAGGCCAGAAGGTTGAAAGTCCCCAACGCGACAGCATTGCCGATGAACTGGCGGCCTTTGCCAATGGCAGCGGCGGAATTCTAGTGCTGGGTATCAATGACAAAACCCGTGAAGTCGAAGGCATTGAACAGGAATATCTGGATACAGTCGACCAATGGTTAACCAACCTGGCCCAGGCTGTCCAACCACCGGTCTTAATTGAAACCCGGCTGGTAGAGATTCCCGATCATCAAGGTAATCCCAAGCCCGTGGTGTGGGTCAAAATCCCGAAAAGCCTGTTCGTGCATCGCAGCCCCAACGGATATTATCATCGAGTAGGATCTACTAAACGCGAAATGCCACCCGAGCTATTAGCTAGAATGTTCCAGCAGCGCAGTATGGTGCGCTTAATCCGCTTCGATGAACAAGTGGTGCCGAATGCCATACCCGACGACGCCATAGATCCCGCGCTGAAAACACGTTTCTTGCGTGGCGACCTGCCGGAAAAAATGCAGTTAAAAAAACTCTACTTGGTTGCCGAAAATGAAGAGCAACAACCGCGTCTAACCGTCACCGGCGTATTGCTCTTAACTGCCAAACCCACTGATTATTTGTCTTCTGCCTATGTGCAATGTGTAGCTTATAGTGGCACAGAGCGAAATGCCGAATACCAGCTGGATGCTCAGGATTGCGATGGTCCCGTCGATAGCCAGATTCAACAAGCGTTCAACTTTGTTAAGCGCAACATGAAAGTAGAGGCCGTCAAACGGCCGGGGCGTATCGACATACCTCAGTTTGATCTGGGCGCGGTATATGAAGCCATCGTCAACGCCGTGGCGCACCGGGATTACGCCATGTATGGCAGTCGAATTCGTTTGCACCTATTCAGCGATCGCCTGGAATTGAGCACGCCGGGCGGTCTGCCCAACAGCCTCACTATAGACAGCATGGATGCCAACAGCATCACCCGCAATGAAACATTGGTTAACCTGCTTAGCCGCTATTTTCCTGCCGATCCGGCCAGCAAACGGCAGAACATGATTGAGCGGCGTGGCGAAGGCGTACCCACCATTCTTGCGGCCAGTGAGCGACTATCTATCCGCCGCCCACTCTATGAACAGACGGATAATACCGAACTGAAATTAACTATTTATGCCGCCAGCCGTGAACGTAACGGACTATTGGTGCAATTTGACGACGAATAACGGATACCCCGGAATAATGAGCAAAAAACAAAAACTGGAATTGACCTGGATTGGTAAGGATAAGCGGCCGCGTTTGGAACCGCGCATTCTGTTGGAGGACAAGGCGCTATCTTATCGTGCCGATAACCCGGTCGCTTCTGCACAGGGCGAAATTCCGTTTGACGAACAGGACAACAACATCCCGGCTAAGTTTTCACACAATAATCTGCTGATTCACGGCGATAACCTGCTGGCCTTAAAAGCCTTGGAACAGCAGTATGCAGGTAAAGTGAAGTGCGTGTTTATTGATCCGCCTTATAACACCGGCAGCGCGTTTACCCATTATGACGATGGCCTGGAGCATTCGATGTGGTTGTCGCTGATGCGGGATCGGTTGGAAGCGATTCGGACGTTGTTGGCTGAGGGTGGTTCGCTCTGGATTACCATTGATGATAATGAAGCGCATTATTTGAAAGTGTTGTGTGATGAGATTTTTGGGCGGGGGAATTTTGTTGCAACTTTCGCATGGGAAAAAGACAAAGGACGTAGAAACGATACTGACATATCGAGCGCTCACGATCATGTTTTGTTATATGCAAAGAACCGTGAAATTTGGCGGAAAATAAGGAATCCGCTACCAAGAACCGATGCACAAAAAGCTCGATATAGAAACCCAGATAACGACCCTCGTGGCCCATGGTTACAAGGTGATAATGGCACCGCAAAAAGTGGTAACGAAGCGGCTCGATTTCCAATTACATTGCCCTCTGGGCGAGTCGTTGTTCCACCATCTGGAAATTATTGGCGTTTTTCCATAGCAAATTTTGAGCAAGCTCGGAGCGAAGGGCGAGTTTATTTCGGTGCAAACGGAGATGGATTACCCATCATTAAACGTTATATCACTGAAGTAAGGGACGGAGTTGTTCCAAGAACTTGGTGGCCTGCTGAAGAAGCTGGAAGTAATCAATCCGCCAAACGAGACCATTTAAGAAAATTGCTGCCAGAGATTGAACCCTTTGCAACACCAAAGCCTGAAGAGCTTTTGAAATTAGTCCTTCAAATATCGACCAACCCAAACGATTTGGTTTTAGACTCTTTCGCCGGTTCCGGCACCACCGGCGCAGTTGCCCACAAAATGGGCCGCCGCTGGATTATGGTAGAACTGGGCGACCACTGCGAAACCCATATCGTGCCGCGCCTGAAAAAAGTCATCGACGGCGAAGACCAAGGCGGCATCAGCAAAGCCGTCAATTGGCAAGGTGGCGGCGGTTTCCGTTATTTCCGTTTGGCGCCGTCCCTACTGAAAAAAGACACCTGGGGCAACTGGATTATCAATAGAGCCTACAATGCCGAAATGCTCAGTGAAGCCATGTGCAAACATATGGGCTTTCATTATGCTCCCAGCCAAGCGCATTTCTGGATGCACGGACACAGCAGCGAAACCGATTTTATTTACGTCACGACCGGTAGTCTGAGTCACGACCAGCTTAAAGTGATCAGCGACGAGGTCGGCAACACCCGCACTTTGTTGATTTGCTGCAAAGCGTTCATGGCCGAAACCAATGCCTTTGCCAATCTGACGCTAAAAAAGATTCCGCAAGCCATCTTAAACAAATGCGAGTGGGATCACGACGATTACAGTTTCAGCTTGAATGTGCTGCCGGATGATGAAAGCAGCGAGGATTTAGAAATCTCGCAGGCCTTAGATAACGAAGAAGAATAAACCAGGAAAAGGACAGCCATGAGCACTCCAATCAACGGACAAAAAATTGCCAATCAACTTGCCGCCCGCCTGTCATTACGCAGCCCACAGCGTGAATCACTGGATATTCTGGTTGCTCTGCTGGATCAGCTGAACCTAAGCCAAGACCCGGATTTGCAGCATTGGTTGACAGTGATTGGGCAACAGTATCCGTCTGTCAAAGATTTTGAGCGCACCTTTCCGTCACTGTGTTTTGCACTGGCCACCGGGGTCGGCAAGACGCGGCTAATGGGTGCCATGATTGCCTGGCTGTATCTGACCGGGCGCAGCCGTCATTTCATGGTGTTGGCGCCCAACCTGACTATTTACGAGAAACTGAAACAGGATTTCACGTTAGGCAATTCCAAATATGTCTTTGCCGGTATTCCTGAACTTTCACAAACACCGCCGGTAATAATCACGGGCGAAGATTATGACAGCGGACGCGGCGTTCGACTGGATTACGCCGTACCGAAGACACTGACTGCCGATTTGTTCGCTTATGAAAGTGCGCCGCATATTAATATTTTTAATATCGCCAAAATAAATGCCCGCGACGCCAAAAAAGGCGCAGCCAAGTCTTCGGTAGCTAAAGTGCGTCGTTTACAGGAGTATATTGGCGAGTCTTATTTCGACTATCTGGCTGGGCTGCCTGACTTAGTGGTGTTAATGGATGAAGCGCACCGCTATTACGCCAGCGCCGGTGCCAAAGCCATTAACGATCTTAAACCGGTGCTGGGTATCGAACTGACCGCCACACCTAAAACCACGGGTGCCAAACCACGGGACTTTGCTAATATCATTTTTCATTACCCGTTGGCCAGTGCGCTGAGTGATGGCTTTGTCAAAATACCGGCAGTAGCAACACGCAAGGATTTTCGTGCCGATCAATATAGCCCCAAAGATTTAGAAAAGATAAAACTGGAAGACGGTATTCATCATCATGAATACGTGAAAGTGGAATTGCTTTCTTATGCCGGCACGCATCAAGTCAAACCAGTAAAACCGTTTATGCTGGTAGTGGCGCAAGATACCAGCCACGCTGGAGCCATCAAAACCCTGATCGAATCCGCCGATTTTTTTGAGGGACGTTATCAGGGTAAAGTCATAGAGGTGCATTCCAATCAATCAGGCGAAGAGTCGGACGAAGCGATGCAGCGCTTGCTGGCCGTGGAGCATGATGAACATACCGAGATCGTGATTCATGTCAATAAACTGAAAGAAGGCTGGGACGTCACCAACCTTTACACCATTGTGCCATTGCGGGCTTCGGCCTCAGAAATTCTGACCGAACAAACCATAGGCCGCGGCTTACGCTTGCCTTATGGGAAACGTACCGGCGTTGAAGCAGTAGATCGGCTTACTATTATTGCCCATGACCGTTTTCAGGAGATTATTGACCGTGCCAATGATGCAGAATCTATTATCCGCAAAGTGATTTATATCGGTGGTGACGATGCCGATATACCGGATAAAAAACCGCAGATAATTACCACGCCATCTTATTTGGAGATGCTAACTACCGGCAAATCGGCGACTCAGGATGATCGTGAAATCTCAGAAGTTGGAGGACGCTACGATATAAAACCACAGAGTGAACAACGAACCAGAGTTGCTGAAATCGTCTTAAAAGTTGTTGAAGAAGAAGCCGCTAAATTGGCATCAAGTAAAGAATTGAGTCAGGAAGATGTTCAAGCACTTGTGGTGCGGCGGGTTCAACAAGTTGTGCGAGACAATCCGCCCATGCAGCGATTTCTTCCTGAATTTGAAATAGAGAAGTTGCTGAGCGACAACGAGGTGGCTGATATTGTTCATACGGTCACTGAAAAACTGATTGAACTGACATTGGATGTGCCAAAAATCGTGGTATTACCCACTCGCGAAGTCAATTACGGCTTCAATAATTTTGATCTGCAAAGGCTGGAACTTATTAGCTTTCAACCGGTCAGCCAAGAAATCCTGCTGCAACATTTGGACAACAATCAAAAGGCCAGTATCCATTGGGCGGGGCAGGACGCTCATGAAGAGCAGTTGGAAAACTATTTGGTGCGGAATCTGATGGACAAGGATGAAATTGATTACGATGAGCATGCCGAGTTGTTGTACAAGTTGACCGGTCAAGTGATAACCCGTTTGCGTGCTTATCTAAGTAACGAGAGCCAAGTCGAAAACGTTTTGGTCTATTGGCAGAAACAGTTGAGCGAATTTATCTGGGCGCAGCTGCGAGAGCATCAATGGACAACGCCGACTGACTACATTGGCAAGGTCACTCAAGGTTTTGAAGTGCTTAAGCCTGCAACCTTTACGCTCGCTGCCGGTGAGCAACCACGCGACTTCCGCACCCCTATCGCCGACAAACGCGCAATACGCCAGATGGTATTCAAGGGTTTTGGCAAATGTTGTTACCCTTATCAGAAGTTTGATTCGGTCGAAGGCGAGTGGCGGTTAGCGCAATTATTGGAAGACGATAATAATGTACTCAAATGGATGAAACCAGCATCCGGACAATTTCGTATCGAATACCAGAACGGCCAGAACTATGAGCCGGATTTTGTAGTGGAATGTATTGATCACTATTTGCTGATTGAGCCAAAACGAGCCGACCAAATCAACACTGAAGAGGTTCAACTAAAAGCGCGTGCTGCCAGCCGTTGGTGTGGATATGCAAATGAACACGCAAAAAACAGCGGCAATAAGTGTTGGTTTTATTTGCTTGTTCCGCATGATGCGATTGTTTTGGGAAGATCATTAGCCAATCTTAAAATCACGTATTCATAATCTATTGAAGAAGCAACCGTGAATGCGCCTGAATCATTTTTCAGTGCAAAGAAATTAAATAGAGCGAACTCAAGCTTGCGACTCCAGCAGTTGAAGGAGTTGCATTAAGTGTAAAAAATAAAGATCGCGTACATCAGTCAACACTTCACCCTCGCTTCACATTCCCAACATTATCTCCTCACCGTGCAGGTGCATGCTTTGTATCGTCTTTTAACGTTACAGGAGCAACACGATGCAAAGCAAACTCTGGCAAAAAATCGGCATGATGCTGGGCCTGACCTTGGTCTTGCTGGTGCCGATCGGCATGATAGAAAATTTGGTCAGCGAACGCGCAAGTCGCCAGCAACAGGTGGTGAATGACATTGCATCCAGTTCCGCCGGGCCGCAACAGCTGTTCGGGCCTTTGCTGGTAGTGCCGTACAGCGAACATTGGACGGAAGTAATTGAAACTCGCCACGACGGCGTACCTACGCGTGAAGTTGTGGAGCGTGTCGATAACCGTGTGCTGTATTTTTTGCCGGAGCATTTGAATATCGACGGCGAGCTGTCTACCGAAACCAAGCAGCGCGGGCTGTTTAAGGTGCGTACCTACGTGCTGAACGTCAGCGTTAAAGGCGACGTTAATTTGCCGGGCGGTTACGGCAATCCCAAGCCGCTGCATAACGGCCAGATCAGTGTTGGCGTGCCTTATACCAGCGTAGTGCTGTCCGATATGCGCGGCGTGCTGGAAGCGCCGGGAATGGAATTAGACGGCAAACATTATGCCTTCGAACAAGGTGCAGAACTGCCGATGGATGGGGTTAACGGGATGCATGCCTCGCTGAATACGCTATCGGTGGAGTCCGGCCCGCTCACTATGCCGTTTGCTTTTACCCTGAAATTACGCGGTATCGAGTCGCTGGATTTTATCCCGGCCGGTAAACAAACGCGGGTCGAGCTGTCTTCAGCTTGGCAACATCCCAGCTTTTACGGCCGCTTTCTGCCCGATCCGCAAAGCCAGCAAGTCGGCCAAGAAGGTTTTCATGCGTTGTGGACGGTTGATTCGTTGGCCTCCAATGTCGCCGAAAGCTTGAATAAATGCCGTGCAATCAGCTGTTACGACAGCTTCGGTATTAAGTTGATGGAGCCGATCAATATCTATTCGCTGTCCGACCGGGCAACAAAATACGGTTTTCTGTTCGTTTGCCTGACGTTTGCGGCGATCTTCCTGTTCGAAATCCTAAAAAGCTTGGCGATACATCCTGCTCAATATGCATTGGTCGGCTTAGCGCTGGCAATGTTTTTCCTGCTGCTGTTGAGTTTGTCGGAGCATCTGGATTTCGTGATTGCCTATTTGATTGCGACCACGGCTTGCGTGGCATTGATCGGTATTTATCTCAGTGCGGTGTTGCATAGCGGTAAACGTGGCCTGGCGGCAGGGGCATTGCTGGCCGGTTTGTTCGCCAGCTTGTACGGTTTGCTGGAATCCGAGGATAACGCGCTGATGCTGGGCTCATTGCTGTTATTTGTGTTGCTGAGCTTGGCGATGCTAACGACGCGGCGTCTGGACTGGTATGGAATTAGTCAGTCGACCGGCAAAAACACGGTCGGCAGTCAAACGTCACTTTAATCAGGCCACGAACAGATGATGGTCATCTGCCGTCGTTTCTCCCAAACATAAATTCGAGATACTTATGATTATTGCTCATTTACCCGCCGGCTACATTGTGTCGACATTACTGTTTCCACGTATGCAAAACTATGGCGTGTCGCGCCAGGGCTTTATACGCGCCGGTCTATTCGGTGCCGTCGCGCCAGATTTGGATATGATTTATTTTTACTGCTTCGATGAACGGGCACATCCGCACCACAGCTATTACAGCCATTTTCCCATGGTCTGGCTGTTGTTGCTGATGCTTAGCGCATTTTGGTTGCACGCTGCAAAACGCAAGGAGTTACCGGTGTTGGCAATGATATTTACGGCTAACGGTTTGCTGCACATGTTCCTGGACTTTATCGCCAGTAATATTTATTGGCTGGCACCGTTCGTGAATAAGCCTTTCTCTTTGATCACTGTCCCCAGAGTGTATGAGCCCTGGTGGTTAAATTTTATTTTACACAGAGCGTTTGGTGTGGAGATTGCGATCGTGATTTTGGCGATTTATTTGTGGCGAAGGGATGCTCGGCGCGAAACGTTAAGTCTTTCGCTCAATGGATGCTGCATGTTAGACATGAGTGACAAAACCGCCAGCTGAGTTATCAAGCCGGCGGCGATAAGGCAGATTATCTGGATTGGCGTTTTTTATTGAAGCCAAGCAGGCCTATAAAAGCGCTGCCAAACAACCAGGCTGCGCTTGGTAAAGGTACCGCGCTGATTTGTTGGGCTTGCAATACAGTGCTGCCACCCAGATCGGCGTCGGTAAAACCGAATACATAAAACATGCTGGGGTTGGCAATCGTTACGCCGGAAGCCACAGCTGTAGACAGGAAGTCATTATCACTGCTGACAAACAATGTGTGCAGCAACTGACCAGCTACTGTGACATCTTCGCCAAAGGCTAAGCCTTCAATTTTGGCCGGGATTTTGTCAGCGCTGATGCCGTTGGCAACCAGAATGGCTTTGACGTCCAGTACTGAAGTTTTATTGATAGTTGCTGATGCAGTCGATAGATCGCCACTGAGGTTGGATACTTCGGTGGCAGCGCTAAGATCAATTTTGAATAATTCTTTGGCAACAGCGGCAGTACCATCTCCTAAGCCTTTACCGTCACGTTCACCCACTAAAAACTCTTGATCGTTAAGAGCAATTATTTCGCTAACGCCGGAGCCGGTTGTCAACTTATAAGCATATTCATGAGTGGTACCGCTGGCGATGTCGATAGTGACGATGCGGACGTTTTTCTTGGTATCTTGCAATAACGGAGCCTGCATGATGCCAATCAGTTTTGTACCATCCGGGGTGATAGCCAGACCTTCCATGCCTTTGTTGGCAACCCGGCCAGTGGTGTTGGTGCTATGTGCTGCATCTTCGGATATGGTGGTGGGGCCTTGTACAGCCACGGCAAGATTGCTGGGTAGCGCAAAAGTTTTTATTAGCGCGCCAGTGGTACGGTCGAATTGTCTGACATACGGGCCATATTCGTCGGAAATAAACACGCTTTTGCCGTCATTCGATACCCTTACACCTTCAGGATCGAAGCGGGCATTGTTAGTGTTAGAAGAAGGCAGGCTGGCGTCGAAACCGTCAGAGCGGCCGGTAAAATAGTGGGTGTTGTTGGTTGCGTTTAACGCCGGTGTACCGCCTGCGCCGTAAGTCAAAGCGGTCGGGCTAGACAGTAAGGTGGTGGCGGTCAGTGTTGGGGTCAGGTTAAAGGCAAGTCCACTGCCTGAATTGGCGGTCAGCGCCATATTTAGCGTCTGAAAGCGGGTGATGTATGAGGTAGTGTCTTCCAGTGAAGCATTGTATGGCGTGGCATTGGGGCCGCGGTCGGGGGTTGCGATAAAAGTAGTGCCGCCAGCCCATGCCAAGCCGGAACCCAAACCACCCAGGGTATTACCTGCTACGCCGCTTTCCAGCAGGCCTGAGGTGGCAGTGGACAAGTCGTATAAGCCAGTCAACCCGGCTTGGGCGATTAGGGTGAAGCTTGCCTGGGCGCTGGTAGCACCGGTTAGCGCGGTGATAAATAAGGGAAGAAGCAGTTTTTTATTCATTAGCAGCAATCCAAAAAGTTGAGGTAGTCAATAGAGCTGTCCGGTGATTTTTCGGTTTCGGTCCAGTCTATAAACAGCCCAATGATGAAGAACAACTATTAAAGTTTGGTGACAAGTTGATTTAATCGTCAGCAACAAGCTAAATCATTAAAGCAGATTGTTCAGAGAACGAGTTACTCAAAAGCTGGGGCGTTCGCTCAACAAATTACGGCAATTTATGGAGCTGTATGGCTTCGCAAAGTAAACGTTACGGGGCCATTATTGACTAATGCCACCTGCATATCGGCACCAAATTGGCCGAATTGCACTGTGGGCCGGGCTTGTCTAGCCAGTTGCTGTAAATACTCAAACAATTGCTGGCCATATTCCGGCGATGCGGCCGGAGTAAAACTGGGGCGGTTGCCTTTTTGGGTGTCGGCGGCCAAGGTGAATTGCGGCACCAGCAATAAGCCGCCGTTTATATCACGCAAGCTCAAATTCATTTTGTCGTCAGCGTCTGCAAAAATGCGGTAATTAAGGATGCGTTCCAACAGACGTGCGGCGTCTTTTTCGGTATCTGCTTTTTCTACCGCGACCAGCGCCATGATGCCGCTATCTATCTGGCCGATAATTTGTTGATTGACGGTAACGCTGGCGGAGGTGACGCGCTGGATGATGGTGATCATAGTTAAATGCAGTCGTAAAAGCAGAATCAAAAAATCGGGCAATGTTGCACTAAACTCCAACGACATGCAAAGTGCGCGCTCTTTGGGCGTTTGGGTCGGATAATAACGATATGACAGAGAAATTTTTAGCGGGCAACGGGCGGATGGTAAGAGTTATATTGGTTTTGTGGCTGGTGTTGTCAGGCTTGGCGAATGCCGATGTCTATCAATGGCAGGATGCTAACGGTAAAGCGCATTTTTCTGATCGAGCTTACCCGGACGCGCAAGTTAAAAAGCTTGCTATAAAGCCGGGATACGATTTTTTCCGGGTCAAGACAGTCTATGATGGTGATACTGTGGTGCTTGAAGATGGTCGTAAAATTCGTTTGTTGGGCATCAATACGCCGGAAGTTCAACACCGCGACAAACTGGCCGATGCGGGCGGCGAAGATGCGAAGCGCTGGTTGCAAAATAAACTGCAAAATTCGCGTGTGCGTCTGGAGCTGGCAGCTGAAAAAACGGACAAGTACGGCCGAACTTTGGCGCATTTGTTTACAGATAACAAAGAGCATATCAACCTGCAATTGGTTGCAGCTGGTCTTGCCGAAGTCAGTATTTATCCGCCTAATTTGTTGTATGTCGCTGATTTGGTGAAAGCGGAGGAGCTGGCAGAAAAAGCCCTGCTTGGTATTTGGCAGCAAGCGCAATATCAGCCCATTGCTGTTGTTAACTTAGCTGCGGAACCTCATTCTGGTTGGACTCGTGTAATTGGTAAGGTGAGCAGTGTACGAAGTACCCGCAAGTCATTGTATCTGGAGTTTCCCAATGGCTTTCAAGCCCGTATTGAACAACAATGGCTGGAGCTATTTCCGGATGTTAATGAATACATAGGCAAAACCGTCGAAGTGCGTGGCTGGCTGAATAAAAACAAAGGCCAATTGTCTATGTTAATACGCCACCCAAGTGCGATTAAAATGCGTTGAATTTTTAATGTGGCCGCCTTAAAACTGGATTATTGGTATTTGATGCATAATATCTGTAAGGAGCGGTTTCGATGACGTGCAACATAAAGATATTTAAGGTGTAAAACAAATGAAGTTTGCTGTGCAAGTAAATGCTAGTCCTTATCAATCGAATGCGGGCCATGCTGCCTATCGATTTATTACCGGAGCTTTGGCGGCTGGGCATGAGATATTTCGGGTGTTTTTTTATCATGATGGTATTTATCACGCTTTCAAATATGCCTCGCCACCTGATGATGAATTGCAGTTTTCCTCGCAATGGAGTGATTTGGCTAGACGTTATCAAGTCGATTTGGTGGTGTGTATTTCGGCGGCACAACGGCGCGGATTGTTGTGCTCGGATGAGTCTAAACGGCAGGGCAAATTAGATAATGATTTGGCTGAGGGTTTTCGTATTTCAGGGTTGGGGCAGTTGGTTGAGGCGACCTTGGTCGCCGATAGATTTATCGTATTTGGTTGAGGTGATGAAGCATTTATTGTTCGTATTACGTAAGCCTGTTCATAGCGGGGTCTATGTTCAGGAGACATTAGATATAGTGTTAACGACAGCGGCTTTCGATCAGTCGGTAAGTATTTTATTGCTTGATGACGGAGTCTTTCATTTGAAAAATAATCAAAACCCTGACTGTGTTGGCATGAAAGATACTGCGAGCATATTTAAAGCGTTGGAAATATACGATGTGAACGATGTTTACGTCGAAATAGAATCGTTACAAGAGCGCGGTTTAACTTGCGGTGATTTGTGTTTGCCTGTTAATAGTTTGTATCGAAAAAATATTGCCGAATTAATGAAACGTTTCGACGTGTTAGTGCCGGGTTAACCAGTGTGTGACTTTGTTAGGGTGGTGGATTTGATAAAACGTGGATTGGGTGGGTTACTGCTCAGTATTTTAATGGTTTTGCCATGCGCCGCCGCAGACACTTTAATAGAACAGCAACGTGCTAATTTTTTGTTAGCGGAAAAATTCTTGGAGCAGGGCAATGAACAGGCCTTTTTAAGTATTAGCGAGGGCTTGGCTGATTACCCGCTGTATCCGCTATTGCGCTATCAGTATTTAAAAAATAATCTCGATCAGACCGATAAAGTATCGGCGTTTTTGACAAATTACAAAGACTCGCGCCAAGCCAATTTATTAAAACTGCAGTGGTTGGATTATTTGGCAAAGCAAGAACGCTGGCCTGAATTTATTCAAAATTATGAAAATAATGACAATACCGCACTGGCCTGCCAGTTTCATTGGGCGAGCTATCAAACCGGCAAGCAGCAGGAGTCTCTGGATGCGGCCAAACAGCTTTGGTTGACTGGAGACACGTCGCCTAAAGAGTGTGACAGTCTGCTATTTGCGCTAACCCTATCGCCTGTGTTTACTCCGGATTTAATGTGGCAGCGTTTTGAGCTGGCGCTGGATAAAGACAACGTCTCTTTGGCTGAATTTGTGCGGCGGTTAATGACTCAGCAAGATCAAGGGCTTGCTGATATTTGGCTGCAGGTCCATAAAAAACCAGAGTTGATTGAAATAGAGGGTTTTTTGAATCCTACTCAAATAATGCATGGACGTATTTTTGCGCATGGGGTGGCTAAATTGATTAAAGCCAATCTTGAGTTGGCGATGAGTCTTTGGGATAGCAAAAAGCCGCAATTTAACCTGGATTACCAAACAGCTCAGCAAGTTGAGCGTAAATTGGCAATGGCGTTGGCATTTAAGCGTGATGGCGGGGCTTACTATCGCTTGCAACAATTAGGACCGATAGATCCGGAAGTAAGAGATTGGCGAGTGCGGACGGCTTTGTTTGAACAAAATTGGTCGCATGTTGCTGAGGCTTTGGCAGCACTGACGGTGGAAGAACAGCAGGACCCGAAGTGGCAATACTGGCAGGCTAGAACTGTTGAGGCGCTGGGTGACGCCATGCAAGCCCAGGCAATTTATGCCCGAGTAGCCGATGATAGAAGTTTTTATGGCTTTCTGGCAGCCGATACGATTAGTAGACCTCATCAGTTGTCTAGTAAACCGGTGTTTGTGGTTGATAGTCAGTTAAATGAATTGTTGAGCCTAGCTGATTTTAGAGTCATCCAGGAGTTGAAGGCTTTTAACAGGGATGTAGAAGCGCAACGGCATTGGTGGTTTACGGTAAAAAAACTATCCAAAGAACAAATAATGACCGCTGCAAAAGTAGCGCAGCAGTGGCGCTGGGATCAGGTAGCCATCATGACTCTGGTCAAAGCTAATTATTGGGATGATATTGAACTACGTTTTCCAGTGGATTATTTGCCCCAAGTTCAAGGAAATGGCTACAGCCAACAATTGCAACCATCTATCATTTTTGGCTTGATGCGTCAGGAAAGCATGCTGGACAAAAATGCCCAGTCCGCTGTCGGTGCGCGTGGGCTAATGCAAATCATGCCCCAAACTGGCAAGCAAATAGCTCAAGAACTTAACGAAAAATGGCTCTCTGACGCTAACTTGTTCAATCCTGATACTAATATCCGCTACGGAACGTATTATTTCAAAAAGTTATTAACTAAATTTAATGGCCACTTACCCTTGGCGATTGCCGCCTATAACGCCGGACCTAATAATGTCTCAAAATGGTTGCCGATTGATAAGTCGGTGCCGGCTGATATTTGGATGGAAACTATCCCCTTTAAAGAGACCAGAAAATATGTTGCGTCGGTGTTGTCATATAGCATGATTTACCAACAACGCTTACAAGGTGGAGCATTGAAAATCAAAGAACTGCTTTGGGATGTTGTGCCGAGCAAAAATTGAGCTGATTTTTTTTAGGCTCTGTTAGATAATGCACGCCTCTAATATAAGAATAAATAAGGTATCTACCAAAATGGAGAAACAGCACAGTTTCACGCGCGAAGAATTACTGAAGTCTGGAAGAGGTGAATTGTACGGACCAAAGAATGCGCAATTACCATTGCCAAATATGCTAATGATGGACCGAATAATCCATATCTCCGATGAAGGCGGCGCATATGGCAAAGGTGAAATCATTGCTGAGCTCGATATAAATCCCGATTTATGGTTTTTTGCTTGTCATTTTCAAGGCGATCCCGTAATGCCTGGTTGCTTAGGGCTTGATGCCATGTGGCAGCTGGTTGGCTTTTTTCTATGCTGGATGGGTGGTCCTGGCAAAGGGCGTGCATTAGGTGTTGGAGAGGTTAAATTTACTGGTCAGGTGCTACCAACTGCTAAAAAAGTCATTTATAGAGTGAATCTTAAAAGAGTGATTATGCGTAAATTGGTGATGGGCATTGCTGATGCAACCATGGAAGTTGACGGCAAAGTTATTTACGAAGCCACTGATTTGCGAGTTGGCCTATTTACTTCTACAGAAGATTTTTAGAGGCACTATCAATGAAAAGAGTCGTAGTAACCGGATTAGGTATTGTTTCCAGCATAGGTAATAACCGTGCTGAGGTTGTCGATTCCCTGAAAGAAGGTCGCTCAGGCATCGTATTTTCTGATGTTTACAAGGATATGGGCTTTCGTAGTCATGTCCATGGGCCAATCAATATAGATTTAGATGAGCTTATCGATCGTAAAGTAAAACGCTTCATGGGTGATGGCGCTGCGTTCAACTATATTGCGATGCAACAGGCGATTGATGATTCAGGTTTGGGTGAATCGGAGGTATCAAATTTCAGAACCGGTTTGGTAATGGGCTCCGGCGGGCCTTCAACTTCAAACATTGTTGAAGCGGCTGATATTTTACGCGAAAAAGGCATCAAAAAAGTGGGCCCTTATATGGTACCCAGAAGTATGTCCAGCACCAATACGGCATGTCTTGCGACGCCTTATAAGATTAAAGGCGTAAATTACACAATCAGTTCAGCGTGTGCGACCAGTGCGCACTGTATTGGACATGCGATGGAATTGATCCAGATGGGCAAACAGGATGTCGTGTTTGCCGGTGGTGGAGAAGAAGTGCATTGGACCATGTCGATGTTATTTGATGCGATGGGGGCTTTGTCTTCTAAATACAATGACACGCCAGCAACAGCTTCGCGTCCGTATGACGAAACGCGTGATGGCTTTGTTATTTCCGGCGGCGGCGGTGTTTTGGTGATTGAAGAGCTGGAACATGCTAAGGCCCGAGGCGCTAAAATTTACGCTGAATTAGTCGGCTACGGTGCAACTTCCGATGGTTACGATATGGTGCAACCTTCTGGTGAAGGCGCGGTGCGCTGTATGCAACAAGCTATGGCTACTGTTGAAGGTAAAATCGACTATATCAATGCGCATGGCACCAGTACGCCAGTCGGTGATACCAAAGAACTTGAAGCTTTGCGTGCTGTATTCGGTGAAGGTCAAGTGCCTTGGGTAAGCTCTACTAAATCGCTGACGGGGCACGCTTTAGGTGCGGCAGGCGTTAACGAAGCTATCTATTCATTATTAATGATGGAAGAAGGATTCTTGAGTGAGTCGGCGAATATTACTCAGCTTGATCCAGGTGCAGAAGGTATACCCATCGTTCGTCAACGCCAAGATAATGTTACTTTAAACACTATCATGTCGAATAGTTTCGGCTTTGGCGGTACAAATGCCACATTGATTTTTCAACGTTATAACGGTTAACGACTTTATTGTCGGGGTTCGTCATCACGAGCCCCGGTATTTCTTACCTCCCCACATCAAAAATTTCTCTGACCATGTCAGATCTGACGCAAAAATCCCGAATTCAATATAATAAATTACAAAAACGCTTACGCCACGCCGTTGGTGATGCTATTGCCGATTACAACATGATCGAAGATGGCGATAAGGTGATGGTGTGTTTGTCTGGCGGTAAGGATTCTTATACTTTGCTGGATATTCTGGTTAATTTGCAAAAAACTGCACCAGTCGACTTTGAATTGATTGCTGTCAATTTAGATCAGAAGCAGCCCGGATTTCCTGAAGACGTATTGCCAGCTTACCTTGAGTCGATAGGTGTGCCATATCACATCATTGAAAAAGACACCTACAGCGTGGTTAAACGAGTCATCCCTGAAGGTAATACCACTTGTGGACTTTGTTCGCGATTGCGACGCGGTACTTTATATGGCTACGCCGAGGCTAATAACATTAACAAAATTGCCTTGGGTCATCATCGCGACGACATCCTTGAAACGTTTTTCCTGAATATTTTTTATGGCGGAAAGCTTAAAGCCATGCCGCCTAAACTACTAAGCGACGATAAGAAAAATATTGTCATTCGTCCACTTGCTTACTGCCGGGAAAAAGATATTGAGCGTTTTGCCGTATTCAAAGATTTTCCAATCATTCCGTGTAATTTGTGCGGTTCGCAGGAAAACCTGCAGCGTCAAGCAATGAAAACCATGTTAAAAGGTTGGGATAAGCAGTTTCCAGGACGATTGGAAACAATTTTTACCAGCTTGCAAAATGTGGCGCCATCACAATTGGCTGATACTAAGCTGTTTGATTTTGCATCTTTGACCCAAAGCTTGGCTGAATTAACTGAGTAACTCGGAGCTGGTTATTTATTTCATATAAATATGCTTCATAGCCTTGCATTTTTTAGACCATTCGAGCATAATGCACGGCCTTTAGCCAGTACGGCTAATGTTCAATGGTAATCGTGTCGGTCCTCTCGCAACGATACGCTGTAAACCCCGCCAGGCCCGGAAGGGAGCAACGGTAGCAGCAGATTCGTGTGCCGGGATGTGGCTGGTGCGATTACCGCCCAACTCATCTTTACCTCTTTCGAGCCTGCAATGAATTATCAGGTTCTAGCCAGAAAATGGCGCCCCCATAATTTCACAGAAGTCGTCGGGCAAGAACATGTCGTCAAGTCGTTAATGAACGCCTTGCAGCATGATCGTCTGCACCATGCCTATTTGTTTACCGGCACACGCGGAGTAGGCAAAACCACCATAGCCAGAATTTTGGCTAAAGCCATCAATTGCGAAAACCTGCAGGATTTTAATCCTTGCGGCGAGTGTAGTGTTTGTCGTGCGCTTGATGAAGGCCGATTTTTGGATTTAATTGAAGTCGATGCCGCCTCCCGTACCAAAGTAGAAGACACCCGCGATTTACTGGATAACGCACAGTACGCGCCTAATCATGGCAAGTACAAAGTCTATTTGATTGATGAAGTACACATGTTATCCGGGCATAGCTTTAATGCGCTACTTAAAACCCTGGAAGAGCCGCCTCCGCATGTTAAATTTTTATTGGCGACAACCGACCCCCATAAAATCCCTGTAACGGTGTTATCTCGCTGCTTGCAATTTAATCTCAAACGCTTGTTACCCGCGCAAATTGCCACGCAAATGGCTTTTATATTGCAACAGGAACAATTGGGATTTGAAGAGCCCGCGTTAAAACTATTAGCCCGTGCGGCCGATGGCAGTATGCGCGATGCTTTAAGTTTGCTGGATCAGGCGATTGTTTTTGGTAATGGTAAGGTCACCTCTGACGCTGTTAGCAATATGCTGGGGACAGTTGCTCAGCAGCCTGTGGAGGATATATTGACAGCGCTTGCCGCCGGCGATGCCTCTACTATGCTCGATAAAATTAACGAAATCGCCAACCTGACGCCAGATTTTGCCGATGTCTTGCAACAAATGCTGCAAGTATTTCATCGGATTGCGTTGGTGCAACAAATTCCAAGCGCGATAGCTCAGGATTTTGATGCCGAAATGATCACTGCATTGTCTGTCAAGCTGTTACCGGAAGATGTTCAGCTTTATTACCAAATTGGCTTACTCGGGCAAAAAGATTTGGCTTTAGCGCCTGATCCACGTATCGGTTTTGAGATGGTCATGTTACGTATGCTTACTTTCAGGCCTGCAGCAACAACTTCGAACCCTATTAATCTGGCGTCCAGCCAACAAGCTATCGCCAAAACTCAGCCTATTCAGCAAAAATCCGTTCAACCAATTGCGGCTAGCGAGCCTGTTGCAGCCGTTAGTTCAATTGTTCCCGTGGGACATCATCAATCGCCAGATATAAGGCCAGTTCAGACTGATCGCCTACAATCGACCGGCAATGATTGGGCTTCAATCATCGCTGCCATGGGCATTACCGCACGCACACTGGAACTTGCCAACAATTGTGCGCTGGAAAGTATTGATGACAATACCTGCACCTTGATTCTCGATCCTGCTTATATGAGGACGACACGTTCTGAGGAAGCGCTTAAAAAAGCACTGGAAGCCTATCAGGGAAAGCCGCTTAAGTTGATATTTAAAGCCAACAAGCCCACTGTTGATACGCCGGCAGTGCAGTTGGTCAAACAGCGCGAAGATAGACAACAGGCGGCCGTAGATGCTATTGCTTCAGACGAAAACATACAAACCTTAAAAGAGCATTTTGATGCTCGAGTCATGCCCGGTTCCATCGAACCCGTTTAACAATAACAGGAGAAAAATATGAAAAATGCCCTTGGCAATATCATGCAGCAAGCGCAAAAAATGCAGGGAGATTTTAAAAAAGCCCAGGATGAACTAGCCAATATGCAAGTGATGGGTGAATCCGGCGGCGGCTTGGTCACTATATTGATGACCGGTAAGCGCGAAGCCAGAAAAGTTACCATCGACCCTTCACTGTTGGGCGATGATAAAGACATGCTGGAAGATTTGGTGGCGGCGGCCATCAATGATGCGGTTAACAAAGTCGGAAAAATGAAGAAAGAAAAAATGGCCGATATAACTGCCGGATTACCGCTTCCTCCAGGATTTCAATTACCGTTTTAATATGCAAAGACATGGCTTGTTGGGGCAGTTAATACAGCACTTGTGCTGTTTGCCGGGTGTGGGTCCAAAATCCGCGCAGAGGATGGCATTTCATTTACTGCAGCGTGATCGAAAGGGCGGCAAAAATTTAGCAGAGACCCTGTTAGATGCGATTGCCAACATCGGTCATTGCCAACAATGCCGAACGCTGACCGAGCAATCACTATGTGAGATTTGTGCCGATACCAAACGAGATGCTTCCTTGGTGTGCATCGTAGAAAGCCCCGCAGACGCCTGGATTGTCGATCAAGCTACGCAATTCGGTGGTCAGTATTTCGTTTTGCACGGTCGATTATCGCCATTAGATGGCATAGGCCCCGATGAAATCGGTCTTGATCAACTAGAACAGCGCTTGGCTTCCGGGACCATCAAAGAATTGATTCTTGCGACCAACTCCACCGTAGAAGGTGAAGCCACAGCTTTTTTTATCGGCGAGCTGGCTCGAAAATACCAAGTGTTGGCTAGTAGAATTGCGCATGGAGTGCCGATGGGAGGGGAATTGGAATTTATAGACAGTGGCACCCTCTCTCATGCCTTTAATGGCCGAAAAACTCTGTAGATTTAAATCCTCGCTAGTCTAAAAATCCCCCAGGAGTGACGAATGACTGATTGCTTGTTTTGCAAAATGGTGGCCGGAGTTATTAAACCGGATGTGGTGTATGAAGATGACAGTGTGTTGGCATTCCGAGATATTAATCCGCAAGCGCCGGTTCATATTCTAATTATTCCTAAACGACATATCACTACATTGAATGAACTGGACGACAGCGTATTAGCAGGACAGTTATTTCAAACTGCAATAAAGCTCGCTAAACAAGAAGGCATCTCGGAAAACGGTTACCGAACTGTTTTTAACTGCAACAAACATGGTGGGCAGGAAGTTTACCACTTGCACCTGCATCTGTTGGGCGGTCGCCAAATGCATTGGCCTCCGGGTTGATTTCGGCGCCAGATAAAATGTTGTGCTTAGTATAAAAAAGCAGGGCATTTGATTGAGGTGAGCCCTTCTCGACCTATCGCTCCTTTCGACTACGCTCAGGGAACGGTGGGGGAAGAGATTTTTAATCTTGGTTGTTTTTAAGTTCGATGACAAAGTTGGCACCCTCTGCATCATTAAAGGCGCGTAACGTGCCAGACATATTATTTTCTACAATTATTTTTGACATATATAAACCAATACCGGTGCCTTTACCTTCTTCTTTAGTTGTGAAGTAAGGGTCGTAAATTTTGTCAATAATGCCATCGGGTATTCCTCCAGCATTATCTTTTATAGTAATAGTTACGGTATCGTTATTTTTTATAGCGTCAATAATTATTGTCGGTTGTTTTGGATTGTTTTCAATAAGTGCGTCTTTGGCATTATTTAATAAGTTTAAAATAACTTGAGAAAACTCGCCTTGAAAGCCCTTTATAATTAAGTTTTCGTTGCAAATTATTTGTAATTTAATATTATTATTTTTTAACTGAGCTTCCAGTAAATCTGCTGTAGATTTAATAATATTATTTATATTAAATGGCTCAATATGTTTATTTGGTTTAAAAAAGTTACGAAAATCATCGATAGTTGACGACATTTTTTGAATTAAGCGCGCTGATTTATCCATGCTTTGATTCATGAAATCGTCATCAAGCTTGTCCATTTGATACTTAAATTGTAGATTCTGTTGAACCAATCCTAGTGCATTAAGGGGTTGTCGCCATTGATGAGCAATCGCACCAATCATTTCTCCCATTGCGGCCAGCCGAGATTGATGGATCAATAGTGCTTCCTGTTTTTGACGTTGTGCAACTTCATCTTTGATTTTGTTATCAAGATCTTTATTAAGATCAGCCAACTCCTGCGTTCGTTTTAAAACTTTATTTTCTAATTCTTGGTTATAGTTTTCTAAATGTTTTTTAGATTGCATTAGTGAATCAACCATCTGATTAAAACTATCAGACAAAACACCTATTTCATCTCCACGCTCAATAGTTGACCTTACTGTTAAATCGCCACCGGCAACTTGAGTTGCTAGGTGACTTATGATGGATACCGGTTGAGAAATCCAGCGTGCAAATAAATAGCCAACACATAAAATTAGGATAAGTGAAATGCCAATAATATATATAATCTGAAAATACATATCATTTATATATTTATCATATTGGTTGGTAGAAAAACCTATGTGTAACCAACCCCAAGAAATCCCTGAGAACTGTATCGGATAGACAAAGTGATATACCTTCTCGTAATTTTCAATGGGCATTATTTTATAAGTGATATTGTTGTTTTCTAATTGAGCAATATCATTATTTAGGTTTTCAATTAAATGCCAGTTTTCCTGGTTTATCCAAATCTTGTCGCCAACCTTGGGTGATATTAAAATATAATGAATACTGGTATTGTTCTTTAATACTTCAACATTATGTTCAACAATAAATCCGAAATCTTTGCTAATAATGGCGTCAGAGCTCGCTTGTACAATGGATCTTGAGACGGTTTCCGCCTGAGTAAACATAATCTGTTTAAAGGCATTTTTTTGCATGGGGACAACCATAAATGCAAAAAATAAAGTAATCGCTAATACCAGACTGCCAAATATTAAAAATACTCTTATAAATATAGAATTTTTTTGTTTAATAGCCACTTTTTTAACCTGGGCAGGATATAAGGTGATGTTGTAAATTATTTATTCGTCTTGTTTTTAAGGCGTAAGTATTCATTATAATAATTATCAAACTTAGCTAGCTCTTCAACTTTGCAATTTATAATTTCCGGCGTTTTAAAAACTTCTAAAATTTGTTTGCCTCTCACACTGTCGGGGAAACTCATTGCTACGCTGGTTAATTCTTTAATTAATGGATAATCTCGACGAAAAAAGATGAAATTTCTACCCTTTATTGGTAATTCAGCAAGGGGCTTAATTTTGTTTTTTATGTCGGGATTTAATTCGGCCATCAGTGTGTAAGAGCTACTGTAAACTATTCCTGCGTCAGTTTTATCAAAAAACACATCTAATATAATGCGATTAGATTTCTTTTGGCGTTGAATAGCTAGATCGATATTTTTATACCCTTTTTTTAATTCTTTAAGGAATAACGTATCTATAAAAATATCGGCAAGCTCATCATCTTCAACAAGCTCCAAGCGTTTTCCGCGTAACTCTTTAATGCTGTTGATATTTTTATCATTTCGAGCAATTAAAAGTAAGGCTTCTGGCTTTTTACCTTCAAGCATACCCACAAAGCCGTCTCCTAACTCCGAGCGTTTAAAATATCTGGAAATTAACAATGGCGGCGCAACAATAAGATCTAACTCGCCCTGTTGAAAAGCGATTTGCATGTCTTCAATGCGGTCAAACAAAATGGCTCGGGATGAAGAAATAATAAAGTCATGTTTTTTTGCTTCAGAATCGAAAAGCTCTTTTGCCCAAAAATTTAAAGATATTTCAATATCGGTACGATTAGCCCGCTCACTAATTGAATTAAAGTAATAACCCATATTTAAACGGATGTCTTTTTTAAGTTCATCCGCTGACGTTGGGATGCTCAACATTGAGCAGCTTGCTAAGATTAAATTTATTAATATTCGATGGGGGATTTTCATGGTTTTGTACTCGTTTAATCGAGTTATATTTTTGAGTAATTGATAGAGCACAAGGTGACTATTTTTTTAATAACTGCTGATGTTCTTTAGCCAATTCGTCATAAGCGTCCAGTTCTTTAACGCTACAAGATTCAAGTAAGTCTTGTTGATATAGACTTAAAAATTGTCGTCCCCTTACGCTCATTGCCATGCTTAAGTAGTTATCAATAATCTTTTGGCGGAAAGGGTAGTTTTTATTTACATACGCATAGCTTTTTGATTTTGTAGGATAACTAGCTATGATTTTTATTTTTTCATTTAATTGAGGGTTTAATTCTTTCATAAGTTCGAAAGCCCCTTCATTGACTAGAGCCACATCGGCTTTATCAAAAAACAAATCCAGGACAATACGTTTATCTTTTTTTAAAAGATCAATAGATGAAAAAAGTTTTTTATAAGGAACATGGTAAGTTTTTAAAATAAGCGTATCCAAAAACATCTCAGCTAATTCATGATGTTCTGGAATAATTAAACGTTTACCACGTAGATCTTCAATTGAATTAATATTTTTATCGGTGCGAGCTAATAATAATACTGAATTAAGCTTGCCGGGTGCGCGTATTCCGTAAAAACCATCAGCTAAGTTTTCACGACTAAAATGCAGGGCAATTGACAACGGCGGTGCTGAAATTATATTAATTATGCCTGAATCAAATGCCTCGCTCATTTCTTCAATTGAATCAAAGAGCATCACATCCGCGGCTTTAACACCGACACTCTCAGCCTGCTCCTGTACCCATAATGAAAATGACACGACAACATCAGCACGACTGACGTTGTCGCTAATGGGTGGATAATAAATTCCCAGACGCATTACCGGATCAGGAGAAATATGTTCTTCCGCGTGAGCCGTAAAAAAACAACAATACAATGCAAATAATAAGTATCCAATGCTAAATCGGGTTATTGTTTTCATTTATTTTTAGTAATTTTTTGGTGATCAATATATAGCTGTTTGGTTGCAGTTAAATCAGCAAGGCTTGCTCGTATTGTTTTGTCGGCTTTAAATAATTGTAGAAATTGCTGACCTCTTGCATGAGTCTCTAGTTTCATCACTTCAGTAATAACGTGCTCACGAAATTCTGCAGGAACATTTTTATGGAATAAACCAGCCCCTTGCGGAATACCGCGCAGTTGGGCAATTATTTGCAGTTTTGAAAGTAATTGCGGATTTAATTCACTAGCAATTTTATATGCGTTTTGATATACGCAAACAACATCGGCTTGACCAAAAAACAATTTAAGTATGATTTGATGAGCTTTTTTTTCTCGGCTTATTGATTTAAAACTTGCTTGATAGTTTTTCTTAAAAGTAGAAAGTGCCAAATAATCGATATATAGATCGGCAACAGGATCATATTCAACTAAGGCAAGTCGTTTGCCTCGTGTCGCCTTGAATTCGTCTAATCCTTCGTCCTTTCGGGTAATTATTAATAGATTCTCTGTGGGGTCGTTGGGGATCAGTTTAAAACCATCGGTCAATAATTTATTATCAAAATCGTTGGCTAGATTTAAGGTTGAGGCGACTACAAAGTTAATTTCACCCAACTCAAAAGCCTTGCGCATTAAATTAATATCACTAAATACCGTTATAGTGGTTTCAATGCCTGCTTGTTTACCAATTTCCTCCCCAAGCATTTTTACGGAAATTTCTATATCTTCATACGAAAAATCAGGGAATGCCCGTGTATAAAAGCCAGCACGAAATGTCGGTTCTGCAAATTTATCAGCTGCAGTTGCCAAATCTGTAGCAAGCGTTAAACCGATTAGGGCTGAGCTGCTTATAAACAGTGATAAACGGAAAAAAGTCATTTAATTTTTTTTAGATGCTGATAGTCATTAAATAATTTTTTGGTCATGGTTAAATCAGATGGGATTGCTCGCAGAGCTTCTTCGGTTTTAAAAATTTCTAAAAATTGTCGGCCTCGTGGATAAGTATTCAATTTAATAGAGGCGTTGATAACTATTTCACGAAAGGTGGGATCGACATTTTTATGAAAAAATCCTGCCCCCTGCAAAATACCATCGATATGTTCGATAATTTGTACTCTATCGAGAATTTGCGGATTTAACTCAGCGGTGGTTTGATAAAAATTTTCGTAAACACACGTTACATCAATCTAACCAAAAAACAATTTAAGTATGACCTGATGGGATTTCTTTTCTCTAGGCATTAGTTTTAAACTGTTTTGATAATCTTTTTTAAAATTCGATTGTGCTAAAAAATTCACATAAAGGTCGCTAGTCGGATCATTTTCAACTAAGCCGAGCTTTTTGTTGCGTAACGACTTAAAGTTATCCAACCCTTCATTTTTACGAGTCAAAATGACCAGGCGATCCGCAGTTCCCCCGGATGGGATCATTTTAAAGCCATCCGCTAGCAAACTATTATCGACTTCATTGGCAATAAGCAAAGGTGATGCGAAGATAAGATTGATAGTGCCTTTTTCAAAATCAGCATTCATCGATTTCATATCTTCATAAATTGTGACATTGGTTTCAATACCAAGCTCTTTACCCATTTCTTCAGTGAGGATTTTTACCGAAATCTCCAGGTCTTCTCGGGAATAATCATGAAAAGAGGGGCGATGAAAGCCGATACGTAGGGTTTGTTGATGGAATAAATCTTCGGCGACAGCAAATGTTGAGAATATTACGCAGGTAATAATTACCAAACATTCGACAATCTGTTTTAGGCTTATTTTGTTTGTATTCATTAATAAGTGGCTTTGAAGCGCTAAAAGATAGGGTTAGGTGAGCTGTCGAGCTAAGCGTTCAGCTCTAGGCAACTGCTTCTGCATCCCTGCCGTCGAATCGCGGATGGAATTTATTGATTTAAAAACAATGTTCTGAGGCTCTTTAGCTTAGCCAAAGGTGTTTGTCGAAAGGAGAAATAAGTGGCGGTTATCGATTGTAAAAAAACGTTGAACTTAACCAGCGTTATCGCGTTTTATTTAGCTCGCCAACGTTACTGCCAAGTAGGTATTCCAGGGACAATAAGCCCATTTCCAGCGCATAGCGGGATCGATAATGTGTGCCTTGGGCAAAGGTTTCGACAATCTGGGCCTCAATCACATCTTTGGTTTCAACCAATTCGTCTTGATAGGCGCGGACATGCAATTTGCGATTCTCGCTGGCATAGCCAACGGCTTCTTGGCTGTCTTTAGTTTGCGTACTGGCGCTTTTAATACTTAAGAATTGCTGTTTGACCTGTAAGGCGATGCCCTGATCGAGCAGGACTTGTTGGCTTTCCAGTTTACGTTGTTGAGCTTTGGCTTGATTAACTTTACCGGTGGTTTGAAAGCCATCAAATAAATTCCACTGCATACCGATACCGATAGTCCAGCCATCGCGGTTTACCGCATTGGTTAAACCGGATTTGTAATCTGTCTGGATGTCATGGACTTCAGCTTGAAAGCCTATCATCGGATAATAGCCACTGCGAGCTTCAGTGATTTGATCGTCGCTGATTTGTACAGCGAGTTTTAATTGTTGAATGTCGGGGTTAAAGGTGTGTGCCGAATCAACTAATTGCTTTAGTTCCCCACTTAATGGCGAAGCGTCGGCTGCTTCAGCCAAACTATAGCTAGCGTCCCACTCTTGGCCCATGGCATTGCCGAGTGCTTCATGGGCCAACTCGCGTGCATATTGGGCTTCACTGCGCATGGTGCGAGTGATGGCTGTGGTGGTTTTGGTGCGCAGGTAATCGGTTTTTTTGACTCTCATCGAGCCGTGTTGATACAAACGCTCGGTTAAATTTTCCAGGGCTTTAAAGCGTTCTAAGGTATCGTCCGCCAATTGTTCCATTTGGATAGCAAACTGCGCCGCGTAATAATATTTTTTGACGTCACGGACGATTTCCAAATTAGTTTTACGTCGGCCTTCTTCGGCAATTTTGACGCCCTTTTCGGCCTGGCCAACGATGGCTTCGCGTTTCATGCCGGTGAAAATCGGGTAGGTGAGATTGAGGGACGATGTCACCATGTCGCGATCAAATAATTTGACGTCCATTTTAATGGGGATAGGTTGCGCAAGAGCAGCTCCAAGTGGGCCGAGAGCTGGATTACTGGTTATTCCGCTCGGTAGATTAAATTGCCCGTCCATTTTAAAAGTTCTATCCTGATCAGCGCGCGAGGCGTTCACTTCGGCAGCGATTCTCGGCCAATACGCTGACATGGCTTGCTGATACTGGGCTTCAGCCATGGCGACACTGGCTTCTGACACATTTAAGGATTGATGTTTTTCCAGTGCAATACGAATGCAGTCCGCAAGCGCTAGCTTTTGTTGCGGAGCAGGGTTTGCGCTAACTACCAATGAGCAAGACAAAAGTATGGCAAAGCCAAGTATTTTTAGTGGTGATGACATAGCGTTAAGCGTCTTGTAATTGGTTGCGGATATATAAGATTTCATCAATGTTCGCCATAAATAAATCAACCAATTCCGGATCAAACTGAATCGCTTTATTGTTGTTCAAATAATTGATTATTTCCTGGTCAGACCAAGGCTCTTTATAAATGCGTCGGCTGCCGAGGGCATCAAATACGTCGACTATGCTGACGATTCTGGCTTCGATAGCAATATGTTCGCCATCTAATCCTGCCGGGTAACCTTTGCCGTTATAGAATTCATGGTGTTCATGAGCGATAGTGGCGGCCATCTTAATCAAAGGCTTATCCAATCGATTGAGTAATTGAAAGCCCATGTCGGCATGCTTTTTCATGATATGAAATTCTGCATCTGACAGCTTGCCGGGTTTATGCAATATTTCATCAGGTATGCCGACTTTGCCGATGTCATGCAGAGGAGAGGCGGTTTTAATCATGGCCGCATGTTCATCGCTAAGGCCATATTTACGGGCAAGCAATTCAGAAATCAGGGCAACACGTTTGATATGTAAACCGGTTTCATGACTGCGATTTTCAACCACTTCGCCCAAGACATAAATCAGCTCTTTTTGTGTCTCAATAATTTCTTCATTGAGCTTGATGGATTCACTGATGTCCTGGCTTAAGCTCATTAAGGAGTTAAGTTCGCCTTGTTGGTTATGGATGCCGACAATCACGGTGCTGAGTGTGTGGTAGCTGCCATCTTTGCCGATGATTTTAATCACCCTGGAGCTGTAGCCTTGATGTTTAACTTTGGTTAACACGCGATCTTTAAAATCACCGCAATCTTGAATGAGCTGACAAAGTGATTGTCCGACCAGTTCTTCAGAACTGTAATTGAGTGTGGTGCTGAAATTTTTGTTAGCACTAACAATGGTGCCTTCTATATCGATCACGCATAACGAGGTACCAATTTCTAATGCGCGTTCATATTCGTGCAGATAATGCTTTTGTTCGCGGAGATCTTGTTTTAGGTTGATCGATAAACGCTCAAATTTTTCATAGACTTCGGTGACATCAACCATCAATGCAACAAACTCTTCTATTACATTCTCTGCATTGACAATAGCGACCACCGTAACGTCAACGACATAAATATTGCCTGCTTTAGTTCTTTTTTTCAGCATTCCCTGCCATTTCTTTTTTTCAAGAACGGTATTTTTCAATTCGCTTAATAAAGCTTCCTGCTCAGTTGTTTCAAAGCTAAATAAATAATGTTGTCCTAATAATTCGGCTTCTGAATAACCGGATAATTCGCAAAAGTGCTGATTGACGTAGGTGATGTTGCCGAGGATGTCAATTTTGGCGACGATGGCTTTTTCATCCACCAACAGTTTGTATTGCGCCAATAATTTATGACTTTTTTTGACTTCGCGAGTGAGATGTATTTGTTCAGTGATATCGGAAAGCTTGTTTAGTAAGCGATCAACACTGATGGGTTTGGTGATGTAATGCTGAATTTCCAGTTCCAACGCCCTGAACAAATATTCCACGTCGTTGTAAGCACTTAAAATAACAATGGGTTGTTCGGGATTGATAGTTCGAATATCGGCCGACATCGATAAGCCGTTGACTTCGGGCATTTGAATATCAGTGACGACAATATCGGGGCGATGTTCTTTGAAAAGCTCCAGACCTTCACGGCCGTTTTTTGCCGAATAGAGTGCGCCGACATAGTGTGCCAGCATAAATTGCAGCTCTTCGCGAGTTTCCATATCGTCTTCTACATACAGAACTCGAACTGAAGACAGGTTTTGTAATTTGTTATCTTTAAACATGAGGTTTTTTAATTAGATAAATAGCCATGCCAGCAAAATTGGCGTTTGCCTTTGTATTTTGCCCTGTACATCGCCTCATCGGCGAATTTTAATAGCATGAGTGGATTGGTATTGTCTTCAGGGTAAATAGCTATGCCGATGCTTGCTGATACCGGTAGTTCAATATTCTCTTCCTGTACTGTCATGGTCAGTGAATCGAGAATACGTTGCGCTGTTTCGGCGATCAATTCTTTGGATGTGCCGTTTAAGATGACTACAAATTCATCACCGCCCAGTCGCGCCACGGTGTCTACTTCGCGTACACAGTTCATTAAGCGCCCAGCGACTTCAATAAGCACATTATCGCCTTGACCATGCCCCAAACTGTCATTTATTTGCTTAAATCCATCCAAATCAAGATAAAGCAACGCCACGTTATAGTTAAAACGATTTGCTGATGCTATGGCGGTATCTAGTCGCTGAAAAAAAAGTTTTCTATTGGGCAAGCTGGTTAATGGATCGATTTCTGCGTGGTAACGAAGCTCATCTTCCAATTGTTTATGATCGGATATATCTACAAACATGATCACGTAATGACTAATGCTGCCATCGGCCTTTTTAATGCCATTAACCAACACCATGGCAGGAAACTGCTCAGTAGATTGTCTACCAATAAGCAGTTCGCCTCGCCAGTGTCCATCTTTTTTCACTAGTAAGGTAATTTCATTGAGAGTGGATTGGCTAATCGATAAATCAAAAATTCTTTCAATGGGCTTGCCTTCAATTTCAATTAAATTAAAACCGGTAATTTCCGTGAAAGCAGGATTGATAGTGAGCATTTTGTAGTGGGCATCCAAGATCAACATGGCTGCACCAGATACTTGATAAACGCTAGCAGCAAGAGTCAAGTTTGCTGCTGATGATTCTTGAAGTGTGATGTCTTCTAAAATCCAAATGATTTGGGGATTGGACGATGGGTTGATTATTTTGCCTTTGAAACGGGTCTTGCTTGAATCACCATTGCATTGCCGAGTTGGTAGTTCAATATCAATGGTTTCTGTCTTAACAAGTTGTTCCAGTAAGTGATTTTGTAGAGCAACTTTGTCGCGGTTAAAAATGTCGCTTAGTGAAGTAATTTCGTGTTTTTTGTAACCAAATTGTTCTAAAAATTGTTGGTTTGTTTTCAGCAGGTTAAATGCCAAGTCAGTAAAGGCAATGCTCACAGGCGCTTGTTCAAAAATAGCTAACTGTTGTGCTTCGCTTGTGCAGAGTTGTTTTTTTAACTGTAAAAACCGGAACAGTGAGTTTATTTTTATGTCCAATTCAATTCGTTTAATAAATTGTGTAACGAAATCAACAGCCTTTATTTTAAAGCTGGGGTGAATATTGCCTTCATCGGTTTGGTTTTGCGTATTCTGATTAATTTGAACACTGATTCTGGCCGAATTTGAACACCTAAAACCTAACGCATTGGTGGAAGTGGATTTTTACTCCAGGTGTTCAACTTGGGTCAAGGAATTCATTTTTTTTCGCATAGATTCCCCTTTCAAATTTATCCGATGGGCGTTATGCATTAGTCGATCTAAAATGGCGTCGGCTAAGGTATTATCGCCAATAGATTCATACCATTGATCGGTCGGCAACTGACTGATAATGAGGGTTGCCGATTGCTCATAGCGATCATCCATGATTTCCATCAAGTCATTTCGGGTGGCGGCATTTAAAGGCTCGAGTCCCCAATCATCAATAATCAGTAAATCCAGGCTGGCTATCGCCTTTAACAGTTTGCTGTAGCTACCGTCCGCTTTGGCTTGTGTCAATGCCAGGATCAGGCGCGGAAGCCGGTGATATTTTACGCTGTAGCCTTTCAGACAGGATTGATGACCAAGCGCGCAGGCAAGATAGGTTTTGCCAGTACCGCAGGGTCCGGTCAGCAACAGGTTTTGGGCTTTTTTTACCCAGTCACACATCAGCAACGAGGCCATTTGCGATTGCTGTATACCCCTACCGTTCTGATAATCAATATCTTTGGCATGGGCTTTGAATTTGAATTGCGCAGCGCGTGTCAAGCGATCCTGTTTGCGTTGATGTCGTTCCTGATCTTCGTAATCAACTAATAATTGCAGGCGTTCGGTAAAGGCTAAGCCTTCATAAGTACCCGGTTGATCCTGCTGAGTTTGCAGCGCAGAGGCCATGCCGGTTAGTTTCAATTGGCGTAGTTGGCTGAGGGTGGTTTCAATCATGTTTATGTCCTGTAGTTGGATTTTAAAAGAAAGAAAGTGTGAGTAAACAGGGTCTTCTTTAAACCCTGCTTGCTTTACTCTTAAGTGGTTAATGATTAGTGAAAACTATTGGCACCACGAATGTTGATATGGTCCTGCGGCAATAACGAAAGCTGCACCGGCGAGGTGTCAGGCAGCTTATCCTTGTTGCTTTGCAAAATGGCTTTGACGTTTTTTAATCGAAACAGAGATTCTTTGTTGGCGATTGTGTCAATTTTGTCAGCGAAAAACTTGATTGAAAGTTTTTATGACGTCTATGCGGAGATTTTTCGAGGATTGGTGTTCATAAATAAAAGAAGCCCCTTACGGGGCTTCTTTTTTAAAACCTGCTAATTAACCACTGTTTCCTTTTGCTTTACCAGCAAATAATCCAGCCAGAGGTTCGACAATTTTTCCTGAACGGTATTTTGTCGGAGTCGGGCATTAAGGTTTGGGAAATCAACCTTATCCAGATCCTGATCCTGGTTGTAGCAGGAATACACGAAGAATTCCTTACCGGTTTCAGCATCAACGTGTTTACACAAACACTGGGCGCAGATGCCTTTCATCATGCACTGCATTGGCGAGTTGATCGAGCCGACAGCGTGATGGGCTTTAGTTAAATACGGCTTCAAGACGTTAAAACGAGCATCTTTCACAGCTGCCATCATGCGGTCTGAACCAATCACGATTAAATGATCGACATCAGTCAATGAGATGTTTTGTTCGCCTAATTCACCTTTGCCATAAGCAATCATGGCTTCCAGAATGTTACCGACAAACGATTTATCTTGCGGACGGTTAGCTTGGATTGGTGTTACGCCTGGAGTGTTATCAACGGCCCAAATAATCACATCTGCTGCCGCTTCAACATCTTCGACCTTAAATACATCCTGTTTATATTTGTAACCGGCAAAATAAATCACCCGATTTCCTGCAGCCCGCAATGCTTTACCGATCGAGAACAATACCGCGTTGCCCAAGCCACCACCGATCAACAACACTGTTTGGCCGGTAGGAATATCGGTAGGAGTGCCGGTAACGCCCATAACGATGAGTGGATCGCCGACTTTCCATGTTGCGCATAGTCTTGATGATGACCCCATTTCTAGCGTAATCAATGAGATAGTGCCTTTTTCTCTATCCACTTCCGCGCCGGTTAATGCCAAGCCTTCTGCAGCAAGCGATGTGCCTTCCACGACTGGTGCGTAGGCTTCGTAATTTTGCAGTCGGTAAAATTGGCCGGGCTGGAATTTTTGCGCGGCCAGCGGTGCCTTAACGACGACTTCGATAATGGTCGGAGTCAATCTGTTAATAGCTACGATGGTGGCGTTAAAGGAATCATCCAAATTAGCGAACAGGTTTTTTAAGGCAGCATCACGTTGCGGTTGCTCGGCTGGATTCAACTGTTGCAATTCTTTGCTAAACAAATCGACGACATAAGGGTAACCGTCTTTGGCACTGGCCATCGCTTTCACCACGTTGCCGGCGTAAACCGGATGGTTGTCGCCATAAAAGCTGATGAACTTGCCGTCTTTTTGATAAGACGTCAGCGGTGCCGGTTTGCCCAGCTTAGGTGCCGCTTCATCGTGCATCGCCACCAGTTGTACTGTGCCATCCTGCAATTCCGGCTCGTAACGTTGGAAGAACCATTTGTCCATTACGAAAGTGTCGGGATATTCGCTTTGGTAAATCGTGTTGGGCGAAGTTCCGGCGGCAATGTAAAGATTGCGTAATGGTACGGTGATAACGCCTTCTTTAACCCACTTGCCATCTTCCAGAGCCAATTTTTCGAATTCCACGCCGTTTAAATGTCCGTATTCATCGGCCAGCGCGCTTTTTGGGCTCATGCCTTCAGCCAGCGCGATACCTTCTTGCAGTGCTTCGTGGATTTCTTCGTGGTTTTGACGGTAGGCTGGCGCATCGCGCATGCCTTTACGATAGAACAGTGTCACGCCGCCCCATTCGTCGATTAACGGCTGGAAGTCCGGCAACGTGCCTTCAGCTTCGGCACGTTGACGTTCGGCACGAATGACTTTACCGTGCGCCAGGAATTCATCAAGAATGATGGTTTCTTCTTGGTCGTAACGATTGCGCACGACTTGTTCGCCGTAAACGTTACTTAACGTTTCGTAGCGCTCCAGTATTTTTTCCACTTGTACCGGGTAATAAGCCATCAATTCGGTGGCTGTATCGATAGCGGTTAAACCGCCGCCGATAACGCCTGCCGGTAAACGCACCTGTAAATTCGCCAGCGATGAAGCTTTTGCCGCACCAGTTAATTGTAAGCCCATCAAAAAGTCAGAGGCTTTGCGGATACCGCGAATCAGGTTGTTTTTAAGATCGATAATGGTTGGTTGACCGGCACCGGACGCAACACAAATATGGTCGAAGCCCATGTCCCAAGCATCATCAATGGTCAATGTGCCGCCAAAACGAACGCCGCCATAAGCTCTGAATGCGGCGCGTCTTTGCAAGGTCAGGTAAATGACTTTCAGGAAGTTTTTATCCCAACGCACGGTAATGCCATATTCGGCTACGCCACCAAAACCAGCCAGAATACGTTTATCCAGGTCTTCGTAAAGATCTTTAAAGTCGATAATCGGCAATGGCGCTTGAGTTTCGTCGCCGGTCAATTCAACGGGCAATGGCTCCAGTTTTAACGCATCAATCGCAGCAACGCCAAAACCTTCATTGAGCAAGTAATGACTCATGGTGTAACCGGCAGGACCCAAGCCCACTACCAGCGCATTTTTGCCGTTGTAAGGCAGCATGGTTGGGCGTTTGACGTTTAACGGATTCCAGCGAGTCAATAGACTATAAATTTCAAAACCGTAAGGCATGAACAGCACGTCGGTTAACACGTTGGTTTCGATTTGCGGAATGTTGACCGGATCGGTCTTTTGGTAGATACAACCCTTCATACACTCATTGCAGATACGATGACCGGTACCTGGGCACATCGGGTTATCGATGATGATAATCGCCAGCGCGCCGATATTGTCGCCGTTGCGTTTAACCAAGTGCATTTCGGAGATTTTTTCTTCCAACGGGCAGCCGGTGGTAGTAACACCCAGCGGGTCCAACTTGAAAGTGTTGGTTTTTTTATTACGCATGCCTTTGGAGCAGGAATCAGTATCGCGCTCGTGGCAGTAAATGCAGTGATTAACTTCAGACAATGATTGTCTTTCGTTATAACGCGGGTCAGTCAGCTTGAAGCCATCACGACGGCGACGGTGTTCTTGCTCGCCCATCCAGGCAGTAAACTGGCCGCGATCAACGACTTCATGTTCGACCAAATTATCGAAGTCACGTTTATTAGGGAATTTAAAACTCAGCCATTTTTCGACAACATCGTTATCTTGTTGGGCAACATAGCTCCACCGTTGTACGATGTCAGTCAGGCCGTTGACGAACTCGGCTGCATCTTCATTGGCGATAATGTCGGCAAATTCAGTGGCTGCTTCACTGTGGGCTGCCAGTTTGCTGCGCAGATCAGCTACAACTGAATCTGCCGTGTTGTACCCGCTGTCTTTGCCTTTGGCGAGCAACTTGTAATGTTTGGAGAGCAGACCGATGGCGGCACCGACGCGGGCAACCCGGTGTTCAGCGTCATCGTCTAGATTGGCTTCGTTAAACCCTGCGTCAATCAACAGATCAAATCGATTCAAAATCGAAGGGATATTCCATTCGCTGGTGTCTTGTCCTTTAAAAGTGACAGCCAGTTTTTCGACGATTTCGTTTTTATAAGTAAAAACAGTATCGATTTCATCTTTGATGGCAATTGCTTGTGCCTGATGTTGCTCACTGACATTAAATAATTTGGCGACAAATTGCCCGACAAAAGGTCCCATGCGTACCAATAAGTCGGAGATTTGTTCGGGGGATAAACCTTCGCCCTGATGTTGCCGGTACGATTGGAATTCAGTATGTAACTGCGCGTCATGGCGTTCAACCGAGGCATCGAATACGTCGAGCAAATTTTGCAAGCGAGCTGAATCGTATAAATCGGGGTAATTAAAGCCGGGGATGCCTAAGGTAAGTGTCGGTTTTGCTGTCATTTTTGTGCTCAATGGTAACAAGGGATGAGTTCTGTATCTGTTAAATAGACAAAGTGTGCCATTTTAACGTTTTAAACGAAGATTAGGGATGATTTTTGCTTGTAAAACGGACAAAAGTGTCAATGCGACGGCGGCATTTTTTCTCTGAGCTTTAAAAACCGTTGATAACGCGACGTTGATATTTCACCACTTTCAACTGCTGCGCGCACGGCACAGCCTTTATCTTGCAGATGTCGGCAGTCATTAAACTTGCACTTGCCCAGCAATGGCTGAAATTCCAGATAGCCTTGGGCAAGTTGTTGTTCAGAAAGATCGGCTAGGCCGAAAATTGCAACACCCGGGCTGTCGATTAAATCGCCACCGTCTTCTAAATGGTAAAGAGTGGCCGCTGTGGTGGTGTGCCGCCCCAGTTTACTGGTTGCTGAAATAGCTTTAGTTTTCAGCGCTTTGTCGGGCAGAATCGCGTTGGTCAAGGATGATTTGCCCACTCCCGATTGCCCGGCAAAAATACTGACTTGGTTTTTAAGCGCTTTTTTCAAGTCATCTATTCCAGCGCCGGTGGTGGCGCTGACTCTGTACAGTGCATAGCCGAGCTTTTGATAGGCCAGTAATTCTTCCTCAATGGCCTCTGATAATGGTAAGTCGGTTTTATTGAGGACCAGCGCGGCCCCCATGTGCCTATTTTCGCAAATTGATAAATATTGATCGAGTAACAGGAAGTCGCAGAAAGGTTCAGTGGCAAAAACGATATATACCATATCAATGTTGGCAGCCACCGGGCGCGTTTTACCGTTTCTGGCGGGGCGCAGTAAGGCAGAGCGTCTAGGTAAAATTTCCTCTATGCGACCTTGATCCGGGGATGATTGTAACCATAGCACTCGATCCCCCACCGCAACTGTTTCAAGCTTCCTAAGGGTTTGGCAAAGATAGATATTGCCGGAAGATTCAACGGCAATATCTTGACCTAAGTGGGCAATTACTAAGCCTTCATTAAGAGCAGCCATTATGAAGGCTGCATAGTGGTTTCCAGGTGGGCGATGCGAATAGCGGCGGGCGGGTGACTGTAATGAAATGCCGAATACAGCGGATCTGGCGTTAAGGTATTGGCGTTTTCTTCATACAGTTTAACCAAGCCACTGATCATTTTTTCCGCTTTGGCATTGTTTGCAGCAAAATCATCGGCTTCAAATTCGAACTTACGTTGAAAGTAAGCGCTGATCGGTTGCATGAAAAAAGTGAATGTTCCGGATACCAGCATGAACAATAATAATGCCGCGGCGTTAGACGGTTGCTCTACACCCAAGCCGTTGTAAAACCATTGTTGATCGATCAGCCAGCCCAAAATGCCTAAACTAATTAGGCTCATGATAGAAGTTGCAATCAGCATTTTGATGACGTGTTTACGTTTGAAATGTCCCAGTTCGTGTGCCAACACTGCTTCCAGCTCTTCATCATCCAAAGACTTAACCAAGGTGTCGAAAAACACGATGCGTTTGTTATTGCCTAAGCCGGTAAAGTAGGCGTTACCGTGTCCAGAGCGCTTGGAGCCGTCCATAATGAAAATGCCTTGGCTGTGAAAGCCGCAACGTTCCAGCAAGCTTTGAATTCTATTTTTTAAAGTGCCGTCTTCCAGCGGTGTGAATTTGTTAAACAAAGGCGCAATCACAGTAGGAAACAGCCAGCTCATTAGTAACGAAAAGCTCATTAAAATAGCCCAGGCCCATAACCACCAAAGTGAGCCTACACTGTCCATCACCCACAATATTAAAGCCAAAATAGGTAGACCAATTGCGGCTCCTAGCCCCAAACTTAGGAGTTGATCCTTGGCAAATTGCTGAAGGGTGCTTTTGTTGAAACCAAATTTTTCTTCGATCACAAAGGTTTGGTAAAGGCTGGTAGGCAGTTCAAGCAACGTCAGCACCAAGAAAATGCTGGCAATTGCGCCGACACCTGCCAGCAAGGGTGATTCGACCCAACCAGACCAGAGGTTAAAAGACAATTGTATGCCGCCGCCTAAGGTGACTAAAAGTAATAAGACAATGCCAATAACATCATCAATCTTGCCAAGTTTGCCTTTTGCCAGTGTGTAGTCTGCAGCTTTTTGGTGAGCGGTTAATGAAACACGGTCTTTGAAGGCATCCGGCACGGCATCACGGTGTTTGGCAACATGGTCAGCTTGTCTTTTCGACAGCCAAAATTGAATAGAATGGGAAATAATCAGGGCAATAATAAATACGATTGTAAAGGTGTTCATAGCTTAAAAACGTTAGGGTTATGATTAGTCTTACAGTTTGCCGAATGCTACACTAAGCGCAACTTTTTTGACATAACGGAAAAATCCCACATGGCCTTGGACTCTCAAAATCTCATCTGGATAGACCTGGAAATGACCGGCTTAGACCCAGATAACGATCTGATTATCGAAATAGCCACGGTTATTACCGACAAAAATCTGAATGTGTTGGCGCAAGGTCCGGTAATCGCTGTGCATCAGTCAGATGCGGCATTAGCGGCGATGGATGATTGGAATCAACAGCATCATGGTCAATCCGGTTTAATAGACCGGGTCAAGGCTTCTACTATTAGTGCCGCAGAAGCTGAACGCTTAACTATTGAATTCCTTAAACAATGGGTACCTGAAAACACCTCACCAATCTGTGGCAACAGTATCGGTCAGGATCGTCGTTTTCTTTATCGCTACATGCCAAAACTTGAAGCTTATTTTCATTACCGAAATATTGACGTTTCCACCTTAAAGGAGCTGGCCGCCAGATGGGCGCCGGAAGTTAAAGACGGTTTTAATAAAGAATCCACCCACCAGGCGCTGGACGATATTTTGGAATCTATCGAAGAACTAAGATACTACCGGGAACACTTCATTAAGTTCTAAGCCATGAATCAGATTATTGCGGTTGCGCTGGGTGGGGCCTGCGGTGCTGTGGTCCGGTTTTTGGTGGCATCAGGAATCTATCAATGGCTGGGACGCGGTTTCCCTTACGGGACGTTAGTTGTTAACGTTATCGGCTCTTTTTTGATTGGCCTGTTGACCGAATCGCTTGTTTTACAACGTGTCGCGCTCACCTTGGATTACCGGGCAGCAATTTTGGTAGGCTTCATCGGCGCCTTTACCACTTTCTCGACCTTTTCGCTGGAAACCTTTTATTTAATCGAGCAAGGCAATTTGGCCCGAGCCGGGATGAATATCCTAGTCAGCGTCAGCACTTGTTTGCTGGCAGTTTGGTTAGGATTATTGTGCGGCCGCGCCTTGTTTTATTATGGTGGCGGCATGATCACCTGGGGCGATGGCGCTATTCCTTATGCGCTAATGATCATCAATGTCATAGGTGCGTTGTTGATCGGCATTGTCAGTGCGGTGTTGCTGCAAAAAGTCGAGTTGTCGATGGAATATCGTGTGGTCATTATGGTGATAATGATCGGTGCTTATCTAACGCTCTCCGGGTTGTATTTACTGTTGTATTTAATAGAGCACGGAGTTTCTATTAATACCAATGTCTCATTGATGTTGAGTATTTTTGTCGGCAATGGATTAGCCTGCATTTTTGTTATCTGGTTAGGTTTGCAGATTGGTAAGCAGGCTTAGCTTTTTTTCACCTCTAAAATTTCTTATTCCCCGCTTTGGGCCACAAACAAAGGTAACCCGCTGTCATGTTAGATCCTCGTTTATTTAGAACTGAACTCGATTTTGTCACCAGCCAATTGCAAAAGCGTTCGTTTGCTTTTAATCCGGATGCTTATTCCGAGCTGGAAAATAGAAGGAAAGAAGTCCAGGTTAAAACCCAAGAGCTACAAAACGAGCGCAACAGCCGCTCCAAAGCGATCGGCCAGGCCAAAGCTAAAGGTGAAGATGCGCAAGCATTACTGGATCAGGTGCAGCATTTGGGCGATGAGCTTAAAGCGGCCGAAGCTGAATTGGCCGGTATTCAGGATGACATGACTACTTTAATGGAAGGTATTCCTAATATCTTGGATGAAAGCGTCCCGAACGGTAAAAGCGAAGATGATAATCTTGAAATCAGCCGCTGGGGCGAAATCCCGGTATTTGATTTTGAAGTCAAAGATCACGTCGATCTGGGCTTAAAAAGAGGCTTGGATTTCGAGCTGGGCGCAAAAATTGCCAGCGCGCGTTTTGTAGTGTTAACCGGACCGTTGGCTAGGCTGCAACGGGCGCTGATTCAATTCATGCTCGACACCCACACAGCTGAACATGGCTACAGCGAAACCTATGTACCGTATTTGGTGAATGCCGATAGCCTGCGCGGTACCGGCCAGTTGCCAAAATTCGAGGCCGACTTATTCAAAGCCAGCGATGATCCCGGCTTGTATTTGATTCCGACAGCCGAAGTGCCGGTCACTAATATCGTCAGAGATGTGATTCTTGATGCCAAACAATTGCCGCTCAAATTAGTTTGCCACAGCCCTTGTTTTAGAAGTGAAGCTGGCGCTTATGGCCGTGACGTGCGCGGTATGATCCGCCAGCATCAATTTGAAAAAGTGGAGCTGGTACAAATCGTCAAAGCCGAAGATTCAGCGCAAGCGCATGAAGAGTTGACCGGGCAAGCCGAAGTTATTCTGCAAAAACTAAAACTGCCATATCGCAAAATGTTGTTATGCGCAGGCGACACCGGATTTTCATCAACAAAAACTTACGACTTGGAAGTGTGGTTGCCAGGGCAGGGCACTTACCGGGAAATATCTTCCTGCAGTAACTTCAAAGACTTCCAGGCCCGCCGGTTGCAAGCTCGCTGGCGTAATCCGGAAACAGGCAAGCCGGAGCTGGTACACACGCTTAATGGCTCAGGTTTGGCGGCAGGCAGAACCTTAATCGCGGTGATGGAAAATTACCAGGATGCCGAGGGTCGCATCCATGTGCCGGAGGTGTTGCTGCCTTATATGGGTGGGCTGACGGTTATTGAATAGAGCGCCGTCAAAACCCCACGAATCAACTAAAAAAGCCAAGTGGGTGAATATTACATGAGCCCGGCCGTTCTCTGAGGTAAACGAAAAATATGGACATTATCTTCAAAGAATACGGCCGGGTTGTCTGGCAGAAAAAATGGTATTTTCTGCTGGCTTTGCTGGCATTATCCGGCGCGATTACCCTGGATTTATCGGCGCCGATTTATTTCAAACACATCGCCAATGGCCTTGCCGGGCCTTATTCTGATGCCATCAGGGACGATTTACTTAACACGCTCAAAATAATCGCCTTTATCTACGGCGGTATCTGGCTGTCATGGCGGCTGCTGGAAATTGCAATTGTGCCCTTGGATGGCGGCGGCGTTAATTTGCTGGAAAAACGCTGTTTCGATGTGCTTAAAAAGCAAAAGTATGCTTTTTTTGAAAACAGTTTTTCCGGCAGTTTAATCAAGCAAGCCAACCGTTTCTCGCGTTCGTTCGAAATTATCATGGACTGGTTTTTGTTCCAGTTCTTTATGAATATCCTCGCCGTGACGATTTCCTTCGTCATTTTTTATCGGCAACAGCCGGAATTCGCGTTTTATTTCCTGATCTGGGTGGTTGTGTTTGTCAGTTGGAATATCGCTTATTCAATATGGAAACTGCGTTTCGATAAGGCAGTATCAGAAGGCGATTCTAAAGTAGGTGGCGCTTATTCCGATGCTATCAGCAATATCTTTATTGTTAAGACCTTTGCGATGGAAGCCAGCGAGCAAGCGCATATCAATAAAACTTCTGATACCGTTTACAAACGAAAGAAGTTGGCTTGGGGGCTGATGTTTTTGTCGTTTGCCGTACAAGGCTTGATGACCTTTGGTATTGAATTATTGCTGGTTTACCTGATGATCGGCAAGTGGCAGTCTGGGCAATTTCAAGTCGGCGAATTCGTGTTGTTCCAGTCGGTGATGATCATGCTGATTCAGCGATTATGGGAATTTGGTCGCAACTTCCGCAACTTTTTTACTGCGCTTGCCGATGCTTCGGAAATGGCCGATGTATTCCGGCAAACCGAACTGGAAATCGATAATTCCGATGCCCGAGCGTTAACTATAAGCGACGGCGAGATTAGATTTAATAACATTGGCTTTAGTTATTACCCGTCTAATCCTCAGCAGCCCAAGTTATTCGATAATTTTTCCCTGCATATCAAGGCGGGCGAAAAAGTGGCGCTGGTTGGGCAATCCGGATCAGGCAAGTCATCGCTGACTAAATTGCTGTTCCGCTTTCTTGATCCCCAGCAAGGCAGCGTCTGTTTTGACGGCATTGATGCGCGCGCGTTCACTTTCAGCTCGCTGCGTAAACAGATTTCGATGGTGCCGCAGCAGCCGGAGCTGTTTCATCGTTCTGTCCACGACAATATCGCCTTGGATGTCAATATTTCCGAAGAGCGTCTGATCGATGCCGCCAGAAAATCGCATAGTCTGGAGTTCATCGAAAAACTGCCTAATAAGTTCGATACGTTGGTCGGCGAACGCGGCATCAAACTGTCGGGCGGCGAAAAACAACGCATCGCAATTGCCCGCGCTTTTCTTGAAGACGCGCCGATTGTCGTGCTGGATGAAGCAACCAGCGCACTGGATTCACTGACCGAAAAACAAATTCAGGTAGCGATTTTTGAGTTGATCAGACATAAAACCGCCATTGTTATCGCGCACCGATTGTCCACGATTTTAAGCATGGATCGTATTGTGGTCCTTGAAAACGGGAGCATTATCGAGCAAGGCACGCACCAGCAATTGCTAGACAAAAAAGGCCGCTATTACGCGATGTGGCAACATCAGAGTGGGGATTTTATAGGCGATTAATCAAGTAAATTGATAGGTTTCGCTAGTGCTATACCCATTCTACGGACCTAATTTAGAAAATTATGATACATTAATTGTTGTCAATGCGGGTGGGTTCTCTATCTGTGTCGACAAGAAATAAATAATAAAATCAATAACTAACGAGAGGGTTTGCGATGAGCAGCATACTGACTGAAGTCTTAACGGCTAACCGCGATTACGCAGCTAGCTTCGATAAAGGTGATTTACCGATGCCTCCTGGTCGGCACTTTGCAATCTTAACTTGCATGGACGCGCGTCTTGATCCGGCAAAATATGCCGGGCTGTCTGAAGGCGATGCGCATGTTATTCGTAACGCCGGTGGTAGAGCCAGTGATGATGCCATTCGCTCTCTGGTCATTTCCTACAAATTGCTTGGAACCCGTGAATGGTTTGTTATTCATCATACTGATTGTGGTATGGAAACGTTTACAGATGACATCATGCGCGATTTGCTGTCCAGCAGCTTAAAAACGGCCTCTGTTGATGCGAGTGGTTGGCATGATTGCTGTGAAGGTCCGGGGTCTGCGGAAGGCAAATACATCGACTGGTTAACCATTAAGGATCAAGTTCAAAGCGTTAAGGAAGATGTCACTCGTATTAAGACACATCCCTTGGTGCCTTCCGATATTCCGGTTTATGGATATATCTATGACGTTAAAACCGGCCGATTGATTGAAGTGCCTCAAGAATAAGGGTTGGGTCAGCTAAAAACCAATCTGATAGCAGGCCTTGCATTGCAAGGCCTGCTCATTTTAAGTCCTAACGTAAGTCGTCAAATTCCATCTTTAATCGAGATTGTCTTAGTTTTTACTTACTATCTAATTTTTTCGCAGCAGCTTCAATATCCGTTTTGATCTTTTCTACCGCAGCCTTTAAGCGACCTTGTCCATCATTTGCTGACTTGGCGATGAGGGCATTGTCCGCGTTGGCTTCGTTGATCAGGCAGGTATTGTAAAGATTGGCTTTTTCTTGCCATGCGTTAATGGCTTTGACACTGTCATTGTAGGTATCGGGAGTAGTGCCGTTGACCACTGGGACTTCAGGTTCTGGGCCGCAACTGCTGGGTTTCCAGGCGTCTTTAGTAATAGTACCGGCCATGGCGACAGAGATGCCGGCAATTAGGATGGCTGTAGCGAAAATCGTTTGTTTCATAGTTAACTCCGTTGACAATATTAAATTTTAAAAGCCATCGAACAGCGAATAGTTGTGCGATGAACGCGGATATTACACAACCTTACGCTTTTCCCAAAACGGCATAACACACCGGCGTCAGAATCAGGCTGGCGGCCATGCCCAGTAATAACCCGGCTGATAAAGACAGTGTCATAGGAATCAGGAATTGCGCTTGCGGACTGGTTTCCAGTAATGCCGGCAAGAACCCCGCGAAATTAGTCAAAAACGCTAAAAAGATCGGCCGAAACCGCGCGGTACAGGCAGAGCAAATCAGTTCAGACAATGGCTTGTCTTCATGTTCGTGTTCTTTTAAATAATCCAGCAGTACCAAGCTGTCGTTTACCACGATCCCGCTGGCGGCAATCATCCCGACTAATGATTCCATCGACAAGGGCAGGCCCGCTAGAGAGTGGGCAATCACCGCGCCGCACCAAGCGACCGGTACGGCCAATAGAAAAATAAACGGTTTTAGGTACGAGCGAAACGGCACGGCAATCATCACATAAATCACCAATAAGGCGATTAGGGTGTATTGCTTTAGCGCCTCGGTCATTGCTTGCTGATCTTGGCGGTCCTGACCAATGTCGATGCTCAGGCCAGGATAATGTTGCCGTAAGCTCGCTAATTCGGAAGCTTCCAGTTCGGAATAAATCGCGTTGACATCGGCCTTTTGTGGATCAACTCGGGCCTGTACTTTTAAAACCCGGCGGCGGTCTTGCCGGATGACTTTGTCGACTCCCGGCACCAGACTAACTTCGGCCAGGCTTCCCAGCGGCGCTTGTTGACCGTTGGGGAGCATAATCGGCATGGCGGTCAAATTATCCAGCGATTGCCGCTCTTCGCGCGGAGAACGCACCATGATTTTGACTTCATTGCGGCCACGTTGCAGGCGCTCCACTTCGTCGCCAAAATAGCCTTGGCGCACTTGCTCGGATAATTCTTCAAGTCGTATTCCTAAGCGTTCTGCCTCTGGCTTTAAATTCAAACGCACTTCCGGTTGCCCCACTTCACTGGAGTCGATGACATCATAAACACCGGGGTAAGTGGCTAGTGAACGTTTAAGCGCTTCGGCGGCTTGAGGTAACAGCGCGGGATCCGTGGCGCCCAGATCAAATTCAAGATCGTAGGCCACATCGCCTTCTTTATAGATAAAGTCAATCTGAGTGCGCCCCAGGTCGCCGATACGTTTGCGCCATTGCTTGATAAAGTCTTCAACCACTATTCGTTGCCGGCCTGCGGAGGTAAATTCTGTCCAGAAGCCTGCGCCATGCTCCCAGACGATAGTCTCCAGTCCGACTACAATGCTGGGTGCGTTGGCGTTGGCAGATTGGTCGCCAACGTCATCCAGTTCATCTCGCAATGAGAAAAACGCCTGTTCGACTTGCTTTGCTCGGTTGCGGGCTTCGCTGTAAGGCATGTCTTGCGGGGTTTTTAAGTAAACCAAAAAACTGTCTTTCACCACATCGGCCTGGACTGACAGGCGAATCCGTCCGCTACTTACCCAGGCGGCACTCAGTAGTATCATCATGGCAAACCCGGCAAGCGTCAGATAACGCCAGTCCAAGGCGCGTTGCAGAAAAGGGCGGTAAAAGCGGACAACAAACCGTTCCAAACTTTGATTAAGGCTTGAGCGCACTCGATCTAATCCGGAAACAAGTAGAGTGAGCAGTTTTTTTTGCCCACCGTTTTCAGTGTTAATGGTGGGCAGAAAAGCGTTGCCCACCCTGCGTTTATTAGGCGCAGCAAGATGCGACGGCAAAATCAGCAAGGCTTCAATCAGCGAAAACACCAGTGTCAGAATCATCACCAGGCAAATAGGCTTCATCATTTGCCCGGCCCAACCGGGTAAAAATAGCCCCGGCAGAAAGGCGACCAGTGCGACCAATACCGACAAAATCACTGGTAAAGCCACCGCTTGTACACCACTGATAGTGGCGGCCAAGCTTGATTGCGCGTCTTCCGCCCCGTCTTCTTGTTGATGCGCATAGATGCTTTCCCCGATGATGATGGCATCGTCCACCAGAATTCCCATCGCCAGTAGAAAGCCGAACAGCGACATCATGTTCAGGGAAAGATCCAGTGCCGGCATCAGAAAAAACGCGCCGAGCACGGAAGTAAAAATCCCAACGCCTGCCCAAATCGCCACGCGCAGCCGCAAAAATAAAGTCAAGACCAAGCACACCAGAACAAAGCCGCCGAGGCCGTCTTCAACCAGTGTGCGTACCCGTTCTTCATAAGCCTGGGAGTCATCCCACCAAGTGGTGATTTCCAGACCTTGGGGCAGATGCAATTGTTGTTCGACAACATATTCTTTGACCCGGCGCGCCACTTCAACCGCACTGTGGTTGGTGTGGATTTCCCAGCCTTGGGTCGGTTGACCGTTGTAATGCCATTCTGACAAGCGCTCTTCCAAGCCGTCTTTAATGGCGGCAACATCACTCAGACGCAAACGTTTGCCATCTGCGGAAGTGCGCAATATCAAATTACCGATGCTGGTGGCATCCTGCGCTCTGGCTTTCACGCGCAGTTGTAATTCACCGGCCGGGGTTTTCACCAAGCCATTGGATTGATCCAGCGACGCGCGCTGCATCGCTTCGGTGACATCATGTAAAGACAGCTGATATTGCTGGAGTTTGGCCGCTGAGACCTCAATCGAGATTTCATAAGGGGTTTCATAATAGTTACGCACCAGTGAAATACCGGGAATGCGTTCCAGATCGGCACGAATATGTTCGCCATAACGTTGCAGCGACAAGGCATCAGTTGGGCCGTGTAACGCGACCCAAATAACACCGTCATCGTTGTCTTGCAAGGCCTGGATGACTTCAATTTTTTCCAGGTTTTTAGGCAGACGCGGAATGCTTTGCACACGCCCCTGTAAGGTATTTAGTACTTGCTCAGGGTCATAATCGGGCAATACGAACACTTTAAGCGTACATACGTTTTGGGCAATTTCGGCAACCAAGCGTTTGATGCCGGGGACATTGGTAATGGCTTCTTCAATGGGAATGCACACCGATGACTCGATTTCCAACGGCCCAGCCCCCGGGTATTGGGCAACGACGTTAATTTGGTGCGGATTAAACCGGGGAAAAACTTCTTTATCGATGAGCTTATAACCCACCACGCCGCCGATCATAATCAGCAGCATTAATAAATTGGCGGCTACCGGATTGGAGGCAAACCAAGCTAATAGCCCTTTGGGCTGATAATTTTGGGGGGAATTCATCGTACTGCTGGCGAGTTTTCGCCGGTTTTACCTTCAGCGATTTTGACTGTCATGCCCTCCACCGGTACATCAACGCCTGACGTGACCAGTTGGTCGCCGGCATTAAGTCCGGCTTTGACCAAAATTCTGTCATCCTCATTGCGCAGCACCTCTACGCGGCGAATGTGCAGCTTTTGTTGGTTATCTACCAACAGCACTTCTTGTGATGCATTCATTGCCAGCAGCGGCAGCGTAAAGATATTGTCGACGGCTTTACCGGCAATGTCTGCCTGTACAAATAAATTGGCAAGCAGCGGCGGACGGTCATTTTTTTGCCGGTACGGCTCCTGCACTTCGGCAACAGCATAGAGCACACCGGTGCTTTCATCTAACGAACCTTCGGTGCGCACAATTCGGCCTTCCCAAGTATGCAATGTGCCGGCGAACTGTGCAGACAGGCTGACAGTGGGGCCTTTACGCGTAGCGCCCAAGGGCAAATCCAAAAAGTTCAGCTGAGCGGTACTGAGCGGCAGCCTGATTTCGGCAACATCAGTAGAAAAAATGCGCGCGATTTTGTCACCCGGTTGAATAAACTGCCCCAAGCCGATAGTTTTACTTTGCAGGCGCCCGGTAAACGGCGCGCGCAGTTCGCAGCGACTGCGTTTGACTTTGGCAAGCGCCAAATTGGCTTCTGCAGATTTAAGTTTGGCCCGCGCTTCGGCTAATTGCGGCTCACGCATAGCCAGCGCGGAAGGCTCGCCATCGCCTAACGCTTGCCATTCATTGTGGGCTTGATCGGCTTGGGCTTCTTCCATTGCCACCAAGCGTTTGGCCTCGGCGATTTGCGCCTGTACTTCGGCAATGGCAACATCATAATCACGCGGATCGATGGTCACTAAAAGCTCGTCACGCTTAAAAAATCCACCGGCAACAAAATCAGCATGCAGGTAAATCACTTTACCGGCCACTTCCGGGACCAAATCGATTTCGTTACGTGGCGTAACAATGCCTTGGGAATGGACACTCAACGTGATGGTTTGCGGCTCAACTTGAATGACGGTTACCTCGGGCACGTCAGCCTTGGGCGTATGAGTGACGACTTGCGGGCGCAATGCGATGATAGCCCCCGCACCACCAATGCCTAGTAACAGCAGGAGCAGTGCGGAGCCAATTTTTAGTCGGTTTTCTGTCATCATCAAACACCGCCACCCAGGGCCAGATAAAGATCAATTCGATTAGTAAGTAGTTGCCGCTGCACGATCAGATGCGCGCTTTGCGCATTCAGGGTGCTGCGATAACTGTCCAGCAGGGTGAGAATTTCAATCAAGCCTTGCTGGTAGGATGTCACCGCCAGCTTGCGGCTGGCTTCGGTTTGCACCACCGCCTCCTGGAGTGCCTGTTCTTGCGCTCGTAGCCATTGTTCGGCCGCCAATGCTTGTTCAACTTCACGAAACGCATTCAATGCCGTGCTTTGATATTGATTAAGGGCTTCTTGCGTCAGAGCCTCGTTCAAGCGTATTTCACCTTTCAGACGGCCGCCGGTGAAGATTGGCTGCATTAAACCCATGGCTAAATTCCAGGCGGCCGCGCGCGGGTCTATTAAATCGGTTAATGCCGGACTGCTGGTGCCGCCGCTGGCCGTTAAAGTTATTCTTGGCAATAAGGCTTTTTGGGCGCTTTCCACCCGTAAATCCATCGCTTGCAGTCTTGACAAAGCAGCAGTCAGATCCGGTCGACGCTGCAATAGTTCGGACGGCAAACCGGCAGATAACGTGGCTGGAGGCTGAGGTAAGGTCTTCGCAATCGGATTGGCGTCATTTGCCACCGATGGATAACGCCCAAGCAATACGTCTAAACGACGGCTAATAAGTTGCACTTGATTACGCGCGTCAGCCAGTTGTGCCTCGGCATTGGCCAGGTCGGTCAGCGCTAAACGTAAATCCAAGCCCCGCGTTAAACCACGGCTAAAGCGTCCACGCACCAGATCGACAATGGTGCGGCGGTCTTTGATTGATTGTTCGGCGACGTCCGCCTGTAGTCTGGCTTCGATCAAGGCAAAATAACTTTGCGCGGTGCGCGCTGCTAGCGACAACCGAGCCGCGTGATAATCCGCAGCGATGGCGTCGGCATCTTGCTGTTCGGCTTGTTGCGAGGCCTTGATGCGTCCCCAGACATCAATCTCCCAACTCAGCGAAAATAAGGCCTCAAAAGCGCCGTATTCGTTGCCTTTAGCACCAGTGTCTAAACGTTGATAACCCGGCGTAAATGCCAGTTGCGGCCACCGCGCGGCACCGGCAATGACCGCTTGTTCGCGCGCGGCATCTACTCGCGCAGCCGCCGCTTTCAGTTGGAAGTTATTCGATAAGGCGTGGGTTACTAATGTTGTTAATGCGGGATCAGCAAAGACTCGTAGCCACTCAGCCGTAATCTGCTGAGTTGCAGATTCAGTAACCGACCATTGAGCGGGTACCACGCCATAGGTATCGACAGCATTGCGTTCCGGGGCGGTGGTGCAGCCGGTGGCAATGCATAGCATTGAGCAAGCTAATAATTTCGGGGTTTTCAACATCTGCAATTAAATTAACGGTAGGAGCGAGCTATGCCCGCGATATTTAAATGCGCGCGGGCAAGGCCCGCTCCTACGCGATTAAGTACCAATAAACCCCAAGCAATCAACCTACTGCTCCACCGTCACAAAGGCTATTTTGGTAATACCTGCATGTTGCACAGTGGCCATTACTTCTGCCAATTTGGAATAAATCACGCTCTGGTCTGCGTACAAGTGCAAGCCAATTTCCGGGTTTTGGGTTTTTTCATTAGTTAATGCGATTTCCAATGCCGCAAGATCGGCAATCGGTAATTTGTTAAGAGTGATAATGCCTTGCGCGTCGACACCTAATTGCAGTGGTTGCTCTTTGACATCGGCAGTGGTTTCAACAGTTTTTGGCAAGGTGACATGCACGGACTGCGTTAATAACGGTGCGGTTACTAATAAGATGATTACCAGCACCAACATCACGTCTACCAGCGGCGTCACGTTGATGTCGCTCATTGCTTCTTCATTGTCTGATTGCGGTTTAAAAGCCATGGCGCGTCCTATTTTTGATTATCGCTAGTGAAAGTCGTGTGGATAAAACCAGCGACAAAGTTTTCCAGATCGGTGCGTTGTTGCTTAACATGACGGAGCAGAAAGTTATAAGCCAATACCGCGGGTACCGCGACGGCGATACCAATGGCAGTCGCTACCAGCGCATCGCCGATAGGTCCGGCAACCACATCCAGACTGGTCGAGCCGCTTTGGGTAATTTCGTGCATGGCATGCATGATGCCCAATACCGTACCGAACAAGCCGACAAACGGCGCGGTACTGCCGATACTGGCAAGCATGGTCAGGCCGGTTTCAGTCAGTCTGGTTTCTTTCTGCATCTGCACCAGTAAGGTTTGCTCCAGTAACTGCTCCGGTTCACCGTGATATTTCAGGTGCTTGCCGGCAGCTTGCTGGATGCCGTCCAGCCAAGCGAAACCTTTGTTGGCGATGCGTGCTTGCGGGCCTCTGACGATAGTGTCCGGCAAGGCTTTGGCGCTTGTTAAATCAGCGGCATCCCAAAACGCTTCGCTAAAACGACGGTTATAAACATTGTTTTTACTGAACTGCCAAACCTTGAATAAAATCAACGTCCAGGTCAGCACTGAAAAAATCAGCAAGGTATATAACGTGCCGTCGATAATCAGTTGTGGCGCAATATGGTCGGGCATTAAGGTGACTCCTTTTAGTTATTTAAAGTAAAAATTATCGGTACAATTACCGAGCTGGACACTGCCGTGTTGCCTCGTTTAGCGGGAACAAACTCCCATTTCTCAACAGCTGCAACGGCCGATTCATCCAGCACGTCATGACCACAGCTACGGAATATTTCCACCGATTCGCTTAAGCCTTCAGCAGAAACACTTACCCGTAACAACACTTTGCCTTGCCAGCCACGGCTGCGGGCAATCGCCGGATATTTGGGTTTAGGATTGGTGCCGTAATTGGCATTAAAACTGGCTTCACTAAAGGGATCAGCATTGCCTTGAGTGCCGCTTGATGCAGTCGGAGCGCTATTGGCTGCGCTGGTATTTTGTGCAGTCGATGTGGGTGCCGATTCAGTCAATGAAGGCGCAGGCGCCAACTCTTGGGCAAAGTCTGTTTTAGGCAATTCCAGTTGCTTGTGTTGCACGGGCTTTTTTTTCTGCACCGGCTTTTTTACCGGCGGTTGTTTCGGTTGTACGGGAGGTGTGGGTGCAACCGGCTTGGGCGGTGCAGGTGGTTCGGCAGTAGGCTGTTTGCCGGGTACTGAAAGCATCGACACTTCCATCATCAACGGTTGTGCTTGGGTAATCGGTTCAGCCGGTTGTGCCAACCAAAGCACGCCTAATAAATGTACCAGCAACACCAAAATAAATAACAAGCTACCGATAGAATCGGGGTTTTCTTCCCCGGTTAACGCTTCCCACAGAGTTTGTTTTTTATGCATAGTTGAAGTTGTATTGCCACCCAGCAACAGCAAGTTTTGTTTACTAAAGCCGTCTTTGAGGTTATTAAAGAAAAACATAGATGATGTGGCCTTCCAGTTATTAATTTTTATTATTTGGCATGGCCCCAACTACCTTGTTTGTTGAGCTAACACGCCCAGCAATTGATCCAGCTTGTTTTCTACATAAGCAAGCGTTTGGGTGAGTTGATTCACTTGCGCTCTAAGCTCTTGAGTATTGTCATGGATGTATTCAAAGTGCATTTGGAAATACCTGGGCAATGGCAATGAGTCGATTAAAACGTCAGCTTTGCGTAGCTGTTTTTTTTGGGATTTGGCTTGTACGGATTTTCGCTTAGTAGTTTGTAGCGATAATTTTGCGTTCATACATCCTCCTGTTTTTTATTGTTCAGTCATTCGTTTAAATGTGTGTTGATAAACGTGCCGCGCGGCGTTTTCTCAGCCAAATAATAACGCCGGTCACACTCAGCATAATGATTGCCAAACCCAGCACACAGACAAAAATCCGATACGGCATGCCAAACACATTGGCCATATGCAACGCTATTAGCCAGCTGGTGATCGTGTTGCCGTTATATTGCCCACTGGGTAACAGCTGCAAACGCTGTTCGCCGGTGTTGGCGTCAAAAAATATCCGGGTATTGCCTTGTTTATCCTGAATGTCCCGGCTGCTGCGGACATTGTAGACATAAACACCTTGCTCACGATTCAGCCAGATAGCGATGGGTTGTTCGACGCTAAAGCCTTGTTCGGCGGCAGTCTTGGCCATCAATGCTTCGGCAATGTTTAACGCTTGCGGCCAGCCGATAGCAGGTTGTTCAAGTGGTTTATCTAGTTTTTTAAGATCAGTCCAGGGTGCATGAAAGTCAAATACCAACTGGGTGGTTTTGGTATAAACCGTATCCCACAAATTCATCGACACACTTGACCAGGCAAAAATCAGCAGCATTATCCATAGCCATAAACCACCGGCACGATGTAGATCAAAGTTGATGCGATGTTTAGAACCCCGCCATTTAATCAACCAAGCCGGTTGCCAGCGTTGCCAAAAAGATTTTGTCCGGGGCGTATTTTGAGATTTTTTGGTTGCCGGCAAGGTTAAATAAAAGCCAACGAAACAATCCAGTGTCCAGACCAGCGCGGTTATTCCCAACGCCCACATGCCTACTTCACCCAACGCCAGATTGAAATGCAGCTTATAAACAAACGGCATCAGATTGATCATGCCTTCAGAAATTTCTCCCCAAGTTCGCCTGCCCAATTCCTGGCCGGTATAGGGGTTAAGTATCAATTGATCAAAACCCAATTCGTAAGCTTTACCCGTAGCTGCATCAATGCGTGGAGACATAGAAGCCAACACAGACTCTGCGTCCCCCAGCGATAAATAATTTACCTCCGCCGTCGGTACCAACGCCTCTGCACGAGCAATCAGCGCCGCCGCTGCTAATCTTGCACCACCGGTATCAACTGCATACAGCTGTGGCGTGATGGCATGCTCTAACTCCGAATTGAATGCCAGCAGGCTACCGGTTAAGCCAACAATAATTAGAAAACCAGCCATCGCCAGACCGGTATAACGGTGCAGTAACACCCAGAAATAGCGTGTCATCACGCGCTCCTTAGTAAATTGATATTTCGCATTGATAAAAACCGTCGCTTGTTTTTAAACGTCTTATTAATAAGTTGGGCGACACAAATTTGCCCAACTTATTAATAAGACGTTTGTGCAGTAAAAAATCCCACATTGAACATAAAAAATCCAAGTATAAAAATGACTGGTTGTAGGTCATGCGACATGAGTGGCTTAGGAATGTCAGGGAACGCATACCCTGACCTATATCACCGCCGCCTTACTTGTTAAATAATTAGACCAATAAAGCGAAATAAGCCGTCAAATGTAGGGTGGGCAAGCAGTTTTGCCCACCGTTTAAATCACAACTTAGTCAATTCTAGGACACGAACAGCACGTGCCTAATCTACAAGACTAATACTCCAATCGTATTGATCCCATTACAGAAAGCGGATTGCCTGTATTAATGGAATTACGACCATAACCAGCACCTGTGTAATAACCTTTATCCAACAGATTATTTAGATTCACTTGGGTAGTCAGGCGTGTTTTGCCAACGGGTATTGTATAAGCCCCCATTGCATCCATTGTTATGTATCCTGGTAATTCAACGGGGTTAAAGTTATCGCCTAGACGTTGTCCTACCAATACACCGCCTAGCCCGGCTTTAAATTGTGGAGTTAATTGATAAGTTCCCCATAGAGTGGCTTGGTGTTCAGGGACATTAATAGGTCGTTGTCCTAACAAACTTATACCATCTTGGTTTGGGTAAGCTTCGGTATAACGAATATCAGTAAATGCATATGTCGTAACCAAGTTTAGCTTTTCAGTGACTTGCCCTTTAATATCCACCTCTATCCCACGGCTTCTAGCTTTGCCGGCGGCAATTTGAAATCCAGGGTTATTAGGGTCATTAGTTGTCGTATTAGTTTTTTCTAAGTGATAAAAAGACACTGTGGTAGCCAGTTTTTTATCAAAGAATTCGGTTTTAACGCCAGCCTCGTATTGTTCTGCTTCTTCAGGTTTAAAATTTTGCCCGGTATATGAGAGGCTGCCGTTCGCTGAGCCTAAAGATTCTGTATAGCTACCGTATAAAGATAACCACTGCATAGGTTGATACAGTATGCCTACACGAGGGCTAAATTTTTGGTCTTCAAGATTACGGAAATTAGCTTTTGCTACTTGAATCGAACCGCCATCATTAAAGTCAGCGCCTGTGCCATAACTGACCCAATCGTAACGCCCTCCACCCAGAATATGTAATTTATCAAATAAGGTGATTTGATCTTGAAAGTACACCCCGTATCTGTTTTCTTTACGGATATAGTTCCAGTTGAAAGGTTGAGCATTCACCGTTGCTTGATTAATCACGTTGTAGACGGGATTAAAAATATCAATCGGTGGTAAGTCAAAAGAACGATCAGGGCCGTAATTGCCATAACGGTTATTGGATGCCTCATATTTGTTATGGAAATAATCGCCACCTAATAAGACATCGTGTTTTGTGCCAACAACATTAAATTGACCAGTCAAATCCAGATTAGTGGAGTATGTTTCGGTATTTGCGGGGCCTGTGGTAATAAAACGATTCAAGGTGCGGTTATCCGCATCTAAGTAATCATTCCCGGTATCGTAATATTGAATATCCTGGTTATCCCATAAAAAGCGATTTTTTAGTTTCCAGTCATCATTTAACTTAAATCCCCAATCATATGCCACCAACGTACTTTCCAGAGAGGTTGGCTTTTTATCGCTGTCTTGATAACTGCGACTTAACGGCACGGGGGCAGGACGCTTGCCTATAGATGGTACGCCCCAGTCGTTTATTTTGTCCTCGTGTTTATATTCCACTTCGACGTTAGCTTCAAAACGATCATTCGGACGCCAGCTCAACGTAGGTGCAACAAAATAACGTTCATTATTGATAAATTGTTTAAACGAACCGATGTCTTGATAAGAAAAATTGACTCGGTAACGAACTTTGCCATCTTTATCAATAGGCCCTGTCGCATCGGCAGATGTGCGATATTGGTCATAAGAACCGAATTGTTGCTGAACAGAATAGTAAGGTGTATCCAAGCCTTTCTTTGTTACATAGTTGACTAAACCGCCTGGTTGCGCGCGCCCATACAGCATAGAAGCAGGACCTTTGACAACTTCAATTTGCTCCATGTTGGCAGGGTCATGGGTGCCAAAATTTCTTAGTAACCCATTGCGATAGGTATCCGCATTAGTTTGAAATCCACGAATAATAAAGTTTTCGTAAATATCGCCTGAGCCATGATCAGCTTGAACACCACTCACGTTTTTGGTGATTGCATCAACAATGTTAATGTCTTGTTGGTCATTCATGATTGCCTTTGGCACCACCTGAATGTTCATCGGAGTTTCCATAATCGATGCATTGGTTTTTGTAGCGGAGTAGGCATTAGTGATTGCGTAATCTTTGTTATACGGATCGCTTGGATCTTGAATCGTATCCCCCTCCACCGTCATCGCCTTCAAAGTTGTTTCCGATGTTTTGGGCGTGCCTTCGACGGTTATCAGCGTTTTATCAACCACTTTGGAGTTAAGGCCGGTGTTGCCCAAGGCAATATTTAAGGCTTGTTGAGCGGTGTAGTTGCCCTTAACCGGTGCGGCACTTAAGCCTTTGACCGTTTCATCTGAATATATCAGCTTGGTGTGAGCAGCTTGCGCGACACCGTCCAGTGTTGCCGACAGTGGCTGCGCAGGCAGGTCGAAGCGATAGGTTTCGGTGCCGGCTGCATGGGCGTTGCCCATCAATAGTGGCGTGATCAAAAGCCCATGTTTGATCAATTTATACGGTTCAATTTTGTTCCAAGGGCGCTCAGTATTACGTGCCATGTGATTTCCAAGGTTGGTTATTACTCAAGATTTCAACGTTTTTAGGCGTCTTAGTAGTAATAACAAAGCAAACCGGTCCAACTGGACATTTTTTTGAAAAAATTTTGGGCAGGGCTTTTGGAATGTCAAGGTGCGCTAATGCGCCCCTGATCTATGTGGTTGATTAGCCCATTAATTTACCAATACGCCATCGATAAATAATAAAATTTGGAGACATTAAAAATGTCTGGTCGTGTAAAGCATGCAGAGTATCTACGCGAATCCCCGATTGTTTATTCAGTTGCACACAATACATTTTTGAGTACAATAATAAGTACTCAAATCTACAGGTAACATAACCATGGATACCATCAGTTATTCAAATTTTCGTAGTCACTTGGCGAAGACATTAGATAAGGTCAATGATGACCATACTCCCATCATAATTACCCGTCAAAATGGCAAACCTGCAGTGCTTATTTCTTTAGAAGATTATAAATCCTACGAAGAAACCGCTTACCTTATGGCGAGCCCCAAAAATGCCGCACGATTAAATCAGGCGATCGCCGAAATTGAAGCCGGTAAAACCGCTCAACACCCTCTTGTTGACGAATGATTTTGTCGTGGGCAGAGACAGCTTGGGAAGACTACCTGTACTGGCAATCAACCGACAAAAAAGTGTTAAAACGCATCAATCTTCTCATTACGGATATTCAACGACATCCCTTTTCAGGCTTGGGCGATCCCGAACCATTACGGCATAACTGGACAGGCTACTGGTCTCGCCGTATCGACCGTGAACATCGAATCGTTTACAAAACCACTTATGATGCCATCATCATTGCTCAATGCCGTTATCATTACTGATCTTCATGGCTTGTACAATTTGCCGGAAACACCAGTTCTCGCTGTTGCTCTAACAGACTTATTCCGGCCTACAAGGCTGGACATTTTTTTGAAAAAATTTTCAGGACTTAGACGGCGAAGGAGATATTTTGAGTTTTTTTGATCGGCGCTTTTGCAACCAACGAATCATTCCTGTCACAAATAGCACCGGGCAAGCCACGCCGGAGAGAAATACCAGAATGCGTCCTGACCAGCCGAAAGCTTTGCCGGAGTGTAAGGGCCATTGCCAATCCAGAAAGGTTTCACCGGCGCTACGGCGAGTATCTGGTGCACGTACTTCTAAAATCTTGCCGCTGTACTGATCCAGAGCAACAGTTCGCTCCGACCAAAATGGACTGAGCTCTGTCACATCAATACGGGTCAGTGAATAAACATCCTGTTTGTCGTCTGGATTTTTCAATGTATGCCAACGGCCGCCAGGATAAGCGGAATCGACAATAGCCATTGCTTTATCCAAACCTATTGCTATGCCATTTGGAATGAAAGTGGATTGTGGTGAGGGCGAATCGGGACCTCGTGATTTCGGTGAAAACTGTTGAACTAGCCAGTGAAATTGTTTGGGCAGATTCAAATAGACGCCGGATAACAACACAGCGCCTAAAACCAGACTTGTGTAAACGCCGGATGTTTTGTGTAGATCGAAGTTAAACCGCTCGACACTGGCGTGGCGTTTGAGGGTAAACGCTTGCGCCCATTTACCGGTCAGCGGCCACCAAACAATCAGTCCTGTCAGGATAGAAATCAATAACAGTAGTGCGAGAATACCAACTATCACTACTCCCGTATCTTTCAGTAGCAAGGCATAGTGCAGCTTAAAAATGAAGCCGATAAAACAGTGTTGTAACGGGCTATCTGCCGAATAAAAAACCCTGCTGCCGGTAATTTGTGCGGTGTACGGGTTAATGAACAGATTTTGGGTTGCTAAGTCAGGCGTATTTTTTCCGGGCGTGGAGTACCAAAATATAAATACACTTTGCTCATGACGTGGATAGTTATAGACGCCGGATTTGGCTCTGGGTGGCAATACAGCTTTTACTGATGCTTCTATTTCGGTCATCGGCCGAAAAGCTCTGCTTCCAGTCGAAGGCATCTCTACCCGCATTACATTCTGGTTCAACCATTCGTCGAGCTCTTCCCAAAACACCATAATACTGCCGGTAAGGCCGATGATAACCAATGCTGCACCGGCGGTTAAACCCAGCCAAAGATGAACTTTTAACCATAATTGCCGACGGAATTTCAATCGTTCCAGTCGGCTTTTTTTGACTTTTAAACCAACCTTATCACTCAAATGCGAATAAGCCGGAGGCAAATCATTTTGCATATTTTTAAGGATTCTTTATGAATTAGTGCTCAACATGGATGTTGGATTGCGAAAATTCACAACCCAACATTGCCTAAAGGCAAAGCCTGATTAGAACTCTACCCTGACTGAGCCAAGGAATGTGATGGGTTCGCCGGGGCGAATGTTGCCAAAGTTGCTGGAGTGGTCGTAATAGCTTTTGTCGAGTAGGTTATACACATTCAATTGGGGTGTAATCTTGGCTTTGCCATGTTTGATGCTATAACCAATGCTCGCATCCCAACGGGCATAGCCAGGCAGCTGGAAGGTGTTTGCGTTGTTACCTTCTCTTTGACCGCGCACATAAACGCCGGTGCCGAAGTTTAAGCCTTTTAGCGGGCCGCTATTCTGGTCGTATTTGAGCCAAAGGCTTCCGGAGTTTAATGGCACTGAAGCAAGTCGGTTGCCTTGGTTGCCTGAGTTGGTACCTATTGGGTTGCCATCAATATCGTAAACAGTGCTTTTATCTTTGGTTATTTTTGTATCGGTATAGGCATAGGTGCCTATCACTCTTATGTTTTCAGATACTTGACCCGTTATGTCAAGCTCGACACCACGACTGCGGGCTTCGCCCACGGCAACGCTATACAGTGGGTTGTTTGGATCGGTAGCCAGTGTGTTTTGTTTAGTCAAATCATAATAAGCCAAGGTTGAATTCAGTTGCCCTTCAAAGAATTCGGTTTTTATACCTCCTTCATATTGAGTGGCGGTTTGTGGACCAAAAGGCTGACCGGTACTTGATCGGCCGCCATTATTGCTACCCATAGACTCCACATAATTTCCATAAACCGACAGCCATTGCCAAGGTTGGTAGAGAATACCGACGCGTGGGCTGAAAAACTGGTTGCGAGTATTTTGCATGGTAATGTCACTAAACGATGTTTGAGACTGACCATTGCCATTTTCAGCCCAATCTTGGCGGCCACCACCGAGAATATGGAGCTTTTTCCACAGCGTGATTTGATCCTGAAAATACACGCCGTACCAGTTATCTTGGTACTTATAGAAAAAGTTTTTTGTGTTACTAAGTGCCGACAGATCCAAACCATAAGCCGGGTTATAAATATTAATATCCATTGCGGAATAGGGCGTGCTATAGCCGGAAAATCCGTTACCGTCCTGGCCGTTCAAGCGGTTTAAATCGAAACCCGCCAAAACATCGTGATGCGCAAAGCCGGTATCGAATTTACCGGTCAAATCCAGATTGGTGCCATAAGACATGCGGTGTAGCGGTGTATGCCACAAGCCCCGTGAAAGAGTCTGATTATCGGCGCCCAAACTATCCGCCCAGAGTATGGATTGATGGTACTGAGTATCCATATATTGAAAGCGATTTTTCAATTTCCAGTCATTGTTGAATTTATACGACCAATCGAAACCCACCAACACCTTTTCTTGAGTATCGGGGTGTTGACGATTGAATGTTGCATCGCCCAAGTAGCGGCTAATCGGAATTTTAGCAGGACGATTGCCGATAGCAGGTATACCGCTGTCGCTGCCGTCCTCAACCCATTCATCATGTTGATATTCGATATCGAGATTGCTTTCGAACCGATCGGTAGGGCGCCAGGTCAGCGAAGGCGCGACCAAAAGATGTTCCTGGTGGACAAAATCCCGAAAGGTGTCGTTGTCTTTATAGGCAATATTCATCCGGTACAGCAGTGTTTTGTCTGCCAGCACCGGGCCGGTTGCATCAACGGTCGTGCGGTATAAATCGTAAGAACCGAACTGCTGTTGCACCGAATAATAAGGCGTGTCGAGCGCACGCTTGGGAGCAAGATTGACCAAGCCTCCGGGCTCGATACGACCGAAAAGGATCGCTGCTGGACCTTTGAGTACTTCGATTCTATCCAGATTGGCAGTTTCCAGATTGGTAATATACGGTTGCCGAAGTCCATTACGATAAGTGCTTTGTCCGGCATCGAAACCCCGAATTGTGGCGTTGTCGTAAAAGCTATAAGCGCCCGGCTGCACACCGCTGACGTTTTTAAGGGCGTCATTGATGGAAATTACCTGTTGATCATCCATTACTGCACGGGGAATAACTTGTATTGATACCGGCGTTTCCATTATTGGGGTATCGGTCTTAGTGGCTGTGTTGGCGATTGGCGCAGCATAATCCTTGCTGTAGGGATCGTTGACTTCATAATTGGCGGTGCCGGACACGGTAACTGCTGGTAGTGTTGTAGAGCGTGATTGTGGTTCAGACTTTGCTGCCTTTTCTAGCGTCACGGTGCCGTTTCTGTTTGTCTGTACGGCGACGCCGGTACCCAGCAACAACTTTTGCAACGCTTGTTCCTGTGAATAACGGCCGGAAACTCCTGGCGTTGTAACTCCAGTGGTTAACTTGCCGTCAGCGATAATTTGTAACCCGGATTTGAGCGAAAAATCGACCAGTGCCTTGTCCAGTGTTTGCGAGCGAATTTGATAATCGGCTTGTTGGGAAACGGCTTGATTTGATAATGGCTCTCCGCCTTCTGCCGCATTGGATGCCGCTAATGCTATTAATAGAAGGCTACCGGGTAGCGGAAACTTACTGAAAGGTAAGCCGGGTTTGATAGGTGTCTGAACGGGCATGCGCATCTCCACAAATTAAGTCGTCGTGAGTGTTACTGGGCAAGAATTAACCCATTACTAATCAAGGACGCTGCTTTGCGGGGAATCCCTAGGCAATTTTGAAAAATATTTCGGCGCTGTGTTGAATGCCGTTGCTAAACCAAGCGGGTGTGGTTGGCTTTGTAGGGGAGTAGAGTAATTATTTAGCCGTATTTACCCCAACAAAACCAAATAATCCGTCAACCGCCGGGCACGAATGCCGAAGGTTTGCTCCAAGGCAGTAACGGCATCGTCAAGTCGGTTAACTGAAAATACCGCAGTAATCGGCCGATTTTTGAGTTGTTCATTGGTAATAATCAAGCGGCCGGGGCGATAACGATTAATCTCGTCAACCACTTCAGACAATGTCGCTTGCACGAATACTATTTGCCCTTGCCGCCAGGCCAGTGTGCGTTGCACATCGGTGGATTGTTTGGCGGCGAGTTGTCGATTTTGATAACGGGCTGTTTCACCCGGGGTTAGCGGGATAATTTGTTCTGGGTGGTCTGTCGTACTGGTTTCCACTCGACCTTCTGCAACGGTAATCGTCACATTGTCATTATTACGGCCAACACTGAATGCCGTGCCGGTAACACGCGCTCTGGCCTCGCCTGCATTTACCCAAAATGGTCGTTCCGGGGCATGTGCCACTTGAAAATATGCCTCGCCACGCAGCAGTTGTACTCGGCGTACATTGTCTTCAATTGCAACGGTTACCGCGCTATCGGTATTAAGCAGCAGCTTCGAGCCATCTGCCAGATCGATTTGCTGTTGCTCGCCGGTGGCAGTGTGATAGTCACTTTGCAGATTTTGCAGGAGAGCCGGTTGCAGGAAAAACGTCAGGGCAGTGCAAAACAATAATGCAGCTGCGGCGCGTAAGGCGATAAGGTTCTGATGCCGTGAAGATGGAGTTATAAGAGCCGTTGGCGCTTGAACGGCAGCTTGGCGGAGATTTTTTGCCGGTGTTTCCAGTGCTAAATATAAATCCTGTACTTCGTTCCAAGCTTGAGCATGTTGAGGATTAGCCGTCAGCCAACGGTTAAATTCCAGTTGTTCCTGGTCACTGGCATGTTCGGCATGTCGTCGGATAAACCAGGCGCTGGCTTCTTCGAAGATACTTTCTGGTACAGGGGGTAACGAATTAATGGCGGCAAGCTCCAAATGACGACGATTCACGCTTGATAAAGTGTGCGGGCGGTTGATTTTACACTTATTTTTGATCAGTCAAACAACGGCGGCAATGCAACATGGCTTGCCGCAGATGATATTCGACGGTGCGTTCGGATAGGGTCAGTTGTTCAGCTATTTGCTTGTAGCTGAGTTCATCGGCGCGATAGAGCAGAAAAATTTCTCGGGTTTTTTCCGGTAGGCTGGCGATGGCTTGCTGCAATTGCGCCTCCAAACATTGCTTGGCAATGATGTCTTCTGTGTGGGGTTTTGAATCGGCAATCTCCGTGTCGAGTGCGACAAACTCACGGTTTTGTTGGCGTTTGACACTGCGTAAGTGGTCGCGGGCAAGATTGGCGGCGATGGTAAACAAAAATGCGTTCAGATCAAGAATTGACTGCGGTTCGGATTGTCTTAGAAAACGCAGGTAAGTTTCTTGCGCCAGTTCTTCGGCAATCTCATGAGAGCGCACCTGCCAAAATAAATACTTTTGCAGATGCGAATGGCGGGTACTAAAAAAATCCGCCAAATCCTGGCAGCAAACCGCTGTGTTGTAGTCAGTCATATTTGTTTCGATTATCCATAGTCAAAGCAGTATGCCGCCTAATTTTTGGGTATTCGTCGCATAAGAATCTGCTGGCCGTTGCGCTTGGCCTGCACAGGTAAGATGGTTTCGAGCGCATGCAGAAACGGCTCAATGTCAGCAGCATTAAAGGTACCGCTCAGCGTTTCTTGCGCGAGTTTGCTGTCAGTAAAGCTAAATTGCACTGCGTGATAGCGTTCCAGTTCGGCGGCAACGTCACTTAAAGGTGTGCGTTTAAAAATCAATTGGCCGTTTACCCAGGCGGTAATTCGGTTGGCTTCTACTGTTTGTAATTGGCCTAAGCCGGTCAATTCTGAATAACTCAGCTGGTTGCCGGCGCTGAGGTGCTTATTGATGTCGCTGTTGCCGTTGCTTAGCTCGACTTCACCCTCTAAAACCGAAACAGTCGTGCTTTGTGGTTGTTTACGAACATTGAACCGGGTACCAATATCACGAATTTGTAACTCACCGACCGCCACGGTAAACGGACGCAGACGATTGTGACTGACCTCAAACAGCGCTTCACCTTGGCTTAACTGCACGTGTCTATTTAATATGGACATTCTGACTGAAATTTGGCTGTTGGTATTCAGGTCAATATGAGAGTTATCGGCTAAATCAATGCGGCGGTGTTCACCCACTTGAGTCGCGTATTGAACGGTTTCTGCGCTGTATTCCAGCCAGACAGCGCCGGTAGTCGCTATTAATAAAACCAGCGACGCTAATCTTGATACCGATGAATTACGCGGCTTTGCGACACGAGCTTCTGCCAATGCAGGTATTGGCATGAATTTAAGCTCATCCATATTGGCCCAGATTCGTTGAGCCTCGGCATACGCCATGCGATGGTTTTGATGTCTGCTTAGCCAAGTGCTGAAACGTAGTTGATCTTCAATAGTGCATTGTTCTGATTGTAAGCACACAAACCATTCCACGGCTTGCTTGAGCTGACGTGAGTTATAACCTGGATAGGATGAGTGCATTAGAAATTGTGCAGTTGATTATTAAACGGAGTCATGCACTGATGACAATGCAACATGGCTTGAACCAAATGCCGTTGTACCGTTTTTTCTGAAATACCCAATTGCAGCGCAATGTCGGCGTAGCTTAGTTCGTCAATTTTGCGCAGTAAAAATACATCGCGAAATTTCTTAGGCAATGAGTTGATGGCGGTTAGTAATAGTTCGCATTGCTGACGCAGGGCCGTTATTTCATCAGGCTGGTGTTGCGGGCACACCAGGTTTTCATCAAGAGAAATCGTGTTATTTCTGGGTAACTGCTGCCATCTTAAATAGTTGATAGCAAGGCGTTCAGCGACACGAAAAAGCAAACCGGCTAGATTCTCGTCATGCTTAACAGCATTGTCACGCAGTAAACGCAGGTAGGTTTCCTGGCAGAGATCCTGGGCAGTTTCATGGCAACGCGTGCGGTTTACCAAAAACAAGGTCAGCGCTTCTCGATGATCTTGAAACAATTCGGTAATCTGATGATGGCTAAGTGGTAGGGTCGACATTCTCAGCTGTAATTATTCAATGACATTATCGTTACTAATAATTTTGTAGGAGCGGGCCTTGCCCGCGAATTGAGTGACAATCGAATCCATTCGCGGGCAAGGCCCGCTCCTAAAAAAGGACGATGTTGTTCAACGTTAGGATAATTGAAACCTAGATCATAAAAGCACATAGCGTGCCATAGGTTATTGGCTTGAGTTGATTTTGGGAGTGTTCTTGCTGTCGTCTGGCATGCGGCCTACTTACTTATCCAACCGATTGGAAAGACAATTGGTGGTTAAGTAAATGTGACAGTAAGCGATTACTTTTTAAAAACATGCGGGTAAATTAAAGCGTGATAATGGAAAAATAAGTCATATGCCACACTTAAATAGCGTTAAATAACATAGTTTAATTAAAAAAATGGCCTTAGTTGAGCGTAAAAAACGGGGTCTATTTGATGATATTGATACCAAGTTAACGACTCAATGAGCTAATTGATTTATCCACGTTGACGGCATGTCGCGAAAATAATGCCTGTGCGGATGTTTTCCAGCTATCCGCCAAAAACTGTAATAAGATAGGCAAAATTCCACTATTGGAGAGTTAGCCTTATGCGACGTTTATTGTTATCTGGTTTATTAATTGCCTTACCGGCGTTTGCTATTGATGATCGTCCGCCGAATCTTGAAGCCGTTCCAGAAGCCCCCGAGCCGCCGTTGCCGGTGCAAAGCGGTGAAGAAATGGAGCCTGACATTACCATCGTTCGTAAAGGCAAAAGCACGGTTCAGGAATACCGTAGAGCAGGCAAACTTTATATGATCAAAGTTGTTCCTGATATTGGCCCCGCCTATTACATGGTTGATTCTGATGGCGATGGCCATGTTGATGTCCGTGGCAGTGATATGGATAGAGGCAGCAATATCAATATGTGGAAAATACTGGAATGGAAGTAGCTTAGTCAGTGTCTGTTTACACATCTATTACGCACGCGCAACTTGAAGACTTTTTTGCCGACTATTTGCTAGGCGACGTTGTTAGCTTTGAGGGGATTGCCGACGGCATAGACAACACAAATTACCGGGTGAAAACTACCAGCGGCGAGGTGGTATTGACGTTGTTCGAGTCAATATCAGAAAGTGAGTTGGACCATATCATCGGTTTAATTGTACACCTGAGCGCCAATCATCTGCCTTGCCCAATGCCGCAAGCCGATCGTCAGGGCAGGTTGTTACGTCAATTAAGCAACAAGCCAGCTGCAGTGTTTAATCATCTAGCGGGTGCAGCTGTCAGTTCGCCATCAATTGCACAATGTAGAGCAGTAGGCGAGCAATTAGCTAGACTGCATATGTGTACGCAACAGCTGCAATTGCCGCTAAACAACAGCAATGATGTATCCTGGTGCCAGACTGTGTTTAGTCACATTAGTGGCTATCTATCAGTTGCCGATGCTGAATTAATCGACAATGAACTCAAGTTTCAGGCTCAATGCAGTTGGTCCGGATTGCCAAGTGGCGTGATTCATGGCGACTTATTTAAAGACAATGTGTTATTTGATGGTGACCGGCTAAGCGGCATGCTGGATTTTTATAGCGCCTGCACAGGGTCTTTGTTGTTAGATGTTGCGATCGCTGCTAATGATTGGTGTTGCGAAAACGGCACCGTCAATCCTGACAAATTTAACGCGATGATTGCAGCTTATCAGCGTCTTAGACCATGGCAAGGCGATGAGTTATTAATGTGGTCAACAGCGCTTAGAGCGGCGGCTTTACGATTTTGGTTGTCGCGGCTGCAACATCAAATTTATCCTCGTCCCGGAGTCATCACTCAACAAAAAGATCCACTGGTTTTTCGGCGGATTCTGCAACAACACCGACAACCGCAAGCAGTATTTAAACCAGTGCCGAAACCCGATTTATCGAATGCAAACACTTTTACAACCAGGAGAACCGCGTGATCAAGATTTTGCACCTTAGCTTTATTTTATTATCCATTATCAGTTTTATCGGCAGAGTGATTATTTCCGAAATTCGTCCCGAATTACTGAAAGTAAAAATTATTAAAATTGCGCCACATGTCATTAATACTTTTTTACTGCTGAGCGGTTTTACCTTGGTGTTTCAAGGCGGTTGGCTGGCCGGTGACTACGGCTGGATTATTGGTAAATTTGTAGTGCTGTTGGCTTATATCGGTTTTGGATTATTGACGCTGCGTGCTCAAGGCGCCAATAAATGGTTGGCATTTTCTGCTGCGCTGGCTTGTTTTGTTTACATCGGTATCGTTGCCGTCACCAAAAATACTTGGTTTTTCTTGTAAGTAACTGCCTTACAAACGAAATTCGCTAGCGTTAATCTTTTGCTCTAGCCACTGCAATATGTCTCTTGCCTTGTGTAATTGCTCATCAACTACCAAGGCTTGCTGATTGCTCAACGCTTGCCAACGACCAAGCAGGTTTTTTAATTGGATTTGTTCGTTGGCAGTAAAGTGTATGCGTTGTATTAATTCTTCAAATAAAGGCGATTCCGCCACTGTGATGGTTTCTGCCAAACTGGTGAGCTTTTCTAATAATGCTTCAATAGCCGGAAGTTGCTCAGCAATCCAGGTTGATACCTGCTTAGGTTGAATAGCCTCTACCGGTGACGTTGAATTATCGGAAATTACCTTCACGCACTGCACTAATTCTCCGGTGGTAAAACGAATTGCCGTCTCATAAAAAGCAGACGCCTCCATGTCACATAGCTCTGCATGTAGATAATCCGGTTGCGGTGTTGATGCGGTTTTAATACCGGCGGTCGGGCAGGGCGGAGTCAATACCAGCGGTGGGTAATAACGCTTTTGGCTATCGATATCGGTGATTTTGTCGATTAACCACACGCTGCCCAAGGCAACATCTCGCTGTCCGGCAATTCCTATATTTACCATCACTGGCGGTTCGGTTACCGATAAGCGTGCTTGGCTATAGGCTACTGCAGCCGCCATGGCGCTTTTCCCCAGCCCTGTTACAGTCAAGCAAATAGCGTTATTGCCATAAATGGCAAACGGCCAAATAGACGTGTCTTTTTTTAACTTAAAGTGCGCAATCAGCGGTGCAGCTTCGCAGGGCAGAGCGCAGTAAATAAAAACTCGTCGTGATGTGACGACTGTCATTGCTGAGGTGTCGGCGTATCAGATAATGCTGCAACCGGTTCAATTTTAATTTGAGGTGGATCCAGTAAGTGCACTAACCAAGCTTCAGCAGCCAGTTGCTGGGTATTAAGCAGATTGTTAGGAAAAATGCCGATCAGCAATACTAGAATTGCGGGCACTGCCAATACTAAAAATTCCCGCGGCCGTAAGTCTTGATTTAGCGGCTGATTGATTTTGAGCGGGCCAAAAAAAGCCCGGCGCGTAAACGACAGCATGTACGCCGCACCAATCACCGCACCGGCCAGCGCCGCTACTGCGATACCGGCATGGGCCGTGAACGCGCCGATCAATAATAACAATTCCGCTGCAAAACCGCTGGTGCCAGGCACGCCGATGCTGGCAAGCATAAACAGAAAATATAAGCTGACCAGTCTCGGCATGACTTTGGCTAATCCGCCCAGATGTACAAGTTCCGTGCTGCCAAAGCGATGCTGTAAAAAACCGGCAATCAGCATCAGCGAGCTGGCGATCAAGGTGAAATTCAATAACTGAAAAATAGCACCTTGCAGCCCCTGCATATTGAGCGAAGCGATGCCGATAATCACCAAGCCAACATGGCTGATACTCGCGTAAGCCAGCAAACGCCTTAGATTACTTTGTTGCAAGGCGATCAACGCGCCGTAAATCAACGTGATAGCGCCCAGAATCCCTAAGATCCAGCTATGTTGCACCGCTGCGGACGGCGCCAAAGGCAAAGCAAAACGTAAAATCCCGAAGGCGCCCAGCTTTAGACCCGTCAGTAAGGCGGTTAGTTGCGTGGGGCCTTCCATTGCGGCAGTCGGCAGCCAAGTATGAAACGGCACTAGCGGCGCTTTGACGGCAAAGCCGAGCAGCAATAATAAAAACACCCAGCCCTGCAAAGCCTCTGGCAGTGGTGTCGCCAGTAATACCGGCAAGCTAAACGACAACTGTTGCGACGTAGCGGCGCCGGTAAAACCGGCGTGATTGATGGCTAAGATAATGATCGCAAATAACAGCGGTACGCCGCCGCTGAGCATCATTAAAGTGTATTTGACCGCCGCATTACGCCGTTTGGGGCCGATTCCCCATAGGCCGATTAAAAAGAAAATCGGTGCCAGCGTCAGTTCCCAGAACAGAAAAAACAACAGCATATCCAGCGCACAAAATACGCCCATGGTGACGCCTTCCAGTACTAACAACAAAGCAAAATGCAAACGTTTAAGATGGGCCGTGTTCCAGGACGCAAGTACTGCCGAGACCGTTAATAACGCAGACATTGGTAAAAACAGGACCGAAATGCCGTCGACGCCCAGCATGTAAGTGGCGCCCAGACTCGGGATCCAATTATGCTGTTCGGCTAATTGAAAATGTTGCCCATCGGCGGCATTAAATAGCTGCAGTACCCAGAGCGATAACATGAGTTCCAACACTGCGAACGACAAGGCCAGCAGTCGGCCCAGGCGTGCGTTGTTACTAAAAATTACCACTATCGCGCCCAGCAAGGGCAAAAACACGAGCAGACTTAATAGCGGCAAGCCGGTTTCATTCATGCTGTTCTCCTTCGTTGCCAGCGGTATCGGTGGGGTGTGAGCTGTGAATGGGGAAATGCTTGGTCAGTGCCGCGGCACTATGATCAACCAGATTCAACCAAGGCGTCGTGTAAAAACCGGTACCCATCAGTAATAAAATAAGCACCGCTGCAATGAGGCGTTCTGTTGCTACCGGATGGTGACTTGAGCTGTAAGGCTGATGATTACGCTTGGGATGGGAGATAAATATCTGTTGAAAAGCCCGCAACAAGAACGCGGCTGCCAGTACATTACCCAGTAGAATCGCAATGGCCGCCAGCCAGCCGTATTCTTCAATAGTGCCTTCAATCAAGATATGCGAGGCATCAAAACCAGGTGTGCCGGGCATAACCATAGTGCTCAGCGCACACAGCATAAACAATAGGGCGATGGTGGTGTTGGTATTAAACAAGCCGCCTAGCCGCGGAATAAATGCGGTGCGGGTGCGTTCATAAATCAACCCGACGCTAAATAACATTCCTGCTGATGCCAGTCCATATACTGCAGACAGTAAAATGCCGCCTTCCAAACCGTAGGCATTAAAACAAAAAATACCGATGACCAGCATGCCGGTGTGGCTGACTACGGCAAACGCCAGTAAACGCCGGATATTGATTTGCACCAATGCCAAAATGGCACCGTAAAAAATACTGATTAAACCCAAAGTGACCACAAAGCCCGCCCATTGTTCGGCAACGCCCGGCACCATCGGAAAAATAAAGCGCATCACGCCATAGATGCCCATTTTTAGGCCTACCAAGAAAATGGCTGCGCTAGCCACCGTACCTTGTTCGGCCAACACCGGTAGCCAGCCATGAAACGGAAATATCGGCATACGGATCGCGAAGGCAAAAAACAACAGCACAAAAATCAGCACTTCATCATGCAGATACGCATTGTTTTGAGTCAGGGTTAGCCAGTCGAATGTCAGCGGATGTTCGGAATCGATCAAACCAAACGCCAGCAATAAAAATCCTGCCAGACTCATCAACAGCCCGCTACCCCAGTATTGCAATACCAAAGCCACAGCCCAGCGGCGATTTTGTCCGGTACCGGCGTGCGCGGTTAATAGCAGTAACGGCAGTAATTCCAGTACCGACCACAGCCAAAACTGTAAAACATTCAAGGCGGCAAAGGCGCCGATTAACAAAGCTTCGTAGCCCATTAAGCAGGCGATGAACAGTCGATCGGTCACATGCCGGGTGATTAAGGTGTACACCAACGCCAATAAAGTCAAAATGGCCGTCAATGGAATAAATAACACGTTGCTGCCGTCGAGCCCGACGCTGTAACTCATCCCTAAAATGCGATATTGCTCAAACCATTGGATGTCGACGTTTTCAGTAACAAACGAAGATAACAGATAGATGCTCAGCGCCACCGTGGTCAGCGCTCCGGCAAAACCAATCCGAAGGCCTTGTGCTGCTGAGCGTGATAGCAAAATGCCCAGTGAGCTTAACAACGGCAGTAATGTAAGTAAGGAAAGCAGCGGAAATGCGGCTGTCTCTGGTAGTTGGCTGGTCGCTATATTCACGTTTAGCCTCAGAATGCGATAAGTAGAGTGATAAACACAAACAACACCAAATAGCGGGGCCGGAGAATGATGCGTTCAATATTATTAGCGAGGCGCCCCATCTTACGATCGACACCGCTGCCATGCTTTGCTGAGCTGCGTAAAATAAAACGTTGTTCAAACCAATGGCTTAACGCGGCAAACCATTCAGTGAATTTACCTGCGAGTCCGGTGCCTTGGGCAAAATTGTCGAACTCATTATCTAAACGGGCGCCCAACGATTGTTCTTCTTGTTGCGCCAATGACGATACTGCGCGGATGGCCGGTGCCGGCGCGCCAATCATGCGATCGATAATGTGGTCGTCGAAATAACTTAAATCATGCGCCAAGCCCCGTACCGGTTTTACCAGCGCCCAGTCGGTAATGGGGTCCAGCCAGAATCGTTGTATGGATGCCATATACAGCCAGCGCAGTTTGGCAACGGCAGGCATTACCGGCTTGATGGGATTATGTAAGGCATGATGCATTAACGATGGCGCGGTTAAAAATTGATAGCCACGCACCACTGCATGAGCCGCCAAGTGCCACGTCGCCAGCTGCCAAAAGCCCAGGCCGCATTCTAAAAACATTAAACCTAGTTGCGCGGAAGCTGCAAAAATGAGTGAGCTTTTTACATCGGTTTGGGTTAATCCCACGATAAAACTGTAGCCGGCGGTCAGTAGACCGGTGGCTATTAACAGCGCCATCGCCAGCGGGGCTTGAGTAAAAATCGGTTGCAGTAAAATCAGCAGAAATACGCCCGCATGTACCATCACCGCGCCATAAAACACTGCGCTGGACGGAGTCGGACCTTCCATGGCGCGCGCCAACCAAGGCGTAAACGGTAATTGCGCGGACTTAGCCATGGCTGCCACCGCAAAGCACAAGGCAACGCCGTTAACCTGGCCGGAGCTAAATTCTGTGGCGGCTGCATTCAGGTCAAGCCAATCCAGGCTATTAATCCAGCTATACGTCAATGCTATACCGGCAATAAAACCGGCATCACCGATACGATTAGTGACAAATACCCGGGTGGCATGCTGCGTAGCAACGGGGCGATCATAGGCATAACCGATCAGCAAATATGAACAGACGCCTGCAATCTCCCAGCCCACAAAGGTGAAGGCGGCATTGCCGGATAACACCAATAACAACATGGCCGATGCGAATAGGCTTAACAGGAAAAAGAAGCGATGAAAGCCCGTTTCCCGGTGCATGTAGTTAATGCTAAACCGGCAAGTGATTAACAACAGTATGGAAAACAATGCCGCCAGCCGGACATTGATACCTGAGGTAATAAAGTTCAAATCGATATTTAAGGTATCGCTGGTCAGCCATTGCCCAACGATGAAATAGCCGCCGTTGTTACCCAGTAAATCCGCGCCCAGCAAGGTCAGGGCTAACAGCAGCGACATGCTGAGGGTCCAGGTGGCGACGTCTGCGGTGACGGTTTCTCGATGTTCGCCGTGAATAACATTGAACAAATTGCCTAAGCCGATAATCAGCGCAGCCAGTAACGGCATTAAAGGAATAAATACTACTAAAGCATCCATACGTTAAGCCTCCAATAAGTCAGGTTGCCGAATCAGCGCCGGTGCCACCGGTAATGTTTGTTCGCCATAGCAGGCCGGGGAATTATCATAGGTTGGCAAATGTTCGCCCAATGCTTGCCAAGCAGCAAAGCCGGTGCTGGGCGTGAAGGTAAAAATCTCCCCACTATCCGGATCGATGCTGCTTAGATGCAGCCAGCCGCCATCTATCATCTCACGTAACGCAGGTTGGCGAGCGTGGATCGCCCCCAACACATTGGTTTTGGCTTCCACTATTAATTGCAAACGCATGGCTTCATGAATTTCTATCATTTGCCGGGGTAGACCGGTGCGTAAGTCGCTGCCGGTGCCTTCCATCACCGCAAAAAAGCCGGTGACGTTGTGAGGGACTTTAGTGCCGCAGCCGAAACGTTCGTTGTTAACACTGGAAAAATAGTATTCCAGATTGATACCCGCGCCTACCGGTCCCACTGCCAACAAAATACCTTCCAGAGTTCTGCCTTCAGGGTCTTGGGTCGGGTCGTAAGAAATTAAAAACACACGGCGGTCAAAAAATGCGCCTTGCGTTAACGAGCGCCGCCCTACCACTGCGCTGGCATTGGTGGCGTGGCCAAGTTCCGGCCGGGCTTGCGAGAAATCGATAGCGCGTTCTTCGATATGTCGTAATGCTTCCTGGGTAGTCGGTCGACGCGGCGCAGACGCCAAACGCCGACAACGTTCATGCGCTGACAGGTATTGGGCATGCTGTAATTCTTGCTGACATTTTTTGAAAGCAGCCAAGCGTGCTTCCGGCAGGTCAGCTAAATCGTACCAAGCGATAGTCTCATCGCAGGTGTTATGTTCTGCGCCGATAAACCAGGTGTCTTGTGGAATGATAATGCCGCGCTCGGCAACTAACCGGCGAATTTCCGGGCGGTTGGCCATCGCCGCAAATACCCGTGCATTCGGGCCGCCATGTCGACCGCTGCAAGCGCCGCAATCGTATGCGGCCAAATGCGGATTATTTTGACTGATCGAACCATGGCCGACCAACACGACCAGCTCTGCAAAGCCGTAAGTTAAGCCGGTGTTACGTAAAAATCCGGCGACTCGATCGGCTTGTTCGGCATCGCTAAAACCCGGTTTAGCTTGTTTTGACGAGGGTTGGTCATTGCTAAACGATAGCTTTGTTTCAACGTCGGGCACCAGCCAGCGGTTTAAACCAGTCAGCAAGCGATGCGGAATACGCGGCGCTAACGCTTTAACCAACAAGCCGGGCAGGGTGATCGGCGCGATGGCATCAATCAGCAAATGCGATGATAACAAGTTGCGCCGAATGCCATGGTGCAGCAGGTTTTTTATCTTCAGAACTTTTTGACGGCCGTGTTCATGTTTATCTTGGCTGGATTGATGGCCGGGACGAACCTCTTCATTGACCTGATGCGCAGGCGTGACCACGATCGGACATAACGCGCTGGCTTGATTGTCATCCAGGCCTTGATAATCCATCGCGACGCCAAAAAATCCAGCAGCGCCCAAGGTTTCGATAGCGGGATTGTGTTCTTCCAGATGCCGACGAAAGCCTTCTTCGCGGTCATCCATGCAAAAAATAAGTTGTGCTTCGGGGCGTTGCTCACGTTTAGCCCAGCGGCCGCGGCCCCGGTTGCTGTGCAGCGCTTGAAACAACGCTTGTCGATAGTTATGTTCATAAGCAATCAACCACAATTTGCTGCGCTGCTCGGCGTTAAATTCATCCAAAACCGCAAGGCAATCTAAAAGATCTTGTTGCGTTAACGCGGCCAAGTGTTCGGCAGATATCCCCAAATGTTGGCAACACCGGTACAAGCGCCAGCCGCTGTTACCCGCAGTCAAAGCTTGATTGCCGGCAGCAAGTCCACTCAACTGCCAAACCCAAATCAAATCGGCCAATTGTTGCCAATCCAGCCGATCCTGGCGTTCGGAACCTGCATGCATGGTGAGCGATTCGGCCATGTGCGCCAGATATTCCGGTAGTGTGCCTTGGTACAAGACGTTGCGAACCAATAATTCCGACAGATTCTTAGCAAAGTAATTACGTATCGCGCTAAGTTTGGCTTCAATTTTCCACGTGTTACGGCAAATCTGGTTTAACCACAGCCGATCTAGTGTCAGCCGGATGGCCAGATAATCGCTCAAGGTCGGCGCAGTGTTGCTACCGCTATGCGGGTCAGCGTGATAATGGGGATGGTGTTGCCGCCAGTTAATCATCCCCGACCAACCGGGCAATTCCAGCGCCAGGCGTTCTAAATAGCCCGGCCATTTAGCTTGGGGCACGCCTAAATGCGTCAGCTGCAAAATGATGGTGTCGGTAGCATCTTCCGGTAATTCGGCAATGATTTCCTGCCAATCCGGAAGCTCATGTAAAAACGGATTCGCGTCAAAACGGGCTGTAGCGCGCCACGCGCCGTAAAAACCTAATTCCGAGCGCGAAGGCAACGACCAGGCGGCAACGCCTTGATCCAGCATTGAGGCGCACAGGCGTATTAACTGCGGGCGAACAAAATCAAGACTATCGATTCCGGTCAGCGCCAGGACTAATCCGCGCAGCGTGATAGTTTCGCCAAGTGCCGTCAGATAGTGTTCGAGAGTCGCTTGTGCCTGTTGCTGCATGTCCGGGTGAGTGCTGGCATCCGTTCGCGCTTCGGCGAGCCAGTCTTCGGTTTGATCGAGCGTGCCATCCAATAGTTCTTCTGGATGCAAGGCGGCATTTTCTAATTCGAGTTTGTTTAATAAACCTACCCACAATTTTTTAATACCTTGCTTATCGGCATTGCGGATGGACTCAGGTACGTCAGCTTGCGGTTTAGTTAATGCGCACAAGGCTTCGATTTGCCAATTCAATTGGCTAACGCTTAGCACCGGCAAATCGAACAACATGGCAATGCGATAAATGTCGCCGCGAGTGATGGTTTTATCGTTAGCAATGCAAACGATTTGCTCTGCCTGCAAATCTGGCCTCGACGCTAATGCGGCGGACAGGTCTTGCCCGGTAATACGGCCTTGCTGATAAAAAGCGCGGAACTGCGCTTCCGGTAAATAGCCGTCGGTACCGGTGAGTGCTTTAAATGCGGCAAGCGCCTCATCAAACGGTAAATGTTGAAAACCATGCAAGGTGTTGTGATGTACGAAATCAAGAATCGGTCCTTGGCCTGGCAGAACGTGATCTAAATGCTGCAGCGTGTGCGTGATTTGTTCGCGTAATGAGTGTTGGGGATTAGTCATTGGCGGTCCCTTTTAGGTGACTTTGTATGATCCTTCGACAGGCTCTCGGCAACCGCTCCTGCGTCGCCTAAAGCGCCTACTGTTGGTGCTCTAACTCCTGCATGCCCGATGAAGCGGGGCAGGCTTTCCGTGCAGTCGAGGACGAACTGTTTAAGTTGTTTCCGTTCGTGGTGAGCTTGTCGAACCATGAACGGAAACAACGTGTTCATAGCTTTCATAAAATGCGCAGCTTGATCAGGCGATTCATATCGGCAAGCGTGGCTTGCGACAATTCAATTAATGGCGTGGGCATGAGTCCGAAAAACACGATGCCTGCTACTAATATGCCGGCGGCTAATAATTCCGGCGGACGTAAATCTTCAAGCTGCTGCATGCTTGGTTTGGCAGGGCCGGTGAAGAGCATGTTAAGCGTTCGCAAGGCATAGGCCGCACTGATCAAAATGCTTAAGCTAAACAACACCATCAAACTGCCCCATTGCTCATAGCCGCCGATCAATGCATGCAATTCGGCAATAAAACCGACCGAGCCGGGCAAGCCCATCGCCGCCAGCAAAGTGATAGTCATTACTAGTGCAAAACGCGGCATGGTTTGTAATAACGAGCTGTAATCTTGAATATTGCGAGTATGGGTGCGCTCATAAAGCAGCCCCACCAATAAAAACAACGCCCCGGCAATCAGGCCGTGGGCGGTCATTTGCAGCACTGCACCGGTTAATCCTGCTTCGTTAAGCGCCGCAATCCCCAGCAACACCACGCCCATGTGGCTGACCGATGAATAAGCCACCATCGCTTTTAAATCGTTTTGCCGCCACGCCAATAAACCGCCGTAAACCATGCCGAACAAAGCCAAAAAAATCAGCAACGGTTGCAGCACTGCCGCCGCTTCCGGCAGCATGACGACGGCGCGGATTAAACCATAGGCGCCCATTTTCAGCAAAATGCCGGACAGTAAAATACTCACCGGACTGGGTGCTTCCACATGGGCCAGCGGCAACCAGCCATGCAGTGGAAAAATCGGCATTTTTACGCCGAAACCGATCAAAAATCCCAGCAATACCAAGACTTGCTCAACGCGAGGCATATCTTTGGCGACTTGGTGCATTGACGTCATCAATGAACCGGCTTGTTCAAGATCGTACTGACTGATGGCAAGTAGACTGATCAGCATGAATACCGAGCCGCCCATGGTGTACAGCACAAAATTAAGACTGGCGGCATGCCGACGCTTGCCGCCCCAACGGCCGATCAAGAAAAACAGCGGGATTAGCGTGACTTCCCAAAAGATATAAAACAGCGCCCAGTCCTGCGCCAAAAATACCCCTAACATGCCGAACTCTAAAATCAGCATGCAGACATGATAGCCTTTAATGTGGTCGGTAATTCTTAAGGACGCCAGCATGGCGATACTGGTCAATAACGTCGCCAACCCCAACATGGGCAACGACAGGCCATCCACTCCCAACGCATAGGCGCTGCCTAGTCTGGGGTTGAGCGGTACATATTCCTCAAACTGCAAGCCCGGTTGGTGGGTGTCAAAGTGCAGTAGTAACCAGCCACTCAGTAATAAGGTGAGGGTGCTGAAACAATGGGCGATACCGCGGAGTAGGGCGGCGTGTCGGCCGGGGGTTAAAGTCAGCAGCAAGACCCCAATAATCGGTGTCCAGAGCAGAATGCTGAGTATGCCCATGAGTAATAATGTCCTATGTGTAAATACAGTTTGCTAAGGAAGCGCTGATTAAATCCTTCGACAAGCTCCACCTCAAGGGTGGTCTAAGGACAGATGAACGGTAACTTATCGATTTCGTTCGTGGTCGACTGCAGGGATGCAGGAGCTAGGGCAACGAATGGAGCAGTTGCCGAGAGCTTGTCGAACCATGAGCGAAATCGATTTGTTCAGCGCTTCCCTAACAGTGAAGGCAACTCTTTAAATTTAAAAATCGATACCGCAACGCGAAACCCAACATGGCACGCCAATGCGTTTTCGGCTGCCGCCTCTACTCACACTGCCATTGAGTTAAGGATTTTTCCGTTCGTCTGTCCATAGATCACCCTTGTGGTGAAGCCTGTCGAAGGGTGAACGGAAAAATCCGAAGTTCATCGTTAAGCCGTTCATGGTTCGACAAGCTCACCACGAACGGCTTAACTTAATGGCATGGACTCTATCCAGCCGACGACAACTAATAAAGGCTCACGCCAAAGCTGCGCAATTGTACGTTAAGGCCTTAGTCTGGCAAACAGTTGATTGCAGTTTGTGGCAGAAAAGCCAATATCTAACTCATTGGTTTTGTTTTAAGAATTACCAGCATCCAGAAAAATGGCTGGTATTTTTTGCGTTGGTACAACAATCCTGTGTTTTGTTGCGTTGTCACACAACTGTAACAATGTCGTCATAAAGCTGTCACATTGCTGACATATTCTTGCCGGAGTTTTTTTAATCACTACCTGAGCAGGATATGACCTTATCTAAATTGACCTTGGCAGTTGCGACCATACTGGGCGCGAGCGTGACGACTTCAGCATTTGCTATTGAACTTTATGTAGATACCAAAACCAAACAAATCTACGCAGAACCCGGCCCGCATCGGCAAAAAATGGGTACGTTTGAAAGAGTTGAAGATGCCGCGGCCAAAGCGCCGGTTGTAGCTAAGCCAGATGAAAGTACCAAAGCTGAGCTTGCTGAGATTCATCATGATTTGGAATTAAAAACCAATGAGCTGAAAGCCCTGGAAGAGAATGTCATCGCGACTAGAGAAGCTAAAGCCAAGAATGATGAAAAATGGTTTAACAAAATCAACCTGCGTGGTTATACCCAGTTGCGTTACAACCTGCCGTTATCGGGTGACCGCATCGCTGGCGATCCAGAGCTGAGATCACCAGGTGATGGCAGTATTAAAGATAACAGTGGCTTTTCGTTTCGTCGGGTGCGCTTAGTCTTTTCTGGTGATGTTAATGAATATGTATCGTTATATATCCAACCAGATTTTGCCTCTAACGTTAGTGATAGCCAGCAAAATTTTGCCCAGTTACGGGATGCCTACGCAGATTTAGCGTTTGATAAAGCCCATGAATATCGCATCCGTGCCGGTCAATCTAAAGTGCCGTTCGGTTGGGAGAACTTACAGTCTTCACAAAATCGTTTAACGCTCGATCGTAACGATGCTCTGAATAGTGCAGTGCCAAGTGAACGTGATTTGGGTTTATTTGCCTATTGGTCGCCTTCAGATGTGCAGTCGCTTTGGAAAAAGCTCGCGGCTAAAGGCCTAAAAACTTCTGGGGATTATGGTGTGGCAGGTATCGGTGTATATAACGGCCAAGGTCTTAACCGTGCTGAAACCAATGATGATTTGTATGCGGTGGCACATACCACTTACCCGGTTGAGTTGAATTTCTTAGGCTACCCGTTCACTGGACAAGTCGTTGAAATTGGTGCCGATGTGATGAGTGGATACTTTAATCCGACTACCTCGACTACTAATCCAGTGACAAAATTTGGTGGTGGAAAATTAACAGCAGCCAGTATTAATTCTAGTATTCCTTCAAATAAGCACGGCATCAGAGAAGATCGAGTAGGTGTCCACGCAGTACTTTTTCCACAGCCATTTGGTTTACAGACAGAATGGAATTGGGGCAAGGGAGCTACTTTAGATACAGCAGCTAATGCTGGTAAAGGCGCTATTGACAGAGAAGATTTACATGGCGGCTATGTGCAAGCTATGTACAAAATTGACAATGTATTCCGTGCCGATGGTGCGCTGATTCCTTATGTCAAGTGGCAAACATATCGTGGTGCTTGGAAAGGTGCTACAAACTCACCCAGAGTGGCGGTTGATGAAGTTGAAGCCGGCGTAGAATATCAGATCATGAAAGCTTTGGAAGTCACTTTGGCTTATTCCACTATGGACCGAACCAACGTTGCATCGGACACATCTAAAGACTATCTCGGTCAAGCTTCGGGCGACATGATAAGAACGCAGTTGCAGTGGAACTACTAACCTTAAATTGACCTAAGGTTTTTGTAACAAGCTGTACTCGGTAACGAAAGCCCGCTGGATTTACATCCAGCGGGCTTTTTTGTGCCGAAGAACGGGCGGAATTTAGTAACAAGCTTACTGGGCTTCGTAGGAGCGAGCCTTGCTCGCGATTGATGCAGTAATGCTAGAAATTATTGGCCCTTTAAAAATGTAACTAGTCGCTCTTTATGTAATCGAAATCAAACAGCAATCGGGATATTTTTTAAAGACGCTATAAAAAGTCTTTTTCAAGCAAATGATAATGATTTGCAATTGGATTTATGAGTGTTAGTATTCCCTTAACTTTTTAAGGGGGTATTTATGAACAACACAAAAATCCAATCGCAATGTTTCAAGTTGACTTTAATTGCCGGATTAATGGCAAGCTCGGCAACGGCAGTCGCGTTAGACAAACCGCAGACCATGGAAGATATGTGGAAAATCATTCAGGCTCAGCAAAAGCAGATTGATGAAATGAAAGCGGCTATCAAAGAAGCACCAACTCCCACCAAAACCGCCAGTGCGCCTGCCAGTCCAAATAGTGACGTCAAGCAACTGGAACGCAAAACCGATGTACTTAGCCAGGAAGTTGAAAAACTGCGCACTAACTTAACTATCCCCGATGAAGTGCAATATAAAAGTGCTTATGGCTTGGGACCTGCGGCTTCCAAGGTGTATCAGGTAGGCAAGGGCTTATCAATTGGAGGTTATGGCGAGGCCAATTATCAGGTGCGTGTTGATGACCAAGGCGGGCGTGAGCGGTTTAATGACAAAGGTGTACTTGATACCACTGGCAATTATGGCAAGCTAAAAAATCCAGACAACGCCGATTTGGAACGCTTGGTCATTTATGCAGGCTATAAATTTACTGACAGTATTCTGTTTAACAGTGAAATCGAGTTTGAACATGCCTCGGTCGCAGGCAGTGGCAACGGCAACGGTGATGTTTCCGTCGAATTTGCCGCGCTGGATTTCTTTATAGATCCGATGGCCAATGTTCGAGCTGGTATGGTGTTAATGCCGATGGGCTTTGTTAACCAAATCCACGAGCCGCCTTTTTACTTCGGTAATAACCGTCCGGAAGTAGAACGCCAGATTATTCCCAGCACCTGGCGTGAAATTGGTGTCGGCTTGTTCGGAGAGATCTTACCTAACCTGACTTATACGACTTATGTTGTTAATGGCATGGATGCAGCTGATTTTAGCTCTTCAGGCATTCGCTCGGGTAGACAGCAAGGCGCACAAGCCAGTGCGGAAGATTTAGCATTTGTCGGTCGTATGGATTATGCGCCGCCGGTGTTGCCGGGGGTTTCAGTCGGCGGTTCGGCTTATGTAGGCAATTCAGGGCAAAATCAGACATTTAACGGAGTAAAAGCGGATGTATTGACCCAGCTCTATGAGGCCCATGTGCAATGGAAATATCGCGGACTGGAATTCCGCACCTTGGGTTCTTGGGGACATATTGATGACGCGGGTGTGCTTAGTAAGGCCAAAAAGCAAACCATAGGCGAAGACAACTACGGTTGGTACACTGAAGCTGGCTACGATGTGTTGCCGTGGTTTCTTCCAGAAACCACTCAGTATTTAGCGCCGTTTTTCCGTTATGAACATCTGGATACCGTAGCTAGTGCTCCTGATGGTTATCTGGATGATCAAACCAAAGACAGAGAAATCTACCAAGTCGGCCTGCAATACAAGCCTATTCCTAATGTCGTGATCAAAGCCGATTACCGTAATTTCAAAGCTAAAAAAGGCACAATGCCGGATGATTTTAACTTGGGCTTTGGGTTTATTTTCTAAATAGCAGTCAAAGCGTTTAAGGATGCCCTGTACAGTTCTTCAAACTCACTACGAGTGGCACAAATTAATTTCGTAGTGAGCTGAACCATGAAAGAAACTTGTGCTGAGTCCCTTAAATACATGTATGTATTCCTACTAATTGAAGGTAACTGAATCATGTTCTTCACGTCTATTTTGAGTGTAAACCATACAATTAAGAGCGAGAAATGCTCGTATAGCCTGATTGCTACGTTGACATTGTCGATGTTTTGTTTCGCGGTTGAAGCAGGCGAGCCGGTGCTGCCGGGCATCGACAAGCTCAGTCTTAAAGCGCAATTAGGTCGGCAACTGTTTTTTGATACCAACCTATCTACGCCGTCCGGCCAATCTTGCGCAAGTTGTCATGATCCTAAGACCTTTTTTGTGGACCCGGACAATAATTTGCCGACTTCGGCAGGCGCATTGCCAGGACTCAAGGGCTCTCGTAATTCGCCTACGTTACTTTATGCGGCCTTTAGCCCAGCCTTTCATTACGATGGCGAAGAAGGGCTATATATGGGTGGGTTTTTTCTTGATGGCCGGGCTGCAACCTTGGTTGATCAGGCAAAAGGGCCTTTTCTCAATCCGATTGAAATGGCTAATCCGGATACGTTTACTGTAGTGAATAAAGTTCGTGAGTCCAGTTACAAGGAATTATTTAAACGCGTTTATGGTAAGGCGGCTTTTTATGACACCGGCAAAGCATTTAATAATATAGCCGACGCTATTGCTGCATTTGAGCGATCACCAGTATTTAAACGCTTCGACTCTAAATATGACTATGTGCTGGCCGGTAAGGCTAAGTTCACCGCTCAGGAAAAACGTGGCCTGGATTTATTTGAAGATCCAACTAAAGGGAACTGTGCTGCGTGCCATCCCAGTACGCCTACAGAAGACGGTACACCGGCATTGTTTACTGACTTTAGCTACGATAACTTGGGTGTTCCCAGAAATCCCGGCAATCCCTTTTACGGCATGTCTCCAGAGTTTAATCCGGCAGGGCGAGCATTTGTTGACAAAGGGCTTGGTGGGTTTGTGGCTGAGGTTGCAGAGAATGGTAAGTTTAAAGTCCCCAGTTTACGTAATATCGCTAAAACCGATCCTTATATGCACAATGGCTATTTTAAAACGCTACGTGGTGTCGTGGAGTTTTACAGCAGCCGGGATTTAAAGCCTGTTTGTAAAAAAATATTTGCTACTGAAGCCCAAGCACTTAAAAAGGGTTGCTGGCCAGTTCCCGAAGTGGAAGAAAACGTCAATGTTGACGAGCTTGGTAAGCTTGCTTTAACCGATGCGGAAATTGATGACATTGTTGCCTTTTTGAAGACGTTGACAGATGGTTACAAGATTAAGCATTAAGAAGGGGGTAAGGGCGAACAATAACTTGTTGATTTCGTTTGTGGTGAGCTTGTTAAACCACAGGCGCAATCAACTTGTTCAAGGATTTCTTCTTTTGTCCTGCGTTAGTCAGCATGGCATCCAAATCACGCAACACATCTTCGGTAGTAAAGTATTCGCCGGTGCGTCTGGCCTGGTCTCTTGAGCTAAGCCCTCGAGCTATAAAAGCTCGCTGACTCTGCTTTTGATTAATGTTGACTGGTAAAAAATGTGTCATTGCGATAGATTCCTTTGGTTTAAAAAATCCGGCCAATTTTATATAGTAACAATATGAACCATCATAATTTAATCACTCGCATAGTCTTGGTGTTGCTGCTATGCACAGCTCCCCCTAGCTTTGCCAAGATTTTCTACAGCAAAAACGAGGCAATGGAGCTGGCGTTCGGTAAAACGGCAACCGTGGAAGTGCTGTCGTTATTTCCCGACGAGCAGCAACAAGCCAAAATTCAAGACCTAGCCAAGACTAAGCTTGAGTCAGGCATGTTTAGCTTTTACGTCGGCAAAGAGCAGGGCAAAGTGCTGGGATATGCCGCAATTGAAAGCATTACCGTCAGAACCAAGCCGGAAACCTTGATGATTGTGCTGACCCCGGAAGGCGAATTGCGCAACATCACCACCTTGGCGTTTCACGAGCCGCCGGAATATCAACCGCCTGAGCGTTGGTTTGAGCAATTATATAAACGCGCTATCGCTGATATGGATTTTAATAAAGGTGTCGACGGCATTGCCGGGGCGACCTTGAGTACTCGCGCCGCACTGACCAGCGTCCGTAAAGTGATGGGGATTTATCAGGTGATGATCAAAGAAGGTAAAAACTAATGCGCTACTTCGTCACCGGCGAGCAGCAGCGCAAGGCCTTATTAAACACGCTGGTGTTGATGTTTCTGGGCTACATAGCTTTGCTCTGGTTCAGTAACGGCCTGATGTATTTTAACCACATGGACTTAACGTCCGGTTCCGTGATCACGTATTACCTGGGCTCGGAAGAGCAATTTATCCCAGCGCGCAGCTATCAAGGCATGTTGGAAGTATCGCATTTTCATTTGTTTTCAATGGGCATGCTGGTGCTGACCTTAACCCATTTAATGTTGATGACCGATTTTTCCACCCGGCTGAAGATCTGGTTGAGTGTCTCGACTTATTTGTCCGCAATCGCCGATGAAGCCGGTGGCTGGCTGGTGCGCTTTGTGGCGCCTGAATTTGCCTACTTTAAAATCGGCGCTTTTATTATCTTGGAAGTGTCGCTGGCAACCTTGCTGATTGTGGTGATTGCTTCGTTGATACGCGCCCAGATTAAATTAAGGAATGCCTTATAGCCGCGATCATTCGAATAGGCTCGCAGCAAGTTCAGGATTGTAAGGAAAATACAGGTGCAAATATGAGGCGCGCAAGCGGCCTATTTGAAAAAAGTCTTCGCTGCGACCGCGGTTACGTTGCGAATTTGAAGTGGTCAACGGCTGCATGGTCGTTGTCAATTGCGAATGATGGAAACTGTGCCCGCGAATTTCACCTTGCTCCAACTGCAAACTTTGCATGCCCAAATTGACCAGTCTATTTTGCATCTGCGCACAACCGGTCAGCAAACCTGCCATCGTTGCCGAGTTGCCGTCTTTATCCGACAAGTTTTCCAGCAAATACAAAAAACCGCCGCATTCGGCGTAAATCGGTTTGCCTGCTTGATGATGCGCATGTAACGCTTGTTTCATCGCGACATTGTTGCTTAAGGTTTGCAGATGCAACTCCGGGTAACCGCCGGGCAAGTAGACGCTGTCTGCCTCCGGCAACTTGCTATCAGTCAATGGCGAAAAAAACCGCAGTTCGGCACCCATCGCAGTTAAACAATCCAGGTTGGCTTGGTAGATAAACGAAAACGCCGCGTCGCGCGCCACAGCAATGACTTTGCCAGCCAACAAGCACGGCGGCGAGGTTGTTGCAACCGCTGCAAACGAGACTGGGGCAGGCAAACGGCATGGGGCGTTACTGCTTAATAATTCGGCTGCACGGCCTAATCGTTGATCCAAATCGACTACTTCATTAGCCTGCAGCAGGCCTAAGTGTCGTGATGGCAAGCCTACCGCTTCGTCTCTGGACATTGCTGCCAGCAACGGCATCGATTCCGGCAAGGCTTCTTCCAGCAATTTGGTATGACCAACGCTGCCGACTTTATTGGCGATAACACCAGCAAACGGCAAGTTAGCTCGAAAATTAGCCAAGCCGTAGGCGACAGCAGCAAAGGTTTGCGCCATGCCTCCCGCATCGATCACTGTGGCGACCGGCACCTCCAACGCTTGCGCCAAATCGGCGCTGCTACTGTCGCCGTCGAACAAGCCCATTACACCTTCTATTAAGATAACGTCCGCGTCCGCGGCGGCGCGGTAAAGCAATTCGCGACAATGCGCTTCACCCATCATCCATAAATCCAGCTGATAAACCGGCTGTCCTGAGGCAAAGCTAAGAATCTGCGGATCGATAAAGTCCGGGCCGGTCTTAAATACCCGAACCTTACGGTTTTGCAGGCGATGATAGTAGGCTAACGCTGCGGTGATGGTGGTTTTACCCTGTCCGGAGGCAGGCGCACTGATCAACATTGCCGGGCAATGGCGTGGAGACGAAAAATTCATGATTACAGTTTGGTTTTGGGCAATAGTCAGCAAGATAACCTTCGCTGATTTGCAGCCAAGGTGGTGTAGTTAAAATTCGTTGATTGTCAGCGCCATTTTAACCGACCTGTACGATTGAGGGAGCAATAACAGGGACGATTCTTCTGCAGCAAAGTTTCCCGGATCAATTTATCAAAGTCTAATCTTTAGGTTTTTAAACCAGTATTAAACAAGGGTATTAAGGTTTACAGCGCTCTCCGTCTATTGCCCGGCCTGTTTATCCAGCATAGAATGGCCGCTTCTTTAACTGTGTTTGGGAAGTGTTCAATGTCAGACGAAATTTGGTTCAGAACCGGCGAAGCTACCGTATTTTCCAGCGAAGGCCAAGGCACCGATGCGATGCCGGAAATATTGATCGGCAGCGTTAAAGGTCCCGCCGGTCATGCCTTTGCTAACTTAATGGGGCAAACCGAAGGCCATACACGCATGTTTGCGATTCGTGCCTGCAACCAGCAAGTGCGTCCGGCAACCATTATGGTGCCTAAAGTCACTATTAAATCGTCCGCCTATGTCGAATTATTTGGTGGTCCAGTGCAATCAGCAATTGCTGATGCGGTGCTTGATAGCGTGATTGAAGGCGTGATACCTGCTGATCAAGCGAATGATTTATGCATTATCGCCATGATCTGGATTGCACCGGAATGTGCGACCAATCCTGAGTTGGATCGTAAAGATTTGTATCGCACCAACTACGAAGCGATGAAATTGGCTATTGCCCGGGCCTTAAGCAATTCACCAAGTATTGAGGAATTGACCGCCAATCGTCATAAAATTGTGCATGAAATGTATGATCCGGAAACCGGCGAATCTCAGTGGTAAAACTAAGTGCAGGGCAAAAGCCTGGTCACATTCTTTAAAGAGTTATGGAACTTGCCGCCTGTCCTGAGTGCGATTTACTGCTAAACCCGCATCAAGCGGCGGTAGGTGAAAAAGCTCATTGTCCACGCTGTGGGTATTTACTGCAGCGACCCAGCAAACAAAGCATTGAACGAACATTAGCGTTGTCTATTGCCGGTTTGCTGCTGATGTTACCGGCTAACCTGCTGCCGTTGGTCGGTATCAAAGTATTGGGCACCAGCCACGATGGCACGTTGTGGTCTGGCGTGTTTACCCTGTTTTCGGAAGGCATGTGGGCCGTTGCGGTGTTGGTGTTTTTATCCAGCATGTTGTTTCCGCTACTGAATATCGTTTTATCGTTATTAGTCAGCTTTTATCTGCATTTTAATAAACCCAATAAATACCTGTCCCATTGGATGCGTTGGTTACAACACTTGAAAGAATGGGCCATGCTGGAAGTGTACATGCTGGGTATCATCGTCGCCTGCGTCAAATTGACATCGATGTCTGAAGTTAAATTCGGCCTGGGGTTGTATGCTTTTATAGCCCTGATTGTGGTCACCGGCATGTTGGCTAGCCATTTGGATGGCTATTTATTTTGGCGACACATTCGGCGGCTCAATAACAAGTCATGAAAACTAACGCGAATGCACTCAGCCGTGGTCTGATCCGGTGTCACGATTGCGGACACTTAAGTAAAGTAAATACCCCTCAGTGTCCGGTATGTAACGGCCATTTATATCCACGTAAACCCAAAAGTTTGCAACGCACGGCAGCATTATTATTAAGCAGTTACGCCTTGTATCTTCCTGCCAATGTATTTCCGATTATGACCGTGACCCGTCTTGGGGCAGGGGAGCCGCATACCATTATCGGCGGCATTTTTGCGTTGATTGACAGCGGCATGATGCCGATTGCGCTATTAGTGTTGGTTGCCAGTATTTTAGTGCCGATGGTTAAATTGCTGGGATTAAGCTTGCTAGTGTTTAGCGTTTATTTTCACTGGCCCATCAATGCGCGCTTGGCAACTGTTGTTTATCGCATTATTGCTTTTGTCGGGCGCTGGTCGATGTTGGATATTTTTATGATTACCATCCTGGTGTCTCTGGTCAATCTGGGCGGTGTTGCCCAGGTGATTGCCGGTCCTGCCGCTACCGCATTTGCTTGTGTGGTGGTTTTGACGATGTTTGCCGCGACAAGTTTTGATCCACGCCTGATCTGGGATAACCCGAACGCTTATGAATGACTTTAACGATCCGATCGACAACGGCAGGGATGCGGAAGCTGCTGACGCAACTATCAATAAACGCACTGAATTGCCTCTAGTATGGTTTTTACCGCTCGTCGCCTTGCTGGTCAGCGGTTGGTTGATTTCCAAAGCGATGATGGAAAAAGGCCCGGAAATTAGTATTACTTTTCCTACTGCGGAAGGATTAGAGGTAGATAAAACCAAAATCAAATACCTGGATGTGGAAATCGGCAAAGTCACGGCAATTTCTATTAATGATGATATGAAAACCATCCGGGTGACTGCGCAAATGAGCAATACGGCTGATGATTACCTGAAAGAACACAGCCGGTTTTGGGTGGTGCGACCGCAAGTGGGATTATCCGGCATTTCCGGACTGGGCACCTTATTATCCGGGGCTTACATTGAAATAAAACCGGGTGATGGTGATGTAAAAACCGAGTTTGTTGGACTCGCTACGCCACCGCCGCTGAAAACGAATACTGAAGGTAGGCAATTTATTCTCGAAGCCAATAATCTTGGCTCGTTAAGAGCCGGCACGCAGATCAATTTTCATGGCATTAACGTCGGTTCGGTGCTCGCTCACGAATTATCTGAAGATGCCAACTCCATACGCCTGACTATTTTTATCAATAAGCCATACGATCAATTCGTCAGAAAAAACACCCGTTTCTGGATAGACAGCGGCATTGATTTGTCAGCCGGTGCGGATGGCTTCAAAGTCCACACGGGGCCTTTGGTGTCGTTATTAAGCGGCGGTATCGCCTTTCGTAGCGATCCGGAAGACTCTGTAGAAACTATCCAGCCTGATAATACGCAATTCCAACTGTATGACAATTATCAGCTATCAACCCAAGTTGTTTATACCAACACCCTGAGATATGTGATGTATTTTAAAGGCTCAGTGCGTGGCTTAACCGAAGGTGCGCCGGTGCAATTGCGGGGTATTCCGGTCGGCAAAGTGGTGCATATCGACTTGGAACTGAATGAGACCACCCAAGACATCCAGGTGCCGGTAACGATTGAGCTGGAGCTGGAACGCATCCATAAAATCAATGATAAGTCGCATCTTAGTGACAAAGAAATCATTGCCCAGCTGATTAAAAAAGGCCTGCGCGCGCAATTGCAAACCGGCAGCTTTTTGACCGGACAATTACTGGTAGACCTGGATTTTTATCCGAAAATTCCGGTAGTGCTTAATGATAACAAGAGTATCTATCCTGAGTTTCCCACCACGGCGGGCTCGCTGGATCAGCTTACTCGTTCCGCCACTGTCATCATGGATAAAATCGCCAAATTACCATTGGATAATTTGAGTGAAGAGGTCAATAAAACCCTGCAATCGTTGCAAGGCACCTCTAAAGCCGCCAAAGATATGCTGGTCACGGCCCAAAGCGCGTTAACTGCCACCGACAAAACCATGAACTCCGCGCAAAAAGTGCTGAACACCTTAGAACCTGGCGCCAGCACACATTATGAATTGGAGAAATTATTGCAAGAGCTGACTCGCGCCGCCGGCTCAGTAAAACAACTCACCGATTATCTGGAACAGCATCCAGACTCGTTACTGCGCGGCAAGGAAGGGGAATAAGCATGGCTAAACGCATTATTAAATCAATCGTCATGGGCGGCTTGCTTTCAGCCTGTACTGCGACGCCGCCCACCCAGTTTTATGTTCTGGAACCCCAGTTTGATGTGCCAGCTGTCAGCACCGATACGCAAGTAAAAAAAATGATTGTCGGCATCGGCCCCATATCAATTCCTGCATTACTGGAGCGCAAGCAATTGGTGACCCGTGATGCTGATAACAACCTGCAAATCGCCGAATTGCAGCAATGGGCCGCACCGTTAAAAGACAACATTGCCGAAGTGTTAGCCCAAAATCTAACAGCACTGCAACCCAGCCAAATAATCAGGGCCTACCCTTGGAGTTCATACGGCAGTATTGATTACCAAATCATCGTGCAGATCAGTCGTTTCGACGCCAAGCCAGAACAGTCTGCCAATCTTGAAGCCAACTGGGCCATCATGGATCAAAAAACGCACACCGTTGTCAGCAATGGCTTTTCTAAAATCCAAGCCAAACCAGAAAATGCGACCACCGCCGGTACCGTAAAAGCGCTGAATAACACACTGGCAACACTGAGTCAGGAGCTAGCTAAAGCCCTGTCAAAATTAAAATAATCCCTTTAAAAACAGTAAACTAGCTTATTTTTCTTGGATTTAACCTGAAAATCCTTTAGAATTCGCCCCGTTCTGGACATTTATATTTCAGAAGGGGTGTTAGCTCAGTTGGTAGAGCAGTGGACTCTTAATCCATAGGTCTAGGGTTCGAATCCCTAACACCCCACCAATAAAATCAAAGGGTTGCGTATTGGCGGCCCTTTTTTGTGCCTGAGGTTTTTGTAAGATGTAACCAGTTTGTAACCGCATTTGCTCAATACTTAAAGCTATACATGGTTATTTATCTGTAACACCTCCGGAAATTCACACAATAAAAAGCCGATTAAAAGTACCTGCTTTAAACTTTCTATGGGATATAGCTAAAGCACTCAATTCGCAGGTGTAGTCAGCAAAAAAGCTTTTATATTATTTCGTGGCCACTATCTGGGTCATGATGTGAATACTACATACCTGTCCGCCTCTTTGTCTCGATTCGCCAGTCCTGCCTGTTTCAGGGACGCCGCCAGGGGATGTGTTTTAAATAGCCGTTAAAGCGCTCAACCTTTTATGCGCTTGGTTATGCCTTTGGTCTTGGCGCGATAAGACCAAAGGCACGGAGCGTAAAGCCATAGTCCCGAGCCATTTGTAACAGATGACTATTCCAGTGGTGTTTGTCTTCGCCGAAGTCATCGCGCATCAATCATGATGCACTTGGCGTAACATAGAGGAGGTCCAATGGCACCCTACCAAAGTAATACAATGCGGCTTCGATACCAGCCAGCCAATCTTCCTGACGCTCATGTTCGCTGAAGCGGACATAGGTCGCACGGATCCCCTGCTCAGCCACCATGGCCTTTAGCTTACGTCGGCCACGACTGATGATGGTAAAGTCCACCTGCAATTGTTTTCCGGAGAGGGCGTTTCAAAGCGGACGACGGTATCAGTGACCGGCGTTTTAAAAGGATATTCGGCGACAATTACGAGCCCTTCTTTTCCTTTTTAACCTTTCGCCTGAATTTCGTGAAACAGCACGATCACTGGGATCCAATCGGGTTTTGCCGCGTTGATCCGCATCATGCAAGTACGTTTTAAAGTTTTAATTAAAATTGATTATCTGTTTTCGAGCAGTTTCTTTTCTTGAGCCCTTTTTTCCTCAGTAACTAATTGAGCTCTGCCAATTATTTTTGTTGGGAAAAAGGTTGTGGTTCATTTGTTTTCTGCAAGTTATGTTGAATTGCATTATTCGTTGGCAATGATTCATTTGTATCGTCTTTATGAATAACTGTATTTCCAATTAATTCATTATTCATTTTTATTTTCTGCTCGGTAAACGCACGTCATAAAATATCCTTAAGAAACGTCCATTTCGCTTGCTATTTCTTTATATGTCAAACCAAATTCGTTTCGAGCTTTTTGAATCTCATCCTATCTGGAAATAATAGTTTTTGTTAATGAAATACTAAGCCCGGTATTTACCTTAGAGGTCTCAGCCTTCGCAATAACGCTTGTCAATTTATCATCCAAAATTCCCATAACCACCCCGCTCTAAAAAATAATCAACCATCGTTGCTGGTCAATATGCTACTAATTCTCTCAATATCAAAAAATTTTTGTAAATTCGAAAAAATACACCAACAAATGCACCATCAGATAAACCAACAATGCACCAAAACAGAACCAACTATTTTAATGTTGTACCAATAGTGCCTGACAAATACACCTATTATTTTCTTATTATGCACCAAGTCATGCACCACTAATTCACATACATACACCAAGATACACCAACGCAATATCATTTATACACCAAATCTAAAGCGAAAGATTCAAGCACACCCCTTAACCCTCCCTATCGGGAGAGTGAAATCGCTCCGCTGGGCGTCCATTTTTTGGTAAAGCTTCAAAAAATCAGGTCGCGTCAAGCCGCTTTTGCCTTATATCATCTACTTTCAGCATCAACATCCTGCATCACAAGTCTCGGTAATATTTAAAATGTGTGTGGTACATATTGTTTTATTTGGTACATCATTAATAACTCATTTGTGATAGTTAAAATACAAACAATCCCAATATTAGTAGATAAGAATGGCACTCGATAAATTAAATTAAGCATTAGAAGAAATGGCAAAAATTCAATATTAAAAATACAAAATAAAAATTAATATTTCACTGAGAATGTTCGTGTTGATAATATTGCTATAGTTTCGTCTGGAAACAAAAATAAAGACGTGGAGGAATTGAATAAACTACGGAATGCTAAACATGACTTTTCGAAATTTGACGATATTAAACAGAGTTTTTATTTAATGGATTTAAAGAAATTCCATGAGGAAATAATTAAAACCGCAATAAAAAGCAAAGAATTAACATCTGAAAATGTAAAAAAATTAATATTCAGCGCGATTTTAAAGAACGGCATTGAGTGGCAGGTTGAAGCTTTTGGAGAAGGTGATATTCTTGCCAATTATGTTAAGCGCGAAGATAGAAAAATTATTTCGATAATTACTAAAGAAATCTTTACTCTACAAAAATAAGTTGAAGCATTCGAATTTTAATGTGATCAAAGGTAAGCGTATTGTGCTTATTTTTTCGGAACGTACAAATCGTAATTTGAGTAAATTAATATGATTTATTGGGTATGTTTCATGGCATCTATGGTTTGAATGCGCTTTAAGCCCGATCCAGATTTTTAATGAAATGAGATAATTATGCGGTTTTGGACTTACAACCCCAATAAGAAGTTCCCTGCCGCGCAGGCAGCTTAGAAATCATGATGAAGGTTAACTGTAAAATTACACTTATTACGATAATTACGATAATCATCATTATTACTTTTCAATGTGTAATATTACCGCTTTTAGCAAATACTTGAGCAGTTGGAATGCCAGTGATGAGGCGCAAACAATAAAGGCCGACACCTTACCAATAGTGGTTAAATTACCGCCTGAGTTATCAAGAGAGGGAGAAGTTCTTTTAAAGAGAATGTGGCGTCTTGCAAAGAGTATTACTGATGAAGAATTTGAGATTCAAAGAGAAGCACTAAAACAGGCTGAAATTGGAAATCAAGCCCGGGTCGAGGAGGCATTGCAGTTCTCAGAAGCGTAATCAATAAAAATTGACCGATTGGAATATTCCATATCCGATCTTCAAGCAAAACTGGCAGAGGAACAACAAAGCCATAGCCAGGCTGTTGTTCATTTGAAAGAAGGTGAAAAAAATGAACGTCGGGATATCAAAAGATTACAAGCAGCTAAGACACGAAATCATTGAATTGAAAAACCAGATTCTCACACTTGAAGAATTGAATAAGGCTGCGGCGACCCAAGAAAAATAGCATTAGAAAAAGAGCATGTATCTGTTCTTAAAAAAAGTCTGAAAACAAATCTCTCGACCTGCAAGTCCATAATCTTCAAACATCCTTATGTTCCGCGGTTAAATCCAATGATGATAAGCTGCCAATTAAAAAATTGTCCGATCAGGCCAGGGTCTATTTTTGCCCGTCAAGCAGCAGGCTAAGGACTTTCCAGTTGTCCAGTGCCAGTGTGATAATTTCTTTGCGATTTTTTATTTACTAGACTATTCTCTGGCTACTCCCAACGATCCAGTTTATAAAGCAATTGCAGCCGTTTTTTGTCGTCAATAACTGCTTGGAAAATAAATCAGAAAGTTATATATGGAGTCAATTCCTCTCGGTTTAGTAAAACAATCTGCTGAACCATCGCCTCACGTTGATAATCGTCCTTACCGATCCGCATCGATAACAACAGATAAGACAGCAAAGCTGCTCGTACCGTGGTGGAACATTTACCATCCACCATACCAAAATCCCGCTCAACCGCCTGTTTTTGCGAATCACTCAACCCCGGGTGCGGGCCGATTTCAACTGTCAATTGTGTTTCCCATAAGGTATCAACAGGGCTGGGTTTTTCCGGCTTACCCACTACCGACGCCTGATGAACCCGCGCCAGCACAAAATCGCGAAACTCATTATGCGAATAACTAAACGCCCGTATATGCCAGCGCCAACCGTCAAACACCAGCGTATGCGGCTGCACTGTGCGAACCGCAGGCTCCGGTGAAGTCATCGATTGATAACCAATCTCTAACACCAACCCGAAACGAGCCGCCTGCAATACCGGCCGCAACACAGCCACATCAATACGGCGTGTCGGTGATGCCAATACTTCAACTGCAGGCAGATTGCTCATCAACGTCACCACCGGCGGTGCAGCCGATTGCGAGGCCTGCAACACCTGCAAACATTCTTGCGGACTGCCGGTAATCAGCAGCGGCGTAAATTGCTCGGTAATCAGATAGCGCTTCAGCGAACGGTCGTAGCGCAAATTATCCGGCCGTAACGACAAATACAACGCAATATCCTTGGTCGCCTGCACCCGGCTAATAGAAAAAGTAGATGTCAAAAAACCGGTCACCAGCTCGCCAGTCCAGTAAACAGTGGCTTCCAGCAACGTTAAGCGCTGCTTAACATCCCATTTGAAAAGTGGATCAATAATCTCATTCATAAATATGTGCAAAAAAAGATTGCATGACAAGTAACTGCTAGTATAAAGTTTACACCAAGCAGACAGAATTTCCGACACATAACAATGACCTCATGGTCATTGTTCAAATACACCACTTGGCGGCTGATGATGTATGTCAGGTATCGTTCTATCAATATATCTACAGGCAACCCATGAAAGACGCACTGTATTACCACTACTGGGGCAAAGCCCAAGCAAACGCCGAATCCGGCCCGGCTTATCATCTGCTGCCCTACCATTGCTTGGATGTGGCTGCGGTGGCAGACGTTTGGTTGACTCAGAGCCGCGACATTAGCCGTTGTTTTATCAATATTGTCGGATTGGATGAAAAGCAAACCCGCGCTTGGCTGCTTTTTTTCATTGCATTGCATGATTATGGCAAATTCGATCTGCGCTTTCAGCGGAAAGCGGGTGAGGCGTGGAAAGCTGTTAATCCTGAAGTAAGCGCAATTTCAACTCAAATCAGCGGGCAATCAATCAAGGAATATAACCATGGCCCAGCCGGATTGTATTGGTTTTATCAGGATCTAACGGAACGGTTTTCATCTGGCGATGGCGATTTCTGCTTCGATGATAACGAAGAATGGCTAGCATGGTTTAGCTGGCTCGCACCGGTAGTTGGCCATCATGGCATAGTGCCGGGTGAGCATGAAAAAGACAGTCATCACTATAGCCTGTCAGCGCCACAACCATTACTGGATTCATTCAAACAAAGTCGGTTGCAATGGCTGCAAGTGTTAGAACAATTATTCCTTGTGCCTGCTGGATTATCGCTTGCCGGTACTCCACCACTTTTGGATAAAACCAAAAATAATCAAACCTCGGCAACGATGCTGGCCGGTTTCTGTTCGGTCAGTGATTGGTTGGGATCTTCCGAGCAATTTACTTATGACAGCGAGTCGCACAATAGTTTTGAGGCTCTGGAGCAATGGTATGAAGGGCGCAAGGAGATAGCCAAAAGCGCTTTACATGAAGCCGGTGTCATCAGCCAGGTCAATCCATATCAGCCAGTTGAAGCATTATTGGCCGGAAATTCTCCACGGCAGGTGCAATGTTTGATTCAAGAATTACCCAGAACGCCTGGTCTGACATTGATTGAAGCATCGACCGGTTCCGGTAAGACCGAAGCGGCCTTGGCCTATGCCTGGCAATTATTGGCTTTGGGTTTTGCCGACAGCATCGTGTTCGCATTGCCGACCCAGGCCACTGCCAACGCGATGTTGGCGCGCCTGGAAAAGGTTGCACCACTGCTGTTTGCCAATCAAACCAATCTTGTACTCGCGCACGGCCGTGCCAAATATCAACAAAACTTCATCAATTTGAAGCAAGCTTGCCATCCAAAAACCGCTCAAGGTAAAGAAGAAGCCTGGGTGCAGTGCGGCAACTGGTTGGCGCAAAGCCGCAAACGGGTATTTCTCGGGCAAATTGGTGTGTGTACTGTCGATCAGGTGTTGGTGTCTGTATTACCGGTTAAGCATAAGTTCGTGCGTGGCTTCGGTATTGGTCGTAGTGTGTTGATCATTGACGAAGTGCATGCCTACGACAGCTACATGTATGGACTACTGGATGCGGTTTTGGAACAACAGCGCCTTGCCGGTGGGAGTGCAATTTTGTTGTCGGCGACCCTGCCATCCGGTCATAAACGCCAGTTAGCGCAAGCATGGGCTTGCGAGTTGAAAGCGGTTAACCCTGCTTATCCGTTAATTAGCCATTGCAGCTCAGGGCAAACCACGACTTTTGATTTGACGGAGCGTCCAGAACAACAACCACAGCCGACAGCTATCAGTTTGGAACTGATTAAAACGCCGGAGCTATTGCCGGATGAATTGTTATTGCAACGCTTGTTGGATGCTGTAGAGCAAGGTGCGCAGGTTTGTTTGGTTTGTAATCTGGTCGCCGTTGCCCAGCAACTGTATCAACGCTGTCAGGCGCTGATCGAACAATCGGCAACGCTCAGCGAAGAGCAATGTTTGCTATTCCATTCCCGTTTCATCTTTAATCATCGCCAGGATAAGGAAAAGAAGGTTTTGAGTTTATTTGGTCCTGAGCTGCAACCGGAAAATGCTCGTAGCCAAGGCCATTTACTGATTGCCACCCAGGTGGTCGAGCAATCGTTAGACCTGGACTTCGACTGGCTGATTACCCAGCTTTGCCCGGTCGACTTGTTGTTTCAACGTATGGGCCGTTTGCATCGCCACGCCAAGAATCAGCTGAGCAGGCCTGAGCAATTTGCTGAACCGGTTTGCACGGTGCTGCTGCCAAACGAAGACGGCTATGCATTGCATGAATTAATCTACGGCAACAGCCGGGTATTGTGGCGTACACAGCAACTTCTGGAAGCGGCGGAAAAAGACAGCGAATCGAAAGTCACGTTTCCGACGGCCTATCGGGATTGGATTGAGCCGGTTTACGATGAAGAGGCTTGGTTGGATGAGCCGGAATGGGTGCTCAAAAGTTACGATGCTTTCGATAAAGACCGCTACACAAGCCAGATGGTGGCTAGGCAGATGATCCGCAGCAATATGAACGAACTTTCCGACAACGACGCCAACGTCTCTGCACTTACTCGCGATGGCGATATGAACCTAAACGTCATACCGATCTATCTCGATTCGCAGGGCCGGGGTTGTATGTTAAATGGTGAAGCACTTGATTCGATGGATGAAAGTCAGCGAGCGGAAGCCTTAAATCTGAACAGTGTTGCGGTTCCGAAAAGTTGGAGCAAGCATGATCGATTGCCAAAACCAGACATGGATGGACTCATTTGGTTGGCTATGCTTCAACATGAAGGAGGTCACTTTTCCGTACGTCACAATAACGACAGCTATCTTTACCATGCCAATACCGGATTAACTCGTATCGAACAACCCAAGGAGAACTCATGAATTTACTAACGGATGGCTGGATACCCATCCAGCAGCAAGGCAGCTACAAAAAAATCACCTTGCAACAGCTGTTGTGCGGCGAGCAAATCGACGAGCTTTGCTCGCCACGCGACGATATGGAGTTGGCCTGTTTGCAGCTACTTTGCGCCATTACCCAAGTGCTGTTTACGCCCAAGAACAAAAAGGAATTGGGGCAATATGTCATGCAACCCATTTCACCAGAAGCCTATGCTGAAGCTTGCAAGGAGAAATTGGATTGGTTTGATTTGGATCATCCGACCACTCCATTCATGCAAATTCGCGGTGTTAAGTCGGTGCAGCCGACTGCAATGGACAAACTGCTGGCCGGTGTTGCCGACGGCACCAATAAAGCCTTCGTCAATCCGCAAGGATTGGGCGAAGCCTTATGCGGTGGATGTGCGGCCATTGCTCTATTCAATGCAGCCAATAATAGTCCGAGCATGGGTGGCGGTTTTAAAGGCAGTCTGCGCGGTAGCACACCTATTACCGTCATGATTAAAGGTCGCGATCTTCGGCAGTCAATTTGGCTGAATGTTTTGACTGAGGAAACAGCAGAAGCCGTGATGCCCTGGTATTTCGATACCAAAGAGCAGTTGCCGAATTATCTGGATACCATCAAAGCCGAAGCCAAGATACCGGCATCAGCTATCGGCTTGTATCGCGGCTTACTTTGGCAACCGGCGTATTTCGAGCTTTTGCCGCCTCAAGCATCCGGACATTGCAGTTGCTGCGGATGTGTTGAGCCGGTTTACAACGGCTTCAACAAAGCCAAATTCAATTACACGGTAGAAGGTGTCTGGCCTCACCCGCTGTCGGCACGCACTTTTACGATTAAAAAAGGTGAAAGGGAAGAGCGCTTTCCATCCTTTACCACAACTGCGCCAACCTGGACGCATTTAAGCCGCTTGGTCGTCGATCAACAAAACGATAAAGAAGGCCAGCAAACCGCTCCAGTCATTCAGCAAGCCAGAACCTTTATGGCATCCGACAAGATTCAACTGATTGTTGGTGGTTACCGTAACAATCAGGCGACGGTTCTGGAACGCCGCCATGAGCTATTTAGTTTGGCTCAGGGTTGGGCGGAGCATGGAGATGTTATTCACCAAATTATTGCCAATGGCTTGGCTTACAAAACGGCAATTAGAAAAGCACTGTATCTGTTTGCCGTCGGTATTAAAGATAAAGTGAATGGTTCAGGCGTCAATCTATGTGATCTGGTTGAAGGCAACTATTACCAGCAGACCGAAAGTTTGTTGCACCAAAGCTTGGCAACCATGAACTACGAAGCACCTATGGAGGCACAGCAAACATTAAATGATCAACTTAAATCGGTAGTAACGGAGTTGTTCAACCAAGTGACCGAGCCTTACCGGCAAGAACCGAAAATGTTGAAAGCCTTGGCACTGGCAAGGCGGTCTTTATATAAATCGCTTCAAGAATTGGAACCCCAAGGAGAAAACCCATGAGTGAAGGAGCAAACAAAACGCCCGATTTTCTGGCGTTATATCAACGCTATGATGGCTTGAAGCCTGGCCCGAAAGCGGAATTGAAACGGGTCATGAGCCCCAGTGATTTGATTGAAGTGCCCGCTTTCTATCGAGTATTACATAGCGAAAAAGCCTATCCGAGTATGCAACGTTTGTTGTTCTGCTTGCCGCACATCAAGCATATAGATGGTGGCGACTCATTAGGCAAGGCCTTGGCTAAGGCTGATATAAACGAAAAACGCCTGTTTATGGTCATTCGTTCGCAAGAACCCAACGATTTGATTCAATTGCGCCGCTTACTGAAGCAAGCCAACCCAACGCTGGATTGGCAATCCACGGCAAAAACTTTGTACTACTGGAATGACCTAGGGAAACGCCAATTATTAGAAGACTTTTTCTTTTACCAAAATACCAAACCCAAAGCCTCCGCTTAAATAAAAAGGAATCCGACCCATGAACGAAAACTTTATCAACTTTCACATCCTGATTTCCCATAGCCCATCTTGTTTGAACCGGGATGATATGAATATGCAAAAATCCGCTTTTTTCGGCGGCAAGCGACGGGTGCGGGTTTCCAGTCAAAGTCTAAAAAGAACTATGCGAACCAGCGATTATTACCGCCAGCATTTGGGTGAACCCAGTATGCGGACTAACCATTTGGCAGATTTTCAACATCAGGCGGTTGCCGCATTGTCAGATCGTTACGCTGAAGACCTGATCAAACAAGCCATCGATTATATTTCCGGTAAAGACAGCAGCGCCGATAAAGCTAAAGATGATGCTGTCGCTCCATGGGTGTTGGAAGAAGTCGCTTATTTTTGCGACCAAATCAAGAAACTGGAAGCAGAAGGCGTGGATGCGAAAAAGCTGCAAAAGCTGATCGAAAAAGACGGCTTGGCATTTCGGCAAGCAATGGCAAAGGGCTTGGATATCGCTTTATCAGGCCGCATGGCAACTTCGGGATTGATGAGTGAAGTCGGTAAAATTGATGGTGCTTTAGCTGTGGCCCACGCAATCACAACCCATGCGGTCGATGCTGACATCGACTGGTTTACGGCAGTCGATGACTTGCAGGCATTGGGTTCCGCACACTTGGGTACTCAAGAATTTTCCTCCGGCGTTTTTTACCGTTATGCCAGCCTTAACCTCAAACAATTACAGGTTAACCTTGGCTTGTTAGCGGATATGAAAGCTTCAGAAACGGAGGAGAGCCGAGCTAAAGCGCTCGATATTGCTGCCCACGTTTTACACATGCTGGCAACTGAAGTGCCCAGCGCCAAGCAACAAAGTTTCGCCGCCCACAATTTAGCCGATGTGGCGCTAGTCAGTTTTGCTCACCAGCCAATTTCATTGGCAAATGCTTTTGAAAAACCTGTACAGGCGGCTAGAGAAGGCGGATTCCGAGAGTCTTCGATTAAAGAGTTGAATAACCACTGGGATAAAATTCGTCAAGGATATGGTTTAAATGATCGTTGTGCTGAATTTGTTTTGGACACAATTGAATTGCCCAGCAGCGTTATTAGCAAACCATCATTGCCAGAATTGGAAAACTGGCTGAAAAGCAACGGTCAAGGCTAACAGCTATGTGTGACTATTTAATTTTAAAACTGCAAGGGCCAATGCAGTCTTGGGGGAAGGATAGCTTCGAAGGCTTGAGGCCATCGGAGCTTTTTCCCGGTCGCAGTGCTTTATTGGGTTTATTGGGTGCCTGTTTGGGAGTCGAGCGTACTGATCAACAGCGACTGCAAGATTTGGCATCCAGTGTTTCATTTGCCGTGCGTGTTGATAAGCAAGGCCAAAAAATGACCGACTACCATACCGTCAAGGATGCGCGGGAAGACTATCGAGGTTTGAAAAGCCATGACACTATTCAAACTTGGCGGGAATATTGGCAGGATGCTTGTTACACGGTGGCTGTTTGGGCTAATGCCAATGCCGTTATCAGCTTGGCCGACATCGAGCAGGCGATTAAGCAGCCGTTTTATACCCCGGTACTGGGACGGCGTAGTTGCCCATTGGCTAGACCTCTGTTCGAAACCAAGCTTGCCGCAAAATCTGCTTTAGCGGCATTAGCGCAGACCGTGATAAACCAAGGCACTATTTATAGTGAAGAAGATAGCCCAGGCGCGATACCCATAAAAAAACGCGATGTACCTATCATTCACCAGCCCCGGCAATTTGCCAGTCGGACACTGTATATGACAGTGGGCCAAGGAGCGCAGCATGTATCTGAGTAAAATTCACATCCCCTGGCAGCAGGCGAAAAATCCTTACCAGCTCCATCAAGCACTTTGGAGATTGTTTCCGGGACATGAAGACGCCGAGCGGGAGTTTCTGTTTCGTGTTGAACAAATGCAAAACGGTGTCGGTGCCAATGTGTTGCTGCAATCGGCTTTACAACCACAAACTTGCGAGCAAAGCCCGTTGATTTTGGCGCAACGCGACTATGTGTTTAATGTACAAAACGGCCAACGCTTACGGTTCAGGTTACGGGCAAATCCGATTAAAACCATCAAAGACAACAGTAAGGGTACGGTCGAGAAAAATGGAAAAACCTTCACTAAAACTGTGCGCGTACCCTTGTTGCACGAAGAGCAGCAACAAGCTTGGCTGGAGCGCAAGCTACAAGACTTTGCACAACTGGAAACGCTAATCGTCCAACCGGAACCGGTCTTGTATTTTCGTAAAGCCAAAGAAGGCCGAAGTGGAAAAATTCAGACGGTGATGTTTGATGGTGTATTGACGGTGATCGATGCCGAAGCTTTCAATCACCAGACGGCTCAAGGCATCGGCCCCGCCAAAGCTTTTGGTTGTGGATTACTGTCCTTAGCAAAACCCTAAGCAGTGATAATATTGACCAAGTCTTAAATGAGGATCAAATCATGCAAGCCATCCTAAGCACTACCGGCCAGATTACTCTCCCCGAATCAGTAAGGCAGCAGTTGCACTTGCAACCTGGTGATGCTGTCGAAATTATTGTCGGCGAGCAGGGCGAAATTAAGTTATTGCCCGTCACTTCATCAATCACCAAGTTGAAAGGAATGCTTTCTGCACCGCCAAAATCCTTAACTTTAAGTGAAATTGAGGATGCTATTGCCAAGGGTGCAGTAGATTTATGATCGGATTAGATACTAATGTGTTGGTGCGTTATATCGTTCGTGATGATCCGGTTCAGGCTGGTATCGCAACAACATTTATCGAAACTCATTGCACTGTCGATACACCCGGATTCATAGGCAATATTGTTTTAGTGGAATTGGTTTGGGTGCTTGATCGTGGCTATGGCTACGATAAAAATTCCATCATCGCTGTACTTAAGCAAATCACTATTACAGCTGAATTGAGATTGGAAAATGCCGGGCTGGTTTGGCAAGCCATTATTGCTTATCAAGCTGGTAATGCCGGATTTGCAGACTGTTTATTGGCGGTCATCAATCAACAATTTGGCTGTAAGGTCACTTACACGTTTGATCGAAACGCGGCTAAAAATGCCGGGTTTGAATTACTTTCCGTGGTTAGCTGATGATCACCCAAAATGGCGAAGCCGCTATGGTTATTAGTTCGGCGGCTGATGTTGAGCAGACTCAGGAAACGTTGGCGTTATTGAAAATGTTGGTGCACAGTCAGCAGGACGTTGCCGATGGCAAAACCGTCAGCGTTGACGATGCGTTTCAGCAACTGCGGCAACACCGAGGAGAGCATAAAGGGCTTGTCTGCTTAATCTAACCTGCTGAAAAATTACTTTTAAAACCTATTGCTTCCGGATGTCTTCATGCTGCCACCCCTCAAACCCATCGCCATGAAAGAACGCGTATCGCTCGTTTTTGTTCAAAAAGGTCAGATCGACGTTAAAGATGGCGCTTTTGTCGTCATCGACGAAACCGGCATTCGCACTCATATTCCAGTCGGCAGCATCGCTTGCATCATGTTGGAACCGGGTACCCGCGTCTCCCATAGTGCCGCCGCACTGGCTGCCAGGGCAGGGACGTTATTAGTCTGGGTAGGTGAAGCCGGCGTCAGATTGTATGCTGCCGGGCAACCGGGCGGAGCGCGATCAGACAGGTTGTTGTATCAAGCCAAACTGGCGCTGGACGATACGGCACGATTAAAAGTGGTGCGCAAAATGTACGAAATCCGCTTTGGCGAAAAACCGCCGGAACGCCGTAGCGTTGAACAACTGCGCGGCATCGAAGGTGCTAGAGTCAAAAAAACCTATCAACTGCTCGCCAAGCAAGCGGGCGTTGAGTGGAATGGCCGCAACTACGACCACACCCAATGGGATAACAGCGATGCCGCTAACCGTTGCATCAGCTCCGCCACCAGTTGTTTGTACGGCATTACAGAAGCGGCCGTGCTGGCAGCCGGTTATGCGCCCGCCATCGGCTTTATCCACACTGGTAAACCGCTGTCCTTTGTCTACGACATTGCCGACTTGTTCAAATTTGACGACATCATCCCGCATGCCTTCAAAATCGCCGCTAAGAATTATCATGACCCGGAGCGAGAAGTGCGCTTGATGTGCCGAGACATCTTCCGGCAAAACAAAATCCTCAGAAAAATCATCCCTACCATTGAAGAAGTGCTGGCCGCCGGTGAGTTGGAAGTCCCCAAACCTACCGAAGAAAATATTGCTCCAGCCATTCCTAACCCAGAGAGTATCGGCGATGTTGGTCATCGTACTTGAAAATGCTCCTCCCAGGCTACGCGGGCGCTTAGCAGTTTGGTTGATCGAAATTCGCGCCGGTGTTTACGTCGGCGACCTGTCTATCAAAGTCCGCGACATGATTTGGTCGCATATTGAAGACGGAATAGAAGAAGGCAATGCTGTTATGGCTTGGTCGACCAACACCGAATCTGGCTTCGATTTTATGACCCTAGGGAAAAACCGGCGCCTGCCGGTCGAGCTAGACGGCCTTAAATTAGTGTCGTTTTACCCCGTCGAAGACGACAAAAAACCAGCTCTTTAACAACACGGAAAACGCCGAAAAATCGGTAGATTTTTAGAGGTTCTATTTCTTCTTATCTAACAATAAGTTACGATAAGTGCGTTCCCCGCACCCGCGGGGATGAACCGTTAAATACCCGGCAACACGACGCTAAGCATGGGCGTTCCCCGCACCCGCGGGGATGAACCGTAGTCCGTAACTCTACCGAGGCGGCGCGGATGGCGTTCCCCGCACCCGCGGGGATGAACCGGCCGCTACGAAACCCTGGGCGAGATCCACCCAGCGTTCCCCGCACCCGCGGGGATGAACCGACGTAATTTTTCCATGCGCCAATATTACCAAAGCGTTCCCCGCACCCGCGGGGATGAACCGGAGATGCGGCTTACATTTTCAGGATTGCCTATGCGTTCCCCGCACCCGCGGGGATGAACCGCGGGTGTCGTTTGCTACGCCGTTAAAGCAGGCGCGTTCCCCGCACCCGCGGGGATGAACCGTTGGTTGGCCTGGGGTTGGTTTCGGTGTTGCAGCGTTCCCCGCACCCGCGGGGATGAACCGCATTCCCGGATACGTTGCCTACTTAAAAGAAAGCGTTCCCCGCACCCGCGGGGATGAACCGCCTTGTTTGGCTCAATCAGTTAAAACGATTCAGCGTTCCCCGCACCCGCGGGGATGAACCGGTCTGCTTCAAACCGGCTTACTTCAGACATTCGCGTTCCCCGCACCCGCGGGGATGAACCGTAGATGGCGATTATTTGGTCATTGCTCATTCAGCGTTCCCCGCACCCGCGGGGATGAACCGGCCACTTAATCCCCAATGAGTCCATCAAACCAGCGTTCCCCGCACCCGCGGGGATGAACCGATTGACGATGCCAAATGGATTAAAGCCATGGAGCGTTCCCCGCACCCGCGGGGATGAACCGCCTAATGTGCTGGATAAGATCGACGAGGATAAGCGTTCCCCGCACCCGCGGGGATGAACCGGCAATGCGGCCAACCTCAGATAAAACCCTATCGCGTTCCCCGCACCCGCGGGGATGAACCGCTGCACAATTGCAATTGCCTGAGCTGGTAGTGGCGTTCCCCGCACCCGCGGGGATGAACCGTGGGAGCGAGTTAGAGAGCCAACCGGGCTTAGGCGTTCCCCGCACCCGCGGGGATGAACCGCCCCTGCCAACGAATATGGCTATGGCTTGCGGGCGTTCCCCGCACCCGCGGGGATGAACCGTCTTGCGCAACCTTGGACAAACCAACACCGGGGCGTTCCCCGCACCCGCGGGGATGAACCGCCTTGGGCTTTACGCTATCAGAAACCACTGAAGCGTTCCCCGCACCCGCGGGGATGAACCGCAGTGGCTAGCTGATGTAACGGTGATTATTGCGCGTTCCCCGCACCCGCGGGGATGAACCGGCGGGCCGTTAGATGCCGACGTACACCCGGATGCGTTCCCCGCACCCGCGGGGATGAACCGGGCCGATTGCTGTTACTGGCAGTAAGACTGTTGCGTTCCCCGCACCCGCGGGGATGAACCGCAAATGGCAATGACATTTGCTCTCACATGCGCGCGTTCCCCGCACCCGCGGGGATGAACCGCGACATGGTTAATCTCCTGAGTTATGGTTATAGCGTTCCCCGCACCCGCGGGGATGAACCGCAGGTGATTTGCCTTGATTGCCGGAATTTCATGCGTTCCCCGCACCCGCGGGGATGAACCGTTTGGCTTTGACTACAACACTCTTTACGACCTGCGTTCCCCGCACCCGCGGGGATGAACCGCAGGTGATTTGCCTTGATTGCCGGAATTTCATGCGTTCCCCGCACCCGCGGGGATGAACCGCGATTGTCTTTGCATGGTCACGCCTCCCGCCGGCGTTCCCCGCACCCGCGGGGATGAACCGCATTTATTACCGGCTCTGAGCGCGTGTTGCAAGCGTTCCCCGCACCCGCGGGGATGAACCGTGCCCACCGCGTACGGGTTGTTATCGCTTTCAGCGTTCCCCGCACCCGCGGGGATGAACCGCCGGTCGGCAACGCGCCGCCAGAGTTGGACAGGCGTTCCCCGCACCCGCGGGGATGAACCGCGCCGCTGGTGTCCGTGTCCAGCATCAAATATGCGTTCCCCGCACCCGCGGGGATGAACCGTATTGGGTAAATCTTATGCGGAAATGGCACCAGCGTTCCCCGCACCCGCGGGGATGAACCGAAACTCAAGAAACTATCGAAGAAATAGAAACGGCGTTCCCCGCACCCGCGGGGATGAACCGACGGTAGAGGCTAAAAACAAAGAATCATTGGAGCGTTCCCCGCACCCGCGGGGATGAACCGCACAATGACCACGTTATCTCGATGAAGCATAAGCGTTCCCCGCACCCGCGGGGAACCTCAATCGGTGGTTTACCAAATCAACTTTTTAACGTTTTTTGGCTGTTGACGTTACTGGTTTTGCCTGAGCTAGGAGTAACGTTATCATGCTTACCATTCACCAAATACTCAGTCATTTCGGCTTGTAGATTTCTTTCAACGATTGCTTTGTGAGTTATATAAGAAGACCGTTTTCATTCAGCAGGTCTTCAATTTTTAGAGGCTATCTATTAAGTCGTTTGAAAGTGGTTGTTGTGTCGTCGTTTTAGTCCATTTCTGAATTTCGTAGTGTCCTGCTGAATGACCCTTTACACATTATTTTTTAAACCATCATACGTTCATGAATTTAGCTCCTCATAACTTGCTATCAATAACAAGAAATAGCGATTATTGTTATTGATAGCCTAATTTTTTTAAAACTTACTGACAATAATAATCAGCTGCTGCCGTTTTCCTAAGAAGTATTATTTAACTTGCACTATAAATTTTGAAGTGGTGGCTTTTTTCTGCTTCGCTTTGCACAGGATTTACTTGGTATTTTCCGCCTCTATACCGGTTTCAAACAAATCCTTTCGCACAATTCCAGGCAATTCAATTTCAGCCGTATTACCCATGAAATTGTTTAGCTATCTTTCTAATTAATTTCTTAGTTTATGCATTTTGTCGATAAGCCAAAGTAATGCTTTATACTGAGTTTCTTTGGGTTGATTAGCGATATTCCAAACATGCCGCTATCGCTATAAGATTTTTATATTCATTCAATGCTGAGCCTTCATATTCAAAGGGTTCATATATATATCAATTAAATTTCCTGATAATTTAACGCCACCGTATTTATTTAGGTTATTGTTTCATTGCCTTTTTAAGTGTTTATTACGGCTAGCTTTGCCCACAGTTCTCTCCTTATTAAATTCAGCTATCAACTTACTCAACCGTTTCTGCTTTGCATGAATATGTATTTACGTGGCGCCAATGCTTTTATGGCATTTATTCTCTTCAAAATCAATAAGTAGCGATCCATTTTTCATTCCCCGTGGAGATAAAAGGGTAACGTTACGATCATTGAATGTCGCTAGGTTTGACAAATGTTGCTTCAAAACCAATTGTATTTAATCCCTTGAATTTGTCGAAAGTTGAACTGCTAACTCACAAATTTGTCGCTGACCGGCACAGCCGGCAACTACTTAACCGGAGGGTTAAGGGGTGTGCTGTAATTTTTCGCTTTAGATTTTGATTTTATGGCCTCATATTGCTTACTTATGTTTATAATTTGCTTATCAGACGATTATTATTGTTAGTATTCTGTTTATTTTTTGCTTATCAAGCAAAAAAGTGTTTTTTATTTGATTATTAGTGTTTACTTATTTTTTTTATTGTTCATTATTGAGGGATATGTATAAAGCCGTTGGCAATGAGTATATGAGTATTGAAATATAACTATTTCATGACTTGTTTTTACCGAGAAAAAAACAGAGAGGCTTGAATTAAAAAAGAAAAAACAAATACAGATAAAAATATTCAGCAAGAAAAACAATACTATTTTTCAATAAAAAAATATTAGCCAAGGAAAAAGTAACTTTATAGTTACACAAAAAGGCAATCATGATTTACCAGAGATAGACTCTGATATATTGTATGGAACAAAAAAGAACAAGCTTGATTTATAAATAATTTAATTAAAAAATATTTTTTAACAAATAATGAGATTTCCCCGGCTTTGCCCTGTCTCTTAATCACATTTTAAGTGAAGATATTATGTGACAGACTGAGTTAGATTAAGTTTTGTGGTTACAGTGATTTCAACAGACGAAATGGAATGGTCACTACAGCTGTTTGGCGGAAGTGACTAGGGAGACCAGAGGCGGACAGGGCGGTTAGTAGACGTTACTGCGCGCATTGCTAGTTAGAGGGCCGCTCACTGGCGAAGAGTTGTCGGGGAGACCAGGCAGCCTTATTGGGCGGTTACCGAGGCGATCGAACCGAAAGCGATCCTTGACGGTAGCTACCGAGCTGGGCATCACCAGTAGCAATCAGGACGCAAAACGGAATGGGTTTCTGGCGCCTCGGTATTATTGCTGGACGTGCGGCGAGCGAACATACCATTGGATTGGTAGCCCAATAATATTGGTGCCGAGATCGTGCGGATTATGGCAAGAAGCACAGACGCAAAGCGGTCCTATCAAGACAAAGAAAGCTATAAGTGGGAACACGCCTCGGTGCAGATAACAAAGCGCTTGGGATTTGCGATGCAATGGACCATTTCAGTCTGTGACCGCGAATCGGATGTCTATGAATATTTGTTGTACAAATACGGACATGACTGATGTGTTGCCATATAGCAGTCATTCGTCACGGTTCGGAAGTGGCCGGTTTTGCTAATTGGCATTCAAGGATATTTCTCAATCCCCTTGAATGCCCAACCCGATACCCTTAGATAAATTATGTCTTCGTTTCATTGATTTCTATACACACGGCTGATTTTTTGATAGCCGATTGCATTCGTCCTTCTACATAAGGTGCCGCATCTTCATAACTGCCGTTGATTTCTTGGGCAATAGTGCTAATGAAAGCCTCTTTTTGGTGAACAGCAGTTTGAAGTCCTGCCAATGTTCGTTGTACGAAAACAAACTCCTGAGCAACATCCTGATAACCCAGCTGTGAGGCTTTTTCGAACTCCCTTTCATTTAGGTGCATTTTTAACTTGTCTAATGACTTCCGTAATTGATCTAAGGCCATGGAAACACCAGCCATTTCCATAAAAATAGTATTATCAATTCTTTCAATATCGGCGGTTTTGCCGTCAATTACAGCGTCGATTTTGAGCTGCCCGTTGGTTTCGGACATTTTAGCTATTCCCCATGGTTTTTCTGATGTCTTTAACTAACAAATACAAATGATAAGGGTCGGTAGGCGATGAAAAAAAGTTGAAATGCTCATAAAATGCTTTGGCTTTAGCATCTTTGGCGTGAACCAGAAATGCCCTGATACCAGCTATATCAGCAGCTTGAAGGGTGCGTTGCATTGCATCCCTTAGTAATCCAGCGCCGACCCCTTGCCCTTGCCAGGCAAGATCAGTAGCAAGACGGGCCAATAACATGACAGGCACACCGTTACGGGAAAGCCCTTTGACTAACCGTTGCGGTGCCTCCTCATAAGCGACTTCCCCGACAACCAGGGTGAAGAAACCAAGAATTTTATCACCGCATACGCCAACATAAGTTTGAGCACCATCGCCGCGCTGACTCATTAACGCGTATCGCTTTAAATACTGATTTAAACTGTCTTGACCACAATCAAATTCCTCGACACAGTGGGTCTGTTGCAGCTTAACAATCTGGCGATTTTCTGGGGTTTCCCTGCTCAATCGAAAAAACCTGGCTCGCGCATTAATCGTTCAATTCTTGGCAACGGTTGCGGTGGTGCATCCAGGGCAGCTTGAAAAGCCTCCCACTGTTCGGTATTAAGGCTAAAGTATCGACGATCCGCCAGGACTTCATCAGCAGCATCCAAGGCGCTTTCCAGAATGAATTCACTGACTGATTTATGCCGAAGTGAAGCGGCAACTTGAAGCGCTTCTTTAGCTTTAGGATGAATTCTAAGGTCAATTCGATCTGTACGTTTATTCGTTATCATAAGATTCTCTCCTTTTAGCTAATGTAGCATAGTGGTACGTACAATTACAGTATCAACAATCTAAATCAGCTTAAAAAAATATCTATTCAATGCGTATTGCATTAGTAAGGCGAGCAAATACATAGATTTGATAATAGTGCATTCATTCGGTCAGCGCCCGTGCCAATAGATATAATTTGGTAGTGTGACAATAAATCTCCTTAAAACAAAAGTTAGGAGTTTGTCATGAACCAAGAAAATCAAAACAATCGACACGCACCATGGAACAAAGGCAAGTTGATTGGTCAGAAAGCGCCATTAAAATTAAAGGAAATTTGGGCCATTCGCATCCGTTTGCAGATGGCCAATAACACCCGTGAACTAGCGCTATTCAATCTTGCCATTGACAGCAAGCTTCGGGGATGTGATCTGGTCAAACTTAAATTCTGCGATGTTGCTCAAGTGGGTCGGGTGTCATCACGCGCAATCATAATGCAGCAGAAAACGCATAGACCGGTTCAATTTGAGATAACGGAACAAACCAGAGACTCGTTGGCAAATTGGATTAGCCACGCTCAACTAAAATCCGATGAGTACCTTTTCCCCAGCCGAATTCATAATTCGCCGCACCTTTCGACCCGGCAATATGCTCGAATAGTTGAGCATTGGGTTACATCAATTGGTCTTGATCCAGCAGCCTACGGAACCCACACGATGCGGCGGACAAAAGCGACTTTGATTTACCGTCGGACAAAAAACTTGCGTGCCGTTCAGATTTTGCTAAGTCATACTAAGCTTGAAAGCACTGTCAGGTATCTCGGCATCGAAGTTGACGACGCCCTGGAAATTTCAGAGCAGACAGAGATTTAGCACCTTAAAAGGTAGCAGCCAGTTGTTTTTACCTGCTACCGATTTTGAACGGACAAATCACGACCCATTTTTGCCATTCGCGCTTCTTCAAACCGGCCAGTCAGCCAAACCCAGAATCTGCGAACTGAAAATCTATAAAGCAGTCATTGGCGACCTCACTCAATCGGCCATAAGCTGTCTGTCGGTGGATTCAAATGAGCGGCAACTTAAGGGCTCAATGCTGCCGGTCAGTAATTAAGGGGAGTAGTTTGTTCCAAAAGAACCTTGGTAAACCGTTAAGACTTCTTCCTTTTGCGGCTGAGTTTTTATTCATCATATTTGGAAATCAGAGCTCCTAATTACCGAGTTTATTTAAAGACTTAAATAACCGACAAATATACTCAGTTGATGTGATAGTGAAATTGTGAGAAATTTATTATAATTATTGAATTAAATGATTGTAATGTATATCTCATCCATCCATCCGTAAAGTCTGAAATAACTGGGGTCAGAGTAAATTTAGATTAACTTAATAACTGGGGCAGCGCCATTCAGCTGTAATGTAAACAGGCTTCTATCCTAAGCTGGCTGAATATTTGTCTGGACGATGGGGTCCACTTTACATTCTATCTTTGCATTAAAAGCCATCTCTGATAATGCTCACTATTAACTGATCTATCGCGATACAAAGAGCGTGTTAATGGAGCATTGCATCGATAGTCTGGGTTTGGATAATTCCATAGACCTACAGGTGTGAATAACAATGCCATAGGAACTAGTGTCCCCGTAATCATTCCCCTTTGCGACATAATGCCTGTATCTCTGCTTTCCATGAGAAAAGTTCCTGAAACTGTAATCAAATCTGCCGCTAATTTTGCACACGCACTAAATACCTTGCCAATTGAGTAATCATAATTATATCTATCGACATTAGTAAAATCGTTGTATAGCCAAGATAATTCGTTGGTGAAGTGCTCATTGCACCCACTATTGCCATCTCCTTTAGTTAACCAGCAGATATCATGCTCCTGACACAAGAAATCAACATCATCAACAGGACGGATTGATTTGTATTTTTGAATTAAATTTTTTTGTTCTTCTAAAGGAAGCTGGCTAAAGGGAACGTCTCTTGGAAAGGGGATGGATGGATGCCCCTTCCCACAAAAACAGCCGTATTTAAATTCCTCGTTTAACTCTACTTTTGCTGGAAAACAAGGCCCATTTTTAGATAAAGGAAGTCCAGTTACTATAAAGTCAGAATATAAAAGTGGCTTCTGCTCAAGCGCATTAAAAAAACATCCAGAGACACTTATGGAAATCGCAAATATAAATAATTTTTTCACGAAACACTCAAGATCATGCAGGATATTTATATACAGAAAAAAAGGATATAGTGTTCGGTTTGGCAATGCATTAAAGTGGATAGGAATAAATTATTTCCCAGCATCTATTTTTGGATGTTGCCGCAGCCATTCAAGAACAAGTTGTTTACCTTCCTCAAGCTGCGATGGTGTAATTTCATTAAATTCCCTCAAAAAGCTTGTTGCATCTTCCTCTACTTCTAACGCTGCCAGAGTAATCCACATAACTGCTCGTGAATTATCTTTCGGTACGCCATCACCATGTAAATACATATTTCCAAAAAAAAGTCTGGCTTTGAAATATCCTCCTTCGGCGGCTGCTTCTATACATGAAATTGCTTTATTTCTGACACTTGGAATCTTGCTTTCAAAGAACAAATATCCAACATTAAATACCATTCGTAAATTCTTCTTGGGTGAGCATTGATCCATAATCTTGGCATCTTCTGGTATTTTTTCAGCTCTGACGGTGTTAGCTAATAAAAAAATAAGTGAAACCAATATCATCTTGAAATAAAGAATACGCATAAATCTATTCCGAACTCATTCGCCAAGTGACGTGCGATAATTCCTAACGCGCCGATGAGCAGCGCGGAAGCATCCGCGCCATTGGCTTGTTAGATTTGCAAGCTACTATTTCCACCTCGTCTCCGCCGCTAGAGGATTTGAGTGATGGGGAACCGTAACTGGTCTTGCGCCCGAAGGGATAGTTAGTTTCACACAATATGCACTTGGCTTAGTGATGTCAACTTTGTCGGTCTGAGGGCCTAGTTGTTATAGCAAATCCTGGTCGTAAGTAAGCAACGCCCGCTGCCCAAGGTTCTCGGCTTCGGCAACTACCAGGGAAGTCATTGCGCTTCGAGTGATGCGCTGTCAATTCGGCTGCCAGTGAAGGCTCCATAATATTTGTGAGCGGTTAATTAAATGCAGGTATCAATTTTTCCAGCCTTGGTTAATAGTTCAATGCCAAAGTGTAACGTAGCATAGCGGAGTTATCTGGAAAGCCATTTGATATCCGCTCGTTAAACCACCAATGAGATAGGTAGGCATTAGTATCCACTCCACCTAAACTAGCCTGCGATTAAGACCAACCAGTTGCGATGCGCCCACCCCGACCGACATAGACCTTTGTAAGGCTGTCTCTGAGGCAAAGGTGAACTTACGCCGCAACCCTGCACGGGTTCACCATAAACGATACCTATCCATTCTCCATGATTGTCGCAAAAGTAAGCTTGATTACCGTTGTACAAACGATCAATTATTGGGTATTTTCTGCTAGGTCCCATGCGCACAGCCAGATAACTATCGCCGTGCGGATTGAGTCCGCGTACCTCCCCGAGGCCTCCACAGGCATCGAGTTTGGCTATTCCACCGACCATCACGGGAACAGCACCGCCTGCACGCACGGTCATTGCTGCGAGACCTAGCGTAAATGTCACCAAGCTTCTGAAGATGAAGTATCGTAATCTCCTCATGTCGCGCGCCTATTCCCAAATATATTTGACGGTAAAGTCCGCTTACCAAATCAAGGCTAAAAATTACCTTTAAACCTTGCGGGGTGCGAGTCTGCTTAATTAACTAGCCATGTTCAAGTTACCACTGTCAGGGGGTCAGCTCCGCTCCGGTGTTAGGGGCACTCCACACATCCTGGGCAAGCCCGCGCCATCAATGTTGCGGCGAGATGGGTTTGTTTCAGCTTTTGGCGGGGAGGAGGAAGCCAATGATTTAATGACCTAGGGTTCGTTCGTCGACAAGCCCTCATTTCTATTTTTTCGTACAAGACTGCTTGTGAGCGAGCTGGCGGTCTTGGGCCATCGTGCATTGCGGAGCCGGCCCTTACTCAACCACATTAGGCACACTTTGTCGGACTGGTTTCCACCCAGGATCTGATACGCGGTATCGTCCTCGCCCACGTAGAAACCAACATGGCCTTTCCCACTCGACAGTGATTCCCGCCAGAACACCATCACCGCGCCGAGACGAGGTGTAATTGCATCCCCGAATCGTTCCCATTGCCGCGCGCCCAAAGGGTTTCCCGGTAGTGCCTCCTGCTGCAGTGTCAATCCGATACAGTGAGCGACGAACAACCCACACCACGGGACATCATCACCGGAATAGTTAATGTCGAGGCTCGACGCCCAATCTAGGATAACTGGGTTGCTCTTGGAGCCCAAGACTTCCCTGGTACCCACCAAATGCTTGGCTTCCTCAAACCAAGGAAGAAATGGATCTGCGGCTGGTAGAGCCAGCTGCGCACCAGCGAAGAGTGCTGCCGTGGTCTGCGTACCGACAATACCGTCGACCTCAAGACCTTGTTGCCTCTGGAATTCCTTGACCGCGGCGATGGTGTTGCGCCCCCAAATGCCATCAATCTCGCCCGGATCAAAGCTTTTGCTCTTTAACACCTGCTGAATCCGTCTGATTAATTCACTTCCCATAGTAACCTCCTTACGAATTTATTGGATACATTGACAATACTTTTTTAGCTCTAATGTGGACGTTTAGCCTAATTTATGGGTTTTCCAGAATTCCTCTTAGTTTCATTTGGTAAAAAACTTATTTGAATGAGAGATTTACTTTTCACATACTATTACTCGGCCTGTGCTTGCTCTTACTCATACCTCAGCATTCGTTTGGAACCGAGGGGAAATTTGTGCAAGCAGTAACAATAAAACAATATGAAATGATATACTTACAAATTAACTGGTTATATCTCCTGCCGAATTTTAAACCTTTAAATACATGGTAGTTATTTGCCACAAATTTTTTCTGCATTATCCGCAGTCACCGAACCAGAAACGACAGCCTTCAGGCTATCTAAGCAAGATTTTCTCGCCAAGTAATTGTGACTTTGTTGAATTCCTTGAGAAATATTCTGTGCAGCAACGCCAGTAGAAAACATTTTTCCTAATGTAACACCTGCACTGGTACTTCCGGTCAAGCTTGTTCCTGAATCAAAACTTCCAAAAACAGAATATGCATCCGATTTGCCTTCCATATTTTCAAGTTCTGCAGTGGCTCGTTTTACATTCATTTCATAACTATCCTTTTCGGTTTGAAGTTGAGCTAAAGTGCTACTAAGTTTTATTGTCTTGTCAGACATATCTTCTGATGTCATATTAAATTCCTTTATTGCTGTCGCTATCTGATCCTTTTGTAATTGAAGTGATGTTCTTTCTGGCGAACTTGGATCAAGCTTGTTTAAGCTAGCAACGATCGTTGTCTGATTATTTATTAAAGTATCATATTTTGCTTTTTCGGCTTTTTGTTTGTCTACATCATCTTGAGCTTTTTTGAGTTCTGCCGTTTTACTATTTAACGCCAGTTGAGCATCACGCAAAGCTGCTGCTGCTGTTTCTACAGATGTAGGATTAATCGAACCAGCATAGGTACCTTTGATGAGAGTAATATCAGCATTACCACCATCACCACCTAATTTTTGGGGAAGTTTTGCTACTGCAACGGGAATGAATGCCGTATCTTCAGATGTAAGGCCAACATTAAGATCAACTCCAGGTGTTTGTGGGTTGGCGGCACTGATACGGCCGCCAAAAATATTTTTTGAATTATAAACAAGTGGAGCTTGGCTTAAAGGGGCGCATCCTGTAGTAAGAAGTAAGATTACGGACAGTAATATCGATTTCATTATCATTTCCTTAATTATTTTGTTTTAAATATATGAGGTTCGGACTGTGACTCAAAAAATACTGTTATGCATTTCGATATATCATCAACGTAAACTCGTTGATCTTGGAAATAACCAAAAGTGACTCCTTCACCATTCAAATACGTGCCTACTCCTCGAGAGTTAATAGCCACGTTATTGTGCGTATCAACGACTTGTATAAGTACAATTCCAGGATAAAGCTGTGTTTTTACCAAATCTGCGTTTTCTATACTAATCACCGCACAACCTGAAAGCACGAAATAAATAATTCCAAAAATTAATATATGACTAATTCTTTTTAGCATAGTAGGTGGTGAGTTTATCTTTGACAAGCAAGGGTAGATAAGGCTTGTAGTTGCCGTATTTGATGAATTTTAGATAACAATTTGCTTGACGCGATGCACTCGAACGATTGTATTCATGAGATTGTGCCAAGTCGATATTGTCGGAATTTTCTTTTTTATATTGATAAACAATGACATTGCCTTTGTCATCATAGCTTTCGCAGATCAGCCAAGTGAAGATATGCGTTGGATGGGATGGATCAAAAATTCGGCTTTCTTCAGTTTTACCATACCAGGTGGTGATATTGTCTTTGGAAATTGAGCGCCAAAATGTTTCTTCCGGGGAGTCTTGACTGGTGCAGCGCTCAATGCTGGCGAACAATCCTTCGATACGGGGGCGGTAAGTTTGAATTTTGTATGTTGTATTTACAGTTAATAGAGGAATTTGTTCAGTTTCCCATTTCCCTCCACCTCTTTCGACAAGGGTAGGAACCAAATCTTCCGTACCGGATAAAATAAACACATCCGACTCTTCGGCATCCTGATATTTCGGTAAGCCTTTATCTGTTTTACGAGTAATGGAAGGCAACGAAAGATTCCAGCCTAAGCCGAACGAACCATTGCCGGACCCTGAATCATAAGTTAGTGTTAGCTTAGGCCCAAAGCCTGAACGGCCTGGACTGGTTGCAATTGGAACAGAAATTGAACCGGTGCCAGTAACTGGATTAGCAGCAAACTTTTCGCCAATGCCTCGAATAGCGCCGCCACCCTTTGGAAGAGTAATAGCTGGAGGTGTAATCCCATTTTTATTTTCTGGGGTGGATTCCTTCTTAGAATCAACAATCACGTTTTCACCTCTACAGTGTCCATAGGACGCGGCCTTATATTTCATAAAATAACGTTGATATTTTGTTTTAGCCCACTATATAAGCTAGTATTTTTTATGAGTTGCATTATAGGATTAGCAGATTGGCATTTGTCAAGTTGATAATGCTGATAAAATGAAAGTGTCTGCAAGCAAGTATAAATGGTGAATAATTAGGAAAGGCGAGGCTGTCGCTGCGAGTGATAATTCTGAAACATGATTGGCGACGATTACATATTACGGCGATAATTGATGACTGAGAGATCCGATCGGATTTCAATTGTTCAAATTAATAGATTACGCGGATATTTGTAGGATATATTGTTTACTTGCCTGCCTTTTCTTTATAAAAGGGTAATTTCAAATGAATGACAGCGATCTGAATTATTTTTGAAAAAATTGATATGAAAAAAATTATATTCATATCTGCATTATCATTAACCTTGGTGACGATGCCCATACATTCATTTGAAAGTAATAAACAAAATGCATATGCTGCTCTTAGAGATTTTTTTAAGATAACGGACAAGCCACACATTTTGAACGGTCACTATATCGAAACACCTCCAGAATATGGAAAAACCTGTCAAATAGTTATTGACTATGCCCTGCCAGGTCAAGAATACATCGCAGTCATCGGCGAATATACTCCTGCTACAATGAGTGGCGATGGTATCTACTTCAATGCTAATAACGACTCCTTTACCTACTTTGCGCAAGAAAATGATTCGTTAATCATCGAGCAAAAATTAAGTGACAGCTTCTCGACTTGGACGAAAACTACAATTCGATTGAATAAAAATGCTAACCAAGTTGATCTGATCCTGCAACTAACTAACAGTTTTTTATTTTTTACGGATACCATACAAAAACGATGTCTTTCAACCCTGGATAAATAACCAGAGTCAACTGAGTTAATTAACTATCGACTCTGCTCTTAAATGATCATCAATGAGGATAACTCTATGCCTGTAGATCCAACTAAACCACGTACTATATTGGTTGTTCATGGTGTTCAGACTGGAAATAATTCAGAACTTAATCAAGATCAATTAATAGCCGATTTATTAAAAAGCAGATTAGGAAATATGCATTTTCAATTTAAAACTGACCTTTATCGTTATGAAGATATTAATGATCAAGCTAAACAAAAGTTTTTTAAGCTAAATCAATTATTCACATCTCTTCCGATCGGTCTTTCTTTACCTGATGTAGCGCTGGATTTGATTGGAGATGTTGTCTCAGCACGATTAGATACCAGTACTGCCGCTCAAATCAGGCAGGGACTTAAAGAAAAAATTCTCGAAATTTTTGCATCAGGAAGCCCCTGTTATATTGTTGCACATAGCCTCGGCTCAATTTACGCATTTGACGTTATTAATGAATTAATGGCAGATAAACAGTTTTTCGATAGAAATTCCCGCAAGATCTGGCCAGTTCAAGGTTTGATTACTATTGGTTCTCCTATCGGCCTGGCTATGTTTAAAAAGGTACGCAACAAAGTGCAGGAGCTTGGCGAAGGAACTAAGCTTTTTCGTTGGATTAATTATTGGGATCGAAACGATCCAGTTGTCTCTGGACAAATCTTTGGCCAAAACCTCAGTGGATTTGAAATAGCAGAAAATTTCCGAACTGACTCACCTCAAATGGGCTGGGTGATCCGAGACAAAGTAGTAGATACCGGAAAAGCCTGGTTAATGGCTCATGTAGCTTATTGGGAAGTTCCTGTAGTAGGCGATGGAATCTTTGAATTAGTTACCAATTAAGAGAGTTACTACTTTGAAAAAAATAAATATAAAAATGGCTCCGTATTGGGTAGTTTTACTGTCGCTCGTATCAGGTTGCACCAATACAGTGTACCGAGCAGATTTGGATGTCTTAAATTCGGAAGGTCAGAAAAGAAAATCAACTTTATATTGGACTAAAACAGATAAATTAATCGGTGAAAGTAAAGCCGGACCAATCGTTTTGATGACAGCCTGTAGTACTCGCCGAATTAATTTTGATGATACAGCTTCTGGTATTATGTTTCGTGGAACACCAGGACAAGATCGAATTTTAGGTCAAAATGACATCCTTACAGAGGGGACAATTTGTGGTCAAATCGATAATGCCCCCCGAATAACCAAATTAAAATCAGGCCCATTACTGCTAACTATTAAATGCGAAGCAGCTACTGATGAATTTAGTATCAGGGATGGTTTGTTTTCACCCTCCTACATACAAGCACTTGATAAACCATATCTATTTAATGTCATCGAAAGCAGCACCATGAGTTTTTGGGGAACTATTCCTGAAGTTCCAGCACCGCCTGAGTGTAAATAGAGCCTGCTCAGTAAATGCAACATATTGATTTTTATCTATTATTAAGAGTCATTTACAATACTTAAAGCACAAAAACCGTGCAGCGGAGATTCGAAGCACCAGCTAACCTATGGAGTACTCAGGCACTCTATAAAATCCTCGTGTTTTTGCATATTTTGGCACCACGTTGATATAGGTGCAATGTACGAACGCTGGTAATTTTTTTTTGCTTTGGCCTCTAAGTATTCTGTGGCGTTCGACTCGTTTCCTACAACCACAATGCTGGCGTAGAAACCATTCCTAAAGTAGATGCTAGCGTTATTGATACCTTGCTTAGCAGCCATGTCAATTTCGTTCTTGGCGGCATTTAAATTTTTAGCACTAGAAAGAATCACCGCCCATCCATCATTCGATATTGCAGGTGATTTAGAAGGGGCTACCGATATTTGGCTTGGTCTTTCTGTAGAATTAAATATTACCAGCCCGATACTTAGAACCATCAAGCCTATTGGGATAGCTAACTTCTTCTGATCCGTCGATACTTCTATAAAACCACCTAATCTGCTTACGAAACCTAATAGAATAAAAAACAGTCCTGCCAAAATCAGGATTGTAGGTATCGGTGCATCTTGAATTTTAGTAATAAGGTTTTCAATGTCCATAAGAAGTCTCTAAAGTGCGAAAAAAAGGCAGCAATGCTGTGTTGTAGTATTCTGACAACGTAATATTTGCTAATGTCAAAAGACTTGCTGCCTAACTAATAAAATTAAGCGTCATATCAACATTAGGCGTGGCTAAAAAACATAGTCCTATTCTTATTGGATTAATCATGGTGATTTATTTGAATTGTCTATGAGTACGCTTGAATGTATGTTGAACGTCATCCCCGCTCCGTCAAAGAATAATTTGAAATTGACCAAAGCGATGAAAATTTATTGCTTATCCTAAAACGACCGACCGATTGTTCGTCATCAATATTGTTATACGACAACTATAGATTGATTCAAATAATATTTTTTCATATAACAGAGCCACTTGCAAAACTATCGTCCAGAATCTGGCTAAGTTAACCAAGGCTGATGATAAGCCGGTTTTTTAAGCGGTGCCTGCTACTTCGGGTTAGTTGCCATGTAATTTCGGTGCTTTTTCAATATTCAAGGCACAGCTGTTCCATTGATTCAATAATTCGCCATTGTTCAAGCTAATCCGTGCTTGTTATGTCACCAATATCATCATTTGATTGTAAGCGCCCGTCCGCACCGCATTTATTGAAGCATTAAACGCTGTCATCCTCAGTATTTTTAAAGAGGATACAACATGGCACTTTCAGATCATTGGCTTAACCATATCACTGCCTGGCAAAGCAGTGGCTTATCGCAAGTAGTTTATTGTCGTCAGCACCAACTTGCCAAAGGGACATTTTCAGCACGGCTCTGCGAATTCCGGGCGCAGGCAAAATCACCACTACCGGTACCACCGGTCTTGTTGCCGATTCAGGTGCAACCGCTCGCCTTGCCTAAAGGAGGAATAATTCTGCATCATAAAGGTCATCGCCTGGAGTTACCTGCCAGTGTGTCCGCGCCCTGGTTGGCGGAGTTATTGCGTTGTCTGGGTTAGTCGCAGCACCTGCACAGATTTGGCTGGCGGTCGCTCCTGTGGATATGCGTCGGGGTATTGATGGCTTATCGTCGATTGTCCAGCAAGCACTTGGGCATTCTCCCTGTGCTGGCTCGGCGTTTGTGTTTCATAATCGCCCAGGTAATCGCATGAAGTTGTTAGTCTGGGATGGTCATGGTGTCTGGTTGTGTCAAAGGCGTTTACACCAAGGCAAATTTGTTTGGCCGTTGGTTTCTGAACACTGTGTTTCCATCAGTCACGCTGAATGGGAGTGGTTGATTGCCGGCGTCGACTGGCAACGCTTGGCGGCAAAACCACAACCGGATTGGCAGGTGTAAAGCCTATCGTCAACCTAGTAATGATAGGGCTTGCAGCGGGTTTTCCAGGTATAATACGGCCCATGAATCCACTTATTGAACTTGATCAATTGGGCCTTGATCCTGCCGCCAAAATACAGGTGGCGGCGATGATTCAGTCGCTGCTTGATCAAGCCAATCACCAAGCGTCGGCGCAATTACAAGCCAAGGATGCGCAACTGCAAGCTAAAGATGCCGAGATCAAACGCAAAGACCATAAAATCGACGCGTTGACGTTCGAATTGGCCCGGCTACGACGCATTCAGTTCGGTGCCAAAAATGAAACCCTGTCGCCACTGCAGCGGGATCTGTTTACAGAAACACTGGCGGCCGATATTGCCGCTATCGAAGTTGAACTGGAACACCTGGCCGAGACAGAGCCCTGCGCTACCGTCACTAAACCCAAACGCCCGCGTGCCGGTCGTCAGCCGTTACCCGATCACCTGCCACGAATTGAACACCGCCATGAACCCGAGTCCTGCACGTGCGGGCAGTGCGGCAACGTCCTGGTCAACATCGGCGAAGATGTGACCGAACAGCTGGATGTGGAACCGGCCAAGTTCTTCGTGCATCGGCACATTCGCCCGCAATACGCCTGCCGTCGCTGTGAAACCATCACCGCTGCAGCGATGTCATCGATGGCGGCATGGCCGCAGTGGGCTTGCTCACCTGGGTCATGATCGGCAAGTTCGTTGATCATCTGCCGTTGTATCGCTTAGAACAGATTGCCGCCCGTGACAACGTCATATTGGCTCGTTCCACGTTAGCCGAATGGGTCGGACGGGTGGGTGTGGCACTGCAGCCGTTAGTCGATCGACTCGTTTGGCATCTCTTGCAAGGTAACACGCTGCATGCCGATGAAACGCCGGTGTCACAACTGGAACCCGGCAGCGGTAAAACCAAGAAGGCTTATCTGTGGGCCTACCGCAGCAACGACCTGCAAGCCGGACCACGCATCATCGTCTTTGACTACCAGCCGGGGCGCAGCGGTAGTCATGCCCGTCGCTTTTTGGGCGACTGGCGTGGGCATTTGCTGGTCGATGACTACGCTGGCTATAAGGCGCTGTTTACTCCTGACGGCAGGAACGAGGCTTGCACTGAACTTGGCTGCCTGGCCCATGCACGGTATTCGAGCAGCCCGACCACTATCTTAGAAATTGCCAAAATCAATTTATTCTGATTTTGTACCAAAAGGCAGTAATTCATCGATGCGGCTGTTGGGCCAGGTGGGGAGTTTTTCTAGAGTATCTTTTCGCCAGGCAGCGGGATCAAGCCCATTTAATTTGGCGGTGCCAAGTAGGGATTGGATAGCTGCAGCGCGCTGGCCAGCTCGTTCTGATCCCGCAAAGAGCCAGTTACGTCTGCCTAGCGCAATAGGCCTAATACAGTTCTCGGTACTGTTGTTATCTATGGGTAGATCACCGGTTTCGGCATAGCGGATCAGTGCCGGCCAGCGTTTCAGGCTGTATTCGATCGCTTTCATCAAAGCGCTGCCAGGTGCCGTGCGCAAACGGTTTTGCTGCAGCCAATCATGAAGATTGGTTAAGAGTGGTTGGCTTTTGTCGGCACGCAGGCTTTTCCGGTCATCAATGCTCATGTCTCGGCCTTCGGCTTCAATTCCATACAGCTCGGCAATAATGACCAAGGCTTCTTTGGCAACCGGACTTTGATTAGCCTGGAACAGGTCGAAGAATTTGCGGCGCGCATGGGCCCAGCACGCTAACTCAATGCAGGACGACATTAAAGATTGCGTGGCTGGATGCGCCCGAGCTGCAGTAAACAAGGCTTTGTATCCTCCGTAGCCATCAACCACTAGATGACCTTGCCAGTCTTGTAGAAACTGTTCGGCATATCGGCCACTGCGACCGGCTTGGTAATCGAAGACGATGATTCTGGGTCCCGGTTGCAGATCGTTACTGCGGTAAGCCCACAGGTAAGCCTTCTTGGTTTTGCCCTTGCCAGGATCCAACTGCGGTACCGGCGTCTCATCGGCTAACAGACAAGGTTGTTGCAATAGATGCCAGTGTAGGCGAGCCACCAGAGGCTGTAGCTCCACACCCAGACGTCCCACCCAATCAGCCAGTGTGGATCGAGACAGGGTAACACCGCTGCGAGCGGCGATTTGTTCCAGCCGGTACAGCGGCAAGTGATCCAGATATTTGCTAATTAACACCCAAACCAATAAACCGATAGCGGCCATGCCGCCATCAATGACCGCTGGCGGTATGGGCTCGGCAATGATGGTTTCGCAAGTGCGGCAGGCGTATTGTGGCCGGATATGTCTATGGACGAAGAACTTGGCCGGTTCTACGTCCAGTTGCTCGGTTACATCTTCACGGATTTTCACCAAATCCCGACCACATTGCCCACAGGTGCAAGACTCAGGTGGGTGATAATGCTCAATGCGTTGCAGATGGGGGGTAATGGCTGGCGGCCAGCACGCAGGCGTTTTGGCTTAGCCACGGTTTCACAAGGTTGATTATCCTGCAGCTGTTCAACTTCGGCTTCAATCGCCGACATATCCGTATTCCAGGTTTCTTCAAACACATCCCGTTGCAAAGCGGTCAGGGTTTCACTTTTGGTGCTGTAGTGGATGCGCTTGTAGTATGCCAGCTCATAGGTGAGCGACGTGATTTTGGTGTCTTTGTAGCGAATGGCTTTTTCGTTGGCTGAAATGATCGCTTGCTGTTGAGCAATGGTTTCAGCATCCTGAGAAGCTTGATCAACAAGTGCCTGAACCAGTGCCGCGACTTGGTTTTTGGTAGCAGGATCCAGGTTCAATTGATCGAGTTCAGCCAGTGATTTCATGGTGAAAACTATACCATAAAATCACCGCGGAAGCCTTGATTCTATTGGGTTTTATGGCTATTTTTTTGCAATTTTCCCAACGGCTTAAAAACCGTTTTTACACTTGCCAATCGGCCTGGCAAGTCGCCGACAAACGCTGCCAGTCGACACCGGCAACTAACCACTCCCATTGGCGTTGGGTAATCACAAAGGTCTTATCGTTGACCTTGGGCCACACAAAACTGCCACGATGAAGTCGGCGTTGACATAACCAAACCCCATTACCATCCCACAACAACAACCTCAGCCGATTACCGGCCCGGTTACGGAAAATGAATGCCGAACCATTGCAAGGTGCTTGCTCCAAACTGTGCTGAACGATGCTCGACAAGCCATCTAGGCCGCGTCTCATATCGACAGGCGCAACAGCAATCCAAATGTGCGATGGGGTTTCTATTAACCCAGGCATTTCAACAACTCGGCCAACCACTTCGCCGATACTGATGTCGGCAGCTCCAGTCGATGACCGTTGTTATGAGTCAACACTAGGCCTGGCGATGATGCCTGAGTCGGAACAACCGATTCAATCTGTACAGAGATCAACGCTGCGGATTGAGATTGATTGAGTCTGCGATACTCGCTCAATCGAGCCGAGAAAGTACCCATCTTGATTTGCTGTTGCTCACAATATAGTGCTTGTGATAATCCGCTTTGTTGCCAGGTTTCAATATGCTGACGGCCATTTTAATGGAATGCCCATAAAATCCCCTGTGAAAAAAATCGTAGGGTGCCAGCATTGGTGTAAGTTTTGTAGATGGTTTCGCCGGACGATTACAGTAGAGTTATGAATTCTAGTGTTGAGTAAATATACTAAGAATTCAATGTGTTATATAAAATGTCATTAGCATTTTCAGAATCCATATTTCCTTTATAGACCACTAACGGCAAGGGCTCCAGTGGTGTCATGGGACAAACCGTTCTTGGTAATAGAACCCCATGAACTCGTCCACTTCCAGCGCATTGTCCATCTGCTTCTGGTGATTGGTCAGTTCCTGTTCGGCCATGGCCAGTGCCATGGCCTTATGCAAGAGCTTTGAGCGCCCTGGATGCAAGGATCGTCGCCATGTGTCGTGTGCAGCGATCGCCCAATCGGGCGACATCTACTTCCGCTTCGCAACGCTGCCATGCGCGCGATGCGATCTCATCAACATCGTTAGATCGGAGAGCAAGAACCTCAGTCCATACAGCATGGGTCAGAAAATCCTCGTCGAGGATGGCTCCGGTCTGTCGATCTCGTATCCAGGCCAGTGGGGGGATGTTGGGCGAACTGGCTTCGGAATCAAACCTGCTCAAGGCCAGCGCCATGTCGGCAAAGCGCAAACGTGGCTCGGTTGTTCGATCATGCGTGATGCGAGAGCGAAAGGGTGTCTTCTTTTGGTGAAGGAACCCAGGCACACGGATAATCTGCTCGACCCGTGAGATACAAGCATCGCCGTCGAATGCCATCGCCAACTTGCGTTGGGCAATGGGAAAGGCGCCGAGCGGAACGTCGTAGACCATCCAATAGCAGTGCCAACGTTGCGGACTGGTTTCTATTACCATGTGCGGCTCGGGCAATGGGCCAAAACTGGTCGGAAGGGGAGTGCCATCTAGGTCAAGTACCAGCACATCGATCCGCTCCACGTTGCGCTTGAGAGGCTCGGGGCCTTGCACCCTGCCGATGCAGACAAAGATGCCTGCCCCGGCATCATTGAGCGAGCGCAGGCGCGCCTCGGCGTGCTCCAAGGGCGCGTTAAGTGTTAAGGTCAAATCTCGGCGCAGGCGCAGATCGTCAAGGGTTACCCAGAACAGAGAGGTGGCCTGGCTGGCGCCTAGCACCCGAAGGTACCTGCGTGTCTCGCTGGCTGGGCTGGGATTCACGTTTTGGCCAGATCGATGGTCATCTTTAAACAAAAGTTCTTTTTTATCCATAGGAAACCAATAAAATATAATGAATACAAATACTATGCCTAGACGAATTTTCTTTCCCAGCGCTAGGGTCAAAAAACGAACTCAATTGTGGGAACTAAAATAGTCTTTATCTCATTGATCTAGCTACAGATCCACCAAAGTCCGTGAACAAAAAAGCATTTTTTAAAGTAAACCATTCTTGCAACATTAAGGTGGCGCTTTGGCGATGTAGTAAAACTTTGGCTTTCCGTCATCTCAAAAGTGTTGCTCTGACTGCTTCCCCGGTTTTGCATGCTCTCCGTTATCCGCTAATCTAAACTTGCTTCGGTAATGTGTAAGGCACAATCAATAACAGATCAGCAAGGTTCGATACATCTCCCAGATCATTCAATGTAATCTTGATTGGCGTTGCTGCTGGTATCTTCACATTAACAGGAACTATAGTGTTGCCAAGGATTTTATCGGTATTAACTTTGAATACGGCAATCGGGTCTGCGTAGTTTCTATTGCCCCGCGCAAAGTAAGGAAACAAATGATTATCGGTAAAATCTATTGTTACAGATGCCGTTGTGTTGCCTTGCTTAAACTTTGGCCATTCATCCGGAAAATCCTGGCGGATACTCAATAGCAGATGTAATTTTCCCGCCGAACTTAGCAAGGCCTCGACGTTATCACGAGCTGGAACCGCCAAAGTTTCACCGCCGTCTCTGGCTGTATAATGCAGATGGATGATAAGATCGGATATGGTGCTGTAATCGAAGGCCTTATGTTGTTTAGGTAAGGCAAACCGCCAGCGCGAAATCACTCCCGCCCCTTCGAACGGCAAATAACGTTCATCGCGGAAGTTTAATTCGAATAGACCGCTGTCGTTTTGTCCAGAACTTGTGGCTATCGACTGTACCGGCAGATAGGTGCTGCGGTAATTGCTGTCCGCCTTATAATCATTAGTCAGCGGTTTATTACGCAATTTATTGCTCAATAAGGTCAAAGTGCCGCTGACGCTGGTGTAAGGCCCTGCGACACAAGGAATGGAAATGCTTACGCTTTTGATACGCCGGAAATAGTGTCCGGGGAAATCCAGATCGAACAACAGCTCCGGTATGTCGAATTCGCAAGCACCATCACTACCGCGCAGATTCATTAAGGCTGCCGCATCCAGCTGGCGTAAGGAGATATGCCGAGTAATTTCCAACTCGCGCTTGTTTTTATCCAGATAGGAAACTTCCATTCGCTTAATATCCAGCCCAAGATTTTCTCCGGCGAGCAGGCCTTTTTTCAAGCTATCCCAATAGCCGAATTGGATGAAATTGGAATCCTTGTCTTCCAGCCCCAATTCAAAGCGAAAAGACTTTTCGGCACGTTTGGCCAAGTCGAAGGCCATCTGGTAGGCCCGGAAATACATGCCGGCGGCTTGGCCGCTCATCCAGCGATACAGCTGGGCATTGGTGAACTTGCCGTGCATGAAGTCGTCAACTTCCTGCGCGTTGTCCATTTGCTTCTGGTGAATGGTCAGTTCCTGTTCGGCAATGGCAACGCGAATCTCCGCCGCGGCAATCTGCTTGTCCACCTGCTCCAGCTCCTTGGCGGCGAGGTTGGACTGGAAGGCCCAGTCGTCATAGCGGCGCTGATGTCCGCCGATAGTGGCGGCGCTGGTGCCTTGAAACGATGCATTAGTCGCCAGTGTCGTCATGAGCGACGCCAGCGCATCAGCAGCATGACCAAAGTGTGAACCGCCAATTTCCATTTGCGCAATGATCGGACCGCTAATTTCATCAGGTAGCGCATGCAAAATTGACGCTACTGTGTGAATGCTCCCGCTAGCAATCGAATAGTTGTTTGCGACATTCATCCAGCCAAGATGATCCACTTCACTTTTTGCTAAAGCTAGCCCCCCAGTATCGCCTCCGGCGGTCTGCGAAGAAGCGAGGGCTTTCGAGGGCGTGTTATCTAAGTTCGCTAAGGCGCCCTCCGGTGGTGCTTCGATACCAATCTTGCCGAGTAATCGTCCATACTGCAGATACCTCTGCGAAATAAGCTCACGAGTCTTGCGAAGCGCATCGACATTCGCTTGAGCTTCGTCGCGTTGTTTCTCCTTGACGGTCTCCACCATCTTCAATAGTGAAATCTCGTGGCTTGAGCGCAGCTGTGCCAAGCCTTCCGCATCCCGCTTCTCCAAAGCTGAGAGCAAACTGGCGCCGAAGCCCTTCACATCGTTTACAAGCTCCAGCGCCTTCTGGGTCATCATATTGAAACGATAGTGGGGCAACGGGCTTTGCAGATCTGCGAGCGCGGAGGCTATATCGACACCTGCCGCTACCGCTCGCACCAAAATCGCCGGATCAATTGGCGGCTCGTACAAGGGCAGTTGCCGCGCCACGCCTCTAATATTGAGGGAATGGCGAATCTTGAATAGCCGATCTTCGACTGTGTCCCAATAACTTGCCAACTCCTGATTGGCGGGAATGCCGAAGTAGAGGGAGTATATATGGGGTGCACCGGCAGCGTTTCCGGTTCCGTTATTGCCGACAACTGCCGGTATCAGTGATTCGACCTGCACCAAGGCATTGGAAAAATCGTCCAGCGTTTGCAACTGGCTGTAAGTCTTCACGTCGGCAGGCTGGTGGGTAGAAATCTGCAATGGACGGCGGCCGAGAATTTCCGAGGCTAGTATATAGAGTTGCGTGGCTTCATTGATGCTCTCAATGGTGTCACGTTGAAATAATTGATCGCCCCACGAGATCAGTGTGTCGATATATTTGCGCACGACGAATAACTGGTAGGCTCGGGGGCGGCTGCGCGCGATGAGGTGGGGTTGGAAGGGATGTTCTTTCCACTGGGAAATCTGGGCGGCGATTTTTTCCGGAAGAACGCCGACACCGGTTGCCAGGGCCAATAACTCCTGCTCGATCGATATGGTCGCAAACCCTGTAGTGTCGGCCGCGAACGGTTTAAAGCGCCAATACTGACGACCATCTGTGCCTCCGTTACCGAATGTCGGATCGAATGTAATATGTAACCAACGTAGGGCTTCTTCAAAACGCTGGTTCTGTGCGAGTTGAGTGGCGACAATGACGGGGATGTGGAAAAATAGTTCCCAGTTATAGGTCGCCCAGGGTAGCATTGGATCGAATCCAATATCCACCGTGATGACCGACCCCGTTTTATCGATGTTGGTGGGATTCAGAGGGAGTGACATCGATGCCGGCGTCTGTTGAAGGTCGATCACACTGCGAAGGTCGCCATGGCTGAGAAACTGCGCCAACTGCCCCGCCCAGTAGAACGAGAGGGGAACCATCCGGAAGGACTGGTGATTGGGCGCTTGCCATATAGCGAGATCGACATCGTTGTCACTATAGCCCCACGCAGGCCGACTTGAGACGCACGGGCAAATCAAGAAGCGCCCAGGGGTGGCGGTGAGGATTTCCTTGGATCCAATCTTGAGCTCATCCTGCCCTCCCCGATTGCGCAGCTCACGATAGTAGGAGCAATAGTTCTGAGTATCGGAAATGTCTGCGGGCGGTAACGATGAATTGGTTACAGCACTATCGCTTACTGCGAAACGACCGAAGTCGGTGAGATAAAAAGCACCGAATTGATTGAGTAAGGGTGTGCGCTCAGGATCGATCAAAGGGAGCGACGGATCAATCAACTCAAGCACGAAGTCCCCGGCCAGCGTGAAGGTGGCTGCGTTGGAAATATCGAACTCGATCGGGGCCGAAATTATCTTGTATCTGCTTTTTGGACCTTCGACTCCCAAATTCAATTTGGTGCAGATACCATTTTGGCCAAAATAGTCCACAAGATTGATATTAGGAGTGGTGAAGAAGTCGTATTCTTGTTTTAGGTGAGGAATTGTTATACCCGTCCCCCCCATCAGCACCCATCCCGTCACGAAAATTTTGCACTCTTGGGCGGGGAGCGGAGTCCAATAGTAAGTCCGGTTACTGTCGTCTGAAAATCTTATAAGTATACGAAGATCGGCTCCCATTATCTGGGCTGCAGCAGAATTGCCCTGAGTGGTTACCACCGTAAATTTAAAATCTCTTGGCGAGGTGATCAGCGGCACGGGAAAAACTGCATGGTAGCAGTCGATACGTGTGCACATGCTAGCGGCGTTAAGGCTTGCGTTCGCGGTGCGAAACACGAAACCGCCGCTGTCGTCGAGATTAGGCGCAGCAAATGTCGATAGCGAACCAGAAGCCGACCTGCGCGAGGACCATCGGTTATGCTGCCGACTGGTGAGGTTCATAGTGATGTTGACGAGGCCCGCAGCCTTGCCCTGCTTGATCGTCGGCCAGGCGATACAGGTCATTCCGTCCAAAGCGAACAACAAAATATGTTCGCCATCAATTCCGGCGGTCACCTCCTCCCATGTTGTCCAATAGCCAGCATCGGCGCTGGCGGGAATAACCCACTGCCGGTAGAAATAGCGATGTGGCGTACTGCCATTTCGGGCGAGCACATGGACGATACGCTTGCCGCCAACTGCTAATTCGTCGAACATGTTGACAACGTTAAGGCGAGCTACTTCAGCTAATTTATTTACGTAATTCGCGAATGCCGTCATCCCTGCCTCGTGCGTGACGTTACTTTGCAGGAGATCGCTTTCCAATTGACGGAAGAATTCAGACTTGTCATCCCTTAACTCCGGCTCGATCCAGTTCTCTGGGAACAGGAACACCTTCCGGTTGGCCTCCCAGATCCGGTAATTCTTCATCCAAGCCCAGAGATCGGTGTCGATGGTCTCGGGCGACACATCGGGCTCCAGGTTCAGCAGGCAGCGCTGAACGAACAACTGGACAGACGCGCAGGCTTGCTTGATGCGGGAGGTTAGCGCGGCCGGTTGCATCTCTACATCGATCAGGTAGCGGTTGTAGAGGTCAGTGCTGTCGCGCAGTTGGTGCTTGCCGATCAAGTAGACGACGAGCGCTGCTCGCTGCCTTTCACGCATTGTGTCTTGCAGCGGCTTGGCGACGTCGCTCCAGGTCTGCTCGGTATAGTGAGCGCGGGCCAGCTGCTTGATGTCAGCCGCAGCCTCGCGGGTGATCGCGGGCTTCGACCATTCCAGGCATTGCGCCGCTTTGGCGCCCAGTCGGCGCATCACGGCAAAGGCGGAAACCAGGCGGAGCATCAGCCATTCGTCCTGAAATGCAGTCTTGAGTGCTGCGTCCGTCAGGGGGATGCCGCCGAGGTTGAAGCCGTCCGGGCCGACCAATGTGGTCAGCTCGTCGAGCGCCCAGCCGGTGGCAGTGGCGACCGCGGCCAGGAAGGTCGAGCGGTCGGTGCTCGCGTCGGCGGCAGCGGCAGCGAACACCCGGCCGAGCACCTCGTCGCCGCCCGAAAAGGCGTCGCGTAGGCCGTACAGATTTGCTGTACGCAGAAGAGTCCTAATTGATATTGGCGATTCATCGCTGCTTGCCGGCAGCCGATTGGGATCAACCCAACCAATCAAACCGTACTGATCTGGAACCTGATTGAACAGCCAACCCAGCGCACGATCTGAGAGTCGGAACTTCGCGACAAGGATCGCGACCTTTTTCAGTCGGAGGTAAGTCTTGAATTGGTCTGGGAACCGGGCCGGGTTGACGCTGAGCGATAGCTCGCCTTGCGCGAAATTCGGCTGCAGAAAGTCCGACACGGCAAACCCATGCGCGGGCCCGGCGGACGCCCAGACCCAAGCGGTCAGGAGTTTGCCGACGGTCGCCGACGCCAAACCGAGACTCGTTGCCAGCCGGTCCTGTATCGCCTTGACGCTCTGAACCTCTCGACGATGAGGGATCAACTTGTCTAGCAAGACGGCATAGCGATCAGCAGGTTTGCTCAGCGGGTTGAGCAACCTCGACCTGTCTGTATTGCTGAGCATCGGCAAAGCACCCGGCGGGAGAGTTTCGTATGCGACGCGCAGAGATTTGAGTGCCAGGTCGAAGGGGCTCCCCAGCACATAGCCGTTCAGGCCCTGGAGACTTACAAAGCTTGCATCGTCCAGTACACCGACGACGTGAAGCTGCTTTGCGATGGCGTCGAAGTAGATCCGGGATGAGTAATCCGCGGGTAGTGTCAGTGCCGACGGCCACTCGGCCAAAGCGACACTGGTGTCGCGAGGCTCAAATGTGCTGAGGTTGCGGTCAATGCGCTGTTTTGGCAGGTCGAACAGGGATTGGACGGCGTCGATGTACGCCACATCGCTGCTGAGGGCTTTGAGGGCATTCAGGTCGGCCGTGTCGAGGAGCTTGGAGGTTACTAGACGCCCGCCGACAAAAGTTACGCAACCGCCGGGATTATTCGCTGCTGGCAAGGTTACGCCAATCGGCAAATTCTTCAGCGGGACTGAGAAAGACGCCTCGCAGATTGACAACACCTCCTCGATCACCTGTGGGTTCCAATCAAGCGCGACCAGCTCGCGGGTTACTGAAGCACCTTGAGGGTCACCATCACTTGCTAATGGCACCTCCGCTAGGGCGATGGCCGTCAGCTCCTTACGGATGACCTCGAGATTAGCTGCCACGGCGAGTATTTCCGCCTCGGCGTCTTCGGAGGACTGCTTGTGCGCTAGCAGGTATATCGCCTCCGCGGGGCTGAAACCGGCTGCACGTAGGGTTTCCGGTAACACGATGGTTGAGTTGGTAGCCACGTGCGAGCGAAACCCTACATCCCTGAAGTAGTTAGGGCTGCTGGCCGACTGGGTTGGAAATTCCCCTTCATTGCCCCTCACTCCGTTGGTACCATCAGTGACTGGAATGAGGTATCCGACCTGGCCGGCGGGGATACCGTTTTCGGTCATCCCATAGTATTCATTGGCATTTACCGAGACGACGTAGACTGTATTACCCTGAATGGGTATCGGCGTAATGAATCGTTGTTCCTGCCAGCCGGAAGCAGTTTCATTGCGGAAGGTTACTGTGCCCAGTAATGTTCCATTCGAATGCCATAGCTTCCCTACGTGCACGCCTGTTTCTTTCTGAGGTTTCCAGAAACGCAAAGTGTTGATTTCACCAGGCCCTGATGAGCTGAACTTGAAACCGAGTTCGACCGGCTGTGATATCGATTGAGAAACATTTTTTGGATTTGCCCAAGAAGAGAAAAAGCCATTTCCGACCACAAGTTGCATCAAGTCTAGAAGTTCCTTGATGGAGACCTTCGAATTTCTTGCAGCTAAAGCCGCCCAATACATAGTCGAAAGGTTAGCAAGTCTCAAACGAAATTCTGGACCGGCCCATTGCAGCAATAATTCAGCTTCTTGCCGGGAGAGGCCGCAGGCCGCAGCGACCTGGGGCAAGTGATCCTTTATGAGGACTTTGGGGTTGGTTTCGAAGATAATAAGCTCTGTGCGCGCATCGTTCAGCTCAAAAGCCGGGTCCAGCGGATTGGTGATGGATCTGTTGAGGAATAGCCGGTCGTAAAGCGTTTCAACCGGGGGTTCGTCGGCAATGCTATAGTCGCGATACCGTGTCGCGGGGCTGATGCCGATGAAACTCTCAGGTTGGTGATGATGCAATTGATTGAGCTGTTTCCATCTGTCGATAGTGCCAATAAATCCCTCATTGAGTGCAACCCGCACAGTACCTCCCAGACGCGGGGCGACGCTCGCAGCGCGATCCAGATCACGCATCTGCCAACCAGTCTTCCGCCAGAGCCGCACGAAGCGATGCAGCCGATCCAAAACATTCGTTACATCGCTGTCGGTGACGTTGTTTCCAGCCTTTAAGAGCTTTGCCAAACTTAAATCGCTGCTGAGAATCATCCTTGATGAGTCGTCGGGAACTAGGTACTGAACGCCGAGTTTTAGCTCCAATACTGGGGTGCCGGCATCCGTAGTATTAACAAACCGCATGTCGAGAACTTCGCGCAGTTCGTTATACGACAAGCCTGATTGTTGCAGCACCACGTCGACGCGGCTTGTCGGCCCGACCAGTGCCTGGATCCAGGTTTCGGATCCGTCCGCAGTCGTGCCGTCAATTCGCTTGGTTGTGTCGAGCGGGTCAGGGATCGAATTGGTCGGGCTCAGTCCCTCCGCGTTGAAACCCCAGAAATTCCAGAGCCCGGAATTCGGGTCATTGTCTGGCCCGGTACCCACTCGACGGCCCGAGATGATGTCCATATCAGCCACCGAGAGCCCGAACCTTTCGGTTGCGGCCATGAAATTGGCGGTAGTCATCGGACCGGACTCGGGAAACTTGTAGCTAAAGTCGCGATAAAAGGTCTGCATTAGCACGTCGCGCGGCACGCCGAGATGTGCAAGATAGAGCCGTCCCTGCTCGATCCACAGATCGAACGGCAGCGACCAAGGATAGCCTGCCTGCTGCAACGACATAAATCCATCGTAAGCTGCTGGGTCAATATGCTCCGGCTGCTGGACGATGGCATCCACGGTCTCAGAGGTCTGTGGAAAAATCGACTCCAGAGTCAGCGTGTTGTTTGCGCTCGAGATTGCGATCCGAAACCCGGGGATGGCGATCTGCCAGCCGGTGTCGCTCATTGGGTACACCCTTTCAACGACGTCGTCCGGCCATGCGATCGCGGACATACTCTGAAACCTGGATTTCAAGGCTGGCGGCACGGTTCCCACGTTCAGAAGGCCAGTAACTGTTGGGACGTCGCCTGCCGCGATGCCTAAATCCTGAGGAACAGAGGTCGCCACGGCATTCTCAAGGATTTCTAACACCAAATCGGTATATGACATCAAGATATTGCTGTTGGCGGTAGAAAGCTCGATTTCGGCAAGGTCGGGGCGACGCGCGAGCAGCGCGGCCAAGGGGGAGTCCGGCCTTATTCCCGCGGCCTTTGCCGTGACCGATGCGGCAATGGGTATGCGCGACGGTAAGCCGGATGACCTCATGTTGGCCTCCAAGTGGGCGGTCGTGATGAGGTTGATGGACTCATCGGCTCGGGTTTGAGTTGCCAGTGGTTGTGGGAGCACAGCCATGGGTTCCGTGACAATCACCTGCGCCTGGGTGCTGGCCAATACCATCCCGGCACTGCCAGGAGGCGAACGCAATTGAACCTTAATATCATGGTTGCCACGCGCGACTGTGACCATGCCGGAATAGCCATCCGAGCCCATCAAGGCACAGACCGAGACTAAGGAACCATCCACCAAAAGTATGATTTCAAAATTTACACTGGTTGTGGCGAAGTGCCCGTCGACCTGCAGGTTAAACGTAGATGCCGTGGCATCCACCTCGACGGGGCCGCTGGGGGCAGTGATGTCAAGATCGGCATCTGCGTCAGTGACAGATAACTCTCGACTGACCGAACCCAGAATGACCGGCTTGCCTGCGTAGTTGCCTCGAAGCACTGAAGTGATGGGATGATCGCCAATACCCATGGGCACCATTGCGCTGTAGACGCCTTCAAAGGCATTGCCATCTGTCACGCTTCCGGTCATCGCATCCTGGACAACGACTTCGATCGCACTAAGTTGGCCGCCTGATTCCTCGACCGAATAGACCCCGTCAACGGAAACCTGAGTAATGCTTTGGCCCGGAGCCAGTAGCGCTTCGAGATTGTTCCAGGGCCTATCCATGGTTAGTGTGTAGCGACCCGCTAGAACACGCACGATACCCTTAGCCGAGGCCAGCAGGATACCACCCTGCGTTGGCAGCGTTCGCAACAGCATCTCCACCTCCAGAGTGCCAGAGCCGACATTGATGACAGCAGCAAACCGGTTAGGTCCGATATATGATGCCGCCACCTCAAACCCCCGATCATACGCCGTCACAAACACCTCCGTCTGAATGTCGGGTGAGACCGTGATCGAGCCTTCGACCTGAACGGGGCAATAGGAATCGCCCGGAGCTAACCAGAACACCTGCTCGATTGTCGGAACCTCCAGCTTCACGCTGCCACTCACCTGGAGCACGGTCACCGAGCGCTCGACTGCCATCATGGCGGTCTCCGGCCCCCCACCATGCGGCCGCAGCTGGACGGTCAGTGCATACGTTCCGGGCGCCAGGGAGACAAGGAGGCTGAATTTACCGTTCGCCGATACGGCCATGGAGTTCATCGGGACATTGTTTACCAGAGCCACAACGTCGTGCAAGGTAGGGTTCCTCATCATGCATGTGCCATCTACCTGAATCGGCATGTTGGAGCCCTCGGCCATCACATAAGTGGAAATACCAACACCGGACGGATGATCCACCGTCATCAGGCTCCTTCGGTCGTCCAGGTATTTCATGATGTCCACGAAGTAGGCCCCCGGGCTCAACACTGACAGATTCGGGTCGCAAGCGCTGCCGTCGAGGGTGCCGAACAGTGTGCTCAGGTCGGGTATCGCCTTGGATCCGGCGAGTGCGCCCGATGCGAGGGTTGTAGGGGAAGCCGAAGACGCGGAGGCCAGCACCGGCAGATTGAAACCGTCATTGCGGTAGCGCATTGCCAGGTTCAGCGCGATAGCCGCAGTGTGCTGCGCACGACCGAAAATCTTTGCTGCAGCCTCCGATCCGACATCGGGATGGTTGCCGACTTGGCTCACGAAGTCGCGCTCGCCATATCTGCTGATCTTTTGCGCGGAGTCGAACTGGTTCGCCAGCAGCACGCTGTGTTGCCGATGGTTGTCGGTCAACTTGATCGTTCGCTCCAGCGTAAGAAGGTTTCGCTTGAGTGCCGACGGGTCTTGAATACCTTCGAGCAGTGCCGAGCCCTGTGTATCCAGAAAAGACTGCACATAGTGAGACTTGAATGAGAATCCGGGATTGTTTGCAAAAAAGGTGTCAAGGTCCGGCTTCGCGGTATGAGGTACGGCCACGCGGTCCTGGCCGATGCGCGCGGCGAGTACGGCGGTTCGGTGCGCCGATTCGACCCGCTGTTCAAGCATTTCCGCATAATTGTTAAGGCGGTCTTGTTCCGTTTCACCCGTAATACCGGGAGGCCCCCCTGTTGAATCCAGCTTTGCCCGCCAATCTTCAAGGGTCAGAGGCGCAAGATAGGCAAAGCCGGAACCAATTGCGTCCGGGGATGGCAACGCCATCGCGTTTAAGTCGCGGATCAGTGGCAGATGGCTTTGAGTTAGATCAGCTAAGGCATAAGTGCGCAACGCAAGGTTTCGTTCTTCTGGCAAAAATCCATTTGCATCAAGCTCTTCGGCACTTGGGCGGGGTTGCGGACCGTCACGCAAGACCAGTTCCGCCAGTACGCGCAGTTTTTCTGTGGTCAACACAGGCTGGGTATCAGCCGTGAACCCCGGAGCTGTAAATGCAGAAAACAAATCATGCACAGTCAGCTCACCTGGATCTGAAGCCGGGACAAGCTCGCGCTCAATGCGACTGAGCAAAATCAGTTCGGCAGCTAGCGCAGACCATGCCGGCGTTTCGGCACTGGCTATGTGTAGCGGTGAGGTAATTGCATCTACTGCTGTCTTGCGGGCGACTATGGCGGGTTCAAGCGCATCAGCCAGAGGGACGTTAACGATATTTTCTGTGTGCGCTTTGGCCAATGCAGTGGAAAGGCGATCTCGCGTCTGGCGCAGCAGCGCTTTGGGCTCCGCCGGTAAGCCTTGCTGTAGCCAGGCATAATAGGTCTCAACCGGTAGCTTGCCCGCACTGCAGTTAGCTAGTGAAACAGCCAGTTGCGCACTCTTAATCAGCAGCTCAATTTTATGGGTTTCCCAGCCGGTGACTTGCGATAAATAGGCTATTTGTTCCGGGGTCAAATCGACTATATCCAGACCTTGCAGACGTGGGGTAATCGCAGCCAACAAACGCTCATATTCCGAGGGCTCAGCGATGGCTAACAGACTGCGTAAATCGACAATGGCATGGGTCGGGGCTGAACTGAGTAACGGGGAAGTGGCGAGAACTAAGCCTTGCTGATCAATCAGCTTAACGATCAAGTCAGCGGATAGTTTAACCGCATTGCTTAGCTGGGTCGGTTCATAAGTGATTTCGTAAAATCCCTGGGCATCGGCTATGCATATACCTAAGGTTTTTTCTAAGGATAAATCCTTATCTATTGCCTCAATTGTGCAACCGACAGCTGGCTGACCATTGGATAAAAAGGCTTTGCCTTTTACAGAACAGACAGTGAAGTTGGTTGTTGTTTTCTGATCAGCCATGGTCTTACTCCAAACAACTAATAAATAATTTTGCCGGACGGGATATTTATCCCGTCCGTAACTTTAATTTCTGGTCGCGCTGACTCATTCTTTACCTTACCGACAGCCTATCAAACCCTAGGTGGGGGTGCACACCCCGTCCCGCTCATTGCAGCTGTCATAGAGTTTTCCTTTACGGTTAGAGTTGTTTTTGTAAGTAAGCCAACCGGTTTGAGGAGAATAATAAGCACCCCCAACAAATTGACTTATGTCCTTTCGATTATTGTCAGTTCCGATTAGGAGCCGCCCGCCCAATCTATGGGATAAAACCCTTGTTTTACATAACGCTGAAAGCTGGAATAGGGACAATCGGAAGCTTTTTGCACTAAACTGTGTTTCATGGGATTCCAGTGGACATAATCGATATGCCGGGCAAAATCATTATTATCAAATAGTGTGCTCCCAAAAGCGTCATTTTCATATTCCACCTTCTTTTCGTTTTTTCCTGACCATTGTAATAAGTCGTATACTTTCCAATAAACCTTTATTCAACAATAAGAGCTTGATCAACTGCCAACGGGTCGCAGTATCTGCATCGTCCAGCGGCAAGGTCCACACAAAGTGCATGTGATCCGACAACACCATCCAGGCATCGATATGAAATGGCCGCTGCCGTTTCGTTGCCCGCACCGCTACTCGCAAATCGTCAATATGCCGCACCAATAAATCCTGCTTCCGCTCCAATAAATTCACAGTAAAAAAATACGTGCCACCCGGCACCCTCAACCTGCGATAATCCGGCATGACAAAATCCCGTTCAGTTGCGTAGGGCGGATGCCCGATACGACTGCATGGATGCAGGAGGTAGAGCAACGCAGGAGCAGTTGCCGAGGGTGATCCGCCAAATCCAAATAAATCATCAACGACAAAAATCCAAACACCCATCGTGTGTCCCATGTGGCGGAACGAAGCGAGCCTCAATTGGCGGAACCCGTAAACGGTTCCGCCTTACGGGTTATTTTTATTTGGATTTTTAATGCCAATGGAGCCTGATTTCATTAATTCTGAAAAAATCCTAGAGTCCATGCCACCATGTTCGCGCGGACTCGAATATATAGTCGACGACTCCCTGTTCAGGAGCGAATCCTGTTGTCCATGATGTTTCATCTTGTGCGATCATTCGCCTCGATGTCGATGAATAAAAAATTCCAAAGGAATTCTTTGCTAGAGAATCAATCAGCACCAGTTTTCCATATGTTGAGCGATCCTCTATATCTGAACCCTGTGAGAATAGTGAACCAGTCTTTGGACTAAAGAATAGTCCGTCCCCAAGCGAAACTGATGGATAAGAACTGGAGCGATGTCCTCCGGCAACATAGTACAATTTTCGGGCAGCTTCAGCCCCAGGATCCGAAACTAGTCGAGCATTATCCTTCCATAGGTCATAGTACATTTTTGGGGCTGAGGCCTCGGAAATACCACCTACCGCAGCAAGTCCAAGTCCTATTGCCCTTCCGGCAGTCCTTGCGCCAGCCAATCCATCGCCGAAATGGTTACCTTCACCAGCTTTTGGCTGCCGAGTAAATTGCATGCCTTTTGCCTTGAGGAAGCTCTCTCGCTCTGCAACGCTAGTGAAGAACTTTGTTTCAGTTGAGCTAAGCCAACTCCCTACAATGCGCTTTCCAGACGTGATGGACTCCAGAGCATCCGCAAATTCCTCAAAGTTTTCCATGCCAACCCGTACGTAATTTTGTGCGCTAATGTTGATTTTCATACCCTGACTTAAGCTGAGTGTTCCTCCCTTGAGCGAAGTAATTCGCACGGTAACGCCAGCTAAGGATTCCATCTTGTCAACATAAATTCTTTGTTGTTCCGTCAACTTGTCTAAATCAATCCCCTTTGTTTCAGGGACAACAAACCCGCCGTTGGCCTCGGATCTTGGGTCTCTAAATATAATATCCCATCTACCCCCCACAATCTTCTTGCCATCTTCATTGAGCACATCGAAAGTCACCTCAGTAGCAAAGGATATGTTCTTTTCAGATAATAGTCTTCTGACGCCGGGATTGACTATTTTCGTTTCAGAATCTTCCAGCCCGTTAATGTCTGTTCGGGCTATTGGACTAGATGTACAGTATTCGTATGAATGTAGTGACGAGCGAGGCATCAGTGGGTCGCAAGTTATCCAGCGACAAGTACCAAAAAAATAGAATCGTGCGGAATGATAGGCTAACCCACTCTCCTCATCCCGCTCCATCCCCGTATACCGATACCGCTTCAACTTAACTTCCGCCGCATTCCGCCCCGCCCGATAGGCACTGGTCCCATAAGGATGATATTCCTCATAAGAAATAATCCCCGCCTGTTCATCCAGTTCCAGCGTCGAAGACCCCAAATGATTACTCAGCGTATAGCGGTATAAAGTGCGCTTGCCCAAACTGGTGTTATCGGTCTCAAGAATCTGATCCACCAGCAACAGCCGCTGCTCGCCATCAAACAGATGCAGGGTTTCAATTTCTTCCACCTTTGCGCCATTCAACCAACGCCGATAAAGTTCCAGCCCACCCAGATAAATTCGCTCTTCAACGGTGTTCTGTTGGCTGCGCTCTATCCATTTACGGGTACGTTGCTTGCTCGTATCGTATTGATAATGCGCAAAGCCGCCTCCGCCCAGATTGATAGCGCCTATCATGTCGCGGTGATCCCATTGCAGTTGAAATTCATCGGCGACATTGGCCAGATTCAACATGCTGCCGTGGCTGTCGTAGGCATAGCTGACTTTATTGCTGGCGTCGCCGCCGTCCCAGGTGTCGCTGCCATGCCAGGTGCGCCACAGCCGGTTGCTGGCGGCTTGTTGGCTATCTTCAAACGCGTATTGATAACGCCGCGTCCAACTACCTGTGGCGCCGGCAGCGTGGGCCATTTGCAGAATATTGCCCACTGGGTCGTATTGATAGCGCTGGGTGTAATTGCGAAAGGCGTTGTCTGCAACACAAGGAAATTGATTGATCAACGGATCGGTTTCGATATTCGCTGGCGCACCGGAAGCGGCACCGTTTTCCCGGCCGGTAGCAGCGATCAGCCGGTATAAGGCATCGTATTCGTAGCGGTTAACGGCTTTAACTTCCTGATTGTCAAAATACACCGTCTTAAAAGCGGAATCGGCAATCTCGGTGATATTGCCGACCGGATCATAGCTATAGTGCAAATCCTGAATGCTGCGGCCATCCACGAAAGCGGAACTTAAACCTCCGCCACAGGTTTCGCCAGTAGCCCGTTCCGAATGTAAATTCATCAGACGGAACGTTTCCTGGTCGTAGTGGTACGTGGTGATAACGCCATTGCCGAGTTTTAAATACTGTCTTTGGCCTTTGGCGTCATAGCGGATTTCGCTGATCGCCTGGGTTTCTTGCCCGCCACTATAACCATCGCTGGTTTTTGTGGCGCCGACCACCAGCGCTTCGCTTTTCAACACACCGCGCTCGCTATAAGCTGGCAGGTAAACCGCCACAGGATGGTTTTCGCAATGCCAGTTAAACAGCTTGGTCATACGTTTCAAGGCATCGTATTCGGTTATCTGGGTAAAGGTTTCAGTTTCGAGTTTAGCCGTACCATCGGGATTTAGATCAGCTTGCCAATCGCTGACAGTGGACGTTTTAGCGCTGACCAATCGCCGCTGCACTTGCAGCGGGCTGCCTTTGAAATCCAGGGCGATGGTTTCGACCAAGCCGCTGGGGTCGAAATGTTTAACCAGCTGGCCCAACAGGTTGGCGGTTTTAAGTTGGGCCATTAGCGGGTTGGCGGTGCCATCCGGATTTTGGGTATCCTGATATTCGTAGCGTTCGACCATACTGAGTATAGCGTTATCTTTTGTTAACCAGAGCGCGATTGGGCGATGCAGGGCGTCATAGGCGGTTGAATACAGGCGCTTTTCTTCGGTGGTTTCCGTTTCCCTGGGTTTGTAGATGTCCCAGGCAAACATCGGCTTGCCGACAGCGTCGTTAAGCGTCCAGCGGTCGCCGGCATCCATGCTGTGCTGAAACAGCAGGTTGCCGGCAATATCGTAACAGGGAGCCACATCGGGGGGGATGTCATAAGCCGGTCGCCAGTCAGTGCCGGTTGAATCATACAGCGGCGTGTGGTTCGGTTTTGGCGGGGTAATGTATTGCATTACCAGATTGCCGCGGGCATCGCAAATCCACAAGGGTTTGCCTTCCGCATCCAGTTTTGTGAAGGTGGTGTAGTATGCATTACGATAATTTTTGCCGCCTACCTGATAGTCGCCATTGGCGTCTTCCTGGCGGTTATGGGCAATGGCAATGACTTCGCGACCCAAGCTATCAAGTATTGTCAGGGCTGGGGTGTCGGCATGGACTTGTACCAATGCAGCCGCTCGGCTGTTTTCCGGCGAATTGAATTCGGCATAACGCGGATGGGTGGGGTCGGTACGCCGCCGATACCAATCGCTATGCTGTTGTCCTTGCGGATCAAAGGCGGTGTCGTTTTGATCCCAGGTTTTCGCCTGCCAGGGCGAAAATTCGACCCTACTGAACGCGCCGTCGGGATATTCCGTGCGGATCGGCCTACCCGCCGCATCATAGTAGATCAGCGCCGTCACGCCATTGGCCTGCGGCAGTTCGCAACCAAAGCGGTCGGTGAAAGTCGGTTCGTATTGCTTGACCGGCTTGCCCTTGTTATTGAGCACGGTGAGGCCGTTGATCAGCCAACGCCTTGGTGGTGGCTGCTGTGCGCTGGCCGGGTCCGGCTCCGCCTGGGCTTTTTTCATCAGCACCGCGCCACTGCCGTCGCTGCATTCCAGCGCGATCTGCAATTGGCTGACTTCACCCGTTGGCAATGCACCGACATGCGTCTCACGGCTGATGGCGCAAGCGCCTGCCATGCGTTGCATCCAGTTGGGCTGATTGCTCGTATCCCACGTCTCACCAAAATGATAGATGAAGCGTGAGCTGGCGCTGGCTAGCCACTCTCGTGCTATCTGCTCTTGCGCATCGCCAAAGTCGCGCGAGACGCAAAACGCCGCCAGCTCTGCTTCCGGCAGGTTGATTTGCTCAAAACTCCAGCCGTCCAGATGATCGCCTTGCCAGACGCCATTGACTTGCTTGCCCTTTATAGCCATTGCCACAGGCTGGCCGCGAATATCAAAGACCGCTTCACTGTGGTTGCCGTTGGCGTCCACCATTTCAATGGGCGCTAGCACCCGGTAGTCGAAGCGGGGGCGATTATTTTTGTCCAGTGCGATGCCGGTGACGTTATCTTTGGCATCCGTGCTGCTCTGTATAAACAAATCCAACTCATCGTAGGCCAAGGTGGTGACGTTGCCGAACGGGTCGGTGTAACGTTCCGGCAAGAAGAAGTGCTGGTGGGCATCGCTGGCGAAGCCCGCCGTGCCGGAGCGCATCCAGTATTCGTTGGGGTGCATGCCGATCTTGGGGCCGGCCCAATAGCCGCTGTGATTGGCGTCATCCAATAGGTTCCTGGCATTTGTGGCTGGTTGGCCGCGGTCTGTGGCCGGGATTTCCCAGGCTAATTTGTCATCGATTTTGCCGCTAGTATCGGCTTGTTTGAACACGGCATTGAGCAGACCCGTGGTCAGGGCGAGTTTGTAATCTTCGTATTTGAGGCCACGCGGGCCGTGTAGTCCGAAGGCGAGTGGATTATTTGGGTCGGGAGGTGCATCGTCGGCGGCATCGTTGAAGTAGCGGCTGCGCGCGTATTCGACAAGACGCATTTGCGGCGCCTTGCCGTCTAACACTTCGTGGTATTGCTTGACGGTCACTTCGATAGGCGGCACTGTATCGCCGGGTTGTGGGCCATAAACCTTGCTTAGATGCAAGTGCAGGAAATCTGCGAGCGTGTAATAGTGCGTGTTGATTTGCGGTATGCCTACGAGTTCGAAGTTCAACATCTCGAAAGGCAGTCGCAAACGGTGGTGCCGGATGGGGCTGTCGGTTGCTATGGCTGCATTTAGGATGACATCCTGGGTATAGTGCGCTTCGTTGTAGGCAATGTGCCGTTCGCTTTGCACCTGCGCAATCAGTTCTGGATTGGGCAATTCGCCATAGTCTCCAGCTTTCCAGCGCGGATAGCCGATGGCTATGCTTTGTTGCGGGTTGCCCAGTTCATCGTGACGCAGGTTTAGGGTATGCGCGATGCGCGGGTCGGGTTGTAGCAGGGTGTCATCTTTGGGTATCGGTAATTCGTAGTGGTAACTCAGTGCCTCGCTCTCGGTGACCAAGAACACCGCATGCAGGTTGTCGCCCCGTGCTTGTAGGAGCTGAATATTGCAGTTATGCGTGGCGCTGGAGTAAAGGCGAACCGGGGTGTGTTTAGGGCTGTGCGCGGTTAAATCCTGCAGATCCAGTTCGTAAATCTCCTGACGGAGCACCATGCCCTTGCAGGCGCGTAGCGCTTCGCGCCACTCGTTGGCACGGAGATCGGCGGGCATCACGGGTTCCGGCATAGGCTTTTCATGGAAGGCATCCGCGTCTTTCGACAGGCGATCGGCAAAGCGCTGCGGAAAGTATTCGTGCTCAAACTGGCTAAGGAGGCGCTGCCTGTCCAGTGCGGCGCCGGTATGATACCAGGTTACGGTTTTGACCGGCGGTTGATAGAGGGTCTGGTCGGCGGTTATCCACGGGCTGCCGGCATTTTGCGCCGTAAAGCCGCCATAGTCTTCCACATCGACTTGTTCGACGCGGCCAAAACCACGGAACTCGCGTTCAATACCGTCGAAATAGCCGTGATGGTAACTATAGGTGCTGCTAAAAGTTGTGCCGCGCCATAGGTCGTGGACAATAACCCTGCTGACGCAATGCACCGGAAACGGTAGGCGTGTCACCCAGGGCGAACCAGCCAGCTGGTCTTGCAGGTAAAAGCGGGTGGAGGGCGTATATTCAATTTCGGTGGTAGCGCCCAGATTGTTTTCCACTAAAATCAGCAGGTGGGGTTTTTCGTGTTTACGCAGTTCTTGCTTTTCGCCGGTGCTGCTCTGCGGGCCGCCCATTAAATCGATATAGCAAACCGGGCGCAGGGCGTCTGCCGGTAGGTGCGAGTTCCATACCAGACAGGCTGTGCCGTTGCCCAATAGATCGGCGACCTGCACTGCGGCCAGATTCTCGGTGGCGACAGGCAAGTCGACGCTGAGCGGATTGCTTAGGCTGTTGCCGGAACGATTGAAGTAAAGACTGGCGCCATTGCGGCCTAGATAAATGATGTCTATAGGCCCGCTGCCATCGATGTCGGCAAGACGAATACGGTTAGGGTCGAACAAATCCAGATGGTCGAAGCGTGGGGCATTGCCCAGTGATACTTTACGGCCGAAACGGCCATAGCCCAAATTTGGCCAGTAACACACTTCGCCATTGCGGATGCGCAGCAGATCGGTCAAACCATCGCCGCACATATCCGCCAGAAAAACCGTTTGCGTGCCGTCTGCGAACACCAAGCGCGGGCCGCTGTCTTCGTCTATCTGCAAGCGGGTTTGCTCGGCGGCGGCAAAGCCGCGTTCATCCAGCGACGGATACCAGGTGAAAACCTCTTGTTCGGTCATCAGGGCATCGGCATGACCATCGCCGGTCAAATCGACAAAACGCAGATTGGGATCTTGCCAATCGATATTGGGCAAACTCAGGAATGGGATATGTCGCTTCCAGCAGCTGTCCCGGTCGCGTTCATGGAAACCCGGTGTAGCTCCGTCAAAGTCAACCACGTCAATTTCGCCATCGCCCGCTAAATCCATAAACTGAATACGGCTACCAGCGGCCATAGCCAGCATCGGCATCGGTGCGACTTCTCTAAGCGGGCCGAAGACGCCATCTCCCAGATTGGGTTTGTAATACCAGCCGCCGAGGGCTTGGGCAAGTACGCCGGAGAGTCCTTCGCCATCCAGATCCAGCCAGCGGTAGCCTGAACCTTGAGTACCGATGGGTAGGTTATCGAGTTGGCTGGCGTCTATCGTTTGTACTACGCTATTGACTATGGGTTTGCTGTAGGTGAAATTGACTGGTGGCAACTGGCGGGATTGATAGCTCGTATCGGTTGCCGCTGCTTTTTGATAACTGCGTTGAGTGACCGTCCGAAGCATAGTATAACCAGGCTGGGCTGGATGCTCCGTATTGTCCGGTGCTAAATACTCAAAGTCTGTAGAGCGCACCAGACAGTCAGCACCGACTGCTGAGTCTTCGGGAAAATGATGAAACATCAATACCCGTCTGCACAGCCGTTCTGTGCGTATTTCAAAACCAGCCCGGTATTGCGAGTAGGTATCAATGCGGGCCGGCCATTGCGGATTGGGTGTGGCTTGATCCGGCTGCGGCAATGGCGCATCAAGATTGTGATCGCCATAATCAAACACTGCTTCGAACATCCAGTCTTCGGTGGGTTCCTCCAGGCTCAGATTGGCCGGGTTTAGGCTAGGTAAGAAGGGTTTTCTGTTGCCGTAAAGGATGCGTTTGAGATAACGATTGGCTAAACGGGATTGCGGCAGACGATTCGATTCCCAGGTTGCGGTCGTATCAATATGGATGTTTTCATGGCCTATATAACGATAAACACAGACGTTGCCTTTGTCATCGTGGGTTTGGCAGATTAGCCATTGAAAAATCCGCGTAGCATAATCGGGGTCGAAGATACGGCTTTGTGCATCGCGCCCATACCAGGTAGTAATGTTATCGCGGCTGATGGAGCGCCAGAAACAATTCTCCTCATGGCCAACTTCAACCCAACGTTCAATCAATACGAACAAGCCCTCAACCCGCGGGCGATAGTTAGATATCCGGTAAGTTTTACCTGCCAGCAGGCTGGTTTTGTCATTTTCGCTGACCGGTACCAGGTCTTCGGCGCCGGACAGCAGAAACACATCGGATTTGGTTTCATCGGCATAGCGGGGTAAGCCCTTGTCGGTTTTACGGCTGATACTAGGTAACGCCAGTTGCCAGCCCAGACCAAACACACTGTTGCCAACGCCAGAGTCGTAACTAAGCGAGAGTTGCGGGCCGAAGCCGCTCCGACCAGGGGATAGGGCAATCGGTACTGACATCGAACCGGTGCCGGTCACCGGGTTAGCGGTGAATTTTTCACCTATGCCACGCATGGCCCCGCCGCCTTTGGGTAATGATACTCCGGGAGGAGACAGTAAAAAATTTTCATTGCTTGCACTACCGATCGAACTGGCCTCCTGCGCGGAAGCACGCGAGCCGGAAGATCTAAGTGTATCTACGTCATTTTTCATCGTGTCTCCTGCTTTAGGACATGCACGATTATTGTCATTCCAGATGGTTGGCAGAAGACTAAATCGGGTTATTACTAAAGTCAAACGTTCAGAAATTAATAATTCTTTAAGCCACTCAAAAAAAAATTTAACAGGTAATAAACTAACAGAAAAAATGAGTTTTTAAAAATAAGTTTGTAAAGTTATCATTATACTGCCTGTTCAGGATTTCAAAATCGGTTGAGGGAATCTTCAACTTTACAATGTCTTATGCGTCCAATTTACCCAGGAATCTTCTGATGATCCATTGAGGATTGTCCTGTTAGCTTGTGTGAGGAATTCAGTCTGTTCGATTTAGCTTGCTGTCACTGTCCGGTTATGAGCTAAATGCTGTCGTTGATTGAGCTTAAACGGCGGGCAGGTTTTGAGTCACAACGGCCAATTTGCGACATTCAAGGATTTTAACGTATGGCAGCAGAGGAACTGAAAGCAGTCGTTTAACGCCCGACAAGCAAGATGCAATCTGTAAACGCGGCTTCAAAATCAGAAGTCTATTTAATTCACGCGCTTTTACTCCACTCAAACGCTAGGATGATATGAATAAGAGTTCAACGTTCGGTCGATGACAAGCCTGTAGAAAAAGCCTTCTATATAAGACAAGCCATAGACGAAGGCATTGATGTTCTTGAGGTGCGCTCAACGCACGAGTCAATTGAACTACTTGCACGAGATTCTCCACCAATAGGGTTGATAGTTAGTTACGCATAAATCAGGAGCTTCCTAATATGAGCCAAATCCCATTTACTTTGGATTCCCTAGAACAATGTCTTAAAGTCATTGCACTTTTGGGTGATGGGGGCTTCTTTGCGTGGAAACTTTACACTGGATGGTTGATCATCAATCTAAAGCTTTCACTGAGGCTAGATCGAGCTTCAAAAACTTCTGATACTGACTATCTTGGCATTACAGTGATGTTGAAACAGGGAAATACTTATTCCATCTAGCTCCAACACGTCACGGCACGAACCAAGTTATTAAATCAGTCGCATGGCGTGTCCATTGAAATGTCCGATGAACTAAAATGGCTGCTTGTGCAGAACAACCAAATTGTTTGGGATCATTACCCACCCTCGAACGGCAATATCGCACTCTCTCCCGGTGAGTCATCAACCATTGCTAGAGTGACAGAAGAGCCAACTAACGCACCAGTTATTGTCGAGGTTGCTGCATTGGAATACGCAACTTTTTGCCTAAGGGTTTTCGATGGCGGGCCTCCCCAGCATCATCGCCGATACCCAAAAGGAATAACGTCTAAAACGGTTGGTCGTAAGTATTGCCTCTATGCTAACATTACCCTCAACCGGAGCACTGTTATATGCGGCTTTGTTTCTCAACTTTCCGTGCCGCTTGATTCCGGTTTGCCTATCGTTAGGCATTGATTAAACAGAGAAAAAAAGTTTGTCTAGTAAATATAAAACTGTTTTCGTTTGAAACCACAATTACTTTTACTGCTATGAATTAAGGAGAAGACATGAGTGAACAAATTCGATCAGCCGACCTACTTGTAACAACAGCACTTGCAGATCCAAAAATACTTTCTGATCTAAAAACGAACACAGAGGGTACTCTAAAGCTACTTAGTGCTGAAGTTGTTCAACAACTTCCTCGTCCGACACCTGAAACAACTAATCTAATTTGGTTAATTGTTGTTATTGCATTCGCTTTAGTAATGGTCTATTCAGCATATATTCTCGGATCAGGAGTAACGGGATCAGTAGTAAAAGATTACGTACCAATTACAAAATCAGATACTATTCTAACGGTATTCATGACTGTAGTCGGTTTTTTAGCTGGTCTGCTTTCACCTAGCCCAATCGGAAAGTAAGCACACAAATTAATCAAAAATTCTAGGGCGGTAGCTTGGCTTTGGCAATTAATTGGTTGGCCTAGCAAGTCAGTATTAGGCACACGCCGTCCGTTTGCAGCTTGGGAGTTTTGTTTTTATCTAAGGTTCGGTGAGTGCGCGCTCTTTACCGTAACGTTGAACGACAGCTTTCTGTTTTGCAGTCGCCATTCGATGAAATAGTTAAATATCGCAAACTAGCCGAACTTGCTCTGTCAAATTTGAAGGAGCAATACCGACCCGTTGCTGACAGTCGACACATCTGATTCTATGACTGTTGCGTGATCATTACTCTCCACTCTTCTTTGATATAAATGCTAATACTCAAAGAACTTATCAGGAACGATTTATGATAATGAAAGCAATAAATCTGATGATTATCTTTTTAGCATTAATTTTTATTCCTATAACCAGCTCAGTTTTAAAAGAACGATGGGACAAAGCAAACGATCTTAAATCTGAATATGAAAGGATCAAAGGCATTTACTCTTTTGTACTTATCGATCAAAAGGACTTGGAAAATCCGGCATTTTGCAAACAGGCTCAAAACAAAGAAAGATGTAAAATGTTTGACCAGGTTTCAAAGCAGTTAAAACACGTTAACGATCAGCTTGTAAGTTTAAATAACATTGAACACAATGGTGACTCTGTTAATGTTTGTTCGACTTTGTCGGCGATTACTAGCGGAGTCCCTGGATTTGAAATATCGTGCATTTTTCTTGAAAAATGCCAGAAACAAAATTTGTGGGAATGCATAACAGATTCCGCAAAATATCAACAATATAACATATATACAAGAATTAAATCTAATGGCACTCGTTTATATATGAATCGAATTTCGTCAGAGGTGCTATATTTTATTTTGGCCATGCTAGCCGCCGTTATAGGGAGAGCAGTTAGTTCTGGAATAACTAATGATGGCGTTAGCTTAAAGCTCTTAGAAGCCAACTCATTTTTATCGCTGCTAATTGGATGTTTTGGCTATATAGTCGCACTGGGTGCAAAATATGTAGTTATTTTGCCGCATGGTGAATTTGTTAGTAGTCAAAACCCCTATAGCGTTGCAATTATTGGGTTAATATTTGGATTTTATTCCAATAATGTTTTAGACTTTTTTCCAAATATAAATAAAAAAAATAATGGTGATTTAAAAACAAAGAACGACTAATTAAAAAAGCATGTCATAGTATTTTCCAATAGATAAATGAGTCTGAGAGAGGGAAAAATAAATCCTAATAACTCAGCCGCTTTTTAGATCTCGTTCATTAATGGTTTTAAATAATTTACAGCGTTCTTTTTGTAGTTGTTCAGCCGCCTGATCATCGGTTTGGCTAACAGCCATTTTATCCAATACTTCAAATGTGATGCCAGGTTTCAAATAACTCTTAGCATTTTCAATGGATTTGAATTTGTCATAAGGCGTCATCATGCAGTCATAGGGATAGAGTTTCTTATCTTTCCCCTTACTGTCTATTATGGTCTTAGGGAAGAAACAAGGGCGATGGAAATTGATATATTGAAACAAGGTGTCATGATTGAACTGGTTGATTAAAGGTGCCCAGCGTTGAGGGATATGTGTATAGCCAAACAGTTTTCTGATTACGGAACCATTTTTACTTTCGACTAAGGCATTGTCATTGGTCTGCCTGGAGCGAGATTTGGTGAATTCAATCAGCAGTTTTTGCAATAACTTGGCTACTTTGTAGTTAATGTATTCCGAGTGTAAGCGGTGTTAAAAACCCGCGTAAAACTGCCGCAGAAAGCAAAATTGTCTCTTGAGAATACAACCTCTGGATTCTTTAGAGTTAATTCTGGGGGAAGTGTTAATTTGGAAGCTATTGCAAAAAGAGGTTTTGCAGGGAAGCCTTAGATGCGGTAAAAAGTGACCGCCAATTAGAGCGGCATGACACCGGTAAAAACCTGCAAGTTAGCCCCGATGCCATGCCCAACACTGTCCTGAGACAAGTGCAGAAAAAGTATTGATCCTGCCCCAATCTAGCGGACACTCGGCTAAGAGAGTAATCTCTAACCCCGAGGAAAATCATGAAATCCGAAAAAGAATTAAAATCCCCAGTTGTTCGCAACCAATATACATCACAGTTTAAAGAACAGGCTTTGGATCGTGCCGACAAAGATGGCGTTCCCAAAGTGGCAAAAGATTTAGGGCTTGCCGAATCGATATTGTATAACTGGCGTGCTAAACGTCGTCAAACAGCCCAACCCTTCGAGGATCAAAAGCTGCAACAGGCTGAAATGGCGCGTCTTAAACGAGAAAATGCCCGACTAGAAGAGGAAGTGGCTTTTTTAAAAAAGGCGGCAGCGTACTTTGCCAAACAGCCCAAGTGAAGTACGCCATGATAAAAGCCAATGAAAATCAATTTCCTATCAGCCTGATGTGCCGAATGGTAGCCGTTTCACGGAGCGGTTATTACGGCTGGAGAGGTAGGCCTGTTTCCGATAGAGGACAAGCTAATCAATTGCTAGCCAGTGACATTAAACGGATTTTTGATGACGAGAAGGGGCGGCCAGGTTCCCCAAGAATTACGCGGCGACAACACCAAGAAGGAAAATCAGTAAGTCGGCACCGGGTAGCCAGAATGATGCGAAGCCATGGCTTTCGAGCGAAAGCCGCTAAGAAATACAAGGCCACTACAAACAGCAATCACTCATTGCCTGTTGCCCCTAATCTGTTGGCGCAGGATTTCACCGCCCACGCGCCTGATCAAAAATGGGTATCGGATATTACCTATATTTGGACGGAAGAAGGCTGGCTGTATTTGGCTGTTGTACTTGAGCTCTATTCTCGCAGGGTGATTGGTTGGGCAATTAATGAGCGTATGACGGCAGCGCTGGTTTGCGAGGCATTGATGATGGCACTATGGTGTCATCGGATGCCCAAAGGCGTGATAGTTCATTCTGACCGGGGTAGCCAGTATTGTTCAGCAGCTTACCAAACGCTTTTCAGCAAACACCAATTGATTTGCAGCATGAGTAAAAAAGGTGACTGCTACGATAACGCGGCCATGGAAAGTTGGAACCATAGCTTTAAAGTCGAAGCGATTCATGGAGAGCGTTTTTTAACTCGATCAGCAGCTAAGTACCAAGTATTTGAATATATCGAAGTGTATTACAATCGAAAACGGCTTCACTCCACATTAGGCTATGTCAGCCCAGAAGCGTACGAAGCTAAAAAAGTCGCTTAGTCTAGTGTCCGTGAAAACAGGGCAAGATCAGTCTGAGATGTAGACAGATCGTTTACACTTGAGCTTAATGTAAATCATTTCCGTCTCTCAGCTAACAAGGAAATAGATAGTTAACCATATATCTACCGGCAAATGATCTTCTACACCATAAATTCTTGATCAGCATATAATTTTCCTTTCTGTATATTATCGGTGATGAACAATAATGACCGGTAATGTCTAAGCTGCTGCCATTGAATCAGATTGAGCGAATGACCGCTTAAAGGATTTCCGATTTCAGTGCTTTTCGAAATTAGTGGCTAGTAAATCAGACAATAGCGTTCAGTCATGCACGTTGTTTGGACTCAGTTTGCTGGTGTCAGCATAAAAGCCCGTTAGGCAGTTTATGTTTTATCAAAACAACTTTCGAATTAGTCGGAACGCACTGTGGGCGTCAAATTTAACTCGGCTAAAACTTGTGCCTATTTTCACTTCGTCCTTATGTTTACAGGCTCTAAATACACCCAAATTACGATGATCAGCGACAAGTTCCAATGCCAATATCGGCCCCTGCCGGACAAAATGCACTAATGTCGGCCACCGCTGTGCTGTTGAAAATACTGTCTTAAGTACTTCGCCACTCGGATGCCATCCATTCTGTTCGGCCATAATAAACAAGATAGCCGCCGCTAACTCTTCCTCAGTCCATTCACCCGACTGGACTAGGTCGCGGAAATACACCTGCAGGGCAGCATCAAGAGTAGGAAAAACCTCTTTGAGAAATATCCCCAGCCAATCCTCTCCGGCATCCGCCATTAACTTGAGTATGGCCAGTTTTTCATCAAGCGCTAGAGATATAATAGTAATTAGATCTGCTGGTTGGTGGTGTTCAAAACACGCTTGTAGATTACCTATATCCTGATAGGTATCGGAAGCCTTTGGAACATTAATTTCCGCAAACTGGAAATAATCATGAAACGGTACTTCAGTTTCCGCTTGGGAAAATAAAAGTGAACAATCGGCTCCATCTCCTGGCATTCCGGCAATCATTCCATTACCACCCCATCCTGCCGCTAACATCTGGGGAACCTGTGCTAATTGAGGCAAATCCTGGGCTTTTTGATCAGCTTCACGAATATCCAGGATAAGAAAATTGGTTTGTCGCGTGATCAATTGATAATCAACGGCCATTTTTTCAGCCGTTGCAAAGCTTTCAGGATTTAATTGATCAATGCGACGCGCAGCGGCCAAGCGCGGGAGTGCCGACCATTGCGAGGGTGAGGGTTGCAGAGTGATGGTTTGATAAAGTTCGGAGTCGTCCTGTAAATGCAGACTTAAACGTGCTTCGCCCACTGGTGCTTGGCTGAATCCGGCCTGAACATGCAGCGTATCGCCGGCAAACAAAGTATTGATTGTCTCAGGTGCCTGCCAACTCGGCCGTTGGGGCCATTCGATTGAGACCCGGGCAACACAAGGCTGGAACATGCGGCGAAATTGCCGGTAAATGGCGTCAGCCATGTTCTCATTGGGTGTAACTAATTCACAGGCGCCGCCAGTATTCTCTGCTATCCCTCTGACAAATTCTTCGGCCACAGCGGCACCCACACCCACGGTAAAGAGACGCTGTCCGGATTTAACCGCACGTTGAATGACATCATGATGCGCACTGATTTCGCCATCGGTGATCAGCAATACGTTAGTAGGTCGCTGACCAGTGTCTTTCAGTCCGTAGGTAAAATCCAGTGCCAGGGCCATTTCAGTGCCGCCCATATCGGCAGACAGTTGGTCGATCGCCTGGCGGGCGTATCGTAGGTTTCGGCCTTCCGCCGCGACGCATTTAGGGAAATATGCGTGATGATGACTGCCAAAAAGGACAATATTGAAGGTATCTTGTGCTCGTATGTTATCCAAAATTCGCCTCAGGCCCGCTTGGGCTTGTAGTATGGAGCTGCCAGCCATTGAGCCCGAGCAGTCGACCACAATCTTAAGGCACAGGCTGGGTAATTCTTTGCCGGGAATAGTCGGATAAAAACTCACCAAGGCAGTATGACATTGCCCTGTTTCATCCCAAGCCAACTGGCCACTGGCCTTGGCTGAGGCTGTCAGTTTCAAGTCGAGGACAAAGTCTCTGTCCATGAAGGCCGCCTGATCGCTGAGTATGATGTCAGTAACATGGTCTTTGCGATGTAAGCTGATCTTATGACTCGGTGAGTCGATCAAGGCATTCGCCAACAACCCCTCAACCTTCAGCTGAAGACCAAAGCGGTTTTCCGTTAGCTGATTGGTAACCGGCACCTGATGTGGTTGATAGCCCGCTGCGATGGGATCGCCATAGCGGGGTGCAATCGTGGTCGGCAACCTGAATTTCACCGTATCCTGCTGCCAGACCAGAAGGTAGGCGTATTGGTAAGTCAGGGTAGCCTGTTCGCCTGGCAGGAGATTACCCAGATTGACTGTGCAGATACCATCGTCAGATTGTTCAAGCATAATGGCACCATCGCCCTCTGTGATCGCTTCTTCATATCGCCGCTCGGCCTGTTGTTTTGCAAATACCGCGCCTCGGAGCGTGCGTTGGCCTATCTTAACTGTCAGATCCAACAACACAGCGCCATACGGCAATGGAAAGGTATACACCGCTTCGATGGGGGTATCAGACGGATTGATAAAATCCTGCTTGACGGTCAGTTCGCAAGCTAAATCGCGTAAGTGACCCACGATATGAACGGATTCGAGTATTTGTTGTACCAAACCACCACTTCGATGGGCAGCGGATTGCATATTCGGGTGAATCATGGCTACTTCTCCTGGATTATCTGTTGATAATGAGTCATCACGGCTTTTAGAAATTCACGTAACTGTTCTGGGCTAAGGCCTGCCCGACTGGGTTCAATCTGTAATTCAACGCCATCGGCGACATGCAGATGACTCCAAACTTCGACCATCCCCGGCCAACGTGGCTTGGGGGGTATCTCATCCCGCCCTGGCTCGGTTAAGAGCTCCCGAATCCTTTCCAGCGACAAACCGGCCGCTTGCCATTTTTTAATCGACAGCAACTGATCGAGGTGCTCTTTGCTGTATTTGGCACCTTTTTTTTCCCCGGTAGGGCGAGATACCAAGCCTTGCTGGATGTAAAAACGCACCGTGCGAATAGGCATATCGCAGAGGCTACACAACTCGGAAATACTAAATTCTTGATTCATGGTGCTGGCTTTATTAAACAGTTGTTACAAACATTAAGACTGTTCGTTAAAAAAGTCAAGTTCAGTTTTAGATATTTTTTTGATCGAATTGCTCAGGAGTGATACATGAAAATAAATTGATCGACATTATTCTCCATTCTCCGTCTGAGGATTTGCAGGTCTGTTTGCCGGCTGAACGCCATGGTGTCAATCAACACCACCTCGTTTACTGTCATCAACACTTATATTGCCAGTTAAATTATTTGTAACACATTGATTACATGAATTGTAATTCTATGTTGCTGGAAACTCTTTGATGTTGTCGGTGACAAAAATTGTGTGTTGATTATCAATCATTAGGTGCAAAGAGTCTCACATTAGAAATGTGAGGCGGATAGTCATTAAGATAAAAATAATCCATATATCATTGGATTTAAGAAGTTATACTGAAATCGTATATTTACTTGATGGGCAGCACTATGATAAGCAATGTTTCTCAAATCGAGTGGTCGGACCTTACTTCGTTTGAAGGCAGAATAGCGATATATCTTGAAGGAATGCGCGTGTTCAGAGTGCGTATAGTAGAAATCAATGTCAACCATACTCAACTGTTTGCAAAATGCAAGACTGTTGAAACTCATGGATTAGATTCTGCCGACAAATCCTGGGATATTTCAGCCCACGCCATCGTTCTTACCGCAACAAGCACTTACTGGTCGGCAAGATACGTCGGTTGGAATATATTTTTTAATCCCACAGTCATCCAAAGAGTTCTAGAGATTGTATCTGTACTACCGCCGGGGAAGAGTTACTTAGACGACTACAGCACTAGCAGACCGGTCCCAAGTAATTCCGAGCCTTTGTCAATTTGCACGCCGGGTACTTGCGCCATAGAACTATTTACTCTTTTAAGAGCTCAACAAATTGCTGAGCTTTAAACTCCGGAACCCATCTCCCGGTGGATCACCTTCGGCATCAGCTGAGCACAACTCTTGAATGCTGGCTCTAGGTTTCCACAAGCCATTAATCTGGCATCTTTAATTGGCCATTTATGGCCCAGAGTGTGTCAAAACTCAAAAAAATCATCAATCTATTTATCGAGTGCCTTCGGAAAGCCATAAATCTACCCACCAGTTCATTTTATTAGTTGCCTGGAAAATGGTGGTAATTTCAAAAGTCGTTGCTGCGAAATCATTTTATGTCGGGATAGAACTGCTCTGCTTGAGGGCTAAAAAGGGCTTTTAGGCCCGTATCGCTGCAATCATAGTTTCTGGGCAGCATTAAAAATCACAGTCTGAATACAATTACAAGCCCGTCATGATCATGACAACCATCAATAAGTTGCTGGGTTTGGTGTGTTTAATTTGTTCGACACCAGCGTTGTGCGAGGCTTAATGGATTTCACTATAGCTCTTTGAGATATAGCGTCAGCTTGCTGGGTTGAGCTGAGGTTCAAATGACCATTTCAACATACGGATGAACGGCCGGAGATGGCCGCTATGGATAGCTATGCATAGTGGCCGGGTCGAGCCAAACACGACTCAAGGTTGCTTGCCGAAAAGCTGTCATTCGCTGAACTTAGGGAAGGAAAATTTCACCGGCGTCCTCAACGGCCGGTTATGGCCGTAGTGACTCAGTGATAATGCTAATTTGCTAGCCGAATACCGGACACCCGGCTGGGTCACAAGATGCCTCAACTATTGAAATTGGAAAGTTACCCCGAACGGCAAGTAGTGGCCGGACTGAGGCGGTCAGTTACTGCCCAATCCATTGATAATGAATGTCTGCAACCATAACATTTGTAGATTTGCGTCAGCACACGTTTATTAAATCGTCCTGACTTCATTGATAGGATCGGGATGCAGGTCAAGCAATTTAAATAAAGGGGGTAGTCAATTAGCGCCTCCTGACACAAAATATAGTGGTGAACGAATTAGATCATCAAACCAAAACAAGACCGGTTCTAGAAGCGGGGCGAGATTACTCGCGAACCTATAGGTATTTTGTGAAGTGGTTTCCTGACAATGACTCTTGTGTTGCCTTTCTGATCAAGTTACGGTGGCCAGATGGTTTTATTTGTTTAGTATGTGGTTCTAAATTGAGACTGATATTGCCGATGGCTTTAATTTTGGCAGCAACGCAATATATAGTGGGTAGCGGTGCTAATTGAATACCCATTTTAAATAATTTAACTAACGTTTAAAGCGGCTTAGTTTTTCCATTCTCCTAACGCGAAGAGGCATGGACTCCGCAACCGAAAATCTCGGCAGCTTCCCCTTGGTCAAGTGCTAGCTTCTTGCGTACATTTGCAATGTAATCTGGATCAACAATCTACGCATTCACTTGTACGTTGAATTCCAGCATCAGATTCATCGTGCGCTTTTCCTCTACAGTCAAAATGGATTCATCACAAGCTGGGCAAAATTCGCCAATCACTGCCAGATTAATACTTAACATAATAGCGCACTTGGCGCATCGAATGATGCATGCGACAGCTAAGCAAAGCTCTCGTGCAAATGTCGATTTTTCGACGCCACTTGGACTAACAAGACCATAACTATACCAGCCAGAAAGCCTGGAAACACAAAGTCCAGTCAATAGCGAAGCAGTCTGCACTATTGACAAAGTAGAATTTTTTGCATGACTGGGTAGTCATTATATAACTCCAGTCAATGCTTTGATTTCTGCAACAGACCACGCCAGTCGGTTTTTGATCCTAAGTGGCCGGATCGGTCCATTTTCTAGGCAGGCCCACGACCTTAGTGTTTGTGGCTTGCGATTTAGATAGTACGCCGCAGCATTGGTTTGCACCGTTGGACAGGTCACTTGATCTAGCTGGATATATTGATTGGTGGTTGCCATTGATTGATCCTCAATTCTGTTGATATTAAGGATCACTATAGAGTCACAGCATTAAAAATCAATAAGCCATTGATTATTAACGATATTTAGTATGTTTCCGTACCTGCGATAACATACTAAAAAACATAACATATTGAAACATAACAAAAAAATAAATCAGTAAGCGTCGGCAACTGTTGCGGCTGATTTTGCCCGTTCAGTTCACATAGGTAAGTGCAAATGAAGGCTTTCCGAAATAGTATCGAGTCACTGGGATAATGTTCGCACCCCTTGGTAGTTTTGCTTGATTTGTCTTGATACGCTATCAGGCTGCGTGAAGCTTTTTAGCGAATTTAATACTGGGCGCTGTTTTTGTCTGTTTTCCAGAGGTCGAATTCTGTTTGCATATGCCCCCAACTTTCGGCTGTAGCACCGCTCCCCAGACTTCAAGGCGAATTGCTATATCCGCACAGATGCTGCACAGGGTACAGAGCAAAGCGCGATATGCAATGTTTAACGGCAGCATCGGAGATACTGACCAGTTCTTATAAAACATCTTTTTTCAAAGTACTGCTCGGATAGGGCGGATAAACATAATCATTTAATAAAGCTAAGCTGCCTGTCTATCAAGCCATCTTGATAGATGGTCGTGGTAGCTGTTCGGCCTGCCACAGATCCCATTGCGTTTGCATACCAAGCCAAACATCAGGGGTTGTGCCAAGCCATACCGAAAGGCGTAAGGCCATCCCGGCCGTCACTCCAGCCTTGCCGTTCAATACCTTAGAAAGCATGACGCGGGAAATCTGTAATTCCTTTGCAGCTTCTGTTACCGTCATATCTTCTGGTAGCCATTCCCGTAATACTTCGCCGGGGTGTGCTGGATTGTGCATTCTGCTCATTTTATTGCTTCTAATGAAGTGCTGCTTGCCGGTGTACGGATAATTTCAGTCCAGCTGCACCCATTACGGCCAGTAATGTTTTAATTGTTGGATTTCCTTTGGGGGACAGGGCGCGATAGAGGCTTTCACGTTTTATACCTGCTCGCTCAGCTATTGTTGCCATACCTTGAGCCTCGGCAATGTGCCGTAAAGCAGCTAACAAAGCTTCCCGTCCACCGGGTTCGTTGATTTCTTCAAATGCGGTGGTTAAATACTCATCTGCAAAATCAGGGTCTTCCCGCAATAACTCTATAACGGTTTGGTCGTGGGGTCTTGATGCTTCATTCATGGTGCGTTCTCCGATTCCAGTCTTTCCAATAGTCTACGGCTTTATTTATATCGGATTGTTGTTTACTTTTATCGCCACCGATAAGCAACAGCAACAGCTTTTTACCTGTTTGAGCGTAGTAGACACGATAGCCGGGGCCATGATCTATGCGTAATTCCCAAACACCATCTTGTAATGGTTTGCAATCGCCCAAGTTGCCAGCAGCCATGCGCTGCACTCTCGTCAATACCCGCGCCTTCGCTTGACGGTCAGTAAGCGCCGACAGCCATTCTTTAAAGGGAATTCGCCCGTCTTCGGTTAAGTAATCTTCAACTTTATACATTATTGTGAATTATAAGTTACAAAACATTAAGTGCAAGCGGATTATTTAACGACACGCAAACCATGCCCCATATCTGGCTGATTAAACACAATTCCGGCTTGCTCCAACATCCATGCCTCAATCTTTACGTGCCACATCCGCAACAAATCAAGCGGACGGCGTATGTAGTTCTGTTCTCTAACTCCTTGCGGCTTATGGCCCTGGATTTGTGCAGCGATTCCGGCGGGCGTTTCTGTCCATTCACACAGTGTTGCAAAGCTACGGCGTAGGCCGTGCAGAGTCATATCCAGACCAGCAATAGCACAGGCTTGGTTATGGGCAATGCGTGGCTCAGTCAGACGGCCTGATGCGGCGGTCGGACTTGAGAAAACCCACTCACTACGGCGCGGCAATCCAGCCAACAAATGCGCTACATAGGGCGTTAATGGAATAACTCGAAAATCTTCAACTTTGTCATGTATTGTTATGCTGTTCCACTTAAAATCAATATCAGTCCATCGAAGCGCGGCCAGTTCTTCGCGCCGAGAACCGACAAGCAACAATGTTTGCAAATAAGCGCTAATCACTGGGTTTCCGATCTGCTTAACGGCGGCAAACCATGCGGGCAACTGCTCCCGCTGTAGCACATCATTTTTAACCTTGGCTTTGCCCAAACTTTCGCGGGCGGTTTTGCTTTGTGCTGGGTTGGCAGTCACGATTGCCTTATACATTGGATGTCTGGCACACCAAAAAAGAAAGGCTTTCAATAATCGTAATGAAAGTCTGGCGCGTGTCGGTCTCTTCAATGTTTCAGCATCTGCCCATTCTTCCACCCGCTCCGGGGTCAGGTCGATAAGGCGGACCTCTACCAACGATGCGAGTGTGCCGGGTTTAGTAAGCTCAGTGCTACGACTCCGCACAGCTCCGCCGAGATGCATATCTTTTTCATGGTCATGGTAATGACTTTCGGACCAATAAGGCTTTCGAGCGGCGATATATTCAGCCCATGCCATACCCACCGTCACCGATTCGCGGGCCGCCTGCATTACTATAGCGGCGGCTTCCGCTTCTTTAGCTTTTTTAGCGGCAACTTTTGCGGCTTCCTTATCAGATTTCACTTCGCGCGGATCGTTACCGTTGTCAATCATGATTTGGAGGCGGCGGGCTTCGGCTTGCGCTTCTGGAATACTCCATGCACTAACCTTTCCAATCGTAACGCGCATGGTCTGGCCTTTTATCTTGGCTTGAAAAATATACCGCTTGGCACTTGAACTGGGTGTTGCTCGCACACCCAAGCCCGCAACTTCGTCGCACCAAAGGAAAGTTTGGACTTTCCCTTCATCACATTTGAAGCTTGCAACCCTTCCTGCCGTTAACTTTAACTTCGCCATAATTCCGCCTTATTTTTGTAACCAATTTGTAACCGCTTTTGCAGTATATCGCTGAATATTAATCAACACAACAAATGGAGATAAATGAAGCAAAATATTGATTTATAGTAAAAATATGGGATTTATTGAATGACAATCAACAGAGATAAATAGTGATTTGCGGGGACTCTTAATCCATAGGTCTAGGGTTCGAATCCCTAACACCCCACCAATAAAATCAAGGCCTTACGAGAAATCGAAGGCCTTTTTTATTGCCCGAGGGACACGGACGGGACACTTCAAAATAAAAAGCCATAACAAGCCGCAATACAACAGGCCGAATTCTTATCCAAAAACGTGCCTACCTTAAACCAGCTAAAACCGCTAAATTTCCCCAATCCCAACACCCTGAAAGATGGCTAAAAAAATAGCCAATTCAAGACGTTTTTATTTTTAATGCCCCTTTAGTGTCCCATTGGTTATAAATATTTAACTATATTCAATAAAAACAATTAGTTAATTAAATAGGTCAAAAGACTATGTATCTATCGTTGTGATTATTTGTGCTTTGTTGTAGTATTTCACTGAGATAAAAAAACGGGCTTGGAAGTGCTACTAACACCGCCAAACCCTAACCAATCACTTAACAAGCAGGGTTAAGCAATGGCTACCGCAAATTATACCGCCATTGCCCCCAAGGGGATTACATGGCAACCATAGAAAAACGCACCACCGAGAGCGGCGAAACATCCTACCGGGTAAAAATCAGGCTAAAGGGTTATCCAGCTCAAACCGCAACATTCAAGCGATTAACAGACGCTAAAAAATGGATTCAAGATACAGAATCGGCAATCAGAGAAGGGCGGCACTTTAAAACAGCGGAAGCCAAAAAGCATACTTTAGCCGATTTGGTGGACAGGTACATTAAGGACGTATTACCAACCAAGCCTAAACAAGCCTATGCACAACGCCCACAACTGGAACGCTGGAAAGCTGAAATTGGCAGTTATTCCTTAGCAGATATAACACCGGCTTTAATTGTTGAGTGTCGAGATAAATTATTAACGGAACCGACACCACGAGGGGAGCAACGCAGCCCGGCCACAGTCGTTCGATATATGGCCGCATTAAGCCACGCTTTTACTATTGCCGTGAATGAGTGGCAATGGCTGGAAAATTCCCCCATGCGAAAAGTCAAAAAGCCGAAGGAATCTAGGGGGCGTGTTCGATTCCTGGACGATGACGAACGCGCCAAACTATTAACCGCTTGCCAGCAGTCCAGCAATAAACAGCTTTATATGTGCGTAATTCTGGCCTTATCAACAGGTATGAGACAAGGCGAATTGATGGGGCTTAAATGGCTTGATGTAAACCTAAAAGACGGCGTTATTATTCTGCACGAGACCAAGAACGGAGAAAGGCGGCGCGTACCTTTGGCCGGTCATGGCTTGGAACTGTTACGCGAACACGCCAAAGTTAGGCGGCTTGACACTCAATTATTATTCCCCGGCAATATCCACAAAGACAAACCGATAGACTTACGCAAGCCCTTTGAAACAGCACTGAAAGCCGCTGAAATAGTCGATTTTCACTGGCATGACCTTAGACATTGCACAGCGTCTTATTTAGCCATGAACGGCGCTTCACTGGCTGAAATTGCCGAAGTGCTAGGACACAAAACCCTTCAAATGGTAAAGCGTTACGCCCACCTTTCCGATGGTCATGTTAGCAATGTAGTTGCCAGCATGAACGATAAGATATTCGGGGGCTTGTGATGAGAATTAGCAATGAATGGCTTGATTATTTAGAAAGGCCTTTATGGTCTGGAACCTTAGGCGTTTGCCTGATGTATGGATATACCGATAGTGAGTTCCAGAAAAAAAGAGAGTCAGCCAGCTTTGATGCCACGGTGCGCGCAATTGAGGAAAAAATCGAACTTTTGGGGGCCGATACGATTCACCTTAAAGAGTATTTTTCACACGTTATTCATAATGGAGAATACTTTTACCAGCCTAAAGTGTTTATTGAATGGGCAATTCATAGGCGGCTACCTGTTCCCAATGAATTAAAAGAGTTTTTAAAGTCACATAATGAAACAAGCGAGCATGTGCGCGCTGCGATGGAGTCACTTGAGGCGCAACCAGAACCATTAAGCACATATGGATTATCTGAATACCTTAAACATAGAAAATGGACAGCTTTACAGGCAATTTTCATACTGCATGGCATGAAACCACAAGGCACAGACGAAAATACCAGAGATGAGCTTCAAACGCATTTTATTCAAGCCTACAGCTATCTTGAACAAGATGCTTTTACAGCAGACGAAGGGGAGCATTTAAAGCCGAAAATAATCGGCGCTGGAGTTACAACTTGTTGCGAAACGCCTGAATTTTGGTTTAGGTGGGCAGTAAGTAAGGGACTGCCAATAGATGAGCGTATCACTAAGCACTTTAAAACCATCGGAGAGCAAGCCGAACCCTTGGCGAATGTTGGCGTGGATAGTCAAGGTGACACTAACCAAACAGATTCAAAAGTTATTCAACCGAACAGCAACGAGTTTGAATTTTCAGGGTTACTGCATAAACCTAGTGGTGTAGATGATTGGTTTGAGGTTATAGACGTTATGACAAAGGCTTTTTGCGAAGAAAACAATGTAATGCCGACTAAAGCACAAGCGTGGGCTCGTTTGTGCACTAATCCGCCAATTAATTACGGCATAAAGTCCATTAATAATCAGTCTTTGGGAATGCCGGGAGCCATCAAAGCATTAAGTAAGCGTTCTTTTGATAGGAGATGGGCTAAATACACAGCCAAATCTAACCCTTTCAAGCCAATTTAAACCATTTCATACCCGCCACCGTTTCAGAACTGGCAAAAAAACAAAAATGATTCCAACACGGGGGCAACCCGTGGAAAGCCTGCAACAGCAGGGAACAATCTTTCTTATTGGAATTATTCAATGTCTACCTTATCAACTGAAAACCAAACCACTGAAACGCAACACACAGAAGTAATTCAAACAGCCTGGATATATTTCACGGTTCAGCAATTCGCAAATCGTTACCCCGCCTTTAATACTGGCGGCCTTCGCGCCCTTATTTTTAATGAGCATACAAACGGCCTTGCTAAGTCCGGCGCAATTGTTCGCATAGGCCGAAAGGTGCTGATTGATAGTTCCAAATTCTTTGCTTGGATTGAAGCGCAAAATCAAGGGGGAAAATAATGAGAACCCCAACATTCCCACGCACCAACACGCTAACAGGCCGCGCTTTAATGCGCCTTCTAACTGGAAAGCAATACACACACCGAGACTTTCAGAACGAAACCGCAAGCTATCGACTAAGCAGCTATATCGAATCATTAAGAAACCGTCACGGCTGGCCTATTGAAACCAAAGAGGAAACAGCCCCCACCAGAGACCCAACAGGGCGCAATGCAACTTATGGACGGTATCTGATTGAACCTGAAATCTTATTGGAGTTGCGGCGTTTATTGGGTGAACGCCTACAAAAGTTTATTGACGCGGTAAAACGCTTTGAAGGGAGCAATCATGATAAACACTAAAAAGGCCGCTGGCTATGCGAAACCAGCAGCCCAATACAAAAAACTGAACGCTGATTTTATCAAAAACTCATTAAGTCCGTTAGATTTTTATCGTTACGAATTACCTAATGCACCACTCAAAAAAGCGGGCTGGAACAATGGCGGGCTTTGTCCTTTTCACAGTGACAACAAGCCCGGCTCTTTCCGCGTAAACCTAACCACAGGCGCTTACAAATGCTTTGCTTGCGCTAGTCACGGGGGCGATGTGGTGGCCTTCACTATGGCCGTGTACGGGTTGAATTTTGGCGATGCCATGAACAAGTTGGCAAACGAATGGGGTTTGCTATGAATCAAATTCCAAGCAGCTATCACGGCAAGCCTTTAATTCATGCCTGGAACTATTGCGCTACGGATGGCGCGCCTTTCGGCGTGGTTGGCAGGTATGAGGACAGCACCGGCAAAAAAGACATAGTTCCTTTTTTCAAGGCCAATGGTTCCGGCTTTGCGGCTGGAATCGAGTTAAACCCGCGGCCATTATTTGGACTGGATAAGCTGGCAGAACAGCCCAAAGATAAAGCGGTATTCATTGTTGAAGGCGAGAAATCAGCGGCGGCGCTGCACAGTATCGGTGTTTGTGCCGTTACTTCATTAGGTGGCTCACAGGCAGCCAGCAAAGCCGATTGGATGCCATTAAATGGCTTCAAAACTGTTTATCTATTGCCTGATAATGACGAGCCGGGCTTGCACTATATGCACGATGTTTACACGGCGTTATCGGCCTTAGAATTGCCGCCACTGGTTAAAGTGCTGCACTTGTCAGACTTGCCAGCGGCGGGCGATGTGGTGGACTGGCTACAGAGTCATTCCCCTGATTGGGACGGCTTGCAAGCATTCCCGGCAGATTCGAAAGCGTGGGCGCGTTCAGAATTACAGGCAGAACTTAAAAAAGCGCAAGCAGTGCCGGAAGATTGGAATTTAGCGGTTTTAGCGGGTTCACACTCTAGCGTTTTTGACTGGGAAAAACCGGGCGATATTGAAACCAAAATACCACCTGTGCAAGCTCTACCGCCTGAATTGATACCGGCACCGTTCCGGCCATGGCTTAAGGATGTTAGTCACCGGATGCAAACACCGGCAGACTTTGCGGCAATATCAGCCATTGTTATTACAGGTTCAATTATTGGCGCGGGGTGCGGTATGCGGCCTAAACGCCTTGATGATTGGGAAGTGATCCCGAATGTATGGGGTGCATGTATTGGGCGGCCTTCGGTTGTTCTTAAATCGCCTTCAATGAAAGAACCCATGCAATTACTCGAACGCCTACAAGCTGAATATGGCGAATTGTTCGAGCAAGAAAAAGCCGGGGCTGAGTTCGACAGCCTAGCGACTAACGCCATGCTTGATGATGTTAAGACTAAGCTAAAAAGCACAGCCAAAGGTAAAGGCAAAGACGGCGTAGTTAAGCCCGAAGACATGCAAAAGTTAAAGGCTGATTATTTGGAACTTACCCAAAACGCGGAACCTGAACCCAACCGGCGCTTATTCAAAACCAACGAAAGCAGCATACAGAGTATGACTGTTTTACAAACTCAGAACCCGCGCGGCATATTGGTTTTCAGAGATGAATTGACCGGCTTACTTGTTAAGTGGGATAGAGAAGACGGGCAGGACGAACGCGCCTATTTTCTGGAAGGTTGGAATGGTAACGGTTCATACACTGATTGCAAGATTGGCCGGGGTGTTACTGATGCGAAATCAATCTGTATCAGCTTACTAGGCGGCATACAGCCCGACAAGTTAAAACGCTATCTGTACCAAGCTCAACAAGGCAACAATGACGGCTTAATGCAGCGCCTACAGCTTGCCGTGTGGCCGGATGAACCGGAACACTGGCAACTAATCGACACGCTACCGAATAAGGCCGACAAGCAGCGCGCCTATAACATTGTAAAGGGGTTGGCAGAGCTGGATTTTATCCAACATGGAGCAAGTCAAGGCGAGTATGACGAACGCCCTTATTATCGTTTTGATGATGCCGGGCAAGCAGTCTTTAACCAATGGCTTACCGAACTGCAAACCATCAAGCTAACAAATGAAGATAACCCTTTAATGGTGGAACACTTCGGTAAGTTCCGTTCATTAATGCCTAGCCTAGCTTTGATATTTCATTGCATAGACATTGCAGACGGCAAAGCGCGCGGTAATGTATCGGCTCAATCTGCACAGCTTGCGGTTGATTGGTGCAAGTACCTGGAAAGCCACGCAAGGCGAATTTATGCCATGGCGGAAAGTCCAGAGCATGAAGCGGCGTTAAGGTTGGCCGGTAAGATAAAAGCAAAGGCTTTGCCTAGTCCATTTACCAGTAAAGCAGTTTATGACAAAGGCTGGCATGGTTTGAAGGATAAACAGGAAGTTGAAGCCGCCTGCAATATCTTGATTGATGAAAACTGGCTAATGATGACCCGTAAACCTGCCACCGGAAACCGTGGGCGGCCACCTTTACCAGAGTATTTCATTAACCCCGTTTTTCTATGAAAACACGCATACCTTGAACCAGCTAAAACCGCTAAATTATTTTAGCCATTTTAGCGGGTTCGTGGTCTAGGCATTTTCGAGTAAAAAATCATTGTTTTAAGCAGGAACCAAACAGATGACACAAACAAAATTTAAGCCGGGAATATCTGGCAACCCCAACGGCAGGCCGAAAGACAAAACACCGGCCACCATCTTGAGAAAATCCATTTCACAAGACATGCCGGAAATTATCAAAACCTTAGTAGGTTTAGCCAAAGGTGGCGATGTAGCGGCGGCAAAAGTATTGCTTGATAGGATATGCCCGGCACTGAAACCGCAAGCCATGCCTATCAGCTTGCCGACAAATGGCACACTTACTGAACAGGGTAGCGAAATTATTAAGGCAACCATGGACGGACAGATACCGCCGGATATTGGTAGTCAGTTAATAACGGCGCTATCGAATCAAGGCAAGCTGATTGAATTGCAGGAAATGGCTGAACGTTTGCAGCGTCTTGAAAAAATGCTGGAGTCCAGAACATGAAACCTGCCCAAGTGAATAAACTTTATTCAAAGCTAACACCGCATGAACAAGCAGCCTTAGCTTTTGATGCGGCTGTCCGATTGGATGGGAACGAAGTCGATGCAATTCTGGAACAGGTCGAGCGCAAAACCTATATAACGCTTCATGCTGATTACCACCGCCGCGCCTATGGCTTGCAATTCCTTGTCGGTCAATACGGTATTGAGTATTGGAAAAATCGGGCACTGATGATACTGGCTTGCGATAAATTCGATAAAGGCGAGCACCAAGGGGAACAAATTGCTAATCAATTCTTTAACAAAACAGTAGCGTTAGAGCTGGCGCTGATAGAAGTCTGCAAGCAGATTAAAGTTGATGTGGGCGCAATCAAAAAAATGGCTTCATGCCTACCAGATGAATTCAAAGGTTATGACTTGCCGGAAGTTGATTCTGAATTGATAAAGCAATATGCAGATATGTTTGCTGGCTTGGTATAGTCTTAAAACTGATGTGATAATGTAACAATCTACACTTTGAGCAAGTTTATATATGAAAACAATTTTAAAATTAATGATAATCGCTATTGCATTCCATTCATCATTTGCAAATGCAGTTACAGGAAACGAGTATAGACAAATGGATTACACGCACCAAGTTGCTTATATTTCTGGTGTGTTTGATACTTATTCAGGCCCCCCTGCGTGCATTCCTGAACAAGTTAGTGTTAACCAGATACTAGCTATCTTTAATAAATATCTTAATAGCCATCCAGAAGAATGGCATTTTATGGCCTCTGGATTGGTATATCTTTCAATATTTGATGCTTTCCCATGCAAAACAGAAGATAAAAAAACAAAATGAAAAAATTACTAATAATCGCCATTTGCTATATTCCGTTATTTAGAAATGATTAACAGATTGGCCCCAGCGCGTATATTTCCATACGAGCATTTGCCGAATAAGAACGTGACTCTTAACCTACTCAAAGCCGTTAACCATGCGGCTTTTTTGTGCTTGTTACTTAGGACAAGCTAGTAATAGAACAATTGATTAAGGCATGCATTGCTAATCCCATGTCCTATATTATTATTCAATAGGTTGTATGGAACAATGGATTGGGTAAATCAATAGTCCATAATTACTAATCAATAGCTTATTAAGAAACAAGCTGTCCCGGCGCGGGACAAATGCCCCATATTTTAAACGTGGACACGGACGGGACACTTAGAAATAAAAAGGGGTAGTAAGTGGCAATACATGACAAAAAACGATACAGCCTAAACAGTTGATATTATTGTTATTGATTGTTGTGATTTTTTGTAAGTTATTGATTTTAAACGACTCTTAATCCATAGGTCTAGGGTTCGAATCCCTAACACCCCACCAATAAAATCAAAGGGTTGCGCATTAGCAGCCCTTTTTTATGCCTGGCGTTTTGTGAAATATAACTGGTATTTGCTCAATCAAAAGACCTAATAATCTTGCTAGCACTAAGTCGGCCTAAATTGCTGAGATAAAAAAGCCGGTCTTAACGATCATCATTACTCGATTTAGCAATGTTGTGTTTTTCTTCGGCGGGCCAATGACCGTCATTCCAAAATCTTGGATGAGCGTATTCAGGTACGGAAAATTGCGTGCGCTTCATATATGAGTAGTAACTTTGTACGCCATTTAATTGGATAGTGAGGGCAGCTAAAACTACGGTAACTAAAACTAAAGTTCGCCCTTTACTTTGCAAAGGTTGTAATTCGATAGAAATTAAATCCGTTGCTTGATTGCGACCGATCAGCCAACCGCCAATCATAAACAGCATCATCTGACTGTGCGGCATAATAATATTGCCGCTTAATAGTGAATCACATAAGCCACAAACGAGCGAGGCTGTTAAAGCAATGTTGATTTGCGGGTTTTCGCTGTAAGTTGGCTTAATACACCACGCTACAGCCTTCTTGAGTAAGGCAACCACTAAATAAACGGCTATCAATACGGCAGGTAAACCGTATTCTGCGGCAATGTGCAGAACAGAATTATGAGGATGTGCGGCAATTGTGAAATTATTGAAGGCAAAATGCATCGGACCAATACCTAATAAAGGATGGTTTTTAATCATTTCAAAAGCACTTAACCACAAGGGCCAGCGGCCATTATCATCTAACCCTCTCTTGGTGATACTGCTTAGCCCATAAAGACTGTTGTCCAATGTTAAATAATCGAATGCCAAGTAGAAAATCCCCCCAATCAGCATTCCCACCAATTGCCATATCAGCCACTGACGCGCCTGATTTTTTAAGAATATAAGCAAAAATAGCGTTGTAATGATCAGCGCAACCCAAACCGAGCGAGTGCCAGTGGCAAAATGCAATGCCCACCAAAAGGCTAAAAGGATAAGGGTTGCTGTGCGCCAGCGAAGCGGGAGATTGAAGGTGATAAGTGGAATAGCCATAATTGGCAGTGTGTAAGCTTGATACTGACTAAAAAATCGTACATTACTAAAGCTGACAAATGGAGAAACCCATGAAAAAGCAATATTGCTGACAACAGAAACTAAATAGCAGATAACAAAATGGCAAATAAACAGTAAAGCGCCCAATAAGATTGTCGCTATAAATAAATGATCCATTAATGTTTTGTTATTGCTGGTCAGAAACTTACAGATGATGCCGAACATGAACAACAACAGAAACAGGCTGATTTCTTGTAAGGATTTTTCTGGGAATTGGGTAAGTATGCTGCTTGTTAGTGCAAGGATTAAAAACGCGCTAAGCCCGAGTTTAATAGTATTCGGGATTGAGGCAAACACCATTAGTGACTGGTGTCGCCAAGTTGATATAACCAATAGCAACGCCGCAATTGAGATCAGTATTGCCAGTTCCAGGAATCTGGCGCTATCGTAAAGCGGGCCGGTAAAACCCACTAAATACCAAGGAGCTAATAGCCCGTAGAGGGTGACGTAAGCACAGCTCGCAAAACGAAAAAATACTAATATGCGACTATCGAAAGTCATGGTGAGGCAAATGTATTTAGAAATATTTAAAACATAAAAAAACCGCCCTTAAGAAGTCAAGGACGGTTTTTTAAAGAGTGTTCGGTTAAGATTGTATAACTATCGCTATCGAACGGCTCTTAATTAGGTACCAGCTGCTACTGCTACTGCACCACATGTGCCAGGTTTATGCTTGTCTGCAGCAATGGTGGTACCGCAACTCCAGACACCTTCAGCAGTTCGCGTCCATGTAAGTGTTTTAGTATTAAGGTAAGTTGCATTTGCTCCTTTGAGTGTGCATGTAATCGCAAATGGGGCTGTAGTAGTTAGAGTAACGTCACAATAGGTGGTAGTAGCTGGTATACCAATAAATCCGTTGGCAGTCGATGTTAATGATGGTGTTTTTCCTTCATTTACAGCCACTTCAAATCCGGCTTTTGCCGGTGTTATTTCTGCTAAAGCGGAAGTGGCTTGCGATTTAATGGTGTAATCCTGATAAGCCGGAATCGCCACAGCTGCCAAGATGCCGATGATCGCCACAACGATCATTAATTCGATTAAGGTAAAACCTTGTTGTGGTCTGTTTAATTGTATGTTCATTGTTTTTTCCTTTATTTGAGTGGGAAAAGTGATCTGCACAAGATCAATAATGAGTGTGCACAATAGTTAAAGCAGGCAGCGTGCCAAGTGTTAATTTTTTGGCTCAAAAAAGTATTAAGTCGTTACGTAATTTTTGCTTAATTATCTAGTTAATCTAATTTTATCAAAGAGTTATTTGGAAGGGTGGGTAGCGTTATTTTGCCACTTTTTAGTGTTGCCGGTGGGCAAAACAGCATCGCCTAAAGCGCCTACTGTTGGTGCCCACCCTACGCATTGCTTGTAACTAAAGGATGTTTTTGTCTTTTTGTGACAAATTTTGTCAATACATCGTATAAACAGCATCGTATTGATTGAGGGATCCGGTTGCTCCTATAGATAATGTTTGCTTTTGCGGATTACGCGCTAAAATGACTACAAAGGTAGTAACTTAAATAGGAGGATTCAACATGTCAGTAAGCACCTCAATACGTATCAATCAGGATCTATACGAACAAGCCAAGCAAGACGCGGCATTGGAGCATCGCTCTATTGCCGGACAAATCGAGTTTTGGGCGCGGGTAGGTCGTGCAGCTCTTGATAATCCCGATTTACCCGTCAGTTTCGTCGCAGAATCGTTGGCTTCGATAGCCGAACCGCGAGAGCAGGCTGAGCCGTTTGTGTCTCGAAGCCGCCGCGTATGACGTGGACAGTCCTACAAACCAGGCGCTTTTCAAGGCAATACAAAAAACTACACGACAATATCGCTGCCGATGTGGATGCAGCGGTTGATGAGGTTAGGCAAAAACCAGAAATTGGGGAACGCAAAAAAGGTGATTTATCGGCGTTATACGTGTTTAATTTTCACAGTGCAGGACAATTGTATTTATTGGGTTACACGTTAGATGAGGGTGTTCGCCTGGTCTATCTGGAGGCCGTTGTTGGGACGCATGAAAATTTCTATCGGGATTTGAAGAGGAGTGAATAGGTGAAAATATTCCGGTGGGAAAAAACGTTGGTTTCTTCGGACTTTACGTTAACGCTTAAAGCAACACCTAAAAGAACGGGGGGCATTTAGGCGATTTGATTGGGATGCTTAAGCATGATGGACCAGCGATTCCTGACGAAACACTTTGCAAGTCGGTTGACGTAAGCACTGAGAGGGAAGGCTCGAAGATGCGCAGCCAATGTCATTGGTGATAATATTTACCATTAAATTGTAAAAATACCATGGGGTTAAATTATGTCATCATTAATAACTCAAGTCTCGGCGGGCGGCCGCATTGTTATTCCTGCAGAAATACGTCGAAAAATGGATATACATTCTGGGGATCAGGTGGTTTTGACTTACCATGATGGTGAGCTGCATATTGCAACCAGAAAGCAGCGTCTGCAACAGGCTAAGGATATTGTCAAAGCCTGTGTGAGTGATATTTCTTTAGCTGATCAATTGGTTGAAGAGCGAAGAGCAGAAGCTAATGACTAAGATGGTTGTTTTAGATGCGTCTGCTGTACTTGCCTATCTCCAAGATGAAAATGGCAGTGAAAAAGTGGATGTAATACTTGCAGAAGGTAAGGGCATGATATCCACTGTTAACTATGCTGAGGTTGTCGGTAAATTACTTGAGGCGGGGCTACCAGAGTCATCAGTAAAATCAGTGATGGCTAATTTAGATTTAAACGTTGAATCATTAGATGATGCACAAGCCTGGAAAACAGGACTGTTAAGAATGACTACGAAGGAGTTTGGTTTGTCATTGGGGGATCGTGCCTGCTTGGCATTGGCCGGTATTAAAAATCTTCCCGTTGTTACGGCCGATAAGCAATGGGATAAATTAAAAACCGATTTTAAAATTATTCAGCTACGTTGAAGCGCTTGAAATTGCAGGAGAAAATTATAAATATACTGCAAATGGTATAAAAATTGTTGACACATAGTGTGTCGATAGATAGAATTTGCAGCTCTTCAGGACCGCTTAGCAACTTGCAAGCATCATAAAGAGTATCGGGATATAGCGCAGTCTGGTAGCGCGCCTGCTTTGGGAGCAGGATGTCGGGGGTTCGAATCCCTCTATCCCGACCATAAGCGCTTGTAGCTCAACCGGATAGAGCACCGGCCTTCTAAGCCGGGGGTCGCAGGTTCGAGTCCTGCCAAGCGCACCATTGTTGTTCCTCGTTAAAAAATATTCTGGTGAGCGTAGCTCAGTTGGTAGAGTACAGGATTGTGATTCCTGTTGTCGCGGGTTCGAGCCCCGTCGTTCACCCCACTTGATTATGGCTTCCCGCCAATTTCTAAAAATATTTTCGCAAACCAATCAATAAAGAAAAATTTATCTGCCTTGTTTAACTAATAGGCGATGAGTGTTTTTGTATTGTCTGTGCAAAATGGTAAATGCATCTTTTAGACGGTAAAAACATTTACCCAAATCAATCAGCGAATCAATTACATAATACCGAATTGGATGGGTTTCAATTTCGGGATTTTTTTGTATGCTGGAAAACTTCATAGCTAAGAGTTTTTCTTTATGTCCGAACTAATTCCATTTATACCTCGTATCGCACTAACGGCTGGTGAGCCTGCCGGCATTGGTCCGGATCTTTGTATTCAGCTGGCGCAACAAGATTTGCCTTGTGAGTGTGTTGTGATTGCTAGCCCGCAGTTGCTGCAACAGCGGGCTGAGCAATTGGGTATTCCACTTCAAATCAAAATATTTGACGGTAACTTGCCTGCAAGCCCTCAGCAAAGCGGGGTTTTGACGGTGTTGCCTGTTGAATTGGCTGAGCCTGTTTGTGCCGGTCAGCTTAATGTCGCCAATAGTCGTTACGTGTTAAAAACCCTAACTAAAGCGACAAAAGGCTGTTTAGACGGAGTTTTTAACGGCATGGTTACCGCGCCGGTGCATAAAGGTATTATTAATGATGCCGGTTTTACTTTTAGTGGGCATACCGAATTTATTGCTGAATTGACCGGTGGGCACCCAGTGATGATGTTGGCAACGCCTGGTCTGCGTGTCGCCTTGGTGACAACTCATTTACCTTTAGCCGAAGTTAGTCGCGCGATTACGCATGCTCGCTTAAGGGCGGTTATTCGTACGCTGGATCATGATTTACGCACTCGTTTTGGCATTGTTGAACCTAAAATACTCGTGTGTGGTCTCAATCCTCACGCCGGTGAAGGCGGTCATTTGGGTAGGGAAGAAATTGAAATTATCGAACCCGTGCTGGAAAGCTTTCGCAAGCAAGGTTTGAATTTACACGGGCCATTGCCAGCCGATACCTTGTTTACCCATAAATATCTGGATTCTGCCGATGCGGTGTTGGCTATGTATCACGATCAAGGGCTGCCAGTGCTTAAGCACATGGGGTTTGGGCAAGCGGTCAATATCACCTTAGGATTGCCGATTGTACGAACGTCAGTGGACCACGGCACGGCACTTGATCTCGCAGGTACTGGTAAAGCCAGTATCAGCAGCTTGCAGTATGCATTGCAAACTGCATTGCAAACTGCATTGACTATGACCTCATCATCTACGCATTAATATGTCGCACACGCCTCGCAAACGCTTTGGTCAGAATTTTTTGCACGACCACAATATTATTTACAACATTATCTCCAGCATACAGGCTCAACCTAATGAGCATTGGGTTGAGATTGGTCCAGGGCAGGGGGCTTTAACCGTACCGCTGTTAGCTCAGGGCGTGCAGCTGGATGTGGTGGAATTGGATAGGGATTTGGTGGCGCTACTTAAACAAAAGTTTAACGAGCAACCGCGCCTGCAAATTCATAGTGGCGATGCGTTACGGTTTGATTTTTCGACATTGATTACCAATAACGAAAAACTGCGTGTCATCGGCAATTTGCCTTACAACATATCGACGCCGTTAATGTTTCATTTACTCGATAACGCAGCAATTATTGAAGATATGCATTTCATGCTGCAAAAAGAAGTTGTTGATCGAATCTGTGCGGCGCCGGGCAGTAAAAAATATGGTCGACTCAGTGTGATGATGCAATATTACTGCGCGACTGAAATGTTGTTTGAAGTGCCGCCAGAAAGCTTTGATCCGGTGCCGCAAGTTACGTCGGCAATTATAAAGTTAGTTCCACATCAACAGCCGCCTGTGCAAGTTGATGACGTGGCTAAGCTTAACAAAGTCGTCACTCAAGCTTTTTCGCAACGACGCAAAACATTGAGAAACTCGTTAAAAAAACTCATTGATGAACAAGATATTGCCAAGCTCGGGATTGATCCAACAGCACGCGCTGAAACTCTTTCCCTCGGTAATTTTGCGAGCTTGAGCAATATATTGTCTGTTGAAGCTTTAGAGATTGATCAAGAAAATCAGTAACTATTCAGCGTTGTTTGGCTTTGAAGAGTTTAAATAAGTAACATTCTGTAGGGCGAATTTATTCGCCTCATGAGCGATATTGTCCGACTAGGCGAATGAATTCGCCCCTACATTGGATTTGATGAATAGTTACGAAAATCATTAAGGAATGTTTCGTTCATGGTTCGACAGGCTCACCACGAACGGAATGATTTTATTTTACCCCTCATCCAACCCCAGTTCCTGAATCTTTCGCGTCAAGGTGTTTCTGCCGTAGCCCAATAATATAGCGGCCTCATGGCGTTTGCCATGGGTAAAATCCAAAGCAGCTTTGATTAAAATGCCTTCTACTAACGGTATGGTGTGTTTTGCAACCTCGCTCTGGTTGCCGGTTTGGGTTTGTTGTAATTGTTGATCTATCCAGGTTCTTAACGTGACTTGCCAGTCGTTGCTGGCTGCGTTTTTATCGGCGGGCGTGTTGATTAGTTCGGGCGGTAAATCGTGCAGATGTATTTCCCGACCTGATGCCATTACCGTTAACCAGCGGCAACTGTTTTCCAGCTGTCTGACGTTACCGGGCCAATCTAAAGAGGCTAGAAACGCTTCCGCTTCTGGCTTAAGGATTTTGACTTCACTGCCCAATTCAATAGCCGCTTGTTGCAAAAAATGCTTCAGTAACAAGGGGATATCTTGTTTACGTTCGCGCAGGGAAGGGATATGGATGCGGATGACATTAAGGCGATGAAACAAATCTTCTCTAAAACTGCCTTGCATCACCAGTGTTTCAAGATTTTGATGGGTGGCAGCAATAATGCGCACGTCGACTTTAATAGGCAGGTGCGCACCCACTGGGTAAAACTCACCATCGGCCAGAACGCGCAATAGACGAGTTTGCAGTTCATAAGGCATGTCGCCTATTTCATCCAAAAACAGCGTGCCGCCGTTAGCTTGTTCAAATCGCCCTGCGCGACGCGCTTGGGCGCCGGTAAAGGCGCCTTTTTCGTGACCGAACAATTCGGATTCCATCAGGTCTTTAGGAATGGCCGCCATATTTAAAGCGATAAAGGGATTGCCCGCTCTGGGGCTGTGCCGATGTAAAGCTTTGGCTACCAATTCCTTGCCGGTACCGGATTCGCCATTGATTAGTACAGTAATATGCGACCTTGCCAACCTGCCAATGGCGCGAAATACTTCTTGCATAGCCGGCGCTTCGCCGATTATTTCCGGGGTGCTTTCTACCGTCGTGGTCTGCTGTTGGGTTTCTTGCAGTTGCCGCCCATGGTCACAGGCGCGGTGGGCCAATTCGACAATTTCTTTAATATCAAACGGCTTTGGCAGGTATTCAAATGCACCGCCATGAAAGGCAGAGACGGCACTTTCCAGATCAGAATGTGCCGTCATAACAATCACCGGTAATTCCGGGTGAGTTTGTTGCAGTCTATCCAATAATCTTAGGCCATCCATGCCGGGCATGCGAATGTCGGTAATCAACACATCTGGGCAATCGGTTTTTAAGGCCGTTAAAAGTAACTCGGCGTCGGCAAAGCTACGGGTAACAATGCCCGCCTTTTGTAAGGCTTTTTCAACCACCCAGCGAATGGATTGGTCGTCGTCGGTGATCCATACTCTATCAGGCTTATTCACAGCCGATCTCCACAGGTAAAAAGATTGAAAACACGGTGTTGCCAGGCTCGCTACTGCACTCAATCAAACCGCCATGTTGGTTAATGAGCGATTGGGCAATCGATAAGCCCAAGCCTGTGCCTTCCGCGCGACTGGTAATCATGGGATAAAAAATTTGCGTAATCATGTCGGCATCAATACCTGGGCCATCGTCAATCACGTCGCATTTGATCACCAGTTTGTAGCGTTTACGACCGATGGTCAGGTGGCGTTGAATGCGGGTTTTAATGACGATATTGCCTTTGCCGTTGGTTGCCTGTACGGCATTTCTGACGATGTTTAAGATAGCTTGAATCAGTTGATCTTTATCGCCCTGTATCTCAGGAATACTCGGATCGTAGTCTGATTTTATGGTCAACGTGCCGCTGGCTTCTGCTTGGACCAATTGCCTTACCCGCTCCAATACTTCGTGAATATTGAGTGCTTTTTTGTTGGGCAATTTGTTGGAGCCCAGCATTTTATCCATCAGACTTTGCAAACGATCCGATTCGGCAATAATGATGCGGGTGTACTCTTTGAGTTCCTGGCTATCTAATTCCATGTCTAACAACTGCGCCGCGCCGCGTAGACCACCCAATGGGTTTTTTATTTCATGCGCCAGGCCGCGAACGAGTAGTCGGGCAGTATTTTGTTGACTGAGTAATCGCTCTTCTTTAGAAATGCGTAAATGATTGTCGACTTGTTGAAACTCGACCAGTAATTCATCGAATTTATCATCCTTCAGTAACGGTGTTGCGCTCAGGTTAATAGTGACGCTCTGGCTGGTACGGTTAAGCATCATTGCGCTTGCCATCATCGGTTCTAAGCTCGCTGCACATTGTTGAATGTTAACCAGCAACATCGGCTCGGACACTTTAAATATCTCTGCAGCAGATAAACCCAATAGATGATGCGCACTGTCTGCAAATAACACTTCCCCGGCGGTGTTTATATAAATCAGCGTCAACTCGCTATCAAATAGCAAAATGGCAGAGTTTAAGTGATCAAGAATGCGTTTATGCATAGCCGGTATGGAGGTAGATAAGATGAAGTGGACTTACTCGTGAAACTAGCAGATTGCGGGCCAACATTATTGCTGTCCTCATCTTTAAGCTGATTAATCACAAAGTGGCGTTAAATAAGCGTTGAGTCAGCAAAAGGAAAGGAAAATTTTAGAGATTTCCAAATAGCTATCAAAACCAAAAGAGATATTGCACCATAAGTGATCGTTACGCACTAAAGTTGTGCGCTTTGGGTGACTGTCTAATAATCTAATTGAATGGGGATTTTGATTCAGGAGCAGTTTCGGAAATAACGCAGACTCCAAAACTAAAAACTTTAGCGCATAAAAAAACCGACTTAGAAGTCGGTTTTTTTTAAAGAATTCATGGTGCCCAGGGGCGGAATCGAACCGTCGACACGAGGATTTTCAGTCCTCTGCTCTACCGACTGAGCTACCTGGGCATTTAAAGCGGTGTTTTTTTGAGGTGGTGCCCAGGGGCGGAATCGAACCGTCGACACGAGGATTTTCAGTCCTCTGCTCTACCGACTGAGCTACCTGGGCATGCCTGCAAAAAGAGCGCCATTAAACTCGATTATCTGGTAACAGTCAATCTTTTATTGGGGCGGGTTAAGTCTCGGCGGGGTGTAATCCTGTTGTCCGAAGAGCTTGCCAATGAATCGAAAGATTTTTTTTATGCCGGTCCAGATGCGTGGCAACAGCCAGATGGCTAGGGCAATAAATAGCGCTAGAGCGATTAAAAACAGGAACGGATGATTAACGCAGGCCCACACTCCGGTTACCACGGCAATATCTTCGCCCACTGAGGCCAGCCAATTGCTAAATGGTTCTGGCGAGGCGTTGATTAAAACGCGTGAGCCCGCTTTGGTCGCGTGTGAGGTGGCTGCCATGCCGCCGCCCATGATTGCGGCCGCCAATTCCACTACTGGGTTTAATTCGCCAACTGCACCAGCCGCCAACATTGCCCCGGCGGGAATGCGGATAAAGGTATGAATGGTATCCCAGCCGGTATCGACGCCAGGCACTTTGTCGGCAAAAAACTCAATGCAATACATAATGCCTGCTGCGCCCATGACCATCGGATCGGCAACAATCTGCAAATCCGGGGGCAGGGTGATGTTGCCGGTGTTGGCCAGATAGCCCAAAGTAAATAATGTCGCATATAAGTTGATGCCGCTGGCCCAAGCCAAGCCCATGGTTAATGCCAGGGTTGTAGAGATTTGATTGAGTGTGTCCATGACGTTGGCCTCATGTATTTTAAGTGGAGGCAGATTAGCATAGTTTGCTGAACCTTAATTAAACCGGTGGCGTGCTAAAATCAGACTGAATATTACGTTAACGAGTGACAGTAAATGTTTTTTGCCAAAGATTTTATTGAGACCGCCGAAGGGTTGATTTTTGCCGTAGTCGGCCAGAGTATGGAGCAAGATAAGGTGCTGTGTTTCTTGCGTTATGTGCCACATCAACAAGGCTGGCGCAAGGTCGATACTGATGCCGCCAATGCCTTTCTTAAACAACATCATCCTCATTATTTACATTATTCACCCATCCTGGATGTCAGCTTGCATGCTGTCGACCAGCCAAAAATTATTAAGCATCATCGACCCAAAAACCGCTTACAGCAGTTGTTAAACGCAGATAGTCATGATGCCGTTGAGCAAGATCTATTTAACTTGGCCAAGTTGTTTCAGCAGCATGGTTTGGATTTAGCCAATATTGGCATTACCGGATCATTGCTGATTGGCGCGCAGCGGTATGGTTCAGATATTGACGTGGTGTGTTATGGGCGCGAGGTTTTTCATCTTTGCCGTGCTGTGACGACCAAATTGATTGAGCAGGGACAACTGCAAAACTTAACCGAACAAGATTGGCAACAATCCTACCAGCGCCGTGATTGCGATTTAAGTTTTGCCGAGTACGTCTGGCATGAGCAGCGTAAAGCCAATAAAGCCATTATCAACGGCAGAAAATTCGATTTGAATTTTATCGACGACTGCATGGAGAGTCTGCCCCGCTTTACCGAGCATGCAGGAGGTACGACTCCAAGGATGGAGGAGGTAGAGCAACGCAAGGAGCAGTTGCCGAGAACACCAAAAGTAGGCGCTGACGCGACGCAGGGAGCGGTTGCCGATGACCGGGCAGTTGGTGACTTTGATGAGTATCAAAAAATCGGGCCAATCAACTTGCAGTGTCAGGTGATTGACGATACTTACGGTTTTGATTATCCGGCTGAATTGAAAATCGATCATGAGCACATTGATTCAATAATCAGCTTTACCGCTACTTACACAGGCCAGGCGCTGCGAGGTGAAACGGTGCAAGTGTCCGGCATGTTGGAGCAGTCATCGCAAGGCCGTAAACGTATTATCGTCGGATCCAGCCGGGAAGCGCGGGGCGAGTTTATTAAGGTCGTACAGTGATTAAATTAACGGACTTTGCAGCCGTCATTTTTGATATGGATGGCTTGGTGCTGGATACCGAGAGCACTTACAACAAGGCTTGGCAACAAGCGGCTCAGCTGATTGGACTTGAGTTGGATAAGCAGTTTTGGCAGTCATTATCTGGCTTGCATTATGCTGATGTTGAGCGATGCCTACTGACCAAGTGCGGTGTCGATTTTGATCTGGATAGCTTTAACCGGCTAAGCGCGAGCAGCTGGCGTGACCATGTGACAAGCAATGGGATTGCCGTTAAAACTGGTTTTGCTGAATTGTTAGCAGTCATCCAACAACAATCGTTACCCTATGCATTGGCTACCAATAGCCCGACGATTAACGCTCTGGAATGCCTTGAATTAGCCGGTATTGACAAGGTGTTTTCTGTAATAGTGACTCGCGACGATGTGCTGCACGGCAAACCTGCACCGGATATTTTCTTAGCGGCTGCTGATCGTTTACAAGTGGACATTAAACGCTGCCTGGTGCTTGAAGACTCACCCTCTGGCATTGCAGCAGCAGTAAGTTCGGGGGCATTTTCTGTTTATATTCCTTCAGTGTTGCCGATTGACCGGCAGACGGCAGCACAGTGCGATTTGCATATCAATGATTTAGCCGAGTTAGCCCGCATGGTTAGCCGCGGCTAGGCGGTTGATGTATACTTCCGGCTCTTTTTGCGTCACCACACACACTACCTTGATAGTCGAATATTCTAAAGTTTCTGTTACCGCCCCGGCTAGATTGCACATGGGCTTTATCGATTTAAGCGGCTCCTTGGGCCGACATTTCGGTAGTATTGGCGTCGCCCTCAATGAAATCAATATCCGGCTTACCATTACTGCGGCCGAACAACGCTGCATTAGCGGGCCGTCAGCACAACGAGCAGAAAAATGCCTGACCTTGTTGTGCGATGCGCTAAATGTCTCTGACCAACTACATATTGATATTGAAACCGCCATTCCTGAGCATGTTGGCCTGGGCTCGGGGACACAAATGTCATTAGCTATCGGCGCCGGCTTGAATGCTTATTACGGCTTGAGCTTGAATATTAGAGATATTGCCGCACTTACTTATCGTGGCCGGCGCTCGGGCATTGGTATTGGCGTATTTGAGCAGGGCGGGCTGGTGGTTGATGGCGGCCGAGGTGAGAATACTATTACCCCGCCAGTACTATCGCGCCTGCCGGTGCCGGATGATTGGCGATTTATCCTGGTTTTCGATGAGCGCGGCCAAGGGTTGCACGGCCAGCAAGAAATACAGGCCTTTGCGGCGCTGCCACCTTTTTCTCAATTGGAGGCAGCGCGCTTGTGTTATCTGCTGTTGATGCAGGGTTTACCGGCATTGGCGGAATATGATCTCAAGCAATTCGGCGATGTCATTAGCCAATTGCAAAAATCGGTGGGTGAACATTTCGCCATTGCTCAGGGCGGTGTATTCGCCAGTCCTGAAGTCGCCGATGCCATGCGCTGGTTTGAACAACAGGGCGCGTTTGCTATCGGCCAAACCTCATGGGGACCGACTGGTTTTTGCGCTGTGGCCAATCAAGATTTGGCCGAAAGCTTGGTGGCGGAAGCTAAAGCAAAATTCTCGGCGATTGATAAATTGAGTTTTGTGATTGCCAGTGTCAGAAATGACGGCGGCAGTGTTGTTGCTGTGTAAATCATAAGGCCATCTGTGAACCTGTTGAGGCCGGTAAATTTGTTCATATTCATTTCAAAACTGGAGCTATTACTATGAATGCACAAGAACGTGATCAACTAAATCAACTACTTAACCAATTAAGCGAAGTTAAATTAGCCGCTAAGGATGAAGAAGCCCAAGCACTGATTAACGAAGCGGCAGCTCGTCAACCGGATGCTGCGTATTTATTGGTGCAGCGGACGATGTTGCTGGAACAGGCGCTCAATAGCGCTAAAACCCGCATCGACGAATTACAGAACCAGCTGCAAAAGGCTCAAGCAGCCCAGAACAACAGTTTTCTCGCCAATGACCCTTGGGCGCAGGCGAGCAAAGCAGGCTCGGTGCCCGGTGCTAATAACTATCAAATACCAAGGGAGGCGTCACCGGCGCCGGCTGCTGCGCCTGCATTTGGCGGTGGCTCGAGTAGTTTTCTGGGTAATGTCGCGACGACTGCCGCGGGTGTTGTCGCCGGGTCATTTTTGTTTCAAGGTATTGGCAGTCTGTTGGGTCATCATTCCGGCGGCTTTGGGCAACAAGGGCTTGGTGAGCATGCGCCCGAGCAAACCGTTATCAACAACTATTACGGAGACGATGCCAAACAGCTGGCCGATAATAACCAACACGACAATGGTCAACATGACAATAATCAGCACAATGATCATGTCGCCAGCAATGACGATTACAACTTTCAAGACGATAGCGACACTTTTCAGGACGACAGCGACGATTCCGGCTGGGCTTAAGCAATAGTTAGCGATGCAGCAGATTTAACCTTGTCTCTGTCTCGCTAAGGCCCATTGCACATGTTCTTTGATGAGTTCAGAAGCGTAGTCGAGTTTGTTTGTTAGTGCGTCAATGATGAGTGCTGACGTTGGCGCATTACCCAAGGCTACAGCAATATTTCTTAACCAACGTTCATAACCGATCCGCCGAATTGCCGAGCCTTCGGTTTTAGATAAAAATTCACTTTCAGTCCAGGCAAATAGACCAAGCAACTGTTGGCTATTGAGCCGATGCCGGGGGTGAAAATCGCCTTCGGCAGTCGGCTTGGCAAAGCGATTCCATGGGCAGGCCAGTTGGCAATCATCACAACCGTAAATACGATTGCCGATTAGCGGTCGTAAGTCTTCCGGGATGCTGCCATGCAGTTCAATGGTCAGATAAGACACGCAACGCCGGGCATCGACTTGATACGGCGCAACAATGGCCTGAGTCGGGCAAATATTCAGGCAGGCCGTGCAACCACCGCAATGGTTGCTTGCTGGTTCATCGACCGGCAGCGGCAGGTCGGTATAAATTTCCCCCAAAAAAAACCACGAACCGGCTTTGCGGTTGATGACGTTGGAATGCTTACCGATCCAGCCTAATCCAGCCTTTTCTGCCAGCGCTTTTTCCAGTACCGGCGCACTATCAACAAAAGCTCGATAACCGAATGGGCCGACGTCGGCTGCTATTTTTTCCGCCAGCTTTTGTAAGCGATTGCGCATCAGTTTGTGATAATCGCGGCCCAGCGCATAACGGGAAATGTAGGCCTCAGCTGGTTCCGTCAAGGCTTGTTCCATAGCCGGCTTGCTATCCGTTTGGTAATCCATACGCACGGAAATCACCCTGATTGTGCCGGGATGTAACAGGGCAGGTCGGCTGCGCTTAAGGCCGTGGCGTTGCATGTAGTCCATGTCGCCATGAAAGTTATTATCTAACCAGCGCTCCAAATAACCTTCCGCTTCCGATAAATCCGTATCGGTAATGCCCACTTGCTGAAAGCCGAGTTCCAGCCCCCATTGCTTAATTTGCAAGGCTAAAGCTTGCAGTGTCTGATCGTTGTGGGTGTCCATAGCGGGTGACAGGAATATAATGCTGGCTCAAGTAAATAAGCGATAACCATACCATGCAACAACTACCGATAAAACTCTACAGAGCCGCGCAAGCCAGGGAGCTGGATCGCCTTGCTATTGAAGAATATGGCATTCCGGGTATTACGTTGATGAGTCGGGCGGGCAAGGCGTTATTTCAATCTCTGCAACAACACTGGCCGCAGGCGCGTTCAATAGCGGTTTTTTGCGGTGCCGGTAATAATGCTGGTGATGGTTATATCGTCGCGCGATTGGCTTTAATTGCCGGCTATAACGTTTGTGTTTATGCCGTGTCAGACCCTGAGCAACTAAAAGGCGATGCGCGTACTGCTTGGCAACAATATCTTGAGGTTGACGGTAGGGTGCTGTCTTTTAAAGCAGAGTTGGTAATTAATACTGAAGTTGTTGTCGATGCCCTGCTGGGTACAGGTTTGGACAGGGCGGTCACCGGGTTTTATGCTGATGCTATTGCGGTTATTAATGCCAGTGCCGCTAAAGTAGTGGCAGTCGATATTCCTTCGGGTTTACATGCCGATACCGGCCATGTGCTGGGCGATGCTGTTGTTGCCGATGTGACAGTGACTTTTATCGCTCTTAAGCAAGGCTTGTTTACCGGCTTGGCGGCAGAGGTTTGCGGCGAGATTGAATATGCTTCATTGGCTGTGCCGGAGGCTGTGTTTAGCCAAGTGCCGGCGTCCGCAACGAGAGTTCTTTATCAGTCGATGTCGCCGCGTAAGCGTTGTACGCACAAAGGTAATAACGGCCATGTGTTGATTATTGGTGGTGATAAGGGTTACTCAGGTGCGGCCAGATTGGCTGGAGAGGCGGCGTTGCGTGTGGGTGCCGGGCTGGTCAGTGTGGCGACGCGCGCCGAACATGCAGAACTGATGAATTTGAACCGGCCTGAATTAATGTGTCAAGGCGTCGAAAATGCCGAGCAGTTGTTGCCATTATTAGCAAAAGCCAGTGTCATTGTGCTTGGGCCCGGCTTAGGGCAGTCTGATTGGTCAAAAGAGCTATTTCGGGCGGTTATAGATTCAGCTAAGCCCATGGTGATTGATGCCGATGGCTTGAATCTATTGGCAGCTTCACCATCATATAATGACAATCGAGTGCTGACACCTCATCCCGGCGAAGCGGGACGCTTGCTAAGCTGCTCGACAGCAGGCATTCAGCAAGACCGTTTTACTGCGGCGGTAGCCATTCAAGCTAAATACGGCGGTGTCGCCATTGTTAAAGGTGCCGGTACCGTGATTGCCTCTGAAAATGAGCTGGCTGTTGCCAACACCGGCAATCCGGGCATGGGGTCGGGCGGTATGGGCGACGTGTTGGCTGGTGTGATTGGTGGATTGGTGGCGCAAGGCTTGCCGTTACAACAGGCAGCGCAACAAGGGGTTTATATTCACGGCCTAGCGGCTGATAAAGCGGCGTTGCAAGACGGTGAGCGCGGCCTGCTGGCCGGCGATTTAATGTCTTATCTTAGGATTTTGGTTAATTGATGAAACGATATTTAGAAGATACCGCGGCTACCGAACAGTTTGGGCAGGAATTGTGGGCAAAGTTACCGTCAAAGTGTTTGGTGTTTTTACATGGCGACCTGGGCGCCGGTAAAACTACGTTGGTGCGCGGTTTTTTAAGGGCAGCGAGCCACACCGGCGCGGTTAAAAGTCCGACTTACAATTTGGTCGAAGAGTACCAAGTGCATGACCGCAAAATCTTTCATTTTGATTTGTATCGCGTGGCAGATCCGGAAGAACTGGAATGGATCGGCATCCGCGATTATTTGGCGCAAGACTGCGTGTGTTTTATTGAATGGTCAGAAATGGGCCAAGGATTTTTGCCAAAGCCCGATATGGAAATTACGTTGCTCGTACAAGGTGAAGGGCGTGAGTTGCTAATGGACAGCCATTAGTTTTGTAGGTTGGGTAGAGCAACGCGAAACCCAACAAGAATGACTCGGCATAAGTGCTTCCCGTCGTTATTGCCTAAATCACCCTGTCAGGTAACGGTTCACCGGCAAAGAACGCGGCAAGATTAGCCAATACTTTTTCACCCATGGCAATACGCGTACCCAATGTGCCGCTGCCCAGGTGCGGCAGCAGGGTGATATTTTCCAATGATAAAAAGCCTTGCGCAACGTTCGGCTCACCTTCGTAAACATCAAGACCGGCACCGGTAATAGTGTTGTTTTTAAGTGCCTCAATCAATGCTTCACTGTCTACCACATCACCGCGAGCGGTATTGATCAGGTGGGCGCTCGGTTTCATCAGCTTGAGTCGTTCGGCATTAATTAGATGTTTGGTGGCTGCGCCTCCAGGGCAATGCAGCGAGACAAAGTCAGCCGCGTGCAGTAGTTCTTCAACCGATTGGCAGCGGGTGGCGTTAAGGTCTTCAACCACGTACTCATTGGCCGGGCTGGGATTGAAGTAAACAATTTTCATCCCGAAGCCGTGGTGGGCTTTTTTGGCCATGGCTTGGGCGATGCGGCCAAAGCCGATCAGCCCTAGCGTGGCGCCGGTAACATCAGTGCTCAGCATGTGTGTCGGGCACCAGCCGGTCCATTTTTGCGCGCGTACCAAACGATCACCTTCGGCACCGCGTCGTGCTGACATCAATAATAAAGTCATCGCTACATCGGCCGTGCTGTGGGTTAACACGCCGGGAGTGTTAGTGATGATTAAGCCTTGTTGTTTGGCGGCGTCAACATCAATGTGGTTGTAACCGACGCCGAAATTGCCGAGAATTTTGCAGCGTTTGTCTTTAATGTTGATGACATCTGCAGTAAGCGCATCGCATACCGTAGGGCACACAGCGTCATAATTTTGCAGGGCGTGTTTGAGTTCAGCCGCCGTCAGTGGGTGGTCGTCTTCATTAAGCGTGACGTCATAAAGAGTTTTGAGTTTGGCTTCAACCGCGGTAGGCCAACGGCGGGTAACAAAGACTTTGGGTTTGTTCATGGGCATATCTCCATGTGTAGAATCATGATGGGTTTCGTTATCACTCTACCCATCCTACGATAAATAAAAAAGGCCCAGGGCGAAAAAGCTAAGCCTTTTCGCCCTGGGCCTTATCTTGCGGGTTAGTGCTTACTATTTTGCAGTAGCGCGATAGTATTCAATCGCTGCCGCAACGCCACTGCCTGGCTTGATGTCAATGCCGCTGTCCAGCAACGCCATTTCTACACCGGCAATAGCGCCCAGCAAAGAAACATCATTCATATCGCCGACATGGCCGATGCGGAATACTTTACCGGCAACTTCAGACAAACCAGCACCTAGTGAGATGTTGTATTTACTGAAAGCGATGCTGATAACTGTCTTGGCATCTTTGCCTTCCGGCACAACGATAGCCGTCACTGTGTTTGATTCAAAACCAGGTTGCGCGCACTGAGTTAAACCCCAAGCGGCAACGGCTTTACGAACGCCTTCAGCTAGACGATAGTGACGAGCGTAAACATTTTCCAAGCCTTCTTCTAATAACAAATCCAATGATTTGCGCAGACCGTATAACAACGGCAGGTTAGGAGTGTAAGGTGTGTAGCCGTCTTTGTTGGCATTGGCTTGGTCTTTCAAATCCAAAAAGCAACGCGGATACGTATTGGTTTCCGCAGCTTGCAAGGCTTTTTGACTAAACGCCAAAAACGCGCCGCCAGCCGGCAACATGAAACCTTTTTGTGAACCGCTGATAGCTCCGTCAACGCCCCACTCGTCCATGCGAAAATCAAGGCTGGCAATAGAACTAACACCGTCAACAAACAGCAGAGCAGGGTGGTTAGCTGCATTCAGTGCTTTACGGACGCCGCCGATGTCACTGGTGACGCCGGTAGCTGTTTCGTTATGTGTTGCCAAAACTGCTTTGATTTCGTGGTTGGTGTCTTCTTTTAAACGTGCTTCGATTTTGTCTAAAGGAATACCTTTGCCCCAAGTTTCTTGATGAATTTCGACATCAAAACCGAGGCGTTTAGCCATTTCAGCCCACAAGTGGCTGAATTGACCAAAGCGATAAATTAACACTTTATCACCAGGATTTAAGGTGTTGGTCAGCGCAACTTCCCAGCCTGCAGTACCTGTTGCAGGAAAGATAAACGCTTGCCCAGTTTCAGTTTTGAAGACTTTTTTCAAATCCTGTAAAAGAGGCGTCAGCAGCTTAGGAAACACCGGTGAACGATGATCTTCCATAGGAATATGCATGGCGCTGAGCACTTCGTGCGGCACATTAGTTGGGCCAGGTATGAATAGGTGGTTACGACCAGCCATGGGGTTGCCTCTTTGTTTAGGAATTGAATGAAAGTGGGTGTTTTTTAAGATGGGCGGTTTGGATGCTAAAGCCCAAAAAAGGCGGCAATAATGACATAGCCACCCGAAATCGGCAAGGTTTGCGGCGCGCCAAGACTGAGCAGACGTGTTATAAATTGACTTTGAATTCTCTAAAAGTAAAATGCCCGGTTGATTTATGTCTGGTTTAGGCTGGAGATAACCGTTTTAGTGCTGACATCAGCGCTCACTACAATCTTTAGGAAGGTATCAATGAGTCATACTCTCTACACAGCGTCGGTTCAGCGCGTGCAACGTTGCGAATTGGCTGTTCCCGGATCTAGCCCTGAAATGTTTGAAAAAGCATTAAAAAGCGGCGTGGATTTCATTTTTCTGGACTTGGAAGATGCGGTTGCTCCAGATGACAAATTAACAGCCAGAAAAAACGTTATTCAAGCGATCAATGATCTGGACTGGAAAGGACATGGCATTACCATTTCTGTGCGTATTAATGGTTTAGATACCCAATATATGGTGCGCGACGTGGTTGATTTGGTCGAGCAGTGTGGTGAAAAATTAGAAACCGTTTTGATTCCTAAAGTCGGCGTTTATGGCGATGTATATATGGTTGAAGCGATGCTCAATCAATTGGAAATGCAACAAGGCCTGAAACATAAAATCGGCATTGAAGCGTTGATCGAAACTGCTTTGGGTATGGCTAATGTTGAAGACATCGCCCGTAACGGTGCGTCCGGTCGTCTTGAAGCACTGCATTTTGGTGTTGCTGATTATGCCGCCAGCAATCGTGCCAGAACCACCAACATCGGTGGCTTAAATCCTGATTATCCCGGTGACCAGTGGCACGCTGCTATCAGTCGCATGACCGTTGCTTGCCGTGCTTACGGCTTGCGTCCTATCGATGGCCCATTTGGCGACTTTAAAGATCCTGACGGCTTTAGATTGGCGGCAAGAAGAGCGGCTGCGTTGGGTTGCGAAGGCAAATGGGCGATTCATCCTTCTCAAGTTGAACTGGCTAACGAAGTGTTTACGCCACCAGCGGCTGAAGTTGATAAAGCCAAACGCATTCTGGTGGCGCTTAAAGAAGCCGCCGCACAAGGTAAAGGCGCCGCTGCACTGGATGGTCGCCTGATTGACGCGGCTTCCGAAAGAATGGCCAATAACGTGGTGAGAGCAGCAGAAGCGATTGCTGCAAAAACGAAATAACAACCTTAAAGAGAGAGATGCTGTGGATATTCATGAGTATCAAGCCAAAGAACTTTTAGCTGGCTACGGCGTTAAAATCGCCGAAGGCGGTCTGGCCTATAGCCCGGAAGAAGCCGTACAACGTGCCAGAGAAATCGGCGGCAATGTCTGGGCAGTAAAAGCCCAAATTCATTCAGGTGCGCGCGGTAAAGCGGGCGGTATCAAGATTTGCAAAACCCATGATGAAGTTGAAGCAGCTGCCGAAGCATTGCTGGGGAAAAAACTGGTAACACATCAAACCGGTCCGGCTGGCAAAGTCTGCGGTAGGCTTTACATTGAAGCAGGCACCAATATCGTTAAAGAACTGTATTTCAGTTTTTTGGTGGATCGTAGTTCAGAGCGCATTGTGATGGTTGGTTCTGCGCAAGGTGGAATGGAAATTGAAGAACTGGCTGCAAATAACCCTGAGGCCCTTACCAAAATTTATATCTCACCCGCAGTAGGTTTGCAGGATTATCAAGCCAGAGAGATGGCGTTTGCCTTAGGCTTAGAGCCTGCATTGTTAAGCCACGCGGTCAAAACCATTAAAGGTTGCTATCGTGCGCTGCGTGATCTTGATGCCTCCATGCTGGAAATTAACCCGCTGGTGATTAATGGCAACAATGAATTAATCGCGTTGGATGCCAAAATGGGCTTCGACGATAACGCTTTATTCCGCCAACATAAAGTTGCCGAATTGCGTGATAAAACCCAGGAAGATCCACGCGAAACTGCAGCTGGCGATCGTGGCTTAAGTTATGTCGGTTTGGATGGTGATATCGGCTGCATGATTAACGGCGCGGGCTTGGCGATGGCAACTATGGACATGATCAAGCTGGCCGGTGGCGAACCAGCCAACTTTTTGGATGTTGGCGGCGGCGCTTCGGCTGAACGTACTGAAAAAGCTTTCCGATTAGTGCTTGCAGACAAAGGCGTTAAAGCCATGCTGGTCAATATTTTTGCCGGCATTAACCGTTGCGATTGGATTGCCGAAGGTGTGGTTGAAGCAGTCAAGAAAATCGACATGAAAATCCCGTTGATCGTTAGATTATCAGGCACCAACGTTGAAGAAGGCCGACGCATTATTGCTGAAAGCGGCTTGCCCATCATTACGGCAGATACATTGGCAGAAGCTGCTGAAAAAGCGGTCAAAGCACGTAATGAAGTTGTTGCAAACGAACGCTAAGGGGATAACGAATGGCTATTTTAATTAACGAAACGACGCGCATTATTGTTCAAGGCTTTACCGGCAAAATCGGGACTTTTCATGCGCAAGACATGATCAACTATGGTTCCAATGTCGTCGGCGGCATCACGCCGGGCAAAGGCGGCCAAACACATTTGGATAGACCGGTTTTCAATACCGTCAAAGAAGCTGTCAATCAAGTCGGCGCTGAAGCCAGCATCATCTTTGTGCCGCCGGCATTTGCCGCTGATTCCATCATGGAAGCCGCGGACGCAGGCATTAAATACTGTGTCGCCATCACCGACGGCATCCCGACCCAAGACATGATGAAAGTGAAAAACTTTCTGCGCCGCTTCCCAAAAGAAGAAAGAATGGTGTTAACCGGCCCTAATTGCGCCGGCACCATCAGTCCTGGGCGTGCGATGTTGGGCATTATGCCTGGGCACATTTATAAGCAAGGCAATGTCGGCATCGTCGGCCGGTCCGGTACGTTGGGCTACGAAGCCGCCGATCAAATGAAAGCACTGGGCATCGGCGTGTCTACTTCTGTGGGTATCGGTGGCGATCCGATCAACGGCAGTTCACATCGCGACATTCTGGAAATATTCGAGCAAGATCCGGAAACTAAAGTTGTGATCATGATTGGCGAGATCGGTGGGCCACAAGAAGTGGAAGCCGGTTTATATGCAAAAGAGCACATGACCAAACCACTTATTGCTTACATTGCCGGATTAACCGCACCAGAAGGTCGTCGCATGGGGCATGCCGGAGCGATTATCTCTTCGGCCGGGGAAAGCGCCGCAGAAAAAGTGGCCATCTTAAAAGAACTGGGCGTCACTATTTGTCCTACGCCGGCCGCGATGGGCGAAACAGTTGCGGCAGTGTTGGCAAAGCTCTAAGAAAGTTCTGATTGCTGTTAAAACTCGTTTTAAGGCGAGTTTTAACAGCAACTCAGCTGCTCTTCTTTGCAATTAATAAACATCAACATTTACTGATTCAATAATGAAACAAGAAAAACAAGTTGATGCGCTGTCTTGGATAAAGTCCGATAAGACTTTAATAAAGATTCTTAAAATAATTGGCATTGCCCTTGTTATTATTTTGGGTATGCTGGTTGCTAGCGGAATACTTTTTAATGCTGCAGTTGTACAAATTACCGCTCTATAACTAACTCGATTTATCGGGTGAATAACTCTTAAAAGATAAACTCCAATCTTTAATCTACTGTCTTTTTGATAAAACATGACTGCTACCGCCTTACCTATCCAAGATTACGCATTACTCACTGATGAAGAATGCGACGCTCGCATTGTTGCTGCCAAAGCTAAGCTGGGCAAGCGTTGCGTGATACTGGGTCACCATTATCAACGTGATGAAGTGTTTAAACATGCGGATTTTTCCGGCGATTCTTTAAAGTTATCTCGCAATGCGGCGGAATCCGATGCCGAATACATCGTGTTTTGCGGTGTGCATTTTATGGCGGAAGTGGCGGATATTTTGTCTCGTCCTGACCAGATCGCCATTTTGCCTGACATGGCTGCCGGTTGCTCCATGGCTGATATGGCCAACCTGATCAAAGTGCAAAAATGCTGGAATGAATTGGCGCAGGTGCTTGATGTGGAAAATGAAGTTACTCCGGTAACTTACATCAATTCCGCAGCTGACCTTAAAGCGTTTTGCGGCAAACATGAAGGCATCGTGTGTACTTCATCTAATGCGCAAAAAATCCTGGAATGGAGCTTCGCTAAGCGGGAAAAAATTTTGTTTTTCCCCGATCAGCATTTGGGCCGAAATACCGGCTATCGCATGGGCATTCCACTGGATGAAATGGTCGTTTGGGATTTCACCAAACCAATGGGTGGCTTAACTGAAGAGGAAATTCGTAAGGCAAAAATCATTCTTTGGAGCGGTTATTGTTCAGTGCATCAAGTCTTTCAACCTGAGCAAATCGATAACTTTAAGCAACGTTTTCCGGAAACTAAGGTAATTTCACATCCGGAAGCTTGCTTTGAGGTAGTGCAAAAGGCCGATTATGTCGGATCAACTGAATACATCTTAAAGACTGTGCGCGAGGCGGAACCTAATACCCGCTGGCTGGTAGCAACTGAATTAAACTTGGTTAATCGCTTGCATGAAGAATGTAAAGCGCAAGGTAAAAACGTACATTTTATGTCGCCAACCTTGTGCATGTGCTCGACTATGTTTAGAACTGATCCGCAGCATTTAGCCTGGGTGCTGGAAAATTTGGTGGCAGGCCATGTCGTCAATCAGATTTCAGTGCCTGCGGAAGATGCTAAGTATGCTATCCACGCATTGGATAATATGCTGGCTATAAACTAACTATATCCTTCGACAAGCTCAGGATGAACGGTATGTTCCGTTCGCGCTGAGCCTGTCGAAGCGCCTAGTTTTACTGCAAAGCAGCAACAATAGCATTACCCATTTCTACAGTGCCCGCTTGGGACTGTGGGTTAATGTCAGGCGTCACATAAATACCTTCATTGACTACTTTTTCGACAGCTTTTTGCACTCTGTCAGCGGCTTCATGCTCGCCCAAATGATGTAACAGCATCACCCCGGCCATAATCACCGCAGTAGGGTTAGCGAGATTTTTTCCGGCAATATCAGGCGCACTGCCATGTACGGCTTCAAAAAGTGCCGCATCTTTGCCGATATTAGCGCCTGGAATCAATCCTAAACCACCGACCAAACCGGCAGTCAAATCCGACAAAATATCGCCAAACATGTTGGTACATACCACGACATCAAACTGATGCGGGTTCATTACCATGTGCATACAAGCGGCATCAATAATCTTTTCATCGTATTGAATGTCTGGATATTTAGGCGCAATTTCTCTGGCCACATCTAAAAATAAGCCTTGGCTGTATTTTAAAATATTGGCTTTGTGACAGACGGTAACTTTTTTACGCTGATTATCACGCGCGTATTGAAATGCATATTCGATGATTCTTTCAGAACCAGTTCTGGTGACGACTGCCAAACTTTCGGCAATGTCTTTTTTCGGTGTCAGATAATGCTCTAAACCGGCATAAAGTCCTTCGGTGTTTTCCCGAACGATAACAATATCGACATCTTCATAACGGGTTTTAACGCCAGGCCAGCTCTTGGCTGGGCGGACGTTGGCGTATAAATCATACTTTTGACGCAATGCCACGTTGATACTTCTAAAGCCGTTACCGCCCACACCAGTAGTTAATGGGCCTTTAAACGCCAAGCGCGTTTTATCAATCGATGCCATCGTTTCATCAGGCAGCGGCGTGCCAAATTTTTCAAAAGCAGCCATACCTGCATAAGCTTCTTCCCAGTGAATTTTCACACCTGATGCGTCGATTACTTTAACTGCCTCATCCATAATCGAAGGACCAATTCCATCACCTTTTATTAACGTCACGTTATGCATTGAAATCTCCAGCTTTAAAAAATAATTAAAAGATTCATGGGTTATGGATTTTGTCCCAAGTCAGGAATTATAAGGCTTTACGCTTGTGCTTATCTACCGGCAACCGTTAACACATCGTTTCTAAATAAAGAATGTTGTCGATGACAGCGCTTTTAAGTGTCATGAGTTAAGGGTGTGCTGTAAATTGTTGAGCGTTTGTTATTATGCAAACTTGCCAGTTTCCAATATCTTTAGGAGCTTGTTATGAATCACCGCATCCCGCCGTCAACCGCCAGTAGAATTAGTTTTAGCAACGGTAAATTGATTGTCCCAGAGTACCCGATCATTCCTTACGTAGAAGGCGACGGCACCGGGCCGGATATATGGCGGGCCACTGTCAGAGTATTGGATGCGGCGGTTGCCAAAGCCTATGGCTGCGCTAGGCAAATCCACTGGCTGGAAGTTTATGCCGGAGAAAAGGCGCATCGATTATTCGATACCTGGTTGCCCGACGAAACGGTTAACGCCTGTCGCGAATATTTAGTTTCCATCAAGGGCCCATTAACCACGCCGGTGGGCGGCGGTATTCGGTCGCTTAATGTTGCACTGCGGCAAATGTTGGATTTATACGTATGCTTGCGTCCGGTACGCTGGTTTAAGGGCGTGCCGTCACCAGTCAAAAGGCCGGATGCCGTTGACATGGTGATATTTCGTGAAAATACCGAAGACATTTACGCGGGTATTGAATTTGAGCAAGGCAGTCCGGACAATCTGCGCTTCCTACAATTGCTGCAACTTAACTTCCCCGCTCAATACGCGAAAATCCGTTTTCCGGAAAGTTCCGGTATTGGCATCAAGCCGGTATCGCAACAAGGCACCGAACGACTGGTGCGCGCTGCAATTGAGTATGCCATCGCCAACCAGCGCAAAAGCCTGACGATTGTCCATAAAGGCAATATCATGAAATACACCGAAGGTGCTTTTCGGAATTGGGCTTACGCACTAGCGGAAGGTGATTATCCTGAGCAAACTTATACTTGGTCACAATGGGAAAGAACCCGTAGCAGCTTGGGTCAGGCAGCGGCAGATCAAGAGCAGGCAGCCGCATTAGCACAAGGCCGTATTTTAATTAAAGATGCAATTGCCGATATTGCCCTGCAACAAGTGCTGACTCGCCCGGAAGATTTCGATGTGATCGCCACGCTCAATCTTAACGGTGACTATTTATCCGACGCGCTGGCTGCACAAGTCGGCGGTATCGGTATCGCGCCAGGTGGCAATATTAATTATCAAACCGGCACTGCAGTATTTGAGGCTACCCACGGCACCGCGCCTAAGTATGCAGGGTTAGACAAGGTAAATCCGGGTTCGTTAATTCTGTCGGGTGAAATGATGTTGCGCTACTTAGGCTGGATTGAAGCCGCTGATGCCATTATTAACGCCATGGACGCAGCAATTGCCGGTAAACACGTCACTTATGACTTCGCGCGGTTAATGGAAGGTTCTACCGAAGTAAAATGTAGTGAATTTGCCGATGTGTTAATACAACATTTATAAGATTAAGCAGAAGGTTAATGTTGCAAAAATGCGATTCACTCTATACAATGCACGGCTCTTGAGGACAAGAGTTTACTGATAAAGGGATTGAAAGTTAAAGGTGGGCTGGCTGAGTGGTCGAAAGCGGCGGTCTTGAAAACCGTTGAACCGTAAGGTTCCTGGGGTTCGAATCCCTAGCCCATCGCCATAAAATAAAAAGGGGCATGATTTTTATCATGCCCCTTTTTTTGTGCCCCGAGTTTTTGGATTTATTCGAAAATAGCCGAGTCAACATGCTTGCTGGAATCCAGGCCTTTGAGTTGGAATTTGTTTTTAACCCCGACAAAGCGGGTGCCTTGTAAGTCGCTATTGCTAAAATCGGTGCTTTCAAGATTGCAGCCCGATAGGTCCGCACCTGACAAATCTGCCCCAGTTAAATTGGCACCCGTCATATCAGAATGGGCGAATACGGTGTTTTTTAACGTGCTGTTGGAGAGATTGGCGAGCCTTAACAACGCGCGATTAAGATTGGCATTGGTCAGATTAGCACCCGATAGATTGGCATGATTCAAACTGACACGCATCAAACCCATCGGCTGGTTTTTCATATCCACCCCCCAATTGGCATTGCTGATGTTGGCGTTGCTCAGATTAGCGCGGTCCAGATTGGCGATAAAGCGACTGCCGCTTAAATTGGCATTGCTTAAGTTGGCGCTACCCATGTGTACGCCAAAAATGCTGCTGTTGCTAAGATTTGAACCTGATAAATTGATATTGGACATCACCGTTAAGTCCAAATTCAATCCCGATAAATTGCTATTGCTGAAATTGGCATTGCGCAAGTCGGCGCCCCATAAATCGGCATGACGAAAATCCAGCCCTGATAAATCCAGATTTCTTAAATCCTTACGACGCAGATCCGCCGGGTGTTCTTTGTCGGCCTGAGCCAGCAAAGTTTCTATCGCTGGGCGATCAAGGTCGGCTGCGATAACCGTGGTACTAAACAAAGCTATCATCAATAAGGGTAGTAAGCACTGGAGTCTGGGTTGGATGTTCATTCGTTTACCTCTTGAGTTGGTATTTTGGGCAAGTAATGCAATGTATCGCAATTTACGGTTGATGCTGAAATTTTGTCAAAAAAAACGATTATTGACTGGTAAGATTGACGATCTTTTTATCGACGCTGCTGTTAGCTTTTACGTTGCGGTTTAGCGTAGTAACTTTATCTATTGATGTGACAGATACAAAACAATTTTTTGGTGACAATGGCGCGTTGGCGCAGGTTATTTCCGGCTACCAGCCGCGAGCCGCACAGCTGGAAATGGCGGAGGCGATCGCCAAGGCGATTGACGATAATGAAAACCTGATCGCCGAAGCGGGTACCGGTACCGGTAAAACCTTTGCTTATCTGGTGCCCGCCATTCAATCCGGCAAAAAAGTCATTATCTCGACCGGCACCAAAAACCTGCAGGATCAGTTATTCAATAAAGATTTACCGGTAATCCGCAAGGCCATGAAAACGCCGTTTCTGGCCGCCTTGTTAAAAGGTCGTGCTAACTATTTGTGTACTTACCGATTAACCAATTCGATGACATCGTCGCTGGGTTTTAGCAAGGAAGACGCAGCGTCACTGGCCAAAATCAGTTCCTGGGCAAAACGCACCAAAACCGGTGATGTATCAGAGATGTCTGATGTCGCTGAGGCTGATCCTATCTGGTATCAGGCCACCTCCAGTATCGACAATTGCCTGGGACAAGATTGCCCGGACTTTGCCGAATGTTTTCTGGTTAAGGCCAGAAAGAAAGCCCAAGAATCCGAAATTCTGGTGGTTAATCATCATCTGCTATGTGCCGATTGGTCGATTCGCGATAACGGTTTCGGCGAGTTATTGCCCAATGCTGAAGTGGTGATTATCGATGAAGCACATCAATTGGCCGATACCGCATCCAACTTTTTAGGCATCACCGTCAGTGCCAAACAGCTGAATGATTTGGCCAAAGACTCGTTGATGGAATACTTCAAGGATGCCACCGATATTCCGGCCTTGCGTACCGCTTGCGAGGATTTGGAACATGAAGTCAAAGACCTGCGTTTGGCTTTTGGTATAGAGCTTAGACGTGGCGACTGGCAGGACATTGATAATAATCCCAAGTTGGCTGCAGGCATGATCGCAGTCAAAGACCAGCTGCAGCGTGTAAGCGATCAACTGGAACTGGCATCCGTTAAAACCAAGGGACTGGAAACCTGCTTTAAACGCGCCGACGAGCTGGTGCAGCAGTTAAAAGTAATCCTCGAAGATAACAGCGGCAAATGGATTCGCTGGTACGAAACTTATAAAAACACTTTCAGCTTAAGTCGGACGCCGTTGGACATTGCCGGCGAATTTCGCGCGTTTATGGCACAGCATAAAGCCACCTGGATTTTTACCTCAGCGACCTTAAGCGTCGGTAATCGTTTCGATCATTTTGCCAATAATTTAGGCCTGGGTAATGCCGCCACCGCCAGCTGGGGCAGTCCGTTCGATTTCGCTAATCAGTCGCTGTTCTATCACCCGAAAGGGCTGCCGCAACCTAACGATCCTGATTTTATTCCGCGCATCGTAGAATTTGCGTTGCCGGTGTTGCAAGCCAGTAAGGGTAGGGCATTCTTTTTGTTTACCAGCCATCGCGCATTGCAGGAAGCAGCGGCATTATTGCGCGATAAAATCGACTATCCCTTGCTGATTCAGGGCAGCCGTCCTAAAGGCGTGTTACTGGATCAGTTTAAGGACGCCGGCAATGCTGTGTTGTTGGGCACCTCCAGCTTTTGGGAAGGCGTTGATGTCAGGGGCGAAGCCCTGTCGTGTGTGATTATCGACAAATTACCGTTTGCCTCGCCCGGCGATCCGGTACTCAAAGCGCGCATGGAAGCTATGACCAAACAGGGCCGAAATCCTTTCTTTACCTACCAACTGCCGACTGCGGTGATTGCTTTGCGCCAAGGCATAGGCCGCTTGATCCGAGATGTTACCGATCGCGGCGTGCTGATGGTCTGTGACCCGCGCTTATTAAAACGCTCTTACGGACAGATATTTTTGGACAGCGTCCCGGCGATGAAGCGCACCCGGAACATTGAAGACGTGCAGGCGTTTTTTCAGGAACAAAAGTAGGAGCGGGCCATGCCCGCGATTATTCATCACCTCAACCTATTCGCGGGCAAGGCCCGCTCCTACAAAATTGAATTTTAAGAGATTGCTCAAATAATGAAATTATTAGCCGTGGAAACATCCACTGAAGCTTGTTCGGCTGCTTTATTTATTGATGGTGCGTTAGTAGAACGATTTGAACTAGCTCCCCAAAAGCACACCAAACTGATCTTGCCGATGATCGATTCGCTACTAGCCGATGCCGGGTTAACGCCGCAACAACTCGATGCACTGGCATTCAGTCGCGGCCCCGGCTCGTTTACCGGCGTGCGTATCGCCACTAGTGTTATTCAAGGCATTGCCTTTGGAGCAGATTTGCCCGTGGTGCCGGTGTCCACGCTAGCCGCTATCGCGCAGGATTTTTTTGATCAGCATGATGACAGCGTCGCTTATGTGGCGATGGATGCACGCATGGGGGAGATTTTTTGGGGCGTCTATCAGCGCAATGCCGAAGGCTATGCCGAATTGATCGGCGAAGAAGCCGTTACCCCCGCTGAACATATTGTTTTTCCGGAATTGTCCGGTGTTGGCGTCGGATCAGGTTGGGGTGTTTATCATCAACAACTCCTTGCCCGGTTGGATGGTCTAGTCACTGACTACCACAGCGATGCTTTACCCAGAGCCGCCAGCATAGCTAAGCTTGGCGCATGGGGTTTTAGCCTGGGTCAAGCCGTCGATGTCGACCAAGCTATGCCCGTGTATTTGCGGGATAAGGTGGCGAAGAAGGAATCGGAGCGAAGAGTTGTTAGGGACGTCTAAATTTATCGTTTATGGGGCTCAAAACTACCGATTAAGGTGATGGTTTGAGCATGGACTCTATCCCATTTTCAAAATACTATCTCAAGTTCAATAAAGGTAAGTGATCCTTATATATATTGAATTGATACTAGATATTTAAGTTTTATATGAAATTACAATCATGAAAAAAGCATCTCGGCTAAAAAAATATGTTGAGCTATTTAAGAGAAATATTTCGTCTTACTTGGCACCTGGCGTTTATGTTAAGACAATAATTTATCCTGTCGAGGGAGAAGGTGCTGTTTTTGAGTTTGTCTTTAACAAAGAAAAACTTGGTACTGAAGAAATTTCAAAGTTGAGGAAGTCAATCGGAAATGTATTGTCGGAGATTCCACAGCGGTTAATTTCTGGCAACATCGAGGGCGTTAAATTTGGTGGCACAAGTCTTTACTTAGAAGGCAACCGAATCTTGGTAATTAAAGGTGAAGATGCACAAGATCAATGGAGTGGTAATGCTGTTATTGAAGACGTAAGAAGAGTTGTATCTTCATCAGAAGGAGGGCGCAGCTAATGCCCGCAAAAGAAAAAATATCAGTTGAAAAAATCAAGCAATTAGCAGACGACATTAGAACTATTAATGGATTTGTTGAAAATCATGGGTTTGATGCGAGCCTATTTAACGTTACAGTTACTCCACAAAACTCAGCAAATAGAATGGATTGGCCGTTAATTGGGTTGTTCCTATCAGTAGCGCTATGTCTGGCTTTAATATTAACGAAGGTTTTTGGAGAATTTACTGGAAATGTGTCCGTAGGTCTTTTAATAGTTAGTCTTGTTACCGCTATTGCCGCATCAATGTGTGCACATCTTCGATTCAATAATACCGGCGTCAGTCTAATTTTTGCAATTGGTGTAGTTGTAATTATAGCAATCGGTTTCGGTGTTTTAACTCCAAGAGAAGCGATTGAAAAAGTGGAACAATTGGTGAAATAAGTAAGCTTGGGGTGGTCGGGTTAAATGGGGTAGGCAGGGTTGCATTCTGTTCGTAACCCAGCATTTATCTCAATTCACCAATCAACGCCAGCAAATCCGTAACGCCCACATCCAAGCCCTGCTGTGACAATAACGTTGTCGCTTGGCCTCGATGATGGGTTTGGTGATTAAACAAGTGCAGCATCAGGCTGCTAAAGTTTTTGCTTTGTGCTTCGCCTTTCATGTTTTCATAAGACAGCGTATAGCTAAGATCAGCGGGGTCGAGCTGTTCGCACCATGCGATTATTGTCTTGTCTAACTCCTGACGTTGCAGGGTTAATGCGGCAAAATCATTTATTAATATTTGCGCCAGGGCTTGTGGCTGGGGTGTTGCGCGGATCTCATCCAAAGCTGAATGATGCGCGGGATGGTTAGAAAAGCGTTTTAACCAAACGATGTCGGCAACCATGATGTGGTTCAAAGTGCCCAGGAGCGAGCCGAAAAATGCGCCGCGATCTTTGGTAAGTTCGTCGGCTGGCAACTGCGCGGCGGTGCTGTAAAGCTTATCGTTCATCCATTGGTTGTAGCGGCTTAATAAACGTAAATGGTCAAGCATGGTTGGTTTCCTGTTTGGGTAACGGTTTACTCGAATGCAGCTATCACTTCGGCTTCCAGTTTGCCTGCGTCAATCCAGGCTTTTACGGCCGGGTTTTCCAGCACGGTATTGATATAAGCTTGCGCTTCGGGATTGGTGGCTAATTGGTAGCTATAAAAACGTAACGCGACGGGGGCAAACATCGCATCGACAATACTAAATTGGCCGAATAGCCATGGGCCTTTGTCGCTGTGCTGTTGGCGGCATTGTTGCCAGATTTGGCCGATGCGCTCGATGTCGGCATAGACCGCATCGGGTAATTGTTTCGACGCTGGTATTCGGCGGCAGTTCATACCGCAGTGGCTGCGCAATGCGGTAAACCCGGAGTGCATTTCGGCTGCCAGCGAACGCGCTAGGGCTCTTTCGGCAATATCTTCAGGCCAGCCTTGGATTTGCGGGAAACGCTCAGCCAGATATTCCAGAATCGCCAGTGAATCCCATACGTTAATATCGCCATCCAGCAACGTTGGTACTTTGCCTGCCGGTGAATAGCTGAGAAGTTTTGGTTTGGAATCTTCCCGGTACAGAGGGATTCTGATTTCTTCAAAAACAATATCGTGATATTTCAAGAATAACCAGGGCCGCAACGACCAGGAAGAATAGTTTTTGTTACCGATGATCAGGGTTAGGCTCATTATTGAAACTCCTTAAGGAAACGATGTTAAATTGATTTTGCTCTTGGTTCGACCGTATGTTTTTGGGGTCATAATAAACTTTAATATTGTTAGGAGAGATATGCCGATGAGAAATATTATTTGTATCGTGATGATTTGCCTTATCCAGGCCTGCTCCACGCATGAGTTGAAAACGGCATCATCGACACAGATTAAAAGTTATGGAATGAATATTAAATTAGTTGTCAGCGGTGACAATAAAGACATCGTCGATCAATTATCCAGACATATACAAGCCAACTTGCTGACGCGCGGTTTTAATATTGTTGCCGATGAACAGGCAACTAAATTAACAGTAGCGATTTCGTATTTTACTCCCGGCAATGCTGCACTGCGGTTAACTATAGGCTTTGGTGCGGGTCGCGGTTCGTTGGTTTACAACGCAAAATATACCAAGGGCGGGCAATTATTAATTGATTACGACGGCGCTGAACGCTTTACCGGGTTGGAAGTTGCCCCCGGTACGCAATATCGGCCTTTGGGGAATTTTGGCGGTGAAGAAACGTCTACGCAAATCTTGTTGGAGGAGGCAGCAAAGCACATTGTCGATTTAGCGACTGACAAATAAATACACTGGCTTTTGAACATAGCTGCCTGAAAGCAACAATGCTAAAATCCGACGCTCGTAAGTTGTTAATTAAAGGAAAAACATGAGCAAAATTACTATTGAACACAATCCTAGCGAAGATCGTCTAAAAGAATTAGGCGTTGCCAAGTGGGCTATCTGGGAAAAAGAAATTTCTAAATTCCCTATCGATTTCGACGAAACTGAATCTGCCTATTTGTTGGAAGGCGAGATTCTCGTTACTCCAGCCGGTGGTGAGCCGGTGCGTATTGTTGCGGGTGATTTGGTTTCTTTTCATAAAGGATTGGATAGTCAATGGGAAGTAGTTAAACCATTGCGTAAGCATTACAGCTACGATTTTCCGAATGGCGTTTAATCGGCATTGAATGTAAAAAAGGCATCCCTTTGGATGCCTTTTTTTTGTGCAGATAATTATCGTAGCAACAGGCCATCCCGGCGATTGGATTCGACTACGCTCAGTGCCGAAAGGGTATGAATGCGAGCGGTGGTTTATAAAATCCTCTACGATCATGGTTCGACAAGCTCACCATGAACGGAGAGGATTTTTCGAGTTGCTCAATATTTGTCTAAACCTCATCAAAAAACTGCACCTTGCCGGTTTCAATATCGTACATGCCGCCCACAATCGCAATTTCCCCACTGTCTGCCAACTCAGCCAATAAATGACTTTTTTCACGAATTTGCTGAACAGTTAATTGCACGTTTTTGTCGGCGACTTTTTGTACCAATTTTTTGTCTTCCGCAGTCACAATTTTTGATTCTTCGATGCTGACCGCATGGACGGCTGGCTGAATTTTATCCAATAAGCCGGTTAAGTGATCAAGCTCAACATGCGCGCAAGCGCCTTTAATTGCGCCGCAATGCGAGTGTCCTAAAACAACAATCAGTTTGGAACCTGCCACCTTACAGGCATATTCCATGCTGCCTAGGATGTCGTCATTAACGATATTACCCGCCACGCGCGTGCTGAAAATATCCCCTAAGCCTTGGTCGAAAATCAGTTCTACCGAGGTGCGCGAGTCCATGCAGCTTAAGATAATGGCAATCGGAAACTGGTCTTTACGGGTGTCGTTGACTTGCTCCAGCAAGTTGCGATTCGATTCCAGGGCATTGATAAAGCGGGCATTGCCTTCTTTTAATAAATCGAGCACGTCGGCTGGTTTGAGTGCTTTTTGCGTGTCATAAGTGGGGGGGCGGGCATTGCTCAGTGGCGGCAGCGGGCCGTAGCCGCGCAGGTTTTCAATAGTCAATTTGATGTTTCTGCGGTCGGCTTTAACTTTGAAATTTTCGATAATTTGATAAACGTCATAATCGATGTACTTCGACCGGGTGGCATCAATCACCACTTCTGAATTATCAGGTAGATGACGTAGCGTTCTTAAAATATTGGCTTTATTAAGAAAAGAAACGTGTTCGGACAGCCGGATAATGGTTTTGTTACCCCAATGCAATTCATTGAAATAAAAGCCGGTTTTGTAGTTTTCCAACAAAATTGAAAATAAGGCCGCAGATAAACCGATGGCCAAACCAATCAACATGTTGGTAAAAATCAGTCCCAAAATTGTCGCTAAGAATGGGATGAAGTGATACATCCCTGATTTGTACATATTCTTAAAAATGGTTGGATTAGCCAGGCGTTCACCGACGATTAGTAAGATTGCCGCCAAGCTGGCTAAGGGGATTTGATTAAGTAAAGTTGGGATGAATATCACTGCCAGTAGCAGGCTTAACCCTTGAAAAACCGCTGAATTTTTGGTTTTTGCGCCGGACTGAATATTGATCGAACTGCGTACGATCACTTGGGTCAAGGGCAAGCCGCCGACGAGTCCGCAACAAGTATTGCCAATGCCTTGGGCAATCAATTCCCGGCTGGTGGGTGTTACGCGTTTGTAGGGATCAAGTGAGTCCACCGCTTCCACAGTCAGCAATGTTTGCAAGCTGGCAACTATGGCTAAGGTTAATGCCGACAAATAAATCGCCGGATTAGTTAATTGGGCAAAATCCGGCAGTTGTATCTGGCTGAATAAGTCAGCAGGGGACAGCATTTCCGGCAGATTAACCAGATGCGTCTGTTTCAGAGCAAAATCAGGATAAAACTGTTGCAGGAAATGGTTGATCAATATTCCGGCCATGACGACCAGCAATATGCCTTTAAAGAATTGTGATGCGCCCAGTTTTTTGATGAACGGACGCTCCCAGACCAGCAAGATGATGAGCGAGACTAACGAAATAAAAATAGCCCCAGGGGACACAAAATCCAGCATATTCGCTAATTCTGTCAGAGAGGAATAATTATCCGGCTGCATAAAACCAAAGTCGCCTTCGTAATCACGGTCATAACCCAGCGCATGGGGGATTTGTTTAAGCACCAGGATAATACCGATACCCGCGAGCATGCCGTTGACTACTGAGGAAGGGAAGTAGTAGGCAATTACCCCCGCGTGTATCAGCCCCATCACAATTTGAATCAAGCCGGCCAACACCACAATCAACAAAAAACCGCTGAAGCTAAATTCCTGAATCATTGATAGCGCTAACGTCGATAAACCGGCCGCCGTGCCGCTAATACCCAGTGCTGATTGGCTTAATGGCGCCACAACAATGCCGCTGATAATACCGGTGATTAATCCGGACAGTAGCGGCGCACCTGATGCCAGTGCAATGCCTAATGACAATGGAATGGAGATCAAAAATACCGCGATGCCTGCAGGAATATCGAATTTTAGATTGGCCAATAATCCCGATGGCAGCGTGTACTGGTGTGTGTGTTCAAACTCAGTCATATTTGGTTACCGTTGCTTTCGTTAATTTTTAACTGGTAGCGCGTTCATTTAATATCACCAGCGGCTCGTGTTTGTGGATTCTTTCCTTACCATGCAGTTCAATCACGTCAACGGTAATGTTGTCATCAGGAGCTGCCGCGAGAAAATCCTCAAGAGTTTCCAAAATATCATGATCGATAAACTTCGCTTTAGTTGCATCAATAGTCACTGTACTGTTGGCTTGAATATGCAAGATGAACTTTCTCAGCAGCGCTTTGTTTAAAAACGACACATCTTTATTTAAAGCCAACACATAATGCGAGCCATCCTGAGTCAGCGTAATAGCAGCGTGATAATTGGCTTTGATCACAAAAAACAAACCAATCACCATGCCGATAGCCATACCTTTAAGCAAATCGGTTACCAAAATAGCTGCCACGGTAATCACAAACGGCAAAAACTGACTCATGCCTTTTTTATAAAAGGCCTTAAATAATGCTGGATTAGCCAACTTATAACCGGTTTGCAGCAAAATCGCAGCCAAGCAGGCTAAGGGAATAGCGTTTAAATACTGGGCCAAGAACATCACGCTCAACAGCAAACATACGCCATGGGTAAAACACGCAATTCGGGTAATGCCACCGGCGTTGATGTTAGCAGCGCTGCGTACAATTACTGCAGTCATCGGTATGCCACCGATTAAGCCGCAGATAATATTGCCCATGCCTTGGGCCTTTAACTCTCGGTTGGTCGGTGCAATGCGTCTGAACGGATCGAGCTTATCGGTGGCTTCCAGGCTTAACAAGGTTTCCAGGCTGGCGATAATGGCAATAGTCACTGCAACGGTATAAACGGCCGGATTGCTTAAGTGCTCAAGATAACTGAGGTCGGACAAGACAAAATTATCGAAAAAATCGGTTGGTTTTGCTGAGACAGGTAAGTGTACCAAGTGGTCATTTCTTACCGCCCAATCCGGGGCAAAGCGTTTGGCCGTTTCGTTATAGCCAACCCCCCAAAGCACGGCGACTAACGGGCCTGGAATCAATTTGAGTATGCTTTGTTTCTTAATCAAGCTTGTGGTCCATAACGCTAATAGCACTAAAGCCACGATACTAATGATGACCGAGCCGTGCGATATGCCACCAAAAGAATCGAGTAACTCATGGAAGCTGGAGCTAGCGGTTTCTTTCATATAACTCTCGTCACCTTCGTAACTACTGTCGTAACCGGTAGCATGAGGAATTTGTTTGATGATTAGAATCAAACCAATCGCGGCCAACATGCCTTCAATTACCGCAGAAGGGAAAAATGCGCCGATAATTCCCGCCCGCAAAAACCCAAGGATGAGTTGTAGAAAACCTGCCAATACACAAGCCACCAGCAAGCCTTGAAAGCTTCCCAGGGTTTCAATGGCATTAAAGACGATGACCGTTAAACCTGCGGCTGGGCCGGAAACCGCAAGCTGTGAACCACTCAGCCAAGAGACCACTAGACCGCCGACCAGACCGCCAATTAAGCCGGCAAATAACGGTGCGCCAGAGGCTAAGGCAATACCAAGACATAAAGGCAAAGCGACTAAAAAAACGACAATCCCAGCCGGAACATCATTTTTTAGATGTTGAGCGTAATATTGAATATGTTTGTGAATCATTTAACAGCTCCTTCTTTTCAGTGACCAGCTCCGACCATATTGATTGGTTTTGGCTCGTGTTATGCTTTAAAAAATCTTCAGGCTTATCCTGAGTTACTTCATCCTAGCCTGTGAACCTTTCAGAAAGCTTTCACTCGATTGTTACAAGACATGAACATTTTATTAATAGAAGACGATGCCGTTCTTGCGGATGGCTTGATTCATACACTCAGCGGTTCCGGCTACGTCGTCACCGTCGCGACAACCGGCAGTTATGCCCAGCAGTTACTGACTGCACAGGATTTTGATTTGATCGTACTGGATTTGGGCCTGCCTGATATGGATGGCTTGGAATTACTACGCAAAATTAGGCAACGCAAACTACCGTTGCCGATCATGATTTTGACCGCACGCGACAGTGTTAACGACAGAATTACCGGCATCGAACAAGGTGCTGACGATTACATGAGCAAGCCTTTTGATCTTAAAGAACTGGAAGCGCGTATTCATGCGCTGATTCGACGCTGTTACGGCGGCTTTAATGACGCGATTGTGCTGGGGCGGTTAAATTTGGACCCACGTAACCACCGATTATCAGTCGACGGGCAACCGCTAGCACTATCGGCTCGAGAGTACGGCGTATTGGAAATTCTCTTGTTGCAGGCCGGTAAAGTAGTCAGCAAAGATCGTATCGCCCAGCGTTTGGCTGCGGATGACGATGCGTTGACCGATAACGCGGTAGAAATCTATATCCACCGGCTTCGCAAACGTCTGGAATCTTACGGCGTGTTAATTCGAACGGTGCGAGGATTGGGTTATTTATTGGAGGCAAGCGCAGATGCCTAAGCCGCGCAGCCTTAAAAGCGTCATCTTATTACGCTTGGCGATACCGCTGATTATCTTTATGACAGTAGAAACGGTGCTGTCATATTTTGTCACCTTGCATTATGTCGATAATGCTTACGACCGCTGGCTGCTTGATTCTGCCCGATCTTTAACCCAAGAAATCAAGTTGCAAGCGGGTAGGGTGGTGGTAGATCTGCCGCCTGAAGCGTTAGAAATTTTTAAATGGGACGAGTCGGACAAAACTTATTTCAAAATCATCTCCGCACAACAAGGCGTTATCGCCGGAGACAAGTTTGTGCCGGAACCGTTTGCGCCTGAAACCGATTGGTCCAAGCCGGTGTTTTTTGATGAAATGATGTATGGCGAACCGGTCAGGGTCGTGTCGATGCTATTGCCTGCAGAGCCGGGCGCCGAACAAGTCTTTGTACATGTTGCCGAAACGGTGAATAAACGTCGTGCGATGATGATCGACATTCTCTTGGCTGACTTGGTGCCGCAATTGATATTGGTGTTGGTTGTTGGCTTATTTTTGTTGCGCGGTATAAAACGTGGTTTGCAGCCATTGCAACTGGTAGCCAATGAAATTGCCCAACGTAGTCCACGCGACTTGCGACCGATTCCAGAACGACACGTCTACCAAGAAGTGCAAGTCCTGACCAACACCATCAATGAGTTGTTACAGCGCTTGGCCCATGGTATTGCCAGTCAACAACGCTTTATCGCCAACGCCGCCCATCAATTGCGTACCCCTTTGGCGGGTCTAAAGTTGCAAGCCGCGCGGGCGTTGCGTGAGCAAAATGTCGAGGCCATGCAGCCGGCATTAGAGCAGATTCAAAACAGCGCTGATCGCATGGCGCACCTGACGTCGCAGCTATTGGTTTTAGCCCGCTCCGAACCTATCGAAGGCGATTATGAATTAGTGCCGGTGGATCTAGTGGAGCTGGCCCGCAGCACCTGTATGGAGTTTGTGCCCAAAGCCTTACAGCGTAATATTGAGCTTGGTTTCGAAAGTGACGAGCCGGCGCTGATTATCAAAGGCGATGCCATTTTGCTGAGAGAACTGCTGGCTAATCTGCTCGACAACGCCATTACCTACGGCCATGAACATGGCAATATTCTGATCAAGCTGGAACGAAATCCGACACCATGCTTGATTGTAGAAGATGATGGACCAGGTATTCCCGAATCTGAACGCCAACGTATATTTGAGCGTTTTTATCGCATTCCCGGCACTGCCGGAGTTGGTTGCGGGTTGGGACTGGCTATTGTTAAAGAAATCGCCGATTTGCACAAAGCGCGTTTACAGCTCAGTCCATTTAATGAACTGGCAGGCACCCGAATTGAATTGAAGTTTGATTAGTTGTGGGGCTGTATTTTTGTAGGAGCGGGGCCGTGCCCGCGATCAAAAGCCTTTAAATCGCGGGCACGGCCCCGCTCCTACAGCATTAAAGTAATTAAGTAGATTTGGACGGCTTGCTCAGCAAATTAACCCGCACATCCATACTATTTAACACGCACCCCAGGCCAAACTGATGAAATATCGATACATCAGCGGCGTCGCGACCAAAGGCAACAATCACTCTGCCACCACGAGGCCCGCTTTGAGTGGGATCAAACGTATACCAGCGGCCACCGATATACGCTTCAAGCCAAGCATGTAAATCCATCGGTTCAAGCTGATACAAATACCCCACTACCAGCCGCGCCGGAATGCTGATACTTCGGCATAAGGTAATGGCCAATTGCGCCAAATCTCTGCAGACACCATAGCCGCGGTTGTTAATATCAATGGCTGAGAGTGGCAAATCGCTGGAACCGGGGATGTAATTAATGTTGAGTCGTACCCAGTCATTAATTTGGCTGACTTGATCGTAACCGGGCAGGGCATCGGCAACGATCTCGCGCGCTAAATCACCAAACCGATCCGATTCACAATAACGGCTGGGTAACAGATACGGCAGGATTTGGTTCGGCAGGTTCTGGATTTCGACGAAATTAGCGCCGGGTGCGGTATCAATATTGTCAGCCGTGATGACCTCAAACGCAGTATGAACAATAAATTCGCCCGGCGGTGCCACCAGGCGCTGACAGAAGTTGCCGTAACTGTCTTTGTTTTCAGTGATTGGTACGCCGGGCTCAACGATATAACTGGCTTTGGTAATGCGTTGCTGAGCGGCGCTTAATGGCCGGAGCATTAAAATTAATGCGGTGGGATCCTCGATCTGAAAATGCAGATCGCAACTGACTTGCAGTTTCATTGCGGTTTGCTGATCCGTGTTAGTGCTACCGGCTTCAAAGCCCCACCCATTGCAGTTGGTCGTAAGCATGTCTTAACCATACTTTAACGCGTTGCCGTTCCAGCAAACCTAAAGCATTCAAGTTTTCATAGTCTTTATTTTGGGCTGCCCAAAAGCTGGAGCTGTTAGCGTCAATTTTGGTCATGACTGGTGCGTGCAATCGCTTCAAGTTAATCACTCGGGCATTTAGCGCCAAGGCACGGTCTTTAACACCTGACGATTCTAAAATGGAAAATTTATCATCGCGAAGTTGGTTAAGTACCAGGATGTAGTTTAAGCGTGAGCCATATTGATCAAGTAGCTTATCAAGCAAATCTACGCAATCCTTGCCGGAGTCCATCACATTCCAGTACGTAAGAGAAATGCCCAGGTCTTCAGCCAAGTCCAGCACACCTGATTCATCCAGCCACTTTGCCAGCGGATGATGGGTTTGGGCGGCCAGATCAACCAGAATCCGATGCTCTGGGTTCTCGGCGGCTGTCTCCACAATGGCATCCAGACTTTCGTAATTATCGATGATGGTTGGCGATGCATAGTCTGAGTAAAAACGTAGCAATGAACCATGCGAACGGTCGGTATCAAAACCAATAAAGGGTATTTTATTGCCTATCATGAACTGAGCCAGCACCCGCGCCACTACAGATTTGCCTACACCGCCTTTTTCTCCGCCGATAAGATGAATCGTACTCATTGTTGCTCCTTAATTTGATGTGGGTAATGTATTTGCTTTAGAGCAAAGCAATAAGCGAACCAATTTTATATTTTTGGCTCCTCTATCAATCCTCAGCTCATGCTTCGACAAGGCTTTCCTGAGCTCAGCCGAAAGACTCGCACGAATGAATAAGTTGATGAATTAATTATAAAACCGTTCGCACTGAGCTTGTCGAAGTGCAATTTTTACGGCTTCCCGTTTAAGAATTTCAACACTTGGATGGGCTGCACAGACGGATAGAGCGTGTCATTAACATCTGCTTATTTCAAATTTATCAATACTGCAGCGGGTGTTTTTGGTGCATCAAAATGGCCAATTGTTTCAAATTGGTGCGAGCTGTTGTAACTCATGTCGCCTTGTTGACTATATTTAATGTGTAACATTATTGGCTCAACAATTGCTAAGTTAATGTAGATTTAGCCCAATATGCCTAAAGCAAGCCTAATAATTCACTCATCAACGTCGCCTTAATTGACTATGAAACCAACTCAGAACGACCCATTAGAGGCCTACTTTCAGCAAGTGCAGGACATTATTTTAAGCCGCCAACATTGGGTGACCGGCTTGTTGCCCGCCAGTACTGCTGTCACTGTCCACGGCAACTACACCGATGCCTGGGTTAGAGATAATGTCTACAGCATTCTTTCTGCTTGGGGGCTGGCGCTGGCTTATCGACGGACGGGTGACAGCAATGACCGCGCTTATCTTCTTGAACAAAGCGTCGTTAAACTGATGCGTGGTCTGCTGACAGCGATGATGCGCCAAGCCGCAAAGGTGGAAAAATTCAAGCAGTCGCAAAATCCGCTGGATGCGTTACATGCCAAATACGACACCAAAACCGGCGCGGTGGTGGTGGGTGATGACGAGTGGGGACATTTGCAGCTGGATGCCACGTCATTGTTTTTATTGATGCTGGCGCAAATGACGGCCTCTGGATTGCGCATTGTCTTTACCATCGATGAAGTCAATTTCGTGCAAAATCTGGTGCATTATGTCAGCCGCACTTACCGGACGCCGGACTATGGCATCTGGGAGCGTGGTCATAAAACCAATCACGGTATTGCTGAGTTAAACGCCAGTTCCATCGGCATGGCAAAAGCCGCACTGGAGGCATTATCGGGATTTAATTTATTTGGTAAAGAGGGCGGACAAGCATCTGTCGTGCATGTGATTAGCGACGATATTGCCCGTACGCGCATTACGCTGGAATCGCTGTTACCCAGAGAATCTATTTCTAAAGAGGCTGATGCTGCCGTGCTGAGCATCACCGGATTTCCCGCCTTTGCGGTTGATAATCAGGCGATTCGAGCGAAAACAGAAGCCATTATTTGTGAGAAACTTGAAGGCCGGTATGGCTGTAAACGCTTTTTGTTGGATGGACATCAAACGGCTATAGAAGATAGTCATCGTATGTATTACGACCCGCATGAGCTTAAACAGTTCACCGATATTGAATGCGAATGGCCGTTGTTTTTTACCTATTTACTGCTGAATAGCTTGTTTACTGGCGATGTTGCCGCCGCCCAAAGCTATCGCGCAAAATTGGAAAGCTTGCTGGTTGAACACAATGGCCAACACTTATTGCCAGAGTTGTATTTAGTCCCTATCGATTTAATTGCCGCAGAAAAAGCCAACCCGCACAGCCAGCAACGGGTGCCGAATGAAAACATTCCGTTGGTGTGGGCACAAAGCCTTTTTATACTTGGCAGTCTTATTCAAGACGGCTTACTTGAAATTGATGATATTGATCCATTAGGCCGCTACAAAGTTGTTAAACGCTCCCAAGATTGCCGGCTGCAAATTCAGTTATTGGCTCAGGACGAGGCCGTACAAAACAGCTTGATGAGCTACGAAATTCATACGCAAACATTGGCAGAGATAGCGCCTATCCAAATTAGAGAGGCCAGTGAGTTAGCTGAGGCTTACACCCATGTCGGCCGAAACGATCTTATCGGTTTAACAGGGCGACCAATGCGCCAGTTAAGAACGTTGGCAACATCCAAAATGTACGTGCTGGCCGGTGAGCGGCTGCTGTTTTTACCTCAGTGCCTCAATCAAAAAGGCTTTTATCTGGCGATGGATAACCGCTTGCTGATTCAGCGTCTACGCTTGGAATTTGCCTATATCTACAGGCATTGGGATAGACCGGGTAATCCGTTAGTGGTGATAACCATCAAGCACAATATGCTGGCCAATCAGCGTGAAATACTTATTGAATTTATCAAAGAATTGCAACAAGGCACGACACACGGGATAAGTTTGCAACTTGGGACGCTGCTAAATTTTACGGAATCGGCAAGCCACGAAAAAATTAATTACCTGCATGATTTTCAATTTTCCAAAGCGTCTTGGCAGGAGTCTGAGCGACCCTTTTTTAATGTCTTGCCAAGTACCACCGCGATACCTAAGCCAATCGACACCTATCGAATTACAAAATGGGAAATCGGTAGCGATGACGATCTCATCAAACAACTAAAAAGCAACGCCAATCTCTACGCACAACTGGAAGTATTAAGCTTGTTAAGTCTTCGTCATGGCCTGGATTACGACACCGGCTTAGCGAAAGACGGCACTGCCTGTTGTGTGCGTGGTTTACTGGAAGAAGTCTATGAGCGGGCCGGCGACCAGCATATTTGGTTTGTTGTTAGACGGTGTGCCGGCTTACTGGGGAAATATGACATCAATCTGGAACAGGCCGCTACCGAGATTTTGGTTCGGCAACATGCACTAACCTTAGGCCGTGCCTACAGTGGCAGAGCAACATTAACGCGGCCCGCCGATTCCTCGGAAATTTTGCAAATCATCCGCACCTATAACAATAACGATGCCAGCGAACACATCATTGTTCAAGAATTGGTGCTGTATTTGGGCATGTTAATCAAGTCTAATCCAGAGCTGTTTGCCGATATGCATACCGTGCGCGTCGGTCATATCCTGCAATTGCTCACCGTCAGGCAACAACGCGAATCCGGTTGCAGTACATTGGATCAAGCGTTTAACGAAATCCTTTCCTTACCACCGTATCAATTATCCATAAAAGTAAAAGAAACCTTGGAAGACTACAGCAATACCGAAAATCAATTAGATTTGGCGGAAATGCTGCATATTGAAGGCCCTCTAAATGAAGCCAGTTGTCGAGAATTAACCAGCGCGCGCTTTTCAACAAGCATGGATCCCAAAGACCAGACAGACATCAATGATTGGTATGACTGGCGCGAACAGCAAGGCAGTGTCGGCAGGGAAAATGATGCGTTTTATGCCAGTGTCTGGGGCATTTTGCACCATTGCACAGGCTTAACGATAGGCGACAAACTCAACAGTAAAAATCGCTTGGACAGTGAGACCACCTTGTCGCAGTCGACAGCAGGTGAGCAAAGTTTTAAATTGCACGTCAACCATTTGCTTAACAAAATTCAAGCGCCGGTGTATCGGCAGTTAACTGTTGAGGCTTTAAAAGCCATGGCATCTATTTTTCGTGAAACTCCGTCGCTACATATTGATGATAATTTAGTCGTCGACATCATTATTGGTCATGCCGTGAGAATTAGTTGGTTACAATCGCACCCTGAACATGAAGAAAACTATGAAGAGAGTGCATCGCTAGCTTGGCAGGCTTTTTACCGACTACCGCCGCACCAAGTTGCCAACGGCATCCTCGATGCTTTAAACCATTTATTAAATAACTGACGAGGGGTGGATCGTGATATTAGCTGGCGATATAGGCGGAACCAAAACGGTATTAACGCTGTTGACTAACGATGCCAACGGCTCACAAACGTGCATAAAAGAAGAAACCTACCCAAGCCAACAATTTCCAGAATTTGACGACATTCTGACGGCCTTTTTACCTGCTGATGTGACTATTAGTTCTGCGTGCTTTGGTATTGCCGGACCCGTGGTTAATCAACGATGCCAAACCACTAATCTGCCCTGGTTGTTAGACGCAGAAACCCTGAAATTAAAATTGGGTACGAGCAAAGTCAAACTGCTTAATGATCTGGAAGCCATGGCTTTAGGCATGTTGCATTTACCGGCACAAGAGCTTATCGAGTTAAATCCCAATGCACAAATTCAACCAGGCAATATTGCAGTTATTGCCGCCGGAACAGGTTTAGGCGAAGCTATTCTGTATTGGGATGGTAATAAACATCATCCTATCGCAACCGAAGGCGGGCACAGCGATTTTGCCGCGCAAACTGTCCAGCAAGATCAGTTGTTAGAGTATCTTAGAAAAAGTTACCCAGATCATGTCAGTTACGAACGCATCTTATCGGGCATTGGTTTTAGTCATTTGTACGATTTCCTCTGTGACCATGGTTTTGCCCCGCATTGTCTTGAGGTGCCGGAGCTAAATAGCGAGATTGATAGAAATGCCGTTATTTCTCAACTGGGCCTGGTGGGTGAAGATGCGTTGTGTGCAGAAGTAATTCGGTTGTTTGTGGAACTTTACGGAGCAGAAACAGGCAACTTGGCGTTAAAGTCACTGGCGACAGGCGGAGTTTTTATAGGCGGAGGCATTGCGCCCAAAATCTTATCTGCAATACAAAAAGGTGGCTTTATCGAGGCGTTTAAAGCCAAAGGCCGCTTTTTGCCATTGCTCGATAAAATCTCAGTGAAAGTGTCATTAAACCCCCGCACGCCGTTGATTGGCGCGATTAACTATTTTGGGGGCTAGTCCGAAGCGTCAATCTTGCGATTTTTCAATATGAATATAGGGAACCTCTAAAAATTGCACTTCGACAAGCTCAGTACGAACGGTTATCTTATTAAATCAATTACTTATCCGTTCGTGCTGAGCTTGTCGAAGCATGAATGGATAATTTTTAGAGGCTCCCTATACATCATCAATTGGGAGCACTATCCCAACACGGTCTTGAGGAATATCAGATTTACTCTGCTGCGAACATTACTTCAATTTTTTCGGCGATTTGTGACTTATCAACTCCTTTGTTCCACGGTTCCTTAGTGGGTTTGGTTACAGATTCTATTTTCAAATAGTCACTATTAAGATGAGAGATTGGAAACTGAAGCGACACACAAATATGCTTGAGGTATGATAATGTCATACTTATTTTCATACCCTGAAATGAGAGACCTTCTATGACTATGCAACGCAAAACAATTACCATCACTGACCAGATGGAGAGCTGGGTGAAAGCACAAGTTGATTCAGGACAATACGGAAACGATAGTGAATACTTCCGCGATTTAATTCGCCGTGACCAAGAAAGACGAGTCGCGACAACTCAATTACGATCAATGCTCGATGAAGCTGAAGCCAGTGGAACAAGCAACCGTACTGCAGAAGAAATATGGGCAGAAGCAGAAAAGCGGTCTGCGCCAACTAATGGCTAGTTATCATTTATCTAACCTGGCTGATGTGGATCTTGGCAATATTGCTACTTATACCATTCAACGTTTTGGAATCAATCAGGCAAAGCTTTATAGAGATGGTTTATTCAAAACATTTGCAATGATTTCGGATTTTCCTTTGATAGGTAGCGACCAAAGCCAAATCAAAATAAATGTTCGTAGACAAGTGTATGAATCCCACGCCATTTACTATCGTGTGGATGAAAACGGGATATTTATTCTACGGATATTGGGGCCAGGTGAAGAACCGTTACGCCATTTAAAATGAAAAATTAATTACAAAGGCAGCAACAATATAATCGCCGGACTAAACCTGCCCAATGAGAACCTCGAAAAAACCTGTACTTCGATACACTCAATGCGAGCGGTGCCTTATAAATCAATAAGTTCCGTTCGTGGTGAGATTCGAACCATGAACGGAGTCGTCATGCGTTCATATTCGATAAAAAACAAATATCATTACAGTTATTGGGATTCTTTAATTATTGCCTCAGCTCTACAAAACAACTGCACAGTGTTAATCAGCGAAGACATGCAGCATAACCAAAAAATTGAAAACCAACTGAGCATCATCACCCCCTTTCTTTAAAAACCGAGACAATGAGATCCAAGGAAAATAGCAGCGGGCAATTTATTAAGGCAGCTCATTCCCATGAATTTGCTGCGGAGTTCTGCCATCAAAGGTTAGTGTGTTTTTTTAACAGGATTATAGAAACCTTTAAAAATTTCCATTCATGCTTCGACAGGCTTTGCACGAACGGATAAGTAGTTGATTTAAAAAGACAACTGTTCACTTTGAGCCCTTCGGCTACGCTCAGGAGAACCTTGTCGAAGGGCAATTTTAAGAGGTTTGCTCAACGGTTTTTTTGGGATACAGCTCATTAACTTAATGGCCGTGACGAAAGGTGAGAACCAAGCAAATCAACTTATCGAAGGATTTATACTGGCATATTGCTCAGGTAAAGCGCTCGGACACATTGACGCTAACGGTGGAATTCATTCGTTAGTATAATCAGATACTCCTGGTGATCACTGTCACATTAATGACTGGCTGTAATACACTTTACTTAGAAGACATGTATCATAGCGCCAATTCTATGATGATCTGATCATTGTCAAACCGCTGATTCAAACAGCTCTATCGACTAAATACTCAGGATAAAATCCCAACAGATGGATCGTAATCCCCTAGATACAACAAAAACCACGCTACCAACAGTATATGGATTGCATTCTAATAAGCTTAAAACGCTTTGAGAAGTCACCGAACATTAATTAACATGTCAAAAATAAAAACACTTGCCACCGGTGTTAGCTGGGGGGCTTTTTCAACTATTGCCGTAACCGGTTTTCAGCTTGTATTTATGGCGGTAATGGCAAGACTCCTTGATCCTGCCAATTTTGGTCTGGTTGCTATTGCCAACGTTAGTCTGCGTTTTTTTAGCTACTTTGCGCAACTGGGCACTGCTCCAGCAATAATACAAAAACCCAAGTTAGAAGAGGGCGATATTGCAGCAGCACTTACTGTATCACTTGGTATTTCCAGTTTGTTTTTTGGCCTTGCACTTATTACCGCGCCATTATTTGAAAGCTTTTTTCAAATGCCCGGTCTTAGCGCAATTATTCGGGTGCTATCCATTAATTTTGTTATTGGTGGTTTTTCCGTTGTCTCAGTTGGATTGTTAAGAAAAAATGCCGCATTTCGTGCTTTAGCCATCATTGATGTTGTTTCCTATGTAATCGGCTATGGCTTGGTGGGCTTAAGTGCGGCTTATTACGACATGGAAGTATGGGCGCTGGTCGCCGCATTTATGACCCAAACAACACTAACAGCCTTACTTAGCTATGCAGTGATTCGTCATCCATTAAGCCTTCTTCATTCCGCAGCCCAAAGAAGGCATTTTTTCAGTTATGGTGGACGTTATTCAGTTATTGGTTTTATTGAATTTTTAACCTCAAATTTGGATGCCTTAGTGATTGGTAAGTTGCTTGGTGCTGCATCTGCTGGTCATTATAACCGTGCGTTATTACTTGCCAATTTACCCGTACAACAACCCGCAAATATTTTGACTAAAGTGCTGTTTCCAATCATGAGTTCCATTGGCGAACAACATGGCAAACAGATTATTAGTCTTCAACTTAGTGCGCTTCTTGTTGGCAGTTATGCCTTTGCTGTCGGTGCAGGGATTTTTGTTGCTGCACCCGATATAATAAAAGTGCTACTAGGCAATAAATGGTTAGACTCCATTCCTATCCTTGAGATGCTGTCTTGGTCTGTTGGTCCACTTTATATCTCTCATGTTGCAGGTGTAACGCTGGACTCAATGAACAAGCTTGCCATTAAGCTCCGCATTCAACTGACCATGTTGATATTACTCATTAGTTTAATGTTATTGCTAGCACCGACAGGTAGTACATCTGATCTTGCGGCGGCTGTGGTAATTACAGAGTGGGTGCGAGTGGGGGTGATGACCGTAAAGCTTACGCGGTTACTTAAAATGTCCGTTAGGCAAATGGTACTCATTTTTCTCTGCATAGTAATCATGGCTATATCTACCGGCTTAATGATTAACTTAACAAGTGAACTTTTAAGCACTTCTTTTGCCATTACAGTCAGGCTATGTGCTGAGATAGTTTCTGGAGTTATTGGTCTGCTTCTGGGGGGAATAATCACCCGTTATATTGCCATTCGGTTACCTGCGATTCGCTTCCTATTAGAAAGAGCGCCTCGACTTGCCAAATTATTTCCTAAATTTGCTTATAACACGGAGTAATGAATGCGTTGGTTTTATGTACCTAATGAAGGCACAGAAGGCGATCAAATTGGTCCCCGTATGGCCTTTGAAAAATTGCATCAAGAAGGTGTTTTCTCAGCCTACTTGGCATACTCCTATTTAGTGCGGCAAAAGAACTTGGTAAATCACCATGATGCGTTAAATGAGCTTATTGAAACAGCCCGCACTTTTGCACCTGATGTCATATTTATTCAGCATCCTGGCAATGGTTATCCTATGGACCGCGCATATTTACTGCGACTTAAGAACATACCGAGCAAGCCTAAGCTGGTATTGTACGAAGAAGATCCTTATGGGTACATTATTAAACGAATGGATGCCACGATAAGCGCAGTGCTGGTTGAGTCCGACATGTGTTTCCTTGGTGGCACCGGCTATCTTGCTGAAATGGCCCGCAGTGCAGGCGCTAAAAAAGTGCGTTACGCACCTCATTCCTACGACAATCAACGCTTTGGTACGCCCTGGGAGCCGACACTTACTAGGCGCTTTGATGCTGTCATGATTGCTAGCCTAACTTGTCTTAAACACATTCCATGGCTTTTTATGCCGGGTGGGCGAAGTCGAAAACGCACTGCACAAGCACTTTATAGGCACTTCGGCGACCGTTTTGCACTCTATGGTGCTGGGCAGGGTTGGAATGGTGAACCCTATTGCAAAGGTAGAATTGCTTTTGACCAACAAGGTGAAGCAATTCGGGATGCATGGATGAGCGTCAATTGGGGGCAGTTTGATAAAATCGCCATGTACTCATCTGATCGATTGCCAATTAGTTTGGCTTGTGGTGTACCTCATATCACTAATTATCAACCTAGATACGAACAGGTTTTTGCCAATATACCTGGTCTTTTTATTGTAAAAAGCCCACAAGAAGCCCTTGATGTTGCTCTTTATATCCTGAGCCAGACCGTCGAACGACGCAATGAAATGGGCTTTTACGCCGCAGAATATGCACGACAACAACTGGATGCTACGGTTGTCTATAGCAATATTGTTTCGGTTGTCCAGGAACAGTTATTTAGTAAAAACTAAAAAAAATGCGTTATTATAATTTTTATAATCGGAATCGCCTTTTTGTTTTCCGGTGGTAATTGCGCGAATTTTAAATTAGCTGAAACATATAACTAAATTGGCGAAAATTTATTTAATTTTAGAAGGCATTTTTTGAAAAATGAACGTGATCCTATCAATATGCATCCCAACATATAATCGACTTGATAAATTAATACATTTGCTAGATAAATTAAAACTCATTCAGCATCCTGGAATAGAAATTTTAGTTAGTGATGACTCTAACAATGACGACACTGAAAAATATTTTTATTTACATGGGTTAGAGTATATTAAATACTATCGAAATTATTCAAATATGGGTCAATTTAAAAACTGTAATGCCTGTATTGCTAGGGCAAAAGGCGAATGGATACAGATCTTACATGATGATGACGATATTGAACCAAACTATATAGAAACTATTTTTCCTTACTTAAGTAACAAGGAGTTGGTTTTACTTACAGGTAGCAGTGAAATCGTTGAATTAGGGAAAAATAGGGGTGTTGGTGCAGCCCATAAAAATAAAATAGATAAGTTCGCTATAGCCTACGATGAACCTTTGAATGGCTTGGTTTTTAAAAGTAGTATTCTTAAATATGGAAATCCCTTTGTGTTTTCACATACTATTTTTAGAAGAGAAACTGCAATTTCTCATGGTGGCTTTGATACTAATTTAAAATTTATTGGTGATTTAAATTTATGGCTTAAGTTATTAGATTCTGGTGGCGTTATTTTTTTAAAAAATAAAATAGGTGTATATTATTTACACGATAATAATCAGTTGACGTCTCTCGATACCTATATTCAGCAATCCACAGAATTAATGATTTTAAGAATAGAAATGCTGGGCTTTGTGAAAGAATGGAAAATTGAAAATTATACTGACGAGTATAAATATTATATTGAAAAAAACATTTATAAGGCAATTATACTTTCAAGTATTATAGTAAATAGAAATGTCTATGCTAGGTTTTCGTACATTAGGCTTGTCGAGCTTTTTAAAAAAAATGAACTTTTTGTGAATAAAAAATGGCTTCCTAAAAATTTTATATTTGGTTTTTTTCATTTAATATCAAAAATATTTCCTGATGAATTATTATATATATATTTACATTATAAATCGATTCAATAAAAAACCATAGATCAAATAATGATAGAGCATACATCTGGCATTACAATAGGGCTTATGGGACCCATAGAAACTAAATTATTTCTTGATATTTTGGGTAACCCTGATGAGAGGGCTTACCCAAAAGGTATTGGAGGTACCCCTCTTAATCTTTTGGTCAGAGAGCTCCATCAACGTGGTTATAATTTAGTGCTGTTTTCACTTGATCCAAGTATTGATAAGGCAGTTAAAATACATGGTGAACGAATAACTATCTATTTCGGGCCAATTCGCACAAAACCAGCCAGAGATTTTTTTAGCGAGGAAATTAAATGGTTGACGAAATCCATGCTTGAACAGCCGCTTGATATTTTGCATGCTCATTGGACTTATGAATTTGCACTGGCAGCGCAGGCGACTGGACTGCCTTGTTTGGTAACTTCTCACGATGCACCATTTAACATTTTAAAACACAACTTCATCCCTTATCGTATCGCTCGTACATTAATGGCCTGCAAGGCGATATGGAATACACAATATCTTTCTGCTGTTTCGCCATATGTAGCAAATCACTTGAGAATGTTTATGTTTTATCGCAAGCCCATTAGGGTTATTTGCAATGGCCTGCCTGAGATTATTTACAATCATGTCAGTATCTTAAAGTCGCCCTGTTCCCCCATCGTATTTGCAACTATTTTGAGTGGCTGGACAGACTTAAAAAATGGCAAAGCAGCTATTCGTGCTTTTGCTTTACTGCGCCAGACGCAGCCTGAGTGCAGACTAATAATGTTTGGCACTGGGCATGGCATTGAAGAGTCTGCAGAACAATGGGCGAAAAGTCAAAATTTGCACGAAGGTATCGAATTCGTTGGGCAAGTACCATACGAGCAACTGATTCGACAATTATGCGACAAAGTTGACATACTTGTGCATCCTTCATTAGAAGAATCTCAGGGGATGACATTGATTGAGGCTATGGCAATGGGAATTCCTGTAATTGCAGGCCAAAACAGTGGCGCAGTTCCGTGGACACTTGATTATGGAAAGGCCGGCATATTGGTTGATATAACTCAACCCAAGCAACTTGCCGAGGCTATGTTGCGATTGGTCAAGGATAGTGGTGAACGCAAGCGAATTGGCCAAGCTGGTTTAACTCATGCTAAAGAGCACTTTCATATACGAGTGGTAACTGATGCATATCTACAAGCTTATAGCGATATATTGGCGGAGAAATGGACATGAAGGTTTTACATATACTGGGCGAATTAAACCCATCGGGCGCGGAAACCATGCTTTATGCTACGGGGGCGCTGTTAAACGATTTTGGTATAACCGGCGAAATTTTATCAACCGGACCTCAGCCGGGCTGCTATGCCGATCAATTAGCAAGCGCAGGCTATAAAATTCGACACATACCCTTTACCAAAAGCATGTTGTTTTTCTTGACCTTATTTAGACTATTGAAAAACAACTCCTATGATGTAGTTCACTTACATACCGAGCGCGCCAATTTTTGGTTGGGTATTCTTGCCCTGGTATCTGTAAAACGCTGCATCCGTACCATACATAGTAATTTCCCCTTTACTGGCTTTTTAGGTTGGAGACGTAAATGGCAACGCCAGTTACTAGACCGGCTTGGCGTATCCCACATTGCGATCTCTCAATCAGTACATGATACCGAATACAAACATTACGGGTTAAGGACTCAAATTATTCAAAACTGGTATAACAGTGAGCATTTTAAGCCCACTACACCTCAGCAGCACGCTCAAGCCAGAACCGCTTTAAATATAGCCCCAGATAGTTTTGTGCTAATAACGATAGGCAATTGTGCCCCAGCAAAAAACCATTCTGCACTAATTAAAGCACTTGCGAGTGTTCGTCATCTGCCTTGGGTTTATCTGCATATTGGTATAGAAAAAGATAGTAGCGAAAGAGATCTCGCGGCGGAACTAGGCATAGCTGAGCGCATTCGCTTTGAGGGTCTACAAACAGATACCCTGCTGTATTTACAGGCTGCTGACCTATTTGCAATGCCTTCAACTTATGAAGGCTTCGGTATTGCCGCAGTTGAAGCTATATCAACTGGGCTGCCGACTTTATTAACTAACGTCAGCGGACTCGCCGACTTCAAAACCGTTTTTAATAATTTGTTTTATTGTGAGCCAAATCCAGGAGCTATTGCATCAGCATTATCGGACATTAATTCACTAAGCCTGGAAAAGTGTCGTCAGCAGTGCTCAGAAAATCCCAAAATTGCCGAACAACATTTTGGAGTCCAAAGAGGCTTAGCTAGTTATGTTGGTTTTTATAATAATTAACAAATAATGAAAAATCCCCCGGCTCTGCCGGGGAGACAGCAAAAATTTGACATTTCGAGGAGTCCATCAGGAAACTCAAAAGCGTGAACCGCCAAGCGCACGCGAAAGGGGTAGCCTGATGGACGAAAAAAAAAGCTTAAGTCACTCGAAGTGGGAGTGCAAATATCATGTGGTGTGTATACCGAAATGTCGGAGCTGAACCTTGTATAAAGAGTTGCGCAAGCATTTTGGCGCGGTTTTTTTAAGGCTAGCGAGCCAGAAGGGAAGTCGCATTTTAGAAGGGTATTTGGTGCCAGATCATGTGCATATGTTGATTTCGATTCCGCAGAAGTATGCGGTATCTCAGCCGATAAAGTATATCAAATGCAAAAGCGCCATCCATCTAGCCCGAGTTTATGGGGAGAAAAAGCATAATTTTGTTTGGCAGCATTTTTGGGCGCGAGGTTACTTTGTGTCGACGGTTGGTCGGGATGAAACAATGATCCGAGAATATATTCGTCACCAAGAGCAAGAAGATCAGCGAATTGAATAAGTGAGTCCTTGGAGTTGAAGGACACCTTTAGGTGGCTAAGATATTGGGGCCGCGTTAGCGACCACGTTTACCGCTTTGAGCGGTTCACACTATAAAGCGCTCGGCTTTGCCGGGGGATATTTACTTTAAATAGAATGTTAAATTTATTAATTTGATAAATTAAATTACTTATGAATGCTTACTTTAAGTACAGAATACTGACTATTATTGTATTTAGTACATATATTTTTTGGGGGTCATTTGGCGTAGATTTAACGTTGCACCCAACATCAGAACGCATTCCTTTGCATAGGGTTTTTATATTGCTTACTGCTTTTATTTTTTTATTTAATGTGCAGCAGGTAATTAATGCCTGTTTAAAGAATAAGTTATTAATATCTTTAATTATTTACATACTTTTTAGCGCAGGTTGGGCAGAAAATGGTGCGGCAGTTATTAAGAACTTTATATTTCTTTCATCTTCGCTAATTATTTCAATAATGACCGCGTTAGCTTATAACAACAATAAGCCAGCATTAATTAGACGGCTTTTTTGGTTATTTTTACTTATGGTTTTGGCTAGCATCCTTACTGCCCTTTACTTTCCCAAAGTTGGAATTAACACACTAGACTTTGGCAAACCACGATGGATAGGTATTTCAGCTCATCCTAATGGATTGGGTACGCAAGCATTAGCATTAGTATGGTTATCATCTAATTTGTTTTTTTTGTCTAAAAGCACTGTTGAAAAAGCCATAATAATTTGTGCAGTAATAGCTGCTTTTTTCACAATCGTCAAAGCTGACAGCATGACTAGCTTGATAACTTCATTAATTGTACTTAGTTATACATGTTATTGTTATATATTAGGCAAGATGAGTATGTCTGTTAAATTTGGTGTTTTTTTTATTGTGATAATGGTTTTATTTTTTATTGGTGTTTTTTATATGAATGCTACTGAAATGACTGATGCCGCAATGGAGTCTACAGGAAGAGACACAAGCTTCACAGGACGCAGTATTTTGTGGGAGAAAGGGCTTTCAGCCGTCGCGGATAATTTAATTTTTGGATATGGATTTGATGATCTTGAGCAACTTACAAAAAAGTACCACATAGTTATGTCCCATTTGCATAATGGATATGTTGAAACCCTTGTAAAAGGTGGATTAATCGCGAGTATGCTTCTATTTGTTATTTTGGTAAAAACTTTTATCAATCAATTAATAATAAAATCAACACATAAACAAGAATTTGTTTTTTTAAGCAGCGGCCTTATTATTGTATTGCTTCATAATGTTACCGAGTCATCAATATTAAGAGGATTAAGTACGTTAGGAATATTTTTAATTTTTATTATTGTTTCAACAAGTCTAGTTCCCCAAAATTACATAGATAACTCCTCTTTAAAAGATCAATAGTTATGAAAATTTGGATATGTATACCCGTTTTTAACCGAATCGAATTTACTCTGAAATGCCTAAGAACACTCAAAGCGCAGACATTTCAAAACTTTGTTGTGGTAATTTGCGATCATGGTTCTACTGATGATACCTCGTTGCGCATTAGAGAGGAATTTCCCGATGCCATAATAATAAATGCCGATAGCCGATTGTGGTGGACGGGAGCAATAAATCGTTGCGTCGGATACGTTTTACAACATGCTGAAACGGACGATTATCTGTTGACCTTAAACAACGACACAGAGTTGCCATTGGACTACTTATCGGAATTCGTCAAACTTAGCAGCAAATATTCACATTCAGTATTAACTTCGGTCACTTATGATATTTGTACCCGCAAACGGGTGTCGATAGGAAATAGACAAAATTGGCTTACAGCTAAATCTAAAGCAGTGACGTTTGAGCAAGACCATTTACCTGACGATAAAAATGTTATTGAAATTACTCATGCTTCCGGTCGTGGCACTTTGTTCCCTGTTGCAGTTTTTAGGAAAGTAGGTTTGTATGATGAGCAACATTTGCCGCATTATGGAGGAGATTACGATTTTAGCCTCAAAGCTAGACGAGCTGGCTTCCCGATTTATATTTGCGACAATTGTCGGGTATTTTCCCATGTCGATGCTACTGGTATGGAAACAGTACGTAACCAATTTTCGTTAAAGAGTTTTCTTGATTATTTCACTAGCATTAGATCGCCTGCCAGTTTTAAGGTGCGCTGGTGGTATGGCTTTAATAATTGCCCCAAAGCGTTGTTTCCAACTTATATTATGCTAGATATGGTTCGGGTAATTGGTGGTTATTTCAAACATGTTTTATTTTCCAAGCCTGTATCTAAATCTGCTTAATATCAGGTATATGAGAATATTAATCTTCCAACCTATGCTTAAACAATATCGCCTGCCATTGTTTGAGCTTATGGGGCAGCTGCTTGTAGAGCAAGGACATGAGTTACGGGTAGTTTGCGGTAGTCCACCACTGCATGAACAAAGCAAAGGTGATAATGTTCTTTCTAGCAATCGTTATTGCAAAGTTGAGAAAAGTCTGTGGCTATTAAAGGGTAAGCTACATTTCTTGCATCATGCACTGTCGCATATTTTATGGGCCGATTTTGTTATTACCGAGCAAGCCAATAAGCATATTCATAATTATGTGCTGATTATATTTAGGCTGATTGGAGTTAAGCACTTTGCTTATTGGGGGCATGGTCAGAACAGGCAAGGTAATCCGAATAGTTGGCGAGAAAAAATTAAGAAAAAACTGTCGACTCAATGCGATTGGTGGTTTGCTTATACTCAAGGTGTAGCAAACTATGTTACAACCTTGGGCTACCCAAGTTCAAAAATTACCGTATTAAACAACAGTATTGATACTTCTGAATTTAAGCAATTACTTAGCACGTTAACTGTTGAAAAAATCGCCTGGTTTAAACAACAGCTAGCAATTGATGATAGCGCTAGAATCGGGTTGTTTTGTGGTAGCCTGTATGACGATAAGAAACTTGAGTTTTTATTAAACTCAGCACTAATAATTCATCAAAAAAATCCACACTTTGTATTGCTGTTAGTTGGAAACGGCAAAGACCGTACTGTTGTTGAAGCGTATGCCAAGCATTATTCATTTATTAAATATCTGGGGCCTTTATTTGGTGAACAAAAATCTTTAGCGTTTAAATCGGCAGAATTATTTTTGTGTCCTGGTTTAGTAGGTTTGGCTATTCTGGATGCCTTTACTGCCGCTCTGCCTTTATTTACCAGTGATATCCCAAATCACAGTCCGGAAATTGAATATCTACAGCATGGTGTTAATGGTGTAATGACAGCACCTTTTGAAGATGAGTACGCTCAAGCCGTTGTTGATGTTCTTAATGCACCAGAAAAATTAGCGCAATTGCGAAATAATGCGTTGGCAAGCGGCAGCCAGTTTTCCATAGAAAATATGGCGCAAAATTTTGTTGAGGGTATTAAAACTTATTTTAAAACTAAGGCTTAAATATAACGATTTCAAAGATGAAAATTATCATTACAAACATCTATTTCGGGAAGCGTCCGGGTTACTTTGATCTGTTTTTAAAATCGTGCGCTATTAATTCGGCTGTTGATTTTTTGTTTTTTGTGGATTTTGATACTCCCCTTGATTTTGCACCAAATATCAGATTCATCAAAACTACTTTTCAACAAATACACTCTCTCTTTCAGACAAAATATGATTTCCCGATAAATTTAAAGTCACCATATAAATTGACCGATTTTCAACCAGCATATGGTGAATTGCTTACAGATTATTTTACTGGCTACGATTGGTGGGGGCATTGTGACTTTGATATGGTGTTTGGTGATTTAAGCAGATTAATTGAGGTTGTGCAGCAATCTGATTACGTTAAGATTTTTCGCAGAGGTCACTTAACTCTTTACAAGAATTCCGCAGACATTAACAGTGTCTATAAAAATGGCATTGTCCCACTCAGTTATCGAGATATTTTTTCATCCGAAAAATTCTTTAATTTTGACGAAACAAATGGCATCGACAAAATATTCACAGCAATGGAACTTCCAGTTTTCCGCGAAGAATTGATTGCCGACATTAATCCAAAATCTCCCTTTTTATACATGACAGCCCACTCCAACCTTTGGGGGCAATACTTTCTTTGGTCGCACGGTAAGCTTCTTTGTAAAAGCCAAAAAAATGCTGATAGAGAGTTTCTTTATATCCACTTTCAGAAAAGACAGATGGCAGAGAAATATCAACCGATTGGGGGGCACTCAACTGATGTTCTGATCAATCAATTTGGCCTCTTTGATTATTCAGCAGGTTTGAATGGTTGGATATTCAAAGTCCTTTGCCTGATTCCAAATCTCGCGCATTTGAATCGATTTTATACCCCCCGTATTGTTAAAGCTTTTAAAAGCAAGCTTAGTTCGTCTTAGCCTAGCGCCACCTTATAACTCGACATAACTCGACGCCGCCCGTTGTGATTTTAATAATTGACTTATGAAAATTCTGTTTGTCCATAATCGTTATCAACAAGCTGGCGGCGAAGATAATGTGGTTGCCGCCGAAGCCAAATTGTTGGCTGGCCATGGTCATGATGTTGAATTGTGGAGCGTCGATAATAAGGACTTGCCAAGCGGGATTAGCGGAAAAATAAAAACTGCGCTGGCAACCAGTTATTCGCCCGCTAGTCGGGCCATTGCCCGCGACAAGCTACAACGTTTTAAACCCGATGTGGTGCATGTGCATAATTTTTTCCCACAAATAAGCCCGTCTATTTACGACGCCTGTCTTGAGGAAGGAGTACCGGTAGTGCAGACACTGCACAATTACCGGCTAATTTGCCCAGGCGCAATGCTGATGCGGCAAGGCAATATTTGTGAGCAGTGTATTACTGGCTCACCCTATCAAGCGGTCTGGTATGGGTGTTATCGGGGGTCTAAGTTGGGTAGTCTAGTGGTGGCGCACATGGTGGCACAGCATCGCAAGCAGGGCACTTGGCAGCATAAAGTTAATCGCTTTATTGCGCTGACAGAGTTTGCTAAAAGCAAATTTGTTGCCGCGGGTTTCCCTGCAGATAAAATCGCCGTTAAAGCAAATTTTCTGCATGATCCTTTGCAAGCCCCCCGTACTAATTCTGACACTCCCAGCTTTGCTTTGTTTGTTGGTCGCATCAGTGAAGAAAAGGGTATCAACACTTTGCTGCAAGCTTGGTCGACATTGGATGCTCAAATCCAGTTAAAAGTAGCAGGCACCGGTCCGCTTTATGTTGTATTAGTAGGTAAAAACAATGTGGTCGCGTTAGGCAGGCAAAGCGCGGACGAAGTCAATCACTTGATGCAGCAGGCTGCATTTTTAGTGCTGCCTTCCGAGTGGTATGAGGGATTTCCGTTGGTATTGGTTGAGGCGTTCGCGCATGGGTTGCCGGTACTGGCATCAAGGTTGGGCAGCATGGCGGATATTATTAAAGACGGAGAAACCGGCGTGTTGTTTACTCCGGGCGATGCCAACGATTTAGCCAGTAAAGTTAAATGGTTGCTGGAAAATCCCCAACAACTACAAATACTCGGTGATAATGCTCGGCGTGCATATCTTGAGAAATATACAGCAGAACAAAATTATGCTGAGCTAATGGGAATTTATAAAGAGGCGATGGAAATCAATTTATTGATTTGAGATAACAATTTCGTAGGAAGTGGGCCGTGCCCGCGATTAGATGTGCTAACACCAAAGTTTCTGACAATAATGCGCGGTCATGGCCCGCTCCTGTAAGAAAAATTAATAAATACAGATTATTAATGTACTAACCAGAGATGCGATTGTAGGTGTGGCTTTATATAACTAAAGCCACACCTACAGCAAAGAAATTTCCGTTTATTATGGAAGCAAGCCTATATCAGTGGCTAGTGGTACAAAGCCAATATCTTTTATTGGTGAGCCAGGGCAGGTCGTCATTTTTTTGTTGCTTATGGTCACACAAGGATCAGCAAAAATACTGCCTTTCTCAACTCCCTCCGCTATCCATGGTGTCCAGTTTCCAGTCGCTCCTCGATTTACTTCTAACAAATGATATCTGAGAGAAATCTTTCCAGCAGTTGACCAAACTAAATTATCAGCAATAACAGTGTAGTCGACGGGTATTACATACATTAATAAATTACTATCGAGCTGGGTAGAGACAAATATATTTCTTTCAACTCTGTTACCTTCAGGCCATTTTATATTATGCATAGGGGCTGCCAACTCGGGATATTTTTGTTGCCAGATTGCCGTTTTGTAAGGTGTCTTATCAAGGGCTGTCTTAAAGGCGTTCCAATTAAAAGTTGACCATCTATTATCTATATATACTGCGTACTCATTGGACTTAAAATAATTATTAGTTATTTTATTATCCCTGCCACCACCAATTTGCAGAGCCATGGTGCCGGCATTTTCAAAAATGTTGCCGCTCACTTCAAAACCACTGGCCCCATCATCCAAATAGACACCCCTAGCATTATATGGTGCTTGATAAACTACTTGGTTTTTTGCGACATCTACGCTCTTCATGCCGAAGCCAATAATGTCATGAATGTAGTTGTTGCGAATAATATTTCCGCGCCATGACCAGTCATGCCCACTATAAATAGCTCCACAATCACTAGCTTGTAAGCAAAAATGATGTATTTCGTTTTTTTCAATCAAGTGATCGTTACCTTCAATAATAATTGCGGTTCCCCCTCCCTGCTCCAATAGGTTATTTGTCACTTTAGTACCTACGCCTGCCAATCTAATACCTGGTGAGTAAGTCATTATGGTTTTGCCCATACGATAAATCTGATTATTATGGATAATATTCTCAGAAGGTTGCAGAGTGTTACTATCGCCACCGTTAACAATTACGCTTTCCCCACCAATATCGTGAATTTTACTATTTAGGAGTTGAATATTATTGGCATTTCTTATTTCTACTCCTTTAACACCTATATTGTTAACTTCCAATTGATCTAAGACAATGTTATTAGAGCTTCTAATTGAGATTCCAGTAACAGTGCTGTGTTGAATATTAAGGTTTTTGAAAGTTAAGTTACTGGCTCCATCCGCGATCAAAATATCTTTTAATGATGAAAGTGTTGCTACTTTTGGAGTTACTCCTAATGGCGAAATAAACCTGATCTTATTCGTAGCTACATCAGCTATCCATTCGCCAGGGGCATCCAGTAAAGAGGGCAAATTTCGTATATAAAATCGTCGTCCACTTGCAAGCCTGTAACTAATTGGTGCTGATAATTTGATTGAATTTCCTGGCTGATTAACGGAGTCAACGCCCATGTATTGATCGTAAAAATCATTGCCCGAAAAGATATGCACTTGAGCGGTAGTAATATCGCCTGTTAAAACAGGCATTGTCTCCATTACCGAAAACTGAGTTTTGTAGTCAATCGGTGATTTTATGTGCGCCCAATCTTTATTTGGCCAACGGGCTAATTCCATTTTTTGATCGTTTACAAATAATTCAAATTTTGGATTATTGCCCTTAAATCGCCCATTAAAATCATAATTTGGGTCGGTAGGGAATTTTGTAATCGGGCAATCCCAAAACGGCGCAGTGACTTTTTTACAAACGATTGGTATGCCGCCACTAATCGATACTTGCGCGCCTGGATCACCTTGCCAAACTATTTCCCTGCCCGGCAATCCAGAGTCAAGCAAGCTAAAGTTTAGCGGCTGTGTTTGGTAATATCGGCCTGAGGCGATATTGACGTTAACTTTGTCTTTAAATGTGTTGGTTTGTTTTAAATTTCTGATGGCTTGTTTAGCGCGTTCAAGTGTTTTAAACGGGCCATCGGTTTTATTGGCGTTTGCTGTTTTTAAGCTGCCGGACCATAAATCATTACCCTGAGTGTTAACATAATAATCCGTGGCCATGGCCCCAGAACTGAAACAGAAGCTTGTTATAATCCAAGCCTTGATTAAATTTTTCATAAACTTATTTCCTTTTTGACTAATGTGCGACTTAATTCTGGACCAAAACTCTAGGCAATACCCTGATTCAGTTAACATTCTGGGGTTAAGCTTCCCAGTATTGGATTATCAGTATAGCCTGGAATTATTTCAACACTGGGTAAAATCTGGCGTACCTCATCAAGTGTGCATTGCTAATGTCCATACGGTTGTCACCAGTCTTACTGATAAAGATTTAAGGGAGATTAATCAACATTCTTTAATCACAATGGATGGCTTGCCGTTGGTGTGGTACGCCAGAGCAGTGCATAAAGCGAAGATTAAGGAACGAGTGTGTGGACCGGAATTAATGTTGCGTTGCTTGGATCAAGGTCGAGCGCATGGGTGGAAGCATTTTTTTCTGGGCGGTAAAGATGATGTGTTAACGGATTTGGTAAGCGGCATGCAATCGCGTTATCCGGACGTGAATATCGTTGGTTGGCATTCGCCGCCATTTCGGCCGTTATCGATTGAAGAAGATGCGCAGTTGGTTGCTTTAATTAATGAGCATCAACCCGATTTTTTGTGGGTGGGTTTGGGTGCCCCCAAGCAAGAAAAGTGGATTGCCGCGCATTTAGCAAAAGTTAACGCACCGGTGCAAGTCGGCGTGGGCGCGGCGTTTGATTTTCACTCAGGACATGTTCGCCGTGCGCCAATATGGATGCAAAAATCAGGGCTTGAGTGGCTGTACCGAATGCTGCAAGATCGCCGCTTAATCAAGCGCTATTGCGCAACTAATCCGGTATTTTTAGCGTTGTTTTTGCGGGATTTTGTGGTGGTTAGATGTAGGAAAATGTTGGAGTGTTAGGTATTGCGTGATTGATAAATATATAGGTTTAATTGGCCTTTATTAAGGAGTTGTCACATGAGAACACAGATTGATTTGGATGAAAAATTGCTCACTCAAGTAGTACAGATGGGACAATTTAATTCTAAAAAAGCCGCAATTCAGGCCGCGTTGACAGAGTTTGTCAAAACCCTGAAACGCCGTGAATTATTAGCGTTACGCGGTCAAATAGAATGGCAGGGGGACCTTAACCAGCTTCGTGCCAATCGTGCAGACGATGCTGGTTGATACTTCAGTCTGGATTGATTATTTCAACGGGCATGCATCACAACAAGCTGACCGTTTGGAGTTGGCAATTACAGACGAAGAGCCTATTTTTATTCCAGGCTTGGTACTTACAGAAATTTTGCTGGGCCTAAAAACTGATTTAGAAGCTAGTAAAATAGCTGATCTACTTGGCGCTTTTGATGTCGTAAATGAACCCAATCGATCCGATTACATTGAAGCTGCCAAAATTTATCGGTTTTGTCGCTCTAATGGCTACACAATACGTTCAACAATTGACTGTTTGATCGTGCAACTCTGCCTACGTGATAATCGGTCTCTACTTTGTAAAGATCGTGATTTTACTAATATCGCTAAATGCTTTCCTTTGCGATTAATTTGCGAGTGATAAATAGGGCTAAACATTGCTTGAAAGACAACGCATGATTTGCACTCAGGACATGTCCTGAGTGCGCCAGTATGGATGCAAAAATCAGGGCTTGAGTGGTTTTGTACCGAATCCTGCAAGACCGCCGCTTAATTAAACGTTATTGCGCGACTAACCCGGTGTTTTTAGCGTTGTTTGTGCGGGATTTTGTGGCGGTTAATTTTCGGAAAGTGATGAGTGGTGCATTAAAAACCGGGGGAATAAAATGACTGATGATGAATTAAAGGAATTGGTTGCAAGTCTTGCTGTTGATAGTAAAAACTTGCATGAGGCGCAAAAGACAACTGATGAGCAAATGAAGCGCAACGATAAAATGTTAACGGAAAAACTCGATCGTATGGGGATTACGTTGGGTAATATCGGTAAAAACCAAGGCGATGTTGCCGAAGAATTTTTTTTTCAAAGTCTGATAAAAGACAATCATCTGGGCAAAATTCATTTTGATGATGTGGTTAAAAACATGGAAAAGCATCGCGGTAATATTCAGGAGGAATACGATTTAGTTATGACTAATGGTGATGCTATTGCCGTTGTTGAAGTTAAATACAAAGCCCATGAACATGATCTGGATAAATTGGATAGGAAAATGAAGCACTTTAAACAGTTGTTTCCAATTTACCAGGCATTTAAGCAATATGGCGCCATAGCTGCATTCCATATTAATGATGAGGCTAAAGAAGAAGCCTTAAGACGCGGTTATTTTGTGTTGCAGCGCAGCGGTGATCTGGTTCATACCGAAAGTAGTGAGCATTTGACGGTGTTGTAAAGGCTGTCGAATGATATTTTACAAATAGTTCTCTAGCGAGGTGATTCATGCCAGCCGTAGCTAACCAAATTCATTACAGTGCCGAAGAGTATTTAGCTTTAGAACGAAGTGCACCTTATAAAAGCGAATTTCACGATGGCCAAATTTATGCAATGACTGGTGCCAGCCGAAAGCATAATTTAGTAACTGTGAATATTGCGGGTGAATTACGAGATCAACTCAAAAAACGCCCTTGTGAAGCTTATATTAACGACATGCGTGTTAAAGCAGCGGAAGCACGCAGTTATCATTATCCTGACATTGCGGTTGTTTGTGGGTCGCCGCAATTTGAAGACGCTCATATCGATACCTTGCTCAATCCTACGGTACTGATTGAAGTGCTGTCGCCTTCTACCGAAGCTTATGATCGGGGTGGCAAGTTTGCCCATTACCGTAAAATCCCCTCACTTCGCGAATATCTGTTGGTGACGCAGGATCAACCAATTATCGAACGTTACCAGCGACAAGGAGATGTTTGGATATTGTCAGAAGCTGAAGGGCTTGGCGCTTCTATGGCGCTGGAAAGTATTGGCTGCATACTCAGCTTGCGTGAAGTTTACGATAAAGTTCTGGATGTTACGGATAGCAATTTGGATGCTGAATTTTCGCAATAGAAATCTGTTGGTTATTTTCTCAGCAATTGCTCCCGCATTTTAAATTAAATCCTATCATCCCTTCATTGTCTTAAGTTAAGCCGTTCGTGGCGAGCCTGTCGAACCATGAATGGCTTAACTTTTATTTAAGCAAGTTACCGCATTGATTTATGGTTGGCAGATTTCTTTGCTGTTAGAGCCTTCAAGATTTCCTCTCGTATTTGCCGCTGTTTCGCCGTGTCTGTGATCGGTTGCAGTTGGGTATCGGTGATGTAAAACATATCTTCTGCTCGACTGCCGATGGTGCTGATTTTTGCGCTATGTAGGCTGATGCCTTGTTTAATAAAAATCCGGCCAATTTTCGATAATAAGCCGGCGTGGTCAGTGGTGACCAGCTCCATAATCGTTTGTTTGTTGAGTGGGTCGGTTAAAAATTCGACACTGGTCGGGATAGGAAAATGCTGAGCTTGCCGGGATTGTCGATGGATGTTTTTGTGTTCTTTGACTTGGTGATAACGCAGGTTGTTGCGTAAAGCGGTGCAAATATGGATTTCCCTGAATAATTCGTTAATGGCTTCACCCGACTGCTCAAGCACTAAAAAGCTGTTGAGCACGTAGTTGTCCAGCGTGGTCATGATTCTGGCGTCAAGAATTGTTAAACCTAGCTGGTCGAGGGTGGCGGTACTTAAAGAAAAAATAGCCTCTTCATTTTGTGTGTAAACAAAGACCTCCGCACTGCCGCGTTGTGTTTGCGGGCGCAGTAATACCAATGGTAAATCAGTTTCGCTGGATGAGGCTATCGCGATGGTATGCCAGGCGATTTCATCTGCCGAATAGCGCAGGAAGTAATCGTCGTTGACATGTAGCCAAGCATTGGCAATATCTGCCTGACTGATACCCAACTTGAGGAGTTCTTGTTCGGCTTCTTTTTTGTTTTCCGATACCCGGTCAGTTGTGGTTAGAGGGCTTTGTAAGCCTATGCGCAGGGCATTATGGGTAGCCGAGTAGAGCTCTTTAAGTAAGGCGTCTTTCCAGGCATTCCACAGCTCAGGGTTGGTCGCGCGGATGTCCGCCACGGTTAAAAGGTAAAGGTGGTTCAGGTATTCAATACTGCCTATGGTCTGGGCAAATTGATGAATTATTTCGGGGTCGCTAATGTCTTTGCGTTGCGCTGTCATCGACATAATCAGATGATTGCGTACCAGCCAGGCGACCAGGTTGGTGTCGTGTGGCGATAGTTCATGCTGGCTGCAGAACGTCCTGGCTAATTCTTCGCCGACGGCGGAATGATCACCTTTTCTGCCTTTGGCAATGTCATGGAACAAGCCAGCCAGATAAAGCAGCTCAGGTTTGGCGATTTGCAAAAAGATGGTGTTGCAAAATGGCAGTTCATCACTGTGTTTGTCCAGCGCAAAGCGGCGCAGGTTGCGAATCACAAACAGGGTGTGCTCGTCGACGGTGTAGATGTGGAATAAATCGTATTGCATGCGTGCAACGATGTTGGCGAAGCAAGGGATGTAGGCGGCCAGAACACCGTAGCGATTCATGCGGCGTAGTTGGTCGGTAATGCCTCGAGGCTGACGAAAGGCTTCAATAAACAGTCGGTTGGCGGCTTTGTCTTGGCGAAAGTCGTCGTTGATTAAGTGCAGGCTTTTGCGGATTAGGCGAATAGTGGTCGCTCTGACGCCTTTGAATGATGGGTATTGTTCAAGTAATAGGAATATTTCCAGCAATGCTAAGGGATGGCGTTCAAAAACCGTTTCATCGACGACTTCGATATAGCCGTTGATGGCAATAAATTTATCATTGATGGGCGTTGCTGCGCCGGCACTTTCCCCACAGACAAAACGCTCGTTGAATAGTTGTAGCAGCATTTCATTTAGGCGTTCAAGACCTTGTACAGTCTTAAAATAAAACTGCATAAATTGCTCAACATCTTCATTACGCTGCTGGTCGTCGGTGCTAAAGCCGAATTGCTGGGCTAGGTCACGTTGGTAATCAAAAATCAAGCGGTCTTCGGCACGATGCGTTAACAGGTGCAGTGCGTAACGAATGCGCCACAATACTTCTAATGCAGCGACCAATTCCATGTATTCGGATTCAGGCAAAAAGCCGTAGTGAGTTAATTCTCGAATAGAAGAGGCATTGTAATGACGCTTGAAAACCCAAGAGATGACTTGCCGGTCACGCAAGCCGCCGGGGCCTTCTTTAATGTTGGGCTCAAGGTTGTAGGCCGTGTCGTGAAATTTGGCGTAACGCAGTCGTTGCTCTTCCATTTTGGCGGCGAAAAACTCACTGGAAGGCCAGATTTTGTCGGGTGTTATTTGTGTGAGTAGGGCTTCATGAAGTGAGCTGTCGCCGGTGATGAGCCGGTTTTCCATCAAGCTGGTCATGATGGTTTGGTCGCTGACGGCAGCATCGACACATTGTGTTATGGTGCGCACGCTTTGACCGGGTTTTAAGCCGATGTCCCACAAAAAAGTAAAGAAATTTGCCAAGGCTTGATGATGGCTGTCGGTATCTTCGGCGGGTAGTATTACGACAATATCAATGTCTGAATAAGGGAATAGTTCTCTTCTGCCATAGCCGCCAACGGCAATTAAACAAAGATGATGGGCATATTTACCCAGAAAATATTGCCAGCAGCCAGTTAAGATCAGGTCAATAAAATCAGATTTCTCTTTGATTAGGCCTGACACTGAGCTTTGCGGGTCGAATTTTTCTCTGAGTTCGGTATCTTTTTGTTTTAGTAGTTGCTTGATTTGTTGCAAGCTGTCTGGCGCTGTAAACAACGCGGCGTTGATTGGTTTATGCAAGGTGGTCACATTTCTTCACGGCGTAACGTTAGTACTTCAAAGCCTTGTTCGGTAACAAGAATAGTGTGTTCCCATTGTGCGGAGAGGCTTCTGTCTTTGGTAATGACGGTCCAGCCATCGCCCAGTACTTTAATATGGCGTTTGCCTAAATTAATCATAGGTTCAATAGTTAAAATCATGCCGCTTTTTAAAACTTCACCTTCGCCAGGTTTGCCATAATGCAAGACCTGGGGTTCTTCATGGAATTTTTTACCTATGCCATGACCGCAAAATTCCCTAACTACAGAGTAGCGATTGCTTTCAGCATGTTTTTGAATGGCACTGCCAATATCACCGAGTGTTGCACCGGCTTTAACTTGCTGAATGCCGAGCCACATCGATTCTCGAGTGATTTCGACTAGGCGTTTGGCGTGAGCGTTAACTTCGCCTATGCAAAACATTTTACTGGTGTCGCCGTGATAGTCGTCTTTGATTACTGTAATGTCGACATTAACGATATCGCCGGATTTAAGTTTTTTGTCGCTGGGAATACCGTGGCAAACCTGCTGATTTATTGAGGTGCAAATCGATTTTGGAAAGCCGTGATAGTTAAGTGGGGCAGGGATGGCTTTTTGCACATTGACAATGTAGTCGTGACAGATTTGATCGAGTTCATCGGTGGTTACGCCGGGGATTACGTAGGGTTCTATCATTTCCAAAACTTCAGCGGCCAATCTTCCGGCAAGGCGCATTTTTTCAATTTCAGTGTCGTTTTTGATGATAATACTCATGAATGCAATGTTTTTTCCTTTAAGTATTTGACTGCCAATTGCGTTTAACTAAGCAATAAACAGGCAAATTATTATATTGGTTATGTTGTTAATGGTATCGATTCTAACAGAGATTCGGTTGTTGTAAAAAGGCGATTGTGGTATAAAGATAAGTTCATTTTTTGTAACAATACTCACACTTAATCGTCACGTTTGGAAGGGTGCTGGCGCAACTTGTTGTTGTCGGTTTCCAATCGGGATAAGTGGAGGCGTAACCCACTCGAAACAAAATGTTTCGATTTTTAATCTTAGGAGAAATAAATGGCAGCAGTAACCATGCGTCAAATGCTTGAAGCGGGTGTTCATTTTGGACATCAAACTCGTTATTGGAATCCGAAAATGGCACCATACCTGTTCGGAGCTCGTAACAAAATCCATATCGTAGATTTGGAAAAAACGCTTCCAATGTTTAATGACGCTATGAATTATCTGGGTCAAGTGGCAGCAAATAAAGGTACAGTTTTGTTTGTTGGCACTAAAAAAGCAGCTCGTAAAGTAGTTGCCGAAGAAGCTAAACGTTCTGGACAACCTTACGTTAATCATCGTTGGTTGGGTGGTATGTTGACCAACTTTAAAACAATTAAAAAATCAATTGCACGATTGAAAGAGCTTGAAGCATTAAAAGCTGACGGCACTCTTTATCACAGATTTGGTAAGAAAGAAGCGCTGGGCATGGAACGCGAGCTTGAAAAGCTGGAGCGCAGCCTTGGTGGTATTAAGGACATGAAAGGCGTTCCTGACGTGATCTTCGTGTTGGATGTCGGTTATGAAAAGAATGCTATCAGCGAAGCTAAGAAATTAGGCATTCCTGTTGTTGGTATCGTTGATTCCAATAACTCACCTGAAGGTGTGGATTACCTGATTCCTGGTAACGACGATTCAATTCGGGCAGTTAAGTTGTATTGCGAAAGCGTTGCTTCGGCAGTGCTTGATGCTAAGACAGCCGTATTAGGCTTGTCTGCTAAAGCTGACGACTTTGTCGAAGAAGCTGCAGCGGAATAAAAATTGCCTTACGCGTGCAGGCAAAATGTCCTGTAAGTGAAAAAGCTGCGAAATTAATAAAACGCCTCCTTATGGGGGCGTTTTTATAATGATCAACAACAAGAGAAATTAAAGAATGAGTAATACAATTAGTGCAACACAGGTTAAAGAACTCAGGGAAAGAACGGGTTCTGGCATGATGGAGTGCAAAAAAGCATTGGTAGAAGCTAATGGCGATATGGAATTAGCTATTGAAAATATGCGCAAATCCGGTTTGGCTAAAGCTGATAAAAAGTCCGATCGTATTGCCGCTGAAGGTATTATTGGCGTCAAAGTCAGTGATGACGGCAAAGTTGCTGCAATCATTGACATCAACAGTGAAACTGATTTTGTTGCTAAAGCTGATGACTTTGTTAAGTTTGTTAACGATGTTGCCGCTATCTTGTTAACGTCTGATGTTGAAACAGATGAGCAATTGCTGGCACTGCCACTGGCTAACGGCTCGACAGTTGATGAGACTCGTCGTGGTTTGATCGCTAAGTTAGGTGAGAACATCACTATCAGACGCTTCGTAAAATACAAAACAACTGATGGCGGTACCGCTTGTTATTTGCATGGCAGTAAAATTGGCGTTTTAGTTGAATTAGCTAAACCCGATGCTGAGCTAGGTAAAGATATTGCAATGCATATCGCCGCCAGCAAACCAGTATGTGTGTCAGAGGAGCAAGTATCTTCAGACGCTATTGAAAAAGAGAAAGAAATTTTTGCTGCGCAAGCGGCAGAGAGTGGCAAGCCTGCAGAAATCATTGAAAAAATGGTCGCTGGTAGAATTAGCAAGTTTTTTGCTGAAATTACCTTGTTGGGTCAGCCTTTTATCAAAGATGACAAGGTGTCAGTTGGCAAGCTGGTTTCTTCAAAAGGCAATAATGTTATTCGCTTTGCCCGTTTTGAAGTGGGTGAAGGTATAGAGAAAAAAGAAGAAAACTTCGCTGAAGAAGTAATGGCGCAAGTTAGAGGAAATTAAGATATTCCGCCCTGGTACAGCCAGGGCGGAAGTCCTGCACAATTAGCCCTTAAAATACTATGACTAACAAAATTTGCCAGAGAATTTTACTTAAGTTGAGCGGTGAAGCTTTAATGAGCGAGACCGGCGGCAGCATTGATGCTGATATCGTCAAACGTCTTGCGACTGAGATTAAAGATCTATGCGATATTGGCATTCAGGTAGGTTTGGTTATTGGTGGTGGAAATATATTGCGCGGTGCCGAGAAGGCCTCAGAGGGACTTGATAGAGTCACCAGTGATCAAATGGGCATGCTCGCCACGGTGATCAACGCACTTGCTATGCAAGATGCATTAGAGCATTTGGGGCAGCAAGTAAGAGTAATGTCTGCACTTAAAATCAACCAAGTTTGCGAAGACTACATTCGCCGCCGGGCAGTAAGGCATTTAGAAAAAGGTCGCGTTGTTATTTTTGCAGCAGGGACTGGTAATCCTTTTTTTACTACCGATTCGGCTGCGAGTCTGAGAGCAATTGAGATTAATGCTGAGTTAATGATTAAAGCTACCAAAGTTAAAGGCGTTTATTCGGCTGATCCTGAAAAAGTTAAGGATGCTAAATTTTATGCGCGGTTGACTTACGATGAAGCGTTGGACCAACGTTTGAATGTAATGGACACCACTGCGTTAGTGCTGTGTCGAGATAATAATGTCCCCATGCGTGTGATGAATATCTTCGAAAAAGGCGCCGTAATGAGGCTGATGTTGGGTGAGGAAATTGGCTCACTAATTGAACGAGGAACTGAACATGCTTAATGATATTCAACAAGATGCCGCTACCCGAATGGGTAAAAGCATTGATGCTTTAAAACATGAGTTTTCGAAAATAAGAACTGGTCGGGCGCATCCTAGTCTGCTCGAACAAATCAGCGTGTCGTATTATGGGTCAGAATCACCTTTGTCACAGGTGGCCAATGTTGCTGTTGAAGACGCTAGGACATTGACGATTACACCTTGGGAAAAAGGGATGGTTCAAGCTATCGAAAAGGCGATATTAAAATCTGATTTGGGCCTAAATCCAGCCACCAATGGAATGACAATTCGCATTCCGTTGCCACCATTAACCGAAGAGCGTCGTCGGAGTCTGGTGAAAGTGGTTAAGCACGAAGCAGAGAATAGCCGCGTTGCCGTAAGAAATATACGCCGAGATGCTAATTCGGAAATAAAGGAAGCGCTTAAGGAAAAATTAATTTCTGAGGATGACGCCCGCACAGCGGAAGAAAAAATCCAGAAATTGACTGATCAAAATATAAAGGACATTGAAAAGCTATTGGAAACAAAAGAAGCGGATCTCTTATCATTTTGATTGGCCATTACAACCAATATTTAAGTAAGAACACGCTGAGTATTCACAATGTCTACTAATGAAGTCGATAGTTTGATAACTGAAAATAATATGCCCCGACATATCGCAATAATCATGGACGGTAATGGTCGTTGGGCGCAAAAACGACTTATGCCCCGTGCCTATGGGCATCAGGCAGGCGTTAAAACAGTTAGAAGGGTTGTTGAATACTGCGCGAATCAGGATATTGAGGTTCTAACTTTATTTGCGTTTAGTAGCGAAAATTGGCGACGTCCTAAAGAAGAAGTGTCGTTGTTGATGAGTTTGTTTATGGCTACTTTGCAAAGAGAAATAGACAAACTCGATCGCAATAATATTAGATTGCGTTTTATTGGTGATCGGCAGGGTTTTTCTGAAAAGCTACAAAAAAAGATGTCCGAAGGAGAAACTCAAACTCAAAATAACACGGCGTTAACATTAGTGATTGCAGCTAATTATGGGGGGCGCTGGGATATGACCCAGGCTTGCCAGTCAGTGGCAGAAAAAGTATCCACAGGTCAATTGCAGTCCAATCAAATCACTGAGGCACTTATTAATCAGCATCTGTCACTTGCCGATTTGCCCGAACCGGATCTTTTTATTAGAACGGGTGGCGAGCAACGGGTTAGTAACTTCATGCTTTGGCAGTTGGCATACACAGAAATGTATTTTACATCCACACTGTGGCCTGATTTTGATCAGTCCTCATTAGATGATGCAATAAAGAGCTTTAAAAATCGGCAGAGACGATTCGGACACACTGGTGAACAAGTGCTTACTAAATCCGTTACTTTATAACTTTAATAATAATTAGAACAATGTTAATACAGCGAATTATTACAGGATCCATTCTTGCCGCATTGCTTGCCTTGGCGGTGTTTAAATTATCCTCAGCGTATTTCTCATTGCTTCTCGCTGTCGTCACTTTTGTGGCAGCGTGGGAGTGGTGTAATTTAATCAAAATTGATTCTCTGGCTAAGCGCGGGGTGTTTTTTATACTACTAGCGGTGCCAATGTTCTGGATACATTTTTGGTCAGAGTTCCTTGAACTGAGTGCGCAAGCATTAGAGTTGTCCGTGCAGGCTGTTTACAAATCGGCAAAAAGTGCTGATTGGATTGGGGTAAGTAGTTTTCTTGATGGCTGGGATTTTCCTGATCTAAGAATTTATTCTGGACTATTAGAATGGCTGGTTATCCCGGCGGTGTTATTTTGGATAATAGTTATGGTCTTAATTCGAAATACACCGGAGGGTGTTTTAAAGCTGGAATTAAAACCCCGTAATAAGTCGTTGATCGGTTGGTTTATTTTGATCACTACCTGGATGTTCTTATCCCGCCTTAGAACATTTTATGGCTCAGAAATGGCAATGTATTTTTTCATATTAATTTGGGCAGCAGATATTGCCGCTTATTTCTCAGGTAGAAAATATGGTACTACCAAGCTTGCGCCGGAAATTAGTCCGGGAAAAACTGTTGCAGGCATGTATGGAGCTATGAGTGCAGGTGTGCTTTGTGCAGTTGTATTAAGTTTGATTTATGGTTTTACTTGGATGATTGCAGCTGATTTTGTATTACTGTCAGTTCTGGCAGTGTTGATTTCAATTTATGGTGATCTATTTATTAGTGTCGTCAAACGCCAACGCGGAGTCAAAGACAGTGGCTCGCTTTTACCCGGCCATGGCGGCATTCTTGACAGAATTGATAGCATTTTGGCAGCCGCGCCCTTGTTTTACGCAGGTATATATTTGATTTATAGGCAGGTTTCATGAAGGGTATTTGCATATTAGGCGCCACTGGCTCAATCGGGGTTAGTACTTTAGATGTGGTCGCAAGACATGCTGATCTCTACGACGTCATTGCATTGACTGCTAATAACAATATCGATTTGTTATACGAACAATGTTTGCAGCACCGACCAAAGGTTGTAGTAGTTGTTGATGGAGACAAAGCGAAAGCTTTTGAATCCAAATTAGCTAATTCACCAATTGCCGACATAAAAGTTCTGACTGGAGCGGCCGCATTGGAGCAAGTGGCCACGTTGGATGAAGTTGATTCGGTGATGGCGGCTATTGTTGGTGCTGCAGGATTATTACCAACGCTTGCCGCTGCAAAGGTCGGGAAAACCATATTGTTGGCTAATAAAGAAGCATTGGTGATGTCAGGCGCAATATTCCTTAAGGCAGTGACAGATTCAGGAGCTGATTTATTGCCGATTGATAGTGAGCACAACGCGATATTTCAGTGTATGCCTGCCGGCTACAGGACTGGCGTCCAGGCAAAAACTGCCAGGCGTATTTTATTGACAGCCTCAGGCGGGCCATTTCGTGAAATGCCGATTGAGCAAATGGTCAATGTTACGCCAGCTCAAGCGGTTGCTCATCCTAATTGGGATATGGGCAAGAAAATTTCCGTTGATTCGGCAACTATGATGAATAAAGGCTTAGAAATGATTGAAGCCTGCTTGTTATTTAATATGTTGCCTGAGCAAATTCAGGTGGTGATCCACCCGCAAAGCGTTATTCATTCAATGGTCGATTATGTCGATGGCACTGTCTTGGCGCAAATGGGTAATCCTGATATGCGTGTGCCTATCGCTCATGCGATGGCTTGGCCAGACCGTTTTGATTCAGGGGTTGAGCCGCTGAATATTTTCGATGTGGCGCGCATGGATTTTGAACAACCCAATCTCCAACGATTCCCTTGTTTACGTTTGGCCTATGAGGCAATAGCCGCAGGCGGAATTATGCCTACCGTGTTAAATGCCGCTAATGAAATAGCAGTCGATGCTTTTTTAAACGAACGAGTTCGTTTTACCGATATTCCTGTAATTATTGAGCGGACTATGAATAAGTTTTCAGCAACCCCCGCTGATACGCTGGATATTATTTTGTCCACTGATCAACAAGCCAGAGTTGTATCTACCGAGATTGTTGCAGAGCTGACGCACTAATGGAAACCCTTCACACCCTGTTTTATTTCATCGTTGCTGTTGGCATTCTGGTCGCGTTTCATGAATTTGGGCATTTCTGGGTGGCGCGTAAAGTCGGTGTGAAAGTGCTCAGGTTTTCCATTGGTTTTGGCAAAGTTTTGTGGTCTAAACAAAAAAATAATCAGTCCACTGAGTATGTATTATCGGCCATTCCACTCGGTGGCTATGTGAAAATGGTGGATGAACGAGAAGGCCCTGTTACTAGCGAAGATTTGCCGTTTAGTTTTAATCGCCAGCCGCTGTGGGCAAGAACTGCGATAGTTGCAGCAGGGCCGGTGTTTAATTTAATTCTAGCTGTTGCATTGTTTTGGAGCGTATTGGTTATTGGTGAAAGTGGTATCAAACCGATATTAGGTAAAGTGGAGCAGGGCACCTTAGCCGCAGCTGCTGGTTTTGTTGAAGGTGATGAGATTATCTCAGTCAACGACAAGCCAACACCAACTTGGACTCAGACGCTTACAACATTAATTGGCGCCGCTCTGGAAGGCGAACAGGAAATAAATGTCGCAGTAAAAAATCACGACGATCTGCAGGCCGTGAAAGTCCTTAAGTTTTCTGAGCAGGATGCAGAAAATTCCGAAGTGTTATACCAACGGCTGGGTTTTAAAGCATGGGCACCGCAATTAAAACCCGCTATTGGACAAGTGCTTCCTGATAGCGCTGCACAGTCAGCCGGTTTAAAACAAGGCGATTTGATAGTTAGTGCTGACAACGTGGTTATCCAGGATTGGCAGCAGTGGGTAGACTATGTCAAAGCCCATCCCAATATGCCTATAAATCTTTTGATAGAACGAGATGGTGTGTGCCTGCCGTTAAGCATTACTCCCAAGGCTGTCCAAGTTGAACAAAAAACAGAAGGCAAAATCGGCGCATCGGTTCAGGTCCCCGAGGATCTTATTAAATCTATAACGGTTGAGTATGCATTGTCACCGCTAGAAGCCTTGCCAGTAGCGTTTGAAACGACATACGACTATGCCTTAACCACGTTAAAAATGATGAGTAAAATGTTGGTAGGACGCGCATCAGTCGAAAATCTAAGCGGGCCTATAAGTATTGCTCAGTATGCCGGGCAATCTGCAAATATGGGGTTGGTACCTTTCTTAAAGTTCATGGCATTGGTTAGTGTAAGTCTCGGCGTTTTAAACCTGCTACCCGTACCAGTATTGGACGGTGGTCATTTACTTTTTTTTGCGATAGAAGGGATTAAAGGCAGCCCGGTTTCAGAAAAAATACAATTATTTTTTCAGCAAATTGGTATTGCTTTGTTAGTGTCATTAATGGTTTTGGCAATGTTTTTGGACGTGCAAAGGCTATTTTAAGCGTTAGAGTAAACTTTTCAATTATTTGTAATATCAGGAATTCCATGAAAATTTTAAACACTGCTTTGTTGTCCTTGCTTAGTTTGGCATTGTCGCAAGCCCATGCTGATGAAAACGCCATCAGGGAGGCACTAACCAAGTCCATGACAGGGATCAAGATAGAATCAGTCCAGCCTGCAGAAATAAAGGGATTATTTGAAGTAAAAATAGGTTCCAGCATCGTTTATGTATCTGAAGATGGTAAATATTTGCTACACGGACGTTTAATTGACGTTGCAACCCGGACGGATTTAACAGAAAGCCGGTTAAGCAGTTCTCGTAAGCAGGCATTGGCTAAACTTACAGACAACGAAATGATCGTATTCAAGCCCAAAGTCAGTAAGTATTCTGTTTATGTGTTTACCGATATTGACTGCGGCTATTGCCGTAAGTTGCATTCTGAAATTAATCAATATATGGCTGAAGGTATTACCATTAATTATCTGTTTTTTCCTAGGGCAGGCAAGCCTTCGGAATCTTATGATAAGGCTGTTTCAGTTTGGTGCGCTAGCGATCGTAAAGCTGCACTAACAGCGTCAAAAAATGGTGAAAATATTCCGTCTAAAACTTGCGACAACCCAGTTGATGAACATATGCAATTAGCCGAGGACTTTGAAGTAAAAGGTACTCCGATGATTGTGACTACTGGTGGCTCTGTGTTCCCTGGTTACTTACCACCTAAGCAACTCCTTCAAGCGCTGCAAAGTGAGAAGTCTGTTAATTAAGGATGGTAACACCCCGGCTGAAACCTGGGTGTTTGAGTAGCGCGGACTAATGCTGGGTAATAATTAAAATGTGTCATTGTAGTAACGTAAAGCCTTGAAGTGTTAGATAGGAGATACACAAAACACATTTTAAGCTTATTAAGTTTCGTGCATTCTTATAGCAGTTTTCTATTGTTCATTGCTAACAGGTAACAATAGACCTATCGATACCGGCTTTATAGAGCGTGCTGTTTGCGAAGTGAAGATGCAACCGGTCGATATCGAGGGCGTAAAGTCATTGTTGCGATGTTCAAATCTCTTTGTTGGCTCACTCTGCCATTAAGTTAAGAAAATTCATTTAAAAACAGTGCTTTTTATGGCGTCTCTGGAAGTTCAGCAACACTCTGGACGATGAATTTTTACGTGGTGGATTGCGGTGACTTCGATCAAGACATGGGTTGGTTAGAAATAACGCCGTTAGCTTTTCCAACAGTGCATCAGTGTCCTTGTCGCTCAGCAACAAAGCCAATGCGTGATTCTTGATCGCATTGAACGACACGGCACGGTTGACCGTCTGTGGATATTTCGTGGACTTGGCATCGAGCAGGGCTTGTGCTGCATTGGTCAACAGTGACTCCACGCCGGATAAATACACGGTGGCGTAAAAATCTTGTCTGACGGCTTCAGCACTATTAATGCCGCGGTGAGTTTTCCAACGCCAAGCGAGTCTTGAGTAGGCCGTAAAAGCTCTCAATGCTCCAGCGCAGCCCATACAGGGCTAAGAATTCGGCAGTGGGGTAGCGTTCTCATCCAGTAAAGATGTCACCAATACTTCATCGCCTAAAGTTGCCTCCAAGGCCAACCGATTCAGCACTCGTACAATACCGATGCTAAGGCTACGGACGCTCTCCTTGTATTTCTGCTGTCTTGCCGTTCGACCACGCAATCGTGCCAAATTCTTCACGCACGGCCAGGGTCCGGTAGCACAAGCTTTGAACCATCGATCGCCAGTACCCGCAAGCCTCAGAATGTTTGATATTGGTCATCGCTATACAGGGTGTCGACAAAGGCCACTTGGTTGAGTTCGATAAACGTGGTATGTTTTAGCTTGTACCTGGCCTGCGAATAAGCACGGGCGGTCACCGGCGCCTGCTCCAGCCACGTCATTGCTTCGTTCACCACCGTTTTGTAATGGTTTCACACTTTTTTACCAAGACTAATGCGAAGGGTAAGCTACGCACCCGCGTGAATGCGGTGTTAGTTTGGCGGTCGCGCCTTGAAATCATCAGCTTCAATTCGCTTTTGGCTCATTTCCATCGCTCGCTTTTTTACTATGTTAATCTCTAAACTAGGCAATTATTCGCCCGTTATTTCTACCAAATAAGCTTGGCTTAATGGCAGTGCCTTGTTGGATGAGAGCGATATAGGAGTAGGCGGCTCGGGCTTGCGCAGCAATTTAACCGTCGCTAAATTTTTGAGGATTTTTGGGTAGGACACCCAGAAAAATCTTTACTCAAAAATAGCGACTCGCTTGCAAACTCGAGCTGAGGTGACAGGCAGTGTTTGGATATATTGAAGTCTTTTACAACTGTGAGCGATTGCATTTTGTCGCCACTAGATAACTGTGTGCAGCACAAAGCTGCTTAATCAGGTGTCCCAGAAAGTGTGGACACATCATCTATCATAGGTAGCTTAGTTGCTGGTCGATGGTGGCTATACGGGGAAGTCTATTGCCGACTAGCTACAAATGATCCTGGGGGGAGAAGGTTTTTTGTGTGGTTAGGAAAATGCCGAAGGCTTTGGAGAAATACTGATCGTTTGCACAACACCTTGATTCAACGAATAACGCCCATTTTTTTAAAAGAAGGGGAAATGCAAGTTGCTATAGTCCAGTATTTTTTTCAATCCGACCAAATTATTCGCCAAGATTAATTGCATTTAATGGTGAATTTTATTGGATATAATTTTAATATGATGTATAATTTTCCTTCTTAATTGAGGGGCCATAGCTCAATTGGTAGAGCGCAACACTGGCAGTGTTGAGGTCAGCGGTTCGATTCCGCTTGGCTCCACCAGATATTATAAATAGTTAATACTAGTCCCCATCGTCTAGTGGCCTAGGACACCGCCCTTTCACGGCGGTAACGGGGGTTCGAACCCCCCTGGGGACGCCATTATTAAAAACAACTGGTGTCAGTTTAAGTTGTAAAAAGTTAAATAAGCTCCTTAGTCCCCATCGTCTAGTGGCCTAGGACACCGCCCTTTCACGGCGGTAACGGGGGTTCGAACCCCCCTGGGGACGCCATATATCAGTGCATCAGTACTATTCTGGTCGGTATTAAATATTTAATACGTAGAATCTAGATTGTCTATACCAACTATAAATTTAGTTAAATTGTAATTATCGGCATAATTTTCAAAAATAAAGCTTGATAAGGGGTTTCGCTAAAGTCCACATTCAAAATGCCTTTACCGAAAAAACCGTTAATTGTCTCTATAGACGCGAATAGTCTGCTTGCATAACCAAATTAATTTTCTTGTCATAGCTTGACAGTTACAGAACAGCGCACCTTGAAGGCCTTTGGGTTTTTGAAGCTGTCTTATAATAACTGTAAATTCAGTACATTACGGGTTTAGTCGATAATATCGACGTGGAATCCACGGTCAAAAAATTCAGCAATTACTCACCGAAGAAACGCAGCTGTCGCCAGCCTTACGGTCGACGGTAGTGGGTGAAATCTGTAATCATGAATAAATATTTCTCCCGAATTCAACCTTATTGATGAGTAAACCGATGATCGACTCATGCATGACTTCGAGTTTGGAGAAGCAAATTGTCTTCCGTGCCAGCCGTGTGATCCAGGTTCTGAAGTTCAAGTTTTTACGCTCAATTTTCTGGGTGTTACGTTTGCTAACCTCATGTTTGTCAGCATCCAAATGGCGTGAATAAGCGCCCCAATCATCGGTGTACCCAAAGGGCATAAATAATAATGGCTGATACCCAGAGCCTTAAGGTTTTTAAAAACGTCATCTGTCTGTTTGCCAAACACATAAGACAAGATCGTATTGGTGGCGTGGTCAACGGCACTGGTGCCCTTGGGTATACCAACACCAGCGTTGATTGGACTTGGCTTCCACATACGACCACTGCTCATCCGTCTCCACTTCCAGTCTAACGCTCAGTTCACCGTCGCGTCTTAAATCAGTCAATCGGGGGTTAACTTGTACGAGGTCAGTCGCCTTTTTTTTAACGTGCTGATCACCGTGTTCTTGTCGATCTTGAGCGCTCTCGCCGTGTCACGGATACCACTCCCATTAATGGCCATGTCTACCAATTGTGCCTTGATACCCGGTTCATAAGTACGGTAACGGTATTCCAGTATGAGGCTTTTGGTGGTGCACTCGATATTGTCGCAACGGTAACGCTGCACGCCACTGGCGCTTCGCCCCGCTTTCATAAGGTGGTTGCTGCCGCAGTCGGGGCAGACGATTTCTTGATAGTGGGTCATAGTTGGCAATACAAGATATTTCAGATTTCACCCACTACCCTTCAGTTGTCGCACATTCTTAGGCACACCTTCACTAGTCATTTTGTCATGGGTGACGGAAACATTCGGGCGCTACAGCAAATACTTAGGCACTTACCTCTCTTCAAATGACAACGAGGTATTCACATTTGGCCCTCTAGTTACATTAATTCAGGTTGTTGCTTTGAACCCGTTGGCTGGTATTAATAACCCTATATCTGGTTAAGGTTATTATTCGCGGTGGAAAGAAACCGGCAGACATAAAAAAACCAGTCGAGTAAAAAACCCTAACTGGTTGATTTATTTAGTATTTATGGTGGGTCGCATGCGATTCGAACGCATGACCATCGCATTAAAAGTGCCCAATTTGCAATGTAAGTAATTGTTTTTATTTAATAAATAAAGACGCTCGTTGCGCAAAAAAGCAGTACGATGCAGCAAGAATCACAACTAACTCACGCAAAAGTTACGCATAAATTAAGGGTATATTCGAAAAGCTATAGAAACGAAACACCGAGACTGCTCCGATTGCTTCCGGTTGGAGCGATTTTAGCCGGGTGGGGTTCCACCCACTGGTAAAGCGCTCCTTTCACTCGCCCATATTGCCATGACCGCTTATCAACAGAAAGAGGACAGAGTATTTTAGGGTGCAAAGGGATATGTCGACCAAAATGCCGATAGTCAGAAGTCTATAAAGCATAGAACGTGATTTCACACAATAATCAATTTATGGAAGGAAGTGCTCGTAGCCGCTCCACGGCAAAATCGACAAAGGCTCTTACCTTCGCGGCTGCTTTTCGTCCCTCCTGATAGACAACATGGACAGGCAGTGGCGCATTTTCGAAATCAGCGAGAACAATCTTGAGCTTTCCAGACATGACCTCCGGTGCAATCTGGTACGACAGCATCAACGTCAGTCCACGTCCGGCGACCGCCGCAGCGATGGCCACATCTGCCGTATTGACCGTAAGTCGAGTCGAGAATGGGATGGTAATGCCACCTTCCGATCCTTTAAAGTTCCATTCCGCCCGCGACGATAGACTGGAAAACTGCACAATATCATGTGTACTAATGTCTTCTGGCACCTGGGGAATTCCATGAGCGCCGAGATAGTCGGGCGAAGCACAAATCACCCGCCGAACAGATCCCACGCGAATGGCAGTGAGGGAAGAATCCGGTAACTCACCGATCCGCACAGCCACATCAAGTCCTTCATCCATTAGATTGACCACGCGATCCACAAACAGTGTTTGTACTGATACTTCGGGATAGCGCTCCAAAAAATCGATCAGCAATGGGGCCACATGCATACATCCGAAACGCGTGGAAGCTGTTACCGACAGTTTTCCACGCGGAGCACGGTGTGCTCCAGCAACTGACTCTTCAGCCTCATCGAGATCCCCCAAAATACGTCGGCAGTCCTCTAAAAATCGCAGGCCTGCTTCGGTCAGCCGGACTTGCCGGGTAGTCCGATGAAACAACATGACTCCAAGATGATCTTCCAAGGCGGCGATGGTGCGAGTGACCGCAGGCGGGGACATAAACAGTTTCCTCGCAGCCGGAGCGAACCCTTGGGTATCTGCCACAGCCACAAACACCTGCATTGAGTGAAAACGATCCATATTATTCCAGTTGATGAAATAGTGACTTGTGATTTTAGGTTATTCATTACTTTATGTAAATTCCGTAACCTATCCCCGTGCCGAGAATTTATCCCGGCACCGCCGCAAACCTGAACCTACTCATCCTTGGAGAGCAATTATGTCACGTATAACCGTCGTTGATCCAACCGCCGCAATCGGCGAAACCAAAATCCTGTTGGACGCTGTCCAAGCTAAGCTGGGCGTCACCCCTAACTTTATTCGCGTTCTAGCTAATTCCCCTGCCGCTCTCGGATCGTTCCTAGGCCTTCATAGTATTGCCGATACTGGCAAGCTTGATCTGAAGACTCGTGAACGCATTGCTGTTGCCCTGGCTCAGCAAAACAGCTGCGAATACTGCTTGTCGGCTCACACCGCTATCGCCCGCAAAGTGGGTCTGACTGGCGATGAAATCACCGCCAATCGACAAGGCACTTCACATGATGCAAAGGCCTCAGCCGCTGTTGCTTTCGCCCGTGCCTTGGTGGAACACAAAGGCGAGGTCACCAACGCTGAACTGGATGCTGTACGACAGGTGGGTTACGGCGATGCTGAGATCGTTGAGATCATCGTTCATGTCGGCATGAATCTTCTAACCAATATTCTTGGTAAGGCCAGCCGGGTAGAGATTGACTTCCCGAAGATCGAGCTGAAACAGGCTGCTTAATAACTTTTGGCGAGCAGACGCTTCGGCACCGGCTCTTATCAAATTAAATTCATAAAAAATTATCAGAGAACTGTCATGAAAAACAAATTCACACTTACAGCTGTCGCTCTATGCATTGCCTCATTAGTGCCCACTATTGGCGTTGCCGATTCTGACAAATCCGACGAAACGATCTATACCCTTTCCAATGATGCCACTCAGAATGAGGTGCTTTCTTTTCAACGTTTTAGCAACGGTCATGTGGAAACTGCCGGCCATTTTCCAACGGGTGGGGTAGGAACTGGGCACGGCTTGGGTAATCAGGGCGCTTTGGCACTGAGCGACAACAAGCGTTACTTGTTCGCCGTCAATGCTGGTAGCAACGACCTGTCGGTATTTCGGGTTGAACATGATGGTCTTAAACTTATTGATCGTGCCGCTGACAAAGGGTTGACGCCGGTCAGCGTGACCGTTAGTCATAATCGCGTTTATGTCGTCAATGCAGGGGATGATTCCATCTTCGGTTTCGAGTTCAATTCCTCTACTGGCAAGCTGAAGCCTTTGCCAACATCCTACCGAAAACTAAGTGCTGAAGGCACCGGTCCAGCGCAGATCAGTTTCGACCGGGATGCGGATGCTTTAGTCGTCACCGAAAAAGCGACCAATAAAATCACTACCTTCTCGCTGAATGACAACGGCATCCCGCTAGATCGTCATGTTATCGATTCTGCCGGCACCACACCTTTTGGATTCTCCTTCGGCAAACACGGTCAATTTTTTGTCGCCGAAGCACAAGGTGGTGCAGTAAACGGTGCAACTGCGTCTTCTTACCAACTACTGGAAGATGGAACGGCTCAATTGATCGACGGTGCCATTGCGGTTGGCCAAACGGCCGCTTGCTGGTTGATTACTACTCCCAATGGGCGCATTGCATTCACTGCGGATACCCCAGCCAGTGCTATTTCTTCGTTCAGCATCAATCGTGGTGGACACTTGTCACTGCTGAACGCGAAAGCAGCGACAGAAGATCATCCGACTGACCTTGCCATTGCCTCAGATGGATCAATTCTCTATACGCTCAGTGGCGGCGGTCACAGTATCGGTGTTTATAGCATCAACAAGGCAGGCGCACTCAAAAAGCTGGAAAGTTTTGATTCCTTGCCAGTTGGCGTCACCGGACTCATTGTTCGCTAAGCCGCTAGGATAAGATTTTACAGGCGCTTAGGTTTCTTGACCTCAGCGCCTGTTTCATTAGTGGGCGAATAACATCTCATTTTGGGAGCCTAAACGATTCCTTTGATGGCAAATCACTATGTTCTGAGTCACCTTCATGGTGCTCTGTTTAAACAGGGGATGGCACAGAGTGTAATAAACAAAATATTCACAACACTGTTTGGGACTTCAGCCATGAACACACTACACGTCGACGTTGCCATTATCGGTGCCGGCACAGCTGGTATGAGCGCTTACCGTGCTGCTCGCGAACACACAGAAAATCTAGTTCTGATTGAAGGCGGTCATTATGGTACGACTTGCGCCCGCGTCGGTTGTATGCCCAGCAAGCTGTTAATTGCCGCCGCAGAAGCCGCCAAAAATACGCACGAAGCACATCGCTTCGGCGTCAGGACGGCCCAGGTGTCAATTGATGGATCTGCGGTTATGAAAAGAGTTCGTGACGAACGCGATCGCTTTGTTGGCTTGGTAATAGAAACAGTTATCTCTTGGCCGTTAGAGCATCGATTAGTTGGTACTGCCTGCTTTCTAAATGCTCATCAGTTGCAGGTCGGCGACCACTCAATAGTTACAGCAGACCGGATCGTTATTGCAACCGGATCACACCCTGTCATCCCTGAAGGTTGGATAGAGGAATTAGATCATCGATTAGTCATTAACGATGACATTTTCGATTGGGATGACCTCCCTGCAAGTATTGCCGTGTTTGGCGGTGGCGTCATAGGCCTGGAAATGGCTCAAGTATTACATCACTTAGGCGTCCGCGTGCGCCAATTCGGACACAGTGGAGCTATCGGTCCGCTTACCGATCCTTCAATACTTAACTATGGCAAAGCACTCTTTACTTCCGAATATTCATTTGCTCCAGATAGCCAAGTCGTTACTGTTAGACGTGATGGCTCCGGTGTCGCCGTTACCTATAATGAATCTGGCTTGGCACATTCGGAGCATTTCGAATATGTCTTAGCGGCTGTGGGCCGTCGTCCCAACCTTCAAGGCTTAGGATTAGAATACTCTGGACTACCTATAGATCACTTTGGTCAACCGGTTTTCAACAGGGCCACAGGACAGATAGGCGACAGCCATATCTTCATCGCTGGTGACGTCAGTGGTGACCGTTCCATACTTCATGAAGCCGCGGATTCAGGTCGCATCGCGGGCGACAATGCCGGACGCTTTCCTGATATTCGAGTAAGACCGCGTCGTGCCCCCCTTGGTCATTGCCTTCAGTGCTCCTCAAATTGCTCTGGCAGGAGCCACCTATCAAGCGCTATGCAAATCAGGCACCGTATTTACGGTTGGTGAAGCTAGCTTTGACGATCAGGGTCGCAGTCGAGTTATTGGCCACAACCAAGGCCTTTTAAGAGTCTATGGCGAAGTCGGAAGTGGTCGGTTTTTGGGTATGGAAATGATCGGACCTGCTGCGGAACATATTGGTCATTTACTAGCCTGGGCAGTGCAGCAGCAAATGACTGTTCAGGAAATGCTGGATTGCCCGTTTTATCACCCGGTCATTGAGGAGGGGGTACGTAGCGCACTGCGAGCGCTTCGCCATGCATTACTTATGGGGCCAGTTTCTCCGGAACGCTGCCTCGATTGTGGCCCAGGCGCTTAAATCATCTACAACTAAACAAAGTCACCAGGAGAAATTAGTATGATCGACGTCTATACAGCCAACACGCCCAATGGCATCAAAATACCTATCACCCTGGAAGAAATGGGTGTTCCCTATCGCATTATTCGAGTCGACCTCAGTCGGGATGAACAAAAGAGCCCAGCCTTTCTATTGCTCAACCCTAATGGCCGAATACCGGTAATTGTTGATACCGAAGCCGCAGCGGGGCCTTTGAGCATATTCGAATCTGGAGCAATCTTGCTTTATCTCGCTGAACGGTTTGGCCAGCTTATACCCATTAATCAGGTTAACCGGATTCGGATGCTGGAATATCTATTTCTACAGGTGGCAGGTGTTGGTCCCACCTTTGGTCAAGCTGGTTACTTTCTTAGAGTCGCACCCAACAATGTACCCTTTGCAATTGAGCGTTACCAGGCCGAGGCCAGACGACTTATCGGTGTGCTTGATTTGCGGTTGGCGAATCATCAATGGCTAGCTGGAGATGACTTCACCATCGCGGATATTGCCCATTTCGGCTGGCTACGCAATCCTGGCTATGCCGGTGTCGATCTCGATAAAGCACCCAACGTTCAACACTGGGTCAAAAGAATTTCGGAACGGCCAGCCGTGCAGCGAGGCTTAGCAGCAGTTGCTTTGTACTAGAGCTGTTATATTGTATAGTTCGTTCGGTTGATCAAGAGGCGACCATCGATGAGAATCTATACCATTTTTCATTATTGGTGGTTTTTTACACCGTCTTAACCTGATGAACTTTGAGCTTTTGATCTTCTTAAAAAATCCTTTTGCGGGAAGATGTTAAACGGCTTTTACCTCACCGCCATCCATCCTTAAAGTCGAACCAGTCATCCATCTCGCTTCGGGAGAAACGGCAAAGGCAATCAATGCGGCAATTTCTTCAGGTCTGCCAAAGCGCGTAATGCCGCTCTCCTTGGTAAAAGTTTCCACTGCTGTCTCATAATCCAGGCCACGGGCTTTAGCAAAGTTTTCGAGCATCTTGCGGCGCCGATCCGTCATCACCGGCCCTGGAAGGACGCTGTTAACCTGAATATTATCGACGATGCCTTGTTCTGAAAAAGCCTTGGCTAAAGCTGCAATGGCAGCATTTATAGAGCTTACGGCGGCTAAAGATGGCTTAGGAGTGATCGCCATCGTCCCCGACATAAAAACAACCGATCCTTTGCTTGCCTGTAAAGCTTGCCATGACGCAATCACCAATTTCCGCGCTACGTGGAACTTAAGGGCCATGCCATCCTGCCATTCGGCATCGGTCATGGTAAGGATAGAGGTTTGTGGCACGGCGCCGGCGATATTAATAACCGCGTCTATACGTCCACTAGCATCCAAAGTTTTATAGACCACACTTTGGACGGCAGTTTCGTCACACATATCTTGTGCAAGCACAAGTGCCGTACCTCCGGCGGCACGGATTACAGCAGCCGTGGAGTGCAAGTTTTCGGCATTACGGGCGACGACTACAACCAAACTAAAGTCTTGTGCCAAACGAATAGCTGTTGCCCGGCCTATGCCACGGCTGGCGCCAGTTACAATAACAGTGCGATTGTCAGTCATACGTTTTTATCCTTATCGCGTAATATGTCTTCGATGGTAATTACTGCCATCGATAAGTCAGGAATCGGGCCGGCTGCCTCTACGGAAAATCTTTGGACATACCGGCCTCGTCTCAATCAGGAAAATTACCTGCCTGAAAAGGTTGCCTTAATTTCAGTCGCAATATCAGCTGCGTGTTCTTCAAGGGCAAAATGGCCTGTTTCGTACCAGACGATTTTTGTCGCCGGAATGTCTTTTTTAAAGGCTTCGGCACCCGCTGGGATAAAGAACGGGTCATTTTTGCCCCAGACAATGAGGGTCTTAGGCTGATATTTTTTAAACAACACATGCCAGGCATCATAAGCACCGACATTGGTTTTGTAGTCTTCAAGCAAGTCGATTTGGTAAGCCTCGGTACCTGGACGGTCAAGCAAGGCCTGATCAATAGTCCAATTATCAGGATTGATGGCTTCAGGGTCTTTTGCACCAAAGGTATATTGAAATTGCGTGGTTTCTGCTTTTAAAAAACTGCGAGCGGCTTCTTCGGTAGCGGCATTGCGCGCTTCCCACAAAGGCAGGAAAACTTTTTTTGGTGCGTCGCCCACGCCTTCCATATAAGCATTGGAATTTTGCACCACAAAGCCTTTTATCGCTTCGGGGTGTTCTGCAAATAAGCGAAAACCTACTGGGCCGCCGTAATCTTGCATATACAAAATGTACGATTGCACATTCAATTGTTCCAGTAGACCTGACACATGATCTGTCAACGCCGCAAAGGTGTATTTAAAGTCTGTGTTTGACGGTGCATCAGAGTGTCCAAAACCGATATAGTCTGGAGCAATGAGATGGAACTTATCAGCTAAGGCTGGAATAAGTTTACGGTACATATGTGATGAAGTGGGGAAGCCATGCAACAGCACAATGGTGGGATTTCTAGGGTCTCCTGCTTCACGGTAAAAAACCTTAAGACCTTTGACCGTCGCATAACGATAATACGTTTTATTCATTTTTACTTCCTTATGATGCGTTGTGCTCAACTTAGCCGCTGAGGCGGAGTCAATTGAAAATGGTTGAAAGAATAGTGCAGCGGATACCGTAATGGCGGCTGCAGCTGATGAGAGTGTTTTTGTTTTATTCATAACATAACCTAGTAACCCCTAAAATAGAGAGTTAATGGTGACAAAATAATAGTAACCTGTCAATAGTATTTTTAAGGGTTACGATGTCGTAATTAAAAACGCGGGGTATTTATTAATTTTGGAAACAGGTTTTGGGGGCAGAGAAGATCAGGAAATTATTTTTTAACAATGGGTTAACGAAAATTGCAATACTGCTAACTTGAAATATCCACATCAATGCCTAGCAGAAATTGCTGAGTGGATAACGTTGCGTATGGCGACATCCAAAAAAGATATAAAAGACTTGAGAAATTAAACGTACAAAGAAGTGATGAAAAGGAACGAAGAGTTCCGTTTTGTAACAGTCTGGTATTGATAGGTATTTTGAAGCGTTAAGGGCAGGATCTTAATCCTGCCCTTAACGCTTCACCTTGACGGATACTGGAACCAGTTTTGGCTGCTGTCCGAAAATATCATTTGCAATGTAAAGGCTGTGCGGTAGGACATTGATATTTAGTTAGGAAATGAAACTTTCTGGCGTGTTGGCGATAAGCGTCTGTAGGAATAGTGTGGGCGGGAATTAGTAAATGTCCTGTATTATTTACTTTTAAGCCTAGCCCGAAAAGTCGCTACTTTCATACGGTTGCCGCACAGAGCCATATCGCACCAGCGGCGTTGATGGGATTTGGTGCGGTCATAAAACCATAAGGTGCAAACCGGGTTTTCGCATTGTTTGACCAGATTAAAATCGCCGTTAACCACCAATTCGGCGATGGCTTCGGCGACAGGCACCAGCAAGTCTACTAAGGTGCTGATGCGCTGGTGATGCAAGCATGCAGGCGGTTCCCAGTCTTCCCAATGCAATTCCTGATAGTGGCAACTGCGGGCCAGAAACCGGTTGAGGATTACAGGATTTTCGTATGCCGATGTTTTACGCGCCAACAATAGTTGTTTGGCTGTTTCGCGCAATTCCAGTGCGGCGGCGTGTAAGGTACCGGATGGTCCTTGGGCCGTCAGTCCAGCCGTGTCAACACTAACGCCTGCACGTTGTAGCCATGCCAGCACTTGGGCCTCATCGGCCAAGCACTCCACGCGAGTGTCCCCAGACCCCATCTCGGTGTTAATAAAATCCAAGGCCAGATGGCCGGCAATAAAAAATGCGGATGGCGGCGGGCTAGTTGCAGTCCTGTGCATGGGCTTACTCTACTATTTTATTGAACAAATTCAATAAAATAGTAACCTGTAATATCATTGCGGACAAGTTATTGCGTAATCCTGAAAAGCTTATGCTGGCATCATGGGGCTTGGGCCTTATCAAAAATCATCACCGCAATGCCGCCAAGTATAACCATCGAAGTGATGAAAAAATGTAAGGTGATGGTCTCACCCAAAAAGACCACGCCCCCTACAGCAGTGAAAATCGGCACGCTGAGTTGCATAGTCGCAGCATGGGTGGCAGGTAGGCCCGGTAAGGCTTTGTACCAAATGACATAACCCAGGCCGGAAGCCATCGCCCCGGAAGCGATGGCGTAAACGACACCCATTTTATCGGGCAAAAGCCCGGCCCATAACACCACGCAAAGCGTAGCGGCATAGGCGGATGCCCGCAAAAAGTTGCCCGCTGTTGCCATCAGCGGATCTCCGGCATGTTTTCCGCGTAAAGAATAAACACCCCAGGCCACACCCGCGACGAGCATCAGTAATGCACTGGGCAATGGCGGTGCGGCAAATTGGGGTGACAGGAGACCGACAAAGCCAGCAAAGGAACAGATAATCGCCACCGTTTTTGTTCGGCTCAAGCGTTCGCCATGCCATAGCCCGTAACCCAGCATAGTGGCCTGTACGGCACCAAACAGCAATAAGGCTCCAAGCGCGGTAGGCAAATGGATATAAGCAAAAGAAAATCCAGCCGCGTAAACAAACAACGCTAACGCCGACCACCAATTCCCCGCTGCGCCATAGCCACCGCCACGCAAACGGACAAGCAAGCCAAGCACCAGCGCACCGGACATGATCCTGATCATCGTAAAACTCGCCGCATCTATGACAGCGTGTTTCAGCGCTAAACGGCACAGCAAGGAGTTTCCGGCAAAAGCCATCATGGCTAGGAACGCCAGGAAGTAGGCGCGTTTAATCGGTTTCCTCAAATTGATTGAAGGGGTTTCCATTAGGGCCATTTATTTACCAATACGCAAATATTCAAGCCACTATTCCCGGCCAAAATAAAGCCAATATAAATACATTGCATGAATTGACAACGCCCCTGGAAAAGACAATAGACTATAAATCTAATAATTCTCGACAAAGCTGCGTAAAACGCTTAAATCGTTGCCGATCTTATCGGCACTGACACCCAACTCTTCAAGCGGGGTATTCAGGCGATTAATCCAGGCGGTAGGATAGCCAAACCATTTTGCTCCGGCGGCATCCCAGCCACCGAACGCGGCAAAGGCGATTTCTTCCCGTTGCATGCGGAAAGCATGGACGCCCATCTGGTATGCACGGGGATCAGGCTTGAACGCCCGTACCTTGTCCGTGCTTAAATGCGCGTCAAAAAGCCCCGTGAAACCCGAATTTTTGACAGCGGCATCCAGCACATCCACAGGCAAATTGGATAAGAATGCCAAACGCAAATCCATCGCTTTTAACGATTTTAGGATTGGCAAGGCATCAGGCCAAGCCTGGAGCGCATAATAGCTATCCATGAGCTGTTGTTTCTGGCTTTCGGTCAATTCGAGCTTGAGGGATTTGGCGGCGAAAACCAACGCCTCTGCGGTGACCTGCATAAACCCGACATAATTGCCCGACAAAGTACGCAACCAGCTATATTCAAATTGTCTGGCCCGCCAAATATTGCCTAAGGCGACACCTTGTTCAGGAAAAAGGGCTTCCGCCAAAGCAAAAATGGGCCGGGGGTCCAGAACGGTGAAGCCGTCAAAAGCAATAGCTCTAATCTTCGGCTTTACTAGCGCGGCTGATATGAATGGGCTGGAAACGGCCAGGCCGGATGCCAGGCTTCCGGCTGCTAGGCTGATAAATTGTCTACGGTTAAATGGCATAACGTTTAACCTTCGTCCTGCACGATAATTTCCCCCGCCATTTCCTCATGGCCATCGCCGCAAAAGATGTCGCAACGGAAGACAAACGAACCCGCCTTGTCAGGGGTGAAGCTAACCCGCATGGGCTTTCCGGGTTCAATATCGGCACGGACGGCAAAATCCGGTAAGGAAAACCCGTGCATCCTATCGCTGCTGGTAAATTCCAGAATGACCGTCTGGCCTTTTTTCAGCTCGATTTTAGCGGGTTGGAATAAGAATTTACTGGCTTTTATGACAATGACCGGAGGCTCGGGATTGGCGGTTGCCGCTAACGGCGGCAGCAATAACAAATACAATAAGCATTTTTTCCAATACTGGTTCATAGGGTGACTCCTCAGGTGAGCGTTTTTTCTTCGATACGGTAATTTTTCCACGGGTAGGCTTCGATATTCCTAAAGCCTAAGTCGTTATATGGCTTAGCAGGGTTCCAAGGTATCGGGGCGCGTTTCGGCACAGAACCCGGTGCTGGTAGTGGGAAAATTAGCGACTTGGCCGCATGGTGCGGGATATGTCCGGTGAAATGATGATGTTCCTGATGGATATGCCCGTAAAAAACCACAGCATTTTGGAAGCGCATCAACAAATCAATCGCCTGTTGGCCGTCGCGGGTCATCCAGTCCCATTTGGCGTATAAATCAAACAGAGGGCGATGGGTGAACACGACAATCGGCGCATTAGCGGGTAAAGGCTGCAAATCCGCCTGCAACCAGGCCAATTGCGTTGGCCCCAATTGCGCCGCCGGATCGGAAACATTATCCAAGGCAATGAAATGGATGCCTTTATGGTTGAAGCTATAGTGCAAGTCACCAAAAAACGCTTGGTAGGCTTCGCCTTTATCCAAGGATGCGTCATGTTCGCCAGGAATAAACCTGACGTGCTTTACCTTGAGTTCACCGACGATGTCTTTAAACTCAGACATTCTACGCTTACGCTCCTGGGCATCATCAGTCGTATGAGTCAAATCGCCGGTAAAGACGATAAAATCCGGTTGCTTATCCAAGGCGTTAACCGCCGCAACCGCTTTTTGCAAAGTGCCTGCCGCATCAGGGTTTTTATCCGCGCCTTTAAAACCCCAGTGAGTATCGGACAATTGCACGAAATAAAAATCTTCTACGGGTAAGCCAACGCTGAAACCATTGGCGGCAAACACATTGAACCCCAACCCTGAAACAAAGGTCGCCCCTCCACCTAAACCAGCCAATTGTAAAAACTTTCTTCTGTCAATTGAGTGAGTCATTACATTATTCCTCTTAAATTTCTTTTGTTGCCACAATACGCCCCGTCTATCATAGCTGCGGGGTGCCTACAAGGACTACAATCGCGATTTTTGTATCCTTTACTTCAAATATTACGGGCTAAGCACGTCTAATATTTCTTGCGGCTCTACTCTTTCCCGGTAATCACCACCCCCGGAACTGGCAAATAACAAGATTCTATCCTGGGCGATAACAAAGGTTGCAGGAACGGGGAGTTCATCTGAATCATCGCCATAAAATCCGCGAAAATCGTAACCGAGTTCCTGCATTGCCTGGATAGTCGCATTGTCGTTTTTAAAAACTGTAGTGAATTGACGAGCTACTTTATTTCCTACATCGCTCAGCACTTCAAACTGTAATCTATCTTTTTCTACTAAACTCAGTGAGTTATCTGGCGTCATCGGCGAAACAGCGACAAGCGTTGCTCCTGCTTCTTTAATTTGCGGCAGAATTTGCTGATAGTTACTTAATTGTAAATTACAGTATGGGCACCAAATACCTCTATAGAAAATAAGCACCACAGGTCCATGCTGCAGAAGCTCTTCAAGATTTACGGTACTGTCCTCAGCATTGGGCAATGAGAATAGCGGTGCCTTTTCACCCTTTTTTAATTTAAGAGGGGACGTATATTTATCTGCTAATTGCTCTACATCGTTATTGAATACCGCAAGTTGTTTTTCGGGGATCATGTTCCCAAGTTGATTGATTAAATCTTTTACGTTTACTTTGTATACAGGTGTTGTCTTTAGATTTAACGTCATGATTAATTTTCCTGTGATGAATAATCACTAATATCTCTACAGTTTTTAGATTTATAGCTAGATCGCCAAAGCTGAGTGAAAATGTGGATGAGGGTAAACTTGCTCGAAAGCGAATTAATTACTTAATACACTCGTGCAATTTGGTTTGTCCTCATCCAACAGTGCGCGAGCTCGGTCTAACGAGAGGAAAGTCAATTTCGGTCTGGGCAACTTCATTGACATAATTGGTCAGGGTATTCAGTGCAACATGAAGCACAATTTCCACCACCTCGGCATCACTGTAGCCCGCCTCTTTCACCGCTAGAACATCTGCATCTGAAACGTGACCACGTTCAAGTGCTACACGGGTGGCAAAGTGAACGGCGGCGGAAGCTTGGGGATCGGATGAAGTCCCATTGCGATTCGCCAGAAGTTCGGCATCGTCAAGCTTTGCTACGTTCTTGCCAAGATAAGTGTGTGCTGACAGACAGTAGCTGCAGCCGTTGATTTCTGCGATGGCCAGCGCGATGCGGTCGCTGGTTTTTACACCTATTGTTCCCTTGCCAAGGGCGCCGTTGAGACTTAGATAGCCCTCCAGCGCTGCCGGACTATGAGCGATGAGTTTCATTAAATTGGGTACAACGCCCAATTGCCTATGGACAGCATCAAGAAACGTATGGGATGCGTCTGGGATCTGATCTGTGCTAGGAATAGATATTCTGTTCATGGTATTTTCCTTTTCAAAGTGGTTGTTTTTTCTCAGTGACACCCTGTAGTGATGCGTCAATTGCACTTTGCCATGGTTCCCACAAAACAATAATATCCATTCTTCGCAATATATTATTACGAAGAATGGAATTAAAAGCCGATCGATTGAGCTTGATAATTTTATCCAATGATAGATAAACAAAATTTCACTTATGTGCATAGGTCAATGTCACTGTCCAAGCGAGCTGTTGGTCTTTAGATAGTTACTTGTACCGAAGCAGTGGTTGGAACTTTGAGCGAATTTAAATCTGGGGCGATCCTACTCTATCTCACTGAGTGGTTTGGCTAATATCAGCAAATTGAATTATCTATGCCAGCAGCTGGCAGTTGTAGGCGCCACGGTAAACTGAGATAGTGCACCGAATAAATGAACTCATCATCGCCGTTTTCATTCTGGCGCGGCCTGCTCCAACTCGCCGGTCGTGGTGAAGAAAATCAACTTGATCAGAAATCCCTCAACGTCCGGCATTCTGCTTGCGGAAGTCGCCAGGTGAGCAACCGGCTTCCCGGCGAAAAAACTTGACGAAGTTCGTGGCCTCATCAAACCCCAGTCTATCTGCAATGACCGCTACCGGCGAACTCGTATGCGCTAAAAACCGCTTTGCTTCCAGTGTAATTCGCTGAGACAGGTAGGCTTTTGCATTCATCACGGCAACTTCTAGCGTCGAGCGGCCAAGCGTCTTCTATGAACAGCCAAGCAACTTTGCGTAGTCCGACACGCGATGCCAGCGGTGACATTCTCGATCCACAGCAGAGCGATAGCGTTTAAATTGCTGCACAGCCAACGCCTCGCGTTCCGGTTGCTGACCGCGCGACTGGATAAGATGCAGGCGAATCAGCAGCGCATACAACTGATTGCGCAACAGTGTGTGCAGAATACCTGTGTCGGCCTCGATTCTGGCATCTTCGAACATCCGGATGATGCTTGCCGTCACCACCATTTGTTCATTTCCATTCAGGGCCAGATGAACAGGCAAATCTTCCAAATACTGAAATACTGCCAGCTCATCCGCAGATATCGGACTTTCCCGAGTTTGTCGAAACTCCGGGCGATAGAGCAACACGCAGCCTCGCCAGTCTGTCACGGCATCGAAACGTTATCTAGGCGTCAGATACCCCACCGCCTAGTTGATTCAGCACAAGCTGATGCAAGCGATGTCCGAACGTGAAACAACTCTCACTGGTCACGTCCAAGTTGACGATGCTTATCTCGGCGGCGAACTCAGTGGTTGCAAGGCGGGACGGGGCTTGCGAAAACAAAGTGCCGTTTGTCGCGGCCGTATCATTAGAGACAAGGCATCCTTTGCGTAGCGCAGAAGAGGCGCGACAGGTGGTTCGCTATTACGAGCTACGCTGGTGCATTGAGGTCTATCACAAGGCATGGAAGAGTGGCGTTGGTGTGGAACGGCAATGTTTTCAAACGGTCAATAATCTGGAGCGGATACTGGTAATCACGGCTTTTCTGGCCGAAGACGAATGGAAAGCACTGTGAACATAATCAACCTCCACCCACGACAGCACCTTCTGCACGTTTGGCGTTTTACGCCATTGCAACACTGGGCGGATTTGCTGACACCAAGCGCACTGGACGTCCCGGCTGGGACACTATCTTTTCGCTTGCAAGAACGCATTGAGGTATATCAACTCAGCAAATCGGCACTCACTGAGTTGTGATCAAGTGACAGGGCAGAGGAGGGGGATTTCTCATTATTCGTTAACAGCGGCAACAGCCGTAATGGCTATAACTGCAAAAACCCTGAAAGGTAATCATCATGGCGAAATTGAGATCGCTACGCCCTGTGATCGTAATGGTGCTTTCGAGCCGACGTTTGTCGAAAAAAATCAAACCCGGCGGACGAAGTTTGACGATAAAACCCTGCTGCTGTACGCCAAGGGTATGACCTCACGCGATATTGTCGATACCTTTGCCGAGCTTTACGGGACTGACATTTCGCCAACCTTGGTCTGGCAAGTCACTAACGCAGTGATGGAGAAGGTGATCGAATGTCGGTACTGAATGAATTGAAAAGTCGCGGCGTGAAAGACATCTTTATCGCCTGTGTCGATGGGTTGACGGTATTGCTGCGGGTATTTATAGAAAGCTCAGATACAGCTGTGTATCGTCTATATGATGTGCCATTCGCTGGCGTTTGCCAGTTGGAAAGATCGTCAGGTCATGGCCGCCGGACTCAAAGCGATTTATCAATCGATTATCGTCGAGGAAGCCGAGCAGGAGCTGGACGCCTTTGGCCTTGTGAGATGCTCTATCCCTGTATCAATGCCTCTTGGCGTCGATATTGGCTCAATTTAATCACTTTCTTCGAGTATCCCGATTCGCTTAGCAAAGTCATCTACACCACCAATGCAATTGAGTCGCTGAACAGCTTGATCCGTAAGGCCACCGACCGCCGCAAGTTATTGCCCTGTGATCAATCAGCGATGAAAGTGGTATATCTCGCTATTGAGCAAGCAGCTAAGAAATTGAACAGGCCAATTCGCGATTGGAAGTCAGTCCTGAATCAGTTTATGATCCTGTACCAAGACCGGTTAACAGCAGTTTTTTAACGGCGGTTTACACGGAAAGTTTTACACTCTCCACCGATCCAAAATTATCTGTAATTATGCGATGCAGAGTTGAATCCAGGCGACTTGTTAGTGTGCTTTAAGTTCATCACTGCCTGCGTGAATAGTTCTGATGAAACCCCCAGCTTACAATTTTGTGTCAAAAATGGCGGAACGGCCAGTCTTACAGCGTGGTAGCCGCCCGGCTTTGTATTGTTGTTCACAAATAGTTTATATAGCTCGAATTTTGACGTGATCATCTAGGTTCTGTTGACGTTTTGCTATTTCGGTAGAATTTGCCGTTTTGGCAGGCATGAACAGAATAGAACTAAGTGATGACGAATGGTTACGGTTACTACCCGTAGTAACGAAATTGCCGGGAATTCAAGTCGGATTGCCTGACACCTGTAGACGGTTTATTAGTGCTGCCTTGTGGATATTACGTTCGGGGGCGCAGTGGCGAGTGTTACCGCCAGCTCATGGTAAATGGAACAGCGTCTTCAAGCGATTTTCGCGGTGGTGCGCCACTGGCGCCTGGGAGAAACTGCTGGATCATTTTGCTGAACCAGCTGATTGTCAGGATGTTTCTATGGATGGCTCAGTGATTAGAGCACATGCCTGCGCGGCTGGCGCTGCACACAGTAGCGCGGAGGATGAAGCGCTTGGGCGTTCCAAAGGCGGGTTTAGCTGTAAGATTCACGCACTGTGTGATGGCTTGGGTCTACCGATTAAATTCATATTAACCGGCGGCCAAGACGCGGAGTGTTGTTTAGCGATACCTTTGCTGGAAAACGTTAAGGCCACGGCCGTTTTGGCAGACAAAGGCTATGACACCAATGCCTTACGCGAGTGGTTGAAAGAACAAGGCATAAAAGCAGTTATTCCTCCAAAATCGAACCGAAAAGAACAGATTGAGTGTGACTATCATCATTATAAAGAGCGACATGGCATCGAATGCCTGTTTGGCAAGCTCAAACACTACCGTAGGATTGCCACGCGTTATGAGAAAAAGGCTATCAATTACATGGGGATGCTGTCATTTGCCTCGGTGCTTTTATGGTTGCGCTGAAACGTCAACAGAACCTAGCAAATTTATTCAATCATTAGCCAAAAGCCCTTATCAATTAGCACAATACGCGCTTATTTTCCAGGCTTATGAAGTGCCTTTCCCTTATTCCCCCAGTTACTGAGCAACCGAAGTATGTCGTAAGTTATGCATTGCACTCACCCTATTATTACATTTAGCGGAATATTGTCTTGCTTACAAAGTGTATTCAGCTTTCTGGCTAAAAAAAATAGACTAGCACCGTGTGTTACATCAATAGCAACACTCTCTAAACTCCGGCATTTTCAATAAATCAAAATAAGGCAGCATCCCATGAAAATCTATGAATTCCGTGCATTTCCTAATCCACTGCGTGCCCGAATGGCTGCTGCTGAGAAGGGACTAATCGACCAAATCGAATTCGTGAAAATTGACCTACTTGCCGGTGAGCATAAGAAACCCGCTTTCCTCGCGATCAATGCCGTTGGCAAAGTGCCGGTGCTCGTACTTGACGATGGCACCACTATTGCTGAATGTACCGCTATCACCGAATACTTTGACCACCTGGATGGCGAGCCCATTTTGACGGGGCTAACACCGAAAGAACGTGCCATAACACACATGATGCAGCGCCGTGCCGAAGCTCTGGTATTGGATGCGGCAAGTGACTACTTCCATCATGCCACGCCCGGCTTGGGACCTGACATTGAGCCATTTCAAATCCATGAATGGGGAGACAAGCAACGCGAGCAAACCACCAAAGGGATCAGTTACTTTAACTCAGTGTTACAAAAACAGCCTTACGTCGCCGGCAACCACTTCACGATGGCTGACATTACTTTATTTGCGGGGCTAGCGCTTGCAGACTTTATTAAAATTGAAATTCCCAACGAATGCCGTCATTTGAAATTATGGCGTGACCGAGTCGCAGAACGGCCTAGTGCAAGTGCCTAAGCAATTTCAGGGCTTATAAAAATCTCACCTGCCTCACGAAAAGTGGGGCATCTTACTAGCTTTCGAGTTGAGCAGATTGGAGATCGGAGGTGCGATTTTCACTTAGTGTATTTTTTTAGTGAAGCGGCAGGAAACAGCTCCCAATGTGGCGGTTTTTTGATTACAAAAATCGAATAACATTTTGGTTATCTTTTAATTAACATGAGAACTAAAGCCATGGCAATTCACAAAATACCATCGATCCAATCCTCAGAAATAACACCCCGAGAATTGTTTTATAACAGACGACAATTCATTCAATTAACGGCCGTGGCGTCACTCACAGCCTTATTTCCACAAGCCCTATTAGCGGGTGAAAAATTGACCAATGTTAAGAAAGCAACAGGGAAATTGCCTGATGAGTTAACGCCTTTTAAAGATGTCACCAGTTACAACAATTTCTATGAATTCGGTACCGGTAAAGAAGACCCCGCCAAAAACGCAGGAAGCTTAAAAACTCGCCCGTGGACAGTCAGTATTGAAGGCGAAGTGCTTAAACCCAAATTATTTGATATTGATGAGCTATTAAAGCTCGCCCCATTAGAAGAGCGTGTTTATCGGTTGCGTTGTGTCGAAGCATGGTCAATGGTAATTCCCTGGATTGGCTTTCCCCTTGCCGAATTGCTCAAACGGGTAGAGCCTACCGGCAATGCCAAATTTGTCGAATTCATCAGTTTGCACGACCCCGAACAAATGCCTGGACAAAAATCAGCATCGCTAAATTGGCCTTATCGTGAAGGGCTACGTATTGACGAAGCCATGAATCCATTAACTTTACTGACACTTGGCTTGTACGGAGAAGTCTTGCCCAACCAGAACGGCGCTCCGATACGTGTGGTTGTGCCATGGAAATACGGTTTTAAGAGTGCCAAGTCCATCGTCAAAATTCGATTGGTCGAAAAGCAACCTGTTTCAAGTTGGATGGCTGCCGGGCCTAATGAATACGGTTTCTATTCTAATGTGAATCCAGCTGTTGACCATCCTCGTTGGAGTCAAGCCAAAGAGCGACGCATCGGTGAATTTTTAAAACGCCCGACACTACCTTTTAACGGCTACGCCGAGCAAGTAGCGCAATTGTATGCAGGCATGGATTTAACAAAGAATTTTTGAAAACATGTCCATTAAAACACTCAATAATAAAGCACTAGCCTGGCTAAAAATTACTGTATTTTTGTTGGCTCTGTTTCCGCTGTGCAAATTAGGCTTGAGTGCATATTTTGACGATCTAGGGGCTAACCCTATTGAAAAAATAACCCGGACCACAGGCTATTGGACGCTTAGCTTTTTATTAATCACCTTAACGATTACCCCGATGCGGCGGCTATCCGGCTGGTCATGGCCAGCTCGTTTGCGGCGCATGCTAGGTTTGTTTGTATTTTTTTACGGCAGCCTGCATTTTTTGACTTACTTGGTACTGGATCAATTCTTTGATTGGACAAGTATCGTTAATGACATCGTTAAACGGCCTTATATCACCGTCGGTTTTCCTGCTTTTATCTTGCTTATTCCACTCGCAATAACGTCGACCAATCGCATGATGAAGCGTTTGGGCGGCAAGCGTTGGCGCACATTACATAGCTTGATTTATCTGATTGCTGTTGGCGGCGTTGTACATTATTGGTGGTTAGTAAAAAAAGATATTACCAACCCATTGGCATTTGCGTTGTTACTTGCCGTATTGCTAGGAATTCGATTGATCTATTGGCTGCGCGGATTGTTAAAACATTAAGCCAACTATAACAACCACCATTGGCATTGAATGACGGCTCACCCATCGTATTTCACGTTAAGCTTTACGAACGCAGCCATAGCGGCATCCCTATCTGCCATCATTATCTGAATATGTGGTCGTGAATCCATATACTGCATATATGCGGCGACACTCGGAAGAAATCGCTCAAGCATGTCTTCGCCGTAGATCTTCAGAGTCGTCTGTTTGATCATGACAAAGTGTACGTAGGCGACACAGTCCGCAGCGGAAAAAGTGGGACCAAAAATATGGGGGGAAAATAGTGCTAGCCGTGCTATGGAATCAAGCCCGATACTCAGTTTGTCGTAAGCTTCACGCTTTGTTTCATCCGAAACACTGCCGCCAAAAAATGACTCCTTGTAAAGACGGCGAGCTACCCACTCTAAATTTAATTCAAGGTGCTGAATAAGCTCTCGACACTTTGCACGCTCGAATACTGTCATTGGATACATCGGCTTATTGGGATAGCGCTCTTCCAGGTAGTCCAAAATAACTTGAGATTCAGACAAACTGCCATCTTCTGTTTCGATAAATGGGATCTTGCCGAGCGGCGAAGACTGCCTAAATGATTCACGCTGCCACGGATAAACCAACCTTTCTTCAAAAGGGATTTCCTTTTCTAGCAGAATCAGCTTGAGTTTGTTGTAGTAATTGCTGACGCCGAAACCGCAGAGAGTAATCATGGCCATTTGGTTACCACCTAATAAAAGTAAAACTTACAAATTCCGCAGAAAATAGAGTGTGTGGACATCTTCAAGTAACTCTACCGAGAGCCTCTGCAATTGCTTAGAGATTTCTATCCATTGATACCGATGTCAAGAATCACAATAATCCCCTTAAGACAATTTGGCAAAAAATTGGACAAGGGTAAAAAAGCCGGAGCAAATTATTCCCAAGGTGTAATGGTTTACGTTTAAAAACAGTTGAGTTCAATTTAAATGCAAACTGCAGAGAAACCCAATTTCTGGACAGCTGGCTTGAATGTATTGTTTTGATTAGGTGGAAATACATAGCTATTGATATTATACCCACTACTTATTATACAGTTTACTTATGCATTCTAAATTCGGTTTTCTCAGTTACGAAATCAGCCACATCATTCGCCAGCGTTTTAACAAGCAGGCCGAAAACATTGGCTTGACCCATGCTCAATGGCGAGCCTTAGTGCATCTGTCCAACAATGAAAATTGCCGCCAAATCGATCTGGCCGACATTCTCGAAATCAAACCGATTACGTTGGCCCGGCAGATCGATTTACTGGAAGACGCGGGGCTGGTACGCCGCAATAAAGACAGTGAAGACCGGCGTGCTTATCGTCTCGAACTGCTGCCTAAGGCGCGCACTGTGATGCAGGAACTCTGGGATATTGCCGATGCGGTAGAGGCGCAAGTGCTGCAGTCGTTGACCGCTCAGGAACAGGAGCTGCTGACAATGTTGCTTGAGCGTATCAAAATCAGCATCAACTCTAATGGATTGTCTGAAGACTCTATTGTTGACGATTAACCAGATTTAACAGCATCTGTAAGCCCCGGCTACCAACCACTATTTATTTTGCTTGAATCCAACGCGGCATTGTTGATGTCAGCGCTTTTTACCTATTAGGAATCCCATGCTTTTTTTATCGAAAAAACAAGACTGGCTCGGCAACATTCGTGGTGATGTGTTAGCCGGTTTAGTCGTTGCCTTGGCGCTCATTCCCGAAGCCATTGCCTTTTCCATCATCGCTGGTGTTGACCCAAAAGTCGGGCTGTACGCCTCGTTTTGTATCGCGGTGATTACTGCGTTTATTGGTGGCCGCCCCGGCATGATTTCGGCGGCCACCGGTGCGATGGCCTTGTTGATGGTGACTTTGGTTAAAGATCACGGCTTGCAGTATCTGCTGGCGGCTACCCTGTTGACCGGTGTCTTCCAAATCATCGCCGGTTATTTAAAACTCGGCAGTCTAATGAGCTTTGTATCGCGTTCGGTGGTGACCGGTTTTGTGAATGCTCTGGCGATATTAATTTTTATGGCGCAATTGCCGGAACTGATAAACGTCACTTGGCATGTGTACGCGATGACGGCGGGCGGTTTGGCAATTATCTATCTATTTCCCTATTTGCCTGGGATCGGCAAGACCTTACCGTCGCCGCTGGTGTGTATTGTGGTATTGACCGGTATTGCCTTGGTTTTGAAGCTGGACATTCACACGGTGGGCGATATGGGTCAGTTGCCCGATACCTTGCCGATATTTCTCTGGCCGGAGGTACCGCTGAACTTGGAAACGCTGCAAATCATCCTGCCGTATTCTTTACCCTTGGCTGTGGTCGGTTTGTTGGAATCCTTAATGACCGCCACTATCGTCGATGAGCTGACCGATACCGGCAGCGATAAAAATCGCGAATGCAAAGGCCAGGGCTTAGCCAATATTGGCGCGGGCTTGCTCGGCGGCATGGCCGGTTGTGCGATGATTGGCCAGTCAGTGATTAACATTAAATCCGGTGGACGTGGGCGTTTGTCTACCTTAATCGCCGGTAGTTTTTTGTTGGTCATGGTGGTGTTTTTGGATGAATGGATCTCCAAAATCCCGATGGCGGCATTGGTAGCAGTGATGATTATGGTGTCGATCGGCACCTTCAGCTGGAGCTCACTCATCAATCTTAAAACACACCCGCTATCCACCAATATCGTGATGCTGGCGACCGTGATTGTGGTGGTCTGGACGCATAACCTGGCGTTTGGCGTTTTTGTCGGTGTGTTACTGGCGTCTTTGTTCTTCGCCAACAAAATCAGCCATTTCATGGTAGTGGAATCTACTCTGGATGAAGCCAACAGCACCAGAACCTACCAGGTGTTCGGACAAATCTTCTTTAATTCGGCTGACAAATTCACTGCTGCATTTGATTTTAAAGAGGCAGTGGAAAAAGTCGTCATCGATTTACAGCGGGCGCATTTTTGGGACATCACCTCGGTGACTGCGCTGGACAAAGTCGTCGTCAAATTCCGCCGTGAAGGCGCCGAGGTGGAGGTGATCGGCATGAACGAAGCCACGTCCACCATCGTTGATCGTTTCGGTATCCACGACAAACCCGAAGAAATAGCAAAAGTCCTGGGAGGCCACTAATGAATACGAATACCAATTTAGTTCTGGCTTGCATTGATGGCTCATCATTGACAGAAGCCGTCTGCGATTATGCCGCCTGGATTGCGCAACGTGTCGATACGCCGTTAAAGCTCCTGCACATGATCGATCATCATCATGAAGCCGCCGCACATTTGGATTTGTCCGGCAATATTGGTTTGGACAGTCAGCAGCACTTGCTCGACGAATTAACCGCCGCCGAGCAACAGCTCAGCAAGTTGCGACTGCAACAAGGTAAACAACTATTACAGGCCGCTAAAGAACGTGTCATTCAAAGCGGTATTGCCGGGCCGATCATCAATCAACGCCATGGCAATCTGGTGGAAGCACTGATTGAGCTTGAAGACAGCCTGCGCGTGCTGGTCATCGGTGTGCGCGGAAAAGTCCACGAAAACCAGCCAGACAAACTAGGTGCCAGGCTGGAATCAATCCTTCGCTCATTACATAAGCCGGTGTTGGTTGTAAATGGTGTTTTCAAAGCCCCGCAACACATTATGATTGCCTATGACGGCAGTAAAGCAGCCGATAAAGCCGTCGACATGGTCGCAACCAGCCCGCTTTATAAAGGCTTGATCTGTCATCTGGTATGCGTCAGTAAAGATGATTCAGAGAGGGAACAATTGCTTCAGGCCGCCGCAAACAAATTGACCGCCGCGGGAGGCATTGAAGTGATCACCAAACACTTACCCGGCAAACCCGAGCAAGTGCTGTGTGACTATCAGAACCAACATGCAATTGATTTAACGGTGATGGGCGCTTTCAGCCACAACCGCGTTCATGACCTACTACTGGGAAGCTTTACCGCCAAGATGCTGTTAAACACCCATAAGCCGCTGTTATTATTGCGATGAATCTCGGAGTAACGAGTCTCTAACAATATAGAAAATAGAAATTGAACCCATAATGGTGAATTTATCACTAAACATACCTTTAGACCTGAAGAGGACCAATCACTTCGGTTGAATCGGCAGAGACAACGCTTAATCTTACCCTCCATTTTGCTGGGTTTGCTGACGGGCACAGCCTCGGTCGGATTCCATCTTGCTCTGGATTACGGTGAAGTTATCCGTAACCAAGTTATTGAATTGGCTCATCAATATACGACTTTTGGGCCTTGGGCCATTTTTGGTTTAGTCCTGTTTGCCGTGTTTCTTTCTGCCGGTCTGACCATCCGTTTTTCACCGGAGTCGGCCGGCAGCGGCATCTCCCATTTGAAAGCGGTGCTCCAGGGCCTTAGGCTTTTTCGTTGGTTTCGTGTGTTGGTAATTAAGTTTATCAGTACCGTCATCGCAAGTAGCGCTGGGTTAATGGTGGGGCGAGGTGGGCCTAACGTGCATATGGGTGGTGCAATCGGACAAGCAATAGCCAACATTTGGCCTGATGTGGTCATTAAGGATCGTTCGGTAATGGTGGCTGCCGGTGGGGGTGCCGGATTAACGGCCGCATTCAACTCGCCACTAGCTGGCTTGGTATTTACCCTTGAGGAATTGGACTCGCGATGTACTTCGTTTGAGTTTTTTGCCGCCGCCATTGCCTGCCTTACCACTGACATGGTTTGTCGTGTAATGCTAGGGCAGAGCCCGGCATTTCATATAACCATTGCTGAAGCCCCTGAGTTAAACCTTCTGATGCTCTTCTTACCATTAGGAGTTGTATCGGGCATTCTCGGTGGCCTCTTCAACAAGACATTGCTCGCATCTCAAAAGCTGCTCAGGTTGCCGTTTTATTCCAAATTAATCTGGTGGATTGTTTTGGCTGCAATGGTAGCCGCGGCCGGTTGGTGGACTCCAGAGTTATTAGGAGGTGGACAAGGGTTTATTAACAGTATTTTCGAAGGAAATATTTTTACCTTAAACACGGTCATGTTGTTTTTCATCATTCGCTTTATCGTTACGGTTGGCAGTTCAAGCTCTGGTGCTTCAGGTGGCATCTTTATGCCAGTCTTGGTTCTTGGCGCTTTACTGGGTTTGGGGGTTGGCAGCATTATTCAACAACTCTTTCCTGAGCTGAATATTGATCCGAAATTGTTTGCAGTAGTGGGAATGGCTTCCTATTTTACTGGGGTTGTACAAGCGCCCTTAACCGGCATCGTGTTGCTTATTGAGATGACAGGAAACTATACGATGATTTTACCTTTATTTGTGGTCTGTTTTTCGGCGCAAATCATCGCCGATTTGCTGGGGGTCATGCCTATTTACGATGCGCTAATGCAAAATGATTTAAGATTAAATTCGATTGAAAAAACAACTTTTGATTGATGGGTTTATGTAAACGCACCTTGCAACACTATATTTCTAACCCCCTCGGAAATACCTATTGAAAGTTATCCATCTAAGCCACAGCTGAAATTGATGGTGTTTTACTTATAAAGCAGCCACTTGTCATGCATAAAGGCAAGGCCGATTATTCCGAATTCCAAAGGCCTAATCCAAGTTGGATGCTCATAAGGAGCGAGTACAGAATCCTCCAGATTCAGGCCTGTGACGTAAGATAGAAGTAATGCAGCCGATGCGACCCAGACAGCCAAATTTGAATAAATGCAGGCAAACGGCATTAGCCATAGTAGATACCAGGAATTAATTACAGGAGAGATGATCAACAAACCACCGAATAACCAGTCTCCGCGAGGCAATCTTCGGCTTCTACGTCGCCAATAAAGGAAAAAATGAACAGTGGTCATACCGATAAATGCCATGCCTAATAGCATTTTTGCCCAAAAAGCAGATAACCCAAGTCTTATCAATCCGTACAGTGCAGAATTGAATTCAAATTCCTGGGCGAAAACCTGAAGTCCTGTAACGTCTGTGGCGCCTTGAACCCAGAAGGGTAAATAAAGTAGCAGATACCCCCCTACAAATGCACTCGCACCCAAGCTACCGATATTGAACGCAATAAAAGGCACGAGCAGCCAGGCCGATGCCTTTGACGCTACGGCTGCTGCCAGCAACAGACCCGCAATAAATTGCCTGCCTTGTGAACTGAACAGCCAACTACCAATAAGTAACGCCGGAATCAATCCATCGGGATGCGAGGTAATGGCAATTTCTTTAATCACCAACGGGTTCCAAGCATACAACAAGGTTCGCTGTGCGCCGACAATGCGAAATAGTCCTGTGATTAACAGCAAATCGACGGCAATCAATAACAACTTTAAAGTCCACAATTGTCCTGGCGCTATCCAGTTGGCAATAAGAAAAAAATACTGGAAAGTCGGAGCGTAAATGGTGGGGATATCCGGATGGTTAATCTGACTCAGAATTGCCCGAAAAGCCTTGGGCACGGTGGAGTCGTTGAAAAAAGCTTCGGGAGGATAGCCAAAAGGTGTCCCGTCGCTGGCAAACCGGTATCCATCCCACAAATAACGAAAATAGTCATCCTCAAAAATAGGATCGCCCAACAAACCTACTAATCGAAAAAGCAAAGCCCAGGAAAATACTGTTCTCGCCGATAGCAACACAGGCGCTTTAACAACTCGGTAAGCGAGCATATAGAAGACAAACATCAACCCCATAATCCACGCAAATGAAGACAGGTTCAAAAATTGCGGCGAACATGATAACCACGCAAGCAAACCACAGCACAGCAAAAGACAGAAGCCGAAGCTATTTGGATGAGTCAAGTGTGTTAAAAGCATCTGGTTTTTCATGTTATAAAACTTAGGGCGGATATTCCATTAATCCGAAGGTGTGTATCCGTAGCTGGCCATACAGCCCTCTTTTGGCAATGCGCGAAGGGCGGCGTTGAATTTAGCTGACATGTTTTGGTGGGCAATGATAGCAGTCAGTGCCACGATACTGTCATCATCGAAAGTGTGTCGAAGCTTTTCCAGTATAGCTGAATCTTCAACGTTCCCCTGAGTTGTAACAGCCTCTGCATAGGCTAAAGCCACTTTCTCATCTTCGCCATAAAACGATGAATTGAAAGACCCAGTAAGCGCTTGTAACTTCTCTTTGCTAACGCCCCGATCCAGGGCACGGCTAGTGTTTAAATCGATGCAAAACTGACAAGTGTTGAGTTGAGAAACACGTGTCCGAATTAAAATGCGTAGTGTTTTATTCAGCGGCAAGCTCTCGTCATCTAACGCACGGTTTATAAGTAAAAACCCAAAAAATGCCATAGGCTGACGCGCCCACAAAAGCACCGGCTCCGATAATTCTTGTCCGCGCAAGCGCAGTAAGACCAGCACGAGGCGCATATACCATGCGTAGGGATAGTTATTGAATGCGGTGTTGACGATGCTCATAGTTCCCTTAACTTAGCTTGCGTCTCCCTAATTTGCACAGGTGAGGCAGGAAGCCGATCAAGCATTATGGTGCCGTCGGATCGTAAACGACCAAAGCTCAGTGTGCCGGTCGGACAATTGCTGACACAGGCAGAACAGCGAACACATTGCGGATCTTCCATGGGCGTTCCTTTGTTAGCAAAATTCATCACATCGATGCCTTGGTGACAAACCGAAGAACAAACGTTGCAGGAAATACACTTTTCTTTTTCTGCAAAAATCCTAAATTGGCTAAATCTGGCATAAATGTTCATTAATGCCGCTAACGGACAGAAGAATCGGCACCATGTTCTGCCGCTAAAATGAAAATAAAGACCCAACCCGAGTATGCCTGACAAAAAGTAATCCACCACTGTCGAATAATTTAATGGTATGCCGAACAGTGTATAGTCGAAAGTAAGTTGTGTGAACAAAGTACCGATAGCTTCACCTGCTAATTGATCATGCAATAGCCAAGAAAGTATCCTAAGGGTCAGCAATATCAACACTCCGCCTAAAATGACTTGTCCGGCCATATTTAATTTATTCCAAACCGGCCCATGCGGCATTTTAGTGCGCTGGGCATCACCTAAGGTTTCAGCTAAAGCTCCGCAAGAACAAATCCAGCCACAATAAACCCCTTTACCGTATCGACGAACCAGCCAAGGGATCAGCACAAACGTTTGCAGAAAAGCAATCGCTAGCCACACCAGGTTCGGTTGTGGGGTAAAGACATTCCAAATAAATAACGGCCAAGCCAGTATGAAGCCCACACTACGCCAGTATTCACGTTCAGAACTATCCCCGATAGGAAACAACAGGTCGGCGAACCATTCTCCAGCGCCGGTTTCAAAGAGTCCCCACTCACCTAACAATGGCAAAATAAAGTAAGGCAGAATAAATAAGGGAATGGTTTGCACCAGAATTAATGATGTCGTTTGCCAACGTACATAGGGTGTCGGCACACGGAGCATTCTTCGAACCCCAAAAATTATTATGATTAGCGTGTAGAGAAGCTCGTAATAGAAACCTGGTGTGTTAACTTCGTGCTGGAGTATTTTGACAAGCGGATTGTCGGTAGACCAGGAAGCACCATCAATGTTATTGGGAAACCAGCTTTTTTCCAGAAATAAGTCGGCGACTGCGCTATTTTCAGTTTTCCAGCGGTAAATAAACACCACTGTTAATAGTGTGAGAACAAAGCCAACCATTTTCCGCAACGACCAGTGACCTCTTACACTAATCTTCGTGCGATGAAAAAAATCTACCGGGGCTTCCCTGCCTATCAACACGAAGATGGCGTCATTAGGTAGTTCGATCTTTACATTATCGGTATCGACCAAATATACCTTGTCCGGGCCAATACGGCTTACCTTGGTCTGGTAAAGTATCTTGTTGCCCAGTAATGCTTCGGCTTTGTCGATGTTTTCCTGCTTAGGTCTAGTAAAGGTAGCGCCCCGATAACTCAATGTCACGTCAGCTCCGGCTTCACTTAGACTTATCGTCGCTTCCAAAGCAGAATCGCCGCCACCCACAACCATGACTTTCTTACCCGTATAATCTTTGGGATCGAATAATCGATTATGGACTTTGTCGAGCTCTTCTCCAGGTACATCAAGCTTGTAGTGATCACCGCTTCTGCCAGTGCAGATCAGTACCCTTGTTGCTCGAATAGCCGGGCGGGACTCTGTAAACTGTACTTCTAACGCCTTGCCTTTACGAACGATACGGTCCACACGGAGAATTTCGAAAGGAATATTGGCTTCTTGCGCCTGCGTTTGCAATTGTGCCAGCAAGCCTTCCTTTACAGTAGCGGACAGCTTGACATCGCCTTGAGGCTGCATTTCTCGTGGGTACGTGAAAATCGATTTGCCATTTGTAAAATTAACAATCGTAGCAAATGGTTCGCTGGCCTCGTAAACAACAAAGTTGAGCCCGGCTTTTTGAGCTTCCAAGGCGGCGGCAAGACCGGCGATACCGCCGCCAATAATTGCCAAATCTAAATTATCTGAACCTTGAATTTTATCAATAAACGCTTTTTCGGCAATAAAGGCCTGCACAGCTCTTGCCCCGGAATCTGCAGCGAATTTAAGCAATGGTATACCGAGGAGATCGCCAGCAATGCGAATACCAGGAATCGAGGTAGCTCCTTCCACACCCACCTCAGGTAGAGCTTCAGGTATTTCTGATGGCCAGCGCAAATGCAGCCAGTTAGCATAGGCAGTTAGCGGGTTATTCAATTTATTGATAATATCCACGGTTATCCTTACTCTCTCAAATATTGAATTTAATTGGGAGAGTCGTTTTTTTTACATGTCTGCTTTGCCACCACAAATAGGCTATCATGCCGAACATGCCGCAAGCTGCGCCTATCACACCGCGCACGGTGCCGCTGACTTTTGAGTGTCCCACCCGAATTAGGCAGTCAACAGGAATCTCGCTAATGACCAGGCCTTGTTGTAAGGCCTTGACCTGCATTTCAACGGTCCAGCCGTAGGCAGGGTCTTGCATTGCAAGTTTTAGCAGGGCTGGGTAACGAATAGCGCGAAACGGCCCAATATCCGTTACCTGGGTTTGCCAAACTAGAGAGATAATCTTGGCAATTAAGTCATTGCCTATGCGTTGCGGCAAACTCATCGAGCCGGGCTCGATGTATCCTAGACAGCGCGAGCCGATAGCAATGTCAGCCCCATTCGAAATGGAATCAAGCAGCAGAGCAGACTGGGTCACGCTTACCGAGCAATCGCCATCGACAAACAACACCACATCAGTTTCTATAATGCTGTTAATGGCGGCTAAACAAGCTGCCCCATAGCCACGTTGCGGCTCCGAGATAACTTGAGCGCCAGCTTCACGAGCTCGTATTTCAGTAAGATCAACAGAGCCATTGTTGGCAACAATGACTTTATCAAGAATCGCTTTGCCTTCACTGTCTTGCTGGGCTAATAAATCCCTAACCACTTGACCAATCGCGTCTTGTTCATTCAGTGCAGGAATAATGGCAGTAATGTGTAATTGCTTATACATCGCTCGTGTTCCTTAAAAAAAGTTATAGCCTAGATTTACCCCAACGATATTCTGATTGCTGGTATTCCTTCCGGTGAGTGTTGTTCCGTAGTTGACTGAGACAAACGCTTTGGGGGTAACGCGGTAACTCAGATCGACCCCAAATATTTGGGAGTCTTCGTTAACTGCTGGAAAACGGGCAAAGGTAAAACCAGGACCACCAATGTCGATGCCACCTAGTGATTCAGCTACTTGATAAGAGACCCCGGCACCCAGTTTTGAAGTGATGGCATAACCCGCGCGCAGATTCGCAAAGAATTCGTCAGGAACAGGGGAATTGCGGGTGCGATAACCGGCTTCTCCGGAAAGTGATATGCCATTTTCGAAAAAATGACCAATCAGTGCTGAAAACTCGCCGCCTGAAGCGCCATCACCAATCGCGTTTAATGCACCTGTACGATAAGTACCCTCTACAATGCCAGCAGCACGAAGTGTGATTGTTGCCCAGTCTCCGATAAGCTCGTCAAGTATGCGCCAACGAATGCCCAAGTTCGTGTCGGTTAAGCCATCAAGGCTCGTTCCGAAAGGACTGGGGCCATCCGCTCCCGTTTTAAGAAAATCACTGGAGGCATAACCCAATCGCGCATCCAAGGCAATACTGTCAGTAAGCCCGTATTCCAGATACGCACTAGCGGTGTGCTGATCAAGATCAGTTGGCAAGTCTGCTTTCTTATTGCCAAAATAAAAGTTATCGGCTGTCTGAAACACATAAGAAAGTACAGCATTCAAAGATCCTGGCTCAGGTAAGTAGGGATTGCTTGCAGCATGAACGGAGCCTGACAGCGTCAGAATAGCTAGCGTAAGGGAGTGTTGGAGATTCATAGTTAACATTCCTAGAAGGATTAGTTGAGTTTGTAACGGCGGTTTAGATAAACAGTCACCGCCTCGCGCTCATTTTCAGAAAGCTTTTCAGTGAGATCCGCTTTATTAGCTAACGTTTGAATGATTTCTGCGGCTTTGGTGGCATCGATTTCTTGTTCGGCCAGGGGGCAGCTTGAGCAGACCAATTTTTTGTAAACCGCAGACTTGCCGAGATTGTAGGCTTGGTTAACATCACCGCCTCCACCTGTGCTGTAAGAGCCTGATGCAAAAGCAAGATGATTACTGCCAATAAGTGTAACTATGATAGCAATAGTACAAAAATAGAGGGGAAAAGAGGATTTCATTTAATATCTCCAGATGTAGGTTTATCAAGCATTGAACATTTCTTGGTCAACTGAATAATGACGCCAGAAATATATTCGATAGTCAGCCGTCCTCAAGCTTCTAATCCTTACAGCAAATAAAAAATATTTTTTGGTTTGACCTAATGCCGCTAGATTGCGGATAGACGGGGATTAACTCAGTTAAAACAATAAGCAGTCGAAAGCGGTTAAAAATGAATGTTTTCATTTAATTAATCCATAAGTAGTAGATTGAAAATGGTAATGAGGGCTTATATTGTCTAACCCGTAGCCGATGAAATACTTCAGGTACATTTTAGGGTTAGAAAGATCACAGAATCATCACGAAATGTTCAAATAAAATTGACCAGCTAGTCTTATTTTTTGATAAATTGATTTGCAGAAAGTCGCCTGGTGTTAATCAACCGGCCATGTACATCAAAGGATTTATGTCGATGGGCTAAACATGAAGATGAGTACTTAATTTACGACAATACGGTTCATGAAAAAGAATGGCCTTCATGTAATGGCATTATGACCACTGCTAAGTGGTGGCCGGAAAGGCATAGACTTGTATTGCATTGGCGAGGTATCGATGCCTGTTGCCGTTGAAGTCATCTGGAAATACAATAATTCATCGATGTGGAAACATTCAAGCTTAGCGAATCAATGAAATGACCAGAAAAAATCTGATAGTAGAACAAGATTGTCCGGCGTCAATTATCTTTGCCGGTTCATTTAGGACTCCCACTCTTTTTAATTATTTTAATTTGTGTGTCTGGTTTAGTGTGGCCACATCAGTTTTGTATAGTTAACCGGTCAACTACAATGTGATCCACTAAAAGGCTTCTTTCTGCTGGCAGCGAGTCTTTTCAAACAAAGAGGGCAACCAATGGCGTATTGAAACTAATTTACAGCAGCGTAGCGTGAGATGGTAGAATATGTACAAGCTCCGCTTTTTGTAGACAGTGAGAGGAGTAAGCGAAGTTGTGATGGTTGGAGTACCTTACTTTTCAGCTTCGGTATGCTTTGCTGACCTTAGAATTAAGCCTTCGTAGTCTGAGGTGTGTATTCTTAAAATGGTCGGTGCCGTTTCGAGACTTAGCACGCGCTCCCGATAACGATCTAAATAATCGGCGCATTCTTCAGAGCTGATACGCGACGGGCCATAGACAACAAATGGTTCAATTACAGTAAATCCGACAAAACTAAGAATACCGTGATTAATCGGAAATAGGATTGATTCCATCGAACCATATATTCCAATTTCCGAGTAAGCAGCTGATGGACCACCAACGGTAATTGAACACATTGCGCGCTTTCCCTTGAAGACCCCTTTATCGAAGTATTTACCGCCACCATAGGCACGACCTACTGCAAAAATACGGTCAACCCAGCCTTTTAGAATCCCCGGCATACCGAGCCACCATATTGGAAACTGAAATATGAGAACGTCACACCAGAGAAGCTTGTCCATTTCAGCCTGAAGCTCAGGTACATAGCCTTGAAACTCACTAGCGTAGGCCTCCTCGTTCTGCTGCTTCAAGCAATTGGAATCTTTGACCGTAACGAAGTTGCGGCGATCCGAGACCGGGTCGAACTTCATCGCGTAAAGATCAGAGACAATGACCTCGTGACCTGCTGCGACAAGCGCAGCTTTAGCTAATTGTGTCATCGCTCCATTGAAGCTTGTAGGTTCATGATGCGCATGAACGATGAAAATTCGCATATGTATTCCTAGTTAGATAATTGTAAGACTAGATGTAACTGTAAATCATTAGATGTCCAGTAAATAAGCGTAGTTAAACGTTTAAAGTGAAAATCGGCTCAATCCTCCCTGGCGAGTATGAACGTGATCGAAATCTGTGACTGATTATATTAATCGTACCTTGCACCGAGCAGCTATTCAGATATCCTCATCTGATATGAAGATAGTGCTGCACCCAAGCCTAGGGAAATTAATCCAGATCTTGATCCTTCTTCTGTAGCAGCTTACGTGCGTAAGGGGGCAGATTCGCATGCAATACTGGGAACGTAATTTTAAAGTCCAAGATCGCTTAAGCTTGGATGATCATCGGGGCGACGACCCAAAGACCAAAAGAATTTTCGATCAGATTCTTTTATTGGCAAATCATTGATGCTGGCAAAGCGATGTTGCATCAAACCATTGTCATCGAACTCCCAGTTCTCATTCCCATACGAACGGAACCACTCGCCACTGTTTTTGCGCCATTCATAAGCAAATCTGACGGCAATACGGTTACCGTCAAAGGCCCAAAGCTCTTTTATTAAGCGGTATTCCTGCTCTTTATCCCATTTGCGGGTGAGGAATTCTATAATCTGCTCGCGGCCAGTGGGAAACTCGGCTCGATTTCGCCACTGGCTATCAATCGTATACGCTAGGGCGACGCGTTGTGGATCACGACTGTTCCAGCCATCTTCAGCCAATCGTACTTTTTGGATTGCCGTCTCGCGAGTAAATGGCGGCACTGGTGGACGTATTTCAGGGATTGCGGTCATTGAAATTTCCTCAATTAAATATAAAAAATGATGAGATTTACTCACCCAGGGGTGGCACGGACTATCTACATGGATGTCCACATGCCTTGCATGCCCAGGTAACCAGGCAGTGTCTGTATTCGACGCATCCAATCAAGGACTGCCGGGTAAGGTTCGAGAATGACATTGCCTTCTGGTGCCAATGCGATATAGGGATAAACGGCAATATCAGCGATGGTAATGTGATCAGCAGCGAGCCATAAATGATCAGCCAGGCGCATCTGCAAGATAGACAGCAAATTTGATGTAATTTGCCTAGACTCTTCGAGATCGATAACTCGGTCGAATTTAAAATGCAGGCGTAATCGATTCGGTCCCCAAGCCACTTCATTAGCAGCTGTTGACAGCCAAGCCATGACGTTGGCCAATGCGGCTGCATCATTTGGCAACCAGCGATCATTACCGTATTGGCGGGCTAAATACACCAGAATTGCCTGGCTATCTCGAATGATGGTGTCGCCGTCTGTTAATACAGGCACCTGGCCGAAAGGGTTCATTTTTAAGTAATCTTCTGACTTATGTTGCCGTTCTGAGCCAATAACAGCAATACTTCGATAATCCAAGCTCAATAGAGACAATAAGAGACGAACCTTATGGCAATTGCCTGATAATACGAATTCGTAATCATGGTTAAACCTTTTGTTAGTTATAGATCAAGAACCAGTCGCTTTGAATGAGCACGCGAGACACAGATACACATCAGCCCTGCGCGTTCTCTTTCAGCTTTGGTTAAGGCGACATCTCGGTGATCGGGGCTGCCTTCAAGCACTTTTACAGCGCAGGTTCCACAGTTACCAACGCGACAATCAGAAGGCACAGCCACGCCGGCCGCGCACACCGCATTTAGGACTGATTGGTTCGCATCGACCTGAATCACTTTGTTTGAACGCCGTAACTCAACCTCAATTGGACGATCGGTTGCAGCGGATACGGAAGTAAATCGCTCCAGCCGAATTCTATCGGGATCAATCCCTTGGGCCTGCGCCGAGGCCATCGCTGCGTCGATTAATCGATTGGGGCCGCAGACGTAAAATAAACCGTCTGAGGGAGAGGAGGCCAAGAGCGCATCCAAATTAATACGACTGCTATGTTCAGAATCATAAACAGTTAACCTGTCGCCGAACTCCTGAACGAGCAGCTCCAGATAGGCCGCCTCACGCGCGTTTCGAACGGCAAGGTGAAGATGAAAGTCTCGTTGTTGGGACTTCAAGGCGTGGGCCATCGCTTTAATAGGGGTGATGCCGATACCTCCAGCGATGAGAATGGCAGGCCGGGCGTCATTGTGCAGCTTAAAATTGTTCTGCGGTAATCCGCAATGTAATAGCAAGCCGAGATTAAACTGTTCATGTATCGCCTGTGATCCACCCTTGCCGTTTTCATCAAGCAACACGGCGCACTCGTAAACATTGTTTTGTCCCGGGTCCGAACAAATCGAATAGTGCCGCGAAGTTAACTCGCCATTGGCCAATCGCACTGGCACAGCAAGGTGAGCCCCTGCTTCAAACTTGGGCAATTCATCGCCATTCGGGCTGCGCAGTTCAAAGCCCCGGATGTGAGGGGTAAGTTGACGCATGCCGGTTATCACCAATGCCAGCGGACCATTTCCCAACTCTTTTGACTTAGTTGTGAATGTTGACTTGGTGGAACGGGCCTTTAGAGTTCTATTTTCTTCAAGTATCGGCGCAATCAGTTTTTCAATTTCAGCTTCCGAATAGCGCGGCGTAATGTGTTGTGGGCAATTCCAGTCGTAGGCTTCGACATGAATGACGATACCCCGCTCAACGCGTGCACGATATGACGGCACTTCGAGCTGTGAGATTAATTTAGGTTCGTCATCTTCATGCACGATGCGCACACGTCCCCATATTTTGAGACGCCGCCGATTAGGGTAGTCCATCATGATCAGCGAGATACGATCATTAGCATTCAAATTGCCGACACTTAAATACTGAACATTACCGCGAAAGTCGGCAAAACCGATGGTGTGTTCATCAAGCACTTTTAAAAAGCCAACCGGTCCACCGCGATGTTGCACATAGGGCCAGCCTGATTCTGATACCGTGGCCTGATAAAAGCTGTCACGTTCAGCAATAAACTCGACTTCAAGCGCAGTCAATTCATTCCTGGTATTCTCAGACAGTTCATGACCACGATTGGCTTGGCGGCTGCCGTATAAACTCTGTGCAGCCTTCACGCTTGGGGTAAAGGTGATTTTTGAAAATGCACTAGCCATGACAGTTCTCCATGTGAAACCGGCGATGGCTTATATCGCCAAGTGAAAATGATGACGTTTACGCGGTAATTACACCCCGTAACTATCAGGTGTATATTATATAAAACTGTATTAACAAGAATAATGCGCATTATTAACAATATATTATTGCGATTAACGGAATAGTTGTTGGGCTGATTTCATTTGCTGACGGCATTCGTAGCGGTTGCGGAGTAGAGTTTTTCCGGTGCCGTACGATGAATAGGAATGTCCGTGTCCGGCCAGTTAGTCATTCGGAATGAGCGATCTAAGCGTTTCGTCAAAAGTATCAGCAATTATTACAATGTCGAAAATAGGTCAACCTGCTTTTGAATCTACAACTACTGGCATTTTGTAATTTACCCTCCAATCTTGGTCCAGGAAGTAGTGGTTATAAATAAATCTTCACACTGATTTGAATAACTTGTGAGGATTTCGTGATTATTCGATGGACACAATAGTGTCGCCAAAATTCGGCATTTCATTTTAATGGAGATGTATCATGAGTCTTTTTCAAAACAAATTATCTTTATTCGCGTCACTACTTATCGTTTGCCTTCTGTCCATTTCGGTAACACAGGCTGCTAATGTGACTTTAACGTTTTCAAATATATCAGGGGCCAATGGGCCGGCGCTTAGCCCATTTTTTGCGGCCTTTCATGATGGTACTTTCGATGCATTTAACCCAGAAGCGTTAGCCACGTCAGCCATCGAATTGGTTGCTGAAACCGGCAACGGAGCCGGATTGACTTCAGTTTTTGCGGCTTCTAAAGCTTCCAATAATGGCGGATTTAGTCGAACTGTAACTGCATCGATCAACGCGTTCGGACCGGGTATATTTTTGCCAGGTGCTAGCGGTAGCATCACGGTTGATTTAGATCCGGTAAAAAATCGTTATCTGAGTTATTTTGCGATGGTAGTTCCGTCCAATGATCGCTTTTTGGGTAATGATTCACCTATCGAGATCGAACTCTTCGACAGTCTAGGAAATTTTACTGGTGGAACTTTTCAAGACAATGGCGCTGCAATTTGGGATGCTGGTACGGAGACTGATGGCTTGTTCGGTGCTGCTTTTCTGGTCGGTTCCAGTGCTAGCGATAGTCCTGCGCAAAACGGCGTAATACAGGCCAATAACGATTTCTCAGTTTATGCTGGACTCGCTACCCCAGCCGGATACAATTTCACCAACCTACCAGGCGCTAATACACCATTACTAAGAATTACGGCAGTTTCTGCTGTTCCGGTACCTGCAGCAGCATGGTTATTTGGTAGCGCACTGCCATTTTTGGGTTTCATGCGCCGTCGTAAGCAGGGGGGCACTTTCTGATTAATCGTTAATTCTACCTGGCCTGATCGGCTATCATCGAACACTCGCCCAGGACTAGCTGGGCGTTTTTTCGTGATGGTCATTAATTTGTAATGCTATACCGGCGTATAATTGCCTTTAGCTCATTACTAAAAACCATCTTTGTAACCTTGAACTTGTAAGGAGTTTGGAGGTTTGCCGCTCTGTCGTCTAGCCTTAAGATTGAGATTATGATGCAGTGGGCGATCGAGAGGAACGTGTATCGATTCGCCAGTCAATCCGGATACGGCAGTGGAATCCGAGTGCCAAAATACAATCTGGTAATTGCCTTTTGGTAGCTCGAGCGACCAGTGGCCGAATACATCTGTCTTGGTTAGGTAGGGCGAATCGGTTACGAATATGTACCCCAACATCCAGTCGTGGATATTACAGCCAAGAGCCACTATACCTGGGTGGTTAAAAACGATAGGGACCTTAGGCGTCCCTTTATACAGTTTAAGTTCAAATCGCTTAGCCTGTGAAAAAGAATAAACATGATGGCGGATATCGTCGCTATTCGGAAAAAAAACTGGTGTGCCAGTCCTTACGGCTAGAACATGTGGTACAAATTCCCGGCTTTTTTGATCTAGCGCCATTGAAACAGACTCGGTTTCGGTTTGGGCTGCTTTGCCGGTATAGTTTGAAGGTGTGGCAGTAACTACCACATCGGCCAATGCCGTTCCATCGGCATAGACCATTCCCGATACAGTATCAGCTGTGACCGGCATAACTATAGTGGTAACGCTGATTGCTAAAAAAATAGACGATAGGCAATTTGCCATAGTGTTTCCTCCTGTTGGGAAGTTTGGCTTAAACTTACACGGGCCGGTCGGTCACTGACGATACGACTGATTTCGAAATTGAATTGATGTCTTTTAGCCAAAGTCAGATTGTAGTTTGCAGTCCATGCATAACCCTGTTCACGGTTGATGTCTTGGGGTAGATAGTCGTTTTCATCTGTACCAAACCGATCATGACGCAAACTTAATCGATGGTCTCTGAAAGATTTACTTAACAAAATGGAAGATGCCCAGAATCCGGCATCTACAGCGTATTTACTATCAATCATCTCACCCATGCTTGTCCGACCGCTCATTCCTTGACTGATTAGTGTTAAATCCCATGGTAATTCTGCTTTTAAACCTAAGCTGTAGAACCGGGTATGCCAAGCATATTGACCATTTGTAATCGCGGCAGGGTTAGCACGATTGTCATAATAGAGCGCACGAAGGCTGTAAAGATTAGCTCGCTCAGCCGTTACACCGGCATAATATCCTGGCTTACCGTCCACTTCGACGAAGGGCTGGGTCAAGATAGCCTGGCGTGGAAACTGAGAACGAATACCAATATTTTCTGGCAAACGTAAATGATCTTGTAACGTAGCTTCATAATCGCCGAGACTCCAACCGCGCCAAGCAAGAAGAATCCCGGCCGCGTCATTTTTTGCTAAGCCGGCAGCGAATAGCCCCAGACGATCGCCGGTATCTACCTGATAATTGAGGCGTGCTTCGCCGCCGAAACTTCTGAGCTCTTCACCAACCCAGCTATTAACGGCCGAAGAGCTTAATGTGTAGGGACTGCTCCAAGCCGTACCGGTATTTTCTAAGGATATTGGGGGAAAGAACATTCCTAGCCGACCGCTTATTTGCCAAGCAGAGGTACTGACTGGCCGGTAGTTAAGGAAAATTTCACTCAAATCGAGCGGGTTATATTGTTTGTTTGCATATTTTAGCGTGATTGTTCCAGACCAATCCCAACCTAAACGTGATTGCAGAACTAGCGAAGCTTCGTTGACGAGCAAGCGATTGTTATCGCCACCACTGCGAAATTTGCCTAAGCCGTGTTCCGTTTCGCCTGGTTGGGCATCCAGATTTTGATAACGAAGATCTAGCAAACCATGGACTGAAAAGTCTAAAAAATCTGGTTTTGCTTCACCTGGAATACTGAAACCAATTAACACAATCTTTACCAGTAATTCGTACCTACCAATAGACTGGCACATTGACATAGCTAAATTAGCTCTGCTACAGGCAAATCGAAACTAAATACACTGCCTTGTCCCAAGGTACTTTCGACTTTAATGCTGCCACCATGAAGGCTGACAATTTTTTTGACAATGACCAAACCAAAACCGCCAGCTTCAGTTCTGGCCTTTCGGGCTAAAGGTGATTCCCAATCGAATAAGGTAGGCAAATATTCTGGTGCAATACCAATGCCTGTGTCCTTTACAGATACAATTATTTTTTTGTCGCAATGCCAAGCGTCGATACAAACTTCACCATCAGTTTTAGTATGCCGCAAGGCATTATCAATGAGATTGGTCAACAGTCGCTCAATGAGACCAATGTCCCCATTAACTGTAGGCAGATCATGCCGTAACTCGGTATGAAAATTAACCGCCTTTTGCCGTGCGCTTAATTGAAACTTTTGCGTAACATCTTGAAGTAATTCGGCAATACTAAAGCTTTCCAAGCTGAGACATGTTTCATCGCACTCCAATTTGGCCAGTTCAAATAGCTCATGAGCTAATCGACTTACCTTCGCGCTTTGTCGTAGCGCTACTTCCAAGAAATGTTGCTGCTCAATAGCAGGCATGCTATCGGCTTTATGTCGCATTGTTTGCAAAAAACCATGTAGCGCAGTTAATGGCGTACGAAGATCGTGTGACACGGTAGCGACCATTTCCCGACGTAATTGGTCTTTCTGCTTGAGTTCGCTCATTTGGGCGGCAAACAGAGCGGCACGATTGAAAGTTTCTGCAAGCCGGCCCAATTCATCGTGCCGGGTAACCAGGATTGGTTGGTCGAATTTGCCATTCATAATATCTTCTGACGCTCCAACTAAAGCCCGTACCGGTTTTGATACTGTTTTGGCGATAAAGATACTGCCGAGTAATGTAGCAATCAATCCCAAGGCTAACAGAGCAAGTGCTGCGTAAAACATTAACCAATAAGGTAACATGGCTTGCGCAAAATCAATTTGCAACACTGCAAAAATGGTCTGATTCTTAGTGGCGGAGGGTAATGACTGAAGGCGAGTGATAAATGTAGTGCCCCCTAATTGCATTTTTTCCAAACCAGTACTTTCTGATTTCATTTGCTGTATGGATTTAGCTTCCAATAATTGTTGCATTGAAAGTGACAACGAACTGGTAAAAATGCGGCTTTGATCAGTCAAGTTTTCAAGCAAGGTAATTTCCAAGGGTAGCGCTGATAAATGTTTTAATTGAACCACTCCGTCATTTTTAACCGCAATGGCTACAGCAAGATAGCCTATAGGGATGGGAGCAAAAACCGGTACCACTGTCCATTCATATAGTTCACCCTCCAAAACGCCAAACACCACGACCTCATCTAAGCGGTCAGCTTCAGCCAAGGCTTCGGGATACATGAACGGAGTTCCTTGACGACGGCCGCCGGTATCGGTAACAGTTTTACCTTGCAAATCTACATAAAACGCCCGTTGCCCATGAATTCGCAGTCTCAGGTTTTCCAGTGCAGAGGCTATAGTTTTCGTATCACCATCGCTAACAGTGGTTCGGAAACCAAAATCAGCAACCAGTATTCGGGTTTCGCTCGCTATCCTTTTACCTCTTTCAGTCAGTGCTAAGTTGAAAACTTGTTCGGCATAAACCAGGTTTTGAGCAATTTGTTTGATAACGTTATCGTGGGAAACTTGATATACGCACACCATTGTCAATATTTGAACGCCTAGAAACAAAGCAGAAAAAAACAGGACGATGCGGGTTTGAAAACTCAGGTTCATGACCAACATCCTTTTCTAAAGGTGGTCATTATAATTTTGATTCGGCATACCATGTTTTTTGCTAGGAAAATCCAGTTTCAACCGAAGCTGAGAATTTGTAACCTATTCCCCATACGGTCAAAATTTGCCTTGGTTTCGCCGGGTTCGACTCTATTTTGGCTCGTAGGCGGTTGATGTGAGAGTTAACTGTATGCTCATAACCATCGTGCGAATACCCCCAAACATGGTCAAGTAATTCCATTCGCGTATAAATTTGATCGGGATGGTTAGCGAAGAAATATAGTAAATCGAATTCGCGTACAGTGAGTGTTACCGGCTGCCCCTCAAGCCACACCTTGTGAGCTTGGGGATCAATACGCAATCGTTCGGTAACGATTGTCGATAAGGTCTTTTGTGAGGAATCAATTTTTAGAGCTTCGACTCGGCGAATTAACGCGCGTACGCGAGCGACTAATTCAAGCAAAGAAAAGGGTTTTGTAACGTAATCGTCGGCACCCATTTCTAGGCCGACGATGCGGTTTACCTCAGCTGCTTTTGAGCTGAGGATGATAATAGGCGTATAAATTGATTGGCTCCGCAAACGTCGGCAAACCTCCAGCCCGTCAATGCCGGGTAACATTACATCAAGTATAAGCAAGTCATATGGATAGTTTGCCAGTTTCGCCAAACCGGTTTCCCCGTCAATAGCGAGTTCAACAACGAAACCTTCGTCGGCTAAATTAAGTTCCAACACCTGACCAATACTGAGGTCGTCTTCAATCACCAAAATGCGTTTTCTCATTCTTTCCACTCCTAAGAATATGTTTAAAAAACGTCACAAGCGGTCAAAGTGAAAGTAGCTTTGGGCACGCGCGCAGTAGCTTTTAAATATTCTCTAAGATTCAAAAAATTACCGTAATATTTTATTATCATAGAGTGAAAGATTTTTATCTAATCACATAAATTTGATTTATTTGTGAGAATTACGTGATATTTGACTGGGATAAAAATACTGACTATATTCATAGTATGAGCGGAATGAGCCAGATTTCAGGAAATTTACAGTCAGACGAAAAACTTCTATTTATTTTTGTATTACTCTATTGGATATTATTGGAAACAAGAATATTCACAATTGGTAATAAATCATTACATCAATTGGAATAATACCTGGTTACAGATTAATGGCCGCTGGACTAAATTGCTAGTCTTCGCAGTTTAGTCCAGCAGCCATTTTGTACAGTAGAGAATTATGTATAGTCTATTGTGTCAAGCCGCGAGCGACCGAATCTGTAGGACATTTTACTGCACATACTTTTCAAGTACAGGAATCCATTAAATAAACTGGCACGCCTAAAAATGAAAGTTTTGAGCTTGATTGAAATGCTCTAATTGCTGAGCCATAGTTAAGGCATGAAAGCTGTCATTTGCAACCAATAAATTTGGCAATGTCGCTAGGCAAGTTGGGGCCCACAGCTGCCGGTCCAGATCTAATTTATCGATTGTCTGGTTTATAATTTAAGGGTGGCATTCCTTAAGCAAATTTCAGAACATTTGTTGTCTTTCTAATTTGCCGTTAAATGTTGTTCGTCAATCCGATTAAGTTGACCTCCAAACAAAACTGTACCGCATCGGCTTAGATATTGCTCGGCACTACAGTTGCTATCTGGATACCCAAAAGTGAATAAGCCATCCAAATAGCAATCAGGCTATAGGCTAAACGTGGCAGCCATTCAGCTAAAGCATCATCTTGCAAACCAAGGGTTTCAGATTCAATTTTTGTAAAGTGCAAAATGCCGCTGGTAAGCTTACTGCTTTGTTCACTGTTGTCGATAACAACTAACACTGTGGTATTGATAATCGACACGTTCGAAAGAGTTTCATGCACACTGGCCCCTCTGGAGGAAAGCTTTAATCCTGGAATAAATTTGTCCCTTAAAACGCTGTTTTTAACACTCGCCACGGCTTTCGGTAGCGCATCAGCAAAAGCCAAACCACTTTCCAACATCAAAGCCAAAATAAAAAAGAATTCGTTGATTTGACGCTTGGTGATCCAGATTGCAACCACTGGGACTCTTAGCTGCACGCGATGCCAAGCTCTTTCAATGCCTAGACTAATCATGATGTTTGGCAAGCGCATCAATAAAAACACAGCTAAGCCGATGCTCACAAGTCGTCCCAGACTTAGTCGTAAATATTCAACTCCACTGATGTCGGCGTTGATAAACGCCGGTAAGGGTTGCACAAATAGCGAAATCATCAACACGAGAATTGGCAAGTACAAGCGAGATGTTACTTTTTTGCTACGGGTATGTTGTCGCGAGTAATGAGTGGCCAGTTGGCGGTAGACAGCAACAAGTTGGCCACTGGCTTCTGCCGCGTGAATTAATGTTTTATGGGTGTCGTCAAAAATACCAGCTTTAAAGCCAGCCTCCGAAATTGGTAGGCCAGCTTGCAAATAATGCTGCATTAACGCCAATGGCTTTTTTAGAGTAATCTCCGACTGTATCAAAATTGCTAACGCTTGAAAGGTGGGAAGACCTGCCGACTCAAGCTGCGCGAGTTGGGTAAATAATTTCGCTAGTTGTTCGACGCTTAATCGTTGAATTGTTTTGGACATAAAAGGCTAAGAAACCCAAGGAATCTGCATTGCAGCGTCACATTATAAAGATTGTGTCGGCGGTTTATTCAGGAACTTTGTGGCCGCAACAGAGTAAGTATAGGGAGATTAATATACTTGAAACACTAATATTTGCTGATTTCGAGCAAGGTTAAGTAAGGTTCAGAAAATATTTTTGTAAGGTTTCCTATTCTCCCGACGACTTATAGATAATTTTGTAGATTCAACATAAGGAGAGTACCCATGCTCACAAGCTTATTATTCATCAGTGTTTGCTTTCTGGCCTATGCCAACGGTGCCAATGACAATTTTAAAGGCGTCGCAAGTTTGTTTGGCAGCGGCACTCTTAATTACAGACAAGCACTGGCTTGGGCGACGCTGACGACATTAGCCGGTTCGATTGCCGCGCTGTTTTTAGCCCAGACTTTGCTGGTTAAATTCTCCGGCAAAGGCTTGGCACCGGACGAGTTGATTCACACCTTGCCGTTTATGATCGCAGTTGCAGGTGGCGCCGGCATGACGGTAATTTTGGCGACACGTTTTGGTTTTCCGATTTCCACGACGCACGCCTTATTGGGGGCCATGGTCGGCAGCACCCTGTTGGCCACATCGGGCAACATCAGCCTGGCACCTTTGCTGAATAATTTTGTGTTGCCGTTGTTACTGAGCCCGTTTCTGGCGCTGCTGTCAGCCGGCTTGTTGTACAAGATGATTAATATATGGTCTGGCCATCGGCGAATTGAGGACGGCATGTGCTTGTGCGTGGAAAACGCCGACACTGTTGCGCTGGCAGGTACCAACATGGCTATGTCTATTGATTCGGCAATCAGTCCAGCACTGAGCATCGATCAACAAGCCGCCTGCGCTCAGCGACAAGCCCGTATTATTTTAGGTGTTGACCTTGGGAGCTTGCGCGATAGTTTACATGTTTTAAGTGCTGGTGCGGTTTGCTTTGCGCGGGGACTCAACGATACGCCGAAAATTGCCGCGCTATTGCTGCTGGCTCCTGGCGTTGATATGCAATGGATCATCATTACCGTAGCTTTGGCCATGCTTCTGGGTGGTGTCTTAAATGCCCGGCGGGTAGCGGAAACCATGAGTCATAAAATCCAAGCATTACTCACGATCAGGGCTTGTCGGCTAATCTGGTGACCTCACTGCTGGTGATCTTTGCCAGTAAATTCGGAATGCCGGTGTCAACCACCCATGTATCGGTCGGCTCCTTGTTCGGTATCGGCGTAGTCAGCGGCAAGGCCAATACCGGTGTAATTGCCTCCATTGCCTTATCCTGGTTGTTGACTCTGCCATGCGCGGCTATTTGTGCCGCTGCAATCTATTACACAGCCGTTGGCACCCCCTTTAATAACTAAAAATAGAGAGTTTTCATGACTACCAGTATCGAAATCAGCGACTCGGTCCGCCATTACTATGGCCAAGTTTTGCAATCCAGTAATGATCTAAAAACCAGTGCCTGTTGCAGTATCGACGCCATGCCGACCTACTTAAAAGCCTTACTAGCCGGTCTGCATCCGGAAGTGCTGGAGCGTTTTTATGGTTGCGGCTCGCCGTTGCCGCCCGCTCTCGAAGGAAAGACCGTTTTGGATTTAGGCTGCGGCACCGGTCGAGATTGCTATCTGCTATCAAAACTGGTCGGCTCCAATGGACGAGTAATCGGTGTCGACATGACGCCCGAGCAACTGGAAGTCGCCGTGCGTCATAGCGACTGGCACGCCGAGCGTTTCGGATATTCCAATGTTGAGTTTTTACACGGCCATATCGAAAATCTGGCTACGGTGGGCATTGCTGATAACAGCATCGACGTGGTGGTGTCCAACTGCGTGATCAATTTGTCGCCGGAAAAACCCAAAGTGCTGGAGGAAATCTTTCGGGTGTTAAAACCGGGGGGGGAACTGTATTTTTCCGATGTATTTGCCGACCGACGTATTCCGAAAGAGTTGCGGCAAGACCCGGTTTTATTGGGTGAGTGTTTGGGTGGTGCTTTGTACTGGGAAGACTTCCGGCGCATTTTACATGAACTGGGTTGCCCGGATGTGCGTGTTGCCAAGCAAAATCCGATCAGCCTCGACGACCCGGAGGTCATCGCCAAAATCGGCATGGTCAAATTTAAATCGGTCACGGTGCGTGCCTTCAAGATGCCACTGGAAGATCGCTGCGAGGATTTCGGCCAAGTCGCCACCTATCTGGGGACAATCGATCAGCATCCACACAGTTTCGATCTGGACGACCATCATTATTTTGAAACCGGCAGGCCACTGCGGGTGTGCGGCAACACCGCCGACATGCTGGTGGCCAGCCGTTATGGCGAACACTTTCAGGTGTTAGGCAACAAGAGCCGTCACTTCGGTTTGTTTGACTGCGCCCCCGGATCAAGCAGCGAAGCCGCAAAGGCAGACGGCGCATGTTGCTGAATTCAGGAACCCTAGTGATTGAAGAGCGATTGAGCGAACAAGTACTCGCCGAGCACCGTCCCGTACTATTCCGCTACGCGCTGCTGCAATTACGCGATAACGAATTGGCCGACGACGCAGTGCAGGAAACTTTACTGGCGGCCTGGCAATTGTCTGCAACCTTTGAAGGCAAGGCCGGTTTACGCACTTGGTTAGTCGGTATTTTGAAACACAAAATCGCTGATCACTGGCGGCGTAGCACTCGTGAGGTTGTTGCTTCAGACTTTGACTATATTGACATCGACGATGTAGAGAGAGATGAAGACGATTTTTTTATGAGCAATGGCCACTGGAATAGCGGCCCCTCCAGCTGGAACGATCCAGAGGCGGCACTCAATCAACAGGAGTTCTGGGCCATCTACGAAACTTGTCATAACAATCTGCCGCCGAAAATGGCCAAGGTATTTATGCTGCGCGAACTGGTCGGTCTGGAAGCCGACGAAGTGTGCCTGGAAACCGGCCTGAGCGATGCCAATTTCTGGGTGACTATGCATCGAGCGCGACTACGGCTGCGCGAATGCCTGGAAATCCGCTGGTTTAATACGACAAAAAAGGGAAAACATCATGCGTGACTGTCGAGACATTACCATCCTTATTTCTAAAGGATTAGACAAAGAATCGAATTTAACCGAACGCTTCGCTGTGGGCTTGCATGTGTTGTTGTGTAGCCACTGCCGAAATTTCCAGACTCAATCCAAATTCATCAGTAAGGTGGCTCATCGTTATACCGAGTACCTAGAAGATCGGTTAGGGAAAGATAGGAATGAGACATAAATTTAATTTTAAAACACCTGTAAGGAATCGAAATTTATCGAGACTAATAAAAGAAATTGTCGACCTCCTTCAGTTTCTAAACGTTTTACCTAGAAGCCCCATCTTCCGGCTTCTAGGTATTTTGGATCATGACATGCTCATCCTTTTCTAACACTAACAACTATTTTAAAGAGGTAAAAAATGCTCAATTTATTCCGTTCATTATTCTTGTTCTTGATGCTGACCGGCCTTAGTTTTGCTGGTGAAGAAGCTTTTAGCCAAGCTGCTTTCGACCAACTGAAAAAAGACGGCAAGCCAATTTTGGTGTCAATTCATGCCGACTGGTGTCCAACCTGCCGCGCCCAGGCCCCCATTGTTTCCAAATTACTCAAGCAAGATGAATTTCATGCAATTAACGCCTTACGGGTTGATTTCGATCAACAAAAAGAAATCGTAAAGGCTTTTAAGGCCACGGCACAAAGTACATTGATTGTTTTTAACGGCGGTCAGGAAGTGGGCCGTAGCCTCGGCGATACCACTGAAGACGGCATCAAAGGGCTGTTTAAAAAAGCTCTGTTAGGTAAGTAAGCTGATGTTGGTTGACTTAGGCACATACGGACTTAGCTTTGTCGCCGGGATACTCTCGACCTTGTCGCCCTGCGTGTTACCGCTGATTCCGATTCTCGTCGGCACGGCCTTATCTGCTCACCGTTGGGGGCCGGTTGCTTTGGCATTGGGTCTGGCGTTGTCTTTTACGATTGTCGGGTTGTTTTTGGCTACCCTGGGTAGCACGATAGGTTTGGATCAAGCGTTATTCCGTAACTTCGCAGCGGTGTTACTAATTGTGTTTGGCGTGGTGTTATTGTCGGGACGCTTGCAACAACAATTTGCAGCCGCCACCTCGGGGTTGAGCGGGGCCGGGCAGCCATTACTCGAACGCATCTCCGGGGACACCTTAAAGGGACAACTGCTGCTTGGCTTGGTGCTGGGCGTGGTATGGAGCCCCTGTGTCGGGCCGACGCTAGGCGCCACTATCACGCTGGCCAGCCAAGGGAGCAATCTTGGCCATGCCGGAGTGGTTATGGCGATTTTCGGCATCGGTGCGGGATTCCCCCTTATTGTTCTAGGCACCTTGTCCCATCAGGCCATGATTCGTTTTAAGAGCAAACTGTCGGCGACCGGTAAAACCGGCAAGCTGATACTTGGAACGTTACTCACGCTGCTAGGCGTTTTGATTGTCACCGGACTGGATAAGGTCTTTGAGGCTTGGGTGTTGAATCATGCGCCGGAATGGTTGATTCAATTAACCACGTCGATCTGAAAGAAAGAGGAAGAGTCCCGTCAATGTTTGCAAATTCGAAAACTAAATTGTAAGGAATGCGCAGTTATCGCGACTAACCATTTGTTAGCAGGGTGAGTAACGTTTCATTCTGCTGCTACCAACCTATATCGACTACAGGATTGCAGGCGATGAGGACGCATCACTTAAACAAAGGTGCGAATTTAAAAGCTCGTATTAGAGAGCTGATGCCGTTAAGCAGGTTGCAGATGCGGCGAATTTATGTAATTTCATTAACTACTTAGGCAAAACTTATGAGCACTTCAAAAAACACATCAGGCTTATTATTGGCGACAGCGGCGGCGGCATTATTTATGTCAGGCAACGTTATGGCCGCCGAGCAAGGCGCTGCGCAAGAAGCAACCGTGCATTGCGGCGGCATTAATGCATGCAAAGGTCAGTCTGAGTGCAAGACGGCGGCTAGCGCATGTAAAGGCCTCAATGCCTGTAAAGGCCAAGGCTTTAACACCACAACTAAAAAAGAATGTGACGAAAAAGGCGGTAAGGTTCTACCGGCACCGGCCATGTAATACGCGTTATTTTTACGGGTTAAGGGGCGGTAATATACCGCCCCTTTGTTTTTAGCAACTTCAGATAGGACCCGCTTATGCCGACTTTAGAACGAAGACCCAATCTCGGTTTTGGTTTAGGCTTGCGTACTGACCATTATGAAACCATTCTGACCGAAAAACCGCCCGTCGATTGGTTTGAAGTGATTACCGAAAATTATCTCGTCCCCGGCGGTAAGCCGCTTTATTATCTGGACAGCATCCGTGCGAATTATCCGCTGGTTATGCATGGCGTCTCCCTTTCTATCGGCGGCACAGATTCTTTAAATTTGGACTATTTACGCCAAGTTAAAACATTGGCGGAGCGAATAGAACCGGCCTGGATTTCTGATCACTTATGCTGGACCGGCGTTAACGGTATTAACCTACATGATCTTTTGCCATTGCCGTACACGCAAGAAGCGGTGCAACATGTGGCTGATCGCGTCAAGACTGTTCAAGATTTTCTTAGGTGCAGAATTTTGCTGGAAAATGTGTCCAGCTATGTCACTTACGCGCATTCGGAAATGACTGAATGGGAATTCTTAAGTGCCGTTGCTGAACGTGCCGATTGCCTGATTTTGCTCGACATCAACAATATTTATGTCAGCGCCCATAACCACAATTTTGATCCACTTGTTTACCTGAACAACGTGCCTGTAAAGCGAGTCCAACAATTTCACCTGGCCGGACATTTAAATCTTGGCAATATTATTATCGATAGTCATGGCGATACGGTGATTGATCCGGTTTGGTCGCTTTATGAGGCTGCGCTGCGTCGATTCGGGCCGGTGTCTACGATGATCGAGCGTGACGACAATATTCCGCCTTTTGCAGAATTACTGGCGGAGCTGGAGATGGCTCGGCAAATTGCCGGATCTTTGGAGTTAGCCTCATGACCACCACTATTTTTACATTGGCGGATCTGCAACAGGCTTTTCAAACAGCCGTGCTGCATTTGCAGGACACGGCACCCGATTTTATCGTTGCTACCGACCAGGCTTCATCCACAGAACGCTTTACGGTCTATACCGAAGCCTATCGCCTGCGCCTGATCGAAGCCTTAAGCGCCGATTATCCAGGCTTGAAGAACCTATTGGGTGCCGAGGATTTCGATGCTATGGGCCGCGCCTATATCGATGCATCGCCTTCTGATCAATTTTCCATCCGCTGGTTTGGCCGTCATCTGCCGCATTTTCTGGCGGAAACATCGCCCTATGCCGAGCAAGCCGGAATAGCCGAACTGGCGAACTTCGAATGGGCACTTAGCGAGGCATTCGATGCGCCTGATAGCACGGTGATTGATTACAGTTGTTTGGCTGCAATAGTGCCGACGCATTGGCCTTCTTTAAGGCTAACGTTGCATCCTTCCTTGCGGCGCATTAATTTGCACTACAACGCACCGCAAGTCTGGCAGGCATCCAATCAGCAAGAATCGTTGCCAGTGTTTGCCGCAAATTCGGAATCTCAAGCTTGGCTCATTTGGCGGCAACAGCTCAAGCTGTTATTTAGATCTTTATCAGTTCAGGAGGCGTTTGCTATTGACGCGTTCTTACAAGGACAAAGTTTTGCGGAAGTCTGCACCGGACTCACTAAATGGTTGGATGAAGAACAAGTGGTGTTGAATGCCGCCGGGTTTTTACAAACATGGCTCAGTGAAGGCTGGATTGCGGACGTTGAATTTTCTTAGGATTAACCATGCACGATACCAAACCCCATTTGCTCAGCAGCGATTTTCCAAGCATTTCCCGCAAGCCGCTGGCCGTTTTGCAAGTTAATCTCGGCTATCTGTGCAATTTAAGTTGTGTACATTGCCACGTTAACGCCGGGCCGAAACGTACTGAAATGATGAGCCGGGAGACTATCGAGCAAGTATTGGCACTAGCCGAAGCAGCTAATATCCACACCCTGGACTTAACCGGCGGCGCACCGGAAATGCATCCTGATTTTCGCTATTTGGTGCGGGCGGCACGCGATCGGGGGATCGAAGTCATCGATCGTTGCAATCTGACCATTTTGGAAGCGTCGGGTTACGAGGATTTGGCCGAATTTATGGCCGCGCAACAAGTACAAATTACCGCTTCCTTGCCCTGTTATCTGGAAGAAAATGTCGATAAACAACGCGGTAAAGGTGTGTTCCGCGATAGTCTGACGGCTTTGCAAAGGCTCAATAAACTGGGGTATGGCCAGACGAGTAGTGAATTGCAGCTGAATTTGGTGTTTAACCCACAAGATGCGGTGTTACCCCCTGATCAGCAAAATCTGGAACAGGCTTACAAACAGCACTTACAGCAACACTACGGCATCTTCTTTAACCGCCTCTATGTCATCGCCAACATGCCGATCAAGCGCTTCGGCAGCATGTTGATCAGTCAGGGGCGCTTCAATGTCTATCTGACTTTACTGAAAGACAACTTTCGCGCCGACAATCTCGATAATCTGATGTGTCTGGATACGATCAGCATCGACTGGCAAGGCTATGTCTATGACTGCGACTTTAACCAGATGCTTGAGCTACCCCTGGGGGCAGTTGCCAAGCCCAAGGTGCATATCAGTGAATTACATCTGGAGCTCTTGAAGGATGCTTCGGTTGCCACTGCCGCGCATTGCTACGGCTGCACCGCCGGGCAAGGCAGCAGTTGCGGCGGGGCGCTGGTTACTGCTTAACCCCATTCTCTACCTGAGGCGCTAATCATGAACCCCATCACGCAAAACTGGTATGAGCTGATGCCCTCGCTGGCGGCTTACCCCGCACTGGTTTTGGCCGCCGTGGTCTGCGGAGCGATTATTGGCGTCGAGCGAGAGAAGAAAATTAAACCGGCCGGTCTGCGAACCATGATCTTGATTGCGCTCGGTTCGGCCTTATTTACCATCCTCTCCAATCTGATGGCCGAAGGCGAACCGGACAGAAGCCGAGTCGCCGCGCAGATAGTATCCGGAATCGGCTTTTTGGGTGCCGGGGCGATTATGCATGACACCGTGCGAATTCGCGGCCTGACCACCGCAGCGATGATTTGGTTTATGGCGGCGATCGGCATGTTATGCGGCACGGGTTATGGCGGCGTCGCCGTGGTATTGACCACTGTACTAACTTTGTTGATGCACATAATCACCCGCATTGAAACTCGTTATCTCGGGCCTTGCTTTCACACCAAAGTCACGTTGCTGTTCGATGATCAGGGCGGTAAAACTGCCGTTAAGATTGATTCGATTCTGGAAGACTATCAAGTCATGGCTAGCCCACGAAAACTACTGGAAGACGGGCTGACCGAAATGTCGGTGAATTACTGCAACGCCCACAAACATCACAAGGCCTTTTTACTAAAATTTGCCGACCTGCCGGAAATACGTCAAATCATCCGATATTGAGAACCTATAACTTCGTTGGTGATAGCATCTTCGGTTTGACCAATTTAGGTGCCTTAAACCTATCAAGCTAGCTGAGCGGTGTCCAGTCACACATTGAAAGTCATGAGTGTCTAACTACATCGAAGGGTCGAGATTTCCTCGGTTCATAAATAACGATAGGAAAACCATCATGAAAAACTTCGATATTCAGGCAATTTCTCTCAATGTGCCAAAGCAACAAGCGTTCGCGTTCATCGCCGAAGCAACGAATTTACCCAAATGGGCGCAAGCGTTCGCCTCTGTGACAAGCAAGCAGGCTCTGATGCGCACGCCCAACGGAGAGGTTGAAATTGCCCTTGATGTGCGATCCTCTGTGGAGGCCGGAACAGTTGATTGGCACATGACTTTCCCGGATGGCAACATTGCCGTTGCCTATTCGCGCGTGATTGAGTTGAATCGAGACCATTGCGTATACAGCTTCATCCTCACGCCACCGCCAGTCCCTCTTGAACAGCTAGAAGGCGCTTTGGAAATGCAATCCAAAACGCTGACTGATGAACTTGCCAAACTCAAAGAAATTCTCGAACGTGGACAGTAAAACTTTTTACGAACTAGACATCCTTGTAGCGCGCGCTAAGGAGGGCAATCGGGTTGCCTTGGAATCCTTGGTGCGTGCTGTACAAAGAGATATATACAGCCTCGCCATGCGCTTTCTCTGGCATCCTCAGGATGCCGAGGATGCCACCCAAGAAATTCTGATTCGCGTCATAACGGGCTTGTCTGGCTTCAAAGGTGATAGTAATTTTCGTACTTGGGTCTATCGAGTCGCGAGTAATACCTTGCTTACGCTGGGTAAAAAACGTATGGAGCAAACGGCCTTGTCATTCGAGGAATTTGGTGAGACTTTGGCGGCGGGGCTTTCTGATGCCCCGCTCACTGACAGCCAAGATATTGCTGAGGAACTGTTACTGGAAGAGGTTAAGGTTGGTTGCACTCACGCCATGTTGATGTGCCTTGATCGTGACCATCGTTTCACTTATATCCTTGGCGAAATTCTCGATCTGGATCACCGCGAGGGGGCGGAAATCTTGGCGATTACGCCCGCAGCATTTCGCAAGCGGCTGTCACGCGCCAATGCACGTATCGTGTCATTTTTGACATCCCACTGCGGCTTGGTCGAACCCGCCAATACTTGCCGCTGTCGCCTCAGGGTCAATGCAGCCGTTAAGCATGGGTGTATACGCCCTGATGAGTTGTTATTTGCACAGTCTCTCTCGCAGGCCAAACGCTTTCCCGAAGTCTTACAAACCATCCGACAACTCGAAGATATGCGCCGTTCCGCCGCCCTTTACCGCTCTCATCCAGAACAGGAGCCTTCCGATACATTTATCTCGTGGTTGACCAAATTGCTCGACGAAATGCCTGATCTGAGTAACCAACCCATCAATTCCCAACGCTAGTATCATGACTATGATGCGCCGCCCAGAATTTGTGGACTATGTTTTAGAACAAATGGCATCTGTTCGAGGATTGCATGTGCGTGCAATGTTCGGTGGATATGGCGTTTATCAAGACGACCTTATATTCGCAATCATCGTTAATGATGCGCTTTACCTCAAATCGGATGCTGCCGTTCAGCGCGACTTTGAGGAAAAATGTTTGCAGCCCTTCACCTATGAGGTACAGGGCAAGCCTGTAATCATGCAGTATTTCGAGGCTCCGGCAGAAGTTTTTGAAAAACCCAATTCCATGCGCGATTGGGTTGAAAAGGCAATGGGCGCTTCGATAAGGCAGCGCTCACATTCGCCTGACAAGACATTCCAGGCGAGACGCGGCAAAAGCTCGCCCCCTTAGCTTTATAGGCTATTAGCTTTTGAAATCTAATAGCCTTAATCTACAGCTAACCCTAGCCACTTATTAAATAATGGATATAACATGAAAAAATCAACAACACTTTTACTTGCTTCATCAATTGTGCTTTTGTTACAAAACAACGCACAAGCAGCGGGGCTTCCGCTTAGTTTAGCCGTTGAAGCCGCAAACGAAACTATTCGGTCTTGCGAAGCCTCTGGATATAATGTTTCTGTGGCAGTTGTTGATGTGTATGGCCAAGCAATAGTCCAGCTTAAAGGCGATAAGAGCACGCCACATACCAAGGATCTCGCTTACCGAAAAGCTTTTACCGTTATCACATTTGGGCCTAACTACAAACTTGAAACCAGCACCCAAGTTGCTGCTTGGGCGAGCAAGGATCCAGTTTTCTACGAAGCTTTGCTCACTGTTCCCAATATAACCCCATTGCCAGGTGCCGTTGCCGTTATGGTAAACGGAGAAATGATTGCGGCAATTGGTGTTAGTGGCGCCCCAGGCGGTGACAAAGACGAGGCTTGCGCGCAAGCTGGTATTCTCAAAATCGCAAAAAAGCTAATTAAAAAATAAACTTACCCCTTAATTAAAACGTTTGTCATTCTTGCTATGGAGAAATAATAATGTCATTAAACCGTAGGCAACTTCTCAAGCTTATCTCTGGGAGTGTTGCAGCAAGTTTATTATCGAGGTCTGTCTTGGTACAGGCAAAACCTGAAATCAAAGCTATTGCCTTTGATGGTTTTGTCATATTTGACCCAAGACCTATTTTTGGATTAACAAAAAAATTATTCCCAGAACAAGGCGACGCGCTCGCCCAGCTCTGGTTTACGAAAATATTCGGCTATACGTGGTTGCGCACAGTCGGTGCGCATTACAAGAGTTTTGATGCTGTGATAGAGGATGCACTAATATTTTCAGCAGAAAGTTTAAAGCTTGACCTGCCACTTGAAAAACAAAAACAATTGATATCCATCTGGTTGAATTTAGAAATTTGGCCAGACATTAAACCAGCCTTGCAACAATTTAAGAACAATAATATACGGCTTGGTTTTGTTTCCAACTTAACCGAAGAAATGTTGCGAGCCAATGCAAGAAATTCAGGTATTGAGAGTGCGTTTGAGTTTTATCTGAGCACAGACAGAGTTCAAGCTTACAAGCCAAGTCCTCTAGCCTACCAGATGGGAATTGATGCATTTAGTCTTCCTAAAGAGAACATAACCTTTGCAGCTTTTGGGGGATGGGATGCGGCAGGGGCTAAATGGTTTGGCTACCCGACAGTTTGGGTTAACCGACTAGGGACGCCTATCGAGAAATTAGACTCCAAGCTCGATGGTATGGGGAAAGGCATAGATCAATTAGTTAATTTTGTATTAACCTAAATGCTTATCTCGCAGCTTCAAGCTAACTCATCCATCAAGCGGAACGCCTAACGGCGGCCCTTAATTTCAAAACGCTAGGTTTCACCAACCAAGGAATACGAGATGCGAATTTTGATGCTAGGTGCAGGTGGGGTCGGCGGGTATTTCGGCGCGAGAATTCATCGAGCTGGTGGCGATGTCACCTTCTTGGTTAGGCCGGCACGGGCAAATTATCTGGCAGCGAATGGTCTGCAAGTATTTAGTTCGCTTGGCAATATACACATCACACCAAAAATAGTTACTTCGGCTCAAGACGGCGCGACAGGAAAATTCGATGCCGTCGTATTGTCTTGCAAGGCATACGACCTTGATACGGCAATTGATTCCATTACTCCTGCCCTAGATTCTCAGGGAGTGGTTATTCCCTTACTAAACGGTATTACACCTCTGGCCCGACTTGATACGCAATTTGGGCGGGAAAGGGTACTCGGCGGTTTCGCTCATCTTGGCGTCACTTTAGCTCCAGGAGGAGAAATTCGGCATCTTAATGACCTTCACCGCCTGGTTACTGGCTGCCGAACCAAATCGGTTTCACCCCTGATACACTCCCTAGCTGAGTTACTAACAAGTTCTTGAATCGACTTTTCCTTATCCGAAAACATTGAATGGGAAATGTGGGACAAATTTATTTTCCTTTCCGCTCTTGCCGGAGCCACATGCACAATGCGCTGCTCTGTTGGCGATATTTTGCAAACGCATTCGGGTAAAGAATTCATTTTCGGCCTACTTGACGAGTGCATCGCCATCGCAAAAAAAATCGGCCATACATCAAGTCCAGAACGTCTTACTGCCTATCGAAACCAACTCACTATGCCAGGCTCTACGAGTACAGCGTCTATGCTAAGAGACATTGAACAAAAGAGAAGAACGGAGGCCGACCATATTCTTGGCGACATGATTCGCCGAGCAGAAGTGCAGGGAATTGACACGCCATTGTTGAAAATTACGTATTCCCATTTGCAGGCTTATGAAATTCGCAGAAATCATGAGCAAACCTAACAAGCCGGTCAAAGGGCCGCACCACCCGTTGGCGGTTTTATCCTGGTTCGAGCTTCGCTTAAGCTCTGTGAGCGGCGTGCCCCTTACCGTAACGTTAGGCGCCGATGTGGTTCAGATGATTAGTCGAATTAGGGGAAAATACAATCAAGACGTCTCATTGCCAGTTGACGCCAACAAATTCGCCACCAACCCCGTCCAACCAGTCTGATGTGAGGCACCGACGCCACGGCCGTTCTCGCCGTCGAAATATTCATGAAACAATAGATAATCTTTAAAATGCGCATCGTTTTGCAGTTTGGCATTGTCACCAAACACCGGGCGAAAACCTTGGTCATTGCGGCGAAACAGTCGGGTTAGCCGCAAGGCCAGCTCGTCGGCGACTTGCTCGATGGTCAGGAATCGATTCGAACCGGTCGGGCATTCGATTTTAAAATCCTCGCCGTAATAAGCGGCGAAGCGTTTCAGCGAGGTAATCAGCAGAAAATTGACCGGAAGCCACACTGGCCCGCGCCAGTTGGAATTGCCGCCGAACGCTCCGGTTTTTGACTCACCAGGCTGATATTGCACCGTCATCGGCTCGCCACAACACTCGAACACATAAGGCGCATCGAGATGGGCACGCGATAGGGAGCGGATGCCGTAATCGGATAAAAACTCGCTTTCATCCAGCATTCGCTTCAACAGTAGTTTCATGCGATGGCCACGCAGTAGAGACAGCAGATGTCGGTTGCCGCGACCCGGTTCGTTCCAGCGCGACACTAAACCACACAAATCGGGCCGGTAATTGAGGAACCATTCCAGGCGCCGTTTAAAGTCCGGCAGGCGCTCCAGTATTTCCGGCTCGATGATTTCCACGGCATACAAAGGAATCAATCCGACCATGGAACGCACTTTCAGCGGCGTCATCTGACCGTTGGGAAAACGCAGCACGTCGTAGAAAAATCCGTCTTCTTCATTCCACAAACCCACGCCATCGTCACCAATATGGGTCATGGCTTTGGCGATGTACAAAAAATGCTCAAAAAACTTGGTGGCAATGTCTTCATACACCCTATTATGCAGCGCCAGTTCCAGGGCAATGCGCATCAGATTAAGAGAATACATCGCCATCCAACTGGTGGCGTCGGACTGATTGATATGGCCGCCGGTCGGCAGCGGTGCGCTGCGGTCGAACACGCCGATGTTGTCCAGTCCCAAAAAGCCGCCCTGAAACACGTTGTTGTCATCGGCATCCTTGCGGTTGACCCACCAGGTGAAATTGACGATCAATTTGTGCAGCACCCGTTCCAGAAAATCCAGGTCACCGACGCCGCCGTTGGCCTCGCGTTCGGCTTTGTAAATTTCCCAGGCCGCCCAGGCATGTACCGGTGGATTGACGTCATCGAACGACCATTCGTAGGCCGGTATCTGGCCGTTGGGATGCATGTACCAGACCCGGGTCATCAATAGAATCTGGTGTTTGGCGAAGGCCGGATCGATCATCGCTAGCGTCACGCAATGAAAGGCCAGATCCCAGGAGGCATACCAGGGGTATTCCCATTTGTCCGGCATGGAGATGATGTCGGCGTTGTTGAGATGTTGCCAGTTTTTGTTGCGGCCATGCTGGCGATTGGGGTCGGGTTTGGGTTGAGCCGGATCGCCGTTCAGCCATTGCGGAATGTCGTAATAATAAAATTGCTTGCTCCAGATCATGCCGGCCAGAGCCTGACGCTGAATCATCCGCGCATCAGGGTCTTTTATGTCGGCTTGGATGTCCGCATAAAAAGCATCGGCTTCAGTGATCCGGGTCGCAAAGATACCGTCGAAATCGATAAACGCTTGCTGATTTGCGGAACGGCTTAAACGCAAACGCACTTCGACTTGCGACTGTGCCGGAATGGAAAACTGGAAATGGCCACAGGCTTTAGTGCCGGTTTGTGCGGAATTCACCGCATCGATTTGCTGGTGGATGATGGCCTGGTGAAAGGCATCCTTGAAGTGACCTTGCGCGTCCGAGCCATATAATTTGGGGGTGTTGGTGTCGTTATCGCAGAATAACAGCACGGGGGCGTTGTCCAGATAACACTGATATTCACCCAGCGTTTTATGCTTAATCAGTATCGCGCCGGTCTTGGTTGCCGACAGCGCAGGTTTGTCTTTATCGATCCCCCAGCTCCAGGTGTTACGAAACCACAGTTGCGGCAGAATATGCAACGGTGCGGCCTCGGGCCCGCGATTATGAGCGGTGATGCGCAGCAAAATGTCATCAGTATCGGCTTTGGCGTATTCGATAAACACATCGAAATAACGGTCGTCGTCGAAGATGCTGGTATCCAGCAATTCAAATTCCGGCTGGTCCTTACCGCGCTGTTTATTCTGCTCAACCAGTGCCTGGTAAGGAAACGCCTGTTGCGGGTATTTGTAGAGCATTTTTAGATAGGCATGACTGGGGGGGGCGTCCAGGTAGTAATACTGCTCTTTGACGTCTTCACCGTGGTTGCCTTCGCCATTAGTCAAACCGAACAAGCGTTCTTTCAGGATCGGGTCCTGTTCATTCCACAGCGCCACACTCAAACAGAGGCGCTGGGTGATGTCGCTAATGCCGCCGATGCCATCTTCACCCCAGCGGTAAGCCCGGCTGCGAGCCTGATCGTGACTGAAATACTCCCAGGCTTCGCCGTGCGGGCTGTAGTCTTCGCGCACCGTGCCCCATTGGCGCTCGCTTAAATACGGTCCCCAGAGCCGCCAAGGATTACTGTTGCTGGTGTCACTGGCGAGGCGTTGTTGTTCGGTGGTTTTGGGTTTTACTGTCATGGTTTTATCCTGAATAGCGTGAGCGCGACGGCTTCATCGCGATTGGAAAAAATTTAGTCGCGACGTAGGCGTCGCTCCTATTCGATTACCGAAGGGCAGACAAGCTACACCAAACCCGCAAAACTTCCGCCACACTCCAGGCCTGGGCGAAACAGCCTCTGGCGATAAACGGTGGTTCGGCGTCGAAAATTTCGCTGATTTGACCCAGGCAGGCTTCGTTGAGATGCTGGCGAAAAGGTTCTAAAAAAGACAAAGCTTGATCACTGTCGCCGTATACCCGGTAATGGGCATCGATAAACGGCCCGATCAACCAAGCCCAAACCGTACCCTGATGGTAAGCCGCGTCGCGTTGCCGGGGGTTGCCTTGATAGTGCGGGGCGTAATCGGGCTCGCCGGATGCCAGACTGCGCAAACCGAACGTCGTTAACAGCTCGCGGGCACAAATGTCGACTACGGCTTTACATTGCCGTTCGCACAGCGGGCTGTAAGGCAAGGACACCGCCAATAGTTGATTGGGCCGCAGGCGACCGTCGTAGCGTTGGTCGTCGGCGTGTAAATCACCCTCCGGGCCGTCGATGACATCGTAGAGACATTGCCTGCTCTCATTCCAAAAATGTTTGAAGCTGTTTCTGACCTGTAAGGCGCTGTGCCGATAGTCTTCGGTTTGTTGCCGAGTGCCGAATTGTCCGGCAAGCCCGGTCATGATGCTCAGGGCGTTGAACCACAGCGCGTTGATTTCCACACATTTGCCAATCCCCGCGGCGTGACTACCCAATCATCCACTTTAGCGTCCATCCAGGTCAGTTGCATACCGGTTTCGCCCGCCATCAGCAAACCGTCTTGCACATCGACCTTGATACCGAATCGGGTGCCGGTTTGATGCCAGGCTATCATGTCTGTCAACAGCGGATACAGTTCGGCGGCCAGAGACGTATCTCCGCTGGTTTGCGTATATTGATCGACCGCGTGAATAAACCACAGTGAGGCGTCGGCGGTGTTGTATTCCGGAAGGGTGTGCTGATCGGGAAAGCAGTTGGGCAGCATGCCTTGGTTGACATGACCGGCAACGGTGTGCAGGATGTTGGCGGCGATGTCGAAACGCCCCAGAGCCAGCGTCAATCCAGGCAGCGCGATCATGCTGTCCCGGCCCCAGTCGGTAAACCACGGATAACCAGCAATAATGGTTTTTCCTGCCGGAAGGCCGTCTTGTTGATAACGCTCGACGATGAATTGATCGGCGGCCAGCGCCAGTTGCCGAATCCAATCGGGTGCTGCGGCAGGCAGATGTTGCAGTAACAGCTGTTGTTGGCGATGAATTTGCTGCTGCACGGCAGCAAAGTCGGTGGTAACAGACGCTTTAGCACTGAGCAAAACGCAAGTCTGTTCGCCTTCAGCCAAAATCAAATCAAAATAGCCGGGCCGAAACAAATCTTCCGTGTCGTCGAGACCGCGAGCCGTTTCCGCGCGATGTTTAAACCGCCAATACCAGTCGTGGGCGGCGACAAATTTAGCTTGTCGGCACTGAATGCGATAAGGCCGTGCGCCCGGAAAGGCGTTGATCTCAACGCCATCGGCTAGGGTGCGGGTTGCCAGCGCCCAACCTCCTTGGGAGTGGCTGTGATAATCCCGATGGGTGCATAAAGGCGTCAGGGTGAACTGCAGCTTGTCCGAAGCGCGCAGAATTTTGATGTTGACCAGCGTGGTGTTGCTATTGGGCTGCATGACAATGCGTTTTTCGATCAGCGCATCGGCGACAGCATAACGCCAGACCGGCAGACTTTGCTCAAGATGAAACGATTGCAGATGAACGAAACCTTCGGGGGCCACGGTGCCATCGGCAAACTCATTACTGAACAAAAAATAGTCATGCTCCAGATAGCGAACAGTAATATCAAGCTTGGCTACCAGCAAGGTACGTCCGGCCGGTGGCGTCAGCGCAGCCATCAACAGGCCGTGATAACGGCGGGTGTTGGCTTCGGCGACCGTGCCACAGGCAAAACCGCCGATACCGTTGGTGACCAGCCATTCGTGTTCAACCGCTCGCTGAAAAATCCTGCAATCGGTTGTTCCTAATTCAAGCTGTGTCATGAGTCTTATCTCCTCGATGTTAGAAGGTGTTTCTGTTTGTTTCTATGTCCTCGGATGCTGCTTTTGTATTAGTGTGTTGGCTCCGTTTTTCTTTGGTAACGGCTAAGATGAACCAGTTGCAATCCTGTTACCCTTATTCAGCTGGCTGAGACCAGTGATGACATTGGTTAGTTATCTCCCGTTCGGCTTCAAGCCAGTCTTCCAGTGCATGGCCTGCAGAAAAATTTCTTGCTTCAGCTTTGCTGTAAGCGTGTTCCGCGACCATGTTATGAAAGTTATCCGGGGCGATACCTTCAGGGCAATTCTGTTGTGAATTACAGTCAGTCATTTCCTTCTCCTAAATAGAGTTTGTTTGAGTTAGATCATTTATATTCTTCGACAAGGCTCTCCACGAATGCTTTTATCTGTCGCGGGTTGAGTCGTGTTGCTTGGCGGTTAGTGAGGTAATTTAAGCCAAGCTTGGATGCGTATCGCAACAGCTATGTTCTCTGCCAGCTATGACACCAAGCAATCCGCCATACACCAGATGCCCCATCAATGCCGCCATCATGGCTTTCAAACCGCCGATTTCGGACATGAAGAAACCGGCACCGGCCATCGGCATTACCATGGTTTCTGCAATCAGCCATAAGATTAAGCCCCAAGTTAAGCCTTTGATAAGAGGTGTTCCCGGCAGAAAACGATAGACGAGAAGCGCATAAATTAACGGTAAAACAAGGACACCCAGCATGATATGAACCGCCATGCCTATGGCGTAATTATTGCCCATCATTTTGCCAAGCATGGCCGCGATGTCCATCGGTTGCCCTATCATCATCGGTGCCGCAAATTGCATCATCAGCGTCATCATTAGGGTGCCGGCAAAACCGCCGAGCAGTGTTTTTGTAATATTCGATTTCATAGTAAGTATCTCCAGGTCTGTTAACAAAAGAACTATTTCTTTGTTGACGATTAGTCATGATGCCGAGGTTTTCCTTACAAAAATATTCAGGAAATTACAGTCTCAGAAATCAAAACATACTTAATCTAAAAAACTCCTCGCCCTTTGTAAGGAAGTGTCCACGCTGGCGACTGATGAGTGAAGCCGTTGGCGGCACTGACGCGTATTAATGTATAAACAGCGTGACTACTGCAGCGGATTTTTTTGACTATGGAGAAAAACATGTTGAACACACTATTGATGACATTTTTTACCGCTTTGCTGTGGTTTTCAGGCCCTGTCAGCGCTGAAGAACCGGACTGGAGCGATTATCGTAGCGTGCTGGCCCACGTCAAACCCGGTACTAAAAACGGCATCAAACTGATGTTGGTTGATTATCCGGCGCTCAAAGTCAATGCCAGCCTGGACAAGGCCTATCAAGCGTTATCCAGCTTTGACCTCAAGCGTCTGTCCGGACGTGAGGAGCAATTGGCGTTTTACATTAACGCCTACAATATTCTGGCGTTGAAAACCGTGGTCGACCACTGGCCTCTCGATAGCATTAAGGATGTCGGCAGTCTGTTGAGCCCGGTGTGGGACAAGTCTGCGGGTGAGCTGGGCGGTAAGACGGTGAGTCTGGGCGAAGTGGAACACAAGATTCTGCGACCGATGGGCGAGCCGAGAATACATCTGGCCATCGTCTGCGCCTCGGTAAGCTGCCCGGACTTGCGTGACGAGCCTTACACTGCGAGTCAATTGTCAGCACAACTGGACGACCAAGCCCGGCGTTTTCTCGACAATCCCGGCAAGGGGCTGATCGTCGGCAAAGACAAACTGCAGGTATCGCAAATCTTCGACTGGTTCGAAAGAGATTTTGCAGCAGGCGGCGGGGTGGCTGCGTTCATCAAGCATTACCACGCTAATCTGCCAGATCTTAAGATTAAAACAAACATCGATTACGACTGGAGCATCAACAGCAGCCGCTAATCATCTAAGCCAACCCGCTATTTTCACATTATTCGGAGAACGTTATGCCTAAGTGTTATCAATCCATTGTCATCGCCGCGCCTATTGAATTGGTTTGGGAAACAGTCAAAAACTTCCATGATTTTTCCTGGGCTTCCGGTGTTATTGATAGTTGCGAAGCTGTCGGCAACATCGGAGGCACCGAAGTAGGCGCCAAGCGGGTTTTAAATGGGGCATTTCAGGAAACCCTGCTGGAATACAATGAAACGGCACACAGAGTCCGCTATTCCATTGACGACGGCCCGTCGCCAGTGTCGGCCCAGGAAGTGAAAAATTACATCGGCACGCTGCAACTCCACCCGGTGACGTTGAGCAACGCCACCTTTGTAGAATGGCATTCAGTCTGGGAATCGTACAGCGAAGAGGCGCAAGATTTTTGTCATCAGATTTATGTAGCACTGTTGCGGACATTGGCGAAGCGCCTGGAACAGGTATGAGCCGGGATACCGCCTTACGCGGGGCGTTATTGGCGATGCGGCTGGCGGTATTTCTGGTGATGCTGATGTGGACGCTGGACAAGTTTATTAATCCCGGCCATGCGGGCAAGATAGTTGAAAAGTTTTATTTCATTGCCGGTCTGGAAAGCACTGTACTAACAGGCTTGGCGGCTTTGGAATTGGCGATGCTGATCGGATTTTTGCTGGGTGTTTACAAACGCTTTTGTTACGGCGCGGTGTTAGCGCTTCATACCATATCGACCTTGTCGTCCTTTAAACAATACTTGTCTCCTTTTGAAGGGCCTAATTTATTGTTTTTTGCTGCCTGGCCAATGTTAGCAGGCTGTCTGATGTTATATCTATTGCGCGATGACGATGTTCTATTGAGCCTGAACAGATAGCTTACAAACGAATTGTAAGGAACATCGCGTTAACACGACCAACAGTCATACTTAATGACGTGTAAGGATATTTGAAATGCTCAACCGATTAGCCCTGTTATCACCATTCGACATACCGTATTTGGCGATTAGATCTGCCGCTGAAGCGAGGATGTTATGAATAAGTCAAAAATCGTTTTGCTAGTGCTCATCGCGGTGTTGGTTACCGTGTTTTTCGCGTTCGATTTGCAGCACTATTTGACTCTGGAAAGCCTTAAATCGCAGCAGACGACGATAGCCGACTATCGCCAGACCCATCCACTATTGACGATTGCACTCTATGCTGCGTTGTATATCGCCGTTACCGGACTGTCGCTGCCGGGTGCGGCAATACTCACGTTAGCTGGCGGCGCGGTGTTCGGCGTGTTGTGGGGGACGCTGATCGTCTCATTTGCCTCGACCATCGGCGCAACATTGGCGTTTTTAGCCGCCCGTTTTTTGCTCCGTGACTGGGTCAAGTCACGGTTCAGCGCTCGTTTGCAAAGTATCGATGAGGGCGTGAGTCGTGACGGTGCGTTTTATTTGTTCACGCTACGTCTGGTGCCGGTTTTTCCGTTTTTTATGATCAATCTGGCGATGGGGTTGACGCCAATCAAGGCCAAGACGTTTTACTGGGTTAGCCAGGTCGGTATGCTGGCCGGTACCGTGGTTTACGTCAATGCCGGTACTCAGTTGGCTAAAATCGATTCTTTATCCGGCATTCTGTCCCCGGCGTTGATTGGCTCGTTTGCCTTGCTGGGTCTGTTTCCACTATTGGCGAAAAAAATGCTCGAATTTATCAAACAACGCAAAGTCTACGCACGCTGGATTAAACCGGCTCGATTCGACAATAACTTGGTGGTGATTGGTGCCGGTGCGGGCGGGTTAGTATCTTCCTATATTGCTGCCGCCGTGAAGGCCAAAGTCACTCTGATTGAAAAACACAAAATGGGTGGTGATTGTCTGAATACCGGCTGCGTGCCATCTAAAGCCCTAATTCGCTCGGCTAAGTTTCTGTCACATATCAAACGTGCCAAAGAATTTGGCATAGAAAAGGCCGAGGTCAATTTTGATTTCGCCGCTGTTATGGAGCGCGTGCAAGACATCATTAAAACTGTCGAACCTCACGATTCTATCGAGCGCTATACCGAATTGGGCGTTGATGTTGTTCAGGGCACGGCCAACATCGTTTCGCCATGGGAAGTTGAAGTGACCACCGCCGAGGGCGTCAAAACCATCACCACGCGTTCGATTGTAATTGCTGCGGGGGCTAGGCCTTTTATTCCGCTAATTCCGGGCATTGAACAGATCGACTATCTGACCTCGGATACCGTCTGGAATCTGCGTGAATTGCCTAAACGATTGCTGGTTTTGGGTGGCGGTCCGATCGGCTCAGAATTGACCCAGACCTTCGCCCGTCTCGGCAGCCAGGTGACTCAGGTTGAAAAGAAGCCTCGTCTTCTGGTGCGGGAGGATAGTGACGTGTCGGCAGTCGTGATGGCCCGTTTTGAACAAGAAGGTATCGATGTGCGCGTTAATCACACCGCCAAGGAATTTGTTGTCGAGAACGGCGAAAAAATCCTGGTTGCTGAGTTTCAGGGGCAAATAGTCAGAATACCGTTTGATCGGGTGTTGGTTGCCGTTGGCCGTGCCGCCAATATCACAGGCTATGGCGCAGACGAACTGGGCATTGCTATATCAGCGCGCAACACACTGGATACCAATGCCTTTCAACAAACCAACTACCCGAATATTTTTGCCGTCGGCGATGTGGCAGGGCCTTATCAGTTCACCCACACCGCAGCGCATCAAGCTTGGTATGCGGCAGTCAATGCCTTGTTCGGCCACTTCAAAAAGTTTCGCACCGATTATTCGGTCATTCCCTGGTCGACCTTTACCGACCCGGAAGTGGCGCGTGTCGGCTTGAACGAACAGGATGCTGAAGCTCAGGGCATTGCCTACGAAGTCTCGACTTACGGGATCGACGACCTGGATAGAGCGATTGCCGACAGTGAAGCGCATGGCTTTGTTAAAGTCCTGACCGTACCGGGTAAAGATAAAATTCTCGGCGTGACCATCGTCGGCGAGCATGCCGGAGATTTACTGGCTGAATTCGTACTGGCGATGAAACACGGTATTGGTTTGAATAAAATCTTAGGAACCATCCACATCTATCCGACGATGGCCGAAGCCAACAAATATGTGGCAGGCGTCTGGAAACGCGCTCATACCCCCAACGCTTTGCTGGAATGGGTTGGTCGTTATCATGCCTGGCGGCGTAACGCTTGAGGAATAGTTTCACAGCATGACTTTGCAAATTAGTATCATAATTTAAGTGTGCAAAATGCCTGATGCGGGCGCCATGGACAGCCCGCCGCATCAGGCTTGCCAGTACTAATTACTTCGGCTCATCTCGCGAAGCGCTTCGGTGGTGACAGCTTGTCCACCAACACCCCACTCGCCCGAGGCAACATCTTCGATCAGAACCCAGGTAACTGGCCTTAAACCTTCGCCTTCTACCGAGACCACGGCGTCTGTGACTTTGCGGATGATCTCTTGTTTTTGTTCTAGCGATAAATAACCGCTGATGCCTTTGATTTGTACGAGTGGCATGATGTTTCTCCTATAGTTAGTGAAGTTACGCGCATTGTTTGCTGGCACACTGTGACGGCTCTTCCCAAGCTTCGCCCTGAAATGCGTCATCCAACGGCGTATTGATGAGATGGTTGGTGTAGTTGCTGAGGGTTTTAAAGGCCACAGCCAAAACCACCTCCAATGCCTGGGCGCGGCTGTAACCGGCCGTGAAAAAATTATCCAAAGTTTGGCCGCTGACCACACCGCGATTTCTCACCACGTTACGCGCAAAGTTTGCCAAGGCATCCAGCTTGGCATTCGGCAAGGGTTGCAAGTTTCTGATGGCATCGATGATAGCTGGATCGGCTTTGACCATGTGTTTGGCAATCGTCGAATGCGCCGCAACACAGTAGGTGCAATGGTTCTCGACACTGGCGGCCAGCAGTACGACTTGTCTTTCCGTTGGGCTCAACGAGGTTTGATCGAATAACGCTGTCAACTCGATATAAGCCTTCAATGCCGCCGGTGCTTTGGCCAGGCCGCCGTGCAGATTAGGGATGAAACCGTATTTTTTTAACGATCCTTCCAGCAGTGGTTGTGCAATGGCTGGTGCGGTCTGGATAGAATGTATTTTGAATTGGGACATGGTGTATTCCTATGAGTTGGAAAAATTACAAATGGTTTGTCGGCGATGCCGACCTTGTCGGTTATCGTTACGACGGTGACAGATTAAGCAAATCGAACAAGTCATCCCATGCTTGTGCTTCCGGCGTAGTTGTCCGATTTTCCGGGAGTGGGCAATGGATGCATTAACCCCGTTGATTAATGGTTTGAATCTGCATGCCAAATTGGTGTATTCCGGAGGCGTGTGCGGACGCTGGCTGATGGACCATAATTCGGAAACCTCGGTGTGGTTTCACCTGGTCAGTAAGGGGCAGGGATTTGTGCACTCTAAGCGCTGGCAAACGCCGCTGGCATTGGAGAATGGTGATCTGATTCTGTTTTTACCTCATGCTGAACGGCATTTTTTGTCCTACAGTGCCGAACATTTGCCGAACACCGACGAAGACACGCGGATGACCCCTTGGTTGGATGGCGACGCCGGTTTTGTCTGCGGAGAAATTGAGTTGGCTGTTCCAAGATCACTGTTGTGGCAGGCGTTGCCAGCCGAAATTGTGATCCGGCAAAATCAGGCCGGCAACGTCTTGGCCAGGCTAATTGAACTGGTGATCGACGAGGCTTCTTGCCAGCGTATCGGCAGTGAATCCGTGATCGAACGCTTGTGTGATAGCCTGTTTGTACTGGTGATTCGTTATTGTATCGAGAAAGGTCTAATACGCGAGGGGGTGTTTGCGGCCATGCAGGACAAGCGGCTGGCCGTTGCGTTGGGTTTGATTCATCAACAACCCTGGCAACCCTGGCAACCCTGGACACTGGCCGAATTATGTACGCGAGCCGGTGCGTCGAAGTCGGTTTTGTCGGAGAAGTTTTCCGCGCTGATCGGCCATTCGCCGATTGGATATTTGACTGTCTGGCGTTTACAGATTGCCGCCCACTGGTTGATAGAGCCAAATATGAGTGTTGAACGAGTTGCCGAACGTTGCGGTTATGAGTCGGTACCAGCCTTTAGCAAGGCCTTTAAGCGCCATTTTGGCATGCCGCCAGGGGAATTTCGGCGCGGGTAGATATTGAAAAAACATTGTTCGTCAATTTCTAATATCGTTGGATAATATGGAGTTGGAAGTTAATATCCAGAGTAGCTAAATTCCATTAGAATACAGCGCGAAATGAATTGGGGTCCTTATTCACACACGCTAAAGCCTTCATCTAAAAACGCCTCTAATGGTCGTTTTTCGAACATATAGAACTTTCGACATCGTTTTACACTCGCATCAACCCAAACGATCGAGTCTGTCATGTCTATCGCCTATTTTAAAAAACGACGTCATTTATCAAATCAATTTGAACATGGGCAACGATTTGCCTCAGTTCTGGTCATTTGCTGCCTAAACGGGGCTACATGTTTAGCAGCAGAAACTCATCATGCTAAAAAAGACGTTGGTTATGTTTTTCGTCCTATAAAAGTCAACACTGCACCAGCAAAATTACAAAATACGCTGTGGTGGCAGGTTGCCAAAAGTCATCAATTGGATCCCTATGTTTTATATGCCGTAGCCCTGATCGAATCAGCCAAAAACAAAGATCCAGACCACATCACTCCGTGGCCTTGGGCTATTAATAAATCCGGACAATCCTTTACACCGGCTTCTAAGCAGGCAGCTAACGTGCTCTTGCATCAATCAATTGCCAAGGGCAGTCGCTATATTGATGTAGGCATGATGCAAATCAACCTTCGCTGGCATGGACATCGTGTTACCAAACCGGAACATCTGCTTGACCCCGTTATCAACCTAACTATTGCTGCCCAGATACTGGCTGAAGCCATTCAATCCTCACCCAACAATCTTGTGTTGGGAATTGGTCGTTATCACAGTTGGCAAAATAACCAAGCATCAATTGCCTACGGGCAACGGGTACTTTCGGTGGCGGACCAAATTAGAACGGTACTATGAGGTTGTCATGACCATCGATAACGTCATCTATAACTTGAATTTGGATTATCTGATGCTCGCCCATGAGTTGATACATACCGGCCAGAAACAGCAGGCAATGGTTTGCCTTGGCTTGACGTCAGATACTGTGGAAATGCTTTACAACCTGCCCATCCATCAATTGAAGGAACTGGCGCGCAATGACGTGCTTAGATTCACTCTCCGATTTCCCCAAGGGAGTCTGTCAACACATCTGATTAACAAATCTGAGGATCAAACGTATTCAGAACACCAGGCCCGGCAATTACGGATGATTGTGTCCAGACAAGCTATCAAATCATGAAAATTAACGCCGGTCTGCCATTTGAAGCGCAGTTACAAGAATACCAACTTGCGGTTGAATTACTGAATCGAAGGCTACGAACTTCTTATGTTACTCAAGTCATCAAAACCATCAGTCTTGATGATCTCCGGGCCATGTATCGAATGATTCATCCTGGCAGTGGCCCGCGACCTGGCATAACACCAACGATACAAGCCATCCCTCGATATCGCGAGTCGTATGTTTACATGTCGCTATTTGCCTCGATTTATCGGTCAGCAAGCTTGCTGGACATTAAGACAAAAATTGATATTCCCGCCATTCTGTTTGCCTGGGATTTCTTTTGTGAAAGGTTTCCCAATCATATCCGCGAACACAGACCCTACTACAAAATTCGTCCTGCCAATTTTAATGAAGCGTGGATTATCGCCCAGTCGCTTACCAATGGATTGGCAGTCATCGAATATTGTAAGGATTGCCATGGGGATTCGCTGATTATCCAAAACAGCGATAGACAACCAATTTGCCAAATTTGTGCCATTGATCGAAAGCGGGAAAAGCGCAAGAGTCGACAAGTAAGACTTTCAGTGCCGTTGATTAAATAGCCCACAACAACGCACTTGGCAAAAGAGATATTTCGCAGTAGCATCAGCCACTGATTCCGACCGGAGATCAGTGATGGCATTGAAACTCTCTAAATCCAATTCTTCAAAATTATCAACTAGGCCGTTGACATCCACGTACCCGAAGCAAGCGATGTTTGGTAATCACCATGCCACGGTGAATTGCAATGTCTGTCATCGGACTATGGTGCCCAGAGTAGTCAGTTATTATGGCCAGCCTCTGCGCTCGATTTGCCCGTTCTGTGGAACGACCTTTATGAAGTTTCCCAGTTGTTTTCAGAGGTGCGTGCAGCGGCTTCAGCCAAGAATACTGACGTTTGATGCCTTCAAGAAGATAGCGATGGCAGCAATCTGCTTTGGATTGCTTTGGTTTATCAGTCTTTGGGCAAAGTTACCGGAAGAAATCAATTTTGTAGGTACTGTCGGAACGATTGCGCTACTCATTATTGCCGCCGCAGAACTGACTGTTCAATGTGTTGAACATTTAGCAGCCAAGCTATCTCACGAAAGCAATTACTATTGGGCGGGATTAGTCTTAATAACCGTAGTGTTAGCGAATAAATACCATGACTTAATTAACTACGTGCTTCTTTTTTCAGCCATCATGCTTGTGCGTTGGGTGGTTGTGGATGTTTTACAAATCTTTCGCACGACAAGATAACCAATCCGCTCAATAATTGACCCGCCCGCGTGAACGGTTGAAGTTACCTATATGATCAATGAAATCAGTTCTATTTTGACCAGCTGCTTGCCTCAACAATTTAGCGATATTTTCGCCATCGGGTAGTCCCTCTTCATCCAATAATTTTTGTTTTGCTGCCCCCATACTGCCATTGTCATCTCCTCCTATGGCAATCCCAGCAAAGCCTTCGAACATGGCTGCTTTGTAATATGCCTGTTGATTTGGAGTGAGTTGGTCTGCAACTTCATTTACTTTTTGGTCCGCCCAAGCTTGGGATGCAGCAATAAACCCAGGATAGGATTGTGAGGCACCATATTTAATAGCGTCCCAGATAGTTGCTCCGTTTTCTTGTGCCTCACTAACATGAGCAACGAACTGATGAATGTGTTCACTGCCTACATCACCAACCGTTTCAATATTCTTGGCCGTATTGTAAAGACTGCCACCCAACATGTTGTAGGACCACTCCGCAGCGGAAGGGTTGTCATTCGCTGCTGCCGCAATTGAAGCTCTAAAATGTTCAGCCTTGATATGTGCCAATTCGGCAAAGCCGTCATGGGAATACTGTTCCCGCATGTCAAGATTTTGATCATGGCGACCGTCAATGGCCTGCTCACCAGTTGCGATCTTGTTGCTGGCAGCGTTGATTTGACTCTGCACACGCCGAGTAACCTTTTCAGTTTCCGACCGTGGATCGGCGAGGTTAGCTTGTTCAACAGCTGTTTGTACATTTCCCATAGTCGGTGTCATAGTTTTGATGTTCTCGTTCTTGTTGGCATTCCAGTTCGAATCGACTTGGGGTGCATTGAAGGCATCCCCCAATAATTGGTAACCGGCGATTTCAGCACTGCGCGCTTGTTGATTGTCCAACGACCGGTAACTGGGTGATGAAAACCCTGTCAGTAAGGACATGCCTGCGGCCGCATAAGCCTGATCGGCATTACTGATCCACCCGGACGCTTTCCATTGCGATGCTAATCGCTGAGCATCGCCTCTAAGGCCATATTGATCCAGGGTTTGATCTAGTCGTTCCATTAATGTGCTGTCTCCGCTTATTTTCAGGCCGGTTTCAGCAGCACCAAAGCTGGCCTGGGCACCAAATCGTTGTTGTGCAGAAACGGTTTGCTGATAAGTCTCGGAAGCAGATACGGCATCGGTTGCACTATGCTGCAGCGAGGACAGGGATTGATTTTGTAAGCCTAACGATGCGACATTGCGGGTACCCGACTGTGCATCCAAGGCCAGGCTTTTGGCCAGGCCGGCCTGATAGCCCTGGGTGTCATTAACGGTTTGAGTGATGTCAGAGGCAATGGCGTCGGATTTATCCTGACCGACCTTAAAGTCATTCTGCAATTTGCCGGAAATCACCGCCCCTAGAGAGTTTTCGGATAATTTGACACCGGCATTGGCGCTGCCCGCCACCATTGCTGAGAAGTGATCAGCAGAAATGCCGGTGTCACTATGTTTCTTGGCAAAGGCTTCACCAAACTGGCGATTGTAAGCGTCGGTATGACTACTACTGCTGGCAATTTGATTGGCCAACGAGTGGCTATCGAAGGCATCGCTATTGATACTGGCCGACTTCGAAGCGGTTGACGAGACGCTGTGCATGAAACTACTGCTCGCTTGTTCCGAAGCATTATAAGCCGATGCCACCGCCGCACTCATATCACGTCCTGCGGAGAAAGTCGGCAGCACCTTGTCGGCGCCGGTCTGTGTGACCGCTGACAGTGGGCTGTACTGATGTTGCGGCTGAGCATTTAATACCGGTGCCGGACTGATGACATCCGGTGTAACGATTTTTTCGTTTATAACATCGCCGCCATCCATCCGCCCCAGAAAATGGGTAGCGGTGACCGCGCCGCGATAGATCAGCATCAAGGTTATGGCAGGGGTGGAGGCTGCTAACATACCGCCAATTGACAGCCATTGCTGCAATTCCATATCCATCTGGTAAATACCCATCATCGACGGCAAGTTATAGTTGGCTGAGGTCAGAGCCGCCATCTTGCCGGCCGCTGACATGTGAATGAACAAATTGATTACCGCCAAAATTGGCATCCAGAGTTGAATCCATAGCAGCATCGAAAAGTAGCCAATGTTCATTCGCAAACCGACACTGCCGAATAACACCACAAAGGCCATGATTGGTGCGATGGCATAAGTTAAGCCCTCAATGTAGGCCATCATTGGCCGGACAATTTTGGAGAACAAGGTCTGCTCTGCCGCCCATTGAGTATTACGTTGTTGGATGGCCTGTTCAATCATTGAAGCCTTGGTCCAATGCATGGCATCTTCATGCCGACCCACCACGCCTTTTTCAAACATCGGCATAATCGCTGACATCAACATGTAGTCAGCGGCATTGATCACACCCGGTCCCGCCAAGGCATCAAAAGCGTCCTGAATTTTCGGCACGGTATCGGCGGCGGCCTGTACGCCCAAGGTGGGTTGTAACAAACTTTCAAGTGCGGAACTAAAAGCACCATTGGCCACCCCGCCTAAATCCGTCCAGGCATCGGTGCAGGTAAGCGTTTTCGGCTGACCACCCACATAAATTTCGGTCATGTAGATGTCAGAGTCAAAACGGATGGCATTGAGCGGATTGGCATCATGCAAAATGGCATCGACCGATTTCAGATTCAAATCCACGCCCGTTAAGGTACATTCCCGAACGTAATTGGCAAAGGAGGTTTCCATGTCGCTACCGGCATTAGGTGCATTGGCTGCCCCCAAACTAACGCGGGATAATAAATTCTTTCGTACAGCGGTCAAGGTCTGCAAACTATCGGCAAAACCATTGCCGGTCATTGAAGGGGTGGCAAAGCCTTGCTCGAATAACCGGGTAGTCCGGTAACCCATATTCGACATCACACTGCCGATCACAGCAGGTCCCAAGGGCACATGGTCGACGGCCACCACACTGCCGGTATAAGCATCTTCAATAAAGACTTTGACTGAAGGTGCGTACAACATCAGCCAGAGCACATACGCTAAAAATAAGTCCTGATAACGAATGCCTCGGCCATCCCATTGCAGCAAGGCACGCAGCATCACAATGATCACACCGATCAAGCCACCCACCGCTGCCGCCGTCCGGTAATCGCCCGTCCCTGAAATCATCGCCACCGCATTGAGCACCGCTTGCAAATAGGCTGAGTCACCAACAGAAAAGATTTCGAACATAGGGAGTAAGCCTTTATTAAGATAAGGAATAGACTAAGGCGTCGGCCAAGCCGTTCCCGATGCCGGCAATTGCGCTACAGTGCCGTAATGCTTAGGTTTCACGGTGTTCATCAGCTGCTGATAGAACGCCATCAAGGTTTGCGGATTGCCATAACGCCCGGCGATGGTGACGTACTCATCCTGAATCTGCTCACGGGCCTCCTTCAACGCATCCATCAGTAACTTGGCATAAGCATGGTCGTTCATGTGCGCGGCCGTCTGTACGGCATTGAGCAAGTCGTTGACAATCAGTTGTGCCAGTTCCAAAGCAATCACCGGTGCCGCTTCCTCGGCCCAGAGTTTAGCAATACCGACATCCTCCCGCGCCAGGTTATGAATCATGCCGCCGATGGCATCCGGCACGGTTTGCATAAAGGCCTGTTCACTGGCAGTGATTTGGCCGGTGTTGGTGGCAAATTTGTAAATCAGTCCATTGCCGTTATTGGCAGAACCCAGCAATAGTTCCATCACCCGTTGTTTCAGGCCGACCAGATTGACGTTCTGCACAATGGGTTTGAGACACTGATCGGCATCATGTCCATCCGAGCATGTATACATCCGTACCGTTTGATAACTGTTGCCGGCATCATTGCCGTACAGCAAATCCTTGATGCGCAAAATCGGCGGCGGTGCGCTGACGGCATTGTTTTCACCCTTACCGTCGGGAGCGGCTTGCGGCGCATCGACGATTACCGTGCCGGAAATACTCATCGCGGCTTCCAGCAAACTATTACCGCCAAAGTGAAACCAGGCACCTGCGTTTTGAGTAATCAAGGCCCGCCAGACTAAATTACCCTGGATTTTCTGAGTCATGTCATTAGGGGCATTTTGTTTTACTTGTTGCACCGGATCACCCAGGGTGCTGGTGTTGGTCCAACTGGAAAAGACATCACTGATGCCTTGAGTAAACGAGGCATTGGACAGATTGGCTTTACTCTGAAGATCAAAGGCTTTAACGGTATCGTTGACCAGGCCTTGTGACAAACGACAGGAGTTACTGAACATCTGGTTCATCTCCTGAATCTTCTTTTGCAGATCGGTCATTACCGAAGCGCACCAGGGGCACATCGCACCGACTGCCAGTTGAAACGCATATCCCGAGGCATTGCCGGCAATATTACGCAGCAACTGCACAAACTGATTGAAATTGATGAAACTGAAACTGCCCGCAAATAAATCAATGCCGCCGCAATCGGCACTGAACGATGGCGGCACGAACGACACCAAGTTGGTGTTAGTGATGCCATTACGAACGACCAGACTGCCACCAGTAATCACACCACGGCGTTGGCCCAAGTGTGCGGTCGGTGCAGTGAAGTTGGTCATGGTGCCAAACATTCCGTCCATTTCCTGTTGCAAGTCGGCATAGGCAGGCACTGAACTCTCAACTATCAGTAGGAAAACGACGAATCGCCGCAATGCGATAGTGTTCATGGGACACTCCCAAATTGCGCACTTTGCTGCAGTGCTTGAATCAAAGACAGAGGATCTTGAGCAACTGATGGACTGATGCTGCCGGTAGTCGGTAATAGCATCGGTGTGGAGCGGATGCCTTGAGTAGCTTGGTATTGCGAAGACTCTATCCAACCGGCTTCCTTGGAGGCTAACAGAATACGACCAGTGACTTCCTCCAAGGATAACGCGCCTCGCCTTGCGCTAACGGCACGATTTCACGAGGCGGTTTCATCAGGAATAATGCCGGTGTCTGTTCAACCCCCAACATCGCCGCCTGACCTTGATCGCGTTTGAATTGACTAAACAGCCCATTAGGCATCGGTAAGCCATCCAGTGACACCGGGTAAATCTTGAAACCATAAGCGTTTTCCAGCATGCTCAGGATCGGTGCCTGCAGATGGCAAAAAGGACAATCAGAACGAAAGAAAAACAATATGCCCGCTTGAGCAGCAATCTCTTTCAAGGCTTTTTCAGCCATCATACTGGCCTGATGATTGGCTTCATTGGCGGCAAAGGTGGCAACCGGTCTTCGTACAGTTTCATCCAGTTGCGGATCGGACATCACCACATAACGCGCGGCATTGGTAAAGCGTTCGGCCTTATCCATCATCACCCGCTGCAGGTAATAAAACGCGGCGACATTTTCCTGCGTCGGATCATCGATAGCCTGATTCAGATAACGTTCCATGTTCTGTTTCAACCACGCTGACGATAGTGGCTCAGCGTCTGCTGGGGGAATTGGTTTTGGTTGAGACGCCACTGCCGTAGATTGGTTCTGGGTGGTTTCCTGATCAGTCGGGATGGGCTTAGTCTGTTCGGGCATTGATTCCGGTGGGTGTTTCTTAACCGGTTCCGGCAACACTTCATACCAAAACCACCCACGCTGTTTGTCTGCAAAATACGAAACATCCTGTACATCGACTTCCTCACCCCAAGCAAAAGTCACCTGAAGTTGCAGGAGCATCAATATCGTCAATGAGGCGTAGTTTCGGTTCATAGCTGCATTGTCTGCCAAACCGAACGCAATTTTGGTGCAGCAGCTGGGCGGTTTGGGCTATTAACTGCACCCAAATTACGTCGATTTTTTGCCAGGATAAAAAGGTGTAACTCATGTCGCTTTAGACCATCTGCGGCCGGTATTTGCTTGAGTCAGACCATAGAATGATCATACGGTTTCCTCGTTTCGTCTTGGGATCCGGGTCACAGATCACGAATAGGGTTCATGGCTTTAAGTCCCTAATCTATAGGGATTTAAGCATAAAAAAACAGATGGATTGAAAGCTACCGTCCCCAATAGGCATTGAAGAGTATCCACGTTGAATAGAAATTACTGGCGTAACAACTTCGGCGACTTTAATCATTAAATCCCTATGTTTATAGGGATTTAATGATTGGAAACTTAGTAGGAATTGACCGCCAAGGTTGTTTTTTGACTGAGTCAAAATTAGCCCTTTTATAACCACAACACCCCATAGGGATTAACGACCTCAATCCCTACAGTAAGTAATAGGGATTTAGCATGAAAATTGAATCTGAGAATAAGCTGCCGTCTGCGTTGACCGAAGCGCATTTACTGGCTTGGTTAGAAGCCAAGGTCGAGCAGCTATATGCGGAAGCAAAACTGCTCACCGACGATTATTGGCGGCGTTGGAAGGCAGAAAAAAAGAAATATGAACCCGCCCAACATGGCCGGATTGGCGTTCGCGTGCGACGCCGGGAAACGACGCTGTCGTTCAGTATCGAGTGGTTCCGAATGGCGATGATTCGTCAACACGGCCAACAAAAATCCATCGCCCAGTATCTCAAAAAGGGAGCGGGTTACAGTTATCCCTTGGTGCGGATGCTCCATGGCGAACCGGAGTGGGAAGCAAAACTGGTGGAAGAGCTGGAGACAGAATTTGCCGATATTCGCAAACAGATCGATCTGCTGGGGAAAATTCGTGGCGCACTGATCACTTACCAAAAGGCCAAACAGTAATAAATAGCCATTTCTTGCAGTGGTGGTCAATAAGGGTTCTGTTTAAGTGCATTGAGTTAATATGAGCTTACCCATCTTCCCTATAAATCTATTAATCCTGATTTATATATGTTTCAAGGCTAACCAATTAATAAAATCTATTATTACGCATTTATATTGACATGCCGTCATAATGCTCCTATAAATCCATTATTGGAGAATTATATGAAACGTGTTATCGCTACTGCCTTTCCTACCGATCCCTGCGTTGATAGCCCTGTAACATTGGGTGCTGCGATTCGTGCTGCCCGCACCCAGGCCGGGTTGCGTCAAGAAGATGCTGCACTGAGCATTGGGGTTGCCTTACAAACGCTGGTCGATATTGAAGCCGGAAAACCGGGGGTGAGTATCGGCAAAATCCTGCAAGTGGCTCAAGGGGTGGGCGTGTCATTGCTGGTGATTCCACAAGCGCAACGCGATGTGGCACGTCGGCGCTTGGCCGATTTAACTTCTCCGCTGCTATGAAGCTTGACGTTAAAGCCAATGAGCAGAGGGTCGGCTCGCTTAGTCAGGATAATGACAGCGGTCTGTTTGCCTTTGACTATGCTCCCGAGTGGTTAGCCCAGGACGTGCGTTTTCCATTAAGCCCTGCCATCCCACTGGACCGAGGCGCCTTCTCAGCAGAACATCATAGCGCTGCGGTTCGGCAGTTTTTTCAGAATCTGTTGCCAGAGGGCCAGGCACTGGACGATGCCGCGCAAGCCAACAAGGTGTCAAAATCCAACCTGATGGGTTTACTGATTGCATTAGGCCAGGAAACGGCCGGCGCCTTGATTATCAGTTTGTCTGATCCACTTTCTCAATCACCCGCTAAGTCCAATAAGCGCCTGCTCAATCGTGAGGAATTATCAGCGCGCATTTGTTCGCGTCCGGACGATGCCTTTACCGTCTGGGACGGCAAGGTACGCTTATCAATTGCCGGTCATCAGGACAAAATTGCCGTGCTGGAGGAAGACGATCAGTGGTATCTGGTTGATGGGGAAGGCTTGGCGTCCACGCATATCCTCAAACCTGATCCGCTCCGCAGTCGTTTGCAACACATGACCAGTAACGAATTGGCCTGTATGCGGCTTGCCCAAGCCATTGGTTTACCGACCGCAGAGATTCGGTTGGAATGGATTCCAGAGCCTGTTGTGTTAATCAAACGTTTTGATAGAAAGATTAACGGCAACAGAATCCAGCGTCTGCATTGCATTGATGGATGCCAAGCCTTAGGTCTGGGCGTCAGCATGAAATACGAACGTCCCTATGGCGATAACCGTGATGTTCAACATATCCGCGACGGTGCCTCTTTGCCGAAGTTATTTGCCTTAGTGGCTCAAGCCAGTGCCAAACCGGCAGCCGATCGTCTGGCCTTATTGCGTTGGGCTATTTTCCAGGTTTTGATTGGCAATACTGATGCCCATGGCAAAAACCTGTCGTTTTTCATGGACGCAGGGGGGGTGAGCTTAACGCTCTCATACGATTTGGTATGTTGCCTGCTGTATGCCGATGATCGCATAGCCGACACCTTGGCAATGGCTGTTGGCGATAACTTCAATCCCACCGCGTTGACCGCCTATGACTGGGCCGTGATGGCTGATGAATGTCAATTGAATCCAAAGCTGGTCTGTCGTGAGCTGAAACAGCTGGCGGATAAAATCATCTTAGTCTGGCCTGGATTACAACATGAGCTCGTGCAAAACGGCGCTGAGAAAAATACGCTAAAGTCGATAGGTGAAATATTTTTACAACAATGTACTCACTCACTGAAGCTGGTAGCTGAAATCACCAAGGTGTCGCGAAACTTGTGATGAGTCAGAACTCTGGGCATTGTCAGCATCTAGCGTTTTGCTTTCCAAGGCTATCCACAGCAGGTCTGTTCCCTATATTTAAGATTAAAAAAAGATTAGATATAGATTAGCGTCGTGTTTTTTACGGTGTTATAAATCTCTGTAAGCCTTGCCAGTTATAGCCTGTAGAGATTTATTGAATCCGGTGCAGCGTCGGTCGAATGCCGTGTCAATCGTCGGTCTAATACCGTGCTTTGTGTCGGCCTACTGCCGTGGCTGTCGGTCGAATGCCGTTACCCCGTCGCTCTAATGCCGTGCCACTGTCGGTCAAATGCCGTATCCACGTCGGCCGAATGCAGTGTCGAAGGAGCTAAAACAGGGTCAAACAGGCGTCGGTCGAATGCCGTGCCATTTAGAATACGTATCCGACGAATGTCTTCACTGATTCCAATCACAAATCCGCTAGGTCTCCCGATTGGAAAACGGGAATCCTTTCCACCAAATTCAGAAGACCCGGTCGGCCAGAAGCTGGCGATTACAATCCAAGAGTAAATAACTGGTCAGAAGATGCAAATGGCTATAAAAACCATCTTCTCTTGCAAAGAACAAAAAAAAAGAAGAAATAGCTTCATTCGGCGATCAGACGCAGCAGCAGGATAGATTAATAATGAGCTAAATTTCTTATTTGGCTATTTTTGTCCATCACTTCGAAACCGTAAAAATCGGCATTTATCTGTTCGACTGCTTATACCAGTCCAATTGTTGATGAAGAGTGACTACAGAACCGACAATAATCAGTGTTGGTGGTTTGATGTCGGCCAATTCCACACGATTAGGCATGTCCGTTAGTGTTCCAGTTATAACGCGTTGATTAGGGGTCGTGCCCTCCTGAATGATGGCAATGGGGTGATTGGCCGGACAACCGAACTCCATCAGCGATCGGCAGATCGTTGCCAATCCAGCCAGTCCCATATAAATCACAATGGTTTGATTGGGACGCGCTAATTGCTGCCAGTCGAGATTGATACTGCCATCTTTTAAGTGGCCGGTGACAAATGTGCATGATTGGGCATTATCGCGATGGGTCAGTGGAATACCCGCATAGCTGGCACAGCCAGCCGCTGCAGTAATGCCAGGCACAACCTGAAAGCTGATCCCTAATTGTATTAAGGACTCGATTTCTTCACCACCACGACCAAAAATAAAAGGATCGCCCCCCTTTAATCGGGCTACCCGTTTGCCTGCCAAGGCAAGATCAATCAACAGTTGATTGATCGAGTCCTGTGGCAAACTGTGGTTATTACGTTGTTTGCCAACATAGATTTTCTCAGCATCTCGTCTGGCCATATCGAGAACGTCTATAGAAACCAGCCGGTCATAAACAATAACATCGGCCTGCTGCAGCAAACGTAAGGCTTTAAACGTTAACAAATCGGGGTCGCCAGGGCCGGCACCTATTAAATACACTTCACCCTGATTTATTGTAGGATCAGTCTGCTGCAGTTGCGACTGAAGCAGTTCTTCCGCTTCGCTCTGCTTGCCCACTAAAACTAATTCAGCCACAGGGCCTTGTAAAATCTTTTCCCAGAAAACTCTGCGTTGATTCGGTTGTGTAATCCTTTGTTTGACCAATAATTTGAAATTGTCGACAAATTGCGCCAACAAGCCAAATGATGCTGGGATTGCACTTTCTACCCTGGCACGTAGTAGTCGCGCCAATACGGGAGACGCGCCGCTTGCGGATATAGCGATAAGTAACGGTGAGCGATCAATAATGGCCGGAAAGATGAAACTACACAATTCCGGATTATCAACCACATTGACCGGTATTTTTTGTTGCGTTGCTGCTGTTGCGACTTCTATATTCGTAGACCAATGATTAGTCGCTGCAACCACGAGCCTCATACCGTCAATATCATCACTCGTAAATGCTTTTTGACGGATAACGATTTGCTTTAAATTTCTCATAGCGGCTATTGCATTGCCTATTTCCAAAGCGACAACAACAATGTTCGCTCCAGCCCGAACCAGTAATTCAATTTTTCGAGTAGCAATATCGCCAGCACCCACCACTAAGCAAGGCTGGTTTTTAACTTTCAAGAAGAGTGGAAAGTATTCCATACGGATTGGGAGCTGCCGTTAAAGGTCAGTTACATGTCCTTGATGATAAATCAGTTCTTCAACCGGCTTACCCCCAACCAAATGTTCATCAATAATGCGCTGTAAATTGGCTTCATTGACGTTGTAGTACCAGATGCCATCAGGCTGCACGCACATGATCGGACCGGATTTACAGGTGGCGAAACAATGCGTGCGGGTGCGTTTAACACGCAACTCGCCCTTGTCTATCCCCGCCGCTTTGAATTTTTCGCCGAGCGTTTCAAATATGGCCTGTGCTTCGCCGTTTTCGGTGCAGCGCGGCCCGGTGCAAACCAATAAATGACGTTTGTAATCACCCATTTTGGGTTTTTCTAAGGTTAAAATGTCATTGCTCATGGTGTTGCCTGTTTTAGGTGAGAAGAGTTAGTAAGCCGGACTTTATCGTGTCGGTATCGTGTCAGCGCATCAGCGTCGAAACTGCCCGCTTGCGCCACCAGCCACAGGTTTAATAAGTTATCGCCATGAGCATCGACGATTTGCAGGCCATGGGCGGCATCAGCTCGGCTAACAAACCAGGCTTGCTGGGCGTTGCGCCAATCGATGTGCAGATAAAAATGTTCATTCACGATGCTGAGCCAGCCTTTATTGAGTTGCAAATCTGCCCCGTTAATTAACAATTCCGCCACCGCACCGCCCTCGCTGCGCACCACGGCACGCAATGAACCCCAATTAGAAAACGCCGATAACAGATCATTGAGTTGCTCGGGGTTGATCGCTTGCGCGCTAAACACACCCGCAGCATCGTCGGTTGTAGCTTTAGTCACCGCATCGAGAATCTCCGCCAATGGCCGGTCAAAATAACTCGCCGCTTCTTGCAATGTAACTTTGGGGGTGTCGCGTAAATAGCCGCGTACACAAGCCTTCCAGCCATCCAGGCCCATGCTCAACGAGCGTCCGGCTTGTTCGCCAGCCAGTGTTTCACCGCTCAAGGCATCGTACTTATTGGCATAACCGCGCGGCGTTACCATCAAACCGGCGCGCACAAACGTGCTGCTGTTACCGACCAGTACGGTAGTCAACATACCGATGTCGCATTCCGCCATTTCCGCCAGCGTCACCAATTGGATATTTTGCAAGCTGCGATAGCCGGATTTAACGATGGCCACGGGGGTATCAGAGCTGCGATGGCGTAACAAGATGTTTTGCGCTTCAACAATATGTTGCGTGCGGCGACCGCTTTTGGGATTGTAGAGTGCCACGACAAAATCGCCGCGCGCCGCACTTTCCAATCGACGAGCAATTACCGGCCAAGGCGTGAGCAAGTCGGACAGCGAAATCGAACAAAAATCATGGGTTAACGGCGCGCCAACCAATGAGGCGCAACTTAATAATGCCGTGCTGCCGGGCACCACTTCCACCTGAATCGGGTCATCCGGAGTCCAGCCGCTTTCCAGTAATAATTCATAAGTTGGCCCTGCCATGCCGTACACGCCGATGTCGCCGGAGGAAATCAACGCTACGATTTTGCCTTGTTTGGCATGTTCGTAAGCTTCGATGCTGCGATCAAGTTCTTCGGTCATGCCTTTCCTGATCACTTCTTTGCCTTCCAGCAAGTCGGTGACCAGTTTGATGTAAGTGCTGTAACCAATGACCACATCAGCTTCAGCAATGGCCTGTTTGGCGCGGAAGGTCATGTGTTCATGTGCGCCCGGGCCGATTCCGACCAGTAAAATTTTGCCTGTTTTCATTCAATGATTCTCGCAATGGAAATGGTGGCGTTCTTACCGTCCGCCCCTAGGTATTTGTGTTTTTCGACCAGCAAATTTTGCATATTGGTATTGGCGGCAATTAACGCGGCAGCCTCTGCCACCGCTGGCGTGCCCATGTATTTCTGCACCACGGCAGACGGATTAGGCACCGGGATTTTTGCCAGTTGTGCTGCCGGATAAAAATGCAACGGCCAGCCTTGATTTTGCGCCAGTTGCAACAAGGCAACTTCATCGTTTTTCTTATCGATACTAGCTATGCCAGCCACGGCTGACTCGTCCAATCCGCATTGCTGTAAGGCTTGCGTTAATGCCGCTTGCAAAGTTTGCAAACTGGCATTGCGATCACAGCCAATACCGATGATGACTTTGATCATTGATCCACTGGCGGCCGGTACACGACTAATCTTTCCTCCAGCTGCTGCCAAAGAGCCGGATCTATCTCGCGTCGAGTCACCCATAACACCGACCGGAACTGACTGGTATCGACATCTTCAAAGCGCTCAAACAAATGAATATTGCCGGGCAGCGGCGTGGGCCGTGTCCACCAGTTGCGGTTGCCTGCTTCCTGCACGAAAGCAATCGGCTGTTGATTGACCACATCCGCTGACACGCGGGTGATGTTGATTTTGGGTGCTTCCACTTGCCAGCCCAATTCCCGGCCCAAAATATCAACAGGAATGGTTTTGCCAACATCCGACGCGGTAGTTAATACCGGCGTAGCACTCAACAAAGCCGCGACTTTTTCAGCATAAGCATTGGCGCCGCCGACATGACCGGACAACACCGGAATCACAAACTCGGCGGCATCGTCGATCACCAATACGCCGGGGTCTTCATCTTTAGATTTAAGATGCGGCGCAATCAATCGAACCACAGCGCCTAGCGACACCAAAAAAATCAGCTGATCGTAGGACGTAAACAATTCCGCGATTTGTGCGCTCAATGCCCCTTGGTAAACGTGGCGCGGATTGCTGAAATCGCCAAGATGTTCGGCCTGTTTTTCCGATACCACCACCTCGGCTTCTGGCAGTTGCGGTGCTAAACGGCTGGCGATAGCGGCACCGTGTTTGGTAATCGCCACCAGTGCGACACGTACTTCAGTCATCGGAAATTTCCTTTTTTTTGCGACAGCCGCGTTGCATTTCTGAACGCTGACGGCCTGGATTTTTGATAATCAGTAAAGATAAGTAATTGACCTTTTGCCCATACAGGCTGGCGAGGTCATGCACCACGCGCTCTTCGGGCGCACCGGCTTTTTCGATAAACCAGCCTTGGTCAAGCAAATTACGGCGACGCAGCAAATCGATTACATCGTCCAGCAACGGTTTGACCTTGAGCAGCACCAAGGTATCGAAATCCTCGAGCAGGTGTTCAATCTGATCAATGCCGTATCCGGCGGGGATAATGGCGATAGTGTCATCAACATCGGCGAGCGGTTCGCCACTGCGTGCCGCGGCGGCATGAAATGATGACACTCCCGGCACTACTTCGACTGTCACTTCCTGCTGCAAAGCACGAACACTGCGTTGCAAGTGGCCGAAAGTGGAATAGGTTGAGGCATCGCCCTCCACTAAAAACAACACATCAACGCCGCGCTGCAATATCGCCAACACGGTTTGTGCCGCTTCCAGCCAATATCGAGCCAGAATCTCGGCATCATGAGTCATCGGAAAATGCAGCGCGGTATGTTCTTGTGGCAGTTCAAGACCGGCGCGCAAGGCGATGTCCAGCGCATAACTGTCGCTGTTTTTCTTGCGCACAGGATAAGTCCAATGGCCGGAGCCTGTGAGTAAATCCCAGGCGCGACGGGTGATTAAGCCAGGGTCGCCGGGGCCGAGAGAGACACCGTAAAGGGTGCCGAGATTAGTTTTTGTTTCCATGTATGGCTTTTATTTTGGTATCGCTACGCGATGATTATTTAATCGGGTTCTCGCACCCGACGGCGAGCAGTTGCCGACGACTGCATGGATGTAGGAGGTAGAGCACCAAAAGAAGGCGCATTAGCGACGCAGGGAGCAGTTGCCGAAACCACCCACACCGGATTTTCCGCCTGTAACCTGTGCATATTCAAAATTGGGCTACTTCGTGACGCTTGAATTTGACAGGCATCCCAGGTTGCTCCGAGCTGTTTTAAGGCTTCCACCGCTGTGGACATATTTTCCAGCGTGACAAAGTTCATCACCAACCAGCCGTTGGGTTTTAAGCGGTTTAGACACGACGCAATCAATTCCGCCAACTCGCCGCCGGAGCCACCGATAAATACCGCATCGGGATCGGGCCAGATTTCCAGATATTGCGGGGCTTTGCCGTGGACAAAACTGTAATTACTGATGCCCCAGGCGGCATGGTTGTATTCGACATTGGCGATGTCATCGACGTTCTTTTCAATCGCGTAGACATGGCCATCGGGACACAAACGCGCCGCTTCCAAACCCACCGAACCGGATCCGGCACCGATGTCCCAGACCACACTGCGGCGGGTCAGTTGCATTCGGGCGAGTGATACGGCGCGGACTTCGCGTTTGGTGATCAGGCCTTTTTCTGGTTTGCGCTGCTGAAAACCGTCGTCACTGACACCGAACAATACCGGTGCGGGCAAAGCGGTTTTGCGTTTAAGTATCACCACGTTCGGGTCGATATATTCGTCTTCGGCAACATTTGCGACCGGTAAAAAACCGCTGACCGTTTGCTCAGGTTGCCTCAAGGCTTGCGCCACGGCGATGTCAAAATCATCGGCCAAGCCTTCTGTTTGCAACATCCGGGCGATGCGCGCCGGATTGTTCTCGGGGCTGGTCAATACCGCCAATAACACATGCTGCCGACATTGTTGCAGCAAGGCGTACATGCCATGTTGCGGGCTGGCACCACGCACCCATTCGCCCGCATCCTGACTATGCACCGAGGCGATAGTCGCGCTTTGCCAAGGAAGTTTAAGCTCAGTAAACGCCAGTTGAATGCTGGTGAGATTAGGCAGAATACGTAATTGCTCGGGCGCGAATTTTTTCCCCAGAAAGCCGGCGATGCCATGACACAGCGGGTCGCCACTGGCCAACACGGCAACGGCTTCGTTGTTATTAATTGCTGCACTGATCCAGCCGGGGACTTCCGGTAAGTGACCGGTCAAATCGTATGGTTGTGCTTGGCTGATGTCGTCCGCCAAGGTTGCCAGCAAGCGGCTTCCTGCGATCACATGTTTAGCTGATCGGACAAGTTGTAGAGCTTCTGAGCTTAAACTAGAGACGCCGTCATCGAGAACGCCGATGATGCTGCATAATGCCGTCATGTTAAATTCCTTCCGGCTTCTGCCAGTTTGTTGCCGTCAAAATCGCACACCAGCACGGCGATTTCAAAACGGCCGGGGTAGCGGTTTTCCAAGGTAGCGATAACTCGTTTTGCCAGTTCGACATGAAATTCATATTCAAGACCTAGTTCCGCCATGCATTCGCTGGCGTAGCGGGCGGTTTCCTGAGCGGCGATGGCGTTGCAAATTTCTTCTGGTGCGCCGATGCTGCGGGCAATATCGGCAACCAATTCAACATCGACCGGGGCACGACCGGCGTGAGTAATGGTTTCGCCTTGGGCCATTTTAGTTAGCTTACCAACCATGCCACCGATGATGATGGACTGGATACCGCACTTGTCGGCGGCATCCAGCGCTGGCGTCAGAAAATCGCCCATTTGCACGAAGCAGCTTTCATCCAGTTCCGGTAATTCCTGCATAACAAATTTTTCGGTGCGGCCGCCGGTGGTCAACACTACTGTGCCTTGTCCCTGATTGGCGGCGACTTCGACACCTTGCACCACACTGGCACGAAATGCCGCCGTGGAATAGGGATGGACGATGCCGGTCGTGCCTAAAATCGAAATACCGCCGATAATACCCAAACGATAGTTGAGGGTTTTTTTCGCCATCTCTTCGCCGCGCGGCACCGAAATCGTCACCTGCAAGCCCTTGTGTTGCAGCTGTTCGGCGGCAATCAGACGGATGTTGTTTTCAATGTTTTTGCGCGGCACCGGGTTAATTGCCGGTCCACCAACGGCAAGTCCCAATCCAGGTCGGGTAATGGTTCCGATGCCCTGGCCGCCTAGTAGCTCCACGGTGTTAGGCAAGTCTGTCCACACCACATCGGCAGTCAAGCGGGCTAAATGCGTACAATCGGGATCATCGCCCGCGTCTTTTTCCACCACCGCATGGGCGCTGCCATCGTGGATTGAACCTTCTTCAATTTTAAAGCTGACCCGCTCACCGTTGGGAAGTTGGCAATCGACGCTGTCAGGCACTTGTCCAGTCAGCAGGCCTTGCACTGCTGCCCGCGCCGCAGCCGCGGAGCATGCACCGGTGGTATAGCCTTTGCGGGTACCTTTGGGTTTGCGTTCGGGTGTCATAACGTAGGATGTGCCGACGTTAGGAGGCGCATCATCAATCGCGAACGATGCGCTTCACTTCGTTCAGCACATCCTACCTTTTGTTGGCAGCGTTTAGACATTTTGTTGTCGGGACTCGGCAAGACTCAATAAGGCATGAATCGCCGCGACGACCAAAGTTGATCCGCCTTTGCGACCGCGAGTAATAATCCAAGGAATGTCGTTCAATTCACTTAACAAGTCCTTAGATTCGGCGGCTGAGACAAAGCCGACCGGCATGCCGACGATCAGCGCCGGTTTGATGCCTTGTTCTTTAATCATCCGCAATACTTCCAACAACGCGGTGGGTGCGTTGCCAACCGCGACGATCCCGCCATCGAGTAAACCTAAGTTGTGCGCTTTGCGCATGGCTTGCACCGCGCGGGTGCTATTGACTTGTTTGGCCGCATCGATGACGTCCATATCAGCGATGAATTGGCGGGCGCTGATGCCAAAATGCGCCAGACGCGGCTGCGATAAGCCGACGCAAATCATTTCCACGTCGGCAACAATCGGCGCACCGTTCAAAATCGCTTGAATTCCGCCTTCGACCGCATGCTCGGAAAATTCGGTCAGGCCGTTAAATTCAAAATCGGCGGTGGCGTGGATCATGCGTCGCACCACTTGCCATTGGCCATCGGAATAATTGTGCTCGCCAACTTCGCGGTCAACGATGGCAAAAGAATCGTGCTCGATTTGTTGCCCGGCCTGGGTGAGCTGTTCGGTCTGAATATTTTGGCTCATGGCTAATCAATGATGATGGTGATGTTCGGCTTGCTCGCGGTACTGACAGCCGTCGCATTCAAGCATTTTCGGCGCGACCGGGTCGCTGGCTTCGGTAACCCGTTGATCCAGCAATTTAAAAATCGCCGGATCAAAACCAAAATACGTACCGGAACCGAAGGCAATCTGCGGATATTGGCTTTGCAAGCGCTCGACTTGTTTGCCGATGCGCTCGATTAGCAAGCCGGTGAACAGGTAATAAGGCAAAATCGCAATCTGGGTCATGCCCAGTCGCACTTGACGTTGCACGGCGGTTTCCAGACGCGGATGGGTAATGCCGGTAAAGGCGATGTCGACCAGGTCATGCTCTGTAGATTCAAACAGCCAGCGCGCCAGTTTTGCTAGTTCGCCGTTGGCGACTTTATCGGAGGAACCGCGACCTAAAATGATTATGCCGGTAGTTTTCGGATCCGGCATGGCCAGGGTTTTGAGCGCGCTTTTCAGTTGATTTTGCAGCACAGCCAGCAGAGTTTCATTGCTGCCCAGATGCGGCGCGTAGATGAATTCGACCGCCGGAAATTTTTCGCGGGCTTCTTCGATATGCTCGGGAATCTCCATCTTCACATGCCCGGCGGCACTGATGATCAGCGGCACGACAATCACGCGGCTAGATCCTTGCGCGGCCCGGCTTAAACCTTCTTGCAGCAGCACCTCGGCCAGTTCGATATAACACAACTCGATGCGCCAATCGGGGTGTTGAGCCTGCCATTGTTGCTGGAAGGTTTGGATTTCTTGATTGCCTGCTTGGTTGCGCGAACCATGGCCAACTAAGAGAATGGTGGTTGTCATGCTTGTTCCTTAAGGATTTTGCCGCTCAGCGCGGCGAAAACGATGCGTAAAACCAGCATCATAAAGTTTGGATTTTTTTAACTCGGGCCAATGACGCGCGCCCAAGGTGGGGCTGATGACGATCATGGCTTGACTGTTGATTTTGGCGGCTCGGCAGCGTTCGCGAATATCGGCCAGCGTGCCGCGAATAATCTGTTGTTCGTCCGGCCAACTGGCTTTATGGACTATCAATACCGAAGCATCATCTGCCCAACCGGCGGCTTTTAATTCGCGCTCGATCGTGGGCAACAAGGTAATCGATAAAAACAGGCACAGCGTGGTGTGATGGCTGGCCAGTTCTTGCAAGGATTCACCGTCCGGCATTGGGGTGCGGCCTTCAACGCGGGTTAAAATCACGGTTTGTGTGACTTCCGGCAAGGTTAAGCTTTCCACGGCGCAAGCCATCGCGGCAAACGCCGACGACACGCCCGGCACCACTTCGACGGCAATATTGGCGGTATCCAGCGGTTGTACCATTTCGATCAGCGCGCCGTACAAACCAGGATCGCCGGTTTGCAGGCGAATCACGGTTTTTCCAGGCCCGGCTTGTTCGATCAGCCAGTCGGTAATCTGCTCCAAGGTCATGTCTTTGGAATCTTTGATCACGCAGCTGCTCGGTGCCCATTGTGTCGCGGCGGCTTGTACTAACGAGCCTGCGAACAAAATGGCGTCAGCTTTGGCGATTAAGTCGCGGCCTTTGACGGTTATTAAATCTGGATCGCCGGGACCTGCACCAACAAACCAAACCTTCGACTGAGTAGACTGACTGCTCATAGAAAAAATCCAGCCGCGACCTGCGGGTTGAATGGGAAATAGTTATGCAGATAAGACGCCTGCAATGAACCCACCCGGTAAAAGTTTTCGCTGCGGCTGCGATTGCGTTGCGGGATCGATTCGGTGAACGGCTGCAGTGTCGTTTCCAGTTGCGAGTGATGAAAGCTGTGCCCTCGAATTTCACCTTGTTCCAACTGCAAGCTGTGCATGCCCAGATTCACCAAGCGTTTTTGCATTTGCGCGCTGCCGGGTAGTAATCCTGCCATCGCTGCCGCATTGCCGTCTTTATCGATCAAGCGTTCCAGCAAATATAAAAAGCCGCCGCATTCGGCGTAAATTGGTTTACCGGCTTGATGATGTGCATAAAGAGCTTGTTTCATGGCGACATTGTCGGCCAATGCTTGCAGATGCAGTTCGGGATAACCGCCGGGTAGATAGATGCTGTCGGCTTCGGGTAAGACGTGGTCGGCGAGCGGCGAGAAAAACTTAAGTTCAGCGCCCATCGCTTGTAAACAATCCAGATTGGCCTGATAGATAAACGAAAATGCGGCATCGCGAGCCACGGCAATGCGTTTACCGATCAGTAACAGTGGCGGCGGCGTGGCGGCGATCGGCGCGAAGGTGACCGGCTCAGGCAATCGGCATGGCGCAAGGCTGCTGAGCAATTCTGCCGCACGCGCCAGACGAAGATCGAGGTCGCCGATTTCGTCAGCCTGCAACAAACCCAGATGCCGCGACGGCAAGCCGACCCCGTCATCTTTCGCCATCGCAGCCAGCAATGGCATGCTTTCCGGCAATGCTTCTTCCAGCAATTTAGCATGACCAGGACTTCCGACTTTGTTGGCGATGACACCAGCAAACGGCAAGTTGGCTCGGTAATGGGCTAATCCATATGCCACGGCCGCAAAGGTTTGCGCCATGCCGCCAGCATCGATGACAACGGCTACCGGCACAGCTAGTGTTTGTGCTAAATCGGCGCTGCTGCTATCGCCGTCGAACAGGCCCATCACGCCTTCAATCAAGATGATGTCAGCGTCGGCGGCTGCGTTATAAAGCATTTCTCGGCAATGCGCTTCGCCCATCATCCATAAATCCAGCTGATAAACCGGTTGTCCGCAAGCAAAGCTCAAGATTTGCGGATCGATAAAATCCGGGCCGGTCTTAAAGACACATACCTTTCGATTTTGCTGGCGATGATAATAAGCCAAGGCTGCGGTGATAGTGGTTTTGCCTTGCCCGGAGGCAGGGGCGCTGATCAACATCGCTGGGCAATGACGTGTTGCGGTGGCGGTCATCATGCAAATGTCACTTTACGCAGCAATCGGCCCGATATGGCGCCCAAGGTCAGCCAGAAAATGGCGTTGTTAATGGATGTCAGTACCACAAAATGCTGCTGTAATTCTTCAGGGGCTAAAGCGTGAGCAACTTCCGGATGTGGTGCGCCGATCAGATGCGGCAAAGCCAGTAAGCTGGCGCCGCCGATTTGCAGCCAACGTTGTTTGGTCAAGATCAGCCCAAACAAACCCATGGCGGTAGCCACTGCAGTAAATAGCCACCACGCTTGGCGACTATGGAGTTCTGCGCTGTCGGTGCCGGGCAATTCCGGAGGCAAACCCAATGATGGCGAGACAAAACACACCAAATAACCTGCCAAACCCCAACCCAGTCCATAGAGATAACCGCGTTGATCTCGCCAGTACATCGACGCACTGATCAACAAGGCAAAGCCGAAGCCAGTCAAGCCATTGAACAGCAAGGTAAAGCCGTTACGTTGCCAGCCATCAATCGGTTGCCAATCGTGGACATGCTCAGCTGATGGCGTTTCGAACTGTTCGGCGGCCAAAATCAATGGCAAAGTTTGATAGTGTTGCAGCACACTAAGTAACAACCCGCCCAATAGTCCCGCCAGTAGCGAGATGGCGACTAGCTTACGAAAATCAGCCATGTTAATGGCAAGGAAATGCAGCGCTGTGGCGTCCGTCGTGAGCGGCGTTATGCAGATAGTTATTGGAATCCTGCAAGAAACCTAAACCTAAAACGACAGTTAGGCCTAAAACAATGGCACAGAGGCCGGGCAAGATTTTTGAGGAAGAAAGGGTGGCAGATGCTGTCAGTGTTTTCATGGTTGTCTGTTCCGAATAAGGTGGACGGAATAACAGAAGGAAATAAAGACAAACCAAAAAACCGATTTGACAGATCGCCCTCCGCAATACTGTGGTGTATCCGTTTTAGGCCTGTCTCCGGGCTCGTGACGAATCACCTACCGTTGCGGGGGCAGCGTCGGCATTTAACCGACTTCCAGTTTCACCCGCAAAGAGCGGGAACCGTAAAACTAAGCATGATTCTATGCTAGCAGAGGCAATGTGGCAAACGATATGTGCCATAGACGAGAAGAAGGAATTACGAGTTCGTGGCTCGAACGGGAGCAAAATTGCGACAGTAAATAAGCGATTTTTTCTACTTCCGTTACTATCAAAAACAGGACTATCAGTATTCATTTAAGCCAACGTCGATGACTGCCAACTTTCTGCTGACATCGGCTTTGGCAATCTGCTGACACGGGCTTTGAAAAGTCACATAACTGTATTTCTGAAGGACAACAGCTTGTTCGGCCATGTTATTGGCAGCTGCATATTCTTGCTGAAATGGAATGCTTTTGCTCATTTCTACATAATGAGATGTGAGCACATTTACTGTGCGCTGCTCTCTCCATAGCCGGATTGCTATCAAGCGCCTGCTTGAACTGTGCGGCGTATTGATAATCAGCCGGAAGTTGAGTCTTTCCCTCGTTTTCATAGGTAATACTTGATGGCGTGGACGGTATATTGTTATTCCTCAGGAACTGCGACATGGCAGCTGAAATATGCTTGGCTAGCACATTGATATTGCTGGCTGACGACAGCAGTAGTAGTAGTGGGGGCAAGCTACTGTATGACGAGAAATCGGCGTTCGAATCTGGCGTAAAGTAAGTGTCAATATTCAAATTCTTAGCGCCTTGGTTGTTATCAAAACTTGCGGTTGCAGATGAATTTCCACTTGCTGCCGAACCAGAAGATTGAGCCGCACTAAGCGCTATTGCCTCTGGCGACAAACTAACCTTGTCGGTAACAGTTGCCGGTTCGACAAGTTGACTACTGGATACGAGTTAGCTGTAAACACACTGACAACTTGAATGTTCATTGCATTCGCTTAATCGATAGTTATGTCAGGTTGTAAACAGGCAGTTTATGCACCATAACAAATTGTAAGGCAGGCGCCAAACATTCACATGAAGGCTTTCTTGGTTTGGTTCTGCCCCGACTATAACTGCTTAGCTTGCGCACAATTGCTGCCTGCGTCACATCTTTTTGCGCCAACGATGGCGTCAATTTTTTTGTGTAAATCACGGTAGCGAGGTGTAAAGCGATAGCTCAATGTGTGAAAAATCCAAAAGTTGATCTGATTACTGCCATGGGTATCCGTCAACAGTTTGGCAGACCGCCGACATTAAATACGGAGGAATGTGCAGCAGTCTTAGAACGACTGGCCAGGGGTATTAATATTACCGAGCTTGCTCGTGAATTCAAAACGACTCGACAAACAATTACTTGATTAGCAAGAATCTTCCGCCCAACCTATTTTTATAGCCCAAAGACTGCGTATATTGAAGATGTAGCCTGCCTGTAGCGACCTGCAAACATAATTCATAAGATCTGAAAACATTCACATTCACATTCACATTCACATTCACATTTACATTTACATTTACATTCACATTCACATTCACATTTACGGCTCGAATTATCTGCAAATATCCGGTAGCCTCGACCTGAATTAATTGCAAATAGCCTGAAAACATCGGACAAGACCCACATTAATTGCAAAATACAAATACAGACTATCTAAATGAAAGTAACCAATCGAAATTAATAAATTTATGGTTAGCTTAAATGCCGCGAGACTGTTGCCAATTTCAAGTGGATGGCTGGTCAACGGTGTTGCAAGTAATTATCAGGCCAGGCCATGTAAGCGTTTTCAAATCCCAATGAAACGAGCCAGCTAGATTTCTATTGAGCTGAGAAATGAAGCTTAACAACAGTGCCTTTTCCAACTTCACTAATAACGGTCACCGAACCGCCATGTAAGTCCATAATCGATTTAACAATAGCGAGACCCAGTCCCGTTCCTTCCTCGGAGCGGGCCGGATCTACCCGGTAAAATCGGTCACATAATTTAGGCAAATGTTCTGCCGTAATACCGCAGCCGTTGTCTTGCACATAGATGTCTGCCGATCCATCGTCAGCAGAACGCAATGTTAAGCAGACTTCGCCACCGATAGCTGTGTGCTGAATGGCATTCAGCAATAAATTACTGAGAACACGTTTCAACAACTGGGCATCGGCATTCAGGAATCCCTGGCCTTGGCAAACTAGCCGAATGCCGTTTTCTTCAGCTAAGGCTTCGTGATAACTGCAAACCGCTTCTAATTCCGCTCTGCCATCCAGTTTAGCCGTGCGTAACGGAATCTCAGTATTCTCCGCACGCGCTAAAAACAGCAGGGCTTCAACGATCCGTGACAATCGACGATATTCTTCAAGATTGGATTCGAGGATTTCACAATACTCATCGGTGCTACGTGACTTAGACAGTGCTACTTCCGTTTCACCCATCAGGTTATTGATAGGTGTGCGCAGCTCATGTGCCAGATCGGCGGAAAACTGATTTAGCTGCGCAAAGGATTTGGCTAGACGTTGCAGCATGGCGTTAAATGCCACGGCCACGGTCGATAACTCTTTAGGCCAATCAGCAGGATCAAGTTGTTCATGGAGCTGGTTGGCAGTAATGCCTTCCATGTGTCGTGCTATGTCAGCAAAAGGGCTCAAACCTCGCCGTGCAACCAAAATGGCAGCAATTGTTGAAAACAACAGCCCCAAAAACAGCGCACCAATAAGGTTACGTTGGTAATTAGCCAGAAGCGTCACTTCGTGAGTAATATCCAATGCGATTTGAATAATGTATGGTGGACGGCTCTCATTCCGCACGGTCATCAGTATGAATGTACGTCCATCAGAAATTTTCTGTTCCGACCCTTTTGCTGCGGATATATTGGTAGCTTCTGGAAATAGCACAGCCTTTGGTAATAACTCCATCCCAGGCGTTTCAATCAGGCTATCTCCAGATCCATCCATAATTCTCGAATAATATTGTCCTACAGATAGATCAAGCCCTTCGCCTTGTTCATCGGCCAATCGTTCAAGATTAACCGGTTGCTCTTGCAAGACGGAACGTAACAACTGGATTTCTTTGATGAGAAACTGCCTGTTATCTTGTGCAAAGGTATCCGCTAAGGACTGATACAAGTACCCGCCTATCGAAGACAAAATGATCGACGCCGAAAGAATAGATAGAAAGGTAAGACGAGCGGTTATCGACCAAGGCTTAGCGCTCTTCAAGGACATAACCCACTCCACGAACGGTGTGCAACAGTTTTTGGGGGAATGGATCGTCAATCTTCTGCCGTAAACGGCGCACCGCCACATCGACAATATTGGTATCACTGTCGAAGTGAACATCCCAGACCTGCTCGGCAATTAGTGTCCGTGATAATACTTCCCCTGGTCGCTGCAGGAATAGCGATAGTAATGCAAACTCTTTGGGCGATAAATCCAGCCGCTGGTTGTTGCGAAAGGCCTTGTGCCGAACGGAATCAAGCTTAAGATCGGCCACCCCCAACTGTTCTGTTTGTCGCACCGGACCACGCCGGAGAATCGAGCGGATGCGGGCCAATAATTCCACAAAGGCAAACGGCTTAACCAGATAGTCGTCAGCCCCCAGCTCCAGGCCTTTCACCCTGTCATCAATAGAGTCCCGCGCAGTCAAAAAAAGCACGGGGGTCAGCTTGCCACTACGACGTAGCTCTTGGAGTACAGACCAACCGTCTCGCAACGGCATCATCACGTCGAGAATGATGAGGTCATAGTCTACCGTGCTGGCAAGCAGCAGCCCTTCTTCGCCATCGTTACTGACATCGACGGTAAAGCCTTGCTCGGTCAGCCCTTTTTGCAAATAGGCCGCGGTTTTCTTTTCGTCTTCGATAATTAGGATGTGCATTGGCTGATTTTTACTCGTTGGTTCAGTGTTCGCATCACAAAATACACCGTCGGCGTTGCAACCAGGGACAGCAGCACGGAAAGTGTCAGCGCACCGATGACCGCGATAGCCAAAGGTTTAAGCATATCCGAGCCAGCGCCAATGCCGTAGGCTAAGGGCAACAGCCCCAACGCTGCCGCTAATGAAGTCATCAACACGGGGCGTAACCGCCGTCTGCCGGATTCAGCAAGTGCATCGGCCAGATTTTTACCTTGCGACTCGAAACGATGTACCGAATCCAGCATCAGGATTCCGTTTTTCGCAACCACGCCAATACCAATGATCGCACCCAGTAAGGAAACGATATTGACTGAAGTGCCAGTCAGGAACCAAGCCAATACAGTGCCGCACAAGGCCAGCAGAGAACCGAACACGATGGCGATAGGTTCGTAAAATGAGCCGAATTCGATCAGTAAAACGGTGAACACCAGAAAGACAGAGGCCAGTAGCACTATCAACAGATTGTGAAAGGATTCCTGCTGTTGCTGATAGAGTCCGCCGAATTCCAGCACGCCTGACGGCAGCGTTTGATCCTGACTGAGTTTGGTCTTGATTTCAGCGATGGCACTGCCCAAGTCACGATTCTCCAGGCGGGCCGACACCGCTACGAGTTGTCGTAAATCTTCGCGATGCAGTTCTAATTGACCGGCTTCGGTGACTACAATGGCCACCTGCGATAACTTGACGGTTCGGCCATCCAAGGATCGCAATGGCAATTCACGCAGGTCGGCAATCTGTCTGGTCGCGTCGGTGTTCATTCTGACACGGATATTGATGATGCGGTCGCCTTCCAGGACATAAGAGGCTTTTTGTCCAAGCATGGCCGTGCTGACCGCTAATGCCACATCGTTAACAGTCAGACCGAAACGCTGTGCATCAGCATAGCGAACCCTCAAACTCAGCGACGGACCGGTGGTTTCTAAGCCATCAAAGGTATCGACTACCCCTTGAATTTTGCCCAGCTCGGCTTCTATTTGCGGGGCTTTTTGTTTGAGCCACTCGACATCGGTGGAAAACAGTTTGATCTCAATTGGCCGGGGTGACCAGGTCAAATCTCCGATCAGATCGCCGAGTATGCCAGCAAATTCCCAATGCAATCCAGGTACGGCAGCATTAAGCTGTTGACGCAGTTCGGCAACGACTTCATCGGTTTTTCGGTGGCGGTTAGTCTTTAACTTGACCAAGAAATCGCCTTTGTGCGCTTGGGAAATACCCAATGCCAATCGCGCACCGGTACGCCGTGAATAGCCTTCTAACTCTGGGACGGCACGCAGAATAGTTTCGGCTTGTCGCAGTTGCCGGTCAGTTTCGGTCAGACTGGTTCCCCAGGGCGCATGGTAGTCAAGTACAAAACCACCTTCATCCATGAAGGGCAAAAACTCGCTATCCAAGCGTCCGTACAACCAGACGCCCATTGCCAATATTAATGCGCAACCAATCAGTACCCGATTTGCCTGCTTGAGAGCGGTACGCAGCATTTTTTCATAGACTGTAATCAGGCGTTCAAGCCAACTTGAGCGCTCTGCTGGACACGTGGCTGCATCAATTTGTATCGGCTGGATAGGCAAATGCCCGACATCCGGCATCCACCAAGCGGCTAACGCGGGGATAAGCGTGACTGCCAACACCAGCGAAGTCAACAGCGAGACGACCATAGTCAATGCTAAGGCTTGAAAAAAGCTACCAGCGACACCATCCAGAAAGGCCAGCGGAATAAATACCACCACGGGTGTCAGTGTCGATGCCAACAAAGGCCGGAAAATTTCTGCTACGGCTTGCTGGACTGCTGCCAAGCGCTGTGCGCCTGTAGAAATTTTGGCGTGAACCGCTTCAACCACCACAATAGCATCATCAATAATCAAGCCAATGGCCGCCGCAATGCCGCCCAGCGTCATTAAATTAAAACCCAAGCCCATAATGCGAAGGGCCAGTAAGGTCATTAATACCGTCGCTGGAATCACCACAGCCGCGATCAATGTTGCTCCCCAGTTCTTCAGGAAAACGTAAAGAATGGCGATGGAAAGGATCAATCCTAAAATAATCGCCTCCCACACACTTTGGATAGAATCGCCGACTAACAGCGACTGGTCGTAAAACACACTCGCCTCCATACCCGGCGGCAACGATTTTTTAAGCGCTTCCAGTTCCTGTTTTAGTTGCTTGGCAATATCAAGAGTACTACCGTCCGGCTGACTGTAGATGTTGAGCAATACGGCATTGACACCGTTAGCCGTCACAACATTGAAAACCGGCTCTTGGCTGCGTTCAACATTCGCAAAATCCTTGATACGGATGGGATGAGGAATCGTGGCAATTGCTGCTAAGCCAGGCGCAGTGGGTGTGTTGCCGGATACCGAGACCGTGAGATTTTCTATGTCTTCGCGAGTATGAACTCTACCATCTACCAGTGTCAGGTAGAGCTTGTATTCTTCCTCCAGCATGCCGGTCGGTGCGATCATATTGTTTCTGACAAGGGCATCACTGACTTGGCTGAGACTCAGATTTACGGCTTGCAAGCGTAAAGGATCAACAACGATGTGATATTCCGGTGCTCGTCCTCCGACGATACCCGTGCGAGCTACGCCAGGTATGCGCAATAATCGTGGCTGTATCGTATAGCGTGCGGTTTCCCACAGTTCGGTCAGCGAGTGATTAGAACCCGTCAGACTCAGGCCGACGACGGGAAAAGCAGCAAACGTCAATCGCCACACAGCAGAGCTTGCAGTCACCGGTAGCGATTTTTGCACAACGGCCAGTCGACCCTGGACAAAAAGCTCAGCCTGCACCATATCGGTTTGCCAAGTGAAAAACACATTGATTTCCGCTGAGCCACGACCGGTTTTTGATCGCACGGTGCGCACTCCGGGAATGTCTTTCATCGCTTCTTCGACTGGTCGGGTAATAGTGGCCATCATTTCATTGGCCGGCATCACGCCATTGTCAATCAGAATGACCACGCGCGGAAAATTGGTCTGCGGAAAGATTGAAGAAGGCATCCCCAATGCCGCATAGGCTCCGGCTAGGCAAAGCGCGACACACAGAAAGGCGATTGCTAAACCGTTATGAGTCGCGAACGATCCGATTGGGGAACTGCGCATTATTTTATCACCCGAATCCGTGTTTCGGGCGGCAAGCCATACACGCCTTGGGTAACGATAGTCATGCCTTCTCGCAACTCATCGCCTTCTATTTCAATGAGATTGCTATCCCGTAAACCCGGCTTGATAATTATCTTTTTGGCGTTATCTCCCTCAACCACGGCAATTACACTCACCCCGTCGTTACTGACTACGCTTTCGATGGGTACAGCGAAACGATCTGGCCGCTCTTCAACGAGCAGTCGGACACTGACAAATTGACCAGAGCGTTGACCGGCGTTTGCATTTAAAGACGCCCGAACCAATACAGTATCGGTCAATGGATCAATCTGGGAGCCGATAAAAGTCACTGCTCCACGTTGAATCGGTGGAGCGTTCATGGGCGCTGTTACAGGCGAAGAACCCACTGTGATTTCTACGGATTGGCCCAAACGGATGTCGGCAGCTTCGGGGCTAGGTACTCGGATGGCGATATTCAGACGATTGAGATCAATCAGATCTGCCAATACCGTAGCCAGGTTCACTGCCTCACCGACTTTGAAATGAATAACTACCACGGTACCAGACAAAGGCGCCTTGATTTGCAATAACTCGCGTTGGGTTTTTGCGTTGAGTAAATCCTTATGGGCGGTTTGCAGCAGTTGTTCCGCTTCATCGTAAAGTTTGCGCGAGACGTTATCGGTCGTATTGAGTTGCTGTTTACGGGCAAAATTCTTTTGGGCAAATTCGACCGCCACCTCCGCCTTGGCGATCAAGGCATCGCTGCTGCGCGTATCCAGTTCGAACAATAAATCACCTTTTTTAACCTGTTGACCTTCCTCACAATGGATTTGTGTGAGTATTCCCGCCATCGGCGCAGCAATCTTCGCACTGGCCGATGATTTGCCGCCCCTAGCCGCCTCCGGTTCGACTAAGCCGTATGCCGAGATAAATCGATGTAAAGTTGTCTTGATAACCTTGCCGGTATGCACCGCCACTTCGGTGGCAAGTTCAGGCTCTTCAGCAAAAACAGCCGAGTTAGTCGAAAGAATGCCGCCAAGTAGGGTGGCGAATATTAGCCAAAGGCCATGTTTCATTGGAGCGTTTTCCTATTGGCGGAATCTGAGATTGTTGTTGTCGTGAGCTTAGAGGCAATGGGATAACGTAAGGTGTCTTCCAGTGCATTAAGTGCTTGTTGGGTCTCGACCAACACATCCAGACGCGCACGTTCGGTAACAGTGTTTTCCAGTTCCGTGCCGAGCAAGGCTAAACGGTCGGTTTCCCCGGCATTAAATAAGGCTTGCGCTGAGTTCATATTTTCTTGCTGAAGCTGCTTTTGCTGTTCGGCGTCACTCCATTTAGTAAGCACAGCCTGCAAACCTGCCTGAGCGCGATCGACGTCTCCCAAGATGCGCAGTTGCAAGGCTTCAAAACGCGCAGCAAGCTCATGACGTTTGGCCTCGGCTTCAGCAATCGGACCTTGATTTTGATGCAATATCGGCAACTGCATGGTTGCCCCCAAGGTCCAACGATGCTCGCCCATTTCCCAGGCGTAACCAGGGTTAGCTTGAATATTCGGGTACTGGTTAGCAATTTCGAGTTGCAGGGCGGATTGCGCAGCATCGTAGTCTGCCAAAGCAGCCAATACATCGGAGCGCTCCCGCAAGGCGATTTCTTTCAGATTTTGCAAGGGCAAGCTCACTAATACTGGTGGCTTGGCAAGATTGGTAAAGTCCAAGTCTATCCCCGTTAACGCATCGACCGGCACGCCGATAGCTGAGGCTAACATCACCCGACTTTCCGCAACTCGCTTTCGTGCTCCGCTAACATTGAGTTGCAACTGGTTCAATGCCAGATGTGAACGCATGACTTCGAGTCGCGACATTTCACCGGCTGACAGTTGCTGTTCCAAGCGTTCAGACATCGCTTTTTGAATACTGACTTGTTGTTGCAGCAGCCTTTCGGCTTCCTGAGCAGCGAACATTTCCAGCATTGCCAAACGTAAACGTCCACGCACTAACCAGGCAGCATCCCTTATCCGCAAACGTGCTGCGTCTGTGAGATGGTCGGCTTTATTGATCCGAAAATCGCGTTTACCGGCAGTTTCTATGGGAATACTGATGGCACTGGCCGCAATCCACGGAACTGCGGCTGTCGCTAGATTGCGTATCCAGGTCGGTGTCACTGTGATACTTGGATTAGGTCGCTGAGCAGCGGTGATGTTGGCGGCCTCAGCAGTATCTGCTTGCGCCCGTGCCAGCGCCAAGTCGGGATGGTAATAAATCGCCGCCAAAGTTAGCTGATCAATATCCCAAATTTTGGAAGGCCAAGTGGTTTGCGGGCCAACCACGGTTTCGATAAACGCCTTCAGCTTCTCGCTAGATAAAGTACGCGACTCTATGCTAATCACAGATTCGTCTGGCTTCAGCGGACGATCTTGAAATTGAGCGCAGCTGATAAGCAATAGGCTCAAACAGCTAACAATAAAGGAAAATGGAAATAGTTTGTACATGCCTGGATATTAACAATCCATTCCAAACAGCAGCATGACAAGAACATTACAATTTTGTCAGAATTAAGAAGGTATTTAAGTTTTAAGCTTGGATAGCATTGTAAATGCCCACTAAGATCGATTGTCAGCGCTTAGTTGATACCTTTCCATTTGGAAATACGCCCTTTCAGGGTTGATAACACCAGTTTTGTTACTGCAAAGAACCGACATTCGTTACTTGCGTGAATCTCTATTAAAACGAAGGTTGAATGAATTTCTATCAGAACAGTTAACTGTTTTCAGCTAGTGAACCTAGCTGGGTTTGTATTGGAAATATGCATTTAGTAAGGTTTGCCATCCAGATGGCGTTGCTGCGTCGGGGTTGGACGCCTTTTGATCTTAACCGAGTCCACGTTAAATTCAACGCTTTCGAGGGTACCGATACTGACCAGAGCGTCTAGGGCTTTACGCAGCCGGTATTTGAAATCCCGCATCGTTTTGGCACCGCTGCCACTCAATCGGTGGATAGTGGTGATTTTTAAGGGATAAGGCGCCGCATGGGACGACAAAAAGCCATGCAGCCACAGCGCCAGCGGCTGTTTGCGCAACTTTTGCCTCTGCTCAAACTCGATGTAGGTGTAGCCATTTTCAAACAGTCGCAGCATGGATTCGGTCAACTCGACCACATATCGCTGGGTAGTCTCGTCCCGGTAATAGCGAAGAAAGCCTTTTTCGCCAAAGGTATCGCGTCCCTGAAAGGTCATTTCGACAAAGGCCCCGCCAAGTCTTGCCATCGATTCTTTTAGCCATTCGTGCTGACTTTTACCGGTGCCTTTAGCCAACGCTGACAGCATGGCATGCGCACTAAAACAGACATTAAAACCGGGTAATTGCTGTCGGGACAGATGCACGATTTGCAGCCAGACATCCAGATCGGACTGATTTAGCTGCACGCCTAAATACCGAACTTCAATGCCATCGACTGAGGCCAGTAAGGTGCGTTTCTTGTAAGCAATGCGTTCATTACCCTGAATCCCGGCAAACAAAGCACATCGCAGACAGGCATTCGGTGTACCGCGCATGGTGGCCGGCCAACTAGGCATAGCACTCAGCGGTTCGACGGCTTTTTGTTTGGTTTTTTTGCGATCTATAAGGGATTGGAAGCGCTCGGTGAGATTGGCTAAGGGGTCAATTTCTGTGTTGTCCATGACGTCCCTCACTTCATCAAGCTGCCAGGATTGCAGCCAGGCTTCAAGATCTTGAAGGGAATTTGGGTGATGGCAATCAGCGCGTGATCATCGGCGGACATATCGAGTTGATGGTGGCAATATTTTTGCCAGACTCGATCAATCGACTCCTGGTCAATGGCTTTGGCTGTTACGTTGGCGTCGACAGAGCCACTTTCGGTGATTGGTTCAATTGTTGATCCAGCGGACACGAGGCCAGGCTTCGTTAATTTTTGAGGTGTCAGCGGTTTGGCCTGGGTAACGACATGTTCAATCGACGATGCTCGTAATGCAGCTCCGCTCAACTCACCACCTTGCCAGTCGCAGTGCAGTCGCCACGGCGTCTCAGACGGTGAATTCGGCAATATCGATTCAATCACCGTAGTGCTAACATCGGGAGGAATGGTTGGCGAGATGCCGCTACAACCTGCTATTAGTAACGTACTCAACATCAGGCTGTAGGTATTAGCGAATACCGATTTCATAATGACTCCTGGAAAAAAGCAAGTCATCACCTTAATGTCATTGATTTGATAATTTGCTGCAGCAGATTGGCAAAACGGGCATCTGCTGCTGCAAAATGCAGTAGATTTTTTGTCATGCTCCATCGTTATGGCAAAAATTACCCATGACATCATCAGTCGCCTTGGCAAACGCCTGTTCGGAAATAAAGCCGAACCGCCGCTTGTTCAGGTTGCGCCCGACGAAGAGATCCCTCGTTATCCGCCATTCATGAAGGGGCTGCCTGCGGCATCGGTTGAGCGACTCCTAGAAAGCCAAACTGAGCTGATCAACGCTATTGAGCAAGCCTTGGCATTACCGGATGATCTCTACCGCAACATTGCCGCACCGGTGATAGCCCGCTATGCCGCTTTCAGTCATCTGTTGCCGGCATCCGAATCACATCATCATCGAGGGGCGGGAGGATTGTTTCGTCATGGCCTGGAAGTGGCACACTGGGCGACGTTGGCCTCTCAGGGCTGTCTGTTTGCAACGGATGCCACACCCAGAGAGCGTAAAGCCCTGGAGGTTCGCTGGCGGCTTGCCGTGTGTTTTGCAGGACTCCTGCATGACATTGGCAAGCCGGTTTCGGACATGGCTGTCATTGACAGACATGGCAAACATACCTGGAATCCCTGCGATGAAAACCTCAACGACTGGGCTGCCCAGCATGGCATTGATCGCTACTTCTTACGTTGGCGGGAAAACCGGCATAAACGCCACGAACAGTTTTCCGCGTTGGTCATCGAACGCGTCCTTACCCGAGAATCGCGAACCTATATTCTGGAACTGGGGCCGGAAATCATGCAGGCCATGCTCGAAGCTATTCATGGTCTGGATCGAGGCGCAAAGTTGTATGAACTGGTGTTGATGGCGGACCGAAAAAGCGTCGAGCGCGATTTAAAAAATCATTACCACAACGTCGACTCAGCCTTGGGCATGCCGATTGAAAAATACCTGTTTGATGCCATGCGCCGGTTAATCAAGTCTGGCCAGTGGCGAGCCAATGAAAAAGGCGCTCGTCTTTGGCGGTTTCAGGAAGGACTTCATATCGTCTGGCGTAGTGGCGCACAAGATATTGTCGACACCTTGGCCAAGGACAAAGTCCCCGGTATTCCAAGAGATGAGGATACCCTGGCCGATATACTAGTTGAGCGGGGTCTGGCAATTCCAAGAACCTTGCCCGATGGCAGGCAGTATCGTTACTGGCGCATGCAGCCTCATGGCTTAAACGTCACGCTGTACATGTTACGGTTGTCGTCACTGGAACTGGTCTATAGCGGCGAGCCGCCGGTTGCAATTGAAGGGATTGAAGTCGATGAGTATCCGGCTGAATCGCTCTCAGAGGAAATAACGACTGAAACAGCTAAGGTCGAACCAGTTCATTGGCAACTCGACAAACCGAGTCTGAAATTTCCCCAAGACCAACAATCCAACACAGCTGCTCCAGAACTACCAAGCCCCGTTTACAGCACTGTTGTTGCAATCGAATCTTTACCCAATCAGCCCGAAGTGGAAAACATTGTATCCACTCAAATTGACCAAGCAATTTCAACAACTTCCAAGGAAAGGGATGACGGCAATAAGTACAAAACACACAAAAGCACTGATGAGGATGACAAAACCAGTAAAGCCGTAGTTAACAACCCACTTATCGAAGACAACCAGGTCTCAGTCCGAAACTGGCTTACCGATCAAGGCCAAGCGGGTGAATGGCTACTTCAAATTACTGCCAAGATAATCCAAGGAGAATGGCACAGGGGTACCGATCTGGTGGAGATACAAGATAAATGGCTATTGCCATTCCCCGCTACCCCAGAAAAGATCAACATCGCCCCCAATTTGTTCATCAACGTACTGAACGATAAAGGCTGGCTGGTGACTGATGTGCTCTCGCCGATGCGGAAGGTTCAGGTCATTAATGATGTCCGAGGGGTGCTGTTGGCTTCCAAGCCTAGTGCCATCATCAAACAATTATTGGCCGGTGACCATCCTTCGGCTTCTATAACCCGAAAACCAGTCAAATCGAAAGTACCGGCAACGTCTAAACCTCCCAAAGACAAAACCTTGTCTAGCAAAATAGATCATTCAAATAAACAGCCTGTCCAAATGACCATGTCCGGTAACGGTCAACGGCAAAGGGCCGTAATTGCCAAGAATTCAATCGTCACGCCCTCGGTCTTTGAGCAACCACCGGCTACTGAAACTACGGAAAACTTAAAAATAACTACTGATGTCCATACCGGCATCATTCCCATACCAGCCCGCCAATTTGTCATGACCTTGGTCGAGCAGTTTCAGCAAACTCGACCTACAACTGAACAAACCAACACCGAAAGCGTTTGGAGCCACATTGAAGATGCTTTACTTGATCAATACTTGAAATTAAATCCCAGCGATAGTCGCAGCAATTTATTACGTGAGTTTTCCCGGCACCCGGATTGTCGACTCGGCGATGGCTGTATACAGATACGTATCAAGTCATGAAATCTGATTACGACTATCAGTTTCCCTGGCGACCGATCTTTGAAGTCACCGCTATTGCCGGATGGACTGTCGGTGCCGGACTTGCCTATTTGACCAGTCGTTGGTCGGGCTTGCCACGCGAACCTTTCGACTGGTTGATGATCGCTTGCGGCGTGATGATCGTTTGGCGGCTACCGGCGGCAATCAGCCTTTGGGTTCGAAAACGTCGCTTACGACACTACAAGTTTCAATATTTGGATGCGGAGAAACTTAAGCAGTATGTCAAACGCCATCCCAACGATTTATGGTTTGGCTGGGGCTTTAATTGGGTGCAAAAACACGCACAACTGGCTTATGAAATTCTCAAGCGCGATGTATCTACGCTCATTCCAACTGATCACCAACGCATGGGCTCAGCGTGGATCCATGGTCTGGAAGTTACCGAAAGCGATGTCCGGCAACCGATCCAACATACTGCCGGCCATACCTTGCTGGTCGGCACCACCGGTGCCGGTAAAACTCGTGCATTTGATGTATTGGTTACTCAAGCGGTTTTGCGCGGCGAAGCGGTAATTATTATTGATCCCAAAGGTGACAAAGAGCTGATGTCCTCGGCCAAACGTGCGTGTCAGTTGGCGCAACGTCCGGACCGGTTTGTGTATTTCCATCCCGCTTTTCCAGAAGACAGCGTCCGTCTTGATCCCCTGCATAACTTTAACCGGCCTTCGGAAATCGCCAGTCGCATTACCGCAATTTCTCCGGGCGAAACCACTACCGATCCGTTCAAAGCATTTGGCCAGAAGTCACTGGATAACGTCATTCAAGGCTTGATGGTGATTGAGGAACGGCCAACACTTGCCAAACTTCGCCGCTACTTGGAAGGCGGGCCATCTACTTTAGTGATCCAGGCATTAGAACGCTATTACGATAAAACACTCGGCGATTGGCGCCTGCAAGCCAAACCGTATCTAAAAACCGCGAAGGACACCGATTCCAAAGCAGCCGGGTTGGTGCGCTTTTACCGGGAGTTTGTGCAGTATCAGGCGGCCAACCTGGATTTGGAAGGTCTGTTGTCCTTGTTCGAACATGACCGCACGCACTTCAGCAAGATGGTCGCCTCCCTGATTCCGATCATGAACATGCTGACCTCGGGGCCGTTGGGTCCTTTACTCTCACCCAATCCCAATGATGCTGATGATCTGCGCCCGATTACTAATACCGGTCTGATCATTGAAAAAGCCCAGGTAGCTTATATCGGACTGGACTCCTTATCCGATGGCTTAGTGGGTAGTGCCATCGGCTCGATTTTACTGGCGGATCTCGCCGCCGTTGCCGGTGATCGTTATAACTACGGCGTCTCGGACAGACCGGTGAATGTATTTGTTGATGAAGCGGCGGAAGTCATCAATGATCCCTTTATTCAAGTGCTGAATAAAGGTCGAGGCGCCAAGATACGTTTGTTTATCGCCACCCAAACTTTTGCCGATTTTGCCGCCCGCACCGGTTCTCAGGATAAAGCCCGGCAAGTGTTGGGCAACGTCAACAACCTGATTGCACTGCGTATCATGGACAGTGAAACTCAGCAGTACATTACCGACAATCTACCCAAGACACGACTTAAATACATCATGCGCACCCAGGGTGTCGCGACCAGCGCTACCAATCCCAGTGTATTTTCCGGCAATGTCGGTGAACGTCTGATGGAAGAAGAAGGTGATTTGTTTGCACCGCAACTTTTAGGGCAACTGCCCGATCTGCATTACATTGCCAAATTGTCCGGTGGACGGATCGTTAAAGGCCGCTTGCCCGTGCTTCGATCATCATTGGATATAGAACAGGATTGATCGTGCAACGTAACCTGCTGCTAAGCCTGATGATCTGGTTGCTGGAAGTGATCCTGGTGGCCAGTTTTGTGTCGGATCGCTGGACGCGGGAAATTCAGATTGCAGAAGACCGAATGGTAGTCGTCTATTTCGGCGTCGAGAAAGAATCGGAAATCCGCCACACGGCCCAAAAGTGGTTTGATCAGCTGTTTGTCCGAACCGGAATAAGACAAGGTGTCTACCATTACTTTATTCCCACCGAGCGAGAACGCCAGCTATCCAAAGGCTTTGAAGATGTCGGTCGAACTGATCTATTTCCTTTCATCCAAAGCCGACTGGATGTACTGTGGGACACGATCTATCAAATGCTAAAACGCTTGGTCATGGCTTGCATCTGGTTACCGTTTATTGTCGTGACGTTGCTACCTTTTGCGATTGATGGCTTAATCCAACGTAAAATCAGTCAGACCAATTTTGATTATCCCAGCCCGATGATGCATCGCTACAGTCTCTATGTGATGTTTGGCGCATTGTATCTTCTATTGATGTGCTTAACGCTGCCATTTCCACTACCGCCACAATCGTTGCCCATCGGGATTTTTATTGTGGCGTGGGCGATGAATATTTTTTTGGCAAATACTCAGAAGCGGGTGTGATAATCAAGAGATAGCTACCACTCAAATAAAGTCGTTCTGAAAAGCTAAGGTAGACTATTGAAGAATAATGATCGTAAAAAAACGACTCTAATTGGTCGCTGCTCATACCCAATTCTTTTCGTCTGGACTTCACTGCATAGCCGACAGTCAATTAAGGTGTAAAGGCCCGCATGCGATTAAGATTTACTAACTTATTTGGCCAAATTCAAACAACCTAATGATTATGAGTAACGATAGAGAACTACAAAGAAGGTGCGTGGAAATCGGAAAACACCAAGTTGTATTCATTTTGAAATAGGACTAGGATAAAAACCAATAAATTCCTAAATGATCTTTTTTACATTTCTTTTCTAGTTAAACTCAGTCGCATGTTCAGACAACGTGTAATCCTAATGTTAATGCTCATTATGGCAATCTTGCCTGTGTCGTTGGCGTTTGCGCATTATTCTGATATCGCGAGTCAGTTTTCTGCTGTGCATACTGGTGTTGAGTTCGTCCAGGCTGATAATGACGATAATTCATCTTTACAACATGGCGATCACTGCCAGCCGAATAAGCTACACCCAGCCGGTTGTAGCGATCATGTATGCGTCGATTGTGCAATCATAACGTCCTTTGATTTTGTTTCAGTTCATAGCCCTGCCCATTATCTCCATTCGATAATTCCCGATTCTATTTCACTAATTGCTCCTCCCGATATAAAGCCTCCTATTTCTATCCTCTAAACGTTTTAGGTCGGTCCAGTCTAACCAAACGACACAAGGCCCGACAGTTCAAGGTAATCAAGTTGCGTTTATCCAGTATTTTATTGCTGCACGGGTAAATTGCGCCGGTTGCCGTTGTTACAACGTAGTTTCGAGGACAATCATGTCATCAGTATTGCAATTAACGCGCTATCTGCGAATAGCGGCGCTACTACTTGCCTGTAGTGTTGCTGTCGCTGCCGAACAGCCAGCATTAACGCTTGAGGCAGTAACCCAAAAAGTCACTCAGGATAACCCTAACTTGGCGCAAATGCTGGCCCGTGCCAAGGCAATGGCTGCAATTCCGTCGCAAGAAGGCAGTTTGCCAGATCCGCAAATCAGTTTTAATGCCATGAGTCTGCCGACAAATAGCTTTAACACTCGTCAAGAAGACATGACGCAGTTGGGCTTTGGTCTATCTCAAGGCATTCCTTTTCCCGGTAAGCTGGCATTGCGTGAACAGGCCGCTAGGTATGAAGCTGAGGCTGCGACGTTGAATGCCGATGAGCTGCGCTTAGTGTTGCTGAGCGACGTCAAAATCCTGTGGTGGCAAGTGTTCTATCTGGATCGGTCGCTGGAGATTGTCGATAGCAACCATAATTTGCTGCAACAGTTCGTTGATATTGCTAGAAGCAAATATGAAGTCGGTGAAGGCTTGCAACAGGATGTGCTGCTGGCCCAACTGGAATTATCCAAGTTGCTGGATCAAAAAATCAGCCTGACTGGCATGCGGCGCGGCACCGTTGCCAAGCTTAACGCATTGCTAAATCAGCCCGCCAACACGACGGCACAATTACCTGCAAAGGTGGCGTTACAGCTGCAGGAGATCAGACCGGAAGACCGGCTTTACCAGCAAGCGGAAACGTCACGGCCGTTACTGGAAAGTGAACGTCAAGGGATTAACGGCGCACAATCAAAGCTGGATCTAGCCAAAAAAGATATTCTCCCCGATTTTAATGTCGAAGCGGCTTACGGTGCTCGCAATAACATGCCAAACGGTACTAGGCGGTCGGATTTATTAAGCCTGGGCGTCAGCATGAATGTGCCGATTTTTGCCGGCAGCAAGCAGAACAAGATGATCGACCAGCGCAGCAGCGAACTGATGCAACAACGCTTTGCCCTGCAGGATCAATGGAATTCAGTCAGGTCGCAAATCACCCAAAGCCACAGCGACTACCAGCGTGCCAAGCAGCAGTTTGTATTGTTCGATACCGGCATCATTCCGCAGGCGCGGCAGACCGTTGCTTCCATGCTGGCCGGTTATCAAGTCAACAAAGTTGATTTCCTGAACCTGGTGCGCAGCCAAATCACGTTGTTCGAATACGAAACCCAATACTGGAAAGCTTTTACAGAAGCCCAACAAGCGCTAGCGGAATTAAGCGCAAATGTAGGCGAGGACGATATTTATGAATAAGCAACTTCTATTCACCGCTATTGTGACGCTGGCGATAGGCTTGGCCGGCGGCTATTGGTTGGCTCAGCAATCCAACCATGAACCGGTAGTTCAATCCGCAGATAGCAGAAAGCCTTTGTTTTACAGAAGTACCATGAATCCATCGGCGACTTCCCCGGTACCTGCTAAGGATGAGATGGGCATGGATTATGTACCGGTTTATGCCGACGATAATTCGCCTAAACAATCCAAAATTCTGTTTTACCGCAATCCGATGAATCCATTGGTCACTTCTCCGGTGCCGGCAAAAGACAATATGGGCATGGATTATCTGCCGGTGTATGCCGACGACGAGGAAAAAACGGACGCTCCCGCAGGCGTCGTAAAAATCGATCCGGTCACTGTCCAAAACATGGGGGTGCGAACTGCCATTGCTAAAAAGACGCTGCTGTCTCATGTCGTCCGCGCAGTAGGTCGCGTCGCCTATGATGAAGAGCACATTGTCCGCCTGCATCCCAAAACCGAAGGCTGGATTGAAACACTGCGTGTCGATAAAACCGGGCAATGGGTCAGGAAGAATGAAGAATTGCTGAGCATTTATTCCCCGCAATTGGTCGCTAGTCAGCAGGAATATGTGCTGGCGTTAAACAATCTTAAAGTGCTGGAAAAAAGCCCGATCGAAGACATTCGCCGCGGCGCGGAAGACCTGGTCAAAAGTTCCCGTGAGCGTTTGAAGCTGTTGGATGTTCCTGAGCACCAGTTGCATGACCTGACGACAAGCCAAGCCATCAAAAAAGGCCTGCATATTCATACCCCGGCGGACGGCATCGTGATTAACATCGGCGCCCGCGAAGGGCAATACGTTACGCCCGAAACAGAGTTATACATGATTGCCGATTTATCCAACGTCTGGGTGTATGCCGATATTTACGAGTACGAGCTGCCCTGGGTTAAGGAAGGGGACTCGGTTGAAATGCGCTTGGCCGGTGTGCCGGGCCGCACGTTCAAGGGACACTTGGCGTTTATTTATCCTTACGCCGAAGCCAAGACTCGAACCATAAAAGTGCGGCTGGTATTTGATAATGCCGATTTAATGTTAAAACCCGATATGTTTGCCGAAGTGACCATCCATGCTGGTAAGAAAGTAGAGGCGGTGGTGATCCCCTCAGAAGCGGTGATTCGATCCGGTGCACAAACCCAGGTGTTGGTAGTGCGCGGTCCCGGCAAATTTGAGCCGCGTCAGGTGACAACGGGATTGTCGTCCAATGACGAAATTGCCATTATTGACGGCCTGACTGCTGGCGAGGAAGTGGTTACCTCGGCGCAATTTCTCATTGATTCGGAATCAAAACTGAATGAAGCCACCGCCAAAATGATGGCACCTTCGGCGCCACAAGCGCCTAAGCCGAATCGGTTACTGATGGAGCAAGGAGAGCACAAACATGACTGATTTCATCATCAATTGCGCATTGAAAGACCGCTTCATGGTGTTGCTGGCGGCTATTATCCTGGCGATAGGCGGTGTTTGGTCGTTTAAAAATATGCCGCTGGATGCGATTCCGGATCTGTCCGACGTGCAGGTGATTATTTTCACCGACTATGCTGATCAATCCCCGCAGGTAGTAGAAAACCAGGTGACCTATCCCTTAACCACTGCCATGCTGGCTGTGCCGCATGCCAAAGTGGTACGCGGTTATTCGTTCTTCGGCTTGTCGTTTGTCTATGTCATTTTCGAAGACGGCACGGACATGTATTGGGCACGGTCGCGGGTGCTGGAATATCTCAACTATGTGAAAAATCGCTTGCCGCAAGGCGTCACGCCAACATTAGGGCCCGATGCCACCGGCGTCGGCTGGATTTACGAATATGCCTTGGTAGATAAGACCGGCAAGCATGATTTGGCGCAATTGCGCTCGCTTCAGGACTGGTATTTACGCTATCCCCTACAAACCGTGCCCGGCGTTTCCGAGGTCGCTTCGGTCGGCGGCTACGTCAAGCAATACCAGGTGGAAGTCGATCCCAACGCCCTGCAAGCCTATGACATTTCTTTATCCACCGTCATCACCGCGATCAAACGCTCCAATAACGATGTAGGTGGTCGTTTGCTGGAAGTGGGCGAAACCGAGTACATGGTCAGAGGCCTGGGTTACATCAAATCCGTCGCTGACCTGAATACCATCCCGGTTGGAGTCGATGCCAACGGTACGCCAATCCGTTTGCAAGATGTGGCGCATATCCAAATCGGTCCGGAACTGCGGCGCGGCGTCACCGAACTCAATGGCGAAGGCGAAGTGGCGGGCGGCGTGGTGGTGATGCGCTTCGGCGAAAATGCCCTGGCGACCATTGAGGACGTGCGGGAAAAACTGGATGAACTCAAGAAGGGCCTGCCGGAAGGCGTTGAAATCGTCCCTGTTTACGACCGGGGCAGTTTGATCGAGCGAGCGGTGGATACCTTGAAAGAGGCATTAAGCCAAGAGCTGATCATTGTCTGCGCCCTGGTCGCCCTGTTTTTACTGCATCTGCGTTCGTCCCTGGTGATTGTGATCACCTTGCCGCTGGGCATATTGATGGCCTTTATCGTCATGAAATGGCAAGGGATGAATGCCAATATCATGTCGCTGGGCGGTATCGCGCTGGCAATTGGCGATATGGTCGATGGTGCGGTGGTAATGGTCGAAAATGCCCACAAACATCTGGCGGAAGCAACGGAGAAGAAACAGGCCGAACTGACACCCAGTGAACGTTGGCAAGTTATCGGTAACGCCTCCCGCGAAGTCGGTTCCGGGCTATTTTCCTCACTGCTGGTGATTACCGTTTCCTTTCTGCCGATCATCACCATGGAGGCACAGGAAGGGCGATTATTCAGTCCGTTGGCGTTTACCAAAACCTATGCGATGGCGGCGGCCGCGATTTTAACGATTACGCTGGTGCCGGTGTTGATGGGGTATTTTGTGCGCGGCAAGATCATTCCTGAGCAAAAAAATCCGATTAACCGTTTTTTGCATACGATTCACTCGCCGGTTTTAAAAATGGCGATGCGTTGGCGTGCCGCAACGGTGATTTTGGCGTTGCTGTTAATGGCTTCTACGCTATACCCGCTATCAAATATTGGTAGTGAATTTATGCCGCCGCTGGATGAAGGCGACATTTTATATATGCCCACGACCTTCCCAGGTATCAGTATCACCAAAGCTAAAGAAGTCTTGCAACAAACAGACAAGATCATAAAAACCTTTCCCGAAGTGCATCTTGTCTTCGGCAAGATCGGCAGGGCTGAAACAGCAACCGATGCCGCACCACTGATGATGGTGGAAACCACCATCCAGCTAAAACCGCAAAACCAGTGGCCTGATCCGAGTAAAACCACGCGGCAATTGATGGATGAAATGAATAAGGCCATTCATTTTCCTGGCTTAGCCAATGCCTGGACCATGCCCATCAAAACCCGGATAGATATGCTGTCTACCGGCATTAAAACGCCGGTCGGCATCAAGGTATCCGGTCCCGATTTGAACGTCTTGCAATCCCTGTCGCTACAAATCGAACAGGCGATGCTTACCTTGCCGGACACGCTGTCGGCATACGGTGATCGAGCCGTTGGTGGCTATTTTCTGGATTTTGACATTAACCGTGAAGCCGCCGCACGTTATGGCCTAACGGTCGGCGATGTGCAGGATGTGATTCAAAGCGCGATCGGGGGCATGAATATCACCGAAACCGTCGAAGGTCTGGAACGTTATCCTGTCAATCTACGCTATCCGCGTGATCTGCGGGATAACCCCGAGGCACTGCGTCGCGTATTAATCCCCACCCCCACAGGAAGCCAAATACCCTTGACTTCTGTAGCAGAGATTAGCTTCAAACGTGGAACAGATGTCATTAAAACCGAAGATGCACGGCCTAATGCCTGGATTTATGTGGATCTTAAAACCTCTGACATCGGCGGCTATGTTGAACTTGCAAAAAAAGCCTTAGCAGAACGCGTCACGATACCGGCCGGTTATACCATCACCTGGTCGGGCCAGTTCGAATACATGGAACGCGCGGCGGAACGACTACGCGTCGTTGTCCCCATTACACTGCTGCTGATTTTTATCCTGCTGTATGTCGCCTTTCGCAACATCACCGAGCCGACCATCGTCATGTTGACCATTCCTTTCAGCCTGATCGGCGGCATCTGGTTCGTATACTGGCTGGGATATAACTTATCGGTGACGGTTTATGTCGGTTTCATCGCCCTTGCCGGCACCGCTGCTGAAACCGGTGTCATGGTGCTAAGTTTTATCGACATCGAAATTGACAAGCTACGGGCTAAAAAACAGGCGCCCTTAACCGGTGAAGAAATTAGGACGGCGACAGAAGCCGCCACCGCTATGCGGGTGCGGCCGGTAGCGATAACGTCCCTTGCTAATATCGTCGGTTTGATTCCCATCATGTGGGCCACAGGCACCGGGGCGGATGTCACCCAACGTATCGCTGCTCCTGCGCTGGGTGGCATGTTGACGGTGTTGATATTAAGCCTGTTGGTATTTCCGGTGATTTACAGTCTGGTGCTGCAATTTCAAGAAAAGCGTAAGCAAGGAGCCGTGGATGTCGTTCATTAACACGTTATTTAGAGGTCGAAAACAGGTTGTGATAGTCATAGCTATTTTAGTGCTCACTGTTTCTTCGTGTGCATCAACTACTAAAGGAATTAAAAATGTCTACTCGTCACATCCTGGTGGCCGTGGCCACCCCTGGGATAAGGGACGATCGTTTTAAATAACAGTCACACCGCTGGGTTTACTACCCCCGCATTTGCTAAGAACTGCGGGATTTCATTCTTCGATACACCCACTGGCTATATAAGGAGGTAACACTGATAACACTCTAAAAATATGATGTCACTAACTTAATTAAATTATTCCGGAGAAAACCCATGAAAACTAAATTACCGATTACCTTAGCATTAACACTTGGACTACTGTCAGCTTGCGCTGAAATGGACCCTCATCCGATGGATATGAGTCAAGCCGTGCAAAGCGCAAGCTCCAAAACCGATCATGAAGCACTGGCAAAACACTATGAGGAAGCAGCGAAAGAAATGCAGCTTAAGGTTGAGGAACACAAGAAGCTGCTTAGCCAGTATCAAGCAAAAAGCTATCAATACGGCAGACAGGCAGAAGATTTTAAAGCGCATTGTCAAAGGCTGATTGACGTCTATGAAAAAGCCGCCGAGGCCAACCTGGAAATGGCGAAAATGCATCGTCAGATGTAACGCTTCACACAAGATTGAGGGGATGGGAGTTTTCCTATCCCCTCGTTCGTTTTCGGTCATTGCCCGTGCCGTCTCCGGATGAGTACGGATGTTTACTACCTGTTCGGTGATGAGATGAGAGTTACAGAAAAACCTGATTCCAGTTATCCCTGGTATCTTCGTCCATTCTTTTGGAATCAAAAAAGAAAATACGGACAAGTCCTTAAACCTGCATTGATTTGGGCCAGAGTCCCCAGGCTGTTTGCAGCGATAGCCATACTCTACGGAGTGCTGGATAGAAAAAGCAGCCCTATCGATCCGGTTCTACGCTCCTTGATTACCGTAAGAGTCTCGCAAATAAACGAGTGCCGTTTTTGTGTTGATATTAACTCCGCCATGTTGGCAAAAAGAACGGGTTCCATGAATAAGGTGGAAGCTCTTGAACGATGGCAAGAAAGCGAGCTATTTGATAGTAAGGAACGAGTTGTCCTGGGCTATGTTGAGGCTGTGACGTATACCGACCGGCAGGTTGATGATGATTTGTCTCACCGTCTGCATGAATACTTTAACGAAGATGAAATAGTTGAACTAACGGGGCTCATTGCCTTTCAGAATTTATCCAGCAAATTTAACAGCGCCCTGGATTTGCCTGCGCAAGGATTTTGCCGTCTGCCGGGAAGTGCAGATCGAAATATTGAAAAATCAAAAGGTTAATAAACGTTGGCATTGCCGATTCTCTGTCAACACAAGGAACATAAAAAATGAACACATGGCACAAGCTATCGATTAACGAAGCTGCAAGCCTTCTTACTACCGATGTAGAGCAAGGTCTTGCCAACAATGAAGCGAACAAGCGGCTCGCCCGGTATGGGCAAAATAAACTACGCAAGGGCAAGCCATTTTCGGCTTTGGTCATTTTTATAAGCCAGTTTAAAAGTCTCATTATTTGGGTACTGATGGGTGCGGCGGCGGTTTCCGCCGCACTGGGCGAAACCATAGATGGTATCGCCATCATTGCCATTGTAGTCCTGAACGCTGTGATCGGTTTCATTCAGGAGTATCGTGCCGAAAAGTCAGCAGCAGCGCTGGCCCGTCTGACAGCGCCCCATTGCCGAGTGATGCGCGGCGGCCATAGCGTGGTGATTGATGCGACTACGGTTGTTCCTGGCGACATCCTGTTGCTCGAAGGCGGGGATTTGGTTGCTGCGGATGCCCGCCTGATCCAAATATCGGTTCTTCGCATCAACGAAGCGCCGCTCACTGGTGAATCGCAGGCGGTAGGCAAGTTCACCGACGGCTTGCCTATGGAAACGCCGTTGGCAGAGAGAAACAATATGGTCTTCCTCGGTACCAGCGTGACAGGAGGCACCGGCCGCGCATTAGTGGTTGCTACCGGTATGGAGACGGAACTCGGCCACATCGCTAAACTGCTGGAGGCCGCCGAAAGCGGAGAAACCCCGCTGCAACGTCAACTTGAGCAGGCTGGAAGACTGCTATTAATGGCCTGTTTCGGTATAGTCACGTTGATTTTCGGTCTCGGACTATTGCGGGGAATTGCGCCTTTTGAGCTTTTCTTGAGCTCAGTGAGTCTTGCCGTAGCAGCTATCCCCGAAGGTCTGCCGGCGGTGGTCACTATTTCACTCGCTTTGGGTGTACAGCGCATGGTACAGCGTCATGCCTTGGTGAGACACTTAGCATCCGTTGAAACACTAGGCCGTGCCCAGGTTATCTGTACGGACAAGACCGGCACGCTGACAATGGGCGAAATGACAGCCCGCAAGTTGATCACCTCAACAAGCTTGTATCGAATTACCGGCGAAGGTTACGGGACGGAAGGCGCATTCTTTTCCGGCAATGAGGAAAGCCTGCCATCACAAAGTCCTGAACTCCTGGCCTTACTGCGTGCGTTGGCCGCCTGTAATGATGCCGAACTGACTCTAGTTGATAACCGGCTTGTAGTCATCGGCGATCCTACTGAAGGCGCGTTGCTGGTCGCCGCTACCAAAGGCGGAATTAGCCGTGGGATCTTCGAGACGGAAATGCCGCGTCTGGCGACTTTGCCTTTTGATTCTGACCGCAAGCGCATGACGGTCATCCGTAGTCGGGAAAGCCATTCCTGGGCGTTCGTCAAAGGTGCGCCCGAAGTTATTCTTAGCCGTTGCACCCTGATTCGAACCAATCAGGGAGTAAGAGAATTGACCGAGAATGACCGTAGTCGAATGATACAAGCCAATGCCTTACTAGCGCACGATGCCTTGCGTGTGCTTGCCGTCGCTGAGCGCTCCTTGGACGGTTTCAGTTTCGAAGATGGCAGTGTTGTAAGTGACACCGAAATTGAGCAGGGACTCACTCTATTGGGACTCGTAGGTTTACAGGATCCCCCGCGAAGTGAAGTAAAGGAGGCTGTAGCCAACTGCAAACGAGCCGGCATCAAAACCGTAATGATTACCGGCGACCATCCTGATACTGCACGGGCAATAGGTCTTGAATTGGGTATCCTGGGCAAGGGCGACGAAGTTTTAGTAGGAGCTGAACTTGATCGCCTGGACGATGAAGCGCTAAAGCAACATGTAGCAAAGGTTTCGGTGTATGCACGGGTTACCGCCGAGCACAAGCTCCGTATTGTCGGCGCATGGAAAGCGCAGGGGGCAGTTGTGGCGATGACCGGTGACGGGGTAAACGATGCGCCTGCGATCAAAGAGGCGTCCATCGGTATCGCCATGTGCATTACCGGCACCGAGGTGACCAAAGAAGCTGCGGATATGATTGTTACTGATGACAACTTTGCCTCCATTGTCGCTGCCGTGGAGGAAGGACGTGGCATTTATGACAATATTGCCAAAACATTAGCCTATCTGTTGGGTAGCAGTACCGGTGAATTAATGGTGATGCTTGTCGCGGTTCTGCTGGGCTGGCCACTGCCGTTATTGCCGTTGCATCTTTTGTGGATCAATCTGGTGACAGACGGCTTTGCAGCGCTAGCCCTTTCGACTGATCCGATTGACCCCGACGTGTTGAGCCGTCCACCACGACACTCCCAATCAGCGCTGCTCAACCGGAATTTACTCAAATTAACCCTGTTTACCGGTTTGCTGGCTGCCAGTGTCACTCTCGGCGTGTTTGCTTATGAACTCTATATAATCGGCAACAGCCTTGATCATGCCCGCGACGCCGCCTTTACCGCCTTGGTGATCACCGGGCTGCTACGTGCTTTCGGCGCACGGAGTGAACAGCGTACCCTTTGGCAGATAGGCCTATTTTCCAACCTGCGCTTGTTTCTGGTAGTGGCGGTGAGCTTCGCCTTGCAATTGGCGATACACCATGTCCCCATGTTGCAAACACTGTTCCAGATCGAGCCGGTTTCTTTACATCAGTGCGTCACCTGGATCGGGGTGGGATTCATACCGCTGATTATTCTGGAACTGAGAAAAGTCATCCGTCGCCGGAGCAATAGGATAAGACAATGAAAAAATACTCTAATAAGCAAATTTATACCTGTCCCATGCATCCTGAAATTCGTCTGGAAAATCCTGGTAATTGCCCTAAATGCGGGATGACCCTAGAACTGATGGCTCCGGTGGAAAGTCAGGCTGTCGAACCCCATAGCGAATATGTGTGTCCAATGCATCCTGAAGTCATCCGCAGTGAACCGGGTGCCTGTCCCAAATGCGGCATGGCGCTGGAACGCCGTGACGTTTCAATGGAGGAAGAGGAGAACCATGAACTCACCGATATGAGTCGAAGGTTTTGGGTATCGACCGCGCTGTCTATGCCTGTGTTCATTTTGGCAATGGCTCACGACCTGATGCCGGGATTGATTGCTGAAGCCTTCTTCACCCACTGGTTGCAATGGTTTGAATTTGCTTTAGCAACACCGGTTGTTTTATGGGGCGGCTGGCCTTTTTTTCAGCGCGGCTGGCGTTCCGTCATCAATCGCAATTTAAACATGTTCACTCTGATCGCATTGGGTACTGGTGTTGCCTGGGGATACAGCGTAGTAGCAACGGTTGCGCCGGAGATTTTCCCGCCAACCCTACGCAACTCAAACGGCATGGTGGCTGTCTATTTCGAAGCTTCCGCCGTCATTACGGCCTTGGTGCTGCTGGGGCAAGTACTGGAACTAAGGGCTCGAAGCCGCACCAATCAGGCTATCAAAATGTTGCTGGAGCTGGCACCGAAAACTGCGCGCCGGGTTTATAGCGACGGTAAGGAAGAAGATATTCCTCTTGAACAGGTACAAGCGGGCGATGTGTTACGTGTTCGGCCCGGTGAAAAAATCCCTGTTGACGGTGTCGTGCAGCAAGGTGTCAGCAGTGTCGATGAATCGATGGTGACCGGCGAGCCTATTCCGGTGGAAAAAAATGTAGGTGATCACTTGATAGGTGCCACCGTCAACAGTACCGGTAGCCTGTTGATGCTCGCCGAAAAGGTCGGCGGCGAAACGCTGCTGGCCCAGATCGTGAATATGGTCAGCGAAGCACAGCGCAGCCGGGCGCCGATCCAGAAACTGGTGGACGTGGTTGCCGCCTGGTTTGTACCGGCCGTTGTCATCATTGCCATTATTACCTTGGTTGTCTGGTGGCAGTGGGGGCCGGAACCGCGTTTGGCTCACGCCATTGTTAATGCGGTAGCCGTGCTCATTATTGCTTGCCCCTGTGCGCTTGGCCTTGCCACGCCGATGTCGATTATGGTCGGTACCGGCAAGGGCGCTCAGCTCGGGATATTGATTAAAAATGCTGAAGCGCTGGAAATTATGGAAAAAATAGATACCTTGGTGGTCGACAAAACCGGCACATTGACTGAGGGCAAGCCCCGTCTGATGTCAGTCATAGCTGGCAATAGTTTTTCCGAAGAAGAAGTTTTGTATCTCGGCGCAAGCCTGGAAAAAGCCAGCGAACACCCGCTTGCCGCCGCTATTGTTAAAAGCGCTGAAGAACAAGGCATCAAGCTGGCTGCCGGAGAGCAATTTGAATCGATAACCGGTCAAGGTGTTAGTGGCAGAATTTCAGGCCGAAAGATTGCGCTGGGAAATACCAAATTAATGGCAGCGCTGAATGTCGATACAACGCCTTTAAATAAACAGGCTGACGCGCTCCGTCTGGAAGGGCAGACTGTCATGTTTGTTGGCGTAGACGGGAAACTCGCTGGGTTTATCAGTGTTGCCGACCCCATCAAATCGTCAACACCGGAAGCGCTGAAAGCCTTGCATGAAGCGGGGGTAAAAGTCGTCATGCTGACCGGCGACAACAAAATGACAGCCGATGCTGTGGCAAAAAAACTCGGCATAGACCGGGTGGAAGCGGAAGTATTACCCGAACAGAAAACCGCTTTTGTTAAACAATTGCAGGCCGAAGGCCATATGGTGGCAATGGCGGGTGACGGAATCAACGATGCACCGGCATTGGCGCAGGCACAGGTTGGTATTGCCATGGGCACGGGCACCGATGTCGCGATGGAAAGTGCAGGCATCACGCTGGTCAAAGGCGATCTGCGTGGCATCGCCAGATCACGACGTTTGAGCCAAGCCACCATGAGCAATATCCGTCAGAACCTGTTCTTTGCTTTCATTTACAACGCCCTCGGCGTTCCTATTGCAGCCGGTGTGCTGTACCCCTACTTCGGCATTTTGCTGTCTCCGATGATTGCAGCAGCAGCGATGAGCTTTAGTTCGGTATCAGTCATCCTGAACGCGCTGCGACTGCGCAGATTATCGCTTTAATACGTCTATTCGTAACTTCATTATGCCTCTAACCATTGGCAAACTGGCCAAACAAACCGACGTCACCATTGAAACCATCCGCTACTATCAGCGCCTTGGCTTGTTGGCAGAACCTGAAAAACCCGACAGCGGTTATCGAGACTATCCAGCCGACGCGGTGACTAAAATCCGCTTTATCAAACGTGCGCAACAAGCCGGTTTTACGTTAAAGGAAATTGCCAGATTGTTAGCACTTGACGGAGCACATTGTGCCGATGTGCGCCTACTCGCCGAACAAAAATGTCAGCAAATCGATGAGCAAATAACAGCGTTAATGACTCTCCGTCAGGTATTGGAAACTCTAGTCGATAGCTGTCAGCAGGCGGCTTCATCCGAACAATGTGCCATCCTTGACGCGTTTAGAGATGACATATCGGCTAAGCCCTGATTTATAAAAATACCAATCCGCTTGACCCTGTTCTAAAGAACAGGGTTTAGACTCCTTCCTAAAGTTTATTACTGTTGCGTTGGGGAGGCTCTTTATGAAAACAGACACTGAAACACCTTATAACAAACCTTCTTGGCTAGGGTTAGGCGCCGTCATAGCCGCCATTGGCGCATCGGTTTGCTGTGTTGGCCCGTTGTTGCTTTTATCTTTAGGCATTGGCGGCGCATGGATAAGCACGCTAACCTCAATGGAATCAGTCCGCCCGTTGTTTATCATGCTGACCCTGATTTTTATAGCATTGGGTTTTCGCAAGCTCTATTTGACCCCATCTCAGTGTGAAGAAGATGAAACCTCGGCAACTGCTCCATGCGTTGCTCTCGATCGCTGTTCCAGACGCGATTCTACCTCCCCCATCCATGGGGTCGTACCTCCTGCATCCATGCAGTCGTGTGCCATATCCGGCGTTCAACGCCGTCAGCGCATGCTGTTTTGGATTGGGTCCGCAATTATTTTAATACTGCTGGCATTTCCCTGGTTTGCACCATTTTTTATACAGTGAGGAGAATCGACATGACTATTAAAACCAGTTTGTTAATGTTGTGCTTGTCATCCAGCACTCTGTGGATGCCGGCAATCCATGCTGAAGCAACTGTTGCACAGCCAAACCGGCAACAAACGGTGACCCTGAACATAGAAAACATGACCTGCGCCATGTGTACAATCACTATCAAAAAAGCCTTACAGAAAGTTGAGGGTGTACAAAAAGTGACTGTCGATTATGATTCCAAAACTGCGGTGGTCACTTTCGATGGCATAAAAACCGATAGTGCAGTATTGATCAAAGCCACAACCGATGCCGGTTATCCGGGCACCCTCGTCGCACCGGTTTCTCGATAAAGCCAAGCATACTTCTATGTCCGATTGCTGCTGCCCAAATACATCTGCCACAACCAAGCAGATTTGTCCTGAGTGTGGCTCCAATTGTAAAAGTGTCGGTATGTCTACGCTTTATCATCAGGTCCGGTTTCCCGAGAACCAGGCACTTATCACTGACAGCTATTATTTTTGCCTGGCCAAAATATGCTCCGTTGGGTATTTCTCCAGTTCGGGCAACACTATTTCCAAACAGTATTTACGAAGCTATCAAGCGATTCAAAACGGCGCGCTTTGTTACTGTTTTGATATTGACGCCAATCAATATTTATCCGCGTTAAAAGCTCACTGCGCGGAACCGATAAAGGATTTTGTCATACAACGTACCAAAGCAGGGGATTGTGCTTGTGAAATTAGGAATCCATCTGGGCAATGTTGTTTGGCAAATTTCAAACGTTTAGAAAATGAGTGACATACAGTTGTCGGGTTATTGCTGGAAAGTATTGGCTTTGGTTTAACCGACTTTCTAATTTGGACAAAAATACTTCTCCTTGCTGCCGATAATGACCAGCTGAATATTCCAGAGTCCGATCCGCATATTTATACCGGTCCAGAGCTGTTTTGAATTCCCCATCATTCTTGTGGATCAAATGCATTGCATCTTCCAGCCAAGCAGCTTCAAGCAAGCGTTCTGGATCGTTTTGATGCAACGCCCAAAGCATAATACCCAGGCTTTCATCAATTACGCTGCCATTTTCAAACTGTAATACCGGTACTGTGCCTTTGGGCGATACAGCCAACATCGCTTCGGGTTTATTTCGCAACTCGATTTCCCGCAATTCGACCATGATACCGGCTGTTGCAATAGCCAGACGTGCCCGGATCGCATAGGGACAACGAAAACTATAAAAAATAGGCGTGATAGGTTGGGTCAATGGCGTTATGTCAGTCATAAAATTCATAAAGTATGACTGTATTTTGCTGCAGTTAATGGCCATTTTGGCTATCTGCTGCCGACAAATACAGATCAGATTCAAACAAAATAATGACCATCCTTTCTGGAGGTCATTATGGAACCCGTTGCCATTCCTCAAACCATCGACGATCCGATACATATTTTGCTGTGGAGTGCTGATGAAATCGTACCGTTCATGGTGTGTATGCTCACCGGTATGTTGATTGATCATTTAATCCCGGCATTAGTGCTTGGATTCATTGCCGTTAAATTCTATCGCCGCTTTCGCGATAACCGCCCAGACGGTTATACCTTGCATGCCCTTTACTGGCTTGGCTTGCTGCCTAGCAACGCGATGACGATACCCAATCCCTATATTCGGCGCTTTTTGCCATGAGGTTGTCGGATTTTCTGCAGACCTGGGATGGTCACGAAACTGAAAACCGTTTCAGCCGGGTCATTATCATCGGTTTGCTGGTGATCTGTGTGATCACCTCACTTGCCGCGTGGCGGACCGAGCGCAGCATTATCCTGGTGCCACCGACCCTGACTAAAGAAGTGGAAGTCACCCGAACGTCAGCCTCTAGTGAGTTCAAAGAGTCTTGGGGTTTGTTCCTTGCGGAGCTATTAGGTAACACCACACCTGCCAATGCCGATTTCCTGAAAACCGCCATAGAACCTCTGTTAGCACCGGAAATTTATAGAACTGTGCTGGATGCAATGACCGACCAGATCAAAGCCATCAAGATGGATCGGGTGGCGATCAGTTTTACCCCGCGGTATGTTGATTACGAAGCGCAGACCAACAAAGTCTTTGTCAGCGGCGAACTCAAAAGTCAGGGACCCAGTTCCAAACCGGACATCAAGCCGCGCACCTACGAATTCATTATCGCCATCAAAAACTATCGGCCGCGACTGGAATTTATCGATGTCTATCCTGACACCCCCAGAACGCTGGATCGGTTGCAAGCGATGCAAGCACAACCAAGAGAACTCAAGCCATGAACAAAGCCTGTCGAAATGTTGCGTTATTGCTGACAATCAGCGCACCGTTGTTCGCCGAAGAATTACCCCTGACTGTGTTACCACCAGCGGCAAACGTTGCCGATCATGTCCCGGAAACTCCACAATCCTCCGGCGAGGCTCAGTCCTTGGGTATCGAACTACCGCCGGTTGATGCAAGTGTTCTCAAAGTCGCCAGTCAGCAAGCTACCTCAGTGTCAGCTCAACACATTCAGGTCAAACCCGGCATCAACGAACTGATGCCGATTGCCGTTGGCCATTTAAACCGCTTGGTAACGCCATTCGACAATCCCGTGGTGACCACCACCAGTCAGGCGACGACCAGCACCAAGGGCAATATTGTCTACGTTGCTACTTCGGATGAAACCCCGGTGACCTTGTACATCACTCCCGGTGACAATCAGGACATTGCCTTGTCGCTCACCTTGATTCCCAAACGTATCCCGGCTCGGGAGATCCATCTTAGCCTGGATAAAGACAGCGTTAAGCAGCTGACCAAGCTCCAACAACAAAACACATCTGCCAATGGTAAATCTACGGATAAGGAACAGGAGTACATCACCCAACTAAAAAAGTTGTTCCGGGATCTGGGCCTGCAAAAAACACCGCCCGGATTTTCCCTGCGCGATCCAAATAAGATTGAGGCTATCCATTGCCTTCAGGATCGGCTTCAGATTCGCACCGGCCAGGTACTGGAAGGTCAGGATATGTTGATTCTGATCGGCATCGCCCGTAACAGCGGGTTGGAGCCCGTAGAATTCGATGAACGAGCCTGCGCGACTACCGAAGCTGAAGTGTTGGCTGTTGCTGCCTGGCCGAAAGTCGTGTTGGCACCGAGTGAATCCACCGAACTCTACGTTGCCATCCGACGTTCCACTGAAGAATCCACCACGCTCAGACCGTCATTACTGAACAGGAGTCAGCCCTAATGGCTAATGTGAACGCCTGGTGGTCAACACTCAGTCCGACTGCCAAACGCAATCTGGCAGTGGGCGGTATTGGCACGGTACTGTTGGCAACCATTGTCGGCCTGGCGTTAGTCTCACCGGAAATTGCTAAACCTTCCAGTAAGCAAGCCACCATCCAGCACATACTGACTGACAGTGACCCGCGGTCGTTAGGCATTGACGGTATATCCTCGCAACTTCGTGAATTAGTCGAAAAGAATGAGGAGCAGAGCCGTCGTCTGGCCGCGATTGAAGAACAGCAAAAGCGCGAGCAGCAATCGGATGAACAGCGCTTTAAGCAATGGACCGCCGCTGAACGGGAAGCCTATGACGCCAAATTAAAAGGTGAACTTGAAACTCTCAAAAACAAACCGTCATCACCGGGACAATCATTAAGCGATACTGCGCTCTCACCCAATGGCGCTTTACCACTGCCCAATCTTGCTGACCGCAGGGTGACTTCAGCACGTTCAACCCCTGACGCCAATGATCTCACCAGCGCATTCGAACAAGCCGCCATCCTAGCACCCAGCCATGGCAATACCGGCGTATCAAGTGGACGAACATCCAATGGCCAACTACCAGCAGCGTTACAGATCCGCGTAATCAAGGATGAAAAAACCGCTGCCACTAACTCAGAGGGCAAAGCCTTAGCCGAGCAATCTGCCAAACACAGTGAGGTGTTTATCCCCGCCGGCAGTATTTTAACGGGCGTGCTGCTCAATGGCCTGGATGCACCGACCGGAAAGAAGTCCAAGAAGGAACCGATGCCGGTACTGTTCCGGATTAAGAAAGAGGCGATTCTGCCTAATCGATTTCACGCCGATGTCCGCGAGTGTTTTTTACTGGCCTCAGGCTTTGGTGATCTCAGCGCCGAGCGGGCTTACTTCCGTGGCGAGACATTTTCCTGTGTGCGCCAGGATGGCGGTGTCATCGAAGTACCTATGAACGCTTACGCCACCGGTGAAGATGGCAAAAACGGTGTGCGCGGTCGTGTGGTCTCCAAGCAAGGTGCGTTACTGGCGCAGTCAATGATGGCAGGCTTTTTACGGGGTTTTTCCGATGCCTTTGGCCGTAACCAGATACCGGTGCTGATGACTGGCGGTCTCGGTAGTCTAGCGGGAACCACACCCTTTCAAAGCGCCTTTTCCTCCCAGTCCATGGAAGGCGGGGCGTTAAAAGGTGCGGGCTATGCGATGGAGCGACTCTCTCACTTTTATATGGACATGGCCGAGGAGATTTACCCGGTGATCGAAGTCGATGCCACCCGCCAGGTCAATTTCATCGTGCAAAAAGGCACCGCACTCAAACTCAAGATACCGACCTGATGCCAAGGACTATCAAGATACTGATCGAACCACTGATTTCTCAACCCATTGCCCATAATTGATCCTATGAACCACTTCAACCGATGCCTTTTATTACCGCTGCTGTTGTCTGGCAATACCGTATTGGCTGCCGAACCACCCAAACCTGCCGCATCGGACATCGCCTCGGGCTTATTGTCAGTGAAGATCGACGGTATGCAGGATTTACCAATCACGGGTCTGAAAATGATCAAGACTGGTGACAAGGTTGTATTTATGTCCCCCAACGGCCGATTTGCACTCTATGGCGGCAAGTTGCTCGATGTCTGGACCCAACAGGAAATCAAGGATCTGCCGGACATTGACAAGATCGCCAATCGCATCGATTTGTCGAGGATGAAACTTAACGTCGATGAGTTAGGGCCTGTGACCGTCGGTCGTGGTAAAGCATCCGTGTTGGTCATCATCGATCCGCGCTGCCCCTATTGCGGCAAGGTGATGAAAGAGCTGCAAGCCTTGCAGGATCGCTATACCTTTAAATTAGTGATGGTGCCGATTCTGGGGCCGGAATCGCAAAATGTCGTCGTGCAACTGGCCTGCCAATTGTCATCCTCAGATAAGAAAGCCAAAGACAGTGTGCGTGATCGCTTATTGAAACAGGACTTTGCAGGACTACCTTCCGAGAACCCCGCAAAATGTCACAAAGAGCCACTGCAAAAAGCCGTTGTCACCGCCAAGCTATTTGGGCTGCAAGGGGTGCCGTTTCTGATTGCCCCGGATGGCCGCACCCACAGCGGCGCACCTGAGGTACTGTCCGACTGGCTGGAAAACAAGACCGCCGCCGTGTCATCCGTCACGCCCTCACAACCATCGGGGAAAAAACCATGAACCACCGTGGCCTAGATAGAGCATTGCTGCTGTGCCTGGCAGTTTGCTTGCCCGGCTGTGCGACTCAATACGGCTGTAAAGGTATGCCGGACGATCCGCAATGTCTATCGACAACCGAGGCGTATCAGGCCACCGACAAAGCCTTACTGGAACCCAAAGAAAAAGAGGTCGTTTCACCCGGTTCAACGAGCATCGAACCCGGCCCTCGGCAACAACCCGTGCCTAAGATTGACGACCCGACACCGATTCGCACGCCATCACACGTCATGCGGATCTGGATTGCACCCTGGGAGGATGCCGAAGGCGACCTGATGGTTTCCAACTACGTCTATACCGAACTGGAACCGCGTCGCTGGATGATTGGTAAAGGTGCGCCGACCTTAAGCCCCACGCTGATGCCACTGCAAATCGAGCAACGGCCACCCGAAAAGCCAGTCGATCGTGACCTGCAGGAGTTAGACACGAGACCTTTTCCACCCGGCGCGGTTAACAACTCAGCGCATTGATCATATTTACCGCCAGTTTCTTTCGGATTGGCGAGTATCGGCGGGCAACTGCCTAGGTTGAGCCGGACGTAAGGTCCGAGACAGGACGGGCAACCGTCTTTGTTCATTCACCTTTGAGGTTGTTTGCTATGAGATTGTCACCTCGAACCGGGGCATTGATTGCCTTGGTGTCTTTATTGTTGGTCATGCTGGCTCCTGACACGATGGCGGGTACCGGCGGTACCGAGTTCAACAACATCTGGACCTTGCTGACCGGCTGGGTGGAAGGTTTGCTCGGACGGATTATCGCTATCGTCTTTGTCATTGTTGGTCTGGTCGCAGGTGTGGTGCGCGGCAGCATTATGGGCTTTGTACTGGGGGTGGCCAGCGGCGTTGGCTTGTTTGCTGCTCCAACCATTATCACCAATATTGTCACCGCTACGTTGTGAGGCCGTTATGAGTAAAGCTACCGGACTTAACGACAGTACCGAGATGACGGCGGGTAACCGTCGGAATTTACTTCGGATTTCGCAGCGCTCTTCATCGCTTTTGGTGCAGGTCATTGCTTGCGATGGCAGGCCGCTTAATCCATGTCATCCGGCCCGCGCCCGTGAACTCATCCGAAAACAGCGCGCCATCCGCATCAGTCAAAGGCCTTACACGATTCGATTGCTTAACGATCATCTAAGACCATCGGAATCGACAACCTCCCAGCAGGACATCCCATGAAGCACACGCGACTGCCCCCAGCCGCTGACTTGTTTTCCGCATTGGCGTATGACGACGAACATCATTTATTGTTGCTGGCGGATTCGAGCATAGGCTTTGGTTTTATCTGTCGGCCGCTGACCGGTGCCGATCACAGCGTCTCCGCGCGGGTTAATGTCTTACTTAATCAGGACTGGCCGACCGAGACCTTGTTGCAGGTGAGCCTGTGGACCTCACCGGATATAGAAGAAACTCTGGCCGTCATACAAACCCGGCGGCTGAAACAGCAAAAGGCCACCTATAAAACCATGACGGGGGCCAGTATTGAATTTTTGCGGCAAGGCACCAGCAAACCGCCGGAATCAATTTCAGGAGCACGGCTTCGACGCAGTCATGTCCTCGTCACCGTCAAACTGCCCATTGCCAACCCCAGGCCGAGTGAAGCCGAGATCCGCCGTGCTACGGAATTGCAGTTGGCCACCCAGCAATCTTTATCGACCATCGGTCTATATCCTGAGGTGCTCGATGCCAATCACTATGTACGGCTTCTGAATACCATGCTGAACTGGAGTCCGGATGCCGGTTGGAAAGATCGAGTTGTGCCTGAATGCGATCCGATGCAAGTGATCCGTGACCAGTTACTGGATTATGACAACGCCCTACAGACCGATGAAAAAGGCGTTTGGTTGGGCAATAAACGCGTTAAGACCTTGTCCGCCAAACGTACCCCCGATCATTTTTATTTTGGCAGTGCCAAGAGTTACTTGGGCGACATTTTGTCCGGTACCCGAGGTATCCGACAAAATACCTTAATCAGCCTGACCCTGCATTACCCGGACGCCGAATCCACCCGCACCCGCCAGGAAGGCGTCAGGCAATTTATTACCAACCAGGTCAACACCCCGATTGCCCGCTTCCTGCCGGCATTGGTACAACGTAAGCATCACTTTGACGTTCTTTTTGACGCCTATGGCGATGGTGACCGGCCCATTCGCAGTTATTTTGGCGTGGTGTTGTTTTGCGATGCGCCGGATGAAGCAGCTGTAATTTCCAATGCCCGTGTTTACTTTCGGGAACTTGGATTTCAATTACTGGAGGATAAATTCTTTTGTCTGCCGTTGTTCCTGAACTGCCTGCCGTTCGGTGCAGAAAGATCGGCGATTGCCGATCTGAAACGTTACCGCACATTGGCGACCCGTCATGCCATTCCGTTACTGCCACTATTTGGAGACTGGGCAGGCACCGGCACGCCAACCTTGAATTTTGTGTCCCGCAATGGCGAGCATATGGCGGTGTCGTTGTTCGATACCACCGGTAACTACAACCTGTGTATCGCCGCTGAATCCGGGAAAGGTAAATCGTTTTTAACCAACGAGATCATTGTCTGTTATCTGACCGAAGGTGCGCAAATCTGGGCGATTGACGTTGGACGCTCCTATGAAAATCTCTGCGAAGTGCTGGAAGGTGATTTTGTGAAATTCACCCAGGCTTCCGGGATTTGCATGAATCCGTTTGAAATCGTACAGAACTTTGAAGAAGAAGCCGACATGTTGGCAGGATTGGTCAGTCAAATGGCCGCCCCCACTGAGAAACTGACCGACTTTCAAACAGCGGGGTTAAAACGCATCCTGAAAAATCTGTGGACTGAAAAAGCGCAAGCCATGTCGGTCGATGACATCGCCAAACACCTATGCAGCGAGGACGATCAGCGGCTTAAGGATGTCGGCGAGCAACTGTTTCCATTCACCACTCGCGGCGAATATGGCCGCTATTTTAATGGTCACAACAATGCCCGCTTTCGAAATGATTTTACCGTACTGGAGTTGGAAGAGCTCAAAGGCCGCAAACACCTGCAGCAGGTAGTGTTGCTTCAACTGATCTACCAAATCCAGCAAGAAATGTATATGGGCGAACGCAACCGCCCGAAGATCGTCATCATTGATGAAGCTTGGGATCTACTCACCGAAGGTGATGTTGCGAAGTTTATGGAACACGGCTACCGGCGTTTTCGCAAATACGGCGGTGCGGCGGTGACCATCACTCAATCGGTTAACGATTTGTACCGCAATGCCGCAGGGCGTGCCATCGTCGAGAACTCGGCCAATATGTATTTATTGGGTCAAAAAGCCGAAGTCATCGAAGGCATGAAGCAAGACCGGCGACTGCCGTTGTCCGATGGTGGCTATGAACTCCTGAAAACCGTGCATACCTTGCCCGGCGCCTATTCGGAAATATTCTTCATCACCGAGATGGGCTCCGGTATCGGTCGACTGATTGTCGATCCCTTCAAGCGTATTTTGTTTTCCACCAAACCCGAAGATGTTCAGGCGCTTAAAACATTGCGCCGCCAGGGATTGAGTCTGGGAGATGCCGTTCAGCAACTGCTCGACAGCCGCAAGCCTAAAGAACGGGAGGCGTTCTATGGCAAATAAAGCGCAATGGCTGACACTTGTTCTGATTGCCTCCCTGTTGGGGTTAGCGGGTGGCTGGTTGGCAGCTTATCAAACATTGAAAGCGCCGCTGGAACGATTAAATTTGGTCACGCCGGTGTTTGTGCTCGACCGGGCTAAGCTGATTCAGGCAATACCGCCCAATGCCACTCAGGCGCAGATGACCAAGATCGTCGACGACTGGCAAAGCCAGGCGCGCAAACTCAGCGATGCAGGCTATCTGGTCATTGATTCGACCGCCGTGGTGGCTGCCCCCAGCGATTTATACATTCAATCTCAAGGACGTTGAGTTTATGAACGGCAATCACCAATCATCAATTCCTGTGCAAACCAGACCCACTCGATTAAGACCCTATCAAACCAAAGTGGCTCTTGGGGTGTTCTTCCTGAAGGCTCTGCCGATCCTGATAATGGTGTTGGCGGTTGAGCGTTACATTGGCCAACGCTTTTTAATTGGCGGTGACGACCAAGTCGATCGTTGTCTGCCGGATAAACGTATTTATATCATCGACACCTATAACAAGGACATCTGGCGAGGCGATCTGATGGCGTTTCGCGCCGAACGCATGGCGCCGTATTTCAAAGACGGCCAGATCGTCATCAAAATCGCTGTCGGCGTCACCGGCGACCATGTGCACGTTAATAACAAACATACCACCGTCAACGACTCGCTAATCATTGAAGGATTGCCTCTGGGCGATAAACTCAAACAATCGCCAGACACATTCAAACGTGATGAAACCATTCCGCCTGCCGCTTTCTGGGTGACGGGTAAAACACCTAAGAGTTTTGACTCTCGCTACTGGGGGTATGTATATGACCATCAGGTCATAGGCAGGGCTTATGCGATCTTTTAACGAAAGCGTTGAGGCGGAATCCAAGGAACAGGTTAATCGAAAGAACTGGCTTGTCATTTTATTGTTAGCACTGGCTGGACCCTGTGTGTATGCCGAAGACGAATGGCTGAATCGTTCCCAGCAAATTCTCAACGCATTGGCAGGACGGCCTCGGCCAAGCTGGTTGGACACTAACCCCTATCAAGCCGAAGCCCAGCGGCAAGCCCTGGACATCGTCAATGCCTCCAAACCACTTGCTATGGGGGCGACTCTTCCGTCACAGCAGCCTGCCAGTTCTGGTAAACCGTTACGGGTAATGTATATATCGTTCTCGCTGGGAGAAGCGGTGCTGAAAGGAGTTTTTGAAGACGCATCGGGGCAAGATGATGTATTGCTGGTGTTTCGCGGGCCTAAACCCGGCCAAAAACTACCGGCATTTTTTGCCGATCTAAAAATGCTTCTAAAAAACATTGAGCCGGTCCCCAATATCGTTATTGATCCTACCCGCTTTCAAAAATGGCAGGTCACGATGGTGCCGGAAATCATTGTGGAAGATAACGGCAAAGACATATTACGTGTTAAAGGCGTTACCAGCCTGGATTGGCTGAGCTCCCGTCAATCTGTCGGCCGGCATACTGATCTGGGACGCTTCGGCGAGATCTATGAGATTGCCGAAATTGATCTGCTGGAGGAAATCAAACGCCGACTGGCCGCAATGGATTGGCCGCAGAAACAACAGCAGGCGATTGCCCGCTTTTGGGAGACACGCAAATTTGAAATGCTGCCAAGTGCTCAGGAAGATCGAAATCGAGTCATTGATTTGACTGTCACGGCACCGCGTGATTTGGTAGCCCCCAATGGTCAGTTAATCATCCGTGCCGGACAAACCGTCAATCCCTTGGAGAAGATGCCGTTTGGTTTGTGCCTGGTTGTCTTTGATGCCACTGAAAAATCACAAGTTCAAGCCGCCCAGCAATTGTCCTGCCAGGACAAAAAAGCCCGCGTGATGTATCTGGCGACACAGTTGCCGCGTCAGGACGGCTGGGAAGGTTTAAAAACCTTGGAAACAACACTGAATGCGCCGGTGTTCTTACTGACGTCCGATGTACGCCAACGCTTTCAGTTGCAGCATGTGCCGGCAGTCATTGAACAAGCGGGTAATCGTATTGCGGTTCATGAACGAAAAGTACGAGCCAACGCAGCTAAAGAGCATTCATGATCCGGTTGACTGCTCTTGGATTGTTTTTGGTGCTGCTAAGCTTGGCTCCCCCTAGTGTTGCTGATACCACAACCAAAGCTACTGATCCCTTGTGTGCCGATGCCGAACTTTGGTCGGGAAAGCTGATTACCGATATTTGCTGGAGTTGTTTGTTTCCAATTCGGGCCGCGGGAGCATCTCTGGGTGGCGGTAATGTTCCCAGTATCGCGACCGACCAGAAGTTTTGCTTTTGTGCCGATCCACTGAGCTTGCCGCAATTGGGGATGACCGTAGGTTTGTGGAACCCGGCCCGCTTGATTGAAGTTGTCAGAAACCCTTGGTGCTCACCGGCCTTAGGAGGGCACACTTTTAGTGCGTCGAAAGTACGGTTAATCGCCACTACCGGTAAGGCCGATTTTGATGCCAGCGAGATGTCGTTTTTTAATTACCACTACTTTGCCTTTCCCCTGACCATCTTGCTGGATCTGTTTTGGGATGATCGCTGCAATAGTGATGGTTATCGGGATTTTGATCTGTTGTACGTTTCAGAACTTGATCCGACCTGGAACAGCGATTTGCTGGCATTTTTCACCAGCCCGGAAACGGCGTTATTTGCCAATCCCGTCGCTATTGCGGCTTGTGTCGCCGATGCGGCGGCTGCCGCGACCGGCAAGCCATTGGATGCGTTGTTCTGGTGTGCCGGGGCCTGGGGGCATATGTACCCGTTATCAGGCATTTCACCGACCAGTTACGGCACCGATCCGCGTATTACCAGTTTGCTTGCCACCCGTGCAACCGCTGCCTTGCATCGTCGGGGCTTAGCCTGGAAGACCTCAGGGAACGATGCCTTATGCGGAGGAACGATTTACCCGTTTATTCCAAAATCCCAATACCGGCTCAGCATGTTTTATCCGGTCGCTGAAACCAACTCCAATCATGCCATCGGTGAAACTACCTTCACCTGGGGCGCAGGACGCACCTTTCCTGGCCCAGGTGAAGACCATTTGTATATCTTGTGGCGCTGGCAGGACTGTTGTGTAGGGCTATAGATGACGGTCAGGGCGTTTTTTTTCGGTCATTGGCGATTAACTCGTGCGTTGGTCATGGTCTTAAGCATGACGCTGGCCTGGACGCCGTTTGCAGTAGCCTGGGGAGATGCCATGCAGGCTGCCGGCAACGACGGTCAACTCACTGGACAGCAGATTTTGGGTGGCTTTCAATTTCCGGTGGATTCAGGATCTGGCGCGATAACCTTAAATTCCGGCACATCGCAAGAAAGTACGGTTAATATCAGTTCGCTGTTTCCGGACTCTGCCAGTACCAATAGTAGTACCGCCAATATTACCAGTCTGTACGGCAATAACCCCGATACCATTGCCGCCGGTCTCAATGCCCAAACAACGTTAAACACCGAAACGAGTGCCACCGGGGAGGCTTATCGGACGCTGATTAACAATGCTCACCAATCTCACCCGGATTTACAACACGATGCACTGTGGCAAACCGGCGATCAGGTGTTTGCCAATTTCACTCCGTGGGCTCAGTCATTCTCGGACTGCACAACTATCACCACTCAAACTGCGACCACACAGACAGTTCACATCCCCGATTATCAATTGTGTCTGCGCCAACCGACGGTACCGCAAAGTTGTACTGCAATCCATGAGGTTAAAGTCGAACCGTTAGTGACTTTCGCGTCCGGCAATGGCGGACTCTCCAGTTGTGGGCCTGGATGTCTGGATTTGTATGTGGGCAAAGTCGGGGATAATTACTGGGCAGCCGGCTGTTCGGTATTCACCTGGCAGGTGACTTATAACGTGCTGCACCCAGAAGCGATACTCAGCGCAACCCTTGCGGATGTTGAGTTCGACGATCATGCGCGGGTTTTCTACGACGGAAACCTTATTTACACTGGGTCCAGCGGCTGGGGAGCACCGTGTGAACTCAAAAGTAACTTTGTGGATCATCCCAATAAGGATGTGACTTATGCATTTAATAGTACCGGCTTCAAAGTTTTCAAACAGGACACGCTAGTAGGCGGCAAGGGCGAAGGCTATGCGCGTATTCGTCTTCATTATGATCTAGCGAAACTGATCACTCAGGATGAGTGGAGCTGGACTGGCCCTCATTGCCAAAATTTGGCTAATGCAATTACCGATGGCATCTGCCAACCAGGTAGCCAAGTAAGTTGCAGTAACGATCCAGCCAATGCCTCCGGGTGTTATGTCGATCCGGTATCGCAAATCATGGTGTGCGGTAACCAGCTGGCTAAACCTCCGGTGGCTGATTCTGCGGGTATTCATAATACCTGTATGAGCATTACCGCATCTGGTCAGTGCGATCTCAATCACTCCGGGCAATGCTGGACGGACTCGGCGGGTACGCATTGCCTTACGCCACCTGCCACGGGAACGCCAACCACTACTTGTACGGCTCTGGAAAATAAAGGCTGTGCGTTCATCAAAAGCCAGTGCCTGGATACGCTTGCATCGGGTACCTGCTGGGATAGCGTGGATACCTACGACTGCGGCCAACAGGTAGGCATTCCGGGGCTACAAAGCAGTACCCAGCAACAATGCTCCGGGCCGATTCGCTGCATGGGCGAGGATTGCATCACGATAAATCATACCCAAAGTCAGGATTTCACCAAGGCGGTGGGGCTGCTTAATACCGCGCAACAAATGACGATGGATTTGAGTTGTGATGCTGCTAATGCCAACTTGCAACAAAAAGATCCCAGTTCCTGCGAAGTGTTTAAAGGCAAAAATGCCAGCTGCAAAATGGTCGGTGGGTTGGTCAATCTGGTCGATTGCTGTGAAACGCCTTCAGGCAGTATGGGGTTGGGTCAGTATATCGATTTATTATTAGCCACCAGTCAACTGGACAATGCGGTGATGGCCATGGATTCCACGTCAGTTGTTCGAGGCGCTTGGGAAACCATGCGCACACCGTTTTCCATGGCTGGTGATGCCTGGAACAGTTTTCAGGCAGATTTTGCCTCTGGCGTTAACAATTTGGTCGGCTCGGATATGCTCAGTGTCACTGATGTCGCAGAACAAGGCTTACTGGACTCGCTGAAAGGTGAACTGATGAAATCGGTGGCTGAATGGATCGGCAGCACCTTTGGTGAAGCAGCCGGGAATGCGTTGTTTAGCGCCGGTGGTCAGGCGGCGTTTGATTCTCTGGGTAACATGACACCAGCCGCACAATCGGGCGGTGTCGAACTGGGCGGCGGTGCAGCAGTTGCCGGAGAAATGCTTAGCACGCTGATGGCCGCTTACACTATTGTGATGATCGTCATCATGATTATTCAGATGGTCTACTCATGTGAGATGCCGGAATATGAATTGGCGGCGAAGAAACAACTAAAAGTCTGCAAGGATTTGGGGACGTATTGTGAGAGCAAATCCCCGGTGTCCGGACTCTGCCTGATCCGCAAGGAAAGTTATTGTTGTTACAACTCGCCACTTGCGCGCATCTTAAACGAGCAAATCAAACCGCAATTGGGAATGGGTTTTGGCACAGCAAAACACCCGGAATGTTCTGGCATTAAAGTTGAGGATCTGGATAAAGTCGATTGGAGTCAGGTAAATCTGGATGAATGGTTGGGGCTTCTTGCGCAAACCAACCATTTACCCACGGCCACCAATGCTGCCTCCATGCTGAATCTTGATCAATTGACGGGGTCAGGCAGCCGGTTAAATCCTCAAAAATATGGAGCCACCACAGGCAATCGGCAAGATACCTTAACTCGCAGCCAAGGCCGGATGACTGACTTGGACGTACCTACCGTTAAACGGCAATCTGAACTGGAAGGCTGGGGCATGGGGCCGTAGTCGACAGCCCCAACACCATCAAACGTTAACCGCGTCTTTCAAAGATTTGCCGGCTTTGAAGGCAGGTGTTTTTGAAGCGGCAATTGTAAGGGGCTCTCCGGTTTGTGGATTGCGCCCGGTGCGTTCTGCTCTTGCCTTGACTTCAAATGAGCCAAAGCCTACCAGTGCAACCGAATCGCCGACTTTTAGGGTAGCTTCGATGGTTTTGGTCAGGCCCTCTAACGCACGACCAGCATCCGCTTTGGTTAAATTGGCGTGACTGGCGATGGCGTCGATAAGTTCGGATTTGTTCATTGATCTAGTCCTTTTTAGTTGTGGAAAAAACGGCAGATATTATCCTTACCGTGCTATTTTGCAAAAAACTCTTTTTTATGGCTAATATTCACAAACCTTAGACATTATGCCTCAAGCACTGTTGTCGTAGGGCTTTGCTATTGCATTTGATAAGATGTTAACAATTAAAGTGGTTTGAGAATTTGATGAGGTTTCATGCTTCCAATAGCTGCATTTATTGCCGAACCCACTTCGTAAAAATTAGCGCAATGAATCCGACATTCACCCACAACAACCGTTAGTCGACTAAATCAGGATGCCAACCGAATGGAAATGGATGTAAAACGCGACAGTGTTATGACTGAAGCCGACACCAGTCGGGAATTCGTAACCCCAAAACTTGTACACGCAGGCTGGTCTGTCTCTCCCCATTTAATTGGCGAACAACGTACTTTTACCAATGGCCGGATTATGGTTGTAGGCGGCAAAGTACGTCGGGGTAAACAAAAGCGAGCTGACTTCCTGCTTTACTATCGGCGAGATTTTCCTCTCGCCGTCGTCGAAGTTAAAAGCATCGGGTTTTCTGCCGAAACCGGCGTACAACAGGCTCGCGAATACGCTGAAATCCTCGGACTTAAATTCGCTTATGCAACCAATGGTTACAGAATAATCGAAATCGATTATACAACCGGCTCCGAACGTATTATCGAGCATTACCCCAGCCCGAATGAGCTCTGGTACCGACTAACCGCTTCAGTTTCTATGCCTGAAGCGGTCAGTAATCACTTGCTGGAACCATTTAATCTGGTATCCGGCAAGATCCCTCGCTATTACCAGGTTATTGCTATTAACCAAGTCATTGAAGCGATTTTACTAGGCCAAAAACGCATACTCGCTACCCTGGCAACCGGTACCGGCAAAACCTGCGTGGCATTTCAACTGTGCTGGAAACTCTGGAATAGCCGTTGGAACCGGACTGGCGAATATCGTCGGCCCAAGATTTTGTTCTTGGCCGATCGCAATATCCTGATTGATGATCCAATGGCCAAAATGTTTGCGCCGTTTGGCGATGCCCGTTACAAGATTTCCAGTAACGATGTCAGTCAGGGCCGTGAGATGTACTTTGGTATTTACCAGGCGTTGACTAACCCTTCCAGCGATGTATTTCGACAATATCGACCTGATTTTTTCGACTTAATCATCATCGACGAGTGCCATCGCGGCTCAAGCCGCAACGATAGCAACTGGCGGGCGGTTCTCGATTACTTCAAACCGGCCGTTCAATTCGGTATGACTGCAACGCCATTGCGGGAAGATTCCCGCGACACCTACGAGTATTTCGGCAATCCGGTCTATACCTACAGCCTTCGCCAGGGAATAGAAGACGGCTTTTTGGCGCCTTATCGAGTGCATCGCGTAATCACCACCGTTGATGCGGCGGGCTGGCGACCTTCCAAGGACGAATTGGATCGTTACGGACGACCTGTGCCTGATGACGAATATCAAACCAAGGATTTTGAACGTGTGATTGCCTTGCGAGCACGCACCCGTGCAATGGCCAAGCATCTTACCGATTTTTTAAAAGGCACCGATCGTTTTGCCAAGACGCTGGTGTTTTGTGTCGATCAGGAACACGCTTCAGAAATGCGTCAGGAACTGCTCAATCTCAATAGTGATTTGGTGAAGCAATATTCCGATTATGTTTGCCGTGTAACTGCAGATGAAGGTTCTATCGGATTGACGCATCTGGCCCATTTTCAAGATGTCGACAAACCCACGCCTGCCATTTTAACCACTTCTCAACTCCTTACTACCGGCGTCGATGCTGAAATGGTCAAGAATGTCGTGCTAGCTCGTGTGGTGGGTTCGCGCTCCGAATTCAAGCAAATCATCGGTCGAGGCACCCGCCTTAAAATCGATTACGGCAAAGAATATTTCAACATTATCGATTTTACCGGCACAGCCACTCGCCATTTTGCCGACCCGGACTTTGACGGCGAACCCGCACTCATCGAAGTCGTCACGATTGATGAAGAAGGTGAAACAGTTGATGTTGTCATTGAAGCTGGCGAAAACAAAGTCAATGAATATCCCGGCGAATACCAGCCCGAAGATGACACACCCTCTAACGGCAATGGTGAAATTATCACCGACTCATCTGATGAGCCGCGTAAATTCTATGTCGATGGCGGCACCGTCGAGGTTATCGGCCATTTGGTTTACGATCTCGATACTGACGGTAAAAAGCTGCAAGTCGTGCGTTACACCGAATACTCGGGGCGTGCGGTACGTTCTTTATATCCCGGTAGCAAAGAGTTTCAAGCTGATTGGGCAAACCCGGACAGCCGAAGTGACTTACTGCGCGAACTTGCCGAACGCGGCATCAGCTTTGAAGAGCTAGCCGCTTCTTCTGAACTACCCGATGCCGATCCCTTCGATTTGCTCTGCCATCTGGCCTGGAATGCGCCTTTGCTGACCCGCCGCCAACGTGCCGAGCAAGCTCGCAAATCGGCACAAAACCTATTCAGTCAGCACAGTGAAACGGCCCGCGAAATACTCGCTCTGATGCTGGATAAATACATCGAGCGCGGCATTATTCAATTCAACACACTATCCGAATTGATGAAGGTCCAGCCTTTCGAACGTTACGGTACACCCACAGAAATTGCCAACCGCCATTTCGGCGGCATTCAGGGGTTAAAATCCGCAGTGTCGCAATTACAGTCTGTCATTTATCAATAAGCTATTAACTTTCGAATGTTAAAACCTAAAAAGTCCAAACCCACGTTAACGACAGCCCAGCAACTTTCCGCCCTCATCAAATCGGCTCGAGACATTCTGCGTAAAGATAAAGGCTTGAACGGCGATGTCGATCGTTTGCCGCTGCTCACCTGGGTCATGTTCCTGAAATTCCTTGATGACCTGGAAAGCGTTCATGAGCAAGAAGCTGAATTGGATGCCAAAATTTATCAGCCGATTGTCGAAACGCCTTATCGCTGGCGAGATTGGGCGGCACGGGAAGACGGCGTCACCGGCGAAGAATTACTTGCGTTCATCAACCAAGACGAAACCATACGACCCGACGGCCAACGCGGCAAAGGCTTGTTTGCCTATCTGCGTGGCCTGGCAGGTGAAGGTGAAAAAGGCAGCCAGCGCGAAGTGGTGGCCAACGTTTTCAAAGGTGTGCAAAACCGCATGGTCAGCGGCTTTTTGCTACGCGACATCATCAACAAGATCAACGGCATTCATTTCAACAGCAGTGAAGAGGTCCATACCCTCTCGCATCTTTATGAATCCATGCTGCGGGAAATGCGCGATGCCGCCGGTGATTCCGGGGAGTTTTATACCCCGCGCCCCGTAGTGCGCTTTATGGTGCAAGTGTCCGATCCCAAATTGGGTGAAACCCTTCTTGATCCGGCCTGCGGCACTGGCGGTTTTTTGGTCGAAGCCTACGATCACTTGCTCCAGCAAGTCGTGACACCAGATGATCGCCGCATACTTCAACGCGAAACCCTAAGCGGTCAGGAAGCCAAACCCCTGCCTTATATGCTGGTGCAGATGAACTTGTTGCTGCATGGATTGGAAGCTCCGCAAATCGCTTACGGCAATACCTTGGAACGCCGCATTAGCGAAATCGGCCACAGTGAACGGATTGATGTCATCCTGACCAACCCGCCGTTTGGCGGCGAAGAAGAAGCGGGCATCAAAGCCAATTTTCCAGCCAACATGCAAACGTCAGAAACCGCTTTGCTGTTCCTGCAATTGATCATGCGCAAATTACGTGTTGCTGGTTTTGGCTCAGAACGTGGAGGTCGTGCTGCCGTGGTTGTCCCAAACGGCATACTGTTTGGCGATGGAGTTTGCGCCACTATCAAGGAAGAACTGCTCAAAGAATTTAACCTGCACACCATCGTTCGCTTGCCGCAAGGTGTGTTCGCGCCTTATACCGATATTCCTGCCAACTTGCTGTTTTTCGAGCGTGGCGGTCCTACCGAAACCATCTGGTATTACGAACAACCCTTACCCGAAGGCCGCAAGAAATACAGCAAAACGGCACCGTTGCAATATGAAGAACTGGAACCGGCTTTAAACTGGTGGCGCAACCGCGAGGAAACGCCGCAAGCTTGGCAAATCGATTTTGCCGGTAAACGCGCCGAAGCACTTAACGCCGCAGAACCCCACTGGCAACGCGCCGAAAGCGAACGCGCCGCCGCACTGGCCTTGGGCAAGCAGATTCGCGAACAGGAACAAGCCATATCCGCCGCAGGCAATGGTGACAAGGCCCCATTACAACGCCAACTTCGCGAGCTTAAAACCCGGCAACAAGCCCACGAAGCCGCCGCCAAAGCCGCGCAAAGCGAAGGCGATGCTCTGTACTGGCCGATTTATAATCTCGATCAAAAGAATCCCCATGCCAAAGCTGGACTGGAACACGCCGATCCCAAAGACCTGATCGCCAGTATGCGCAGTCACGAAACCGAGGTCATGCGCCTGTTGGGTGAAATCGAGACCTTGGTGCATGAGGTGGAGCAATGACCACATCCGAGACGCTGTCTCGGAAATTTTCGGTTTCGTACAAACTCTACTGTGCCACTTCAATCTAAACCAACGATTCAAATTCAAATCAACGCTTTTTATAACGGTTATATCTGCCGTTAGGTCTATAATGCCCTTTTAATCTTCCTATGAGGCTTACCCATGAAAACAGTGAATGTTAGTGGTTTAAAAAATAATCCTAGTGAAGCGCTCCGCATGGCGCATGAGGACATGGTGCTGGTCATGAACCGAAACGAACCCGACGCCGTCATGGTTGGGCTCAAATCCGCCAAAATCATCGGCATGCCGGGAGTGCGTAAAGCACTGGCAACCGCCTTGTTCAAAGACGGCAATTTATCCCTCGCCCGATCTGCGAAACTAGCGGACATGCCGCTAGCGAGTTTTATCGTCCATGTCTCTCGCTTGGGCATTCCCGTCATCGACCAATCCGCCGAAGAGGTGCGGGAAGATTTGGACACCCTCGATCAATGGCTAAATCAAGCATGACCGCAACTGGCAATCACATTGTCATCGATTCGAGCCCGCTCATTGGCCTGGCTCTGGTTGACGGTTTAACTTGGTTGCCCAAGCTGTTTGGTCAAGTGTGCCTACCGGAATCGGTCAAACAGGAAGTCTTGCCAGGTAAGGACGCTCCGGGCGAACAAGCCATAGCTCAGGCGCTTGCCGAAGGCTGGATAGCCGTATGGCCTGACCCGATTGCTCCGCAATTGGACATTGATTTGGATGCCGGCGAAACCGACTGTATTAATATTGGCCTGAGCAATCCCAGTCGGGTGTTATTGATCATGGATGAACGCGCGGGGCGCGCCGTCGCTAAGGAGAAAGGGCTACGCGTGATAGGCACAGCCGCCATTATCGGTCTTGCCAAAAAACAAGGGCTGATTCCATCGGCACATGCAGTTTTTGACATACTGCATCGCTCGGACTTTCGCATCTCCGCGGCGGTTATCAACCAGGTATTGGCCAGCGTCAATGAATAACCCGCCACAGGTTTGTATCCTGACGACCGAATTTAAAACTAACATGATCACCGGCGCCTTGCCATTAATCAGCATAATTCGCCGGACAATGTCTGGACAACTCCAAACCGTGCCGGATGAAAAACTGTTAGCCAATGAATTGGAACGGTCGCGGATCGAGTTGGAAGCGCGGCGTTTGGCGGGTTCGAGAAACGAGGCTGATGTATGAAAAATTGGCCCAGAATCAAATTAGGCGAGGTTTTACAGCTTGATCTTCATAAAGAACCAATAGATATTTCAAAAGGCTATGAAATGGTTGGTGTCCTTAGTTTTGGGCGAGGTTTATTTAGACGGGAAACCATAGAAAACGGCAATACGAGCTACAAATACTTTTTACGTCTCTCATCTGAGCATGTGGTCATGAGTCAGCTATTCGGATGGGAAGGTGCATTAGCTCTAAGTTCAGATGATTTTGAAGGTTGCTATGTCTCACCACAGTTCCCAACGTTTTTATGCGATCAGACTCGCTTAAATCGTAGTTTTCTTGGCTGGGTAATGCAGCAACCATCTTTTTGGGATGATCTTGGTAGCAGAGCCAAAGGGATGGGCGACAGGCGTAGAACGCTTAACCCAGATTCCCTTTTTGCTTCGCATACTCCGCTACCTCCAATCGGCGAACAAGAATCTATTGTCGCTCGCCTTGATCATTTAGCTGGCAAAGTCAAACAAGTCAATGAACACATGGAAGCAATTGATGCCGCTTCTGCGGCGATACTAATCAGTCTCCATCATAAACTCGCGGCCAATCGCATTGTCCGACTGGGCGACATCATCGAATTATCCGAGGAATCCGAACCCATCAAACCCGACGGCCAATACCCTCAAGTGGGTGTGCGCGGCTTCGGCGGTGGGCTGTTCGCCAAGCCAGCATTGGCGGGAACGGAAACCTCATATAGAGCTTTCAACCGCTTGTATGCCGACGCCATCGTGCTGAGTCAGGTCAAAGGTTGGGAAGGCGCGTTGGCAGTCTGTCCAGTCGAATTAGCCGGCATGTTCGTCTCGCCGGAATACCGAACTTTTCGCTGCAAACCCAATCTGGCAAGTTCTGCCTATTTGGGAGAGCTCATCAGAACGCCGTGGTTCTGGTCACTGCTTCAAGCCGCAACCCGAGGCGTTGGTGCCCGCCGAGAACGCACCCGCCCAGAGCAGTTTTTGAACATCGAACTGCCCATGCCGGAATTACATGAACAGCTCAAGATTGTTGAAATTCTGTCCCGTCAAAACGAACTGAAACAACGGCACACAAAAATCCGCGAAGCCAATCAGGCCCTGATTCCAGCCACGCTGGAACGGGTATTTCAATAATCCAGCCGTAATCGCAGCATAAAATTTAGGGAGAAATAATGGCACGAGAAGTCGTTACCAAGCGCGTATACCTAAAACAGGCTGTTTTTCTTGATAGGAAAGACGCTCCGACCATTCAAGAAAAACTGGAACTGGCGCTGAAGAAGCTTCATCGGATGGGCGACCGAAAAGAAGTGTTGGGCGAAGATAATCGGCACGTTCGCTCGATTATCTATCACCGTACCCATGCCAACATGCTGTTCGGCATATTTGCCTCTTATGAGCGAGGCACCCAGCAGATGATAGTAACCGAAGACGATGATGCCGAAACCTTAACCATTGAACAGGTTGCGCCACCGAAAGGAGACGACAATAAACGTCGTGAGTTTCTGGAAGGTGTCTGTTATTTCGGGCTTTTTGGCAATCATGTCCTTGTTGTTCAATCCAATGCACTTGGCTCCAAACAGGTTGAATCCCATTTTAATTGGTTGTTGAAGCAAGCCAAAGTTGTTGCAGACGGCAATGCGGTCGGCTTGTCCGATCAGATCGCGGCGGCAACCAAAGAACGGATACGCAATGCGCATGTCAAAGAGGTGGAAATCGGCGCACCTTTTATTGAGGCTGAAGCTGCCCCGCCGAGTACAAACAAAGAAATCGTCAAAGATACTGCTTTCAACTTTAAGGGCATTGGCCTGGAAATGGTTCGGCAGATTTTGGGCGATCAATTAGATTCGATGAAACTGGCGGATGCCCTGGACGGCAACATTGAAGTGAGCCTGCGGATACGTTACAAAAAGAAAACCACGGAGAAAGCTCATGAATTACTGGACAACATCGCCTTGGCGATTCGAAATCTCGACGAGGATGAAGTGAAATTGCATTTGGTTGGCGGTGGTCAAGTCGATGGTAATCAATTGAAATTATCATCGCAACTTCGGATTGAGGCGCACGACGGCATACCGAGCTATAACGAGTTGTTTCAAAAAATGCAGCAATGGCTGCTGGATTTGCTTGAGAAAAAAGTTGTTGAGCCATGAGCCAAGCATCGCGCCGAAATCCAAGCCTGTTTCGAACCCTATTTTTGGGCGGAACTTGTATTGTTGCGGGCGCTAGTTTTGGATTTTGGATTACCGGTATATTGCCGGATCAGACGCTGATTTCCTTTTTAAAATATTCGACGGTTTTACTCGGTATAGTTTGGGCATTTTCAATGATTGTCTATAACAAGCTTTACGACTTAACCGAGCTGGCGGCTATCGATTACAAGCAACACCGAGGGTTAGAGTCGGCAATACGCCTTAGATTGCAATGGTTTTGGTTTCGCGCGGTTGTTTTAGGGATATGCAGCTTAATAATAAACGTGCCAATGTTTTTGAAAGATGGCGGAATAGACCCAACTCCCGTGTTTTTTTCAATTGCTTTTGGCGTTCTGATGCTTTCCTTATTCCTGTTGCGCCGGGTATGGTTAGAACTGGAAGATATTCGTGAATTACGATCTGAAGTTAAAGAAATTGAACGACGCGAGAAAAAACGCACCGACCAAGTTCAGGCTCTAAAAGAAGGAGCGAAAAACTGGGAGGATGATCCTCGATTAACAAATCCAAGTTTCCAATCCGAAACTGATGGTGAATCAACCATTGAGAAATAGACGATAGAAATTAAACGTCACAATTTAGGACTTGATCCCCTGATTCTGTTCTGTCAACAACCCTGAGAACCGATCCGAATTTGGCATCTCAATTCCCCAAGGATAAGGATTTTCGGTTTGTGCGCGTTGATATTGGTAAACGATGATTACTGGCATATTCCGTGGCGCATAGCAGCTTCCTAATCGCATCGTTAGTACGCTAGGCGCAGCCAGGACTAAGTGGATTTTGCGAACTCCCATTCCTTGCATTACGGCAACTACCTGCATGAATTGCTGCATGATGTTTTGAATCGAAGTTTCGCTAATAACTCGGCCTGGATAAGCACCGTCTAATTTCAACTCAACAATCGGTAAATTAGGGAACGATAAAGTCAATTCGTTCCTATCAATTGGATATGAAATGGACATGGCGCAGACTATCTCGTCGCCATTGACAGATGAAAAATCTACAGGCGCTATTTCACCGACATCGATTCCGTCGTTCGGCGAAGTCCAGCGCAATTCTTTACGATCCCAATCCATCCAATTGATTGCGCTTTCGGAGGCAAGCAATGTGCCGGCTAGAAACAAAACAGGCACTGGCGCGAGGCCGCCCGCATATACAGCAAGGTCATTTCGATCACGCCCATCTTTCGCAAGTTTGAGTTGCTGCGGTAGAAGATTTACTAAATCTATTGCTGCTTGTCGCTGGGTTTTAGTACCGTCAATTTGATTTCGAACATCGATTAACAGGGCATGACGCGCGCCCAACACACGGCGGGGGATTGCTGATTCAAGGATCGTGTCAACTGACTGGGTCAGTCCGCGTAGTTCAATAGCAATAACTCGCTTGCGGCGTTGATCCTGGAAAAGTTGCCATGAAAACCATAGACCTATAGCGATCAGCACTGCACCGATAGCCAAACAACCAGCGCTGATCCACCATTCTGTATCAGCGGTAGCGAGTTGGCCTTCAAGATACTCTTGTTCCGAAGCACGCGCACCGAAGTTTAGTTTTACATCAAATGTGGAGCCTGCTGCCATTAAGAGCGCGCCGGTTCCAACCAGCTTACCGGCAGGAGATCTACGGAAATACAATTCCAATAAATCTAAAAGGCGGTGGATTATTTTATTCATGGGGGAAATATCCAAGAAAAATTAAAGGGGAACCAGATTTGGCAAACCAACAACCTATACTGCGCGTGCCAACAATTAAATAAAGGATTCCATCAACAGCAAATTTACCGGTCGCCAAAACATTACGACAATCTTCTAAATCCGTTTGCGAGGGCGTTGGGTCAAGCTCAGGATGTGTATGCCACAATCCAAGCTGGGTCCCCCGTCCATCCGTGACGCGATTCCATTCAATCGCTTCTTGTTGATGGCGTGGTCCACGATAAAAACTGGTGCGGCTACGGCGGTCTCCTCGGCCTGGAGCCGTCGCGAATTCGCCCAATAAGCCTTCCGTTTCGTTGTCGATAAATCCTAACAATAGCCCACAGGCCTCTCTCGACCAGAATGAATGCTGAGCCCATTTAGACAGCAGAGCGATCAGTTTCGGGGACAACGAGCCTGAACAACTTTCGTCATGACGCCAAACAATATGCCCTGTACTCAAGCGCTGCAACATGGACACTCCAGGTGTGTAAAATCTGATGACGACAGGAATGTAGGAATACGCTGAGACCTCAGCGCCCAGTAGGTGTCTGAGGGGCTAATATTGGCATTAGTTGCCTGTGTCGTATCGCCCACCCAACGGGAATAACCAAGCGTTTGGTTTATGACATGTTCAGCAGCGATTAACGCTGTGCGCGTTGCATCAATGGCTGTGTATGGCGTGAAAGCTCCGCAGCCCGTCAACTGTCGGGTCACAACCTGTCCAGGCTTGATTAAAGCTGTTCGCATACTTGGTATTGGTTGTTGTGTTTCCGGATCAATATAGAGGCAGTCCAAACAGCCAGCAGTACCTGGGCGCATAGCTATCACGTGTCCGCCAAGTCCTACTGCCTCAACACTGGTAGAAACAATGAGCACGCTCCACTGTTCTCGATATGCCTGGCGTACAATTGCTCGTTCGAGAGGAGCATTCCCAGTTGCCAACACGATTGTGTCGACATTGGCGGGAATACCTTTATCAATCAGACGTTGAATATCCGTAGCTTCTGGGACAATATCGATGCCTGGCATGCGTTCTGCCAAGAAACTTGCTAATGCCTCAACTTTCTTCTTTGAGATTGCGTCTTTGCCGAGAACGTGGCGGCCAAGATTATCAGCACTAAATATGTCTTGATCTACCAACGTAAGTTTGGAAACGCCGGCCAGAACCAAATGTTCAGCGACTCGAGAACCAATGGCGCCGACTCCCGCGACCAATACATGACGATCAAGAACCGTTCCACCAGTCCGGCGAATGAGATAGTCGCGATCTTGTCGTTGCAAAAGATAGACAGTGGCTCCCCATGGTTTCTTGTTACCCCGGTTTCCCCAATACATTGTTAACAACGCGTGGCCATAGTTGTTAGCCACGCGCAGGACAAGTCCTCGATGTTTTGGTGAGGTGGCAATCACATGTTGCGATTCATCAAGACAACTCAAAAATTGCTGCCACCAATTGGCATCGAGCTCTGATTTGAGAGGTGGTAGTTGATGAATGGAAACATCGAGTAAACCAATACGAACCTGCTGGCAGTTCACCAAAGCAGTTAGACCTGCATTCACTCGACGAAGGATAGGGACGGTCTTAAGCCCCAATTTTTGATTATGGACTTCAGCGTAGACCGATTGATTTGCTGCAAATTGCTCATCGAGCTGCGCAAATCGGGCACCAAGATTTTTTAGATAGCCCTCAAGTTCATCGGCAAACAGTGAGAGACGTTCACAGTTCGACATTCCGTGAATTTCACGCAGCAATCTTTTGACCTCGGATAACAGCCAGCTTAGTACCCCCATGATGTCGCTAGGGTCATAGTCCAGTCCCTCCCGATCACTAACGCAAACATCACCACTGCCACTTATATGAGGCCATCCCCAAACTGGCAAACTGGTTAACCAGTTTACTGAAGGCAGACGAAAAAAATTCCAACCCACCGGACATAACTCTAGCGGCCAAACATAATCGCCATCTAATAACTCAAACTGCCAAACCGGCTGAGAGTTAGAAAGCCTGAATTTAATTTGCGTTGCGCCAATTTCAGCCAAAGCGCACGCAACACTGTCAGCAAATTGATTCTGCTCCGATGTCAAGCCGATCTGCCCGAAACGCTCACACCCGATGAAGTCTTTTTAGTAGTGCTCGATTTTTCAGGTACTGGAAAATCATCCCCAAACTGCTTTTGCAAAATCTTGCATGCTTCATGAGTATCAGGCTGACTTTCAGCTTCGTTCAAAGCATTTCGCAAAGTTTCCAATCGTTCTTTGAAATCCTTCATTTGCGTATCACTCATCCGTTCGAAAAGGTCGCATTCAGGAGCTACCGGCAACTTAACGACTAAACGAGAAAATCCCCAGTTGGAGAGCATCTGGTTAATCAGATCCCGCATTGCAATTAGATCAAGGGGTTTACCATCAACACTGTCGTATTTGGGGGTGAACCAGTGATAAGCAGCTACGGTTAAACCAATGCTAGGAACATTTTTGTGACCAATTTTATTATCGCGCCAACGTTTTAAAGCACGAACTACGCGGCGAAATTGTTGACGATCATTATCTTTAAACCGATCAATAATTTTACTTGTAAGTTCACGAGCTTCGGACGCTTCCCATGCCCGATCTTCCTTGGTATCAGTTTCTCTGCAGCGAGCAAGCTGGGTTTGGTCATTGCCATTTACACTGTAAACAGCCAAGTCAATATGATGTGTAGCCTCTCCATCCTTGAAATAGGTAACGGTGACGCAAGGGCGACGAATTTTGACAGTACGATTTTGACGAGTCAGAGCGTCTCTAACATATTTTTTTAAAGTCAGCGGATCAGGGTAATCTTCAGGGGCGCATTCGAAAATCACCCCAATGTCCATATCGGGATCGCCGGCAATGGGAGTGATACCCGTATATAAAGCATAACTACCCTGATTAAAAGTCTCGTATTTAGGAGCATCTTTGCTGATATTGTTTTTTAAATCATTCAGCAAAGTTTCGCGTCTATCACGTAAAACAGAACTTTCGTCATAACCGAGCAGGATCTCGTTATGAAAATTTTCAAACTGGGTTTGTGCGTGAGCCATTGGTATCCTCCATAAAAAAACATATCATGGGGGCTAGGGTCAGCAATTCAAGTCTTCCGTTTATTGTGATCCGATAGTTTGCATTACAAGTTTCAATCTAGCTAAATTTCAACGAGGATTGTAGCCAATCTTATTTAAAGCACACCTCACTTTCTCGGCAGCCTGTAACATCCGATGCGCTTCCACATCATCTGCAGCATTGGATCCGTAATCCGAAAAACTCGCCCGCTTTAAAAACTGTGCCAAATCCCAAGCTTCCTGATCTGTAAATTGGATGGTGACGCTAACAGATATGCTTACCTTCGACATATCGATTGCACCAAGGAGTCAGTTTTCAACGACAGTTTCATCGGAGTCTCTCCCATGGTCATTTTCCGACATTGTCTCCGGCTCACCCATTAACCCCGACTCTTCTCTGGCTACGCGTACTTCTTCACCCCGTCCCTGCGCATAAGCCGCCTGATGCGCTCGCTGTTCTATCGACACAATCCGCCGTGCCAGTCGATGCAATCGTTGTTGCCATTGATACCTGGCAACCGAGCACTGCTTGCTGGTTAAAATCTGGCATAGCCATAAGGTATCCATAGCGATCATCAATTGATCCAGCAAGCGGATCAACTCCACAAACTGCGCAATCTGCGGTGATGTAATACGCGCTTTGAAATCTGTCGGGTGGGTATATCTCGGGGTTTCAGCGATGCCATTATCGGCGTTGAGTTTGTCTAGCCGGGCTTTTTCCTGCTGTAGCTGCTGCGCGCAATCGGCGATCATTTTGCTGACCAGCTCTTCAATATCGTCAATGGCTTGCTCTTGCCCAACGATTCGCAAGGTGACATCGATTGCATACAACGAACGAATTAAGCGGCCATAACTTTTGCGGATTACCCGAATGGCTTGCTCGCTGTTGATCTGGATGCTGCGCTCAAATACCGGACGGCTGATTACTGGTCGAACCAGCTTTTCGGGTGGCGTAGGTTCTGCCATATCTGCTCCTTAAATATTTCGTGGAATCATCCTGAATAATAAGGGCCTACATCGACAAAATGGGTACGGCAGATAGCCGTTCTGCCCATCTGCTGCACCCAAAGTACAAACAATTTGCTTTTAACTATCCCAACATTTCACTGCGTCTTTTTTGATGCGATGAACCGGCTTCATGTCGGCGTTCCGCTATTAGGCGGCGTGGATGGTTTCCATCAACGTGTCGGATGCGTTAAGCCCGATGTGATTTGAATGCGTTATGCATTTTGTTTTTCAATCCTGTCCTGGGAAAGTCACTTCCCCGGTCGGGGGGTTTGTGCCTCCAGGACTTTGCCCACTGCCGCGCAGGTGGGTTTGTTAAGTCATTGTTCGGGCGCGGCCGATTGGAGGTTAATGTTATGGCAAGTCGTGGCGTCAACAAGGTCATTCTGTTGGGCAACTTAGGTGCCGATCCAGATGTTCGGTATCTACCCACCGGAGGCATGGTCACTCTCATCCGTCTGGCAACCAGCGAATCATGGAAAGACCAGGACAACAAGCTACAGGAGCGCACTGAATGGCACCGGGTCGTGTGTTATCGCCGTCTGGCGGAAGTTGCCGGTGAGTTTTTAAAGAAAGGCAGCAAGGTCTACATCGAAGGCAGTTTACGCACCCAGCAATGGGATAAAGACGGCGAGAAACGCTATACCACCGAAGTGATCGCCAAAGAGCTGCAAATGCTTGACCGAGCCGCTGATAACGAGAATGTTCAAGGTGGCAATGGCAAACCAAATTCCGCCAAGCCTACGCAAAATCGTTCTCCCGCAACAAAGTCTTCGTCAGCTCATCGCAATCAGTCCAAGTAAAAACCGGTCTCTGTGACTGCAGCAGGTCAGCTCGACAATTTCGACGACGACATACCGTTTTAGGAGTCACCTTGTATTACTTATACAAAGGTCTTCAACTTAGCTAGCGACCGCTAGACGATTGGTATGTTGAATATTCACTAACTCGCCGCACCGCTTTCATTGTGCCGGTGTTTTACCCCATGGGGACGTCATTCCCCAACCGGGGCATTGCGTCCTCTTTTTTATAAGGAGACACGCAATGAGTAATCAATCCCGAAATTACCCAGCCAAAACCCGCAACTTGCCGATGCCAATAGACGCCAACCAAGTTTATGGACTATCGGAGCAGTCCTGGAAAGTGCTGACTGAAGTGACGTTCCCCACGGCTAAAACCCCGGAAGCCATCATGATGGCCCTGGATTACTGCAAGGCCCGCAAGCTGGATATATTCAAAAAACCGGTGCATGTGGTGTCGATGTGGAGTGCCGCGTTGGGACGAAATGTTGAAACAGTCTGGCCGTCCATTATGGAAATTCAAACCACCGCATCCAGAACCGGTCTGTGGGCAGGTATGGATAGACCGGTGTGGGGACCTGATGTGACGCAGACGTTCACGGGTCGTTTTAAAGACGATAACGATCAATGGCAGGAAAACAGCGTGACGGTGACTTTTCCGGAATGGGTGGCAGTTACGGTGTACCGCATAGTCGGAGGCAAACGCTGCGCTTTCACCGAAGAAGTGTATTGGCTGGAAGCCTACAGCACTGCTGGCGGTAAAAACTCCCAACTGCCTACTGCCATGTGGATTAAGCGACCCAAAGGCCAGTTAGGTAAATGCGGTAAGGCAGCCTCGTTGCGTTCCGCGTTTCCTGAGGAATGTGGGTATGCCGCTGAAGAGATGGATGGCAAAAACCTTGACGATCTCAATGATGGCAGCGTCATCAATGGCACTGCCAACCGATTGGAGGATGGCAACGGCCCTGTCGAGACCACGAGCGGTTTCACAGAATCTACTCGCGTAATTGATCTGTCGATGATTAGCCCGAAAGTACAAAAAGCGGTCATGGAACTGGTCAGGCGCACAGCGATTGCCGGTGCCTGGAAAGCGGCTTACGACTATGCCAATAACAAGTTTTCCGGACTGGAGTTGACCTATGCCATTACCGAGTTGGACAAAGCCTCGGCGGCTGCTAAAGCAATGTCAAGCACTGGCGAAGTTGGCAGTCAGTCAATTGACGAGGCTTCCATGCCACCGGTATCCACGCCTGCTTCAGAAGCCTTGAACAAGGCCCGCGAAACCTTAGGCGTGCCACGCTAACTGAAGAGCTTACCCCGCAGTTCATTCACATCTGCTTGCCAGGCAGGTGTTTTAACCCTTCCAGGGCGTCATATCTCGCCCCTGGGGTGATGGTCATGACGCCCTTTTACTAAAGGAGACGTTATGAATGCCATTGATCAATCACTTAACCGGCTACCTTGCCACATTGATTGGTACCGCTACGATTCACCCACCGTCATTCGTCGTCATGGACGCAGTTTTTTAGAGCGGGCATGGAAACGAGGCCGGACATCAAACGCTACATCTGAATTATCCAGAACCGAGCTGAACGACCTGGTTGAAAGCTATGGCGGTCAATGCGTCAAGACCGATGACCACCTGCTGCTGATTTTTGATGACTATCACTGGGCCAGACGTTGCGATAGGCAACTGACCAAGCTTGGATTGCCATCACAACGTTGGGGCTGCCACATTCAATTGCTTGGGGTCTGGTGATGAAGATCATCAATGTCTCGCAGCGATCAGACGAATGGCGTGCTTGGCGTGCCCAAGGGCTTAGTGCCAGTGAGGCGGCGATTATTATAAATCGTTCGCCACACAAAACACCGTGGCGTTTGTGGGCCGAAAAAGTCGGTCTCGTGTTGGAAGCAAACCTGGATAACAATCCGTTGATTCGCATTGGTATCTCGCAAGAACCTGAAGCCTTACAACGCTTCGAGGAACAGCACGAAGTCATGCTGTTACCGCTGTGCGGTGAGTCTGAGCGTTACCCGTTAATGCGGGCGTCCTTTGATGGCTTATCAGAAAACAACGAACCCGTTGAATTGAAATGTCCGCATGAAACCACGTTTCTGGATGTGCTGTTAAACCGAAAGCAGTCTCAGGCCTATCAGCTTTACTGGTGCCAAGTGCAACAGCAATTGTTAGTGGCGGAGGCTGAGCGGGGATTTTTGTTCTTTTACCACCAGGGTCAGGATGTAGAGTTTGAGATTGTGCGGGATGAGGCTTTTCTAACGCAACTCATCGACACTGCAATGGAGTTCTGGTCTGCGGTCAAATCCGGACGTGAGCCGCCAAAAGATCCTGAACGCGATCTGTATTTGCCTCAAGGCATTGAAATACAAGAATGGCAGGGACTGGCGGCAAGCTATCGGCAAAACGTGGTGAAGATTGACGACATCAAAGCCCAGCTTAATGATGTGGCTACACTAAACCGGACACACAATTTAAAATAATCTGAAAAGAGTGTGAGTCCTAAATGAGCCAAGAAAAACCCAAAACGTATACAGCCGAATTTAGATCGTCAGCAGTCAAGCTGGCCAACGAATCCGACCAACCCATTGCGCAAACCGCCAGAGACTTAGGCGTTAACGAAAACACCCTGCATACCTGGATCAACAAATACAGTCGCCCCGTAGAGCAGGACAAGACAGTGCGTACTGATGAACATTTATATGAAGAATTAAAGCGCCTGAAGAAAGAAAACGCTCGCTTAATAGAGGAGCGCGATCTGCTAAAAAAGGCGGCCGCGTACTTTGCCAAGGAACAACGGTAAGGTACGCCTGGATTAAAAAGCATGTTAGCGAATTTTCAATTGGAGCGATGTGTCAGTTTATGCAAGTTTCTCGAAGCGCTTACTACGCTTGGTGGCATAGGATTCAAACCCGTGGCGAGAAGGATGATATTGAGCTAACAGGCGTTATCCAAGAGATTTTTAAGAAAAGCCGCGCGACTTATGGAACCCGGCGACTCCAGAAGTCGTTACTAAATCGAGATCGAACCGTCAGTCGTCGACGCATAGGCCGATTGATGCGAGAAGCCGAGTTGGCGTGTAAAACCAAACGAAAATTTAAAGCCACGACGAATTCCCAGCATGATTTGCCGATTGCCCCGAATCAGTTGGATCGGCAATTTACCGTTAGCCAGCCCAACCTGGCTTATGTAGGCGACATTACCTATATCCATACCCAGGAAGGCTGGTTGTATTTAGCCGTAGTGATTGATTTGTATTCACGGCAAGTGATCGGCTGGTCAATGGCCGAACATATGCGGGCTAAACTGGTGAATGACGCGCTATTAATGGCGATTTGGCAACGAAAACCGGCAAAGGGCTTGTTGTGGCATAGTGATCGCGGCAGTCAATATGCCTCGGAGAGTCACCGGAAATTACTAAAGCAGCACGGCATCCGGCAGAGTATGAGTCGCAAAGGTAACTGTTGGGATAATGCGGTGTCAGAAAGTTTTTTTCATACCTTGAAAACCGAGCTAATCCATCATCAGACTTACACAACTCGAGCGGAAGCTAGGCAGGCTGTATTTGAATATATTGAAATTTTTTACAACCGCGAGCGATTGCATTCCGCCAATGGCTATTTGTCCCCAGTAGACTACGAATTGCAGCACAAAGCTGCTTAACCATGTGTCCGGAAAAGTGTTGACACATCATAAAGCCATTGAAGCCCAGCAAGCCAATCTTGAACAACATTTGGTAAGCATGATGGGCGAGTACATGGCCGCCGAGCATTCAGGCCTGCGTGTCAGTCGCTTTCAAATCCAAGGCAGCATTGATTATAAAGCCGCGCTCACCGCGCTTGTGCCGGAAGTTCAAGAGTCGGCATTAGAAATTTACCGAAAAAACACTTCCAGTCGTGTGCGTGTCACTTGTCGAGATGACGATGGTAAACGCGCAGAGGTGCCTTTTGACGCCGAAACGTTGAAAGACCTGGTCGGTGTGGATTATTGGTTTTGATGGGATTCCCGTTTATTTCTCTCAGACACCCGGCAGCGTCATAAGGCCTGCCAGGTGTCCGGGTTTTTCCTTTGTCCGTAAAGATTGCCAAACGAAAACCCCGCATCGTTCAGGTATTCCCTAGTGGAATCCAGAATCCGGTTTTACCGGCGTTCCGTTGTTGAACGGCATGAAAGTAAACAGCTTTCATGTGTCAGGTGCGTCAAGCCTGACGTTGTTAGTCCCATCGGGGTTCATCGCCCTGATTGGGACGTGATGGTCCCTCAATTTATTGTTAAGGAGGTCATCATGAATAAAGATTTTTGGAAAATCCTGTTTTGCTGGCTGGAAAACGCCAGTCTGGAAGAGATTAACTGCAAACGGCAGTTGGTTCAGAAGTTGCTCGATCAAATCACCGATCGAGGCTTGAAAGCCGACATCCACCGAATTTTGCGCTTGTTGGATGAGGAAATCCTCGCACGTGCGGAATTGGCTAACCTTATGCCTGTCTCTGCTACTTGATGTCGAAGCTTAAACCTAATTTCTAAAGCAATATTCATCCCCTGGTTTGCCAGGGATTCAATCTACCCGACGGGGACACTGTGCCCGTTAGGGTCGTGGTGCACCTCTTGTTTGGGTTTTAACCAAAGCATAAGGAGTTCACCATGGTTCAATCCTATTCAATCGCCGACACCTTCGGCATTGCAGCCCCTGCCACCATGAAAGTGGAAGGCTTTATCCCTGGACAAAATGTCTATGTGCCTGCGCAAAAGCCGTATGTGTTTCGCAAGGATCACTTGCGTGACGTATTGGCGTTTTTGGGCGCACACAATGGCGATGGTTTATATCTGACCGGTCCTACCGGTTCCGGTAAAACCTCGCTATTTGAACAAGTCGCGGCACGCCTGCATTGGGGTGTGCATTCGGTCACCGGTCACGGTCGATTGGAACTCAACGATTTGTTGGGCCAGTACATGCTGGTCGACGGCGGCGCGATGAAGTGGATCGATGGTCCGTTGACCTTGGCGGTACGCCTGGGCCATGTGCTATTGATCAACGAAATCGATGCCATCGATCCTGCCGAATTGATCGGATTGAATGAAATCGTCGAAGGCAAGCCGTTGACGATTCCGCAGACCGGCGATGTGATTACACCGCACCCTAAGTTTCGTTTGGTGGCCACCGGCAATAGTGCCGGATCTGGTGATCAATCGGGCTTGTATCAAGGTGTATTACGTCAAAACCTGGCATTTCTGGATCGGTTTCGTTTAATGGAAGTCGGCTACCCCGAGCCGGAAGACGAAATGAAACTGTTGGCCGATGTGGTGCCGAGCATGCCGGAAACGGTGCGCGAAAGCATGATCAAGGTCGCCAATCAGATTCGTAAGGTATTTATCGGCGGAGCGGATGGTGGTGGCATGTTATCGGTGACCTTATCGACGCGTGGTTTAGTGCGTTGGGCGTCATTGGTGGCCACTTTCAAAAGTGCGCCGAATGCCTTGGCCTATTCGCTGGATCGGGCCTTGACCTTCAGAGCCGAACCCGCCGAACGCGAAGCGATTCATCGCATCGCGAAAGACGTGTTTGGCGATGATTGGCAGGTGTGACCATGGCCGTCTGGAATCTCTATCGTCATCGTAACAGTGACGGCAGTTCCAAAGACTGGGCGGTCAGGTGTAATTCGGATGGATCGATTACGACGCGTTGGGGAAAAACGGCAGATCGATTGCCGGGCATAAGTAACCGTTACGGACTTAAGCAGCTCGACATCGAACGACAAAAGCAGGCCAAAGGCTATGTATTGGTCGGCGCAGTGGATATTGATGTGAACGGCAATGTGGTGTTTCCGGGTAAGACTCTGCCGGCAACCCACCCACAAAACCTGGCTCCTGAACCCGTGCCAACACCGCCCGTCGAGGCGTTGTATTGGACCATTGATTGCCATGCAAAACAGGCCGTTCGAGTGGAATTGGGTATCGAGGTCAGGCGACTGATCGGCGTTATTCAAACCGTATCGGATCAGTACTCAAAGCCTGAACAGGAGTGGAATGGCTGGCAACAGTGGATCGATACCACCCTCAATGCTGAAGCTTTTGAACTCAGTGGCCAGATTAAATCAGCCCATGGCATTTTGCCTTGGCTGTTTTTACTGGCGCTCAAATCGAAAAGCTTTAAAGGCGTGGACATCGATATTGCCACCGAAACTGCCCGAGATCTCTCGGTCGATCTGAAAGTTGAACAGGAGGTGCTGGCATTTTTCGGCACTGATCTCGACAGCATTCGTGAAACCGCTGAAGTCTTAGGTCTGCTCAAACCCCGATTAAATCTGGCAGCAGCCATGTCCAACACGGACGACTGCTGGTTTTAACCCATGTTGTAATTTTCATTTAACCCGAGAGGGGCACATCGGCCCCAGCGGGATGGGTGTGCCTCTGTTCTTTGGAGGTTCCCATGTCTCATAAAACGCAAGTGATATTAGATCGCGTGGTCTTGGTGAAAGTCGAAGCCAATATCTACGGCGCCCGCAAGAAACTGAAAAGAGAAGACCTGGTGCTGGCCGACGGTAGCAAATTGCCGCCGGAGGACTTAGCCAGCTTAGGTTCCAAGCGTTTGCTCGATCCTGACCAGTTGACGGTGTTTAACCGCCTGAAGAAAGAAGCCGAACGCATTTGTTTACGCGTCGGCACCCGCTTTCTAGGTGGTTTTGCCGTACCGGTTGAATCGGCCGCCAGTATTACCGCTGAACTCGAGCGCATCGCCCTGGATTTTGCAGCGGCTAAAACCGAGTTCATTGCCGGTTACGATGCGGCGGTGACGGACTGGGTGGTTCGCCATCCGGAATTTGCCGGCATCATCGAGCAAGCGGTGGATTCAGTGGAGTTTGTCTCGACGCGCTTGTCGTTTGATTTTCTGGTGGTCAGTGTCGGCTTACCCGACAGCTTGCCGCCGGCGGACGTCGCGCGTCTGGACAGCAAAATCAGTTCTCTCAGTGAGCAGATGTTCTACGAAATCTCCGTGGAAGCCAATCAACTCATCGAGCAGTCGTTGCTGGGCAAGGAGCAAGTGACGCGAAATGCGTTACGGCCGATTCGCCGCATGCGCGACAAACTCGATGGTTTAGGCTTCCTGGATCATCGGGTCGCACCGGTAGTCGCCACCATTGACGATCTACTGGCGAGAATCCCCAATAAAGGTGCCATTGAAGGCAGTATTTTGCAGGAGATTCTGGCCACAGCCATGCTGTTGTCCGATCCAGATAAAACCCGCCGGCACGGCGAAGGACTGTTAGCGACTCAAACACCAGTTGTTGAAGAGGGTGAAGTTGATGAAACCATCGATCACGTGGAGTCTGAGCCACCAACGGTACCAACATCACCAACACCTGTCATCGCTGAAACCGCTTCAGGCGGCCCCGATTTTACCGATCTGTTTGACGGCATCTTCGACGATGAACTCGAAACAGAATCTGCATCGGATGACTGGGCGCTTGAGGTCTTACGGGAAAAAAGCCAGGCCGACGCTGCTACAGATGCTGATGAGGATGATCAATCCGAGCGGGAAACGGTCACTGCTGAAGGCGATGACGAGGAGCAAGCTGACCAAGACTACTGGTTCTGAATGCTCTGACGTAGTTTAACTATTCACCCACTGGGGCAAATTCATGTCCCGCTGGGGTCATGGTTTGCCCTGACTTTTGGAGCACATCATGAAAAATAGAACCTTACACAACGCGTTCCCTATCGTTGCGGCGGCCATAGGCAATCGCTTTGGCATTAAAGTCAGCGTCGGTGGCGATCAGGCCTATACCGATGGTAAGTCGATTCAGCTACCTGCCTATGAGGGTGATGATCCGGATTACCAGGACTACGCCTGGGGGCTATTGGCTCACGAAGCCGCGCATATCCGCTATTCGGATTTTAGTTTGGGTTATGGCAACTCAGTTCTACGCAGACGACTATGCGGCGCGATTGAAGATGTTCGGATTGAACATGAATTGGCGAAAGATTTTCCGGGTACTAGGCTGACGCTACGAACGGTCATTGACAAAATGATTGCAAGAGGCGGCTTTGTGTCGGCTAGTGAAAGCGATCATCCGGCCAACGTACTCTACGGCTATGTATTGAAAAGCCTGCGGGCTCGTGTACTTGGACAATCGGCCTTACATCTCTTGGTCGAGCAAACCGAAACGGCACTGAAGGCAAAATTTCCAAAAGGTGCGGTGACCCGGCTGAAAGGCTTGTTATCCGAAGTACCGGAGGGTTTGCAATCCGAGCCCGATTGTCTGCACTTGACCGACCGTATCCTGACCATGATTGAACAAGAGTTCGAGCAACAACGGCAGCGCAATCAAGCACCGCAATCGGCAGATGAGGAAAGTTCGCCTGAACCGGATGATACGGATCGAGACACTGACTCAGCCAATTCGGACTGTTCGTATGCCACTGAACAAACGGAACCAGATGAACGTTTACCAAACGACACTGGCGACGATCCGTCTTCAGCATCAGATGGTCACGATGCATCGAATCCAGGAAATCCTGACGATGAACCGACAACGCTATCAGGTAGTTCTTCAGCCAATCCGCAAGGTGATGACGAAGATAACACGGAGATGACCGACCCAATGGGGGTTTTGCAAACCTTGTTGTCCGCTGGTGACAGTGACATCGACCAAGACCTGTTTGAATCCCTTAAATCGGCATTATCGTTAGCCGCTGAAAACGGGTCGGAACTGCTGATGCCTAGTGGAAACGAACCGCCCATCGATGACCGGTCCGGTGCGTTTTTGCTGCGAAAAGTACAAAGCGAATCGGGAAAAATCCGCGCCGCTTTGCAAGGCTTGGTGCAATCGCAAACTCTCAACCGCTCGCAACACGCTTGTCGTGGACGGCGGATGGATGGCAAGCGCTTACACCGCTTGCCGCTTGGCGAAACCAAGGTGTTTCAGCGTAAGCAGGTCAAAGCAGCACCCAATACGGCCATTCATCTGTTACTGGATAAATCCGAAAGCATGGGGTATCAGGTCACCGATGACCAAGGGCAACCGATGGGATCGCGAATGCCGATTGCATTGGAAGCGACTTTGGCGCTGGCCTTGGCCTTTGAAGGCATTCCGGGGGTTAATCCTGGCGTGACTGCGTTTCCCGGCCATCAAGATGACTCGGTTTTTCGTCTGCTTGAGCATGGCCAACGCGTGAATGCCAGAACCGGCGCTTTCTCGCTGGCGGCTACCGGCAGTACGCCGATGACCGAAGCCATTTGGTTTGGTGCGGCGTCGCTATTGCGTTGCCGGGAGCCGCGCAAAGTGCTGATGGTGATGACCGATGGTCAACCCAACGATACATTGAGCACGCTGGATATTTTGCAGCGCTGCCGCGATAGCGGTATTGAAACGGTGGGCATTGGTTTGGGGCTGGATGTCAGTCATCTATTCCCGATTGCCATCACCATTAACGATCTTTCAGAGCTGAGAGCGCAATTGTTCGAACTCTCGAAATCGTTATTGTTGGCGGCCTAAGTTTCAGCCAGTCAATTATCCGTAGCCCGATCCTTAGGTCTTAACCTAAGCGATTGTGGCTATGGGTAGCTGATTGTCTTTAAGTTTGTCGAATGCACTCACTTCCTAGAGCGCATTCGACAAACAGATACTTCATGCATTCTTTTCGAAGAATGCTGAATCCGACTTCGGTCGGCGTTCCGTCTTTAGGCGGCGAGCACGGTAAACCGTGATCGTGTCAGGTGCGTTAAGCCCGATGTAAAACTCAGTTTGCCCTGGCAAATTGTATGCAATTCATCCCGCTTCGGGCGACCATCGCCCGGCTGGGTGCTGTTCATTCGAAGTGCTTTCTTAAATTTTAAAAGGAGAACTTCAATGAACTTTATTTTCGGCATCATCCTATTGGCGATGTTCATCCTCGCATTGCGGGTGATTTGGGCGACGTGTTTGCAATTATTGATGACGCTTAAAGCTGGCGTTGCCGCCATTAACCGTTATCGTGCACAACGATCCGCCAAACGTTCACTGCCGGTAATTATGCCGCGCATGAGCCATGACGTGGATTGGCTGGCAATGTCGGAGTCGGTGCGTCAAGAAATTCATAGTCGCAACGCACTTCCCAATCGGCAAGTTGATCGATTGGACGTGGAGTTGCAGGTGAAAACCAAAACCATGGAACTGATCAAGGCCGATATTCAAATCGCCAAACTACAGCAGGAATTGGAGAAAGTCAGGCCGACGGTGGTGTTTCAGGACGTTGATTCCGGCAAACGGACTAAACGTTCGAAAAAAACGACCGCGGTGATGGATGGAGATTTAAACAAATCCCCCCATCCGGTGCATCAATTACGGACCGCTCTAAAGCCTGGCAATGTGCAAGTGATTCCGGCTAATGAGCTAGCCCGCCATTGAAAACCGACCACTTAGCCCCCGTTTGTGTCTTGACGATACGAACGGGGCTTCTGTCGATTGGAGCGTCAAATTGAGTCTTCACCAAATCTGACGGTATCAAGGCCGAAAGGTCTTGTTGGCTGTCACGTCTGAGCTGGCGAATCTGACTCAAAAGCGTCCAGGCACGTTCAGGATCATCAATTTCGCTCAACACCTCCGCTTCGGCGGCATCCAAATCGGCAAATAATTTTTTGCAAATCTGGACAGATTGAGCCTGTGAATCCACCGGAATCGCCATCGGTTTTCGAGTTGGATACGTCTCCTCGGTCTGATTTGGACTAAGGAAATAGAAAATGCGCAAAATATCGTCAAACATGGCTTTTTTCTCTGCTTTTTGGTGATTTTTAGCCACCATATACCGATTTTTACGCGAATTCAACCCCGCTGTATGAGCCGATTTTCAGCTTTGATCAGCGTTTTTAACCCTGCGGGAACCTCATCCTGCCGGGTGGTCGTTCCTGCAATTTTTTGGAGGAAATGACCATGTCATCAACATTAGAAAATGGCGTTAGCCATTCGCATTCAGAAATTGAAGGTGTTCGGTATTTGAATCATTACCGTTGTCCCTACTGCCAAACCGAATGGGAGGATGAATGGGATTGTGCCTGTAACGATAGCTGCCCGCACTGCAACAAGGAGATCGAGCCTTATGAAAGCTCATTGATCGATTGTGAACCGGCGGAAACCGGCTCGCCGGTCGAAGCCCCCTCCTTAGCCAATGTACCGGCGGAAGGCATGAATCGACTCTTTGTTGTTTCGTATGAAATTGATTATGTCCATCGCGTTTCGGTAGGCATAGCAGCGGATAGTCCCGAAGTGGCGCAACAGATAGCCGAACAGGCATTCAATGACGCCACTATTTGGGATGACAAAGTCGCCATGCCGTTATTGTCCGATGAATACCATGAATCAGGCGACGAAAGCCTGCTCTGGGAATGCGTTGCAGTCGAACAATGGCCGGAACCTGATCATTCGGTGCGGCAATTGAAAAAGGAGCAAGCAGCAATGCGTGTTTGTCGGGGATTGGTCGAAGCCTATCAACAAACTGAAGCCAACGGCGGTAGCATTGACTGGGAAAATCTGGATCAGCTGATTCCCGTGGCGCTGCAAGTCTTAGGGAAAACTGGGCTGGAAACCTGAGTCACTGCAAGCAAATTGCAGCTTACAGTAACACAAATCGCAACAACCCAATTTATCCAAGTCGATTGATTTAGCACTCAAATTTATTCACCAAAACGGGAATGTCATATTCCCACAGGGGATTCATGACGTTTCCGATTTCCATTGAGGAATTCATCATGAATCAACAAATTTTTGAATATAACGTTGGCAATGGCCATTGTATCCACTATCGCCGCTTGGCATCGGGTACGTGTTACCACGCCGATACGCCGGAACCGGTCGTTGAGCACCTGGAATCGATTCGGCAAAACCAACGCAAAGTCCGACTGTTTTACGGCAATCCTCAGACTGGCCAGTCCTGGCTGGATGAGCATGACGTCATCGGTCGTATAGGTCGTTCCACCGGTTCAATCAAGGTGCCATTACTGATTGAGTCTGGTGAAATCGGTGGTTCGGCATTACTTGATCATTGCATCATACGGATCGATACGCCGCGCAAGGTGTTGTACCAACATGAGCAGTTTCGGGTTGGTGATGTGGTCTTGGTTCAGGGCAAACTTAAACGATTACCGTGGGAAGTGATGATTGATCAAGTTGTGCATGCTCGCTTTCAAATCAAACGGCAAGCCCAGCAATATAGTGATTTTTTGCAAGGTAAACGGTTTGCGCTGGAATTAACGTAACCAACTGTTTGTTGTCGTACTTGCAATTTTCATTGTTTATAAATAACTGGCAAAGCCAGCCAAAACCCTTCAGGAGATGAAGTGGCTCTCCTGAAGGGGGATTTGTATTGTTAAATATGTATGCATTAAATCAATGCAGTGATCATGAAAGTGACATAGGCTAATGTGGCTAAGAAATTAATTTCCTAAGCTTCACACCAAAGAGCGCCTTATCCTTGGATATGAGCGCTCCTTTTTGTACAACGTCTGAGTTTTGGAAAATGAGTTCAGCATATAGCAACTCTGTGACGATGAAATTATTGTTGCCAATGTTTAGACATACGTCGTTTCTTGCATTTACAATGACTTAGGAATTTTTTCCGCCATAATCATCCGTTTCTGGTTGGATGTAACTGAGGTCAATATCCGGCGGAAAACTTATAAACGGATCATTTAAGACGGTCTCGTCTGATATGACCTCGCCGACATGTGATTCTTTCATGCTTAACGACCTGGATCGCAGAACCCAACAAGATCTTGCTCTTTCAAAAAATAGACATCAAGTCTGTCGGGACAGCCCGGTTCGGGAGTACGAAAATCTAATTGTTTTTGCACACATCGAATTGACTGGGCTGGTGTTTGAATAGAATAGGTCCAGATTGGAGAATTTTAACTAAAAGAAAACTTACTCTCAGTAAGACTTCCAGAGGTTTGTGACTCAAAACAGCCGCCTTTCGACCGGGACTTTTCCAAAACATCTGTCTAGCATAGTGCCACCTATCGTTTTTCAGCGAAGCGAAAACTATGTCAACACTCGAACAAGATCTTGCTCATCTGAACTTTGAATACCTAATGCTGGCTCGTGAATGTGCCAGAAGCAACTCATTGGAAGCAGCTTGGCGGTTCGGCGTTGATCTCAACCAGATTGAGGTGATTGCCACGTTGTCCGTTGAAAAAATCAAAGACTTATCCGGTAACAGTCGAGCGGTAGTCACGTTGCTGCCGCTGCATACCCCGGACAAAATTTCGCTGGCAATCCATTCATCGCTGCTGACTCCTGCCATCACCAATGCGGAGGATTCTTAAATGATTCGGTTACCTGTGAATAGCAGAGCGACGGACGTCTGCCAAGGCTTAATCGCTGCTGAAAAACTGTTTAAGTTAGGCGCGCGACCACCCATTGTGAGTCACTTGTGCAATCTAGGCAGAAAGTTGACGATACGCCTTTATAAGGATATTCATCATCGTGCGCCCAAACAAGGCATGCTGCCTTACGATGCCTTCTGGATTGTTAGATCGTCGGTAAACGGCATTCACGCTTCAATCTTCATGGGGCTGATAGATGATTTATCTCTCCTGCAAAAGCAGCCTGGTTTAAATGCACAGACGTTTATAACCGCCTATGAATTGTATCAGCGGATAGTGGCAAAAAACGTTCATCCCAGTAAGCGTGAAGCTGGAAACAACCAATTTACACTGTTAGATATTAATCGCGCTTGGCAACTGATTCAGCAATTCAATACCGGCAACATCTGCTTCGAGAGTTGCAAGCAATGCTGTGCTCGCTATTTGGCGGTCAATAATCTGCCCAAGGCTTTTCACCAATGCCCACTATGCGATGTCTGGGCGGATCAAATCGGTCGTCGCCGGTGGAAAACTGTCAGGCCTAGGCAATGATGTCTTAATCACCGGAAGCCATGAACTTCCGGCATATGACGATTCAATGGCCGCCTAGGAGAAAGCGCGTGTATATCGTTGTCACCACCATCACTAAACTGAAAACGCCCCAATCCTGTCATGGCAAAAATTTGACGAGGTTAGCCCGAGAATGTTTTGCCAATCATCAATCGTTGACGATTGACTTTGAGGGAATAAACACGATTAGCACAGACTTTTTTCATGAACTATTCCTGCCGCTTATCGCGGAATTTGGCGCTGATTATTTGAAAACCAGGCTAGTCGTTACCAATATGGCGCCTCATATCGATGACATGATGAAGCAGGCTTTCAGTAACCTGGATGCGTATTTTGAAAATCGCTCCGCAATTCAAGATCAAGAGTGCGATGAAGAGATTATTGCCATGAATCTAGCCTGGTTGATCAAAGCACGGGAATTAACCAGAGAAAACCCTGTGCTGGCGGAATTAATGATGGGCATTAACGATGAGGAGCAGCAGTTGGCGTTGAGCCGGATGTCGTTGGATGATATTCAACACATTGCTCAGTCAGGCTGGCTATGTTTTTCACCGCGATTTTCCACCCATTTTGTGCAGAGCATGACCCGTCGGCAGCCCGGAGTGATTGACGTACTGTTGGGCTTGAGTGGCTCTATGTAATGAGGAGGAGACGATGCTCAATACATTTACACAGCAATCACTGGCACTGGAACTGCTCCACCGTAAGGCAAAAATTAAAATTGTTCATCAGGTAACTGGGCTGCCGATCAAGTTACTTCGCAAAGCTTATCGGCAGTTGCATGGACGATCGCCTTGTCCTGGATCTATGAAATTTTCAACCCGCGGATTGACTGGAAGCAATAGTAAGTACAAGGATGTCACTTTTTTTGCGGTGTGTTTCCGGACAGTCGAGACAAAAATTCTGGAAAGCCAAGTTCGAAAAGTCATCATCGCATTTGATACCTATAAAAAGTTGTATCCTTCCGGACAGTTGGATTTCTCGGCAGCCTGGGTGATCGCCCAAGATTTTAGGGCTCACACTATCGAGCTAGCTAAATGCCCACATTGTAGGGCTTGGGTCTTGTTGAATGCTCGTGAAGATCTTTCCGAGCGCTGTGGTGTGTGTAAATCCAGTTTGGAAATTCGATGATTCGTGAAGTTACTATCATGGTAATTCCGATTCCTATTTATTAATCGAAGACCATGTCAAAAGAAAAATTGCCAGCATTTCTACCGCGACTTATTAGGCTCAGAGATGCGCCATATTACTTAGGTATGGATCGAAACCGATTTAATAGTCTTGTTCGCCCGAAAATAAACGAAGTACCCATAGGTAAGCAAGGAGTTGCATTTGACAGGCTTGACTTAGATGCTTGGGCGGATGACTATATCACTCGCAACGGGCGTCTTGATCAACCGAACGGAGGTTCATCATGGGACGCAAAAAAACACCAGGGCTCGTCAAACGCGGCGAGTGCTGGCATATCGACAAGAAAGTGCGAGGAAGACGCCTTTGCGAAAGCACTGGCGAAAGCGACCTCGGCAAAGCGGAAGAGTATCTCGCCCGTAAAATCGAAGAAATTCGGCAAGCTTCAGTCTACGGAGTAAGGCCAATTCGGACGTTTCGGATGGCGGCGACGAAATTCTTGAATGAGTCTACCAAGCGCAGTTTAGCTAGAGATGCTGATTGCCTAAAACAATTGGACTCATTTATTGGAGATATGGAAATCAGAAAAGTACATATGGGTACGCTTCAACCCTACATTGACGCGAGAAAAAAACAGGGTATTAAAAGCGGCACTGTTGCACGAGATTTGGCGGTTGTACGCAGAATACTTACGCTCTCGGCGCGGGTTTGGCGTGATGAAAATAATCAACCATGGATAGATACGGCACCATTACTGCAATTACCCAATTGGGAAGATGGGGCTGAGCCGTATCCGTTGACATGGGATGAGCAGCAGCGTTTTTTTAAGCTTCTGCCAGATTATCTCCATCAAATGGCGCTCTTTAAAGTGAATACAGGACTACGTGAACAAGGTGTTTGTTGGTTGAGGTGGGATTGGGAAGTTAAAGTACCTTCGCTAAATTCTTCGATTTTCATAACACCTGGAAAGCCAGTTTCTTATGAGGACGGTAACTGGCCAGGTGAGAAAAACAAGGAAGACCAAATTGTTGTTCTGAATAACATTGCTTACTCGGTCATTGAACAGCAACGTGGGCTTCATTCAACGTATGTTTTTCCTTTTAAAGAGAAACGACTGGAGCGGATGCATACTACGGCGTGGAAGACTGCTTGGAAAAAAGCCAAGCTGCCCTGTGATGGATCTTCCACAAAGGGGCCTCACAATTTGAAGCACACTTTTGGAAGACGCCTAAGAGCAGCGGGAGTGTCATTTGAAACACGTAAGGTACTTTTGCATCATAAGACAGGGGATATTACCACGCATTATTCTTCGGCAGAGCTGCAAGAATTGATTAATGCGGTAAACAGCATTTGCGAAATGCAAAGTGGTGTTTCACTTACCCTATTGAAAAGGCTAAAGGCTGGAAGATGAAATCCCCAGTCACGCAAAAGTCACGCAAGGAAGTTTTGGGCATAAAAAAAAGCAGTCGCCCTGGTAAGCTAACTGCTTGATTTATCTTTATTTATGTGGTGGGTCGCATGCGATTCGAACGCATGACCATCGCATTAAAAGGGGCTTGTCACTGGCTTAAACAGGCCGCACACAGCTAAAACCAAGAACACTAAAAATACAAACAGCCTATAAAAGCCTAAAACAGCTTACAAAGTGGAAAGAATGTGGAAAGATTCAATACTTACTCAAGTGACAAAACCAGTCTCTTGCCGAGTGCTCTTGCTGCCTTATCTAATTGCTTAAGGCTTGGCCAGTGGTGAGGGTTTTCTAAACGTTGTGCGCTTGGCCAAGACGTATTCATTGAACTAGCAACATCTGATAAAGGTCTACTTCCTCGGGCATTCCTTAACAACAAAGCTGCTTGAACCTCTGGGCTGGGTACTGCTAAAAATCCATTTTCCGGACAAATTGATGTCTTCGGTATTTCTTGGTTCTTTTCCATCCTGTACGCAAGCATAGCGCTTAAAACCTCACTGGCATTATAGGCCGCTTCTTCTAGTGTCTCGCCTTGGGTGAACGCTTCCTCTAGGTCTATAAACTGCACAAAATACAACCCGTCTTCATCCTGCTCGGCTGTGTAAGCGAATTCAGTTTTCATCTTAGTTTTACACCTGTTTGTTTTTCGATAGCTTTCAATAAACCAATGCCAATATCCTTGCTTCCGTGTACTGGAATCGGAACACCTCGCGGCATACCGTCCTTCTCCATAATATGATGGCTCCCTTCAACTCTGGATAGGTTCCAACCTTCTTTCTTTAAAGCTGCAATGATTTGTTTACCGTTCATGGGTCTATTATATCAAAATTGATATATCAATCAAATTATCTTAGTGCTTTCTCAAAACTCCCTCTTGCTTCTATATACATATTTGCGCACTTAACGCGTTGTTCGTTGTATCTGAGAGTTTCGCATTCTGGTGGCTTTTTATACTGCGCTTTAAATCTATTAGATTGATCTTGATACGCTTGCCACTTCAACTCTTTTGCTGCGTTATATTCCCTTAAAAGCCTTTCCTGTTCTCCGATAGCCTCTTTTTGGGCTTGTTGCGCTTGCTGTTCTGCTATTACTTCCTGGTTCTTTATTGACGTGTAAAACCTTCCGGGTGCTTGGCTTTGATTGGCTGGTTGAATTTGGCTGGTCTTTGGTGCGTTCATTTTATCGTTAACGCTGTTCACTACACCGCCTATTAAAGCTCCTGCAAAAAACAACCAAGCTGCTGTGCTTAATATTCCTGCAAGCAGAATGCCGAAAGCTACTCCTACAATCAATTTGAAAACAGACATTCCTGATTGTTTTTTCATTGTTACTCGCCTTATCGTCATATTTTCCTCATTTTGCTTTTGTTTCTTGCAATTTTTTTAATATATCGTCTCTTTCTTTTGCGTTTTTAGCTGTTGCAAAACTAACTTCCCCTTCATCATTTTCTAAAGCCACTATGTAAATTGGCTCTATCTGTTCTTTTCCTATTGATGTTTTTCCGTATGCAAGCCATGTGGAGTAGTTCGGGAAAATATTTCCTATTTTTTGTATGTGCCATGCATAGACTTTTTGTCTTTCATGTTCGATGTTTTCAATAGTTCTTTTTTCTAAGCCTGTTATATCTGCGAACGCGGCCCTTCCCATTCCTAGACTGTCTCTCAATATTCTTACTCTTTTGTTTACTTCGTATTCTTCTTTATTTTCCATTTTTACTATTATGTACTTGACGTGTATATTATACGTGTACTATAATGTACACGATCATAAAGCCAGCTCAAACCAGCTTCAAAAGCTAAAGGGGTAAACATGGACCAACAACAAAAAGAAGTCAACCCAGTAGGGCCGACTATCGAAGTCAAATACATAGACCTGCCACAAGTGCCGGTAATGCACCCTGACAAATTCGCGGAATTGATTGGTTTATCAGCGGGCGTTGTGGGTGGTTGGATAGATTTAGGCTACGTACCCACAGTGAAAATAGGCAAGTACCGCTTAATCAACTTAGCAGCTTTATTTAATACATCACTGGCGTTGCAATCATGAAACTAGCCATCTTTACACCAACCAAACATAAAAGAGGAACCCGAGTTTATACCCGCGTTCTTAAATCATCTGAATTTAAACAAACTGAATTATTTCAACCGGAAATATTCACTAAAACACCCTACATAGATTCAAAAAACTTTAAACAATTAATAATTGAACAATGTCAATTTACTAACGACTTCGTTATTCGGTTTTTAAAAGATGATTGCAAATTTGAATCAGTAAAACAGTTAACCAATAAGGCAATATCACAACGATTAAATAGCCATATTAAATATTTAGACGAAACCGAATATTCTTACTTTGGCATATATCCACAGCCGGTTTATCAATCAAAAAACTACCCGTTCATTTATAAATTAGCCCTTATGTATCAAAACATTATCAATTCAGATAATGAATCCAAGATTCAACAAATAACCGATATTAATAAGTATTTAAACTCACAAAAGGGCTAAAAAAATGACATCAGAACAATTCAACCTACCGCCACGAGTCTCCGGTGGTGACCCTTCCGTTAAAGACGAACGCATATATCGCACCTGCTTAAATACTCGAGATTATCTCCGTTTAGAAATAGAAGCTATGGAAAGAGGTTTAAAACCCTTCGGATTAACAAAATCCGTTATGACCCTTTACATAAACAAACAACTGGTTTTCGTTCGTGACCTGCCGCCGCAAATACAAACGGCAATCATCGACTATCAAAAATCCATCTCTAAACCTGTTTCGATTTAGAAAAAACGATTATGTCAGCCATCGCTTTTAAAAGAGAAAAAATTGATTCTGCCTGCCGGATTAGCCTAGCCAGTCGGAGCCGTCGTATGGGGTGTGTCGTTATGGTCGCCGGGCTTGGGTGGTGTCAACACAGGCTGTATCGTGTTGACACCACCCAAACCGGTGAAACCATAGACACAAACCATAGATGGCACCGTCTGGCGGGAACTAGCCGGTTGGTGAGTTGGTGGGGCTATCAAAACAAAGCGCGTAGCACATTGTCTTTGCTCTTGATGTTGACCTTGCGAAAGGGATTGAAGAGGAAATTATCCATTTTGACTGAGTTAGAAGCCGTTATTAATAAATCTATGGAGCCCTGCGTAATAGCATTTATTAATTACGGATTCTTACCAGACAAAAAGGTTAATTGGAACGTAAAGCCCGGCCCTTTAGGGTTCGTCCAATGATACGAGAAACAAGAGTCTGTGCAGAATGCAAAACCCAACAAATCTTTGAGATGCGTAATTCAACAGACAACAAATTAGTAATAACCCGTTTCATTTGCCAATGTAAATGTCACGTACAAGTCACATTAAACAACGGATAAACCACCATGTCAGACTTACACGATAACGATTTGGACGACTCTGATTTAGAAGAAAACGAAGATCAACAAGTTTCATGTCCTGTTTGCAATGGTTCCGGTGAACTTGGAAACAATGAATATTCCATCCGTTACTGTACTGCTTGTAATGGCTCCGGCCTCACAACACAAAGTGAAATTGATCAACTGCCATTCTAAAACAACCGACTACCCCCGTTAGACCCTACGGGCTTCAAAAGGGTCAAAACAACCGCTTTAACCATTAAATTTAACCAAGGAAAAACACAATGTCAGAACAAAACAACAGCTTCCAATCAGACATGCAAACCGTTGTCACTGGAAAAGTAGAAAGTTTAACCCGTTACGAAATAGACGGCGACAACAAAGGTGGCTCAATCTGGGTTTCCAAACCAAACACCGGAAAAAACGCCAACAACCTAGGCAACGAACTAATCAAAATCAAAATGCCCTTTGAAATGTTCGACCAACAACGCCTAAAAGTTGAAGCCGGTGAAATCAAATTCCCTTGCTACATGGAAATACTTGCCGAAATCACCATGGGTGGCCAAAACAAAGCCGTCCTTTCAGCCCTATCAATACGCTACTTGGCTGAATCTTTAGAACAACGAATCGAACCCAAAGGCGTACAGCATTTAGACACAACATCTAAACCAGCAACACCAAAGGCATAACAACATGGCGCTTAAATACCTTTGCATAAGTTTTACCCAAGAATGGGTCGAAAAATCAACTATTGCCGAATGTTTAGCTATAGACCCTACGGGATTTGTGTCCTTAAGCGCCGCCTCGATGGCTGAACAGCCATCCATGCAAGACATCTTCGCCATCCCTCTAGCTGAGGACATGGCGCAAATGTGGTCATTAGGGTTTGGCCTCCCGATGACCTGTTATTTAGTGGCCTGGGGCTTTGGTGTCATTCTTAATATGTTACGCGATACCAAGCCCTATTAACCTTCACTTAATCCTTTAAAGGAAAAAATAAAATGAAAAATTCAACTAAAGCATTCGTTACCGGCGTATTAACATTTGGCGCTTCATCTGCATTCGCAGTAACACAATATGACAGCGTTGTATCAGCCGTTAACGCGTCTGACATCGTGCTAGGTATTGCCGCAATCGCTGGCGTACTTGTATTGCCAAAAGCAGCTGCTTACGGATTCCGTCGAGTATTGGCTTTCGTCCGCTAAACCAGCAAACCAAGAAAGGGGGCTTAGGCTCCCTTTTTTTTCTTAAATCACCAACCCAACACAGGTGACTTATGATCTTCACAATGCTTTTCTTTGTCTCCGGCTTGTTATGCGCCTATGCCGTGATTATCGGTTTTAGTCATGCTTAGGCTTTTTTTACTTATTATTTCGTTAACTTTTACCGTTCCTACCTTAGCTGGCATTGATGCATGGTACGCTACAACCTCACAGGCAGCGGCTGGTTGTGTCGCTGCAAACTTAGGATCAACGTGTATAACTGTCGGTTATTCTCCGGGGTTTGCCCGGTGTGCGGGTGCAAATCAAGAAGCAAGCGGAAAATATTATCAAAATTTTGAGGGTGGGCAATATGTTAATCATTTTCACTTGTCGTGCGTTGCTGGTTATGTTTCCTGCGCCGCCGGTCAAACTCGTGAATATCCGTCCGGTTCGTGTGCCGCTCCGACCGTAACCTGCACCGCTGGCTTTCAAAAAGACATCCTTGTTCCGCGCGGCTCTTACCCTGCTAACGGCACTCCTACCGTTAACCTCGTTCACGATAGTTCCGGCGGCTCATCTACCGCATTAAATCCGACAAGCGTTTCAACGGGTGGTTGTAAATACAATATCCCTGCAAACCCTAACAACTCCTATGGTTGCGAGGTAATAACCACACCAACCAGCTCAGATATTTATTGCAAAGTTCGCGGTACCCAGACCGGCGAATATATATCTGGCAATGACACAGCCAAAGAAATACAACCGCCAAAAACGGCGGCTGATTGCGTTGCTCCGTTAAAATTTGAAGTCGACCATTGCGCTCCGCCATCTGCCCACCTGGGTTGCTATACCTCCCCCACTGGCGATGAAGTTTGTCCATCCTCGTCAAAGCTAAATTGCGGAACAATTGGTTCTGACAAAACCGAAGTGTGTGTTACCGATACTGGCTTAACAATGAATGGTGGTCATGCTTACTTGGTCGATGGTCAGCCTGTCGCTGAAAAACAAAACGTCAACGGACAAATTCAAAATTGTGCCCTTAATTCTTCTGGCAAAGCCGTTTGCGTTGGTACCGATTCGTCGCCGCCCGGAATAAACCTTCCGTCTGTTCCCGCCGGTACTTGTGGCCCTGGTGGCACAGGCATTGTGTGTATAAAACCAGCGTCAACCACATCAACCCCTAATCCAACGCCGGTACCTATCAACAAAGAAGTCAAAGAAGCCACTAAAACCGCCACCGTTACCAACTCTGATGGTTCAAAAACCATTACCCAAACCACTACAAACAACATCGTCAACACTACGTCCACCGTCACCACAACCAACATCAATTCATCCGGCCAAACCACCAGCACCTCAACTGTAAAAGGCGATTCCCAAGGGCAAGGCGTAACCGATGGCACCGCGGTTGGTGCTTCTCCTGGTGCTGGTTCCGGTAAAGGCCGTTTTTATACAAGTAACGGTAAAACTGTCACTTCTGTGGGAACGGCATTTATGAATAAGGCTGTTAACTCTCCGCTCTTAAAAGCGGGTTCAGACATCTTTTCTGCGTCTATTCCCACGGTGGCCGCTTGTGCTGCCTGTGATTTAAATATACCTGCAATTATGGGCATGCCTAAAGCAGATATTCAGCCTTTCTGCGCTGTCTGGATGGAAACTGTCTGGCAGGTCATTGCTGCTTCATTGAAGATCGCCACCGTCTTTGTTGCCTTTCGCTTAATGATTTCATCTCCATTCTAGGGTCTGCCATGCAATCAATAATTAACACACTAAAAGACTATTTTGATTCATTTATTAAGTTTTTCGAAGACTTTGCAGACTCCATTAAGGACTTTGTTACTGACCTTCCTGCTACTCTCCTAGAGTATGCATCTGATTTCATAATGATGTTTTTAGACTGGGCCGGTTCTTATTGTTCGTATTGCTTGGGTGGTGTCACGCTTAGCGGTTCCGGCTCTGCTGCTTCTCAATTCGGTCAAAAAATACAAGCTGCTTATAACGCCTTGTCGCCTTGTATTCTCTACGCCCTTAATCAGGCTGACATTGCCGGATGTTTGCAAATCATGGTTTGTGCTACCACTATTTGGTCTGCCTTTAAGATTGTTGGTTTAGTGAGGTCAATAGCATGATAATTTTTCACGAAGGTCTCCCGGGGTCCGGTAAAAGCTACGAAGCCGCAATTAATCAAATCATCCCGGCCCTTATGAAGGGCCGTTCCGTTTATGCGTATATCGAAGGGCTTAACCGTCCTAAATTCGCAGAAATAACCGGTATTCCCTTAGAACTTGTTACTAAGCTTCTAAACCCTTTAACTAAAGAACAGGTGTCAGATGTTCAAGCTCATGTGGCTAATGATTCCCTTGTTATCTTGGATGAGTTACAAGATTTTTTCCCCGCTGGTAAAACTCATTTATCGCCTGGTATCACGGAATTTGTAACCCAGCACCGCCACCGTGGCATCGACATTGTTTGTATGGGGCAAGATCACCGCGATTGTCATATGTTGTGGAAGCGGCGAATTGACACCCTGATTAAATTTCTAAAGCGGGATGCTATCGGTTTTCCTAACTCTTACACTTGGTCAACATTCAAGCAAACAAACGGCACCTTTACCAAGCTTCGTTCGGGTTCCGGCAACTATGACCCTAAATATTTTGGTCTCTATGCCTCTCACTCTGACGGCGTTACCGCCATTGACTCTCACAATGATGATAGAACCAACATCTTAAAATCGTCAATCTTTAAGGTTGGCTTTCCTGCCCTTGGCCTCGCGGGTGTTTTCTGTGTTTACTTTCTGTACAACTATTTTGTCCCTGACGTGCCTGAGCCTAAAAACGAAACCGTCACCGTTACTACAAAAGCAATTGAACCGCCTAAATCTATCCCAAACCCTGTACCAGTTCCTCAAAAAGAAGAAAAGAAGCCCGAGTATAAAGCGGTTGAATTCGCAAATTTCATTGAAATGTACCTTGAAAAAAACAGGCCGCGCCTTTCCGCGTTTGTTCAGGCTTCAGATGGTTCTAAGATCTTGCTCAAGATAGATTTCTACGATGGTGACAAAATCATCGACACCTTTAACTATAAGCAATTCGTAGAATTCGGCTACACCATTACGAAAAAGGAATTCGGCGTTCTTGTTGAGAAAAACGGCAAACAGTACCCAGTCACTATGTGGCCACGTGAACTTCGGAACGAAGAGCAAAACCGGCTTGCTCGGGGGTATTCCAGTGGTGGTGTTCAAGATAGTCAGCGTAGTAATGAACAATCAATCGTAACCGCTCAAGATCAGCATTTCGGCAAAGTGGGTTCTATCGATGGGCCAATGGTGCAAATGGCAGGGCCGGGCCTTTAAATTGTGGGGCAACGCAAGTGAGTTTATAAAAAAGCAGATTTAATGGATGAGCGCGGGCGTTTTTGTGGCTTGGTTGCGATTCCTCTTAGTCCCTGGTTTGAGCTGCTGGCAGGGCTTTAGCTTTTCAATCGGCAAGGCGCGGCAACAAATAGATAGCTGTTCGCCCTGGCTGCCCGAGTAATGCGCGAAGTATGAGACGCGCGAGGGCGGCCAGGGCGATTACAGATAACAAGCGGCGGGCGCGCCTTGTCGGTTAGAAAATCTTAGTCTTGACAGGCGAAAATAAGGGGCTAAGGGGATGAGTAATTAAGCCACTGCCCTTTAAGCGAAGAAATGAAGGTGTGTTTGGCTAGTTTTCCTTCCCACCAGCAACAAATTAAACCCGTTACCTAACGTCCTTGTCACACGTTAGATATAAAACTTAAACTAGTATCGTTAGAGCTAACACAGGCTAGTAAAATGAAAACATCGCCACGCTATTCACTTGAATCATTAACCTTGGACCAAACAGACGATCAGGGACGTTTATTTACCAATGCTCATGGTATTCAGGATCTAACGCCCGTTAACATTGTCGGTGCTTCGGTTGATACGGTTCGGCAATTATTTTACGGTAAACCCAAAACGACCTTGATTGATAAGCTGGAAAAACACGCTAAAGCCGGTGAATCCATTATTTCCTTGTCGGATACCATAGGTTCGCAAAAATGGCACTTTACCCGTATGGGCAAAGTTTCCCGGTATCGCTACAAGCTTCAGAGCAATGATGAAGGCATCGTTATTTTGTTTTGCTCATTTTTTGCAAAAATAGAACATCCTGGGCAACACTTAAAAATTGAGCTTTCCCCGCATTTTATCACTCAGCGTTCAGTGCAAAAAATTTGGCAACGTTTACATGGTCAATTGGGCTTGTCTCAGAATTTCCTTGAAGATGCTGAACCTAAAGGCTGTGCTATCCATCTGGCTTGTGATTACCAAGGGTTTAGGCTTCCAGATGATTTCCTTTTTAAGTTCTCAACACGGTCAAGAATCATACGATCTTATGACGGTATGGGCTCAATCGACCTTTCCGACTTATCGGATGTTGTGGCCACTTATGGTTCAAAAACACAGACTAAGGATTATTTGATCGGCAAAGCAGCTTCAATGCAGTTTGCGGCCTACGATAAGAGCTTTGAAATAATTAAGCATGACAAAAAAGACTATTTTCACCGCGAATGGAACGTTTACACACTGGGTGAATTTGACGAAAAACAAACCGTTCGCCGTATAGAAGCCCGTTTTCACCATTCCATCATTCGTGAAATCGGTTTAGGCATGGGCAAGGAATTTGAATCGTTTGAAGAAATAGCACCTTACCTTACTGACATTTGGCGCTTTGGCTTAGAAAAGAATCGCTTAAACCTGGACGATAGACATGAACACCTTCATCCGTTTTGGCAATTGCTTATGGAAGACGTTGTATTCACCGTTCCGGCTACTGGATTGACAATAGTACGTAAAAAAAAACAAAGCTCGGAACCGATTGCGAAAAATATGGGGCTCGCTCTCGGAAACATGCTGACTATTTGGGCTCGTCAAGGGTTCACCGTTAAGCAAGTCATGCAGCAACTTAGATTACTGAGCTTTTATCCTCAATTGCTTGATAACTACAAAAGTCGGCGGTTAACTGAAAGTGATCTTAGGGAGTATGTTGATAAATCCCTTTGCTTAAGGCGTCTCATTGGTAAAGCGGCTTAATAATTAATATTGAATTGATAATAAATAAGCCGGCAATTTTATGATTACAAAAAAGGGTAAAAAATATCAGTTGGATTTACGTCCGAACGGTTCTAAGGGCAAGCGAATAATTAAGCTATTCAATACCAAATTAGAAGCAGTACGGTACCAATTTGACCTTGTTTCACGTCTATCTGATTCACAAGCCGTCCAGGCTCCATTGGATGATAGACAGCTTTCCGAATTAATCTTTATTTGGTTTGATCTTCATGGCCGTTCGTTAAAATCCGCTGTTGATACTAAAAACCGGCTTTTAAAACTGGCTGAGAAACTGGGTAACCCTAAAGGGCGTTTGTTTAACTCTGCTGAATTTGCCATTTATAGAAAAAACCGTCTCAAGTCTGGAATCAATGAAGCGACTGTTAATCGAGAGCTATCGACAATTAAGGCATTATTTCGCGAACTTAAAAGACTGGATGTAATCGACTATGAATCTTCATTGTTGACAGTACGTAAACTTAAAGAAAAGAAAACCGAACTTACCTACCTGACCCAAGCACAAATAACACAACTCAGAATACAAGTGTCGCTGAGTCAAAATGAGTCCTTGGAATACGTTGTTCTGATTTGCTTAATTACCGGTGCTAGGTGGTCTGAAGCTGAGGGCTTGACAATCAGGAATTGTTTTAACAATGGCTTTAGCTTTGAAGATACAAAAAACGGGTGTTCTCGATTTGTTCCTGTTTCTGAAGGGCACTTTCTTTACATTCAAAACCGTCTTGAACAGGGTCCATTCAAATCTTGTTACTCTGCCTTCAGGTCGGCTTTCAATCGTTGTGGTTTCCCCGTTTCTCCTGGACAACTTGCCCATATCTTAAGGCATTCCTTCGCTAGCCATTTCATTATGAACGGTGGCAACATTCGAGCCCTTCAACAGTTGCTTGGCCACTCATCCTTGCAAATGACGATGAGGTATTCTCATCTATCCCCTGCCTATATGAATCAGGTGGTAGAACTTAATCCGCTTTCTGGTCTTAACAATGAAAATATAAAAAGTGGAAAGAAAGTGGAAAGCTTATCTAAAGACACAAAAAAACCAGTTGAGAAAAATCCCTAACTGGTTGATTTATATATTATTTATGGTGGGTCGCATGCGATTCGAACGCATGACCATCGCATTAAAAGTGCGGTGCTCTACCGGCTGAGCTAGCGACCCAGTAAAGAATGCCTATTATATAGATAATATTGGAAAAAGCAACTTTTACTTTAAACCTGAAGCACAATATTAAAATACTCTGAGTCACTATCGTCCGTTATCCGAGTTAAATTAATCAAGGCTCCTGGTAAGCCGGTTTTTTTGAGCGGGGCACGCTATTACAGATCAGCTTCCCATTTAGTTAGTATTTTTCTCAGAAGGTATCTAGTAATTCCGGCAAAAAGAATTCGCTGACCAGCATTTGCCTTTGAGCGATGGAGTAAACCGTTCGTCTACCCCATAGGGGTTGATTAATTTGTCCCTGGCTAAGCGCGGGGCGGCTCCATGTGTTTAGGGTAACCAAGCTGATATTTAACGCCAAGCGCTGCAGTTTAGGATAAGAAAAAATGATTTCACCCAACGGCCGGTTACCTAGGTGGGACAGGTTGCTTTGGGCGATTTTAATAGTGTCGCGGGGAATGATGGTTCTGGCCATTATCAGCGGCTTGCCGTTTGCATGCAGCAGTACTTCACGAATTAAACAATAACGGTGCTCGGGCTGGTTAAGTAAGCGTCGTTCACTTAAATACGGCGTTTGCCAATGATTAAATAAAACGTTGACGGCGACATTATTGCCATAAATGCTACGCAGGCGTTCAGTCAACGAACCTGTTTCATAAGTCCACGATTGCACAGCAATAGGTAGAGTGTGACGAATGCCGGTGCGGTTTTCGCGCCAGTTAGGTTCCTGGGTGAATAAGTAACTTTTTGTGGTCAAAGCGCAGTTAAACCTCGGAGTATTCGGTGGCACGGCCTATCCAGCGGTCGATCAAGGGCTGAATTGCTTGTGGGGAGTCGATAAAAAATTGTTCGCCGATTTGGCTCACGGCGTCCAGTAAGTCCAAGTCGCGCGCCAAATCGGCTATTTTAAACTGCATTTGCCCGGTTTGACGGGTACCCATTACTTCGCCGGGGCCGCGCAGCTCCAGATCTTTTTCAGCAATCACAAAGCCGTCGCTACTGTCCCGTAATACTCCCAGCCGGTGGCGTGCGGTATCTGATAACGGCGATTGATACATTAACAGGCAGAAGCTGGCGTCGCTGCCTCGGCCAACGCGGCCGCGTAATTGGTGCAGTTGCGATAATCCCAAGCGTTCCGGATTTTCGATGATCATTAAACCGGCATTGGGTACGTCAACGCCCACTTCAATCACGGTGGTAGCGACCAGTAAATCAAGGGTGTGTTGTTTAAAGGCCTGCATGATGGCATCTTTTTCGGCGGTTTTCATGCGACCATGAATCAAGCCAACTCGGACATTCGGTAACGCCTGTATTAAATAATCAGCCGTTTTTTCGGCGGCTTGGCATTGTAAAACTTCGGATTCTTCAATGAGGGTACAAACCCAATAGACTTGTTTTTTTTTAGCGACCCAGCTGTCGATACGGTCGATTACTTCTTCGCGGCGCTCATTAGGGATAACACTGGTAACCACGGGCTGTCTGCCCGGCGGTAGTTCATCGATAATCGAAATATCCAGATCGGAATATTGCAACATTGCTAAAGTGCGCGGAATTGGCGTAGCGGTCATTACCAGTTGATGCGGCCTGACACTGCCTTGTTGGCCTTTTTCCCTGAGTGCCATACGTTGATGTACGCCAAAACGATGTTGCTCATCAATGATGATTAGTCCCAAACGATGAAAAGTGACGGCTTCCTGAAACAGCGCATGTGTGCCGATAATGATACCGGCACTACCATCGGCCAGTGCTTGCAATGCATTTTTACGGGCATTGCCCTTGATATTGCCGGTAAGAAATAGCACTTGAGTCTGAAAATTTTCAAACCATCCGCTGAAATTTCTAAAATGCTGTTCAGCCAGTAATTCGGTCGGCGCCATCACCGCTACTTGATAACCTGCGGTTAAAGCCAGCATCGCCGCATAGGCTGCTACCACGGTTTTACCGGAGCCAACGTCGCCTTGCACTAAACGCATCATCGGGTGAGCCTGCTGGAAATCAGTTTCAATCTCGGTGATGACTCGCTGTTGCGCGCCAGTTAAGGTAAAAGGCAGGGTGTTGAGAAAATGCGCGCAGCTGACCGGGTTGGCTGTGAACACTGGTGCTTGCCATGCTCTGGTTTTATGTCGAGTTTGCCGCAGGGTTAAGTGATGTGCCAGTAGCTCTTCAAACGCCAGACGCTTTAACGCCGGTACTCGGCCATTTTGTAAAGCGGCCACGGAAATAGATTCATCTGGTGCATGCAGGGTCTGTATAGCCTCGTTTAGGCTAGGGTAGTTGTGCTGGGTCAATACCGATGCCGGTATCCAATCTGCCAAGTCATCAATACATAAAGTCAGCGCTTGTTTAACGGCTTTACGTAACAGCTGTTGATTGAGGCCGTCGGTTAATGGATAAACCGGGGTAAGCCGTGAATCTGTAATTACCTGATCAGGGTCGCTGAGTATTTTGTATTCAGGATGTACCATTTCCAGCCCGGCATAGCCGAAACGCGCTTCAGCAAAGCAGCTGATGACGGTGCCTGGTTTGAAGAGATTGTGCTGGCTGGCGGTGTAGTGGAAAAACTTTAACGAGATAAAGCCGGTGCCGTCACTGATTCGACAAATCAAACTGCTGCGCCCTTTGGGCAACATATCGGTAAATTCGATAGTGCCTTTTATCAAGGCGCTCATGCCTGCCGTCAGTGCGCCGATGGGCGTGATATGGGTCCGGTCTTCGTAACGATGCGGAAGATGGAACAGCAGATCCTGAATGACGCGGATACCCAGTTTTTCCAGGCGATGAGCGGTTTGGGCGCCAATGCCCGTCAGTGTCGCAACCGGTTTGCTCAGATTGTTTGCTGCAGACATTGACAGGCGAGTTTTGAGTTAATTGAAGTTATTTGGCTGACAACTTAAGTCGATGTCTTAATCAACTATTCGACCGACCTCACCTAAACACATCAAAGGGTCAGTATCAACACATCTGTGTTGTTGATTAAAGTGGATATTCCTGAGGTTCCAGATGCATGATCGCATCCATTTCTACCGCTGCGCCTTTAGGTAACGCGGCAACTCCAATCGCAGCACGTGCAGGATAAGGCTGTTGAAAATAATTGCCCATGATTTCATTGACGACAGGGAAGTCGGCTAAATCAGTTAAAAACACATTCAGTTTGACGATGTCTGCGAAGCTGCCACCTGCGGCAACAGCAACAGCCTGTAAATTGTCAAAAACTTGGGTAATTTGCGCTGCAATGTCGCCTTCAACCAATACCATTGTGGCGGGTATCAAGGGGATTTGGCCGGATAAATAGACGCTGCGGCCGACTTTTATCGCTTGTGAGTAAGTACCGATGGCTTGGGGGGCGTTAGTGGTGTGAATGATTTCTTTGGTCATGGCTGCTCTGTATTGATCAAGTGTGTGGTTTATTTAAGAAAGCTATGTTGAGTTAGTCTTTTAAAACGGAGGGTTAAGCGTATTTTTTAAGCTTTAACTCGAGTAATTTTTAACACAATCGCTAATTCTTTTAATCGACGAATTATTTTTGCCAGATGGATACGGTCTTTAACCGTCAGGGTAATTAAATCTACGCAGATGCGATCATCCTGATCTACTACGGTGACGTTTTCGATGTTTGAATCAAGATTGGAGATAGTTGAGGCGATTGTAGCCAAAGAGCCGCGCTCATTGAGAACACTGATGCGAAGTTCTGCAGAAAAGTCGCCGGCAACATCCGGTGACCATTCCACGTCCAGCCAGTTGTTTTGTTTTTTTCTATCGACATTGCGGTTACGGCATTCGTGATGATGAACAACAATGCCTTTGCCGGGATTGAAAAAGCCAATAATCGAATCGCCCGGAATAGGCCTGCAACATTTTGCCAGCGTGATGACCATGCCTTCAGTGCCTTTAATTATCAAAGGCGTTTTATGAGTGGCTTCATGATCATCCAATTTAACAGCCGCAGTGACATCTTCTTGAGTTAAGCGCTTGGCAATCAACAGTGGCATTTTATTTCCAAGCCCAATATCTTCAAGTAACTCATCCAGTGAGCTCATGGATAAAGACTTGAGCATGATATTTATTTTTGCTTCGTCAATATTGTCCAGATGGATATGCAGAGCTTGTAGTTCTTTTTCCAGCAATCGCTGACCTAAACTAATGGCTTCTTGTTGCTTAAAGTGTTTAAGGTAATTACGAATGCCTGAGCGGGCTTTGGCGGTAATGACATAATTGAGCCATAAAGGATTGGGTCGCGCCCAGGGTGCCGTGACAATTTCCACGGTCACGCCGTTTTCTAATTTACTTTGCAACGGCACTAATTGTTTATCGATTCTGGCAGACACACAGGCATTACCCAAATCGGTGTGAACGGCATAGGCAAAGTCGACAATAGTGGCCCCGCGCGGTAGCTTGATAATTTCGCCGTTAGGAGTAAACACGAACACTTCTTGGGGAAATAAATCGACTTTAAGATTTTCAATAAATTCCAGCGAATCGCCGGCTGATTTTTGAATTTCCAGTAGGTCTGTCAGCCATTCATTGGCTCGATCTTGGAACTTAGCCGTTTTGTCGTCATCTGATTTGTAGAGCCAGTGTGCGGCTATGCCTGATTCTGACATCCGGTGCATGTCGTAAGTGCGGATTTGAATTTCTATCGGTACGCCAAAAGGCCCCATTAGAATGGAATGCAGTGACTGATAGCCGTTCGCTTTGGGCAGGGCAATATAATCTTTGAAGCGTCCCGGGATAGGTTTGTACAAGTTATGCATGACACCCAGGGTGCGGTAACAGGTATCCACGTTTTCGCATAAGATTCTGAACGCATAGACATCAAAGACATCCGCCAGTGAGTTGTTTTTACTGAGCATTTTTTTATAAATGCTGTAAATGTTTTTCTCTCTACCGACCACTTCACAACTTAGACCGGCTTCTTGTAAGCGGTTTTTTATTGAACTCTCAATGGTTTGGACAATTTCCCGGCGATTGCCGCGGGCTTTCTTGATGGCCTTTTTAATGACTGCATAGCGCATCGGATACATTGCAGAGAGACTTAAAGACTCCAGCTTCTGTTGAATGCTGCGCATGCCTAAACGATTGGCAATTGGGGCGTAAATGTCTAATGTTTCACGTGCAATTCGCCGCTTTTTAGCCGGCGCCATCACATCCAGTGTTTGCATATTATGCAGTCGGTCAGCCAGTTTTACGATAATAACGCGTAAATCTTTGGCCATGGCCATAAACATTTTACGAACATTTTCCGCTTGGGCTTCGGCGTGTGATTTATTGTCAATTTGGGTAAGCTTGGTGACACCATCAACCAATTCGGCAACTTCTAGGTTGAATTGGTCTGCCAGTTCGGCTTTGCTGACGAGCGTATCTTCAACAACATCATGCAACAGAGCGGCCATGATGCCGCTGGCATCCATATGCATATCTGAGAGGATGATGGCAACGGATACCGGGTGGCAAATATAAGCTTCCCCGGTTTTTCTAAATTGCCCAGCGTGAGCACTGGCACCAAATTCGTAAGCTCGAATACAGTCATTAACTTGCGCTAAATCCAGATAACCGGATAGGGATTCACGTAAACGCTGGACCAATTTATCTTGGGGGCGTTCGGTTTCCAGAATCTCGGCTATCAGGGACATAGCAAGGTTGGCGATTTAGAAAGTGGTTAATTGCAGATGCAATTGTTCTTGATCACGGTCCCGAGGTTGGTTGTCGGGAATGCGATGCAACTGAGCAATGTTATCTGGAGTGACATGTCCCGCAGCAATTTCCCGTAATGCCAGCACGGTGTCTTTATCTTTACCACGCGGTAAAAACTCAGTGGCCCCATGTTGCAGTTGGCGGGCTCTTTCGCTGGCTAATAAAACCAATTTGAATCGATTTTCAACATTATCCAAGCAATCTTCAATTGTGACTCTGGCCATTTTTTTTCCTAAATTTAGGTGGTTTGATCAAGGGCCGGGATAGATTATATCCCGGCAATATGTAGCTAACTTTGTGATTTTAACACAGAAACTGCCGGTAAATCCTTGCCCTCCAGAAATTCCAAAAAGGCGCCGCCACCAGTCGATGTATAAGATACTTTATCGTTAATACCGTATTTGTCGATGGCGGCCAGGGTGTCACCACCACCGGCAATTGAGAAAGCCGGGCTTTCTGCAATCGCTGTGGCTAATGCCAAGGTGCCGTTGCCAAATTGATCAATTTCAAAGACGCCGACCGGACCGTTCCAGACGATAGTACCGGCGGTTTTTAAAATTTCGGCATATTGTTTGGCCGTTTCCGGACCAATGTCCATGATCATGTCATCGTCTTCAACATCAGCAACATTTTTGACGGTCGCCACTGCGGTTTCTGAAAATTCCTTTGCGCAAACGACGTCAACAGGAATGGGAATGTCTGAACCATTGCTTTTCGCCGCGGCAATCAATTCGCGTGCGTTTTCCAGCAGGTCGGGTTCGTACAATGATTTTCCGACTGGAAAACCTGCTGCAGCGATAAAGGTATTGGCAATCCCGCCGCCGACAATCAATTGATCGACTTTTTCTGACAGTGATTTTAATACTGTCAATTTTGTAGAGACTTTGGAACCGCCGACGATAGCAACCAATGGCCTGGCAGGGGTTTCCAATGCTTTGCCCAATGCATCTAATTCGCTGGCTAACAGAGGACCTGCGCAAGCAATCGGCGCGAACTTGGCGACACTATGGGTAGAAGCTTGGGCTCTGTGTGCGGTGCCAAAGGCATCCATGACAAATACGTCGCAGAGTGCGGCCATTTTTTTGCCTAACTCATCGCTGTTTTTGCCCTCTCCGACATTAAAACGCACGTTTTCGCAAAGAACGACTTCACCGGGTTGAATAGCAATGCCGTTGATCCAGTCTTTTTCCAGTCTGACCGGTTTGCCCAACAAGCTTGCTAAGCGCTCAGCGACAGGTTTTAAAGATGATTCTTCGTCATATTGCCCTTCAACCGGTCTACCTAAATGCGATAGTAAAATTACGGCTGCGCCTTTTGCCAAGGCAGTTTCAATAGTGGGCAGGCTGGCTTGAATACGAATGTCGCTAGTGACTTGGCCATTTTTGACCGGCACATTTAAATCCTGGCGAATTAACACGCGTTTACCTGATAAATCCAGATCGACCATACGTTTAATTGACATAGTGTTTGCTCCTGATTTTTCTTGTTGTGGTGGGTGATGTTATTGAAACCAAATCGCCGCGCTGATCAACGCTGCACTAAGCAGCATAATCCAACGGCTGATGCGGTTATTACTGTTGATTTGTTCGCGCATTAGGATCAGTTCCCGATGCTGGGCTTCCGATTGCCGCCGGGCATAGGTGGCATTATCCAGGGCTTTAAACAGCAATCCTGGAATTTCTGGTAACTGTTCGGTCAGCTCAGGAAACTGTTTGATAAATTTATCAAGCTTGGCTTTAGGCCCCATGCGTTCATGAAACCATTTTTCCAGAAACGGTTTGGCGGTTTGCCATAAATCCAGGTCTGGATAAAGCTGGCGGCCTAAGCCTTCGATGTTGAGCAGGGTTTTTTGCAGCAATACCAATTGCGGTTGCACATGCATATCAAAGCGCCGTGCCGTCTGGAATAAGCGCAAAAGTAACTGACCAAAAGAAATGTCTTTTAAAGGCTTTTCAAAAATCGGTTCACAAACGCTGCGAATAGCGGATTCGAATTCTTCAATGCGGGTAGATTCGGCGACCCAGCCGGATTCCACATGCATTTCCGCAACTTTACGATAATCCCTGTTGAAAAAAGCCAGGAAGTTTTCCGCCAGATAATGCTGATCGGATAACGACAGCGAGCCGACGATGCCAAAATCAACGGCAATATATTTCCCAGGCAGGTCGACAAAAATATTGCCGGGGTGCATGTCCGCATGGAAAAAATTATCGCGAAATACTTGGGTAAAGAAGATTTCCACGCCGCGTTCAGCCAGTAATTTGAAATCTGCACCACCCGCTTTTAATTGATCAATATCGCCGACCGGTACGCCGTGGATACGCTCCATTACCATGACTTTTTCGCGGGTCAGCGGCCAGTGAACTTCAGGGATGTAAATGATGTCGGATTTTTCAAAATTGCGGCGTAATTTGGCGGCATTGGCCGCTTCCCTGACCAGGTCAAGTTCATCCAGGGTGGTTTTTTCAAATTCGGCAACGACTTCCATGGGGCGTAGGCGCCGGGCGTCGCTCCAGAATCTTTCCGCGAAGCGTGCCAATTCGTAAAGCAAGCCAATATCGGATCGAATGCGTTCTTCAATGTCCGGCCGAACGACTTTAACGATAACGCTTTCGCCGCTATGCAGCGTTGCCGTATGGACTTGGGCAACAGATGCTGAGGCAAGGGGCTCGGTGCTGAATTCTGCAAAGGCCTGGCTAATGGACATGCCGAGTTCTTTTTCAATGATGTTGCGGGCGACTTCATTGGGGAAGGGCGGCACGCGGTCTTGAAGTTTAACCAATTCGTCAGCAATGTCTTCCGGGAGCAAATCTTTGCGGGTTGATAAGGCTTGGCCAAATTTGACATAAATAGGCCCCAAGTCTTCCAGCACATGCCTGATTCTGACGGCGCGTGGTTCTGATTCGCGCTTTAACCAGTAGTAAGGCGAAAAAATGGCTAAATAACGTATCGGGCGAAATAAATGCGTTTTTAAGACGATTTCGTCCAGGCCATGAAATACCAAAACCCATTGGATATGGATCAGGCGCAATAAAATTTTAGGTCGGATCACAGAAGGGCGAAAAAGTTAGAGGTTGACGTTGACTGCTAAGTTTGGGCTGGTAGGGTCTGCGAGAATTTAAAATATCTCGCAGACCTGCAAATTTTAATCCCTTAATAATTCGTTGATGCCGGTTTTGCTGCGGGTTCTTTCATCCACTTGCTTGATGATTACTGCGCAATACAGACTGTAACTGCCGTCAGCTGACGGCAGGTTGCCTGACACCACGACTGAGCCTGCAGGAATGCGACCATAGCTGACTTCACCAGTCATCCGGTTGAAGATTTTAGTGCTTTGGCCGATGTAAACGCCCATGGAAATAACACTGCCGTCTTCGACGATAACGCCTTCAACGATTTCGGAACGTGCGCCGATAAAGCAGTTGTCACCGATGATGGTCGGACCTGCTTGTAGCGGCTCTAAAACACCGCCAATGCCCACGCCGCCGGAAAGATGCACATTTTTACCAATTTGCGCACAAGAGCCGACGGTAACCCAGGTATCGACCATGGTGCCGCTATCCACATAAGCGCCGATGTTGACATAAGACGGCATCAGGATGGCGCCGGGAGCGATGTAAGAACCGCGGCGAGCGACGGCATTGGGCACTACGCGCACGCCTGCTTTGGCAAAGTCTTCTTCTGAATAATTAGAGTATTTGCATTCAACTTTGTCGTAATAGCGCGTATTGCCGCCATCCATTAAGCGGTTTTCGTTGATTCTGAACGACAATAACACCGCTTTTTTTAACCATTGGTTAGTTGTCCAATCGCCGTTTATTTTTTCGGCAACGCGGGCTTTGCCGCTATCAAGCAGGTTAATGGCTTCGTTTACTGCATCGCGGATCTCTGCGGAAACGGTGCTTGGGGTAATGTCTGCGCGTTGTTCGAAGGCTTCGTTAATAATGTTTTCAAGTTGTGACATGGTTTTTTTACAGAGAGTTAAGAAATAGTTTTATGCGTTGGGCGGCTTCTATGCAGTCTTCCAGCGGTGCTACCAACGCGATTCTGACATGGTTTTGGCCGGGATTTAGCTCGGCAAAATCACGGGATAAGTAACTGCCCGGCAATACAGTAATGTTGTATTGAGCAAACAGCTGCTGGGCGAATTCGGTGTCAGTAATTGGTGTTTTCAACCAAATATAGAAACTGGCAGCTGGCTTGTTGATGGTGCAAACATCACTGAGAATTTCGATAAAGGCGGTAAATTTTTCCCGATATAAACGGCGATTTTCTTGTACGTGCTGCTCATCTTGCCAGGCGCGGATACTGGCATATTGAGTAGGCAAGGGCATGGCGCAGCCGTGATAAGTGCGGTATTGAAAATAAGCTTGCAGAATATCGGTATCACCTGCCACAAAACCCGAACGCAAGCCTGGTGCATTGGAGCGTTTGGACAAGCTATGGAATACTACGCAACGTTTGAATGCGGTATTGCCCAGCGCATAAGCGCTTTGCAGTAAACCGACCGGCGGGTTGGCTTCGTCATCGTAAAGTTCGCTGTAGCATTCATCAGAAGCAATGATGAAGTCATATTTTTCCGCTAAGTGAATAAGCTTTTGATGATCGGTCTGACTCATTACTGCGCCGGTTGGATTGCCGGGGGAACAGATATAAATGAGCTGACAGCGCTGCCAGATTTCTTCCGGGACGGCATCAAAATCGGGTAAGTAACCGGAATCTTCCAGAGTATTCAGATAGTAAGGTTCTGCTCCTGCCAGTAATGCAGCACCTTCATAAATTTGGTAGAAGGGATTCGGCATGATGACGACCGGACGATTGCTCGAGGCGGTCGAGTCAATCACACACTGCGCGAATGAAAACAAGGCTTCGCGGGTGCCGTTGACAGGCAATACCTGCGTTTCAGGATTTATGTCAGTCGCTGGAATCTGAAAGCGCTTGCCTAGCCAGTTGGCAATCGTCGATCTTAATTCGGGAATGCCTTTGGTGGTCGGGTAGTTAGATAGTCCATGCAAGTGTTCCAGCAATGCTTCCTGAATCAAATGCGGGGTGGCGTGAGTCGGCTCCCCCATGGACAAAGCAATATGCGGTAACTCAGCAGGTGGCACGAGCCCTTGTTTGAGTTGCGCCAGCTTCTCAAACGGGTAGGGATGCAGGTGTTTCAGGTTTGGTGTCATTATTGAGAACAGTGCGGTTGTCTACCTGCAGCTTGTGCTTGCTGGTAAAAGTTCATAGCTTGAGGCAAGTGTTGTTCGAGTTGTTGTATACGCGTGCCATGAGATGGATGCGTGGACATAAATTCTATTGGCTGTTGGCCTTGTGAGGCTTGATCCATTTTTTGCCACAACGTAATGCTTTGTCTGGGATCAAAACCTGATTTCGCCATTAAATCAATGCCGATCGTATCTGCTTCGCTTTCATGTGTGCGGCTATAAGGCATTAATATGCCGTATTGCGCGCCGACACCCAGTAAACCGATGGCGGTTTGGCCCAAGGCGGTTTGCGGCTGGCTGACGGCTTGGACAATGCCCATGCCTTGGTTGACGGCCATTTCTTGCGAGGCTCTTTCATTGCTGTGCTTGGCCAAGACATGACCTATTTCATGGCCTATAACAGCGGCTAGTTGATCTTGATTATCGACTAAAGTCAGCATGCCGGTGTGAATGCCGATTTTATTGCCGGGCAGGGCGAAGGCGTTAGGGGTTTTATCTTCAAAAACCACTACTTCCCATGCGCCACCTAAAGGCTGAGTAATCGCTTGAGCAATACAATTGGCAACCTGGTTGTAACGGGCGTTGGTGCTGATAGGTTTTTCTTTTTTTAGATCTTCAAAAGCCTGCAAGCCCATTTGGTTGATCTGGGCATCGGGTAAAAAAATCAGTTGGCTTCTTCCGGTAGGGCTGGTGGCACAGGCGGTAAGCAAACCGACGGTGATAAGTGGAGACAAGATTTTTTTCAACATTAAAGTAGACCCTGCAGATTAAAAACGTGGGGCATTTTAACGTAAGTTGTTAAGGCAGAGTCAAAAATCGCAGCCGAAGTTAGTTCTTAAGTTTAGTCAGTCGCGCTTCGTAATCTTGTCTTGATAGCACGCCACTAACGCCTTCTCGCTTATGCGTTGAATCGAAAAAATAGGTTCTAGGTAGCTCGCCATACCATTTTGGATCGATTTCATATTGCAGTTTTTGGGTGTTTTCGTCCGCGTAAACCCAGTTTTCTAGGGTGTTTAGCGTGCTTTTTTTCAAGATGGATACAACTTGCGGCTTGGCAGATACGTCGTCGGCGGCCAGCATAATTATTTTAAAATCTGGATGTGCTTGGTGTAGCTCATTAATTAAGGTCATATCTTTTAGACACGAAGGGCAAGTGATTGACCAAATCACCAGCATGAAAGGTTGGTTGTTGGTGTCGGCTAATATTTGCTGATAACTGCCTGGTATAAAAGAGCGTAAGTTATCTTCTTCTGCTTTGGGTGCTGAAAGGGTCATCAAAAACAACAGTAAAAGAATCGAGTGGATGAGCTTTTTTAAGATCATGATTGGCCTTTGTATAAGCTAAGAATAAGATTCTTGGCAGGTAAGGTAGGTGTAAATGAAGATGCGGCATTGTAGTGGCGAAAACAGTGTTAACGCCAATAATTCAGGTTAGAATGTCGCCCACAAAACGGGTTGCAGCCCGGCGCGTAGTTGGATTGGGTCTTGCAGGGCATTATTTGTTCAAGTTCGAGACTTAATAGTTTAGGTATTAAACCAAGAGGATAGCGTGTGACTGACATAACAGAAGTACCGAGTCCTTTTTGCGGTATCGGCACGGATGATTTAACCATCCGGGTTGATGGTGTATCGCTGAAAGTGATTGAAAATGGCTGTGCGGTGAATACACCTGCATTCGAACAAGCCATTACTGACACCAGTGCCCGAGTGGGTGGCAAGGAAGTCAGTCTGGATGCAGCTGTGGCTAAGGCTGCAGAATTGCTAAAAAATACCAAGCTGCCGGTAATCGGCGGCTGTGCAACTGATGTTAACGGCATGCGCGCGTTGCTGGCATTGGCTGATCGTAGCGGCGCTGTGGTGGATAACATCAATTTTACCAGCGCTAGAAACAACTTTTTGGCATTGCAGGATTCCGGCTGGATGAATACCACGCTGGCTGAAGTTAAAAATCGCTGTGATTTGTTATTGGTCGTAGGTACAGATCTTGAAGCTTTCGCGCCGCGTTTTTTCGAGCGCTACCTTTGGAACAAAGAAGCGATGTTTGTGCAGGATACCAGTGCGCGCAAGGTGATTTATTTGGGCAAAGCTCCGTCCGGTAATGCTTCAACTTCACCCAATGGACAAAAAGCCCAAGTTTTAGAATCGGCAACAGAAGATTTGCCGGAAGTGATTGCGGTACTTAGAGCGTTAGTTAAAGGCTTGCCGATTCGTGCGACATCAGTTGGCGGCATTGCCGTGGCCGATTTGCAAATTTTGGCCGAGAAACTTAAATCAGCAACCTACGGTGTAGTGACCTGGGCGGCAGGTGCCCTGGCGTATCGTCAGGGAGAACTGACCGTACAAACCCTGTCGGAATTGATCAAAGATATTAATGATAGAAACGCACGCTGTTCCGGTTTGCCTTTGGCCGGCAAAGAAGGCGACCAGACTGCCAATCAGGTTTGCGGATGGACGACCGGTTACCCGGCGCGTACCCGTTTTAGCCGCGGCTATCCTGAATATGACCCATTTTTAAATGACACTAACCTGCTGCTGGACAGCGGTGAAGCGGATGCCCTGGTTTGGGTGCATGCCTTTAATGTGAATGCTGTGCCTCCTACGACCGATTTACCATTGGTAGTTGTTGGTCGCTCCGGTATGACTTTTTCTAAGGAACCGGATGTGTTTATTCCTGTCGGTACGCCGGGTATCGATCACGCCGGTCATGCTTATCGTATGGATAACGTGGTGGCGATACGTTTGAAAAAATTAAGAGATTCCGGTTTGCCCAGTACGGCGGACGTGTTGAATGCGATTGAACACGCTTTACGCGAGGAAACAGTATGTTAATTAGATTAACAGGTGGCGTTGTTTACGATCCTGCCAGCGGGATTGATGGGCAACAGCAAGACATTTACATTCAGGATGGACGCATCGTCAACAAGCCGACTGGAGATTTTTTGATCGATAAGGAATACGATCTGAAGGGCAAAGTGGTGATGTCCGGCGCGATTGATATGCACACGCACATCGGCGGCGGCAAAGGCAATATTGCCAGAACCTTATTGCCGGAAGATCATCGTCAAGATCCGGTGGCCAGCACGCATATCTGCCGTTCTGGTTGCGGTCATGCGATGCCCAGCACGTTTGTGACAGGCTATCGTTATGCTGAAATGGGCTATACCGCCGGTTTTGAACCTGCCGTATTGCCGATCAACGCTCGCCAAGCGCATATGGAAATGGGCGATATTCCGATTCTGGATAAAGGCGGTTACGTGATGTTGGGCAGCGATGATTATTTTCTGCGCTTGCTGACAGCCAAAAAAGATCAAAAAGCCATTAACGATTATGTGGCTTGGACGATGCACTCCGCTAAGGCGATTGGCGTTAAGGTGGTGAATCCCGGCGGTATCAATGCGTTTAAATTTAACCAACGTAAACTCGATCTCGACGAGCAAAACGCTCATTACGGTGTCACTCCGCGTGATATTTTGCACGTGCTGGCGACTGCGGTTAAAGAATTGGGCGTGTCTCATCCCTTGCATGTGCATGGCTGTAATCTTGGGGTGCCCGGTAATGTTCAAACTACTTTAGATACTATCCAAGGTATTGGCGGTTTGCCGATGCACTTGACGCATATTCAGTTTCACAGTTACGGCACCGAAGGCGATTTCAAGTTTTCTTCCGGAGCGGCGCAAATTGCCGAAGCGGTTAACAGCAACAAAAATATCACTATTGATGTCGGACAGATTCTGTTCGGACAAACTGTGACGGCGTCCGGCGACAACATGCGCCAACATGCTAATCACAAGCTAGCCAGCCCAAACAAATGGGTGACCATGGATATTGAGTGCGATGCCGGCTGTGGCGTGGTGCCGTTTAAGTACAAAGATCAGAGTTTTGTTAATGCGTTGCAATGGGCGATTGGTCTGGAAACTTTCCTATTAGTTAATGATCCGTGGCGGATTTTCTTAACGACCGATCATCCCAACGGCGCGCCGTTCACCAGCTATCCGCATTTAATTCGTTTACTGATGGACAGAACGTTCCGTAACGACGTGCTGTCTACTATTCATCCTGAAGCGCAAAAGATGACCACACTGGCGTCAATAGAGCGTGAATATACACTGCAAGAAATTGCCATCATGACCCGCGCCGGTGCGGCCAAATTGATTGGCCTGAAAGACCGGGGCGGTTTAAGTGCAGGCAATTGGGCGGATATTACTGTGTATACCGATAACGCCGATCGTCAGAAGATGTTTGAAAAACCCGATTATGTGTTTAAAGACGGCCAATTGGTTGTGGTTGACGGCAAAGTGGTCTCTATAAAATGGGGCACAACTCACGTCGTTCAGCCTAACTTCGATCCATCGGTCGAAAAAGGTTTGAAAGATTATTTCGATCGCTATCTGACCATGAAACTGGGCAATTTTAAGATCAGTGATGATGAAATTACCGAAGACGGACGCGGCAGTATTACTGTGCATCCTCTGAATGGAGATGTGGCATGATTATTAACGGCGTAACTATAGACGCGACCTTTGCAGAAGCGTTTCCGATGAAGGCGACCCGCGCCATCATCACTGCCCAAAATGAAAAATGGGCGATGATTTCCGCTCAGGCTATGACGGGTTTTGCTACTTCGGTCATTGCTTGCGGTTGCGAAGCGGGCATCGAACGAGTGCTTGATCCGTCTGAAACTCCCGACGGCCGTCCCGGCGTATCCATCATGATTTTTGCGATGGGCGGTAAAGGCTTGGCTAAGCAGCTGGAAACGCGGGCAGGGCAGTGCGTATTAACCTCGCCGACATCGGCTTTGTTTGCGGGCATCGATGGCGGTACTCGCATCGCCTTAGGTAAAAACCTGCGCTATTTTGGTGATGGCTTTCAGGTATCTAAATTAATTGACGGCAAGCGTTATTGGCGAATTCCGGTGATGGATGGTGAGTTTTTGACCGAAGCCACTACTGGGCAAGTCGAAGCAGTGGGCGGTGGTAACTTTTTAGTACTGGCCGAATCACAACCTCAAGCCTTGGCTGCTTGCGAAGCGGCGATTGAGGAAATGCGCAAAATTCCAAATGTCATTATGCCGTTTCCTGGAGGCGTGGTGCGTTCGGGTTCTAAAGTCGGTTCAAAATACAAATCTCTGGGTGCATCAACCAATGATGCTTTTTGCCCCACCTTAAAAGGTGCGACCAAGACTGATTTATCGCCCGAAATTGAATCAGTGATGGAAATTGTTATCGACGGTCTAACCAAAGAAGATATTGATAAAGCCATGAGAGTGGGCATTCAAGCTGTATGTGATTTAGGTGCTGCCAACGGTATTAAGCGCATCAGTGCCGGTAACTACGGTGGAAAACTAGGTCCATTCCATTTTCATTTACAGGAGATTATGGCATGAGTGCTTTAACCTTGACGCTAAAACACAGACCAGATCAGCGTGTTGATATGTCGCCGCTGGTACCTCATTTGCTTGAAGGTTTAGAACCTGTCCAGATTGCTGCACTAGAGTTGCAAACCGGTAAACGTAAAGTACGGGTCGATGAGTTATTCACTATTTCCGGCTCCGATATTCAAACTATTGTTATCAAAAACAGCTTTTCTAAATTGGATTTTATCGGCAAAGAACTGCAAGGTGGTTCTATAAAAGTTGAAGGCGATGCCGGTGCTTATTTGGGCTTCGGTATAAAGTCCGGTGAGATCGAAGTCGATGGCAATTCCGGTCTTTATACCGGTTGCGAGATGAAAAAAGGCTTTATCAAAATTACCGGGAATGCTGGTGATTTTCTGGGCGGCGCCTTGCCCGGCAACAAAATGGGCATGAAGGGCGGCACTATTTTGGTCAAGGGTAACGTTGGCGAACGGGCTGGAGATCATATGCGTCGTGGCAATATCCTGATTGAAGGTAATGCAGGGGATTATTGCGGTTCGCGTATGACGGCTGGCACTATTGCAGTCATGGGTCAAACCGGTCGTTTTTTAGGGTATGCAATGCGTCGAGGTACCTTGTTGCTTTGGAATCAGCCGCAATTGTCAGCCAGCTTTAACGATTGTGGAGCGCATACATTGGCGTTTTTACCCATCCTGTTTGCGTCTTTTAAAAAGCTGAATTCCAAATTTGCTGATACCTCAATAGCCTTCAATCGCGTGCAGCGTTACGCCGGGGATATGTCGGAGATTGGGCGCGGTGAGGTGCTGGTTAAGCTGGGATAATGATTTGAAACGGATGGTCAAGTATTTCTGTAATTGTTAAAAACAAATGTTGAGATTAATCTCGATTTAATATGGATTATTTAGATGACAACAATTGAGCAATCTCAGCAGGCAATTTCAGGGGCGGCCGAAAGCACTACTAAGGTGTTATTTATTGACTTGGAAAATTGCCCCAGCCAAGTTAATGAATTGATTAATCATTTAGAGCAGTATTCTCAGGTAGTTGTTTGCTATGCAGCAAGCGGGGCTAAGGTTCCAGTAGATTGGATTGTGTCGCTAACGGCTACGGTGAATGATAATCGCTTGAAAATTCTTAAGATGCCAAATGGTGGTAAAAATGCCGCAGATTTTGGTATTGCTTTTTGGGCGGGTTTCTTGATGGCTCAGTTGCCGGAGCATGCACATTTTGACATTGTTTCTAATGATGCCGATTTGGATCATGTGGTCAATTTACTAAAAAGCCAGCAACGCAGCGCAACGAGAATTGGTACAAGCAAAGAAAGTATATCTGTTGTTACAAAAGCTCAGCCGCAGCAAGGAAAGCAATTCTACTTGCAGGAATATTGCACGCACCTAGTTAATCATCACAATAGTCGGCCGGTAAAAAAAGAAACGTTAATTAACAGCATCAAAAGCAAGTTTAAAGCTGATTCTTTGAATGTAGATGATTTATTTGAGGCTTTAGTTAAACAGAGCATTATTTCTGTTGCCGACAACAAAATTACTTATAACCAACAAAAAATAACCAAATTTGCTGGTTTGTAATCTAGTGAAAATTTATTTTTGTCTTGCTGTTAGCGCTATATGACTTCCAAATTGACCACTACAAATCATAGTCGTGATATTGCGGGCTTGAAATATGTTTATCCGGTCATTTCGCGCAGGTCGGGAGGGTTATCGATAGGTATTAATTTCAATACTAATAATGCCTGCAACTGGCGCTGTATTTATTGTCAGGTGCCTAATCTTACTGTTGGGGTTGCTCCGCCGATGGATTTTGAGTTGCTGGAAAGGGAGCTCAGGTTTTTTCTTGATTATGTGCTTAATGGCAGTTTCTATCATGACTTTCAGGTTAATGAGGGTAATCGCGTTATCAAAGACATTGCTATCTCCGGTAATGGCGAGCCGACCAGTCTCAAGGAGTTTGATAGAGCGGTATCATTGATAGGTGGTATTGCCACAGAGATGGGTGTTTTTCCTGTGAGTCGTTTTGTGTTGATTACTAACGGCAGTCTGGTACATCGAGCTGAAGTACAAAGAGGTTTGAAAAAACTGCATGAGTACGGCGGTGAAGTCTGGTTTAAATTTGATAGCGCTACCGAAGAAGGCAGGCAGTTAATTAACCATGCCGGACAAAGCTGCCAGCTGAGTTTGCAAAATTTGATGTTATCGGCTGAGCTATGTCACACCAAATTGCAAACTTGCTTGGTTGATTATGATGGCGGCGGATTGCCATTGTCTGAGAGGGCTGCATTGCTTAACATGTTAAAGAAGATTAACAAGGATGTTAGGCTCAAAGAAGTTTTACTCTATACCTTGGCGAGGCCTTCATTTCAGCCAGAGTCTGTTAAGTTAGAAAAACTGCCAGCAGAGATATTGAATGAATTTGCCGATCAGATTAGGCAATTGGGGTTTACTGTATCTGTAAGTAACTAATTTATGCGTGGATGTCTAGTATTGATCCGAGCATTTTTTTGTCAGCAGCAATTAATTTAGCAGCGACTGATGTCTCTAATTCGGCTTCTTTTAAACTCAATATAGGTTTAATTATATCTGATGAGTTAAATTCAGAGCTACCGATTTCATCCTTTTGAATTGGTAGTGTTGCAATGGTCTGCGCAGCATCTGATGATTTATGTTGAGCATTGTTTATTAATAAAGTGGCGCTACTTGATGGAGATATGTTCATTTCAGTGCTCCTGTAATGTATTTAACTTTAATTATATTAGTGTTAATAATAGATTGAACGCAGTAAAAGCCAAGTTATCGCTTGTGATTTTTCATCTACAAAGATCTTTTTTGTTTAATTAAGGTAGTTATAGCTTGTTGAACTGACATTAATACAGCTATAATCGCTTTTCATTCAAGTGCGAATGTGGCGGAACTGGTAGACGCGCTGGATTTAGGTTCCAGTAGGTTATCCTGTGAGAGTTCGAGTCTCTCCATTCGCACCACTTAATTCAAGTTACAAAGATTAGCGAATCATCGTTAATTTTCAGATCTTCGTGCCCTAGGCATCCCCTACAAAATCCATACTAAATTTATTTGAGGTAAAGAAATGCAAGTTTCTGTCGAAAAGACATCAGAATTAAGCAGAAAAATGACCGTAAGCCTGCCTGAGGATGTGGTTCAGGAAAAAATGACTGAGCGACTTAAGTCTTTAGCACGAGACGCTAAAGTTGACGGGTTTCGTCCAGGTAAAGCACCTCAGCAAGTCATTAAAAAATTGTACGGTGAGCGGGTTCGTCAAGAAGTCGCTGGAGATTTAATTCAAACTACTCTTTCTAAGGCGTTACAAGATCAAAATTTAAAGCCAGCCGGATATCCACAAATACAGTTGACCGAAGAAGTAAATGGTTTTGGATATATTGCTGAATTTGAAGTTTATCCAGAAATAGCACTGGACAACATCGGCCAATTAGAAGTTATTAAGCCTATTTCATCGGTCCAAGAATCGGATGTTGATGGCATGATTCTTAAGCTAAGAGAACAGCGTAAAACTTGGGAAGTGGCGGATAGATTATCGCAAGAGAGCGATAGAGTAACTATCACATTTTCAGGTGTGTCTGATGGTGAAAATTTTACTGATGGCAAGGTTGAAAACTATCAAGTTGAAATCGGCTCAAAACGTATGATTCCCGGTTTTGAAGATCAACTGATTGGTTTGAAAGCCGGCGATAATAAGACTTTTGAAATTGCCTTTCCTGAAAAATATGGCAATGAAAAACTGGCCGGTAAATTGGCTCAGTTTGATGTTGAAGTCTCAAGTATTGAGGAGTCTGTACTGCCAGAAATAGATGAAGATTTTATCAAGGCATATGGCATTGAAGATGGTTCTGAAGCTTCTTTTCGTCAAGATGTTAAAGAAAATATGCAGAGAGAGCTTGAGCGCGCGTTGCGCGGCAAGCTGAAAAACTCTCTGATGGATGTGTTGTATGAAAAAATTAAAATCAACATTCCTAATGTTTTGGTAGATCAGGAAATTGAAAGCTTGATGCAGCCGTATATCGAAAATGCAAAAAAACGTAAGCTAAAAATTGAGGACTTAAATCTTCCGAGAGATAATTTTGAAGACCAGGCTAAACGCAGAGTGGCATTGGGGTTAATTTTAGGTGAAATTATCCGTAAAAATGACATCAAGCTTGATGCTGAAAAGGTTCGTTCAACTATTGAAGATATGGCAAAAAGTTATGAAAGACCAGCAGATGTGGTTAATTGGTACTACTCTGATGAAAGTCGATTAGCTGATGTTCAGCAGTTGGTATTAGAAGATCAAACAGTTGAATGGCTTGCTTCTCAAGTAAAAGTGTCAGAACAAGAGCTAGCTTTCAGTGATGTCTTGGGCCAAGAAGGTTAAGGTAACTCATGTACAGCAAAAATGATTTAGGTGGTCAAATGATTTTGCCACAAGCAGCTGGTGGATTAGTTCCTATTGTTATCGAACAAACCGCTCGTGGCGAACGTTCATTTGATATTTATTCAAGACTATTAAAAGAGCGAGTGATTTTTTTAGTTGGTCAAGTTGAAGATTACATGGCTAACTTGGTAGTGGCTCAGCTGCTTTTTCTTGAGTCTGAAAATCCTGACAAAGATATTCATTTATATATTAACTCTCCAGGTGGCTCGGTCACGGCTGGGATGTCTATTTATGACACCATGCAATTTATAAAACCTGACGTTAGTACAATGTGTATTGGTCAGGCGGCCAGCATGGGCGCATTGCTTTTAACTGGTGGTGCTGAGGGGAAACGCTATTGTTTGCCACATTCAAGAATGATGATTCATCAGCCATTAGGCGGGTTTCAAGGCCAAGCTTCAGATTTTGACATTCATGCTAGAGAGATTTTATCCATCAGAGAAAAACTGAATGCGATTTTAGCTCATCACACCGGTCAACCTATTGAAAAAGTGCAGCAGGATACTGATAGAGATAATTTCTTAAGTGCTACTGATGCAGTTAGTTATGGCTTGATCGACAAAGTTTTGTCTAACAGGGCAGCTTTGTCTGACAAATAACATTGGTATTTTCTTTGTATTTAGATATATTCAAATTTCCATCTAAAGCAAAAACATCGGCGGCGGTGTTTTCAGGAGTAATGTGATGAGTATTGACAAGAACGGCAAAGATGAAGAGAAACTGTTGTATTGCTCTTTTTGTGGAAAAAGTCAAAACGAAGTAAGAAAGCTGATTGCAGGCCCAGCCGTTTATGTCTGTGATGAGTGCGTAGAGCTTTGCAATGACATAATTAAAGATGAATTGCAGGATGATGACTCTGTATTCGGCGGTGCTGATTTGCCAAAGCCCAAAGAGATAAAAAAAGAGCTTGACTCTTATGTAATCGGTCAAGAAAACGCCAAGAGAATTTTAGCCGTAGCTGTTTATAATCATTACAAACGGCTACGCAGCAGGACAAAAAAAGGTGGTATTGAATTAGCAAAGAGTAATATTTTGTTGATAGGTCCGACTGGGTCAGGAAAGACATTGTTAGCTGAAACTCTTGCTCGCTTATTAGATGTGCCCTTTACAATTGCAGATGCGACTACATTGACTGAAGCCGGTTATGTTGGTGAAGATGTTGAAAATATTATTCTGAAGATTTTGCAAAAATGTGATTACGATGTTGAAAAGGCTGAAACAGGCATAGTTTATATTGATGAAATTGATAAGATTTCAAGAAAATCTGACAATCCTTCAATTACTAGAGATGTTTCCGGAGAAGGTGTTCAGCAAGCATTACTAAAACTTATTGAGGGTACCGTTGCATCCGTTCCACCCCAAGGTGGTCGCAAACATCCGCAGCAAGATTTTTTGCAAGTAAATACTGCTAATATGCTTTTTATTGTTGGTGGCGCTTTTGCAGGTTTAGATCGTGTGATAAAAGCGCGGTCTGAAAAAGGTGGGATAGGGTTTTCTGCTGAAGTTAAGAGTAAAGATGATGCTAAAAATGTTGGTCAACTTTTCGCTGAAGTAGAGTCCGAAGATTTAATAAAATACGGGCTTATTCCGGAGTTTGTCGGGCGACTTCCTGTGGTGGCAACCCTTGAAGAGTTGGATGAGCAGGCTTTAGTGCAAATTCTAACTGAACCAAAAAATGCGCTAATCAAGCAATATCAGCATTTATTTGAAATGGAAGGTGCTGAACTTGAGTTCCGATCTGACTCTCTGAGTGCGATTGCCCAGAAAGCAATGGAAAGAAAGACGGGAGCAAGAGGACTCAGGACAATTGTTGAAAATATATTACTCAATACAATGTATGAATTGCCGTCAGCTGAAAATATCAGCAAAGTAGTAATTGACGGTGGTGTTGTCTCTGGAGATTCTGAGCCTATTTTGGTTTATGAAACCGATATTAAAAAAGCTTCTGCAGAAGCTTGAGATATTAAAAAAACAAAAAAGGGAGCATTTAAAATGCTCCCTTTTTTTTGCTTAGAAAATCATAAAATGATTATTTTTATTTGGGTCCTTGCTATTTTTATTAACGCCCCCATACTCCATGCAACTTAAATATTGTTATAGGTATCCATTGTGGAAATAACCGAAATTCAAAACTTACAACAAAAAAATACGTTAATACCTGTTTTGCCACTTAGAGATGTTGTCGTTTACCCCTATATGGTAATTCCTTTATTTGTTGGAAGGGAAAGGTCGATTGATGCATTGGATGCAGCAATGCGTGATGATAAGCAAATATTGCTTGTAGCTCAAAAAGAAGCGGAAACGGATGATCCGGAATTTAAGGATCTTTATGACATTGGTACATTAGCCAATATTCTGCAATTATTAAAGTTGCCAGATGGGACTGTGAAGGTGTTAGTTGAGGGAAGTCAACGAAGTAAAGTTGTAAGTTATAAAGATACCGGTAGTTTTTTCTCAGCTGAAGTTGCTGATATTGAGGATGTTTTAGTCATGTCTGATCAAGAACGTGACGTATTACAACGAACAGCAATTAATTCATTTGAGCAGTACGTAAAGCTAAATAATAAGATTCCACCAGAGGTGCTTAATTCATTGATGGGAATTGACGATCCAAGCCGGTTAGCTGACACTATGGCCGCTCATATGGGGTTGAAAGTCAATGAAAAACAGGTGATTCTTGAAATATCTGATGTTGCAAAACGTTTAGAGCGATTAATGACTCTCATGGAAGGCGAAGTCGATCTGCTGGAAATGGAGAAAAGAATTCGCGTGCGCGTAAAGCAACAAATGGAAAAAAATCAGCGAGAGTACTATCTCAATGAGCAAATGAAGGCCATTCAAAAAGAACTTGGAGATATGGATGATGTTCCAAACGAGATTGAAGATTTAGCCCGTAAAATTGCAGAAGCAGGTATGTCCAAAGAGGCTAAAACTAAAGCCGAAGCTGAGCTCAATAAACTTAAGCAAATGTCGCCGATGTCTGCGGAAGCTACTGTTGTACGCAACTACATTGATTGGGTAGTGAGTGTTCCATGGAAGAAAAAAACGAAAGTCCGCTACGATTTAAAAGTTGCGGAACAAGTTTTAGAAACTGAACATTATGGCTTGGAGAAAGTTAAAGAACGTATTCTTGAGTATCTTGCTGTTCAGCAGCGAGTTAAAGGTGAGCTCAAGGGGCCAATTTTGTGTTTGGTTGGTCCGCCAGGGGTAGGGAAAACATCTTTGGGTGAGTCTATTGCTCGAGCAACTAATCGCAAATATGTACGAATGGCATTGGGTGGCGTAAGAGATGAGGCTGAAATAAGAGGGCATAGACGCACTTATATTGGTTCAATGCCAGGTAAAATCTTACAAAATCTAGTTAAAGTAAAAACCCGTAATCCGATGTTTTTACTTGATGAAATTGACAAGATGGCGGCTGATTTTCGTGGAGATCCTGCTTCTGCTTTGTTAGAAGTTCTTGATCCAGAGCAAAACCATACATTTTCTGATCACTACTTAGAAGTTGATTTCGACTTATCAGATGTCATGTTTGTTGCGACTGCAAATACGATGAATATTCCGCCCGCACTGCTCGATAGGATGGAAGTGATTCGTCTGGCTGGTTACACAGAAGATGAAAAAATCAACATCGCATTACGCTATCTGATTCCCAAACAAATCAAAAACAATGGTCTGAAAGATTATGAGATCGAAATAACAGAAGAAGCTGTTAGAGATTTGATTCGCTATTACACAAGAGAGGCTGGAGTTCGAAATCTCGAACGGGAAATATCAAAAATTTGCCGAAAGGTTGTTAAGAGTCTTCTTCTCAGGTCTGAACAATCAAAAATTAAAGTTATTTCGAAAAACTTAGATGATTATTTGGGTGTAAAAAGATTTCACTATGGTCTTGCAGAAGAACACGATCAGATTGGTCAAGTGACAGGGCTAGCATGGACAGAAGTTGGTGGCGAACTATTGACTATAGAAACTGCTGTGATTCCTGGTAAAGGTAAAAACTCAGCGACTGGCAAGCTCGGTGAAGTTATGAAGGAATCAATTGAAGCAGCAATGACAGTCGTAAGAAGTCGTGCTGATATTCTAGGGATTGATAATGACATTTTCCAAAAAACTGACATACATGTCCACGTACCAGAGGGCGCAACCCCTAAAGATGGTCCAAGCGCAGGTATTGGAATGTGTACAGCAATTATTTCAGCGTTGACCAAAATACCGGTAAGAGCGTGCGTTGCAATGACCGGGGAAATCACTTTGCGCGGGGAAGTTTTGCCAATTGGAGGTCTTAAGGAAAAGTTGTTAGCCGCTCATCGAGGAGGTATAACCACCGTTTTAATTCCGGCTGAAAATGAAAAGGATTTGGTAGATATACCGGACAATATTAAAAAGAATCTTGATATTAAGCCTGTTCATTGGATAGACGAAGTATTAGAAGTGGCTTTACAGCATTTGCCCATAGCAATTGAAAAAAAACAGCTTGATGATCATACCGAATCAGATGTAGGGAAGTTAAAGACACAACTATTAACTGCTCACTGAGACAACGCACTCAACATGTAAGTTATGAATAGGTGCATATGTTTGATTTTCCCTGAGATTTACTAACTTAGTTTGTCTGGAAAAATATCATGTGGATGGTTCCGACAATATCGCTTTAACCGGAAAACCCATAAATTACGGGCTTTCCGGGAGTTATAGCTTGACACTGTGCGAGAGCTATTGATATAAATACAAGCGTTTCCTGTGTCGAAAATAGTTCGTGCATAGGGATTAGCAATCAAGTCCTAGCAGACTATATATAAATTGAATTCCTAAGGGGGAATAATGAATAAATCGGAACTTATTGATGCAATCGCAGAGTCTGCGGGATTAACTAAAGCTGATGCGGGTCGCGCATTAGACGGTTTTTTAAGCGCAGTAACTAGCGCATTGAAAGACTCCGATCCTGATAAGCGATCAGTTGCTTTGGTAGGATTTGGAACATTCTCCGTGAAAGAAAGAGCTGAGCGTAAAGGGCGTAATCCGCAGACTGGCGAAGAAATTACAATTAAATCAGCTAAAATTCCTTCATTTAAGGCTGGTAAATCTTTAAAAGATGCTGTAAACTAGTATTTCTTTAGTCGGGTGCTTAGCTCAGCTGGGAGAGCATCGCCCTTACAAGGCGAGGGTCGGGGGTTCGAACCCCTCAGCACCCACCAGACTTTGGAGTGGTAGTTCAGTTGGTTAGAATACCGGCCTGTCACGCCGGTGGTCGCGGGTTCGAGTCCCGTCCACTCCGCCAAATTAAAAGCCCCGTACCGTCTGGTTCGGGGCTTTTTTTTTATTAATTATTTCGCTTAAAACCATGTCGTATCCTAGGACTGATCATTATGCTGACGAAAATTAGAGAAAAAGCGCAAGGTGCTTTTGCATGGGGAATTCTGATAATCATCTGTGTGCCTTTCGCACTATGGGGCATCCAAAATTACTTAGATACCGGTAAAGAACCAGCTGTTGCAACTGTTGGGGACAAAGACTTTTACCAGCGAGACGTTAATAATGCTTATGAGCAATATAGGCAAAGTTTACAGGGAGTGTCGATTGACGAAGAGATATTGAAAGCTCAAGCCTTGGAAAAATTGATCAAGGATGAAGTTTTGCTTCAATATGCTTATAAAGCAGGGCTAGTTGCTAGTGATGAAACTACTCGGGAATTTATAACGTCGCTGCCCTATTTTCAAGTCGATGGGAAATTTGACGATAAACGATATAAGGCGCTTTTGAGTGCGCAAAAAATGTCATCAGCGGAGTTTGTTGGCAGAATCAAAAACGCTCTAATTATGGAGCAATTTCAGCAAAGCATTATCGATAGCAGCTTTGCTACTCAGTATGATGTGGAAAGTTTTTTTAAAATCCAAAATCAACAGCGTGATGCCGAATTTTTGACGGTTACTTATCAAAAACAAGAACAGCCATCTGACGAGGAAATTGCCGCTTACTACCAGCAGCATCAGGATTTATATCAAACACCTGAGCAGGTATCGGTCCAATACGTGGAATTGGCTCTTGAAGACTTGGCTAAAAATATCCAAGTCACTGACGAAAAATTAAAAGCTTTTTATGAAGATCAGAAAGGCCAGTACACCACGCCGGAACGAAGAAAAATCAGCCATATTTTGTTTGCCGTCAATGATAAAGTTACCGATCAACAAGCATTAGAAAAAGCGATAAAAGCGAAATCAGAGCTTGCTAACAAAGACTTTGCAGTATTGGCGTCAGAAGTTTCCGATGACAAATTGACCGCTAAATCCGGCGGGGACTTAGGTCTGTTCAATGCTGGGGATATGGAAAAAGCATTTGAAGATAGCGCCAGCACTTTAAAGCTTAGTGAGGTTTCTGAGCCTGTTAAATCCGCATTTGGCTATCATTTGATAAAGGTGACCGAATTAATATCTGGTGAAGTTAAATCGTTTGATTCAGTTAAGTCTGAGTTGGCGGTTGCGTATCAAAAAAATCAAGCTGAAAACGCCTTTTATGAAGCGGGTGAAAGATTAACTGAAACTAGTTTTGAAAACCCTGATAATTTGCAACCTGTTGCGAATGCATTAAACCTGAAGATCAAACAAACCGCGTTATTTGATCGAGATAAAGGTGAACTAATTGCTGCCGATGAGAAAATTCGCAATGCAGCGTTTTCCGAAGAAGTATTGCAAGGCAATAACAGCACGCCAATAGAATTAGGAACTGATCGATTGGTTGTGTTGCGTGTCTTAGAACATAAAGCAGCCGCCGTAAAACCTTTGCAAGAGGTTAGTAGTCAAGTTTTTAGCGCTTTGTCTGCAGAAAAAGCTAAAAAACAGGCACTTGAATCAGCGCAGAAAATCAAAGAGCGGTTATTAGCTGGTGAATCTATTCAGTCAGTTGCGGCTGAAAATAAATTTGCAGTGAAAAAACTTACAGGACTGGCTCGGAATAGGAATGATGTGCCGGTAGAGCTCAGACAGGGGATTTTTAAAGCAGCTAAACCGGTTGGTGATAAAGCAACGGTATTTATAACTGAATTGGCTTCCGGTGAGCAGGCTGTAGTTAGCGTTTCCAAGGTTCAAGAAGGTGTGATGAGTGCCGACGATAAAAAACAGCTTCCGCTAGCTATTAAAAATATCGGTAAAGCGTTTGGTCAAGCAGATTTTAATGCTTTAATAAACAGCTTGCAGGCCAAGGCTGATATATCAGTTAAAACGCCAAAGTAATATTGGTTTTTTACCGGGAACAAAAAAAGGGAGCTTAGTGCTCCCTTTTTTTGTGTGGTGTTTTTTAAGACGCGGCCAATCCGGCAATATTATAGCCTGCATCTACATAAGTAATTTCCCCAGTAATACCTGATGCAAGATCGGAACATAAAAAGGCAGCCACATTGCCTACCTCATCAATGCTGACATTGCGTTTTAATGGTGCAGTATCGGCCGCTTTGCTGAGCATCGCTTTAAAATTATTGATACCGGCAGAAGCCAGTGTCTTTATTGGTCCGGCAGACACGGCATTTACTCGTGTGCCTTCAGCGCCTAGTGCAACCGCCATGTAACGAACATTTGCTTCTAAACTGGCTTTGGCAACGCCCATAACGTTGTAGTTAGGAATTGCACGTTCAGCGCCCAGATAACTTAAAGTTAACAATGAACCGTTGCGCCCAGCCATTAAATGCCGTCCCGCTTTAGCTAAAGCCGTAAAGCTGTATGAGCTTACGTCATGGGCAATGCGGAAATTGTCACGAGTGGTTGCATTAACATAATCGCCATCTAGTGCATCGCGGGGTGCAAATGCGACAGAATGCACGATTGAATCCAGCCCATCCCAATGTTCGCTCAGTTTTTTAAAGACATTATCGATGTGCTCATCAATGCTGACATCACATTCAATAGTAATAGATGAATTACATTGTGCCGCCATATCTTCAACGCGACTTTGCAATTTTTCATTCTGGTATGTAAAAGCCAGTTCGGCACCTTCACGATGCATGGCTTGAGCGATACCCCAGGCGATCGAGCGATTGCTTGCTAGGCCGACAATCAACACGCGTTTACCCTGCATAAAACCCATAGTTCTCCCCCTTATTATTAGTGGCTTGTTGTTGGAATGGCGGCAAGTATCTATGAGCAACCTTATGATGTCTAGCACTTTGTCGGTCAACTCGTGCGTGATCTTGGGCTTACTTTATTGATCTTACTGTAAATCGGCTATGATGCTTGTCGGTCAGATAATTCCTCTCATAGCAGCTATGAACATCAGCGTTTAAAAGACAATTATCTTCTATCAACATAGATCTTTAAAAATTCTTAATGGAAGGTTAAAGTAAGCTTTAGTTATCTGTTTTAAGCATAGATTTGAGCAATTAAACCTAATCTGATGTTTTTATCTTAAAATTTCTTCCATATTGTTAATAAGTCATCACTAAAAATTTTCGACACACAACACATGCAAAAACAACTGACCGCCAGAGACTGGATTCTCTATTCGCTGCTTAGCGTACTGATATTTTTATTGTTGCTAGCCATGTATCAGATTGATCGACAGTGGTTAAAACTTACCGAAATGGAAACGGCAATGTCAGAGCAGTCCAAGGATATGCGAGAACTGCGTAGCGCTATTTCGTCAGGCACCTTGTCAACGGCATCTGCGGCTAATGCTTCACAAGCCAAAGATGTCGCACCAGCCTTTAAACGAGCTCAAGCCGCAACGCGTTTGCCGGATTACGCTCAGGGTGACTGGGTTGTGGATTTTCTGGAGACAAATCTCAAAACACTGACACCTTTGATTTCTACTGACGGGTATGCAGCAAACGTTCAAAGCTTCGTGCAGGAGAGTTTAATTACTCGCGATCCCGATACGTTGGAATGGCAAGGGTTGATCGCTAAAAGCTGGAAAGTCAGCGATGACGGATTGACGATTAGCTTTCAATTGCGTGAGGATGTCACCTTTTCCGATGGCGTACCTTTAACCGCTGAGGATGTGGTTTTTACCTACAATTTTACGATTAATGAGGCAATACAAGCGCCAAGTGATAGAGCTTCCCTGCAAAAAGTTAAGGAGGTTAAAGCCAATGGCAAATATGAAGTAGTGTTTACTTTTAATGAACCGTATTTTCTGGCGATGTCATTGGCGGGCGGGAGTGCTATTTTGCCCAAGCATTTCTATGAACAATATTTGAAAGATCCACAAAAATTTAACCAATCCAAAGGCTTACTTTTGGGCAGTGGTCCCTACAAATTGACGGACCCTAAAAACTGGAGTCCGGATAAGGGCAATGTGGAGCTAGTGCGTAATGAACGCTATTGGGGAGACGTGCAGCCCGCCTTTAACCGCTTATTGTGGAAGATCATCCAGAACGATAGTGCCCGGCTAACTACTTACCGCAACGGTCAAATAGATTCTTACCTTGCCCGGCCGGTGGAATATCAGGCACTAAAGACAGACGAACAAATTACCGCTAAAAGCCAGCTTTTTGAATATATGAGTTTGGCGCGAGGCTATAAATACATAGGTTGGAACCAAGAGCGCGGCGGTAAACCGACTAGATTTGCCGATAAGCGTGTCAGACAGGCGATGACGTATTTGACTGATGTCAATCGCATCATTGATGAAGTTTATTTTGGCTATGCCGAACCTGCCATCGGCCCTTTTGGCAGCAAAACCAAACAGCACGATAGCAGCTTGCAAGCCTATCAGTTCAGCGTAGACAAAGCTAAAACCTTACTGAAAGAGGCCGGTTATGAAGACCGAAACGGCGATGGCGTATTGGAAGACAAGGCTGGCCAACCCTTTGAATTCAAACTGATCTACACCCAGTCAGTTGAAGACTACAAACGCTTGGTGTTGTTGTTAAAAGATGCCTTTGCCAAAGCTGGAGTGAAATTGATTGCTTCGCCGCAAGAGTTTCCGGTGTTGTTGGAAAGCTTGAATACGAAAGATTACGACGCCAGCATGTTGGCTTGGGGCGGCGGGCTTGAAAGCGACTTATATTATGTTTTTCATAGTTCGCAGGCCAAAGAAGGCAGTAATCGCAACAGTTACAAAAATACAGAATTGGATAAGGTGATTGAGCAAGCTCGCAGCACCGTCAATGACGACAAGCGCATGCCATTGTGGCAGCAGGCCGAGCGGATTATTTATGAGGATCAGCCTTATACGTTTCTAGTCCGAACCAAAGACTTGCTGTTTGTCGATAAACGTATCGCCAATGTGCAAATGACCAAAACCGGTTTGAATCTAGGTGGCTTGCCTCAGGAAAATTACGTCCCGTTGCAACAGCAAAAATATAAGCAATAAACCGAGGACTAACCGATGTTAACTTACCTAGTTCGACGATTATTGCTAATGATCCCCACGCTACTGGGGATTTCGATTGTGGTGTTCACCGTGATGGCCTTATCACCTGGTGGTATTACGCCACAAGCGTTGACCAGCGGCATGGAAATGAAACCCGAACAGCGTAAGGCGATAGAAGATTATTACAACAAGCGTTATGGTTTGGACAAACCCGCGCCGGTGCAATACTTACGCTGGCTAAATAATGTTTCGCCGATCGGTTTTGTCTCCGATGATCAGGGCAATCGCGGCGAGTTTTCTTTCAGCAAAGGCATGGATTTAGGTACCAGCTTTCAATATGGCCGACCGGTGTCGGACATTCTTGCCGAACGTATTCCGATTACGCTGCTGCTTAATCTAGTGACTATTCCTGTCACCTACCTGATTGCCATTTTGGTTGGAATGAAGTCCGCCACCAATCGCGGCGGCTCTTTCGATGTGGGTATGGGTATGTCGATGCTGGCTTTATGGTCGATTCCGACCATGCTGGCCGGTGTGTTATTGCTGGGCTTCTTCGCCAACGTACAGCATTTTCAATGGTTCCCGACTGCCGGCATTGGCAGCCGCGAGGCTCAGGACATGCCCTTCCTACCACATTGGGAGCAGGCAGGTTTTGTGCGCGGATTCTTGCTGGATCGAATATGGCATTTGGTGTTGCCGGTGTTGTGTCTATCTTACGGTGGTTTTGCGGCACTGGCTAAATTGACCCGTACCTCAATTCTTGAAAACCTGGATTCCGATTATGCCCGCACCGCACGTGCTAAGGGTCTGGCTGAAAATGACGTGTTGTGGCGGCATGTATTTCGCAACAGCCTGCTGCCGCTGATTACCGTATCGGCAGGTCTGCTGCCCAGTTTATTGGCCGGGTCGTTGATCGTCGAAAACATTTTCAGCATCAACGGCATGGGCCAACTGGCTGTGGAAGCAGTCAAAGGCCGTGACCGCGAACTGGTATTGTCGATTACCTGGGTGAGCGGTTTTCTTACCTTAATCGGTTATTTGATTGCCGATTTTTGTTACACCCTGGCCGATCCGCGGGTGACTTATGACTAACGGCGTAAATCGAGAATCCTTTGCCGCCCGTATTTGGCGAAAAACGCTGGATGGCGTCGGCGTCAAAGTTGGCTTTGCTTGGATAGGGTTGTTGGTATTTGCCGCTGTGTTTTCGCCATTTCTGGCCAATTCCATGCCGCTGTTGATGAGTAAGGACGGTGTTATTTCTGCGCCGGTGTTGAAATATTTGTCGGTTGAAGATGTCTGGGTATTGGCAAACTTTTTTCTGGTATTGATTGTTTACCGACTTCGTATTGCTGTCGGTAAGCGTGTTCTGCTGTTTTTGCTGGGCAGCGTGCTGATTGCTGTGTTGGCTAATTTATTCATTAAGCCGCCTGCGCTGGTGATCTATGATGATTTTCGCACCGCAGCCTACACAGAAGTCGATTGGCGAATTATGCCGCCGATTCCCTATGCGCCGACCGATTACTTGCGCGATATGGTCAGCAAAGGCTTAGAAGCGCCATTTGCAACGCAAGGTCATACGCATTTGATGGGTACTGAAGAAAACGGCGCAGACGTGTTGAGTCGTATGCTCCATGCCTGCCGGATTGCCTTGAGTATTGGTTTAATTGCGTCCGGTATTGCGCTATTTATCGGCGTGATAGTGGGCGGTTTGATGGGCTATTTTTCCGGCATCGTCGATATGTTGGGTATGCGTTTGGTGGAAATCTTCGAAGATATTCCGACCCTGTTTTTGCTGCTGACTTTTGTGGCGTTTTTTGGCCGCAGTCTGTACATGATGATGGTGATTATCGGTGTCACAGGCTGGTCCGGTTATGCTCGATTTGTTCGCACCGAATTCCTAAAATTGCGTAAACAAGATTATGTGCAAGCCGCAGTCGCCAGCGGCTTACCGCTGACGTCAATATTGTTCCGGCACATGTTGCCCAATGGCGTCGCGCCGTTGCTGGTGTCGGTCAGCTTCGGTATTGCCGGGGCGATTCTGGCGGAAGCCACTTTAAGCTTTCTCGGTCTAGGGGTCGTAGATGCGCCGTCCTGGGGGGCGATGCTGGATCAGGCGGTCAAGTCGTCGAGTTTTAACTGGTGGATGGCGGTGTTTCCCGGCGGGGCGATTTTTATGACCGTGTTTGCCTATAACTTGATCGGTGAGGCGTTCCGTGATGCCATCGATCCTAAGCTTTCAGGCAAAGGGGAGGGCGTATGAGCCTGTCATTGCTGGAAGTTCGCAATCTGCGCACCTATCTGCAATCGGGCGGCCGGGAAGTGAGAGCAGTTGACGATGTCAGTTTCAGCATCCCGAAAGGCGATACTTTTTGTCTGGTTGGTGAATCAGGCAGCGGTAAGTCGGTCAGTGCATTATCGGTGATTCGACTTTTGCCGCAAGGCGTGGCGTCTCATCCAACTGGCGAAATACTGTTCAACGGCCAGGATTTATTGAAATTGGACGATCCAGGCATACGCGCGGTACGCGGATCGCAAATTGCAATGATCTTTCAAGAGCCGATGACTTCGCTGAATCCGGTGTTGACCATCGGCGAGCAAATCACCGAAGCACTGCAAATCCATCATCCGAATATGAGCGATGAGGAAGCCCAAGAGCGCACGATGCTGGCCTTGGAGCAGGTGCAGATCCCGCAAGCGTCCGGCCGCTTCCGCGATTATCCGCACCAGCTGTCCGGCGGCCAGCGGCAGCGGGTGATGATAGCGATGGCCTTGGCCTGCGAGCCGCAATTACTGATTGCGGATGAGCCTACCACCGCGTTGGATGTGACCGTGCAGGCCGAGATTCTGCGGCTGATGCGTAAATTGCAGGACGATACCGGCATGAGCATGTTGTTTATCACCCATGACTTCGGGGTAGTTGCGCAAATGGCGCAATGGGTCGGCGTGATGCAACAGGGTAAGCTGGTTGAAGTTGGCCCAAGCTCAGCAGTTTTGCACAATCCACAGCATGCCTATACCAAGCAGTTGCTGGCGGCGTTACCGGAGAATTTAGCAAAACCGGTGCATTTGCAGACATTACGGCAGTTGGAACAAGAGACAGAGTCAAAACCGCTGCTGCAAATCCGCGACCTTAAAGTCTGGTTTCCGATTAAAAAAGGTGTATTTCGCCATACTGTCGATTATGTACGCGCGGTTGACGACGTGTCACTGGATGTTCCGCAAGGCCAAATCGTCGCACTGGTTGGTGAATCCGGCTGCGGCAAAACCACGTTAGGTCGGGCGGTGTTGCAATTGGAACCGCCGACTTCCGGCAGTATTCAGATAGACGGTCAGGAACTGATCGGGCTTTCCGCCCGCGAATTAAGACCACTGCGACGAAAAATGCAGATTGCTTTCCAGGATCCGCAATCATCATTGAATCCGCGTTTGTTAGTTGAAACCACGTTGACCGAACCGATGAAAGTCCATGGCATCGGCGCAAATCATGAAGAGCGTATCGAACTGGCAAGTGTGCTATTGGAAAGCGTGCAACTGAACCGGGATTTTCTGTGGCGTTACCCGCACGAATTTTCCGGCGGACAACGTCAGCGAATTGGCTTGGCGCGAGCGCTGGCATTAAATCCGGAATTTATTGTTTGCGACGAAATCACCAGTGCATTAGATGTGTCGGTGCAGGCAGAGATTTTGCAGTTGCTGTTGAACATTCGCCAGCAACGCAATCTGACTTTGCTATTTATCACTCACAATATTGGCGTGGTGGAATATCTCAGTGATCAGACCGTGGTGATGTATCAAGGCAAGATTGTCGAGCGGGGAAAAACTGCGCAGGTTTGCGGGCAGCCGCAACATCCTTATACCCAAAAACTCCTGTCTGCGGTACCGAGGTTAGTGGTTTAGGAGTGTTTTTGCGGTTTACTGTTAGGCCAGTAGGTAAAGGCAAACAGCCAAATCATGATGATATTGACGACCGGAATCAACAGGCAAAATACCCAGCCTCGGTGAATTCCGGCTTTGTCCAGTATTTTAGAGCCTAACCACAGGATGAAAACGCCAAAGGCGATGATTAAGATAATTTCCATGGTCTACTCGGAATGATTACTCGGAATGATTTTTGTGGGCGGGCCAATCCATCAGGCCAAGCTGCAAAAATATCAGTAATAAACCGAAGCCCGGCAAAAACACTAATAAAGCCCAGGCAGGATTAAAACCGGCTTTGTTATAAATGACACCGATGGGAATTACGATCATCAGGCCGACGATGATGATTTGACCAAATTCTGGAAACATAAGCGCCGAGCCTTACGGTTGGTTGAGCGTGCGAGATAAATAGTCTGTAGGATGTGCTGAGGAAACGAAGCGCATCTGTCGAGAAATGATGCGCTTCATGCTGTTCAGCACATCCTACGGACTGATTATTTTTTGATGTACAGATCAGTAATCGTGCCGGTAATCATTTCAGCGGCAAAAGCGAAAGTTTCTGACAAAGTTGGATGTGGATGAATAGTCAGGCCAATATCTTCAGCATCAGCACCCATTTCCAGTGCCAGCACGGCTTCGCCAATTAATTCTCCGGCGTTAGTGCCGACTATGCCAGCACCGAGAACCCTACCGGTATCTTTTTCACAGATTATTTTCGTTAAGCCTTCTTTGCGACCGATGCTTAATGAACGGCCACTGGCTGCCCATGGAAATACGGCTTTGTCGTAAGCGATACCTTGTTCAGCCGCCTGGTTTTCAGTCAAGCCCATCCATGCCACTTCCGGATCGGTGTAGGCGACCGAAGGTATGGTCAGTGCGTCAAATGCAGATTTATGACCAGCAGCCACTTCTGCTGCCACTTTGCCTTCATGCACGGCTTTGTGGGCAAGCATTGGGTTGCCAACGATGTCGCCGATAGCAAAAATATGCGCCACGTTAGTACGTTGTTGTTTGTCGACTGCGATAAAACCGGCGTCATCAACATTGATACCGGCCAGTTCGGCTGCGATTTTCTTACCATTTGGACGTCGGCCCACAGCAACCAGTACCGCATCGTATGTTTCCGATGCGGGCGCGTCTTTGCCTTCAAAGCTGACTTCTAAAGCTTTTTTATGAGCTGTTATGCCGGTGACTTTGGTATTCAGCCAGATATTTTTATATTGCTTTTTAATGTGGCGATATAAAGGTGTCACCAGATCGTTATCGCAGCCGGGGATGATTTGCTCCATCAGCTCGACCACGCTGATTTCTGAACCCAGGGCATGATAAACGGTCGCCATTTCCAGACCAATAATACCGCCACCGACAATCAACAATTTTTTAGGAATTGTTTTGAGTTCCAGTGCATTAGTGGAATCCCAAAGGCGCGGGTCATCATGCGGAAAACTGGGTATTTGGGTAGGCGTTGAACCTGCTGCAATAATGGCTTGGTCAAAGGTAACGGTTTTGATTTCCGTGTCACTTTTAACTTCAATGCTGTTGCTGGAGGTAAATTGACCAACGCCTTGCAGTAAGGTCACTTTACGCTGTTTTACCAGGCGAGCCAGACCATCATTCAGGCCTTTGCTGACGCTTTCTTTCCAGGAACGAATTTTGTCGATGTCGACAGTCGGCTTGCCGTAACTGATGCCGTGTTTTTCAAAGTCATCCAGTTCGTGGATGACTTGGGCCATATGCAATAAGGCTTTGGACGGAATGCAGCCGACGTTAAGGCAAACGCCACCCAATACCGGGTAACGTTCGATCAAAACGACTTGCTTACCCAAATCCGCTGCACGAAATGCAGCCGTGTAACCGCCTGGGCCTCCGCCCAGAACGACCACTTCGGCATGGATTGTAGATTCATCAACCGCTGTTTTAGCTTCCATAGATTTACTCCTTTAAAGTAATAGGCGGCGAATATCGCTTAAGTTTTGTTTGACCACCGCCATAAAGCGGGCACCTTCTGCGCCATCAATTACTCGGTGATCGTAAGTCAAATCCAGCGGCAGCATCAATCTAGGAATAAAGTCCTTGCCGTTCCAAACCGGTTGCATTTTTGCACGGGTCACGCCGAGTATGGCGACTTCCGGAGCATTAACAATAGGTGTAAATGCGGTGCCGCCGATGCCGCCCAAGCTGGAAATGGTTAAACAACCGCCTTGCATGTCGGCCGGAGACAGTTTGCCGAGTCTGGCTTTTTCGCTTTTTTCAGCCAGTTCTGCGGCGATTTCGTTGATGCCTTTGTTATTGACGTCGCGCAGTACCGGTACCACTAAGCCATTCGGGGTATCCACGGCAATACCGATGTTGAAGTATTTCTTGAAAATCAGTTTTTCGCCATCGGGAGATAGCGAGGCATTAAATTGCGGAAACTGCTGCATCGCCGCCACCAAGGCTTTGATGATGAAGATCAATCCGGTGACTTTGACTTCGCCTGATGATTTTTCAGCATTCAGAGCAACACGGAAGGCCTCTTGGTCGGTGATGTCCGCTTCTTCGTGGTAAGTCACCAAAGGCAGGTTAAGCCAGACGCGGCTTAAGTTCTGGCCGGTAAGGCGTTTGATTTTGCTAAGCTGGCGTTCTTCTGTGTCGCCAAATTGAGAAAAATCAACGGCAGGTATGGGGGGAATGCTGCCGCCACCTTGACTAAAGCCTTCGGTCATCGCTTTTTTGACGAAGTTTTTAACATCGTCTTTCAGGATGCGACCTTTACGACCAGTACCGGTTTTGATGCCGCTGATGTCAACGCCTAATTCACGAGCAAACAAGCGCACTGCCGGAGTTGCGTGAGCGGATTTGCCGTTATTCGATGCCTGAGACTGTTCTTGTACGACAGGTGCAGGTTCCGGAAGTTTCGGCGCTGGAGCCGTAGCCACTGCAACAGGTTCCGGAGTTGCAGCGGGAGCACTTACTGGTGCAGCAGGCTGTGCAATCTCAGGAGCGGCTGGCGCTTCGGCACTGACCAATAGTGTTGCAATCAAGGTACCTTCGGCGACTTTGTCACCTTTCTTGATGAACACTTCTTGCACGGTACCCGCCGCAGTGGACGGTAAGTCCATACTGGCTTTGTCGGTTTCCAGGACTGCCAGCGTTTGTTCAGCAGCGATAATATCGCCCGCTTTAATCAGTACATCAACGACATCAACTTCGGCAGTGCCGACGTCTGGAACTTTAATTTCTATTAGAGCCATGTTATGTGTTTCCGTTAGATTAACCAGGGAGCTATTACGTCTGGATTGATGCCGTATTTAGCAATGGCAACATCCACTTTTGCTGCATCAAACTGGCCAAGATCAGCCAAGCTTTTTAGCGCTGCAACAGTGACGTGGTAGCGGTCAACTTCAAAGAAGCGGCGCAGGTTTTCTCGGGTATCGGAGCGGCCAAAACCATCGGTACCCAATACGGTGTAAGGCGCTGAGATATAGGCTCGAATTTGTTCTGCAAAAGCGCGGGTGTAATCACTAGCCGCAATCACTGGACCAGCCGCGCCGTCCAAAGAACTGGCAACATGGGATTTTTTTGCAGTTTCGGTTGGATGTAATCGATTCCAGCGTTCAATTGACTGTCCGTCTCGGGCCAGTTCGGTGAAGCTGGTGCAACTCCAAAGATCAGATTCAACACCCCAATCGTTGCGCAATAACTCTGCGGCAAATTCGACTTCCCGGAAAATTACGCCGGAGCCTAAGAGTTGCACGCGTGGGCCTTTCTTTTTGGCACCTTGGCGGTAGCTGTACATGCCTTTGAGGATGTCTTGCTCAACACCTTTGGGCATGGCAGGATGTTCGTAGTTTTCGTTCATTACGGTGATGTAATAGAACACATCTTCCTGCTCGACATACATGCGACGCAAGCCATCTTGAATGATTACTGCCAATTCATACGCATAAGTCGGATCGTAAGAAATACAGTTAGGGACAGTCGCAGAAAATAAATGACTGTGGCCGTCTTCATGTTGCAAGCCTTCACCATTTAACGTGGTTCTACCGGCTGTACCGCCCATCAAGAAACCACGGGTACGTTGGTCTGCAGCAGCCCAGATCAAGTCGCCGATACGTTGGAAACCGAACATGGAGTAATAGATGAAAAACGGAATCATCGGCACATTGTGCGTGGAATAAGACGTGCCTGCGGCAATCCAATCACACAAACCACCGGCTTCATTGATACCTTCTTGTAAGACTTGGCCGTGTTTGTCTTCTTTGTAAAACATTAATTGATCGGCATCTTGCGGGGTGTATAGCTGACCGACTTGCGACCAGATACCCAGTTGTCTGAACATGCCTTCCATGCCGAAAGTTCTTGATTCATCAGGAACAATCGGAACGATACGTTTACCGATATTTTTGTCTTTAGTAAGGATATTAAGCAAGCGCACAAAAGCCATCGTGGTGGAAATTTCACGACCTTCGCCGCTGGCTTCCAATAATGCTTTGAAATCATTTAATACAGGTACGTCCAGCGCATAGGACTTGGCTCTTCTTGCCGGTAAGTTCCCGCCCAAGTTGCTACGACGTTGTTGCATGTAAGTCAGTTCTTTAGAGCCTTCAGGGAAGGTCAGGTAAGGCAGACTGTACAATTCATCATCTTTAATCGGCAGTTCGTAACGGTCACGGAAGCGGCTTAACGATTCCGTGCTCATTTTTTTCTGTTGATGGGTAATGTTCTGGGCTTGTCCAGACTCGCCCATACCATAACCTTTAATAGTTTTGGCCAGAATTACCGAAGGTTGGCCTTCATGATTGACTGCCGAATGGAAGGCTGCGAACACTTTAGTGGCGTCATGACCACCGCGATTAAGTTCCCAAATATCCCGGTCAGACCAGTCGGCAACCATCGCTTTAAGTTCCGGGGTGTTAAAGAAAAATTCCCTAACATAGGCGCCATCTTTGGCTTTAAAGGTTTGGAAGTCGCCATCGACGCAATCCATCATACGTTTGACCAGCAATCCATCTTTGTCTCTCGCCAGCAGTGCGTCCCAACGATGTCCCCAAATGACCTTGATGACATTCCAGCCTGCGCCACGGAAAGCACTTTCCAATTCTTGGATGATTTTGCCGTTGCCACGCACCGGGCCATCAAGACGTTGTAAGTTACAGTTGACGACGAAAATAAGATTATCCAGTTTTTCACGGCCGGCCATGCTGATCGCGCCGAGTGATTCCGGCTCATCGGTTTCGCCGTCACCAAGAAACGCCCATACTTTGCGTCCAGAAGTCGTAGCAAAGCCACGATCTTGCAGATAGCGCATAAAGCGGGCTTGATAGATCGCCATGATCGGGCCTAAGCCCATTGAAACGGTTGGGAATTGCCAATAGTCCGGCATCAACCAAGGATGCGGGTAAGACGACAGACCGTTACCATCAACTTCCTGGCGGAAACTGTCCATTTGTTGATCGGTTAAACGGCCCAGTAAAAAGGAACGGGCATAATCGCCAGGAGCAGAGTGACCTTGCACGAACAGCAGATCGCCGTCATGCGCTTCCGATGGTGCATGCCAAAAATGGTTAAAGCCTACGTCATATAAGACTGCAGCAGAAGCAAAGCTGGCAATATGTCCGCCAACGTTGGTGTTTTTGTTGGCTCTTAATACCATCATCATCGCGTTCCAGCGCACATAGGCGCGGATTTTGTGCTCGATAGTAAAGTCGCCTGGAAACTGGGCTTGCTGGGCTACAGGAATGGTATTGATATAAGCCGTGTTGGCGCTAAACGGTATGTCGAAGCCGGAGTGACGAGTCACCGCTACCAACTGCTCAATAAGAAAGTGCGCGCGCTCACTACCATCTTGTTCTAAAACGGCTTGCAGTGCTTCTATCCATTCCCTGGTTTCAGCAGGGTCTATGTCCGGTTGTCCGGTACTTTCTGAAATTAAACTATTGGTCATTATTTGATCCTACGAGACGAGTTTGTATGGCTAAAAGTATAAAAACTGTGATATTACGCTGTGAATTTTTATTAGTATTCATCGGGTTGGCAACGCCACCCGAAAACAGCGGTGATGAGGAAAGATCAGGAACGTGCTGGTGCTGCATAGTATAAACAAAATCGATTCCGCTAGGCACCCCCGTTTTGGCTTAGCTGGTAATTCTCTATAGAATTGCTGCATGGAACAAATTGAGTTGTATCTGCATTTTACCAGCGGTAAAGTGCTTTTCGTTTCAAATTGAAAAAGACTTATTGAATATTGTGGCTGTTCCACAAGGCGTAAAGGTGTATGGCTAAACAGAATGAAAAACATGAACTTACAGATGATGTACAAATTTGTCCAAGATGCTCCGCCCCTGAAGTACGCAAATCGATTTTACATTCAAGAGATGGTTTGTTGCATAAACTCGCCTATAGACCTTATCGGTGTCGGGCTTGTCATTTAAGGTACTGGGAAGTCTCACCGGTAAAGGTTGTTGTCTACACGATCTTGATTGGCCCTGCTCTTGTGCTAAGCATTCTGTGGATATTAACCACTGATAGGTTTGCTTCCGAAACGTCTGCTGAAGCCAAGCAAATAAGTACAGATAACATTGAGCCGGTTAAAGAAGATGGTGCGACTGAACTGCAAATGGGTTTGCGTTATGTGATCGGGGACGGTGTTGTCAAAAGTCCTAAAGAAGCGGCAAGTTGGTTTGAAAAAGCTGCAAATCACGGCAGTGCTGAAGGTCAATATCGCTATGGCCTAGCGTTACAAGAAGGGCGTGGTGTGTTGCAGGACTATAAAGCATCTTTTCAATGGCTTGAAAAAGCTGCCCAGCAAGGCCATCCTCAGGCCCAGTACAGTTATGGACAGCTTTATCGAGCAGGCATTGGCGTTGAAGTAGATAGAGCTCGTGCCTATCTTTGGTTTAACCTGGCAGCGGCGCAGGGTGTGGGTGAGGCCGCCTCGGCAAGAGATAGTTTAGTCTGGCAACTTGAACCTAATCAAGTCAGTGCAATGCAAGCTGAAGCGCGAAGGCTGAGTCAGGCCATTGCTGTTAAGGCTTCTGAAAACACTAAGTAGTTTTTAAAAAGCGCATGTGAATTGCTCGACAAGCTAACAAGGTTAGCTGAACGCTTATGTGGAGCCTCTAAAAATTCAAAAGACTCTTTCTCCTTTATGCCCTTTTAGGGGGTATGGGAGATGCGGTTTTTAGATGTTTCAACATGAAACATCTAAAACTAAGTTAACACTTTAATCCAAGTTTTTTCACCGGGTCGGTTACCAATTTATCCAATGAAACTTAAAGCTTCTGTTATTGCCTTGGCGTTAAGCCTGGGTACCTTATCAATACATACTCAGGCTGTTGAAATCGAAAAAATCGACTTACCTGATATGGGGGATTCTTCCGGCACGCTAATCAGTCCGCAAGAAGAAAAAGAATTTGGAGAGTTTTTTTTCCGCAGCTTACATAGGCAAGTTACCATTAACCAAGATGCGGAAATCCAGCAATACATTCAAACAATTGGCGAAAAACTGACTGCGCACAGTGATACGCCAGGTTATCCGTTTCATTTTTTTGTCGTATTGGAAAATAACATCAATGCGTTCGCGGGGCCGGGTGGCTACATAGGTGTTAATTCCGGACTTATAGTAACTACTGAGGCCGAAAGCGAATTGGCTTCAGTGATGGCCCACGAAATTGCCCATGTCACTCAGCGACATTTATACCGTGCCGCCGAAGCTCAAGGGCGTTTGTCAATTCCAACTATGGCGGCTACTTTGGCAGCTATCTTACTTGGTACACAATCGCCGGCGATGGGACAAGCCGCAATTATGGCGATTCAGGCAGGTAGTGTGCAGTTTCAAATTGATTTTACCCGCGATAATGAATTAGAAGCTGATCGCGTTGGTATGCAAACTTTGGCAGCATCGCAATTTGATCCGCGCAGTATGCCCACTTTTTTTGAGCGACTACAGCAAGCAACTCGGTATTACGGGCAAAATATCCCCGAGTTTTTAAGAACTCACCCGGTGACGGCAGCGCGGATTTCCGATACGCGTGGACGCGCAGAAAATTATCCTTATAAGCAATACCCAGATTCCCTGGATTTTCTGCTCATTCAAGCAAAACTGCGGGTAATGGCATCGCCCGATAGTGCTGATGTCCAAAAGTTTTTCCAAGCCAGATTGGATCAAGGCACTGTTGAACAACGTGCTGTCGCGCGTTATGGTTTGGGTTTGATTGCATTGAATATGCAAAAGTTCAAAGATGCAGAAAATACTTTTCAACAATTGACCAAAGAGTTTCCAAATCAGCAACATTATGTCGCGGCATTGGCGCGTACCTCTTTAGAAGCCCGAGATTATCCAGGGGCATTAACGAGATACAAAAAATTAGTCGCGCAATTTCCAGCGAACGATGCGATCAAGTTGGAATATATCAACGCACTTCTTAAAACCGGTAATCCTGAGCTTGCCAGGAAAACTTTGTTGTCATTACCTGCCAACATTCAGCAGCAACCCATCTATACGCAACTGATGGCACAAGTGTATGGTGATCTGGGGCAACCTGCTGAGTCACATCGATATCTTGCTGATTACTACTATGCGATTGGGCAAACCAAAGACGCTATTTTGCAAATCAGGTTAGCGCAAAAATCTAAGGGATTAAATTTTCAGCTGTCTTCCATTCTCAATGAGCGATTACGGTTCTTTTTAGACAGACAAGAAGAAGAGATGCGGAGTCGCTGATTCGCTAGCAGAGCTTAACTGAATGTCAACTGAACAAAACCGCAAACGGTGCCGGGTATTTTGCATATTAGCATTACCTTAATTTGTTTAAATTACTGTTTTATATATATTTTATATAAATTATTTGGCTGTTTTAGAAAATGCGTTTTTTTTGATGGACATCAACATTTTTGCTGATATAGAATGCCCGCACTTTACGGAGTAGGCCGTTTCGGCCGGGAGGAGGGATAGCCCTAGGGCTAATAACAATAATAATAAAATAGGAAGTTGTTCTGCTTGGGTTTGTACACAATGTACTTTCAATAATAATAATAAGTGCTCAAGATGCCCGCTTTATGCGGGCTTTTTATTGCCCGAAAGAAAATGTTTTTATGTGAGTCTCAAAAAAATGGCGACTTAAGAGTCGCCATTTTGTTTCTGAACTGCGTTGTTGTTTTACATGCTTAGACGAACACCCAGCCAGCCGGCCCTAGGCATGCCAGGTGATACGAATCTATCGTTACCGGTGCCGAAGTTGCCCGGTATGCTGCTGGCATCGCCATAGACACCAAATGAACTGTAGTTGTTATCAAAGATGTTATCGAGCTTGCCAAATAACGCGACGTTTTCAGTGAATTTGTATTCAGCCCGGGCATTAAACACCCAGTACCCTGATAGTTTAGGGTTGTTGTTAGCTTCATCGCCTCTAAAGACTTGATCGCCGCTGTAGCGACCATCTAAAGCCAAAGAGAGTTTCTGCCACAAGTCCACGCCAATAGTTGCCTTAAAAATATGCTCAGGAATGCCGGGAATTTTGTCGCCTTGGTCAACCCGTGCAATTTGATCATGATCAAGAGGGTCCAAGCTATCAAAGCCGCTCAAGAAGCGCGCGTTCAAATAAGTGTAATTGGTTGAAAAATGCCAATCGTCGATGCTGCTGAACAGTTGCGGATAATTGATCTGCGTGCCCGCTTCTATACCATAGCGTCGCGTTTTGCCGACATTTTGAAAAAAGCCTTGGCTGATCAAGCCGCTGTTCAAGTCACGACGAAAAATAATATCGTTAGTATTCATGGTGTGGAAATAGCCTAAATTCCATTTTAAATCACCTTTGCCTACGGCATTATTTAAATCGCCTCTAAAGCCACCTTCCCAGGTCTTCGCAACCACTTGCTCTAGAGGAGGATCGGCAGTGAAGGAGTTGGGGAGTTTGCACGGCGCGGCGGGGTCGGCACAGCTTAATTCCATCGGTGAGGGCGCGCGCGTAGATTCGCTGTAATTGCCGAACACAGTTAGGTTATCAAAAATGTTATAGGTTAAACCTGCGGATGGATTTAAACGCTCAAAAGTGTGCGAACCATTCAGTTCAGTACCGTATTTGTCGATCAAATTCATGTGAATGTAGTTGTATCGACCTGCGACGGTGGCAGTTAAATCGTCGGTGATAGAAAAGCTGTCACTTAAAAATACACCGACTGCGGAGGTATTGGTGGTTAAACGAACGCGTGGTTCGTCGACAAGTATGCCACTACCAACAGTCCCGCGATTATCCGTTAAAGAAGCCAATTCGGTATCTGCATTAAAGTGTACCGAGGAATAGTCATAGCTCGTACCAACGGTCAGATTGTTTTTATGTTTGAACAAGTCTTGCGCAAATACGGATTGTAATGAGCCACCACGGCCACGCATGTTGGTTTGGCTGGTGTTGTTGGTGCCGCCTTCGACGGCTGCACTACCTTCCACAGGGTTGTTGTTTATATCTTTAATAGGAGCAAGGGAATTGCCTTCACACAAATAATCGGTTTCATCAATTAATGTATTTGGATCATCAGTAGCGCAATCCTCAAAATCACTGGTATCTCCATTAAAAGACTTAACGCGATTTTGCCTAAAGTAAGCATTACCGCTGACTTCAATATCGTCAGTTACATCGTAGCTTCCTGCCAATTCCGAAAAGAACATCCGGGTGATAGTTTGATCAGGATGGGTAAATACTGATTTTCTGCCTTCTTGTCTCAGCATGGTTTCCGGTGTGGCACCATTGCCGCGCATGTCATTGTCATTGGCGGCCAGTGTCAAATCCAGTGAGCCTTTATCGCCACGCCAGCTCAAGGTGCCGAACGCCCGCTCTGCTTTAGTCGGTGAGAAGTTCCGCCAGCCATCCTCTTCAAAGTGATTCAGGTCTAAAAAATAGCCCCACGTGCCATTGTTCCAGCCGCTGGTTAATTCTTCTGAATGCCGATCCCAAGAACCGCCATAGACTTCGATTTGGTGTCCCGGAGCGGAAAAGCCGGTTTTGGTTTTAACCGAGATTGCGCCACCTAAACTGTTTAAACCATAAACCGGGTTGGAGCCGCCATATAAGGCCATCGAATCAACCGCACCTTCAGGAATTAAATCCCAATTGACCGTGTCGCCAAACGGCTCATTAAAACGCACGCCGTTAACATAGGTGGATAAGCCTTGCGGCATGCCCAATAACGGTGAGGCAACAAAACCACGATAGTAAATATCCGGTTGTAGCGGGTTATTTTGCGCTTCATTGATAGAAACACTGCCTAAATACTGGTTGATGTAATCGGCCAGTGAAATACTTTGAGCTTTTTGCAGTTTTTCGGCAGATACGGTTTGGATGTTACTGGGAAGTTTATTTGCATCAACACCGCGGCCATCCAACGGGCTGGTCGATATAACATTCATAACGCCTAAGTCCAAGGGTTCATCTTTAGCCACTGCAATATTGACCGCAGTCAGGCTACATAGCCCAAGAGTGGTGTAAACAAGTTTTTTCATGACAATCCAGAATTTCAAAAAGCTGGCATGGTAACGAAAATGCGGTGCAGTCTCTATGAATGCGGGGTTAAAAGGAAAAATTCCTTAAACTGGATTTGTGAATTACAGCGCTGAAAAGAAAATATTTCGCTTAGCTAAGCACAGGGTGATATAGTCGACTTAATGAGAATTATTCTTGATTAAGAACTTATCGGTTCATACCAAGGTTGCACAAATGACAACGAGCTTAAAAAATCTGGCGGTAGGTAATATCGGTAAAGTGATAGGTTTTGATCAATCCGGTAAAGCTTACCGAAAACGTTTGCTGGCCATGGGTTTAACGCCGGGCATTGAATTTAGCATTACCCGTTTTGCGCCGATGGGCGACCCGGTGGAAATCAAATTGCGTGGCTTTTCGTTAACGCTGCGTAAAGATGAAGCGGCTGTGGTGCTGGTAGAGAAGCTGTCATGAACATCAGCTTTATCGTCGGCGTTGTCGGCAATCCCAATTGCGGTAAAACCACGCTGTTTAATGTGTTAACCGGTTCCCGCCAGCACGTCGGTAATTGGCCGGGCGTGACGGTGGAAAAAAAGACCGGCGAATATACGTTTGCTAATCAGCGTATCGAGTTGGTCGATTTGCCCGGTACTTATTCCTTAGAAGCGGCCGATGATCAAGTGTCGCTGGATGAAAAAGTTGCTAGGGATTTTGTCGCCTCGCGGCAGGCGGACTTAGTGATCAACATTCTTGATGCCTCCAACATTGAGCGAAATCTTTACTTAACATCGCAGCTGATTGAAATGCGGGTGCCGATGCTGTTGGTGCTCAACATGATGGATGCCGTTAAACAACGCGGTATTAAAATCGATACGGATTTTTTGGCTGAACAACTGGGTTGCCCGGTAGTGGCAATTTCAGCGGCTACCGGCAATGGCCTGGCGGCATTAAAAACAGCGGTCAGCCAAGCGGTGCTCAGTAAACCCATTCCTACCGTAGCTATTCCCTACGTGCCAGCCTTAGAGCAGGCTATCGACAAGCTTTTACCTTTAGTAGCGCAAGCCTCGTTGCAACAGCCCTGTGATCCTCGCTGGTTAGCTATGCGTTTACTGGAAGATGATACGCTGGCGCGGCAGATCGCCGGGCCGACATTGTTGCCGAAGGTGGCCGAACTGCAACGTCAGGTAGAGTCGGAAACCGATGACGAAATCGATATATTGGCAGCCGATGCGCGGTATGGTTTTGTCAATCAACTCACTCAAGCTTCTGTCTGCAAAATCAATGAAGTCAGTCGGCATATCACCGAGAAAATCGACAATGTTGTACTTAACCGGTTTTTAGGCATTCCGATTTTTTTGCTGGTGATGTATGCGATGTTTATGTTCACCATCAACATCGGCAGCGCGTTTGTAGACTTTTTCGATCAGTCCGTTGGCGCTTTATTAGTTGATGGCTTGGCGCTGTTCTTAACTGGGTTGAATTGGCCCGAATGGCTGGTGGTATTGTTCACCCAAGGTGTCGGCGGTGGTATACAAGTGGTGGCCACGTTTATTCCCATTGTCGGTTTTTTATTCATGTTTTTATCGGCGCTGGAAGATTCCGGCTACATGGCCAGAGCCGCGTTTGTGATGGACAGATTCATGCGTATGATCGGTCTGCCGGGTAAATCGTTTGTACCGATGATTGTCGGCTTTGGCTGCAATGTGCCTGCCATTATGGCCACCCGCACGCTGGAAAATCAGCGCGACCGAATACTGACCAACCTAATGAATCCATTTATGTCCTGCGGAGCACGATTGCCGGTGTATGCCTTATTTGCGGCGGCATTCTTTCCAGTGGGCGGACAGAATCTGGTGTTCGGTTTGTATATATTAGGTATAGCCGTGGCCGTTTTCACTGGCCTGATTATGCGTCATACCTTATTTAAAGGTGAATCCTCGCCGTTTATCATGGAATTACCTGCATATCATTTGCCGACGGCCCAAGGCGTGTTCCTTAGAACTTGGGATCGGCTTAAATCGTTTATCGTCAATGCCGGCAAGGTGATTGTGCCGATGGTATTGGTGTTAAATTTTCTTAATGCACTGGGGACCGATGGCAGTTTTGGTCAACAAAACAGCAACAAATCCGTACTCAGCGAGATCGGTCGGCATTTAACGCCAGCCTTTAAACCAATGGGCATTGCCAACGATAATTGGCCCGCAACCGTGGGTATTTTTACCGGTGTATTAGCTAAAGAAGCCGTAGTGGGAACTTTGGATGCCTTATACAGTCAAATGGCAACGTTTGACGCCAATGCAACCGAAGAAACGCCGTTCAATTTGCAGCAAGCATTATTAGAGGCTTGTTTAACCATCCCTGAAAATTTAGCTGCCGTTGCCGACAGGCTGCTTGATCCACTAGGCTTGAGCGTTGATGCCGCGGTCAGCGAACAAGAAATCAACAGCGATACCTACACCGCCATGCGCAGCAGTTTCGATGGTAAGGCGGGCGCGTTTGCTTACCTGCTGTTCATTTTGTTGTATGCGCCTTGCGTGGCCGCAACTGCGGCTATTTATCGTGAGACTAATGCCGGTTGGACAGTGTTTGTAGTGTGCTGGACGACCGGCATTGCCTACCTGACGGCGACCGTTTTTTATCAAAGTATGACTTTTGCTCAGCACCCTGAGTATTCATTAGCCTGGATCGGCAGCTTGATTGCAGTGTTTATGCTGACGCTGCTTGGGCTGTGGCTCAGCGGCAGAAATATAGTCATAAAGCCACGCCAGGAGGTTGCGCCATGATCTTGTCGGATTTACGGGACTATCTAAAACAACAGCGCAAAGTGGCGTTGAAGGATTTAGTTAATCATTTCAACATGGATGCCGATGCCCTCAGAGGCATGCTGGGGAAATGGATCAGCAAAGGCAAAGTGCGCAAAATGCCCATGACCTCATCCTGCGGCACCACTTGCTGCCAATGTGATCCGACCTTAACAGAGCTCTACGAATGGGTGGAGAGCGAGTAAGCCAGTTCCTACAAGGCACTAAAACTGGTCTACGCTTGTAGCTTTGCATCTGCTAGGACCAACTCATGTCTGAACAACAATCCAATATTCTGCTCGGTTACGTATCTGAGGTGCGTGGCGATGGCATGATTGCCAGAATGGCCGAAGAGCATGCGACTGAAACCCCGCTAATCAAAGTCGGCGATGAAGAAATACTGGCCGGACATATCGGTTCTTATGTCGTTATTCGGCAAGCCAAAATCGCTGTCTTGGCAATGGTTCATAAAGTGTGGGGACATGATCGCTTCGATCCGGCCGACCGGCGCAATACCGATCGCTTTATTGCGCTTATCACGGTAGGTGAAATTCAGGATGACGGTACCTTTATTCGCGGGGTGCGCCATTATCCAACGCCAGGTGCCAAAGTCTATGCGGTGGGCATGGAAGAAATTAATGCGATTTTCTCAAAATTCAGAGACTACAATTTTTTCATAGGGCAGTTGTCTTCCCACAAGGATTATCATTTAAGCCTGGATCCTCGGGCACTATTCGGGCGGCATTTTGCCATTGTCGGACAGTCGGGTTCCGGTAAATCATGGACGGTAACCAGTCTTATTCAAAACACCATCAAAGCCATGCCCAAGAGCCATATCATCATGCTGGATTTGCATGGCGAATATTGCTGGAAGGATGACAACGGCACGCTGCATTCGGCATTTGCCGAAAACCAGGTCAATTATATCGACGCCATGGAAATGGAAATGCCGTATTGGATGATGACTTATGCGGAACTGGTCGATTTGTTCATCGATAGAACTGATAGCGGCGCGACTCTGCAAATGTCTTATATGCGGGAGATTCTGCAGCAGCTTAAGCGCAAGGAAGCTAAGCAGATTGGTTTGGACACGGTGTCTATCGATACCCCGATTTACTTTTCGTTAGCCGAGTTGTACATGCAATTTAAGGCGGCTAACGAAGAAAGGAAAGATTTCGGTAAAACCTTTGGCGCATTATTCGGGCAGTTCGATGAGTTTTTAATCAGAATGCAAAGTCGCTTTAATGATGTGCGTTACGACTTTTTGCTCAAGCCGAAAGTACGTAACACCTCGGATAGCATGGCCGGGTTATTGCGCCAGTTTGTCGGCTTGGGCGATAAAAAAGCCAATATCACCGTCGTTGATTTAAGTGCAGTGCCGACTGATGTTAGGCCGGCAATATCGGCACAAGTCGGCCGTTTAGCTTACGAATTCAATTATTGGAACCCGCGCCGCCGAGAATTTCCCATTACCTTAATCTGCGAAGAAGCTCATGCCTATATTCCCAGAGAAAAAGGCGGGCAGTTTGAGGGCACTAAGAAAATGATGGAACGCATCGCCAAAGAAGGTCGTAAATACGGTGTGTCTATTGGCGTGGTCAGTCAGCGCCCTACCGAGTTATCGGAAACCATGCTGTCGCAATGCAGTTCGTTTATTTGTCTGCGCACTTCTAACCCGGACGATCAAGCTTATATCAGAGGTTTAGTGCCGGAAGCTGAAGGTGATTTAACCGATATATTAAGTTCACTGGGCCGGGGCGAAGCCTTGGTGCTGGGTGAGGCTGCGCCATTGCCAACCCGGGTGCAGATTTATCGGCCCAGCCCAGAACCCAAAAGTAACGATGTCGATTATTTCACCAGCTGGCGCGAAGGCCCGGATGATCTGGATGTTGAAGACATTGTTAATTTGTGGCGGACGCAGACGCGACGTTAAGACTGATCTATTTAAGTATTTTGATTTAAAGCTTTTCTGCAACGCAGTCGTTACACCTGTAAAGCCCACATTTTTTAAGGTCCGCTCCAGATGCTGATTGATGGCACTGGAGCGGATTAGAAATAGTTGGTCGTTTAAATCCCCAAGCCCGTTCACCATGTTTAACTCAATATAAACAACGCATCCCCTTGAATGCACTCATTTCTGTTGCATCAGTTTTATCGACTGATGGATAGCAGGATATTTAAGCTTGATGATTGTAAGGTTGGCTTGAAATAGCTCTAGTCGGTCCCAATGTTGACAGTAACTTAAATACATAACCCGAGGTAAACCTATGCGGATGGATAAATTAACCAGCAAGTTCCAAGCGGCATTGGCTGATGCGCAAAGCTTGGCTTTAGGCAAAGATCATCAATTCATTGAGCCAGTACACACTATGCTTGCCTTGTTAGACCAGGAAGGTGGTAGCGTTAAACCATTGCTGACGCAACTGGGTGTGAATACCAGTGCGTTGCGGACCGATTTGACCAAAGAACTTGGCCGAATTGCTACGGTAAGCGGGTCCGGTGGCGATGTGCAAATCTCCAACGAATTGTCGAGATTATTGAATTTAACCGACAAGCTGGCGCAAAAACGCAATGACAAATTCATTTCCAGCGAGCTGTTTTTGCTGGCGGTGTTTGAAGAAAAAGGCCTGTTGCAAGACACGTTGAAGAAAGCCGGTGTTAACAAACAACAAGTAGAGCAAGCCATCGATGCGATGCGCGGCGGCCAGGCGGTTGATGATGCGAATGCCGAAGATCAACGCCAAGCCTTAAATAAATACACTATCAATCTCACCGAACGTGCCGAACAGGGCAAGCTGGATCCCGTAATTGGCCGTGATGATGAAATTCGCCGAACCATTCAAGTGTTGCAGCGCCGTACTAAAAATAATCCGGTGTTAATCGGCGAGCCTGGTGTCGGTAAGACGGCAATTGTCGAAGGGCTGGCGCAACGTATTGTCAATGGCGAAGTTCCCGAGGGGATAAAAGGCAAACAAGTGTTGTCATTGGACATGGCGGCGTTGATTGCCGGGGCCAAGTTTCGCGGCGAATTCGAAGAACGTTTGAAGGCAGTATTAAACGATCTTGCCAAACAGGAAGGTCAGGTGATTCTGTTTATCGATGAGTTACATACCATGGTCGGTGCCGGTAAGGCGGAAGGTGCAATGGATGCCGGCAATATGTTGAAACCCGCATTGGCGCGTGGTGAGCTACATTGCGTGGGCGCGACGACGCTTGATGAGTACCGTAAATACATCGAAAAAGATGCAGCATTAGAGCGACGCTTTCAAAAAGTATTGGTCGATGAGCCCAGTGTGGAAGATACCATTGCCATTTTGCGCGGTTTAAAAGAAAAGTACGAGGTGCATCACGGCGTTAATATTACCGACCCGGCCATTGTTGCGGCGGCGCAATTGTCGTACCGCTACATTGCAGATCGACAATTGCCGGATAAAGCGATTGATTTGATCGATGAGGCGGCCAGCCGGATTCGTATGGAAATCGATTCCAAGCCTGAAGAAATGGACAAGCTATATCGGCGCTTGATTCAGCTGAAAATAGAGCAAGTGGCGTTGAAAAAAGAATCTGACCCCGCATCTAAAAAACGCTTGGAAATCTTGCAAGAAGAAATTTCAGAATTGGAAAAAGAATATTCCGATTTGGAAGAGATCTGGAAAGCGGAAAAAGCCTCTTTACAAGGCTCGGCATCTATTAAAGAAAAGTTGGAACATGCCAAAACCGAATTAGAAGCGGCTAGCCGTACCAATGATTTGGCGCGTATGTCTGAATTGCAGTACGGCATTATTCCAGCGTTGGAAAAACAACTTACCAGCAATACTCCGGTTGAAGCCCAAAAAATGACCTTGTTGCGCAACAAAGTTACGGAAGAAGAAATTGCCGAAGTAGTGTCGAAGTGGACCGGCATTCCAGTATCGAAAATGATGGAAGGCGAGCGCGACAAATTGTTGCGTATGGAAGAGCAGTTGGCTAAGCGTGTGATCGGTCAGGATGAGGCGCTGAAGGCGGTAAGTAATGCAATACGCCGTTCCAGAGCCGGGTTGTCTGATCCTAACCGTCCCAATGGTTCATTTTTGTTCCTGGGACCTACCGGTGTGGGTAAAACTGAGTTATGTAAAGCGCTGGCTGAGTTTATGTTCGATACCACCGATGCCATGGTGCGTATCGATATGTCCGAATTTATGGAAAAGCATTCAGTCGCGCGTTTGATCGGTGCGCCTCCGGGTTATGTCGGCTATGAGGAAGGCGGCTATTTGACCGAGTTGGTCAGACGCAAACCGTATTCGGTGATTTTGATGGATGAGGTTGAAAAAGCGCATCCGGATGTTTTCAATGTATTACTGCAAGTACTGGATGACGGCCGCTTGACCGACGGGCAGGGCAGAACGGTTGATTTTAAAAATACCGTGATTGTGATGACCTCAAATCTTGGTTCTGACCGCATTCAGGAGTTGTCTGGTGAAGCCAATTACGATGAAATGAAGGCCGCGGTGATGGCGGTGGTCGGTAGACATTTCCGGCCGGAGTTTATCAACCGTATAGATGATGTGGTGGTATTTCATCCGCTGGGCCGCAGCCAAATCAGGGCAATTTCTGCAATTCAGATCGATTATTTACGCGGTCGTTTGGCAGAACGTGATATTGGTTTTGCAATCACGGATCAAGCTTTAGATTTATTGGGCGAAGCCGGTTTTGATCCGGTGTATGGGGCAAGGCCGATGAAGCGAGCCATTCAGCATCAGCTGGAAAATCCTTTGGCACAGGAAATACTCGCAGGCAACTTTATTGCCGGTGACACCATTAAGGTGGATGTGGTTGATGGTGAAATGGAGTTTGTAAAAGCTTAATTTAAATGGGTATCCCGAAACTAATATCGTGATACCCATTGGCTGAGTTGATATAAGGCCACAATCAGAGCAAGACGTTAATCTTAACCGACGTCTTGCTTGTTTTTTTCCTTCAGTAAATCACGAATTTCTGTCAGTAATAACTCTTCTTTGCTTGGGCCTGGCTCAGGAGCAGGTGCCGCTACTTCTTCTTTTTTAAGTTTGTTGAGCAGCTTAACGACCATAAAAATGGCGAAAGCAATGATGGTAAAGTCGACGGTTGATTGGATGAAATTTCCGTAATTAAGAGTGACTGCCGGTATTTTGTCTTCAGCTTCTTTGAGTGTGACAGCCAGCTTAGTGAAATCAACACCGCCAACCAATAAGCCAATCGGCGGCATGATAACGTCTGCGACCATCGACGATATAATCTTGCCGAACGCGGCGCCAATAATAATACCTACCGCCATATCAACGGCATTGCCTTTGACTGCAAATTCCTTAAATTCTTTTAATATACTCATGAATAGTCTCCAAATTTATAGTTATTAAGATGGTTGTGATGTCTAGCAGGCCAACTCCTGGCCTAGTAGCACAGGGCAACTATGCAGATAATCTAAAGCTGAGTCCAGTTTTTTTGTAGGATAATAGGCGGCAAAAAGGGGCTTTCAAATGAACCATGAACAATATATGCGCCGGGCGATTGAGCTGGCATTGCAAGTGCCTGACTTACCGTTTGGTGCAGTGATAGTTAACCGAAACAGTGGCAAGATTGTCGCGGAGGGTTTTAACCAGTCAGCGATGAATCCTGTTTTTCATGGTGAGATAGTCACCATTAACCAGTGCGCGCAAACTCACCGTTTAGCAGATTGGCAGGAATTCGATCTATACACCACCGCCGAACCTTGTCCCATGTGCCAAGGTGCAATTGTTTGGGCGGGTATCGGTAATGTGTACTATGGAACGTCTATTCCTTATCTTCAGCAACATAATTGGTGGCAAATCAATATTCGCGCGGTTGAGGTGATGGCGCAGACGCCATTTCGTCAGGGCAGGGTAATTGGTGGTATTTTGGAGGCGGAATGCAATGCGTTGTTTGATAATTGCCTGAAAAATAAAAGCCCCATCGCTGAGCAGTATCAACTTAAAAACGCTGAATGATTGTAATTTGGCTGTCACAAAAAGGTAACATGGACACTGTTACAATGCGCCGTCTCTACATTTGGTGAATTTATGTCCAGTTTTAATGTTCTTGTGGTTGAAGATGAAGATGCTATCCGGTCTATGTTGGTTATGGTGCTGGAGCAGGCCGGATTTAAGGCAATGGCAGCACAAGATACGCAGGCAGCGGCTTTAGCTTTAGATGAATGTGTACCGGATTTAATTCTTCTGGATTGGATGTTGCCGGGGATTAGCGGTGTCGAATGGGCCAGACGGCTCAAAAAAGAACCGGTATACCAAGATATTCCAATTATTTTGCTAACCGCTCGCGGTGAAGAAGAAGATAAAGTCAGAGGCTTAGAAGTCGGCGCAGATGACTATATGACCAAACCGTTTTCTCCTAAAGAGTTGGTGGCGCGTATTCGTGCGGTGCTGCGTAGAACCAGTAAAATGCAAGGTGATGGTTCCATTACGTTGGGTGATTTGGTGCTGGATAGCGAACAGCATCGGCTTAGTATTGGGGAGAAACAGCTGGATGTGAGTCCGACTGAGTTTCGACTGATGCAATTTTTTATGACGCATCCCGACAAGGTATTTAATCGCACGCAGTTGCTGGATCAAGTCTGGGGACGCAGTGTATATATTGAAGAGCGTACAGTTGATGTCCATATTCGGCGCTTAAGAAAAATTCTCGGCGAATACGGCCGGGAAGATTTAGTGCAAACAGTCAGAGGATTTGGCTATCGGTTTTCATTGTTGGATTTGGGCTCTACCGTTGACGTTACTTAGGATGTTGTTTCTGGGATATAAATATTATGGAAGTTTGGCAAAAAGAGATAATTAACGCACTGCTGCTGTTGTTAGTGGTATCAATTGTCGGTGTAGCCACCGGCTTATTTTTGCCGTTAATGTTGTTGCTGGCACTTTATTTCTTAATCTACCAACTTTATCAAATTAACCGTTTTGAACATTGGATCAAAACCGGTGGCCGCGGTAAATATCCGCAAATTAAAGGCGTGTGGGAGGAAATTTATTTCCACGTTTATCGTCTCCGCAAAAATGAACGACGTCGTAAAAAAAAGCTAAGCAAAATAATCGATCAATTTCGTCAATCCACTGAAGCTCTGCCTGATGCGGCAGTGGTGTTGGGGCAGAATGATGAAATTCAGTGGACCAATAAAGCCGCAAGAGATGTGTTTGGTTTACAGCAAACTGACCGGGGGCAGCGCATTCCCAATCTGATTCGCTTTCCGGAGTTTATTGAGTATTTAAGGGTAAAAAATTATAGCGAAGTGGTTTTTTTACCCTCACCGGTTAATAAACGCATCACGCTGGAAGTCAGAATTGTCAACTATGGTGCCGGTTTACGTTTGTTACTTGCTAAGGATGTCACGCAAGTCAGAATAATCGAAAACATGCGCAAGGATTTTGTTGCGAATGTCTCGCATGAACTAAGAACGCCATTAACGGTGCTAAGAGGTTATCTGGAAACTTTGCAGGATATTGACGAGGGCCAATCGCCGCTATTAACCGCGTCCTTACAACAAATGCAAGGACAAACCGAACGCATGCAACATCTTGTCGATGATCTGCTGCTATTAACCCGCTTGGAGACGCAACAAAGAAAAACAGTGTGCGTAAACGTACCTTCGTTGTTGAATCAAATTTGCAACGAAGGTGATGCATTGGCGGAAATTGGTAATCGCATTCAATTAACGTTGCTGACTGATGTTCATATCATGGGCGATGAACATGAATTGCGTAGTGCCTTTACCAATCTATTAGAGAATGCCTTGAAATACTCACCAGAAGAATCAGTTGTTAAAGTGAGTTGGCATCGCGTGGAAACTGAGGTTGTTCTTGATGTTATTGATGTTGGCGAAGGTATTACTTCTGCAGACATTCCCCGTATTACCGAACGATTTTACCGAGCCGAAGTTAAGCGCGACAAAAAAATCAGTGGCACTGGGCTGGGTCTGGCGATTGTTAAGCATGTGCTGATGCGTCATGACGGTAAATTGCAAATCACCAGTGAATTGGGTAAGGGCAGCAGTTTTAGTTGCCGTTTTCCGAGCAAAAGGATTTGTAATTAGGCACTGCAAAAGGCGGTCTTTTTGCTTCTAGCGTCAGTTATTGTGCGTTTTATCCGGCAAGTAGTGCCTGTTTTAACTGTAAATGCGTGGTTTCTTTACAACCTTTTGTTGCATGAAAGCAAATGCCGTGTAAAAATTCCTGTGCCAGTAAATACAAGGCATGGGGGGGATTGTTAGGAATCTATTAGGATTTTTTCAGTTAAAAACGATCCCAGTTATGTCTTGATAGTCAAAAAAATCAATAGGCTGTAACAGTAACTTCTATTAAAATCTAACCCCGTAGGGAGTCGAAAGTTATTTGTTAAGTAGATTTCCCATTCCCATTTTTATTTCGCTCATGAGGACCTTAACATGATCAAAAAACATTTAATTGCTTTGGCAGTTGCCAGTACAAGCATGATTTCTTTAGCCGCTCAGGCGGGTGATTTCCAAGATGACAGATGGTACGTTGCGCCTTTTGGCAGTTTTATCCAACCAGGCGGTGATCGTAATGCGAAAGGCGGCTGGGGCGGCGGTTTAGGCGTTGGTAAAATCATCAATGAACATTTCAATGTTGAATTGAAAGGTTTTTATCAAGGTTTAAGTACTGACGGCGGTCGTAATGGTCGTTGGGATTTAACCGGTGGTACTGCTGATGCGCAATACTTCATTTTCCGTGACAAATTCTCACCGTATACCGTACTTGGTTTAGGTGCGATGAACAGCAGCACCAATGGCGATAGCGGCGTAGGCTTTATCGGCGAAGCGGGTGCAGGTTTTACTTACGAATTGCATGACAATTTCTTGTTACGTAGTGACGTTCGTTACCGTTATAACAACAACTTCAATGCCGATCTTCAACCAGGCACTAATGAATTTCATGATTTAGTTGTTAACGTTGGTTTTGTTGTCCCATTGGGCGCAAAACACAAAGCGGCGCCAAAGCTTGATGTGCCTGTTACTCCTGCAGCAGTTGTTGCACCAGCACCAAGTTGCTCAACTCTGGATAGCGATAACGACGGCATTAACGATTGTAACGATGCTTGTGCAGGAACTATTGCCGGCGCCAAAGTTGATGTTAACGGTTGCCCAGTAAGCTTGGAATTGAAAGGTGTTAACTTCAAAGTTGACTCAGCGGTATTGACGCCAAATGCAAAAAGCATTCTTGATGGTGTTGCACAAAACTTGATTAATTTCCCACAAAAGAATGACATCGAAGTTCATGGCCACACCAGCAGCGAAGGTTCTGACTCTCACAATCAAAAATTGTCACAACGTCGTTCGCAATCAGTTGTTAGCTACCTGAAACAAAAAGGTGTAACTAACAGATTGACTGCAAGAGGCTATGGCGAAAAACAACCTGTTGCTGACAACAGCACTCAAGAAGGTCGTGAATTAAATCGTCGTGTTGAATTGGTATGGGGTAACTAACACCCCCTGCTATACGATAAAAAACCCGCCTTAATCGGCGGGTTTTTTTTGCCCAAAGAAGCGTCATGCAGCATCCTCGTCGGGTAAATAGACAATCTCCGGCAACACCAACTCCCAATTATTGCAACGCAATTTTTCAGAATCTCCCTGTTTTGCCTGTCTTAGCAGAATCGCTGCAACTTGCACTGCGATGATTTCGCCTTTGGGCGGCTTAAACGCCTGCGCCATCCTTGTCACTGTTACGCCATTTAGGTCCGCTATTTCCCAACCAAATTGACCATCACTTCTGACGCGTAAAATCAATTTACTACCGTAGTCCAGGTTTGCTATAGCTTTATGGATAGGTTTATCCGGCGCAAAATAGCCCGGCCATGACAGCACAATGTCTGCTTGGTCGGTGATTAAAATACGTTGATTCAGCTGGCTATTTTCTAATTTAAGATTGGGTTGCGATTTAAGACAAAGATCTTCGCAATCACGGATAAATGAATGTCGACCACCTAGCCTTGAGCACAAGGTCAACGTTTTGCGGGCGCGCGTCATTGCAACATAAAACAAGCGCCGCTCGTCATCATTAGCATTTTGCCAGCCGCTCGCGTCCAAAATCAGCACATGATCGAACTCCAAGCCTTTGGCGCTGTGAGCGGTTAGTAACGACATTGGTGCATGGCGATTATCGCTAGCCGCAGATTGGCAGCCGGAACCAAATTCATAAAGTGCTTCAATGAGATCTGTAACTACTAGCTGGCTGCCGGGTGTCGCAGATTCAAGCTCGATAATAAATTGTGCCAACATCGCGCGATACGGATGCTTGATTAGATCGGCAATGTCTTGTCCATAACAACGTTTGAACCAACGTGATAGCGATCCCCAACGCAACAGGATTCGATGTTTCTGTGCTTTGCGGCGATGATTATTTAACAGCGCCAGTAGGCGATGACCTTCCCGCGTGTTGTGCAGATTTAGCTGGCTTTTCTCTCGCATTAGCTTCACCGGAATGCCTTGTAGGCGACATAATGCCGCCATCGGTTCCAGTGCATCCCAATGTCTGGCAATTACCGCGCAGCGTCCCCAGTGACTTGGTTGACCTGAATTTTCCAAAGCATTCAGTCTCGATAGCTCGGCGAGCGCGATTTGGACCTCACTGGAGATGTGAGGTGGTGATTCGATGATATGGACTCGCCCTTGAGCCAAACTGTCCAATGCGGCAAAATCGCCGCCATCCGCGACGTTGCGTCGGGCATGATTGATTCTAATCCTGTGTTCGGTTTTCATGCGCTCCCGTGCTGGAGCGATAACTTGATTGGCGCAGTTGATGATATTTGTCGTCGAGCGGTAATTCTCGATTAGATAATAAGTGTTGGCCTGATAATCGTGGCTGAACTGTTTGATAAAACGGACATTAGCACCGCCAAAAGCATAAATATTTTGATCGTCATCACCCACCGCCAGCAATGATAGCTTGTCTTCCTCACTATTTAGCGAACGTCCGGCCAATGCGCTAATCAGATCGTAATGTTCGGCGTTGATGTCCTGATATTCATCAACCAGCAGATAGCGCAAGCCGGATAATAACCGGTCGCGTTGAATTGCCGGGCCGATGTCGTCACCGAGTTCGGATTTTCTCAATTGTGCGGTGGCGGTTTTAATTACCTCTGAAAAGTCGACGCTTTCGCCGCGTTCGGCGGCAACTACATAACTGGTGCCGGTTAATCGCAATGCCAATCCATGCAGAGTTTGCACCGTCACGCCAGCAGCATCGGCACCGACCAATGCCCATAAGCGTCGTCGAATTTCTATAGTTGCCGAGCGGTTGTAGCACAGCACCATAATGTCTTCCGGCGGCACCATACATTCACGCAGTAACCAGGCGACGCGATGCACGATGATTTTGGTTTTACCTGAACCAGGACCTGCCAATACCAAGTGACTGCCTTCCAGCGGCGCAGCCACGATGGCTTGTTGTTCCGGGTTTTGTAGATCGGTCAGAATGCGGCGATGCGCGACCTCGGTAGTAGCCATTTCCAGAATATCCTGGCGACCAGCGAAGTAGCGATGCACAAACTCGTCTCTGTCCATGCCGAAATAATCGACGATAAACGCCATTGCCGCTTGAATCTTGCTCAGCGCCAAGCGAGCATATTCCGCCATCACATGCACCTGGATAATCTTGTCTTTGTAGTGCAGAGCAAGCTCGGCGTAATCGGATTTTTTGAATTGCCTGCGTCTGGCGTCGGCATTGAGCTGGATACTCATCGCAGCACGAAATACCGCTTTGCCGCGCGCCAAATGTAATACTTCGTTGGTGTCCAAATAAATCAATGCCGCCGCCAACGCTACATTCCAGTCGCGCACATCCAGATCTTGCAAGGTCAAATCAGCTTGCAAGGCGGCTTCTAAATCGCCTTGTTTACAGGTAACCAGCAGATTATTGCCTTGCCGGTGCGTAACAAAATAATTGACCAGGGCCTGTGCCAGCCGCATGCGTTTGTGGCGGATGATGTCGATGTCTAGCCAGCTACGTTGTAATTTTAGGTAGCGATTATCTTGTCCGGCTGGGCGCAACGCGAAAAAACCGCGCTGACCGGTACCACCGCCAAAGGCCTCGGCAAACGATTTCAGTAGTCGCGACAACTTGTCGGGTTCCAGTTCAACGCCGGCATCTCGGCGCAAGGTATCGCAGAGCCGCCGAACGTTGAGTATTTGCCATTGTTCTTGATCGGCATCAGGTGCAGCCTCGCGCAAACTGGCGATTAACGCATCCTCCAATTTGCGTAAAGCTTCCAGTCGGTCCGTGGTGTCGGGATCACGGTATAAGGTCACGCCGATTTCAGTGTCGTTTGACACCAGTTTGAATCGGTCCAAATCGCGTAACATGTTCTGTACTTCAAGGGAATTACGACCAGTGGCCAGCATCAAATCATCGGTACTAATGCCTTCGTCATCTTCGCTGTAGAACAATTGCGAGAGCAGGGTGATGTAAGGCTCGATGTCGTTATTCGTCCCTATTTTTTTCTCCAAGAAGGCTCTGGCTTCATCGATACTGGCAACCTGTAAACTGCCCGGAAATAAACGGGTATGATTTTCCTGGCGTTCCAGTAAACGGGCTTCTTCCAGCCAAGCCACGGCGATACGGACTTTGGTATCAGCATCGTTAGCATCAGGATCAATGCCGTGTTTATCGGGAATTTCTAACAGAATTTCGCCGCTTGTGACTACCACCGAACCTTCGCTGCGGTCTTTTTTCTCGATGCTGCGCAGCGCTTTTAAAATGGCGTAAATGTCGTGCTGAGTCAGCCGGGAATTGCGCAACAAACGAAACTGTACATCCAGATCGGCATCGTCATAAAGCAATACGCAACGTGCTGGGTCTTGGTCGCGTCCGGCGCGCCCCGCTTCTTGCAGATAGTTTTCCAGCGAGCCCGGCGTATCCAAATGCACCACTAAACGCACATCGGCTTTATCGACGCCCATACCAAAGGCATTGGTCGCCGCGATAACGCGCAACTCACCAGCAATAAACGCTTCCTGCATTTGGCGCTTTTGTTCCGGCGGCATACCGCCATGAAAATAGCCGCAATCAAGTCCTGCCTGTTTTAAAAACTCGGCCATTTCCTCCACGGTTTTCTGGCGGGCACAAAATATGATGGCGCCGCCTTCGTCGCGCAAAGAGTGTTCTAGTAAACGCAGCACTTCCGGATATTTTGCTTGTGCAGGTACCGCATGGACTTCGTAAAGCAAATTCTCGCGGCGAACGCCACCGGACAAAGACTCTAAGGTGATACCCAAACGCTTATGAAAATGCTCGACAATGTCCTCTACCACGTCCGGTTTGGCGGTGGCGGTAAAACAAAATACTGGCGATGGTTTATTCTTTTGTCGGTTCTTGATGAAATTCGACACATATAAATAGTCGGGGCGAAAATCGTGTCCCCATTTTGACAAGCAATGCGCTTCGTCAAAGACCCAAGCGCCGATTTCTCGGTGCTGAAGCGCTTTGGTAAAAGCGGTACTGCGAAATTGTTCCGGCGCAACGAAGATCAACCCCAAATCGCCCAATCGCAACTTATCCAGCATCACGCGTCTTTCCAACGGATTGAGCATACTGTTGAGATAACCTGCACAGGTGATGCCGCGCGCTTCCAGATTATCAACCTGATCCTTCATTAACGATTGCAATGGCGAAATCACCACCGTCAGGCTGCCGTTGCGGTAATAACGGGCCAGGGCAGGTAGCTGAAAACATAAGGATTTGCCGCCGCCGGTCGGTAAAATCGCCAGCATTGATGTACCTGCAAAGCCATATTCGACAATGGTTTGTTGCAATGACTTACCGTCGGCAGTGGACGGTGTTGGCCGAAATTGGGTTATTCCCGGAAAATAGCGAGGTAGCAGTTCTAGTAGATTGTGCTGTTCTTGGCACCAAGTACAATCAGGATCGCTGCACGGCACATCGCGCAGAATTGCAATCAACTCGCGCGTTTTCGGAAAATTGGCACTCACCCAAGGCGGCAGCACTGAATTGCCTCCAGATACCCGCAGCCAAGCCAACACATAAGCCAAAGGTTTATGCCATTGTGGGTTAGCAAGATAATCGTTAAGCACCCGCTGCTGTCCTGTTTTACAAACCTTACCATCGGTTACTTGTTGCCACGCAGCTTGTGCCTCGGGCAAAGAAGGACGCAACGCGCGCCGTAAGGTGGCAAAGAAATTGGCTAGACCCTTGCCATTTTCCGGTGTCAGCAGAAAGTGCAGGCACAATGCTTCATTTGGCTGTTCTGAGACCCGTTGGCTTAAGGCCTCACGTTGATCCAGAAATAATTCGTAAGCCAGTTCAGCGTCACGGACCGGATCGTTACGTGTTGTGCTACACAGCTTGTAATCTTTGACCAAGCGATGATAGGGATTTTGCGGAAAAGCCACCGGTGAAAGTTCCAGCGTATCGACCAACGGCAAGCGATGTAGTGTTAAATCGGGATGCAATACCGACAACGCAGGCTGATCAAAGGCAATGACATTATGGCCCAGTACAAACGCCGCGCCTTCGGTGATGGCATCCAGTTCGGCGACAAGATTGCTCGCCTTGCCGGGGATGCGCGCTTTGGTATCGGTGTCAGGCCGATAGACACCGATTTCCCGCAGCTTTAAACGGTCGTCGCGGGCGGTTTCAATATCGATGCAAAGGCACTTGGCTCTGATAATGTTGGGTTGATGAGCCATGTTTAGACAAAAGGATTATTTGAATATTGAAAAGGGTGCGAGCGATAGTGATTGAAGCACAGATTTTTCCAGCCCAAGTCTAAGCGACGGTGCTGGGTTATATCAATCAGCTCAGTAATAATAGTTGCTAACGAAATTATTAAGCAATCTTGTCGAATAATCGAAAACTATCTGGACAGCGCAATTTTCTATCTCGAAGTTAATGTTGAGAAGAGGTATTCATCTGGTTTCAAGTTTTAAACAACGACCAAACCGCAGATGGCCTTTTGTTATCCCGCCGCATTGCCGGTTAACGACTTAGACGAGGAGATAGATTTTGAAAACCCTATTTTTAATATTAATGACGCAACTGCTTTTAGCGAGCAACCTGGCGTTGGCTGAAGATTCTGTAACGGCAACACAAGCCTTAACAACTATGGATATTCAAGCAATGTCGCATAACGGCAAGTTGGAAATGACGCCGATTGCAAGGAATGAAAATGATCTTAAATTGGATAAAAAGTTTCAGGTAGCTATAGAAGACGGTTTGCACTATTTATCAACCTATGGTCAATCGAATGCGGTTATTACGGGATCTTTTGATCCTGTTTTGAAATATTTTGACGATAAATATCGCCGCAGCGACTTTAAAATATTTTCTGCGCACAGCAGTGAAGCGGCTTTGTTGTATGCAATGAAGGGCGCGACGGAACATGAAAAAGTGTTGGTTATTTCCAAAACCTGGGCAGAAGCCAATTACGCCAAAGGCTTTGCATTATTTGAACTGGGACAGTTGGGCGAGGCCAAATACTATCTGACCAAGGCCTTGGCGTTATCACCTTTTAATGCGACTTATTTGTTTGAATTAGGGCAAATTTTGTTGCGTGAAAAAAACTGGCAGCAAGCGTTGATAGTCTTTAAATCCGGCAAGCAATGGCTGTCACTAACGGAACCCTCTGTCAAAACAATGCTGCAAGCTGGGCTTGATCGATCCATTGGTATTACCTTGATAGAAACGGGGCAACTGGATGAGGCGGAAGCAATATATCGGCAACTTCTTACAGAAAACGATAATGATGAAAAGTCCCGTAACGAATTGGCTTATATCCAAAAACTGCGCAACGAGCGGAATAATTAGCGGATAGGGTTTTACTAAGTCATTTTCTATCTCGATAAAATAGACGAGGTAATAAACTATTCAGAACATAGAGTAACCACGACCATTAGTCTAAATGAACAGGAGCTTTAACAAGCATGGATAAAAATCCAAGCACCCGCAGCTATAACTTAAAAACAAGTACTGCGCTGTGTAATTTAAGTGATGACATTACCGAGATTATTAATACCCACTTCGCCCAACCGGCAAGTAATGTGCAAAGTTTTAGTGGCAACAGCAACGTTAACCGGCGGCAAGTCGTAGAAACAAAAATCTGGCTGGCAATCATTCTGACACTCAGCAAAAAAAAGACTTATCAGGACAACCTGCTTTATAACAACTGGCGGCATGACGCGGAGGAAAATGATAAGACCATTACCGCTGGAGGCCAGACCTTTAAAGTCAACCCGGAAGCCGTGTTTTACGTTAACGAAGTGTTAATTAAGCGGCCGCAGTTAATTAATCGACTGGGCAGAATGCCAACCGCTATCCATCAGCTTCTGGAGTGCTATCTAAAGCAAAGCTGGAATGTGGCCTGGCTGCAAAGTGTTATCGAGCGGTTTTTTAATCGCGCTGAACATACCGTCGATATGTTTTTTAAGCCGGTTGCCGATAGTTTAAGCGGACAACGTAAAAAACTGGGCGACAACTACAGCAAGGTTTCCGCCAGTCGATTAGCCGAGTTTGGCCCGTATTGCCTGACAGTTAATGACAACTTGCTGTATGTGCCCGAAGAGTTAACGCTGGCTGATGTATTTACTGCTATTCCTGCACCTATCAAGCCCCAAGACTTTTTGCGACGCAGCAAAATAACCGGCGAACCAAATTCAGCGGAACGTTTAAAAGGCGTGATTGATGCTTTAAATGCCCGTTACGGCTTATTAGTCTCCTGCGGATTGGACCCTAAAAAATGGCTGCATCAATACGATGATGAAGAAAAAGCCGTTCTTAAATTTGCTGATCAAGAGTTACGGCAACTAGCAAAATTAATCAAAAACGTTAAGACAGTCGAACGCAGTGCGTTTAAAACCTTGGCGGCATGGGATGAAGCAACGTGCTTTAAAACAACATTTAATGAATTAAAAGCCATGCCCAAAATAGGCGCTAAAAAGCCCAGTAAAACCTATGCGGGCTTTGAAACAGCTGAGCAGTGCTACCAGTTCTATACGGTATTTGTAAAAGCCGCTGTGGTATTTAACGATGATGAAAACATTGCAGAGTCCGATAATAAACTCATCAGCATAATTAATATGAGCTGTAAAAAAACCGAAGATATTTATAACGCCATCAACCTTGGCGAAAGTGCGCAAGCCTCATTTGCATCGGAACCTGCGCTAGACCAAGACGATGCGGAAACCTTATTAAATCTGCCTGATGTGTATCCAGGATTATTTAATCCTGTGACTGAGTACACCTGGAAATTCATCAATGATGATATTGAAAATGCCGGTTTACACGGCAAACAAGCGCTGTATTTGTTAAAAAACTCTGATCTTAAACAAGTCATAAAAGCCCATCCCCAGCTCGGTTACGCGGCCTTATCAGATCAACAATTACTTATAAGATTGCGCGATGAGTTAGTCGCAATTATCACCAAACAGTTAGCTGGAGACCAAGATGACCAATAAGCACAAACACTTGTGGCGAGTAGCCCAAAGTCGCATTAATAATATCGATTGGGAATTGCCAGTGACTGAGGCAGAGGTTGATGCCGTTTATGATGCCTTACCTGAACGGCTGGCGCATGAATCTATCCAAAATTGGTGCAGCCGTGTACTAACGGATGAGTTTGAATCAAACTCTACGCCAATAGCCACCAGCTACATCACCCGTCGTGCGGCCTCTGACGGCAAGCTGATTGAACGCATTACCCTGGAAAGTGATGACAGCAAATTCCGCTTAAGTATTGCCAGAACCGAAGCACAAATACATGTCAAAGCCGAAGCTTTGGGCTTAGCGATAGAAGAGTATGCGCATAAGCATTTGCAGATCACCTGTAATGCCTTGGCCAAGCGCTATAAAGTAGACATCGCCTTGGATGATATGGCTGAAGGCGAAGCGCTAGTTGCCGTGGACGCCGATAGTAGCTTGTTATTTTTTAGCCCTGATACGCGTATTATCATCAACGTTTTATGATCAAACAGGTGTTTATTCCCTTGCTTGTAGCAGAGCAAGCCATAGGCGAAATGTTAGAGCTTTATCTACAATCGCAAGGGCCGAAAATCGATGATATTTTTTCAGGCTTAACAGGCGCAGGTCTTGAGCCAGGTATTGTTAAGGCCAAGCAACTGTTGCAGGAATTTCGTTTGAACACAGGAGTTAGCACAATTTATTGCGCTAACTCCCAGCCCCCCATTACCAACCCGGAAAGCGCGGCATTGGGATTATTGTTGATTAGCCTAATCGGCCGGGCTAGTTGTAATTACCAGCGTTTAATCGTGTCTGCCAACATAGCCGATGGCCCTGATTTTCCGTTAACAGACACCGGTTATTGGCCGCAAAAACTGGCCGCTGTCTTAGCGCTAGGTTGGCAGGAATGCGAAGTACCGCTGATTTTATCGACTAAAACCACGTTAACCCCGGAGGCAATACAACAGTTAAAAGCATTAAACATCAGGCCTTTTCAGTGTGGCTGTATTGCTGAGGTTTTGCGGTTGTAATTATTTAGTTGGCTGCGGTAGTAGGGAACAAAAATATTGTGCCGCATCAGCAGATACAAAATCACAAAATAAGACGAAAGACCAAGCAGCTTTTCCAGAGTAGCGCCTTGGGCATCAATTTTATCGCCAATTAAATCTTACGGTCTTTCCGCATCGCGAAGCCAGTCATGCAATCCATTCACACCAACGGCTAGAAATCGGTCTTGTAGAGCAATTACTCGGCGCAGCATAGCTCCATCGTCTGATTCTTCTCTTTCCTCAGCCTCCCGAAACAACCTTGTTAATAGTTGGGAAAGTGCTTCAAAGATATAGAAATGGTGATTAGTATGCAGTACAAAATCAGCAAACCTTTCTGCTGCAGCTATTGCTTCATCGGGTTTATTCAATGAAAGAGCATTGAGCCAATCATCAAATCCATAGAGACTGAAATGGTCGTCGCTTTTTTTCTGTTCGATGGCGGAGAAATACAAATTAACAATTTCCTGAGAAACGTAGGTGATTGACTCGCTCTTCTGAAACAACGAGTCCATTTCCAGAGCAATTGCAGTTGCGATTTCCCCGGATTGTTGCAAACCTCTTACTAATCCCAAAAAACACTGCTCGCGCTGCTGAGCCACGTTTTCGTGATAAGTCCATACTGATGCGGCGCCTTTCCAAGCATCGGCGCTACCAAGCGACTCTAATTTGGCAACGAAATCATTTATATCAACATGACCCAAAAATGCGGCAAGGGCAGAAATTCGTCCCCAAGTCTCCAGTCCTTTTCCGTTTGCAGAAGTAACGATACGTTCCAGAATAAGAGATACCTGTGCAAATTGATTATGATAGGCGTAATAAAGGCATGGTTCGGCGATTACCCAAAGGCGTTCATCGCTTTCCTCCAACGCCAAGTGAAAAATCTCCCAGCCTAATTCCTGAGCATGACTTTGAAAATCAGGCAACCAATGTAAAATCAATGCGCGAATGGCGGGGCTAGGATCGCGAGCGAAACGTCTTATTGTCGGCACGAGCAGTTCGGGAAATTGTCGGCGTTTTTCTGCCCAGTTAGTTGCAATGATAATGACTGCCTCCGCCGCATTGCCACGGGCCATGTTGATTCCTACACCAATCAGATCATCCCAATCATTTTCTGTCTCCCAAAAATTCAAGAAGCCTATGGCTATAAAGAGCAATCGAGACGCATCTTGTTCGTCATGAATTACGCTGGCACAGGCTTTAAGTGCGTTGGCGGCTGCCCGGCAATGATGCCAACGTGCGGAATGTTGTTCGAGTTCATCAAGAATCAGGCTTGCCAAGACTTGCGGGTCGGGTTCTTCTATCGGCTTCCATTGATTGTTACTTGGCTGATGATTTCCGAAGCGATAGGCGAGATAAGTCGCTGCGCCATCAAGAATATCATCGGTAAAACGATCAGGAATATGTAGCCAATGCTCGCTCAACAAACGCATAAAACGAACCGGGCTTATCGACGACGCTTCGCGAAGTTGCCATTTAACCTGTTCTGCGCCGCCAATCAAGGAACGTCGTTCCCAGTTCCCAATCTCATCATTTGCATAGTGCAACAAAAGGCTCAGTACAACAGCATCAGAACATTCCAGAAATTGTTCATACGAGAATGGCGCTGAGATCGTGCCGCCCCAAGAACCGATGTATGGTTCGGGTATACATGAACCGTATTCAGACTCGCTGGAAGCCAACATCGCTTGTGCATCCGGAGATCGAAGGTAGGCCGGAATTAACGATAACAAGGCGGCACGTGCGGAGAGTATCAATGGATTTTCATTGATGTTTTTATCGTTATGCAAAGTCAAGATAGCCGACAGAACAATATCCTGAGTCTGTTCATTGAGAAATAAAAACGACGCCTTGAGCAAAGTGCCGATCTCGTAGTTCAAATGCGATTCCAGCATGGTCTTGTCGGTTACCAAAGAGGCTACTTCGGCAATATTAAGTTCCGGTGAATTCTGTTAACGCCAGAATGACGAAATAGCGTAGCGCCCCTTCATAGCTGCGGCAAAGATGCTGTTTATTAATCAGCCACCAATTTGTATGCTGCTTTGCATGATGGAGAATTGCATCTTCTAAAGCCCGAAACAATATTGTTTCGGCTGAAACATGCTGAATTTCTTGATGACTATGTGTCTTTCCATAAGAAGTATTTTGTAAAAAGCCGCGGTGCCAACTTAGCACCTCGATATATTTTTCGCCTTTTATAAGGCTCCATCGTTCAACAGAGTTAATAGCCAAATCCAGCAACCGCTCTGATTCCAACATTCGCATCTGGAGGAAATCGTTCTTGCCAAACTCACTGGATTGGCATCTAAGATTTCGATCGAAACGGAATTTCAATACATCGTCGTCTTTGACATCGCCAGTTATGTAACGCCAGAGCATTTCGTCGCTACCGCTACCCGATTCAATGCAACGTGCAACGGCACGCCCCAATAGGTCATGTTCTCTGATCGGAAAGCTTAATAGTGTTTCGATCAACGATGCCGCACTGGTCTCTGTACATGAGTCAAAGTCGCATAGCTCAATAGTCAACGTATAAGCCATTTGGTTACGATCAGCCCAATTCTGCTGCATTGCCTGCGCCCAGAAAGCAAGAACGGCGATTGGATCGGCATTTTTCCAGAGCGCGATACGGCGCACATGCTCCGTCAAGCTTTGAACATCGCGTTCTTGCATTACGTAAGGAACAAGAAATTTCAGCCAGAAACGATGCCATTCCAGAGAAGTAGCTTGCATATACAACGGAACAAAAAGCTCACGATGTTGGTTATGCAAATGTTTTATCAATGACCAATCATCGTCCTGTGGAGTTTGCTCAGCCAAGGATTCCGCCACCAAGCGCCGAATATGAAATGCCGCGTTGCTATCGAACACAGCTCGAAGCTGTTTACGGAAACTTAACTTATCTCCCGCTGCAAGATAGGCGATATAAGCGCGAATCGTCGGGCGTACAAAAGGTACTGCGGGAAGTTGTTCTATAAAGGCTTTCAGCGAAAGTTCGCTACGTTGAGCACCACTGACAACCAAAACATCCAATAAGGTTTGATGTCCGAATTCGATGTTTCCGGATTGATTTTCATGCAAGACCTCGGCGCTGAATAAGCGTTTTAGCATGTCGCCTGGCATGCCGGATTGCACTTGAGAAATCTCCAATTGCCGAGAAGTCAGCATTTTTTGGGCTATCCTCTCAATGCCGATCATTGCTATGTCGCCCAGCATAGGATCGCCCTGAATTATCGTTTCCAGATATTTACGGCTTAAGGCTTGGCTGGTTGCCACATTGAAGCTGCCGGTTCTCTGGGCAACATCAGTGAATAATGCCAGTTCCCGAGGATTTTGCAGCAGGCTCCGGGTTGCTGTGTTTAGTAATTCTGGGTCGATGCCGTAATTACTTATCAGCGGTGCAACCACAGCATCCCAATCCAGAGGCGTATTGGTAACAATTCGATCCCAGGTGCGTTCGGCAAGGCGGCGGTCGTATTTGCGGTCAAAGTCTCGACAGGCGGCTATCACAGTGACATTCGGTATCAGCAAGAGACGATCTATCTGAGCGAGAAAAAACTCTAAGACAGCATGCTCACGGGATAAAGACAACACATCAAGTGAGTCGATGATGACGACAGTGTGTTTGCAGTCAGCCATCCTTCCAATTAGGCCAACCAGATTTTCAGGTAAACCATGTGAAGTACGAGCTGAAGGTGTTGAGCAGTTCGCATATTCGCGGGCTTGGATAAACAAAGCCCCCAAATCGTCGCGCTGTTCAAGCACTTCCTGTAATTCCAATAGAACACATGTTTTACCGGAACCGGGAATTCCGCTGAGCAAAACAGAACGTTGTTTCGATTCTATTGCGTTAAGTAATTCATCAACAGTTGCAACATGTAGCCGTTTTCCGGAGATTTCGCGGCGCCACTGCCGACCTATTGCAGAAGCGTCGGCAATCGACTTTTGCATGTCTTGTTGCGACAGCGGTGGAACGAAGGTTGCACCTGATTTTGTCAGAATATCCTGAAGATCTGCTTTGGTGAGCCGGTGAGACGGCAGTGCTGAATTAGTGCCACTACCAGTACGAGATCCAAGCTTGTTCAATTTTGTCCAAAGGGTATCAAATGCGTTAGCTGCATTTGAGACAAGATAAAGGAGTCGCTCCATCAGGAGTTCTTCCATGCGTTCAATTTCAGGTGAAGTCTCAAATGTTGTATGCTGAAGCCAGTCATAAGTAGTTAATCCGATTGCCTTGAACATCTGTTTTGCCAAGGCGGCGTCGGTCTTTTGATGCTCAAGGCTAAGGCTGTGCTGATAAACCTCATCATTTGGCTGAGTACGCGAATGTTCACGCAACTTGGCCAGAACGCCAAAATCGTTACGTGAATAAAATTTTACTTGTGAGGTTGGATTTCCTGCCAGAAATTGTGCGGCTTTGGCTAGTTCGTCACCAAGATCAGCGATTGACCACGCTTTAAAATCGATCTGGTTTTTTTTGCATTGGCAGCAGATCATGCTGCCGTCAGTACAACCAATTACTACATCATCGACAGGAACAGGATTTCCACTTAAATCCAAAGAAGTCGAATCAACTTCAAGCCATTGATAGGCATCGCTTGCGAGGATGCTTAAAGCCCAGTCAAACGACACCAAGGTTTGGTAGCAATCGCCACGATTTGATCGAACGCCCGCAAGACTCAAGTTATTTCCTTACTGTGTGCCAAGTGGAATAAAAGTCGATGGTCAAACATGAATCTATCAAATGGTGTTTGATCCGAATCATGAATTCACTTTATGACGGAGGAATATAAAAATGTAAGTAGTTAAAAGCTCTCTCATTCCCCATGCAATTGCCAAAAATCAGCTGGGGTAATAATTGAATAGCGCTTCGATAAGGCCAGTAAATCTTTGTCACCTGTTACAAGGTAATTGGCATTTGCTGCCAAGAATGTTCCAAGAACAGGCCGGTCAGCCTCGTCACGCAGCAGTGGCTCCAAGGGTTGAACAGGGTCAACTAAGTCAGCAAGGAAAGCTAAGCTATCGACAAAGTCTCGAATTTCCAGACTTGACCAGCCGAGACGATGATTAAGCCTTGGCAGAACGCGTTGCAACTCATCCAAAATATATTGAGAAAGGACGACTTCTAAGCTTCCGCTTCGCCAAGCGGAAACGATTTTTCCTGGTATCGAGTTTGGATAGGCGGTACCCGAAAGTAAAACGTTGGTATCAAGGACTATGCAAATTTGCGTCATAACCAGAATTAAGAATGCCTGGTGTCAGAGACAATGGCATCAATTTCATTTAGCCCTTCTTCTTGAGGTACGTTGGCATAAGCATCGGCTATTTGTTGGCTTAGCGTATCAAATCTATTTTTAAAGCGGCGTATCCGATCGAATAATTGCGCATCTACCAGCGCTGCTACAGGTTTGCCATCTTTTTTGATTAAAATTGAATCGTGCCGGTACTGAACTTGGTTGAGCATTTCTCCTAAGTTTTGCCGGAAAGTGACAGCGTTTACTTCGTTAATCATATTAGCTCCTTGTTCAAAAGTAGATCAAAGCATAGTGATCATAATGGTCTGGCAATTTAATGGCAAGTTGGCCTAAATGTCATGCCAGATAACCAACAAACAATTCCAATTAAATTTCCTATCTCGAAGATAACTTTGTGAGTAGGTTCAAGCCCGGCTAAAGCCAACGTTTGCTGCTTATTCACTGAGAGTGCGGATCACAGAGTGATCTTCGTCCGCTTATTGGTCGCTGTGCGATCCACTTATCAGAGATAGGTTTATGAAAAAATATCGTTATGCAATTATTGCCGGGTGTTGTTTGGCTTTGCTTGTGTTGATGTCTATACCGGCTACCAAAAAACTTAGTTCTATGGATGGCGGCGCACCTGCCGCCGGATGGACTCTTTATCCTTCATCAGGTGGTTATAAATTAAATCTTGTCCCTGGTGCGGCTATGGTCTCCGATGAAGCTGAAACGGAAGGATTCGGTTCCATTAACAACAGCCCAGCAAATCAAGCATTTAACAAAATGACCGCAAGACAGCACGATCAATTTACCGAGTTGTCTGCCAACACTATCAAGTTGGCAAAAGAACAACCGGTGTCGACGTTTTCAATTGATGTCGATACTGCCTCGTATGGCTTTTTACGAACAGTATTAAATAGTAATTTACAGCCAACCAAAGATGCCATTCGGATTGAAGAGCTGATTAATTATTTTCCTTACGATTACCAGGCCGCAGATAATCTTCAGCAGCCTTTTAAAACCACGGTAAAGGTACTGCCTTGTCCTTGGAACCCTGCTAATAAGCTAATGCATATTGGTATTAAAGGTTATCAGCTTCCGCAACAAACCAGGCCCAAAGCCAATCTGGTATTTTTAATTGATGTGTCGGGTTCAATGGCAGATGCCAATAAACTGGCATTGGTGCAACCGTCGTTAAAAATGTTGCTTGATAACTTAAACGCCGATGACAGCGTGGCGATTGTTACTTATGCCGAACAAGTTAAATTAGCGTTGGAGCCGACTAAGGTCAGGGATAAAGCCAAGATTATTACCGTCATTGATAGCTTACATACGGACGGCGGCACTGCGGGAGGCGAAGGTATTCAGTTGGCCTATCAAACCGCAAAACAACACTTTGACCCCAAAGGCGTTAACCGGGTGATTCTGGCAACTGATGGTGATTTTAATATCGGCATTAGTGATCCCAAAGAATTAAAAAGTTTTATTGAGCGTGAACGCGCTTCGGGTATTGCCTTGTCGGTATTGGGTTTCGGCATGGGTAATTACAACGATGCCTTGATGCAAACCCTGGCGCAAAACGGTAACGGTAATGCCGTGTATATCGATACTTTAAATGAAGCCCGTAAGGCCTTGGTTGATCAAGCTGGCGCCACGCTATTTACCATCGCCAAAGACGTGAAAATCCAGGTGGAATTTAACCCTGCACAAATCGCCGAATATCGGCTGTTAGGGTATGAAAGTCGTTTATTAAATCGAGAAGACTTTAATAACGTCCAAGTCGATGCCGGTGAAATTGGTTCTGGGCATTCCGTAACGGCAATCTACGAAATCACTCCTGTCGGTAGCCAAGGCCGAATGATTGATGATTTGCGTTATCAAGCAAACCCTGCTGATACAGCAAACAGCGGCACGAATGCCAATGAATACGCCCAGATAAAAATTCGTTACAAATTACCCGATAGCAACAACAGTCAGATTATTAACACCGTCGTTGATGCCAGCCAGCAGCTTACCGATTGGCAGCAAGTTCCGGAAGATGTGCGATTTTCAGTGGCTGTTGCCGCCTTTGGACAATTGCTGCGCGGCGAGCCCACCACTAAAAACTTCACTTACGAAAATGCTATCGACATCGCCCAAAACGCTAAAGGCAGTGATCCTTTTGGCTATCGGGCGGAATTTATTAACCTGATCCGTCTTGCCAAAGCGCTACCGGTAACGGCAGCGGGCAATTAAACGGAGGAAACAGTCATGGGAGATGATAACTATATCAATGAATTGAATTGCCGTATTGAATACGAGTGTCAGCAGCATCCAACACGATTCAAAATCAAACTTGTCTTGCTAATGCTGTTGGGCTACGTATTGATTTTTAGCTTATGCTTTATACCGGCTTTAGTTGGCATCGTGGTCTTTCAAGTGATTTTAACTTTAGTCACTGGGGCTTCTTTAGAGCTCTCATTCCAAGCGTTTAACAATGCAGTATTGATAATGTTGTTGTTAATTTCATTTCACCGTAATCCGTTCAAAAAGCTTTATAAAAACGAAGGTTACGAGTTAACCGCTCAAGAATTTCCTGCGTTGTTTGCTGAAATTGATCAACTTAGTCAGCAGAAAAAATCACCGCGTATTCACAACATTATCTTGGATCATTCAAGCACTGCGTATGCAATCAAAATGCCGCTATTTACTTTTTTAGGGTGGAATAAAAATACCCTGTCTATAGGCATGTCATATTTGTTATGGCTGTCGCCAGAGCAGATGCGTGCAGTAATAGCTCATGAATGGGGGCATTTCTCAAATAAAGATGAGGGCTATTCGGTAAGGATTCAATTGCTTTTGATGTACATGGCAGGGTTTTGTAGCCTTGTGCAAGACTATAACCTTGGTCGTCTGGATGACTATATGGCCTGGTATTTGATTAGACTTAATCAATATTATGTGGTGTTACGAAGAGCCAATGAAGTTCGAGCCGACGCCGTAGCTTTAGATAAAACAGGAAAAGAAGTCAGCATGGAAACATTGCTAAAAACTCATGTCTTTAGTTTTTTGCTGGATGAACGCTACTGGCAACCATTATTTGATCTCACCCGAATATTACCCGAGCCGGTAACTGCGCCGTACAGTGAGTTACAAGCATTTTTGAAGGAATATCAATTTATGCCGAGTGAGTTGGATGGTGCAATTAAGCAAGTGCTGTCGCAGAAATCCGCACCGCTCCATACCCATCCATCATTAGCCGAGCGCCTGTCTGCCTTTGAGGCTGCGCCTATCATGCCGCCAGCAATGCAAATATCTGCGGCAGACGCTTGGTTAGGAGAAAAACTTGATCAAGTGCTTACCGATATGGATGCCGAGTGGCACCATAAATTCTTATCGGTCTGGCGTAAAGATCATCAAAATCATCAAAAAGCGGCTGATTAAACACAACGTTGCCATTTCTTTACAGTGTGAAGAAATGGCAAATTACTGCGCTTGCGCGCATCGTCATTATTGGAGGCCGCATGGCTAATTTTGGTCAACATAAATTGATAATTGCTGCATTTTTATTAGCGGCAATTTGTGCGCCGTGTGGTGCGGCATCAGCTGAATCAGTTTTAAACGTAAATATGCTGACTGATGCCCAAGTAAAGCAAGAGCTTGAAGATATTGATCAGTTAACGGATCTGCTACCGTTTGAAAAACAAGATCCCGTTCACCTTAAACAACAGTTAATTGGCCTTGGCTATAAAGTAATTAATGAAAAAACTGATCAATTCGGCCTGACTAGAATAAGGCTAACTAAAAAAAATACCATCAAAGATATTAAGTTGCGATTTGAGTATTTAAATAATGAGCTGGCTGATTATGCTTTATCTGTTGATATTAAAGGCACGCCAAGCTACGTCAATAGTCAAAATCAACCGCTGGATAAACTGATGTGGGATGTTTTGCAAAAACATGGTGCAGAAATGATTGAGGAACCATTGTTACTTGCACACAAAATGTTTCAAGATATTTTTGATAAATATTATCAAGTTGTCACGGCCGGTAAAAATGATCTAAAACCCGTAAATATATCTGGCGATTCTAAAAAAATAAATAATGATTATTTATTTTTGGTATCAGATACTTATGCCTATTCAGCTGATGGCAATGATTGTAGGCCGCTTCATGATGAGTATTATTCAAGTAATGCATCAAACGCAGATTCAGCAATGGATAACTTGCTTGCCGAAAAAAGACTTGATCTTATAGAAAATATACTTGATGGGTTTAACCCGGTAGGGCGTATTTATGCAATTAGAGCATTAGAAAAACTAGGATTATCTGATAATAGAATTATCAAAGATAAAATAAATAAAATATTGGACATGAATACGCCAATCAACGTATGTGAAAAATCACATCTAAATTTGACCGAATATAAAAACTCAATATATATTAATAGCAATAATTAATGTAACTATTCGCCAAATTTAATCTATTGGTAAATGTTACTTTCTTGAACTTATCAAAGCCAAAAAATACAATTAAGGAATTACACGTGTTTAATTATTTATTTTCTTATGAAGGCAGAGTAGATCGTCTAACTTATTGGATTTCACAAGTGGTTTTTTACGTGCTTCTTTTTATTTCAGTGCCTTTTATATCGACGTCTGGTAGTGATTTTAATTTTAACTGGTCATTACTGCTGATCATTATTCCTTTTTGGTTTTCTTTTGTTATTACTATAAAAAGATTACACGATATTGATTGTTCGGGCTGGTGGATATTAATAAATTTTATTCCCTACCTTGGCCCAATAATTATGTTTATTGTCTTAGGATTTATTTCCGGCACTGATGGTAGTAACCGGTTTGGGAATGCTGCGTGGAATTGGAATTGATTTAAAACTATTGGGTAAGCGACGAGCAGGCATCTTTATTTGTTATTTTGGCTGTTTCGGGAATTGGCGTTGCTAATCTAAGGCCCGCTTTGTTTTGCCTGATAACCTCGCAATCCAGCCAAGCGACGAACGGCGTTGTCGCAACCGGTTCTTCACCCAGTTTGAGATCGGGGTTGAGATAACTTTTAAAGATAATCTCAGCACCGAGTCTGCCAATTTCTTGATCGCTTACCGATACTACGACACCGGCTTTTTCTAAATTATCCGTTGAGTAAGTCGATGGAATTACCCATTTAGTTTTCAGCGCGGCAAGCCCGTCATCTTTTTCGTTATCTCTTAAGACGTTGTCCAAACCGTACCAGGCGAAATAGACTTCTTGAGGATCGCTGGCTTGTTTGGCAGTTAAGTCATTCAAGGTAATGTCACCATCTTTAGGGCGTGACTCAAAACGAACATCATTGGTTTTTTCTTTGAGCTTGCTTAGGTTTTGATCGACGTAGACGTCCTGAATGGTATTTTTATTGTAAACAAACACCAGTTTTTGTTGCGGCGGAAACAATGCGCCAATGGTTTTACCGTAATCATCTTCATTGTCTGATCCATAACGCACACCGGTGATTTTGGTGTCTTCGTGACGATCATTAAGGCTTTTGACAATACCGGCTTTTACCGGGTCAGTCAGACCCAGAAAGATCACGCCTTTAGCATTAAATTTATCGGCTAGTTTTGCATCCCGAATGGCAATGGTGACATTAGTGCCTACCGTGACCAGATAATCGACCTTATGACTGAAGGTGCGTTGGATGATTTTATCGATCTTCTTTTGCCAATTGGCGATGTCTTTAGTGCCGTCAGGGCCCACAAAAGGCTCGTCGTGAACGGCTTGCTCCAAATGCCACACTTTGTTATCCAGATGCTCAAATAGCGAGTTAACAATGGCTTCTTCATACGGTGCTTTTTCACTGTAGATGACCATGACCGATAATGGTTTTTGATGCTGATATGAGGCTATTTTTTCGCCCCACTGCTGGAATTTGTCTAACAGCGTGTATTGGCTGAGTTGTTCGAATGCGCCAATTTTATGATGCCGAGTAATGGGCATAGAGCAGGCCATGACTAACGCAGCAATAACCGATAATGCTAAGACTGTTTTTTTAGGTGTTAACAGCTGATTTTGGCTTGTTATGGTCAGGGCAGTTAATTCGTTAGCGGTGTTTGCTAGTGCTGGAGGCGTTTCTGTATTGCCGGCAAATACCTGCGGATAATCGGGTATAGCGATATGCAAATGCGCAAATATATCGATCAAATGATCAATAGGCTTAACCTCAATGCCAACTGCCGCAAGTTGGTCAATTTCATCTTGAAAATCACTAATGGGCTGCTGATTACCATTGCCGTCTAAATAACGGGTCGGGGTAAAAAATACGATGTGTTTGGCGTCAAGTGTGTTTGCTTGTCGTTCTTTTAATACCAACTGGAATTTTTCAGCGACTTGCGACACGGGTTCTACCGTTATTACCCCTTTATGTCCGCCCAGCGTTCCTGTGGCGATGATGTCTGAATCCTGATCATGCTGGTCATGTAACAGCAACGCAATTGCCAATCCCAACTTAATGCTGTCACCCTCACAACGACCAATAGAGTACAAACGTTGCGCGTCTATCCAATCCGCATTGAGATGCTGAGACATTAAAAAAATCCGCACCCGGTCAACGACATCTTGCCCGGTAGTGGCCAGTCCATGCGGCATCAAGCCTAAGGTAATGGATGAGATGTTTTTTCCTGAGAGTTTAATTTGCGCATCTGGAATAGCACCAGCCATCGAGCTGTACACTTCAATCAAGCGACTGTTTTGTTCATTGGAGATGGTGGGGATTTTTACAAATTGCGGCATGCTGATTCCAGGGTCATTGCTTGAATTGCTTGTTGTTCAAGCTATTGTCGCAAATATTCATCAGGCTGTAATCCTAACGTGGCTACTCATATCAATAACGATTTTTTGCACACTTTCCCGTTAACGCCTTAATTCTATCTCGAAGCTTAGCTTTGAGAGCTAACACTCTCACTACAAATCAATTAATCAGCGTGGTGTGGCCCGAAAGCCTGCGCTCAATTCGTAGAATAAGGAGTGAGTTATGTATAAAAAATTGTTGTGTTGGAGTGCCTTACTTTATGCGCTGGCTTTACCCGTTCAGGCAAGCGTGGTCGTCAGTATTAATCCAGCGGCACCGGAAATAAGCGTGGGCGACAGTGTTGCTTTTAGTATTGATATAACCGGCTTGGACAGCAGCTTAGCGCTAAGTAGTTATGAGTTGTCGGTTGGCTTTGATCCGGCCATATTACATTTTGACAGCGTTATCTTTGGCAATCAGCTTGATCTTGCCGCGCAAGGCCAAAATTTCCCCAGCGTGACCACTGAGCCTGGCTGGGTGCATTTAATCGAGTTTTCATTTGATGCATCAACCGTTTTACTTGAGCAACAGGCAGATAACTTTACCCTCGCCAATTTGTATTTTACGGCGATCGATTCTGGTATCAGTTCACTAAATTTTTCATTGCATAGTCTGGCCGATAGTGAAACCAATCTAATTGATGCCAATAGCCAAGGCGCTTTAGTCTCAATCACCAGCGCAGTGCCGTTGCCTTCAGCGGTGTGGATGTTCATCTCTGGTTTGGGATTGTTATTGCGAAGTTCTGCACAGCTTAAGCTAAGGAAATAACGATGAAAAAAATTACCAGAATTCCTGCCACATTGGCGGGTAAACAAAATAATCCACTGACAGTTCAATCCGTGGTTTCCATGTTGCTTGTGTTAGCAAGCAGCAATGTAAAGGCTGAGGCGTTAGGAGGAAATTTTGTTGCTGCACCTGGTGCGCAAACAGTCGTGGCTCGTTGGGGTTGTGTGAGCCTTCCGCAATGCACATCGGCGGGAGCTGGCAGCTTTACTGTGACCACACCGCCAAAGCATGGCGTGCTCAGTTTTGGCACAGCGTCAGGTACTTCGGATTTACCGGGCTGCGCAGGTAAAGAAATAATAAGGGCGGTTGCTTATTACACATGGACGGACAATCAGGCCGCGGCAGAACAGGATGCTTTTGCATTACGTTGGGCGAATGCTTCAAGTTGCTCGCCGGTTAACAATAGCGTTCAAATCCAAAAAGCGGCATCGCCAAAAAATCAGGGCAAAGCAGATCCCGATTGCCCAAAAACCTGTGACGGCAATCCTATTAATGCCGCAACCGGTAACAAATTTCAGGTGGAAACTGATTTTGTCGGTGGGCCCCATACAGGTTTGGAAATACGGCGCTTTTATAACAGCCAGAACAGCACGGAAACCACGTTGGGCACCGGCTGGCGCAGCACTTGGCAGCAGTCGATTACTACGTCGCCCGAACAAAACGTAGTGCAAGTCACGAGTGACGACGGCAGGGTAGAGCGCTTTACCAAGAATGCCGCCGGTGAGTGGCAAGCCGATCCGGATGTCACTAATCGATTAACAACGCTGGTCGATGCCAATAATCAGCAAAGCGGTTGGCAATTGCTCACGTCTGACGATACGACGGAGGTTTTTTCTTTAGATGGCCGACTGACGTCTGTGACTAATCGTGCCGGACTGACAACTTCACTCAGCTACGACAGCAAAAATCGCTTAAGCAACGTAACAGGGCATTTTGGACATAGTTTGAAGTACGTGTATGGCGCAAGTAACCGTATAAGCACCATCGCCGCACCTGATGGCGGTGTTTATAGTTACAGTTATGACGCTAAAAACAACCTGGCTTCAGTCACTTATCCGGACAAAACTGTTCGCCAATATCTTTATGAAAATACGACGTTCATCCATGCGCTGACCGGCATTATTGACGAGAACGGCAAACGTTTTGCCACTTGGACTTACGATGCACTGGGCCGAGCAACATCGTCACAACATGCGGGCGGCGCCGAATTAACTAAAGTTGCTTACAACCCTGATGGCACCGCAACAGTCACCGATGCGTTAGGCAATCAACATAGTTATAACTTTACTACCCAGTTTGACGTGGTTAAACCTACTGAAGTGACGGGGACTGCTTTTAAAAACCTAGGAGCTAAAGCATTTACCTATGATGCCAACGGCTTTGTAGCCAGCCAAACTGACTTTAACGGTAATGTCACCACCTTTGTGCGTGATGCACGTGGCTTGGAGACGTCCAGAACTGAAGCAGTCGGTACCGCATTGGCGCGCACTATCAGCACAAGCTGGCATTCGGATTTTCGCTTGCCTATCCAAATCACCGAACCAAGCCGTGTCACTACCTTCAGTTATGATAACAGCGGCAATCTGACTGAAAGAATGGTAACAGCTGGCACCGACAGCCGCACTTGGGCTTATACCTATAACTCAGCTGGGCAAGTGTTAGCAGTTGATGGGCCGCGTACCGATGTTAACGACGTTACTCATTATGCTTATGACGCCAAGGGCGGCTTGCAGTCTATTACCGACGCGTTAGGGCATGTCACGCAAATTACTGCTTATGACGCTAATGGTCTGCCTTTAAGCGGTAAGGATGCCAACGGACTAGTGACCCAATTGGCTTATGATGCGCGTGGCCGCTTGCTCTCTAAGCAAGTGGGTAATGAATTAACTAAATACACCTATGATGCGGTAGGCCAAGTTACCAAAACCATCGCTCCAGACGGCAGTGTTGTTGCCTTTAGTTATGATGCCGCACATCGTTTGCTAAAAATTACCGATCAGTCAGGCAATCACATCGACTACACGCTGGATGCTAACGGCAATCGCCTGAAGCAGTCGGTTTATGATCCTAAAGCAAAATTGACGCAAACCTTGAGCAATACCTTTGATAGCTTGAATCGTCTAGCGACGATGATTGGTGCAGAAGGTCAAACGACTGCTTATCTTTATGACGACAACGACAATCCGGTGGCCTTAACCGATCCTCTTAATAACAAAACTTCCTGGAGTTATGACGGGCTTAATCGCTTGGCAAAAAGTGTCGATGCCGCGGGAACAAGCACCCAAACCACTTACGATGCCAGTGACAATCTGCTGTCGGTAACTGATCCGTTAACTCACAAAACGCAATACAGTTACGATGGACTCGATAATCAACTGACTATCACTAGCCCGGATACCGGCACCAGTCAAAGCAGCTTTGATAGTGCCGGTAACAAAATATCGAGCATTGATGCGCGAGGTAAGCAAGGCGATTTCAACTACGACGAGCTTAACCGTGCCAAGACTCTGCACTACGGCGATCAATCGATAAGCTTTTTCTACGATCAAGGCGTTAATGGTGTCGGGCATTTGACGCAAATGGGCGATAACTCCGGAGGTACGCGCTGGACGTATGACAGCCATGGTCGTATTACCAGCAAGACCTTCAGCGCCGGACCGCTCAACCTTGTAACGCGCTACGCTTACGATGGCAGTGGTCGCTTAACTGCCATGACTTACCCATCCGGGAAAGTAGTGCAGCTGACTTACACAAATGGCTTAGTAACGGCGTTAGATGCTAATGGCAAAATATTAGTTAGCGACATTCATTATCAACCGTTCGGTTTACCTGCGGATTGGCTATTCGGCAACGGCATTAAAACTACGCGTGAGTTTAATTTAGATGGACGCATGATTGCTTATGATCTGGGTGATCGTTCGCGGCAATTGAATATTGATGCGGCAGGGCAAATCACTGGGTATCAAGACGCTGACATGAACCATGATCAAAACTTTACTTACGATGCATTAACTCGGCTGATCGGCTTTAGTACGCCAAGCACGCAAATCGACTACAGCTATGATGCCAACAGTAATCGCACCAGCAAAACGGCGGGAGGTAATAGTGAAATTTTTGCGCTTGATTCCGAGAGCAATCGTTTATTGAGCACTAGCAAAAAAACCTATCTCTATGACGATGCCGGTAATGTCATCAACGATGGCGCCAACACCTTCACCTATGACGACAGAGGTCGTTTAGTTAAGGCTTCCGGCGGTTTTGGGGCGGAACAGTATCTGATTAATGGCTTGGGCCAACGTGTTGGCAAAGTCAAAGGTAGTACTGTCGATAGATCAGGCGATGCTAATCAGGACGGCACGTTGAATGCCTCGGATCTACGTTTGATCGTGTTAATGACTCAGGGCAGTGCCCCGGTTAATCTCGCTGCTGATTGTAATCATGACAATAAAATCACCGCCGCCGATGCCACATGCACCCAAACCAAAATGGCTGATATGCGTGTTAATCCGAGCAAATATGTGCAACCCGGCACTTACTTTGTTTATGACGAAGCAGGGCATTTAATCGGCGAATACAACCAACAAGGCATAGCTATCCAAGAAACCGTTTGGTTAGACGATATGCCGGTGGCGGTAATGACTGAAGCTAAAAATTACTTTGTCTATGCCGATCATCTCAACGCCCCCAGAGCGATTGCTGATGAGTTAGGTAAAGTGGTCTGGCGTTGGGATAGCGAGGCATTTGGCGCGACACCGGCCAACGAAGATCCGGATCAAGACGGCAAAGCCTTTAGCTACAACCTACGTTTTCCAGGCCAGTATTTCGACCAATCCACCGGTCTGCATTACAACGGCTTTAGGGATTACGATCCAGCGATTGGGCGTTATATTCAAAGTGACCCGATTGGGTTGGCGGGAGGTATTAATACATACGCATATACAGGAAGTAACTTTATCAATAGAACTGACTCACTGGGATTATCTTCCGAAGAAGATCAGAAGCAGCTATCGCAGGATCTGATTAGTGCTTTTTCAGGGGGAGCTATACACCCAGGAACAGGGCAATGGTATGACTTTGTAGCAAGTAGATATTACCAGTTTGGATATAACGGAAATGCGTATAGATCAGGAGGTTCAGTAAAACAGGCTAAAGCTTTAGCAAAAACCTTTAGCAATACATCTACTGGATTAGGCTTTCTTAGTTTTGGAAATAGCTTAAATGAATATTGCAAAGAGCATTCCACTAGAAACGAAGTAGGTCTAGGGTTGAGTACCGCTGGCCTAATCCCTGGTTGGTCATCTTTTATATCAGGATGGATACAAGTTGGATTAAGTGTTGGTCAAGTTTCTGGTTTAGAAGATTTACTTGGTGCCTCTTATGTATTTGTTTCAACGGGCTTTGACAGAGATACAACAACACAAATACTCAGTGATGCTGTGCGCAATAATTATTCGTATTCAGTTGATGTTAACGCATTAAAACAGCAAAAACTTAGAGAAGGAGGATTGGGTGGTTAAAATTTGAAGTCATGTAAGTCGGGCATGCTTTTTATGCCCGACTTACCAAATTCAACGCTAAGGCGGATTCGGTAAAAGAGTTGGCATCCAAAGAGACTCGGTCTGGCACATTCAATGCCGATCTAACTAAGCGTATTGGAGATTGAAAATGGTTAATAAAAGTAACAGTGCCCCAAACTGGGTGTCGAGAGGAAAGACGATTCGAGAGCTTATCCAGGAGTTGCAGACATTTGAGGATCAAGGGCTAGAGGTTCAAATCTCTGTTGATGACGGAGAATCCCGTCGTTCGATTAGTCTTGTAAAAAAGTCTCGCGGGTGTTGCTTATTGGTTAATTGCGAAGACCCGCAACCCTGAGGCTAAAGGCTAGTCATGTAAGTCGGGCATGCTTTTTATGCCCGACAATTTGATTAAGGAAATCTTTGATGAAACAAAAGCTAGTGAAATATCTTTTAAACATAACCAATAAATACAACGATTTAGTGCTGCATCACTTAATAGTATTACCTATGCTCATCACAGTAGGAATTCTAATAAGTTATTTTCAAGATTTATTTGCATTGTTTATATACACAATCATTATCTGCGTATTGACGGTGCCTTTTTATTTTATCGTTAACAAAGCCCGTACTTGCCCAATCTGCAAAAGCTGGAAGTACAGTGTTTTTAGTGCAAGGCCGGATAATTCTAAGGCCACATACTATTGCAAGCGTTGTGAGAAACAATGGCAAAGATAGTTAACAGACAAATCATCCAGAATATTAATCTGTATGGTATTTTATTTGGTAGTTTTAATATGAAAACTATTACTATCGACGAAGTAGGTGTTTGATGATAAACAAAATATTCTGTTATTATTTATTACTGGTTAATAAATACAATGAAGTATTAGCCATTAATGTTGTGATGGTGGCACTCTTTTCAATTATGGCGATTGTGGTTGGTTTAATAGAAGGGGCTGAATATTTTTTTAATTTTGCCGTTATTTTATCTTTGTTATATGCCCCGTCATATTTCATCGGAAACAAGATGCGCACTTGTCCCTCTTGTAAAAGTTGGAAACATAACAAAGTTCATTCAATTAAGCGTGAAGATATTAAGATCGAATACTATTGCAAACGTTGCCAAAGTATATGGGAGAAAAAATAATCACCCGCCCAATTACCCAATCGTTATTTGGGCGGGTATTTTTAATTACCGCGTGCTGTTTTTGCCGTCTCATAGCCACTGCTCCATGCTCGCCTAAAGCAACAAATATCATCAGCATTTCGCTTCAAAGTCATTTTCTATCTCGAATCATTAAGTGCGAGCAGCTACGGCTCAATGCCTAAGAAGGCAAACATTTGGCCAAGAACAGCAAATACTGAAAGTGACTAGCTGGTCAATTTATTTTAGGGGGATTCGATGTTGGATTTATTACGCAGTTTGCCGCCGTGGCTTTAAGATTTTGACTATCTGGTTTCAGATATGAATAATTCAGAATAAATTTCCTTTAATTTTCCTGGCACACACAGATAGCAACAAAACATGCCGGTAACTTTTATTAAGCTCGAATATTAGCGCCATTATCGGCATTTAATGTCTTTTCAGAGATAGCAATAAAAACAACTGATGACTCAATTCATATTAATTCCTACCATTGCTGAAGAAAGTCGGCACAACATGTTGCTGACAGCCTATAGCATGCCTGCTGGCCCCTTATCGGAGCAGGATAGATCGGCACTTGATAAGCAACGATCTTTAATCACGTTTCCTTTACAAGAGCTTGGTCTGTCTGCGACCGGATTTAGAGCCATTGACTCCGTCCGTAGGCTACTGGCTGAGCAAAGTCGGGACGTTGACTGGTTAAATAACCAGCGTCTGTATTGCTCGGGAAAATGCGAAGGTACTAGCGCTGAACTTGGGCTGGCATTAGCACTGTTGTTGCGCGATAGAGTTAGTGAACTAGACATTATTGCTTCCGCTGCGTTGGGCGGGGTAGGCAATAACATTACGATTGAGGCTGTCGCTAAAATACCTGAAAAACTGCAATTTGTTTTAGAGCAAAAACAATCCGGCAAGTTGGGAGACCGGCAAGTTGGGAGATAAAAAAGGCTTATTTTTTATCTCGAATAACTATATAGGCGTCGATGTTATTGCTGTCAGCCAGTCAAGCGCCTTGAGTTATTAATACCTTTCTATTCAACCAACAACACTTTAGCCATGCAAAAAATAATACTAAACCACCAGTTAGGTTCAAAAGCTAATCAAACAGAAATAATAGAGGTATCTGATACTGAAATACATTTTGGACGTGATGACTCTTGTCGAATTATTTTCGATCCTGAACAAGATGACTTGGTCAGCAGAGTCCACTGCAAACTAGAGGTTAAAGACGGCAAGCAGTTTTTATTAACCGATTTAGGCAGCCGCAATGGCACCTTTGTTAATCACAGCAAAATCAGCTTACCCACCGAGCTGAGCGTTGGCGATAAAGTCCAATTGGGCAAAGGTGGGCCACAATTTATCTTCGACCTGGATCCTAAACCGCTAAAACTAAAGGAAACTCGGCTTGTAGAAAATAACGCTCCGGCAACGCGCGTTATTCATGCCGCGCCTTCAAAAGACACCGTAGAAGCCATGATCACTGCGTCCGAAAGTGCGACACGCAAGAAGGTTATCAATATTGGTGCAGGAGTTTTGGGTGGTGTATTTTTGATACTGGCTTATTTCAGCTATCAAAACAGTATCGAAACACAACCAGTCCCACAGTTAGTCGCTCAATCTGAACCATTACCGCCGTCTCAGAATAAAGAAAATCCAGTCTTATCTGCCGCGGATATTTTCAAACAATACGGCAATAGCAGCGTATTGATTGAAGCCAGCTGGAAATTAATACATACCGCGACCGGTAAGCAGGTGTTTCAACGCAATGAATGTTTTGTAAAACAAGGCAAATGCATTACGCCAAAGATGCCTTGGTATATTCAGCATAATGGCGTGGTTGAACCTTTTCTGGATATTGATGCAAGCAACGGCATTGCTATTGGTAGCACGCACAGAGGCTCGGGGTTTGTCGCCCATGAGAATGGTTTTATTCTGACTAACCGGCATGTTGCGGCCAACTGGCATGCGCAAAGCCGTAATTTTCAACTGCCTGGTATTTTGGTGGATTGCAACGATGCGACTTGTTCTAAACCGGAATATAAAATTCTCGATGAGAAATCCAACAGCGCCTATATCGCCTCGTTGAATCAATGGATTCCTTCAAAAACCAAAATGCTTGGCCAAAAACCCTTGTACGGCAAAATTGTTGAAGGGCGTAATGATTATCTTGAAGTCACATTTCCTAATACCGGCCTAAGAATTCCCGCTCACTTAGTGCGGGTCTCTGATGTTGCTGATGTGGCGATGATTAAAATCGACTTACCACAAACGTTGCAGCCGGTTCAGCTCAATGTCGATGCGGCGGTGTCTCCCGGCGACAGCATTACCGTCATGGGTTACCCCGGTATTTCACCAGAAATAGTCGCAAAAATGAAAGCACAAGATCCCGGTGGCGACGGTGAAATACGCAGTGTGCCGGCGCTAACGGTAACTACCGGCAATATCGGTAAAGTGCTTAGTGCTGCCGACAAAGCGGACTCGGCGTCAGTCAGTGAGCTGTTCAGCAGCATGGGCAATGTCTACCAATTAACCGTAAATGCGACCGGCAGCGGCAACAGCGGCGGCCCGGTGTTTAACGATAAAGGCCAGGTAATAGGCTTATTTACTTACGGGATGTCTGACCAATCGGGTATTCAAATCAGTTTTGCGGTACCTATCAAATATGGTCGCGAGTTGATGGACATTACGGCAATTAAATAGGCTGGCTAATGAAATATTTTTGGCAGAAGCTTGTGCAAAGTGTATTTGCCCAACAAGCGCTTGATGAGTATTGCCTGGAGATTGGCGCACTCTCGGATGTGGGCAGGCAGCGCGATAGCAATCAGGATCAGGTCGGTTACAGCAAATCTGCTGATAACAACACTGTACTAGCTATTGTGGCTGACGGCATGGGTGGGCATCAAGGCGGCGAAGTGGCAAGTCGGTTGGCGGTGGAGCTGATTCTGCAAGACTACGGTAATGGTGAGCAACCTGTACTTAGCGCTAAGGAATTAAAACGCTATTTCAACAGGGTTAATACCGCTATTTATAGCCAGGCTCAAGGTTCTGAATTGCTGCAAGGCATGGGGACGACGCTGGTGTCTTTAGCGATTGCTCAGGGCGCGGCTTGCTACGCTTTCGTCGGCGACAGTCGTTTGTATTTATTCAGGGCAGGGGAGTGTCGCCAATTATCCAAGGATCATACTGTCGTCGCTGAAATGTTGATGCAAGGCTTAATCACTGCCGAGGCGGCCGCTAGCCATCCTGACAAAAACGTTATTACTCGAGCGATTGGCACATATCCTAATGTTGACGTGGATAGCTCCAATAAGCCGCTGCCAATCAAAATCGGTGATTGTTTTTTGCTTTGTTCCGATGGTTTGCATGATCTGATCAACTCCACTGAAATGCAGCAAGCACTAGTCGAGCATGCCGCCCAGAAAGCCTGTGAGCTGCTGATACAGCTGGCAAACTCCCGCGGCGGGCACGACAACATTTCCGTACTGGTTGTAAAAGTGCTGCAATCAACCACGTCTGCTAAAAACATTCCGATCACACGGGCATAAAAAATGGAACGTATCGATAACTATAAAATCGTCGAGAAAATAGGCGAAGGCGGCATGGGTGAGGTTTACAAAGGCATAGATACCATGCTGGAGCGGGAAGTGGCCATCAAAATGCTGCGTCCGGAATTAAGCCGACGAGAGGATATTGTCGAACGTTTTCGGTCAGAAGCGATTGCGCTGGGGCGTTTAAATCATAGCCATATAGCGACGGTCTACAATTTTGGTCGTGTGGATGATCAGTACTACATGGCGATGGAGTTTGTGCCGGGGGAAACTCTGGACAGCATTATTCAACAACATGGCCGACTGTCTTGGCGGGATGCTGTGCAGTATGCAATCCAGGCGCTGGAAGGCTTGGCGCATGCGCATCAATCAAATGTGATTCACCGCGATATAAAGCCGGCCAATATAATTGTTAACGGCCAAAACACCCTCAAACTGCTTGATTTTGGTATCGCCAGAATTTTGCAAACAGCCCGTCTTACCCGCACCAAACATAGCATCGGCACACCCGGCTATATGTCCCCTGAGCAGCATCAAAGCAAGGAAGTTGATGCCCGTTCAGACATTTATGCGGTCGGGATTGTCTTGTATGAAATGTTGACTGGGCAAATGCCATTTCAACACGATACAGAATACGGTTTGGTTAAGGCTGTTATCGAAGATAAGCCGAAAAGTTTGCGCAGTATCGACAAGTCCATTCCAGCGCCTTTAGAAAAATTGGTGCTGAAAGCGTTGCAGAAAAAACCGGAAAAGCGCTTTGCAGATGCGCAGGAATTTATTGTGGCTTTGCGGGATTGCTTGGCAATTCAGGACATAAAGCCCAAGCGGAAACCAGAAATTCGCAAGGTACTACCCAATAAATTTATTAATTTTTGCCAAGACTACCCGATGGTTGTGGTGGTAGGTGTTTTGCTAATTGCGGGGGGAGGTTTTGCCGTTCGACAGTGGGTGGATTTTCCGGGGAGTCCATCTTTGTTAACGCAACAAAAAAATACGACTTCATTAGCCGCACTTCTTAACACTTCAATTGATGCTTTGCCTGCAACAATCCCGCAAGACCAACTGATGCTATTACAAAACGCGGCGGGTAAAGGTGATGCTCGCGCTCAGGCTTATCTGGGCAGAATGTATTTTAATGGCACGGGTATAAAACAAGATTATGCGACAGCGCTGGCGATGTTTGAAAAAGCGGCCTCACAAGGCGATGCAACCGGCCAAAATGGCTTAGGCGCTGCTTATGCGCTGGGTAGAGGAGTGGATAAAAATGAAGCGACTGCATTGACGTGGTATCGAAAAGCGGCTGCTCAAGGACATGCCAGAGCTCAGAATAATATTGGTTATGTGTTTGAAAACGGCTTAGGTGTAGATAAAAACCTCCCTGAGGCTCTTGGTTGGTATCTCAAAGCGGCCAATCAAGGTTTTGCCGGCGCTCAGAACCATTTAGGGCAACTTTATGGCGATGGCGTGAAGGTACCTAAAGATGAGGCCAAAGCGTTTGAGTGGTATCAAAAAGCGGCGAACCAAGGCGATGCTGCAGGCCAAAATAATTTGGCATGGGCATATCAAACAGGCGCGGGTGTTGGTAAAAATGAAGACAAGGCCTTTGTTTGGTATCAAAAAGCTGCTGATCAAGGCTACGCGAGTGCTCAATATCACCTTGGTTACATGTATTTAAAAGGCATAGGGGTGGCACAAGATGAGTCTAAAGCGTTCGCGTGGACCCAAAAAGCAGCAGAAAAAGGCTCTGCTTCAGCGCAGTTCAATTTAGCTAATTATTATGGAAACGGTAATGGTGTTGCGAAAGATTTAACCAAGGCGGCCGAATGGTACGAAAAGGCCGCCAATCAAGGCCATGCTGAAGCACAAGCAACGCTTGGTGCTATCTATCTTTATGGGCAAGACGTGCCTAAAAATACCGCCAAAGCGGTTGAGTGGTTACAAAAAGCGGCAGATCAAAACTCTGTGTTTGCACAAAGTATTCTTGGTTTTACTTATCTGGTAGCACAAGAAGGAATTAAGGCCGATTACGCAAAAGCGTTTGCATTGTCTGAAAGCGCCGCTAAGCAAGGCGATTCACTCGGGCAACTTAGTCTAGGATGGATTTATAGACGAGGTTTAGGCAAGCCCCGAGATGATAAAAAGGCGTTTCAACATTTTAAACAAGCGGCTCAGCAAAATAATACCGACGCTGAACTTGAACTTGCCTTCATGTATGTACTGGGTGAAGGTGTTAAAAGAGACTACGGCACTGCGTTAACGTTGTTTCAAAGAAGAGCTGAAGGTGGCATGGAAAAGGCCCAATTGATGCTGGGAGAAATGTACTTAGGCGGCGCAGGCGTACCGAAAAATAAAGCTAAGGCAATAGAGTGGTTTCAAAAGGCTGCTGCACAGGGATCTGTTGCTGCAAAAAAGAAATTAACGGAGCTTCAAGGCGTTGCTGTGGTGTCACAAGATCAAGAGACGCCGTTAACAAACGCATCCTCTTTGTCGGCGAACCAAGCTGCTCCCATTAAGACAGTTAAAAAAACTAAGAAAGTATATTCAGATAATTCTGATAACGTCGATCTTGCGCCACCTCCCGAACGATTTGATCGCTATATTCCCAGAAATAGGTAATTAGGATGCCCAATAAAAAAGTAATTATCACTCTATGTGTACTGTTGCAAATATGCCAACTGGAGGGCTGCGCGCAAAATAAGCTGGCTGGTAACAGTCTTAAGCAAACTAAAAATCAAGGTCAAGCCGCTGTTGCTAAACAACCTGACGGAGAAAAAAAGGCCGGCAACATGTCGCGAGAGGAAGAAGCGGTACTTAAAGATTATGCGGATTATCTGACTGCTGAATTTTTGTATATTAAACCGGGCAATAGCAGTGGGGCAGAGGCGTTTATTCAAAAGGAAATTGTCATTACCAAACCTTACAACCTGTTCAAGATTTTGACTTATGCCCGTCTGCTTAATACCAAAAAAAATTACGCTGAGGCTTATCAATTAACATCGAAAGTTCTTAACGACCAGAAGCTTCCCGACTATCTGGCTAAGCTGGAGCAAACCATTTTGCCTCAAGCTTATTTAACACATGCGGTTGCAGCTGCGGGTATCGGCGAAACAAACGAAGCGCTGGATTTTATCAGTGCGGCAGAAAAATTTGATGCTCCACATAATTATTCGGCGACCACTTATTACAAAGCTATGGTACTGGTACTGTTGGGTCATGTGTCAGAAGCAACGAATTATCTTAAACAACGCATCGATAGTAATAGCTCTGAAAAAAATGCTGATACTTTATATTGGCCGAGAGTGCTGTCTTACTTGGCTGAACTGTATTTTGCCCAAAATAATCTTGTGCAAGCAAGAGATGCTTATGAAGCTGTTGTGGCCTATGGTAATAAGGCCGATGCGGCACTTAATATCGAGTTAAGCAAAAAAGGTTTGCCCAATGCAAAAGTATTTGATGAACCGGAAGCGCATTACAATCTCGGTCAAACTTATGCCGGATTAGGCAATAAAGACAAAGCCATTGAACACTATGGGCTGGTTATAAAATCCCAAGCATATTCTACGTTGGCTTATGCGAAACGGGGGGCAATCTATAGGGAAGCAAAACAGTATCCGGAGGCGATAGCAGATTTTTCTGCAGCGCTAAAGAATGATCCGCGCAATACCGACGTACTTTATAAACGCGCTTATTCATACTGCCAAATAGGCAACACTGCGGCTGCAAAGGCTGATTTAAAAGCAATACTTCAAACTGACCCGAAGCATCCGACAGCTAAGCAGTTGATGAAACAATGCCACCCGAGTTAGAGATTATTCAGCTTTAGGGCGACTCTAAAAATGCCAAGCAACTAATTGGTGTATTTTTGAATCGCTAACAAGTAGTTTTAATGGGGAGTACGAGGATAAAAAAAGGGGGGATTAAATCCCCCCTATGGAGTGAAGTGAGCGCACCTCAAACTTGTCCAGCAGGCCTATTCACGTTGGAATTGATTGCTTTTTTATCAATCTTGGTCTGCATTCTATTACTTGGTTGGGTAGGTCCAGCGGCGTTACTGTCATTTGTAACGTTATCGTCTTTAGGCGGTCTGGGCTCTCTACCTGACATAAGGTCATTTATTTGGTCTTTATCAATGGTTTCCCATCTCATTAATGCATCAGCCATTTTATGAAGAATCTCAATGTGTTCTTGCAGAATGGTTTCAGCACGTTGATAGTTTTTATCAATCACTGCACGTATTTCATCATCGATTTGGTGAGCAATATTGCTTGATACGGTGGCTCCTTGTGAACCTGGATAACCCATGAATGGCTGACCATGTTCTTCGCCATATACCAGCGGGCCCAGTTTGTCAGAGAAGCCCCAACGAGTAACCATGTTGCGAGCCAGTTCAGTAGCGCGTTCGATGTCGTTGGACGCACCGGTAGTGACACGATCACCGCCATAAATCATCAGCTCGGCAATCCTTCCGCCAAACAGGCTGGCAATCTGGCTTTCCAATTTGCGTTTGCTGGCGCTGTATTGATCATGTTCAGGCAGGAACATGGTAATTCCCAATGCTCTACCTCTGGGCATGATGCTTACTTTGTAAACAGCATCGTGATCAGGGGAAAGTTGACCCACTATGCAATGTCCAGCTTCGTGGTAGGCGGTCAGTAATTTGTCTTCTTCGGTCATTACCATGGTGCGTTTTTCTGCGCCCATCAGGATTTTATCCTTGGCTTTTTCCAAATCATTCATGGTGACTTCTTTTTTGTTAGCGCGAGCGGCGAACAGTGCGGCTTCGTTAACCACATTGGCTAGTTCCGCACCTGAAAATCCTGGTGTGCCTCTGGCGATATATTTGGCTTCAACATCCGGTGCCAAAGGAACTTTTTTAAGATGCACATTAAGAATTTGCTCGCGACCACGCACGTCTGGTAGACCCACGGTGACTTGCCTATCGAAACGTCCCGGTCTTAACAAGGCTTTGTCCAAAACATCGGCACGGTTAGTAGCAGCGATAACAATGACGCCTTCGTTACCGTTAAAACCATCCATTTCAACCAATAATTGGTTAAGTGTTTGTTCGCGTTCATCATTACCACCGCCAACACCGGCACCACCGCGTTGACGACCGACCGCGTCGATTTCGTCGATAAATATGATGCAGGGGGCATGTTCTTTAGCTTGTGCAAACATGTCTCTGACTCGTGAGGCGCCGACACCGACAAACATTTCTACGAAGTCTGAGCCGGAGATGGTGAAAAACTTAACACCTGCTTCACCCGCTATTGCTCTTGCCAATAAGGTTTTACCTGTACCAGGAGGGCCTACCATCAGTATGCCTTGGGGAATTTTGCCGCCCAATTGTTGGAATTTTTGCGGCGCTCTTAAAAAATCCACCAATTCAGTGACTTCTTCTTTGGCTTCTTCACAGCCAGCGACATCAACAAATTTAACGGTGAGTTTGTCTTCTTCGAGCATTTTGGCTTTGCTTTTGCCAAAGTTGTTGCTGCCGCCACCAGGTTGCATTCTGCGCATGAAGAATATCCATACGCCGATCAATACGATCATCGGAAACCATGACATGAATGCCCGCATGAAAAATGATTCTTGCTCTGGCGGTAGGGTTCTGATTTGCACGTTATTGGTTAATAAATCATCAATAATGTGCGGGTCACCGGGGTTAAATGTTTCAAGATTTTGCCCATCCGAGGTACGGACTTTGATCATTTGGCCGGATATTTCTACCCGATCAACTTGGCCGTGTTTAACCTTGTCAATAAAATCCGAATAAGCCAGCGATTCTTGCATCGGTGGCGTGCTATTGATTCGCTCATATATAAGGTAGCCACCGACCAGGACCACTCCTAGCAGCAGCGCATTAAAAAAGTATTTTTTCATGATTTTATCTCCTGAACGCTTACCGGAAGCCAATTATTAATTAACATACAAGTCCCAAACTATAGGCCAGTATGGCTTTGTTTACATAACCACTTGTCATAAAAAACTCAATAATTGCTCACCAAAACTGCGTCTGATTTTATTGAGCGCCGCTACCTGAATTTGCCTGACCCGTTCTCTGGTCAGATGCAATTCGTTACCAATTTCTTGTAGTGTCATTTCACAATCACAGTTAACACCAAAGTGACTACGAATGACTTTTGCTTCTCGGGTATCTAGGGTTTCAATGGCACCGTTAAGAATGTGTTCCAGTTCTTTTTCAGCGATGGTGCCAAATGCAGGCGTAAATACTTGTTGTTCTAAAAAATCTGCTGGGCCAAAGGATTGTTCTTCATCGTCAGATTCACCATCAAAGGACATTGCTGTTTGTGAAATAGATAAAATATTGTTTATTTCTTCCAACGAAAGATCGGTGTATTCGGCCAGTTCTGCACGGTTAGGCTCTCGGCCGGTTTTTGTCAGCAGCTCATCTTTAGCCCGGTAAACTTTATTGATGTTGGCCATTTGCCCGAATGGCAGACGCACAACGCGTTCAGAACGCGTGAGTGCGCGAGAAATAGCTTGTCTGATCCAATAACCGGCATAAGTGGAAAATTGAAAACCTAATTCGTGGTTGTATCGGTCAACCGCTTTTAATAAGCCGGTTTGTCCCTCTTGTACCAGGTCGTCAAAATCAAGGAAGCCACCTTTATATTGATTGGCAATAAACAGCACCAGCCGGGTGTTGGCAGCGGCTAGTTTTTTTCTGGCTATTAACCAATTCTGTTCAGCAGTAACTACATCGCTGACCGCATCGGACATCAATTCAATAGGTAAAAACGCAAAGTTGACATCAAGCTCTTTATTATCAATTGCCTCAAATATTGGAGAGAATTTTTCCAGGTTTCGTTTGTGTAGGCCTTTTAGGCGTTTTTCAATTGAGCCTGTGTGATGATTCCAAGACGAGTTAAGCTGGCGACGATTATATGCAAACACAACTAGATCTGTGAGTTCTACCAAGTCATCGAAAGTGTATTTAAAGCCTTGTAATGTTGCGGTCAGTTTTTCAATTGCATTGATGTAGTCAATGTGTTGATTTTGGCCGCTGCGATAAGCTTTGCTTGCAAGTAAAACTAAGTTTTTAATTTGCTCAATGGATGGATCAAGTTCGAAAGATGCATCATCTATCTCATCGTATTCAATCGTGTCGGCATTTTCTTGGTATTTTTGTACAAGCCACAGCGCTGACACAGGAAGCTTGGTCAACACTTTGACAAGGTTACTTTTGTCAAAGGCAAGGTTTTCAGCAATTCGGAAATTACTGTTTTCATTGGAAACAATAGGCTCTTGCGCTTTCATTAGCAGCGTTGAATCTACGTCGTTATCGATCAGCAAATTAGTTTCTTTTGCTGCCAATGGTGCATTTACAGTAGCCATAACATTAATCCCTCAAATTTTTTACGTAACCTAGAGATGTTGAATTCTGTTGCCGACAAGGATCTTAACGAGGTGTTATTAACTTGTTCAGGAAACAGCATACTATTTTTGTCAACAATAGGCCTAAAATTAAACCTTGTCAAACAATACTTTTACAAAACCTAGACAAAAATTGGTTTTTTTGAATAATTTGAACATTAATCTTGTTTGACGAATATGAGGTCGTTAGTTGTAAAACCCAAGGCTTTTGCTTTATTAATCAAAGTAGTTTGGGTTTCTTCGGGTAAGTGTTTAGTTTTGGATAATATCCATAAATAGGATTTATCAGGTCCTGTCACCAATGCATAGCTGTAATCTTTTTTGTCCAAGTCTATGATGTTGTAGCCGCCATAAAAAGGGCCAAAAAATGACACTTTAAGCCTCCCGATGGTCGGCTTGTCGATAAAATACGCTTTGCCTTCCACCTGATTCCATTCGCCAGTTTGTTCGTTCCAGCCTTTGTTTATTACATCAACGCCGCCATCATCACGAAGCTGGTAAGTCGCTGAAATCTTTTCCAGGCCTTTCTCAAAACGATTATCTAATCTTGCAATTTCATACCAAGTGCCGGTGTAACGGTTGATGTTGAAATCTTCAACGGCTTTTAAACCTTCAGGAATGCCAGTGCAATTGGCTAAAAAAACTATAAATAATGCAATCAACCGTTTCATTGTCGTGTCCAAGGTAAGCAGGGTGTTTAACGATTACCCTATTGTTTATTGGGAGTGTTAATACGCTGTTTGATTTCTGCCAGGCTGCCAAAAACAACATGTGATATGCCGGTATAGAGAAAGAAAAGCGGAAAATTTTCATCAACTTCGACGTTATTAACTTCGCCGTAAAACTTGATCGAGCCAATCATTAAGATTAAAAAAAATCCAACAGGGATAAAAAATTGAATCCTTTGAGTGAGAAAGCAATAAGCGCAAACAATTAATTCGGTAATGCCTAAATACAGCATGATCAATCTAAGGTTGTTGCTCATTTCGCCAAACAATTCCTCGTTAAACTCAAAATATGAGTAGGCCGGGGAGATGCAAAATCCGCTACCTATTATCAGTATTAATACGGAGGCATAAAAGTTAGCTGTGATTATTGCTTTTAACCCTTGCAAAATAATTGTTGTCATTTTGTATGCTCTGTCAGTTTAAAAAGACCCCCATCCAAAGTACTGATTGGACGGGGGTATAGAGGAGGATTCTTTAATACAAATGGATACAAAAATGATCTTGCCTACGATTAAAAGTGTCGGGTGCTAACATACTTCCAGCTTAAATTATTGTCAATATATATCTGTACAATAATTGAACAAAAGCTATTTAATGCGTTCTTTGTGCAAGATTAACGATTGCTCGTCTTTTTTTAACGGATTGTTAAGCATGGGATAAAGTGGCGGACTTCACGGGCACTCGCCACTTGATTTCATATATAATGGCCGGTCAATAATTTTGACATCGCACCACTTAACCATCACATGCCGAAAAAAAAAATCGCAATCCAGTTTGAAGATGCTCTTGCCGAACTTGAACAGTTGGTAGCTCAGCTTGAACAAGGCGATATTTCTCTGGAAGAATCATTAATTTCCTTTGAGCGAGGAGTGAATCTCACTCGAACCTGTCAAAAAGCGCTGCAGGAAGCGGAGCAGAAAGTTCAAATTCTTTTGGAAAAAAACGGCACTCAAACCTTGGAGCCCTTTACCGATGAGTAATGCATTAAAAGAGTATCTTGATTTTTGTCAAACCCGCGTTGAGGCGGCTTTAGAAGAACGATTGCCCAGCGAAAAGGTGTTGCCACAAAAGTTGCACCGAGCTATGCGTTATAGCGTGCTGAATGGCGGTAAGCGGATGCGCCCTATGTTGACCTATAGTACTGGTGTAGCTTTGGGAATAGCGCCAGAGCTATTGGACGGCCCTGCCTGTGCAGTGGAATTTATACATGTTTACTCGTTGATTCATGACGATCTGCCAGCGATGGATGATGATGATTTAAGACGCGGCAAGCCGACTTGCCATGTCGCGTTTGACGAGGCAACCGCTATTTTGGCTGGTGATGCATTACAAGCCTTGGCTTTCGAAGTGCTGGCCCATGATCCGAGCATCAACGCTAGCGCAGAGGCCAGATTAAAAATGATTACTGCGTTGACTCGAGCCAGTGGTTCGCAAGGTATGGTGGGGGGACAAGCGATTGACCTGGAATCGGTTGGTACTCAATTGACTTTGCCCGAGCTGGAAAATATGCACATTCACAAAACTGGTGCTCTGATTAGAGCAAGTGTGAATATGGCAACTTTAGCTAAAGCCGATATTGATCCGGTGGTTGCCACAAAACTTGATCATTACGCAAAATGCATCGGATTATCCTTCCAAGTGCAAGACGATATTCTTGACGAAGAAAGTGATACAGCGACGTTGGGGAAAACTCAAGGCAAAGATAAAGACAATAACAAACCGACTTATCCGGCGTTATTAGGTCTTGCCGGAGCCAAGCAAAAAGCCCTTGAACTTCATGAACATGCGTTGGAAAGCCTCAGCATTTTCGGTCCCGAAGCTGATTTACTGCGAGATTTGTCGCTTTACATTATTCAGCGCAATCATTAATTACCAACTTGCTTACTAAGAAATGAAGCTGGATAATCGCGCAGTTTTTCAAAACCTGCGCCGTGTAAAGGAATTAACCAATAAATGAATACCCTAGGTACTTACCCCATTTTAAGCACTATCAACACCCCCGCGGACCTGCGCAAATTAAGCAAAGAGCAGCTTAAGCCCTTAGCGCAGGAGTTGCGGGAGTATCTGACGCACACGGTAAGTATTTCCGGAGGGCATTTTGCGGCGGGGCTGGGCACGGT